>OLIF01000003.1_pt1 | contig 480685 bp, 393 predicted proteins | sample 1609681 | NCBI WGS metagenome assembly OLIF01 (sample SAMEA4350143, study PRJEB24818) | metagenome | biome: human; feature: gut; material: faeces | place: Denmark | collected 2013-09 | reverse complement strand
TAATCACACTCTATCAAAATGGAGCAATGGGTATAAAAAAGGAGACATCACAAATTGCGTTAGCCCGATATATAAATGACAAAAAACTATTAGGGAATATTCGAAACGGAATATTCATTCCATTGAAGCTCAGCACCATTCTAAAGGAAATAAACACCATCTGGAACGAAACGCTACAAGATAAATCCATTGGCATAAAATAGACAAGAAAACACACCATGAATTATTATACTCCAACTTAATCGGCAAACACTCTACCTTCGGGCCGACAAACAATTTATAAACTTTAAAATCATTATAACATGAAGAAGTTGAAAAGGCCGGCATCACAAAGTGAAGCCATGAAACTGAGATGGAAAAGACGCATTATCTTTGAGAAAGGATACACCGAGCAGTGTGCCGAATGGATGGCGGAACGCCTGGAAGAATTAACAGACCACTTGCAATACGGGCACGCAGCTATTGCTTATCAGAAGCAGAACGGAGATTTCAAGCTGGTGAAAGCGACACTGATCTACTATGAAGCGGAATTCCACAAGAAGTATGATCCCACAAAAATAGAAGGCGCAGTAGTGTACTGGAATGTGGACGAACAGCGATGGACAACATTCCAGGTGGAGAACTTCATGGAGTGGAGACCGATCGTATAGGGTGGGCACCACAGATTACACGGGATTTTCACAGATGAATTATTTCTATTTTGAGGAATCAAGTGAAAACGTCTTTGGGAATCCGGTGTAATTCGGGATAAAAGTATTACGGATAAAAAAACAACTAATCTAAAAAAACAATGGCAATAGCATATGACGGGATCAACTATTTCCCGATAGGCGTAAATTTCATGGAAGAGAACGCAATGGAAGTGATAGAGGCAAAATACGGAATAAAGGGGTCGACAATCGTACTGAAGCTGCTTTGTAAAATATACAAGGAGGGATACTTCATCCGTTGGGATGAGGAGCAGTGCCTGATCTTTGCCAACAAGGCAGGAAGGGAAGTGCAGGCCGCTGAGGTACAGGGGATCATCGAAATTCTCTTCATCAAAGGGATACTGGACAGAAACAGTTATCTGGAAAACGGAATACTAACTTCGGAAAGCATACAGAAGGTATGGCTAGAAGCTACGAAGCGGAGAAAGCGAGAGCTGTCGGAGCTCCCCTACCTGATGGTGAGACCGGAAAAGGAAAGCGGCAAACCGGACAATGCATCCACACAACAGGAAATTGAACGACCCAAGCCGCTTAAAGAAGGAAAAGTAGCTGTCGGCACAGGAGATGTAGCCGTTAGCCCGGGAAATGTAGTACACGATGTAGCCGTTAACGCAAAAAATGCATGCAATTCCGGACAAAGTAAAGTAAAGGAAAGTAAAGCAAAGGAAAATAAAGAATTCCCCCCCTCAGCTCCCCCCAAGGGGAAGGAGGAAGAAAGGAAGGAGGATTCTGCTTCTCTCCCGATACCGGGATACGCTTTCAATACGATGACGCACAATTATCCGGGACTGACAGATACACTAAAAAGATTGGGGATTAACGAAGTGAGCGAAGTAAATGCCATTCTCAGGCTGTCGGACTATGGAAGAAAGGGAACGACGGTGTGGCGGCTGATTGCCAACACTTGCTGGAGCGATATAGGGGCTAAAGGAAGATATCTGATAGCGGCGCTAAATAAGGCAAAAAGGAAATAAACGGATAGTGCAAATCCCCCGTGTATAGTTGACAAAAAAGCAAGTATATCGGTTCCAGCCTGCAGAGACCTTCAGTGAGGCAAAGAAGTAAAAATCAAACTTAATAAACTGAAAAACAAGCTATTCAAAGTACAAAACATCTGTCAGTAAAAGCTTTGTTTTAACACAAAGTTAAAGTTTATTCTTTGGATGCAAATAACAAGTGTTTTAAATGCAAAAGACTTGTTATTTGCATTTAAAAATAAAAATGGCCGGAAAAGAGGTTAACAATGTTAATTGTTACGATATTATTCTCACCTAGGGATATGTCCTTTATACACCATTAATATAGAACAAATCGTATTACCTATTTTCGATTTGGAACGTTCTGTTTGTGATGCGATTAAGTATCGCAACAAAGTAGGCATTGATGTGATGGCAGAAGTTATTCAAACCTATCTAAAGCTACCAGAAAGGATTATATAGAGAATCACGTTGTCCTCAGTTCTGCATTTGCAGAGAGCCTCAATTTGAACATCAGATGGAATGCGTTTATAAAAAGACTTAAGGCATCAACTCAACTTACTTTTTCTGAAGTGACAAGTTATCTTCAAGATCAACTCAAGCCTTATTGGGAAAAATTGAAGTAACAAGAAGGATAATATCTTATTCCTGTCACATGGAAAAAAAGTTTAAACCAGCATTACTCCTTGATATGTTGTATGAAATTGTATACCAAGTGCCAACTTACGAATTCATCAACTAAAAATCCCTCAATAAGCCCCTATTCCGGGCTGCGAGGTGATAAATTACAATAAACTGGCAATAAATTCTTATCTTTATCACAGCATAAAGAGAGATTTTGAACTATCTTTGTGGTAGAATAGATTAGCAAACAAGCAGATCTATATAGTAAATCATATATTAACTACTTAAAAATCAAAAGAGAATATGTCAATGCATACTTGGTTTGAGTGTAAGATCCGTTACGAGAAATTGATGGAAAACGGAATGAACAAGAAAGTTACTGAACCTTATCTCGTGGATGCACTCAGCTTTACAGAAGCAGAAGCACGCATTATTGAGGAGATGACTCCGTTCATTACAGGAGAATTTACCGTATCGGATATCAAACGAGCCAACTATAGTGAACTTTTCCCCAGCGAAGAAGAAGCTGCTGACCGCTGGTTTAAGTGTAAACTGATTTTTATCACACTGGACGAAAAAAGCGGTGCCGAAAAGAAAACATCGACTCAAGTTTTGGTACAGGCCGCCGATCTGCGTGATGCTGTAAAGAAGCTGGATGAAGGCATGAAAGGTACAATGGCTGATTATCAGATCGGTTCTGTTGCTGAAACAGCAATTATGGATGTATATCCGTATAGTTCTGAGCCTAATGATAAACCGGAAGTATAATATTCGATCAGAAATGAATACGATTCACCACAGAGTACACGGAGGACACAGAGTTTTAATCTCTTGTTTATTAAGATGTTTAAGAGAAAGATATTCTCTGTGTTCTCTGTGTCCTCTGTGGTGAATAAAACTCAAAACCAATACAAAATGAATGTTACTGATAACTTAAAGCAGGTCCTGGCCGAATTGCCATCCGGCGTTCGACTGGTTGCGGTTTCGAAATTCCACCCGAACGAAGCTATTGAAGAAGCTTATCGTGCAGGACAAAGAATTTTCGGAGAAAGCAAAGTGCAGGAGATGACAGGCAAGTATGAAAGCCTGCCCAAGGACATTGAGTGGCATTTTATCGGGCACTTGCAGACAAACAAAATCAAATATATGGCTCCGTATGTGTCCATGATTCATGGAATCGACTCGTACAAGTTGTTAGCGGAAGTAAATAAACAAGCTATCAAAGCAGGAAGAGTCATTCGCTGTTTGCTGCAAATACATATTGCCCAGGAAGAAACCAAATTTGGTTTCAGTTTTGACGAATGCAAGGAGATGTTGAATGCCGACGAATGGAAAGCACTGGCAAACATACAGATATGCGGACTGATGGGAATGGCTACCAACACAGATTCGAAAGAACAAATCGAACGGGAATTCCGTTCTTTAAATTGTTTTTTCCACGAAGTGAAAAAACAATATTTTGCTGACGAACCGACTTTTTGCGAACTCTCAATGGGTATGTCCCACGATTATCGCCTCGCCATTGCAGAAGGCAGCACGCTGGTAAGAGTAGGAAGTAAAATTTTCGGGGAAAGAGTTTATTAATAATTGAAACAATGAAGCAGAAAATTCATTGAAAAACCATTAACAATAATTACCATGGCCGACTTAAAAACAACCTTTGCGGGATTGACTTTAAAAAATCCTGTTATCATCAGTAGTTCGGGACTCACTAACAGCGCTGCTAAAAACGCTAAGCTGGAAGCAGCCGGTGCAGGAGCTATTGTCCTGAAATCACTGTTCGAAGAGCAAATTATGCTGGAAGCTGACCGCTTGAGAAACCCGTCTTATTATCCGGAAGGAAGTGACTATCTGGCTGAATATATCCGCAATCACAAACTGGCTGAATATCTGGAACTGATTAAAGAAAGCCAAAAGGCCTGCACCATTCCCGTCATTGCAAGTATAAACTGCTATACTGACTCAGAATGGGTAGACTTTGCCAAACAAATAGAAGAAGCCGGTGCAGATGCGCTGGAAATCAACATTCTTGCTTTGCAATCGGACATCCAATATAAATATGGTTCATTTGAACAGCGTCACATCGATATCTTAAGCCATATAAAGAAAACGATTCGTATTCCGGTTATTATGAAGTTGGGCAGTAACTTTACGAATCCGGTAGCCCTGATCGATCAACTATATGCCAACGGTGCAGCGGCAGTTGTTCTTTTCAACCGTTTCTACCAACCGGATATTGATGTAGAGAAGATGGAGCATACTTCAGGAGACGTGTTCAGCAACGCGTCCGACCTTTCGGCAACCCTGCGTTGGATAGGTATTTCTTCATCATTGGTTACTAAAATAGATTATGCCGCTTCGGGAGGTATTCATAAACCGGACGCAATCGTAAAAGCCATTTTAGCCGGAGCATCTGCCATAGAGGTATGCAGTGCCATTTATCAGAACACCAACTTGTTTATAGGAGAAATGAACCGTTTTCTGGGTGCATGGATGGAAAGAAAAGGCTTCAAACACATCTCGCAATTCAAAGGTAAATTGAACGCCAAAGATGTAGAAGGTATCAATATGTTTGAACGTACCCAATTCCTGAAATATTTTTCTGAGAAATAAAGATAATAACGATGAACGGTGAACAAGCTTCACAGCTTGCTCACCGCTCTTTTTAATCCATAGTTCTTTTTAAATTCAAATTTCATTGAGACGCTTCAGGTCTGTAATTGGCCTACAAAAATTTCTGGTAAGCTTTTGCTAATTTTTCATCATAACGATTCTCCTTATAAGCAGGACCATTGTAACGTCTGGCAAACTCTGCCCAGTCTTTGGCTTGCAAAGCGGGAAGCATTCCGGATTGTTTGATAAATCGGGCAGACAATATTAACTGGCTGCATTCACTCGCACACATAGCTTTTACAAAACTGTCGACACTCTTCTCTCCGCAGGCCGCATAGTTAAAACCCATAATCTGGAACATCCCCCAACTGGCAGAAGCATCCGCTGCTTCATGATTGATTTGGCGGGCTTGTTCCAAACGATCGTATTCACCCATACCGCCTTTATAATGTCCTTTCTCCCATTTGGGATAGAGAATGTTTTCATTCCCTTTCACATGCGATTCAGGATTGATATTCCGCTTTTTCAACTGATTCCAGAAAATATGACCTTCGAAAAGGATAGCGGGCTTACCGGGAGAAAAGAATCCTCCTTTTCCGCCTGTCTCCACTTGCTGTACGGCTTTTAAAGCAGCCACTTCCACATCGAGCAATCGGGCAACAAGAACGAAATCTTCTTCTGTCAAACGTTCAGTAGTGGGACGTCCTGTAAAAAACAGGGATTCCCAGGTACGGTATCCCACGATCCCATCAGCATCCAGTTGGCTTTTCCGTTGAAAATCAACAACCGATTCTTTCATTTCCTGTGTGAAAATCCGGCTTTCATTCACTGAATAGCCATTGCGTTTCAGCCCCTGACACAACAAGAGAGCTTCTTCGCCTTCATAATCCAATTTAATCGTTTTCATATTCCAATTAGTTTTTATTTATCATCTCATCTGTCCTGCCTTTTCCAGCTCGTAAAGCGACTTATAGGCACGATATATAAACTGGAAGAATTCATAACCGGTAAAATAACCGTCTGTACCAATACCGCTATTTCCTGATGAAGTACCACTAAAGAATTTTCCGTCCGGCAGAATGTCCGTCTGGACAAGTTTGGGATAATAAACTTCTTTCCATAATTTCATGTCTTCACCTGAGAATGAAGCACATCCTTTTTCTGCCGGAAATCTGTTCACGTACTTTTCCAGCATTGCCGCACACTCCATCAGGAGTTTTTTTTGTTCATTGGCGTTTGCGCCCATTTTATTTAATATAGGATTCATACTCTTTTATTTTTTAATGTTTAATTCAAATCTTATTTCACTAATCCTGGGTTTAAGACCCATATAGTCAATCTTTAAGACCGCAACTGTATTTTCCTTGTTACGACAAGTCACCTTGTTAGTAAAATACAAATTCCCGCTTTCGTCCGGAAAAACAGCAGTGCAATGCAAGTGCTCTCCTGTCTGGCGATAAGTCAGCAAACGCTGATCGCACATACGCAAGAAAAACAAAAAGGCATTTACAAAACTATCGACATGGATAATCCGTATTTCGGGATGATAACTACTGAGAGGCTTACCGACCAGTTTGTTATCTTTCAACAGAAAATAGCGTGCCTGTTCCGCACATTTGTCTGCCGGCATCGTAACGGAAGGTTCATTTATCGTTATTTCAGCTGCATTATCCACTTCCGGCTGAGGAACGGCTTCCGAAACTACAACAGTTTCCGTATTTTCCTTTCGGAACGGATGGCGGATCTTCTCCCCCACCCGTTTGAAAAAAGTTAATTTCATAGTCCGTACACTTAGCCGTTGAATTTGCTCTTTCTCTCCAGATTCTCTTGTGCATTCTGCACTTTCCGTAATGCGTCAAAAGCCGGTTTTGATTTCATACGGTCTATGTTCAGACGCAAGTGACAGGATGGACATTGCAAGGCATTGGATGTCAACAACTCAAAAATCGATGTTTCAATAAACGTTCCGCATTGCGGACACTTCATCCCGGCTTTCTGTTCACGGGTATGTTCTGCTACATTATTCATTTCTTTCCTCCTTCCGTTATTTCTTCAGTTTCAGTCTCTTCTACTTGCATATTGCTTGCCGTCAGATGTAGTAAGTTGGACAATCCGGCAGGCACATCCGCCTGACGCATCTTCACCTTTACTTTCATATTCGCCGACAAGCTCTGCTGCACATTTGAGGTGCTGCTGCCCTCTCCCTGTTTGGGAGCCAGCGAAGCCCGGAGTTTAAATCCTCCCCCACTTTGCGGCTCACTCACGCTTTTGCCTTCTTCCAGCGAGAATTTCTCTTCTGCTGTCTCCGATAAAGCATCCAGGATTTTAATATCAAAATCGAAATCCGCCTCCTGCACTTGTAACAGTGGCAAAGGTACCAGCGTAAGTATCGGGATACTCACACTTTGTTTTCTTCCTCCACCGGCATCCTGACTCTGATAGTTGAACGTAAGCATACGTATCTTACCGGTCCGTCCTGTTGCAGGATCATAAGATTCAAATGCTATTTTCATCAAATAATCCAGATACCTTTGCGAAGATAATGAATCTGCTTCAATTGTTGCGATCAAAGGACCGGCAATTAATTGCTGAAGTTCCATTACCTGACTACTAACGCTCCTAACTTTCTTTTTATCCATATTGTACCAATTGATTAGGATTGATTATCGCATTACAAAATCTTCCAGTAACGAATCATCGTCCGTTTGACTGACTGAATAATTGCGAGGACTGAACTTGATCTTAAAACTGTGTATCGCTTCTTCAGGCATATTCATCAGTTCATCAGCCGTGATGGCCACATCCAGCTGTGGAAATGAATGAAGACTTTTGAAGTTAGCGTCTACCGAGAGCTTTTTCACAATAGCTTCCATCGCTTTTATAATGTTCTTTTCAGCGGTATCACGAAGTTTTTCTCCATCTTCTCCGGCAAAAAGATCATCGAGGTCCGTATCATAAAGAAACTTTTTACGCACGACATCCGTCAGCCTGCTGATCACAACATCGTTGTTCACAGAACCATTACTGCTGTCTACGGCATCATAAAGGTTATTCCGGAAAGAGTTTCTCATATTACGGCTCAAAAAAGTGCAGAATTCCTGATGAAGTTTGTTTTCTTTTTTAAGCCGTTCAAAGAAGTGTTTCTCTCCTTCATTTCTCTCTATATCCGAAGTCATCACTGTAGTGACGGCACTGCTGATAGCTACCCTCGCAACCTGTTCGCACAGTTCCTTGAGGAATTGACGGAACTTATCATATTTGATATTAAACTGTTGCTGACTTTCCGATGCACTTTTCACACCATATTTTAAATCCAGTTCCATATCGCTGACCATGACATTAGGCAGTTGAAAATCTTTCGCCTTTCCGTCTTTCCCGTAAGAGTCGCCAAGCGACAATGAATAAAGGTTGGCCTCGTGCTGTGCCGAAACAATATCACGCAATATAGAGCCGATTACTGAACTTAACTGAGCCATATTATGAGTTCTTAAGTTTTTAAATTAATGTTAAGCCTGTGTCCCTTCCTGAGGAGCTGCCGTATCTTTCTTCACTTCGATAATAACTTCCTTCTTGCTTCCCTCTGCTTTAACAGTATATTTACCTTCCGGCAAATCGATAATTTTACTGTCACCACTTACCTTAAAGTCAGCAGCGTTGGCACCGGTTCCGGAAATAGTCAGTTTTTCAGGAGCCAACAGACCGTTAGGATCCTTATAGGTAGCAATCAGCTGTACTTTCTCTTTGCCATCTTCAATCAGCAGCAAGTTGCTGTTCACTTCCAATGTACCGGTTGGATCGGAAACATCCAATGAATTACCCAGCAATTCCAGGATTTTAGAAAGACCTGCAGGCATACTGTCCTGTCCGGCTTTTACAGCCACGTCCATAGTATACTCTACACTGTACTTAGAATCGGAAGTCGCTTTAGAGTCCTTTTTCGATGAATAGCTTGCATTCATATTGGCATTCATCTTGAAGCATCCCAATCCCAAACTGGCCGAAGCCTTCAGGGCCGCATCTTTGGATACTGACTCGTTTGTTTCTGCTGCCGATGAAGAAGAAGCACTGATATTAGCCTTAAAATTGATGTCCACTTCACGGATTGCAATATAAGGAATAGGAACGATAGTCAGCAACGGAATATTCAACTGAACCAGGCGTCCGCCCTGAATGAATGAGAACGAAACGTTAACCGCTGTTTTCTCACCGGTTTCCGGATTCACATTAATACCCACGTTCTGAATAAACTCCCAAGTTGTTTTTGCTGCTAAAGCCTGCGCTTCCACACATGCCTTCAACGGGCCACCAATAATAGAACCAAACGGAATCGCCTGCAACGCACTGGTTGCAACTTGCGACGGTGTTTTGTCAACTGCCATAATAATTGTTTTTTAAATTTGTTACTTAATTGTTTTTTCTCTTTTGTAAGCTTACGATGCAAAGGTAGTGCACGTTCTTTGCGTAGTAAATTTTTAATTTTAGACGGAGCCGGATTTCTTCCCACTCCCTTTCGTCACTTTCCCAATGCCCGTTTTGAATAAATCTTATGGAAACAGGCTTGAAAGTCCTTTTTGTGAGATTCACTCACCGGCAACATCTTTTTCCCGATGTGTACGTAGTTACCGGCAAACCCGGTCACTTTAAAAAGATTGATAGCATACGACCGGTGGATCCTTTTAAATTTGCTACAAGGCAGATCATTGTTGAAAACACGATCCAAAGGATAGCTCACTGTTATCTCGGCACCATCCTCCATATAGATTACACAATAACTTCCGGATGCTTCCACCCATAAGATTTCATCCAGAAGCACCCTTCTGTACTCATCACTGAAGTACACAAAAATAGCATTATCAACCAATGAGTTTTCCGACTCACCACAATAACAATACGGTTTGATCAAGTTCTCTTTCATAATTATTTTATTGTTAGTTAACTGAAGTACGTCCATGCGATTATTTAGCATAATCTCCTCCGGGAGAAAAGTACAAAGTATGTTTCAGGCTGTCATAATAAAACAGAATACAACCCTCTGCCCGGATATACCCTTTTGTGGGTGAACTAAGATGAAGCGGATAGCGGACCGGACAGACTCGTCCGTCATTAATGCGATGATGAACAATAGCAAAATATCCTATGCTGTCTGTCCCTAATGTTATGTCCGGACGGTCTGTGGATGATTTCCATCTTCCATACATACCGTCCGGCATTTCTACCGGACTATGTCGGCAGCTTAAAAACACAGGCATGATAAAGACAAAATACAAAAACAGCCTGTATAGACCTCTATTTTTGCTCATAACTTAACTTATTAAATTTCATTTAGTGCAAAAATAGGATTTTATTAACTTATAGAAATTTTACGTTCTGTATAGTGCGCTTTTTTTTCCGAATACCAGATTATTCTTTCCGAAAGTATTCTTTTATAAGAGACATATAAAGTTTAAAACACCCTTTTATCAATAGAAAAACAAATATAAATTCACTTTTAATACTGAAATAAAAAAATACCATTTTATATTAATATCTGTCAATGTGTTTCTCCCATAGGTTTATACAGGATGGCATTGATACGCTGTTCTTCATAAATAATTAATTGATGGGTAACCTCTGCAAGATCAGACTTCATGTGATATAGATAAGTACGCCCGGTTAATCTTTCTTCCATAATCCGTTCCAACTCCTTACCTATATTATCAGAAGGATCGATCTCCATAACACGTGGTATGACGGCTCCGGAAACAGCAGATTCTCCTTCCTGCCCCTGCAAATAATCGTATTGGGACAGCGTATAGTCCATCAACTGCTCATAGTTCAGTTTTTTCCGGGAAGCCATCGTCTCCGCCAAAGGAATATAGTAAAGAATATCTTTGATAAAAGAACTGTATTCAGTCTGTATCCGACGCACCAATTGCATATATTTTTGCTCTTCCGGCGAAAGGCGGGAGGAGGTGAAAGAAAAGGATGCAGCAACCATCTGATATTCGAGGTTTTTATTGATCTCGCTCAAGACCTCTTTGGCATATGCATAATTCTTCATGGATATGGATGAAACGATGGTATTCAACACATATAGATCAATGGATTTCAGATTCTCAGCCAATTCTTGTTTAAAACCGGTAAACCAATCTTGTTGCTGAGTATAGATGATGGTATCCAACTGCAAAAGTTTCAGGTCATGGTGGAGTACACCGGTTTGACGAAGTGTCTTGTTTAAAATCAAGATTGAAATGACTCCGCCAATGATTCCTCCGATGTAACTACCTCCGAAACCAATCCAGGTGGGCACATCGTCCGCACCCGGCATCAGGGTCAACGGATTCAGTCTGATCAATGCCCAGTTGATCGGAAAAGGAAGTACAAGAGTCAGCCCAAGCAAAATAAGAAGATCCTTCTTACCCAAAGTGAAATTGTCTGTCTGCATAGATACTTACTTAAAAAAAACAGTGATCAGTTGTTCCAGTGATTCGCCTTCCAGAAAGTGCCAATGATCTGTCGGTAATCGCAGGACAGAAGCATTCGGATAATATTTGTTCCACAATCTTTCGCAATTGTCATATTCAGTCCGGAATATACGGTAGTTTTCCTCTGTCCATGCCTCTTCGGGAGACAATCCGGCCTGTTGATGGAATAATCCGGATAACAACACAATCACCTCTCCCTGATAAATCAGGTTGGGAGTCGTACTGAAATAAATATCAATGATTTCGTTCCGTTCACGTATCATCTCGTCAGTATCTCCGGGGAATATCAGTAAAGGATAATTCTGGCACAAAGCGGGATTCTGCCAGGCCTGTCCGTCGAGTGCGAAAACCTTCGGTGTTATCCCCATGGAGCGGCGTAACAACTCGGCCAGGCCGATTGCCAGTTCGGCACCCATGCAGAAACCGGTAAGCGCGTAAACAGTACGTTCCCGGATCATTGGTTGTACCGCCCGGGCATAATATTCCAGCAATCCCGTAACATCCGCGGCCACTTTCCAGAAGTGATCGTAAACAGCATCTATCACAAGAATATCATATTTTTCGTATAAGCGGTCGGCAAAGTGAAAATACCAATGATTGAAATAAGCAGACCCGCAAACCAGAATGATAACCGGCTTTTTGAGATTTTGCTGCTTATACCAATAAACGGTTTCTTGCCTGGGAACCACCAACAGCCGGCGCAGAGTATCGGTAGCATAAACGGCAGATACACTAATCGGGCATCCTCTTTTATTTGCCTCGGTAACCAGCCTCAGTATATCCAACGAAGTCATTCCGAGGTCATCAATCAAACCGGCCTCAACACTGACCCGGGGTAAATTCAGCATTTCCTTCAAAATATCACATAAAATGATTTCTCCCGGATGCACCGGAGGGACATACTCCAACTCCACCGGAGCAAAAGACGGGAGTGAACGAGTGTCGATCTTATCATTCATTGTACGCTGAAAACGATCTACCACCTGCCATAAATTAGGTATCATGTAATAAGGAAGTTCCGACCGCAAACGTTCTTTTACATCTTCCGGATGAAAACAGCCGGGCACTGATGGTTGCAAGTAAGCACCCAATAATTGCCGTCCATTCTGCTCTACCACCACTACGTGAGCTTTCTCAACCTCCGGGTCCTTATTCAGGCATTCCGTTATCTCCCTCAGTTCAATACGGAATCCCCGCATCTTGACTTGTGTGTCCTTTCGTCCGATAAAACGTATAGAGCCGTCAGGCTGTTGCCGAACCAAATCGCCCGTCCTGTACAACCGTTCCCCATGATAGAAGATAAATGATTTTTCATTCAACTCTTTATTCCTGATATATCCGGGTGAAACCTGTGGACCACTCAAATAAAGCTCTCCTGTTGCTCCACCAACCACCTGTTGAAGATCTTCGGACAAGATATGGCAGGTGGTTCCTTCCAGCGGATAACCGATATTGTCGTACGAAGTCTCATCATTTACAATCCGTATGGTGCTGAGTACCGTATTCTCTGTCGGACCATAGACATTCATCAACCGGTATGGCTGTTGTTTCAGCCTATTAAACAACTTTTCACTGATAGCCTCAGCACCAAACAGCAAAGTCTTCATGAACGGAAAGTCAAGATCGGCAAACATGCCCAATAATGAAGGAGCGAAAAAGGCCACATTCACTTGCTCACGCCTGATCAGTCCGTCCAGCAAAGAAATGTCCCTGCGTTCCTCCTCCCCCGCCAAAACCAAAGTCCCCCCAATCGGCACACACATCATTAATTCTAATATGGAGGCATCAAAACTGATACTGGCAAAGGCGAGATACCTGTCCGAGGGGTTGGCTAAATGATAAAGTTCCGTATTCATCAGGTTCTTTGTAAATGTCCCCAGATTGGAATAACTGATCTGTACCCCCTTGGGATTTCCTGTCGTCCCGGAAGTATATATGATGTAGGCGCAATCATCGGGGAAGACCTCGGCATATCCGTCAATGGAGGGGCCGGAGAGTGCTGACAAGTCCAGATGGAGCTGGCAGGCTTCCGGAATTCCACTGACTCCATCCGGTGAATCGGTCAATAACAAAACCATGCCTGCATTTTCGGCCATGTATCGTTTACGGTTATCCGGCAAAGCAGGATCTATGGGCAGATAAGTCGCCCCCAATCGAAAGATGCCCATAATTGCAGGAACCAGCGTTTTATTCCGTCCCATACAAACTCCGATACAGACATTGCGGAAGCCGGATGCATGAGTCACCGGAAAATGTTGGCGGACAATTTGTGCTATTTTCCCGGAATAACGTTCCAGTTCCTGATAAGAGACAGTACCGTCTTTCGCAATGACGGCCGTTTGGTCACCCCAAGTAGAGAATGACTGAAAAAAAGTTTCTTGAATATTTGTTTTCATTATTGTTTTTTGATTTAGAAATTATACAATATACTACCGGAAATCCACCGTCCTTTCTGCCGGATGGGGATATTTGCTCCTCCGCATTCATATCGGTTATTAAAGAGATTCTCAACTCCCAGACTGCCTTCTATCTGTTTGTACCTGCATCTGGTAGTGAAAGAGAAAACAGTATAGCCCGGCAGGCGGACAGTATAATTGGTGGCATCTCCGTTGAGTCCGTTTTCCAATACGCTGACCTGTGTATAGCAACGGCTATTACAATTCATTTTTACATGGGCAGACCAGTTCCATATTTTCTTCTTTACTAGGAAATAGCCGGCTACAAGGTTCACGGAAAAATCCGGCACATTGTTAACCGACCCGTCGGTAACAAAGAAATTGGTATAACCCAATACTCTCTGATAGCACAAGTTTGCATCCAGATTTAATCGGTTTGCCCGGTAACGCGCGGTTACCTCGATACCTCCCATATCCAGCAGACCGGCATTTTCGTAAATACGGGTTTCCGGTTGGGTAAACAGAAAATGGGAAGCCCGGTTGTAGAAAAGGTTGCATTCAACATCTATATGAAAGGGGCGATAATGATAGGCACAAGTCAACTGGTACGAACTCAGATATTCAGCCTGCAGATTCTCGCCACCGGAGTAAGTATCCATATCGTTGTTTCTGTAATAATAGGGTGCATCGACAAACGACCTGGAATAACTGGCTTTCAGATTCAGTCCGTCCCGAAGATAAATAAGCGATACACGGGGAGAAAAGGCCTGCATTATCCGGTTATTTCTCCGTTTCTTATAGTCGTATCTGATTCCGGCATTTACAATCCAGTTTTTATGCAGATTATGTTTGAATTGAAGAAATACGTTTGCGTTCATTTCGTGACCAGTGTAAAGCCGCTTGTCGGTCCATGTCCTGACTATTTCTCTGAAATTCATACCTTCCAGGTATTCAGAATCATAAAGTGCATACCGATTCCACTCCACGCCGCCAAGCATATTACCTTTTCCGTATCTTCCCCAATCGTAAGTATAGCTCACACGAGTGTTAAAGCCAACATTGAAGTCCATCCAGCGGATGTATTGAAAAACTCCACGATCCGGAAAAATGAGTTTGGTGCTGTCATTGGGATTGAGGTAAATAGGGTAATCCTGCAATGTATCTCCTGCGGTTTCATAACGTACATTTTTGTTCCAGTCGGTGTAGAACGTCGTACTGAAACTCACATTTTGCCACGTACGACTGTAAACCGCCTGCTCTCTGGCCGACCATCTGGAATATCCCGGACCGGCACCATCAAAAGTGCGGAACTTCTTATAAGAGTAGGGTGAAGCAAAAAGCCACATGCTATAAGGCTGCCTTTTTTTAGCATAGTTCATACTAAAACTGAAAAGTAAGTTTCCCCGTTGCAGTTTAATGCCGCCATCCAGAGCGGGCAGTTCGGAATAACCGTCCAGATAAATAAATCCGTCTCTCGGATAAAGGGCATATTGTTTGCCGGCAGGGACAAAAACCGACTCTCCCGTTGCACGATACAAGGAAAACCATGCCATAAAATCCATGTTCATGTCGTGTTTGCCCAATAACAAGTCAGCAGCCAGCTGCCCCCGGTCTCCGGCACCGACAGATACGGCACCATTACGAATGTCCACCCCGTCCTTAGTGACAATGTTAATCACGGCTGTCAGCGCCACGCTACCGTAAAGCGAAGAAGCCGGTCCGCGAAGCACTTCTATCTGTTTGACTTTAGCCAGGCTAATACCATAATCCGGCGAAACAGCATTCGTGATGTAACTGTTCAGGCGCTGCCCATCCTGCATAACCAGTATGTTTTCCTGTCCGGACGAATAGACTCCCCTCATAGCCAGATTCATCTCTTCATTGGAAGACAAACCGGATATGCCGGGAACATAAGCAATCAATACGTCACGCAGGCATCGGGCATGAATAGCCCGAATCATCTCCTCTGTAATCAGAGTGACAGGTACAGGAGCTTCTTCCGGAGTCTCCACCTGTTGCGAAGCCGTGACCAAGGTTACTTTAGTCTCCCTGTGCTTCCTAACCATGTCCGCAAAACGTTCCGGATCCTGTAACGAGATATAATAATAGGGTTCGTCCTTCAACAACAATGAGACATATTGTTCCGCTTCTGCAAAACGGTCCAAAGCCAGAAGACATAAAGCAGTCAGGCGGCATGCCTCGGTGCGCATCGTCCCCCGAAAAGACGGCAGATTCTCCTCCAATATACGGCAGGCTTGATCAATATCTCCAGTTTTATAAAGCGCTTCTGCCCTTACAAATGAATTTCGGACACTGTCTGCCGATTGTGCTGTCAGTTGCACGGCAAAAAAACAGGAGAAGATATATAACAACAGGTAGCGTTTCATGTGACCGGGATGATAAAACGAAAACAAGTATATTCATGTTGAACCGAATCAAACAGCACCTTTCCGTGATGTTTGTTTTCTATAATATCGCGGACGATCGACATTCCGAGCCCTGTCCCCTGCCCGACCGGTTTAGTCGTAAAAAAAGAGTCGAACAATCTTTGCTTGACTTCCGGACTCATACCTTCTCCATTATCACGGATGGTAAGCACGATTCTTTTATCCAGCTTTTCCAGACTCACCGTTACCTCAGGAGAATATCCTTCGGGAGTATCCTGCCATTTTCTCCATACCGCATAGCAGGCGTTGTTCATCACATTCAGCACTGCCCTGCTGAAATCCTGCGGAATCAGCCGGACCGGAGGAATGTCTTTGGCATAGTCTTCATGAATGGCAATATTAAAATTCTTGTAGTTGGCACGCATCGCATGATAAGCCAGCCACACATATTCTTTTGTCAACTTCTGTATCTGTGAAGGCATAAACTCATCATCCTTACCCCTGGAATAGAGTAGAATGCCACGGATAATACTAATAGCCCGGTCACCATGTTCTCTGATCTTGTCCATGTTCTCACGTAATCCGGAAAGTATATCTTTAATATCTTCCAGCGATTCTTCCGAAATACGGTTCCCGGTTTCATCAACAATGGTATCCAGATCGGACAACAACTGCCCGGACAATTTACTGAAATTAATGACAAAGTTCAGTGGGTTCTGTATTTCGTGGGCTATACCGGCACTCAACAATCCCAATGACCCCAACTTTTCCTGTTCTCTGAGCCGTGCTTCCAGCTCTTCAATTCGTTTTTCTTGTGAAATGTTTCTTTCCATAATCAATCTTTTTAAGTACTATATCATTATTAGCTTGTATAATCCGACGGGATACTACGCTGTTAATCAAAACAGTGCATTTACCGACTTATTACACCGGCAGGTAAATGCTTTTACGCCGGCATGTAAATGCTTTTACGTCGGCAGGTAAATGCCTTTACGCCGGTATGTAAAAGCATTTACATATGCTTGTAAAAAGCAGGATGAACGGATGTTCCGTCCGGAAGGTACAGATCATCCTGTCCCGTCCTCCCATAGAGGCAAAGTAATGGCAAACTCCGTATATTCATCTTTCTCTGAGCGTACTGCTATCTTTCCACGATGATTGAGTATGATTTCCTTGCTCAGATACAATCCGATACCTGCCGCCTCACCGGTTGTCTTCGTCGTAAAGAACGGATCGAAGATTTTCTCAAGAATACTTTGTTCAATGCCCACCCCATTGTCGTATAAGCAGATGACTGCCTGTCCGTTTCGGCTTTCCAATGACAGACCAATCTCAGCCGGATATATATTCTTGCCATACTTCTTGATTATGGCATACATGCCGTTGTTAAGAAGACTCATAATGGTTTTCCCCAGTTGCTCGGCATTTCCGTTAATGAACAATGGTGTATCGGGAAGAGAAGTCCGGACCGAAATGTGCATTTCACTGATTTCCTTCCGGTAATAACTCTCCAGCAGTTCCATGTCTTTCCGGCACAAACCCGTCAATTCTATCTTCTCCAGTTGCTTGTTACGGTCTTTCAAAACCTCCTCCATAGCCTTCAGCACACGAGTAGTATTGCTTCCGTGTTCTTCTATTTTTGCCAGGTTATCTTTCATCATGGCTATGACATCTACCGAATCCAGATAAGTGTCTTCATCCAAAAGCTTTTGTGCACTTTCCAGGTTCTGATATAAATCCTGCAATAACCCCGAAGTCAGGTGAGAAAAATTATTAATGTAATTCAACGGATTCAGGATACGGTCGATCAGCCCTTGTGTCAGTTTACCGACAGTGGCCATTTTCTCTTGTCGCACCAGATCATCTTGTGCCTGCCTCAGCTCTTTCAATGCCTCTTCCAGCTTCAGGGACTTTTCCTCTATTTCATTTTTTTGCCGCACCAACTGTCCGGTACGTTGACCTACAAGATTCTCTAACCTTTCCTTCTCTTTCAGCAAGTTGTGCATCCGCCATTTAAACAGCAGGAACAGTATCCCTCCCAAAGTGACGGCATACAAAACGAGGCTATACCACTGTAAGTAAAAAGGAGGTGACAGCGAAAAACGGAATTGTTTTATTTCGCTTATCGTACCGTAAATATCACGTGCCTGCACGCAAAATGTATATGTACCCGAAGGAAGATTGGCATATTCCTTCTCTGTCCGGTAATCCCACGAACTCCATTCCGGATCGTAACCGACCAGACGGGATCTATATTCATTGGAACCCGTGAAACAGGCCGCATCCGTGGCAAACGAGAAACGAATGGCGCGGACATCATCTCCAAAACGGGATATATCGTCGATACGTTGGTTTGCTGCCTCCGGATTTATCGGTAAATCTCCTCCCCGGTATATGGAATCGCGGTTCAGACAAACCTCACGAAGATAAATACGAGGAACAAACGGAGTAAACGCCTGTGCTTTGCCAAGATCCATCCGGATCAAACCAAAATCCCCCCCAAACCAGGCTGCATTCCTTTCTTCTATATAAATTACCCGCACAACATAGTTTCGAATTGCATGCAGGCATTGGTTTAATTTCCCGGTATTGTCCTGCGGATGCGTCACTTGCAACTCTTTACCCTTCAGATTCGTTTGCCAATTGTATCCGTGGCTGTCCGTATATCCGGTCATCACTTCTTCGTTTCCCCTTGGCTGAAGGACAAAAGAAGTTCCATCTCCTTTCTGCAGATAGATTTCTCCATACATGGTTTTTGCCCATACAGAATGATCTTTTTTCACTTCCAAATGTACCACCTTCTCAATTCCGGAAACTCTCCCGACCTGCCTTGTCCGGGTAGAATACCGATAAATCCCGTCCATAGCTCCCATTAAAATATCGGTGCCATCCGCGAATGTTAGCGAATAAGCTGCGACCTCTGTAAGTTTTCTCAAACGGTCATAATCCCCGACAGCATATATCCCATCACTGGTAGCCGCATATAACTCTCCTTCCGGAGAAAGCACAAGTTGCCAACAAGCTTGCGTAATCCCCCTGACAGGTACAAAGACATTATGCCTCCATACATATAACCCCTGTAAGGTGCCGGCATACAGCATCCCCTTGTAGTGGATGACTGACACGACCTCTCCTTTCAAACCTTCATAGGAAGTAAAGCGGCTGAATAAAGAAGGAGTGAATACATGAAATACCCCATTATCAGTGGCCCCCCAGAGGTTCCCCCGCCCATCGGTGGCAACAGAAGATACGGAATTGCTGCACAGACCGTTATTCTCGGTTATAGAAAATAGTTCTTTCCCTTCACTGTCGTTCACCGACAATCCACGGCCGATGTCCTCCAATGTCGTTTGCTTCTGCCACTTCTCCTGCAACTGAACCGGAAGTATCTGTGTGGGAAACAGGAGGGTATCTTCCTGAACCGTATAGCATCGGCCCGATGTCGTTTTCAGGTAAATAAGTCCGTCAACTTCCGCCATATCATCCAATTCACCGAAAGAAGAAGGGTCCAGATCGGACACAATGGTTCTCAACACGACACATCCGCGTTCATCACGCTCTATCCTTCCGAATACATTGTATCCTCCTGCCCATATCCTATTCCCCGAATCGCGGAACAGACGGGTGACACGGGAAAATCCGGGCGTATAGATTGTTTCCCAACGATTGTAATCATAATGAAGAATACCCTCGAAATTGGCAAAATAAACATTCCCACAGCTATCACACACAACGTCGAAATTACGATTGTGCGCCTGATACACAGAAGACGGATAGTTCACAAAGAATGGAACTCCTTCTTGTGAATCCGCACATGTCGGGCAAAGACACAACATCAATAAGAGTATCTTTTTCATGGCTGGTACGTTTTTAAATAATAAGATTCAAATGGTATTTGCTTACCGACATAGTACTCCCATTCTTCCTGTGTGAAGTCGCGTCGCAATCCCTGACGGACAACAGTAGCCATATGATCGGGCGAAACGGGTATCCGGTATAACCGGCCCTGTTCGTCTCCCATAAAAATGGATGTACCATCCGGATGAAGGCAGAAAGTGTGAATCCATCCACTGCTTGTCATAATTACAGCAGATTCCGTCTTCCCTTTATGAAGATCCCATAAACGAAGCGTACAGTCATAACTGCTTGAAAACAGTTTATTCCCTTTCCGGAAAATGGCGGTGACGGCGGCCTGGTGTCCGATCAGCTTTTGCAGGACATTCCCATCTTTGTCACATATTAAAATGGTTCCTTCCCTACACCCCACGGCATACCTTTCATCAGAAAGAGAGCAAAAAGAGGTAACCCTCCCCCCTTGCGACCACCCCTCTATAAACCGGACAAATTGACCGGCAGATGAAAGCAAGGCTACTGTTCCATTCTTTAAAAAGACATAGAGGTTATCTCCTGACTTCCCGACACAAGTGACCGGATACTCCGGCTGAAAACAAAGCTGTATCTGATGGCTGATACAGTCAAAAGCATAAATACCCGTTGCAGAAATAGCTAAAAGCCGGTCGGAAGCAGCCGGAATCAATTGCCGGTATTTACCTTCAGGCAAAAGGTAAGCAGCCATACCGGCAGAATTCACGGAGACGAGGCATTCGTCATAGGACAGGGCATACACCAGAGAATCCGAATGGATCAGCACATCCCGAAAATCATAACGGGAATCACTCAACAGAAATCCGGATGTGTACGTTTGTCCATCTCCCGACTTCCAACATATCATTTCACCGTACTTACTGACAGTGACCAATCCCGGCAGAGAATTCCGGCAAGTCTGCGGGTTTCCAATTGTTTCGTGCAACAACCTGATGCCGGTGATAGCCCCCTTGTGTCTAAACCAAAGTTGATCTTGCCTGCAAGATAAGGACAAAGCGTTGAAGACAGCCGGATGATACACATCACCATCATAGTGTTTTGTGAACTGCCAGGAAGTATATGCCAGCAACGAGGCCAGTTCCATGTTGCCGGACCGGTATTGGGTGACAGAAAGCGTACCCAATGAACGTCCCAAGGCCAGAAAAGCCAACGTATCGGCCACTCTCTTCGATTGTTCAGCCTGTAGTTGTCGTTCCATTGCCAGATTCTTCCGTTCATCCGCCAACCGATAGGCTTTCTCAGCCTCCCATTGTGCAGTAAATGCCTTTTCACGAGCTATTTCCGCCTGCTGCTGCATTTGATTAGCTTTCCGGGTCTGCGCGACAGCTTCCTGCCTTCTCTTTTCGGAAATGTCTTTTTGCTGATAGGCAATCTCCTCCATTTGCTGACTGACACGTTGGATAAGAACCGACTGCCTTTCTTTGTCCTGAAACTCCTCCAAAGACAAAGTCAGACGGTCTCTCTCCAATTCCGAATGACGATAGGCCCGGTATAAAACCAGACAAACGGTCAACAGTACACAAGGGACTGCTATGATCCAACGGATTATATTTTGGCTTAACTTGATCATCATACAGGTTCATCTTCCGATTGCGGATACTTCTTTTTAATGGTTAACCGATTCTCTTTATTGACGTAGGCATACGCCACATCATCCATCATTTCACGTACCAGAAAAATCCCCAATCCCCCTATCTCACGCTGTTCCGGCGGTAATGAAATGTCCGGATCGGCTTTAGCCAGAGGATTGAACGGAACACCTCCATCTATGAATTCCAGGACAATCTCTCCACCTTCATCCCATAAACACAGAGTCAGGTAACCGTCCGTTTCCTGCGGATAAGCATAATTGATAATATTGACTATTATCTCCTCACTTACCAAACGGAGGGCATAAGACAGGGAGGGATGTGAAGTAACTTCACGGCTATGCATCAGCATATCGAGAATTTCATCCAACCTCCCGACGACAGGGCGAAACTGAAGTAACGTCATTGCTCAGGTATTTTTTAAGATTGTGATAATTCGTCAAGGGTCTGATAGAAACGAAAAAACTTATCGAATCCGGTCATGTGCATTACGTCCTTAATATCTTGCGACACACCGACAAGACATACATTCCTGCCTTTAGCCTTTGCCAGTTTAAAGGCGTAGAGCATAACGCGTAATCCGGCACTGGATACGTAGGAACAATTGCTGAGGTCCAACGCCACAGAATGCCCTTGCTCAATAAGAGCTACAATTTTAGTTTGTTCGTCAGCGCTTGTATTTGAATCCAAAACGGCACCAACTGGATGGATTTCATACTTTTCCATAGTTTTCTTATTTTTTAGTATTATCTGATTCGTTGAAGAGACAGTAAAGTGATATCATCGGACTGAGGATAATCTCCGGAGAAAGCCCTGACAGAGTGAAGCACCCGCGTAACGACCTCTTTCGCTGAAGTATCTTCTTGCAAAGCACCCAGAACTTCCTGCAGTTTGCCTTCCGAGAATTGTTCGCGTTTATCATTGAAGGCTTCCGTTACCCCATCGGTATACAGAAGTAGAGTATCTCCGACTCCAAACTCCAATGTATTACTTTCAAATTCAATGTCATCGAACACTCCGACCACAAAATTGGAAGCGACAGGCAAGTACGCTGCCGATCGGTTTCTCCGAAGAATAGATGGAGGGTTATGTCCGGCATTGGTATAATCCATTACACCGGTCCTACAGTTATAGATCCCATAAAAAACCGTCACAAACATAGAGTCCATACTTTCTTTGCACAGCAGCTTGTTGGCATAAGTGAGACATTCAGCCGATGATACTCCCCGGAGAGCGGTTGCCCGAAGCAGTGTCCGGCTAACGGCCATGAACAAGGATGCGGGTACACCTTTCCCGGATACGTCGGCAATCACCAGACCTATGCGCTCGTCGTCAATCTGGAAAAAGTCGTAAAAGTCACCACCTACATCTTTGGCCGGGGTCATGGAGGCATAGATATCGACCATTCCCGCCAATTCAGGAAAAGGCGGAAAAGAACGGGGAAGAATGGTTTGCTGGATTTCTCCTGCAATGGCCAGGTCATTCTTGATAGACTCCAGTTGATTGTGTTCCTGCTGTGACTCCCGGATATAACGGACTTGTTCGATTGCTTTTTCAATAGTCCGCGACAAGTCTTCCAGATCTATCGGCTTGGTAGCAAAGTCGAATGCCCCTTTATTCATGGCAGAACGTATGTTGTCCATATCTCCATAAGCAGAGACCATAATACATTTCATCGCCGGATTTTTCAATTCATTGATCTTGGCCAGCAAGGTCAATCCATCCATCTCGGGCATATTAATATCGCTTAGGATAATATCGAAATCAGGAGTTTCCAGAAGTTTCTGTAAAGCCTCCAACCCATTATGGGCAAAGGCAAACTCGTATTCACCTTTTCGTATCTGTCGCCTGAAGTACTGGGTAAGCAATACCTCTAAATCGAGTTCATCATCTACACTTAATATTTTTGCAGCCATATCTGTGATTATTTATAAATTTCAATTTTCTATTCAGACTTTTATGACGGCAAAAATAGAGAGTGCCCGACCCGGTTACAATTTTATATTTTAAGCCGGAAGAATGTTTTTCCGAATGAATGCTATTGTCTTATAAGCATACAGGGCCGCGTGTCCTTGTCCCTCAAGGAAAGCAATCAAAAGACCGATCCCTCCTTTTAAAAGGAACTATAGCTTATTCGGAATTTATATTTTCAGGATAGGGCTTTTCTTTTCACTTTTGCTGTCGTAAGCTTACAAAGAATAAATAAAAACGGGCGGAACCGAAAAGCCGGAAATAGAGTAGGAAGAAAGTTCTCTTCAATACAGGAGAATAAAATATTTCTCAAGAAGAATTATGATTAAAGTAAATTTCTCGAAACCGCTGCTGATTCAATCAGTAGCTTTCAAAGATGTATTCCTTCGGATGGATGGAAATGGAATTACCCAAGCCAATGGTGCAGGTGCAGGAAAAGTAAGTTGCCAGAAAAATATGTCTCCTACCGGAGCATTTAAAGTACAAGAACAGAAAAATGGTACGTTTACCATTGAATCAGTAAAGTATCCCGGGGTATTTCTCCGCATGGACGGAAGTGGCATTCGTGGCTTTGCAGGATCGGGTGCAGGACATGTAAACTGTCAGTTTGGAGCGAGTGACTGGGAACACTTCAAGCTGCACGAACAGAACGACGGTTCATATACCATTGAATCAGTTGCCTTCCCGAATGTATTCCTCCGCATGGACGGAAATAACCGGTCGGGTAAAGAAGAAGATTTCGGTACAGTAAACTGCCAATACGGAGCAAGTACCTGTGAAAAGTTCTATTTATTGAATATGCCTGAAACAGGCAAAGTAAAAGATATGTTTAACAAATTTGCGAAATAGCAGAAGGTATTAATACATAAAAAAATCAGAAGTTATAGTTAAACCTATAGCTTCTGATTATATAATTAAGATCAAGATATTCCGGCAGGTTCTGATGATTAGTCTTTCTTATCCAATGCCTCAAAACAAGAGTTTTTACTCACAAACTCCGGAACAATATCTTTCATGGCAGCTACGATCTTCATCTGATCATAGGTGTAACTTACATCGATTAATTTCTGAATTCTCTCTTTCACTTCGTCATAATCATACTCACGCACAGTGGCAATCATAATCTTTTCGTGGTAAGTGGGCTTGGTCAGCTCTTTCACGTTGAGCAACTCTTCGTACAGCTTCTCGCCATGGCGCAAACCGGTAAATTCAATCTTCACGTCCGTACGTCCCGAAAGACTGATCATTCGCTTAGCCAGATCGACAATCTTCACGGGCTTACCCATATCGAAGATGTAGATTTCTCCGCCATTACCCATACTACCGGCCTCCAATACCAGACGACAAGCTTCGGGTATAGTCATGAAATAGCGGATAATCTCAGGGTGAGTAACAGTTACAGGACCTCCACGCTGAATCTGATCGCGGAAACGGGGAATAACCGAACCGTTAGAGCCTAATACATTACCGAAACGAGTGGTAATGAACTGCACCGAACGAGTGCCTTCCTTCTGTAATTTTTTCGCTAATGACTGTACATAGATTTCACAGATACGCTTTGAACATCCCATTACATTGGTCGGATTGACAGCCTTATCCGTAGAAATCATCACAAATTTCTCCGAACCGAATTTAACGGCAAGATCGGCAAGCGTACGTGTACCCGACACATTAATCTGAATAGACTCCGACACGTTGTCTTCCATCATCGGCACATGCTTGTACGCGGCTGCATGAAATATGTATTGAGGCTTGTATTCACGGAAAATAGCTTCCATGCGGGTAGCGTTCGATATATCAGCAACAATCGTCTCAGCATCGATATCACGCCAACGATCTTGTAATTCCAGACGAATGTCATGTAACGGAGTCTCAGCCTGATCAATCAGGATCAACTTATATGGGTTGAAAGATGCAACCTGACGCATAATCTCACTACCAATAGAACCGGCAGCACCGGTAATCATCACTCGTTTACCTTCCAAATGGGAAGCAATCTTATGAATATCTACCTCGATAGGTTCGCGTTGCAAGAGATCTTCAATCTGTATTTCCTTCAGTTGGGTTTTATTGAGTGATTGTCCGCCCCATTCGCTCAGAGGAGGAGCGGTCAGCAACTTCACGTTATTGGAGAGCAGCGTATCAATCATGTCGGACTTTTTCAGTTTCTCCATCTTAACCGGAGAAACGATGATGGTATGCACATCACGGTCGTTCATGTTTTCAATTAGTAGTTCGTCGTTTGGAAATACCTTAGCTCCCATCATAACTTTACCAATCAACTCCGGCTCGTCGGCTATAAAACCACGAAGACGATAATGATTACGCAAATTTACACGCAGAGACTTGGCTATGTTCACTCCGGCCTCTTTGGCACCATAAATAAATACGTTAGTGGTATGACTACCATCGAAGTTGAGCACTTCAAAAAACATCTTAACTACTATACGCGAACAAGCCATCATGGCAAAATTGATCACGTACGCCATAAACAGCACGCTGATGGCACCAATCCGGACACCCAGATAAGCGTCCAGCAGAACACTCAGAATCATCAGTACCCCATAAGAGACCGTAAGCGACACAAAAATGCGCATAATGTCCACAAACGAAGAAAAGCGAAGCACATTTGAATAGGTACGGAATACCCGGAAGAAAATCAAATTAGCCACTACTGTCCAAAGAATGGTCTTATCTATCGTAGACGAATCCAGAAAAATGCTGCGAAAATCGTAACGAAGCGAATAGGCAAGCAAACAGGATGCGACAATAATAAATATGTCAATCAATAGGATAGTCCAAATGGGCAGTACCTTCGCGGAAAGATACCGATGGAAAAAATTCTGTTTCATTTGTTTTACAGTTTTTGTTTTAGGCGGTGCAAAGATACACTATTTTCACTAACCCGTGCGTTTTTATTTGACAAAATAAAGTTTTTAACACAATAAAAGTGGAATAATAGTGTAAAAAAGGGACGGAATTCTCTTCTTCCGTCCCTTTAAAATATGGATATTACATTAAGTTACTTGCCAATTCACTCAATTCGCTGCGTTCACCTTTCACCAGATTGACATGTGCAAACAGGTTCTGATCTTTCATGCGATCGATCATATACACCAGACCATTAGACTGACTGTCCAGATAAGGTTGGTCAATCTGTTGGATATCTCCGGTAAACACCATCTTGGTTCCCTCTCCGGCACGGGTGATAATAGTTTTAATTTCGTGTGGGGTCAGATTCTGTGCTTCGTCAATTATGCAGTAGGTTTCGCTAAGGCTTCGTCCGCGAATAAATGCCAAAGCCTCGATCACCAATTGCTCGCTCTTCTGCATATCTTCCAACCGCTTCACTTCGGTAGAGTTTGAGGCAAACTGACGTTTTATTACATTCAGGTTATCGAACAGGGGTTGCATATAGGGTGCTACCTTTTCAGTCGCATCTCCCGGAAGGAATCCCAAATCTTTATTGGAAAGGGCCACAATAGGACGTGCCAGCAGAATTTGTTTATATTCAGTAAGTTTTCCCAAAGCAGCTGCCAGGGCAAGCAATGTTTTACCGGTTCCGGCCTTACCTGTCAAAGCCACCAGTTTTATATCGGGATCATTCAGAATTTCGAAAGCGAAACTCTGTTCCGCATTACGCGGTTCGATTCCATAATTTTTCGTTTTATTTACCCGGCAGACCATGTGTGTAAAGGGATTGTAACGGGCAAGCACACTGCTGCGATCACTCTTAAGAATGAAACATTCGTTGGGACGAAGAATGTCCTTAAAATCAAATTCATTGATATCCAGCCCTTCTCTGGACGAGTAAATACGGTCGATCAACTCCGGTTCTATGTTTTCGAATACCTCGTTCGATTTTTCGAAAATATCGACATTCACAACCTTATCGGTGATATAGTCCTCGCAAAGTATCCCTATGGAACGGGCTTTCATCCGTAAGTTGACATCCTTAGTCACCAGGATATTTTTCATTTTCGGATATTTCCGTGCCAGAAACTCGGCTACAGCCAATATCTGATGATCCGGTTTACGGGCAGGAAACGATTCATGTACTTTAGGAGCCTCCGAATCACCTGTTATAATAAACAACTTGCCCAGTCCTTCGCCCAAAGGGGCGCCATGGGTGAACAGGCTATCGTCGGTTATTAAATCAAGTTCGCGCACAAACTCACGCGCATTGTAATTGATTTGTTCGTTACCTTTCTTGAATTTATCCAATTCTTCCAAAACAACAATCGGAAGATAAATATCATTCTCCTGAAAATTCTTCAGGCAATTGTAGTCGTGGAGAATAACATTCGTGTCGAGCACAAAATTTTTCTTTGTTCCCATGATTCTTAGATTTAAATGTTGATATTTGCAATCAAAAAGACAATCGACACCTCTGTGTTGAATTGTTGCAACTAAGATAACAAATAAAAAGGCAAACAAAAGAAGTTGCCCGTTAAATATTATAAAACATGAATTATCAGGAAACTTTAGACTACCTATACAACAGCGTTCCCATGTTCCAACAGGTAGGAAGCAGTGCATACAAAGAGGGACTGGAAAACACCCATGCATTAGACGAATATTTGGGACATCCTCACACCACGTTTCAAAGTATCCACATCGCCGGGACTAATGGAAAAGGCTCTTGCTCACACACATTGGCAGCAATTTTGCAGTCGGCCGGATATAAAGTCGGGCTCTATACTTCGCCCCATTTAGTCGACTTCCGCGAACGTATCCGCATCAATGGCGAGACCATTTCACAAGAATATGTGATCCGTTTTGTGGAAAGCCACCGTTCTTTTTTTGAACCATTGCATCCTTCGTTCTTCGAGCTGACTACAGCCATGGCATTCCGATACTTTGCCGACCGGCATATCGACGTAGCTGTAATCGAAGTTGGACTGGGAGGACGCCTGGATTGCACCAACATCATTCATCCGGATTTGAGTATTATCACCAATATCAGTTTCGACCACATGCAGTTTCTGGGCAATACACTGGCAAAAATAGCGACAGAAAAAGCAGGTATCATAAAAAAAGGTGTACCGGTTGTCATTGGTGAAACAACCGAAGAGACTAAGCCCGTATTTTTGCAGAAAGCTCAGGAAGTGGAAGCTCCTATCATCTTCGCAGAAGAAGAACAAAGACTAAAAGGAGCAACAAAATTCAAAACCTGTACGAACAGAAAATGGACAGAATATCCGGAAAAACACTCCAGTGCTGTACAAGCAGAAGAAGCAGAAGCTGTTTCCGGCTGGATCTACGAAAACGAGACATATCCCGGACTGGAAGGAGTATTGGGAGGTTCATATCAACTAAAAAACACAAATACACTCCTGTCTGCTCTTCCCATCCTGAGGAAGTCAGGTTATAAGATCAGTGACAATGACGTAAGAAACGGTTTCCGGCAAGTAGACCAAATGACCGGACTACAAGGACGCTGGCAAAAATTGAGAAACTCTCCCACCATCATTTGTGACACGGGACACAATGTCGCAGGTATCTCTTATATCGTAGAGCAACTAAAGCAAATGAAATATGAACGCCTCCACATGGTCATCGGTATGGTGAATGACAAAGACGTCAGTGGAGTACTGGCCTTACTGCCTAAAAATGCAGTCTACTATTTCACCAAAGCGAGCGTCAAAAGAGCTCTGTCAGAGACTCTGTTACAGCAAATCGGAGCCTCTGCCGGACTGCAGGGTAAAACTTATCCTGATGTTCAATCGGCTGTAAAGGCCGCACAAGAAAAAAGCCTCCCGGAAGACTTGATCTTCGTAGGAGGCAGTAGCTTTATTGTAGCCGACTTATTATCGTGCCGCGATACACTCGATCTCGACTAAAGCATCTTTAGGCAAGGCCTTCACGGCAACAGCCGAACGGGCGGGAAATGCGCCTTCAAAATAAGTTGCATATACCCCATTCATTCCGGCAAACAAAGACATATCCTGAAGGAAAACTGTCGTTTTTACAATATCTGACATGGTCAGACCGGCAGCCTCAAGGATATGTTTTATGTTTTCAAGAGACTGGCGGGCTTGTGCTTCCACACCGTCGGGCATCAGCCCCGTAGCTGCATCGATAGGAAGCTGACCGGAAACAAATACCATTCCATTCGCTTCAATAGCTTGACTGTAAGGACCGATAGCTCCCGGTGCCTTATCACTGCAAATTACTTTTTTCATTTTACTTTGGTTTATTAATGATTGACATTTATGGTAAAGTTGATATCCTGAGGATGATAAAAAACTCCTATCAGGAAAGTTCTTATGAAAACAAAGATAAGAAAAAAATATAAGAGCTATGCAGTATTTGGCAAACAAACGTATTTATATATATGAATACACAAAAGAATCAGAATAACTTTAACCGAATAAGACCTAAACTTTAACAAAATGGAGATGTTAGAAATGGATCTCCCCCATAAAGAAAGAGGTTATCGCAATGACGATAACCTCTTCTCTTTTATATTTCCGGCACTTTATTTACAATGCTTCTTAATCAGTTCATCCACATTAGGATCGCCAAGTTCTTTTGCTTTGGCAAAACTTGCACAAGCCTCTTTTTCTTGCTTCAACTGAATCTGGCAAATTCCTAACAAACGATATGCTTCGGCATATTTCGGATCAACAGTCAATGCATCTTTCAATACTTGCTCGGCCTCCGCATAGCGTCCCACACGCAGGTTGACCACTGCCAACTCTGCCCGATAAGTGAGATCTTCCGGATTCAGTTCGATTGCCTTTGTGATATCATCCAAAGCACGCTGGAATTGTTTGGCTTTGAAGGCAGCCTGTTCCCGATAATAATAAAACAAATCGTTAACACTGCCATTCACTGCATTGAAATATGCATCATAATCGGCCAGCGCCGGACGATACTTTTCTACATTCATATACATCTGGGCACGTTCCAACAGATAGGGAGCCAAATCCGCTGTAATGGGCGTCGGACAATGGGCAATACAACTATCCAGCAAAGCAACGACCTCTTCGGGAGCAGCTTTACTCAATTCCTTTGCCTTGGCAGCACTGAAGAAGGAAGCCGGAGATGCCAATTCGGTTCCGTTCACTTTGTCATAGCTGGTAAATGCACCGGCATAATCCTGCTTGGCAAAAAGAATATCTCCTTCAAGTTGACGGTATACAGGTAAATCCTGAACAGCTATCGCACTACGCACATCCGCCAGAGCCTTATCATATGTCCAATCCTTATAAGTAGTTTCGGGTTTACTCAATTGATAGTTGTATATCAACTTGGCTATGTTATAATAAACATCATCCTTTTTCTGTGCAACCTTCAGGGCATGCTCCAAATCGGCAGCTGCTTTATCCATATCTTTACCTGCAAACACATAGTTCCCTGCACGACGAAGATAGCCATCCGCACTGTTCGGGAAAGTTTTGATAAAATCATCAAGGGCAACGGCATAAGCCTCAGGAGTAGTTTGCGTAGAAGCGATAAACAGGTAAACCAAAGCCTGATCTTCATCTTCAGGTAAGCCTTTCTTTATACCGATTGCATTCAGTGCGGCATCGCTCAGTGCAAGAGCATTGATATTCTGTGACATGGCAAAAGCTGCACCTGCTGCATAACTAATAGAGGTAGTATCCTGTCCGGAAGCTTTTTGTGCCACTCCGAACACTTTACCGTCCGCTGTCGTTACCGGACAACTCACCATCTTATCTTTCAATACCATATCCAGTGTATAATAATGATATTTATCACCACCGATATTATCCACCTTTTTCACTTTGCCGCTGGTCACGTTTCCACCTTTCTGAGTGGAATAAGGTAACAGATAGACTTCGGCACCTACAGCCGGAGCTACAGTGGACACCTGTAATGCCGGTACCTTCTTTACTGTAATGCCGACACGGAACTTTATGATATCATACATATCATTGGCTCCCAGAATACATTCAACCGGCATTTTCTCTCCTTCGGAATTAATGATAACAGCACGCTGAGCTCCTTTAAACAAAGAATAGTCAGACAGAGCCACTCCGTCTTCGGTCACAAAAAATCCGTTACCAGTATTCTGAATTTTGTCGTCTTTATCATACGTAACGATGGAAAACACCGATCGTTTCGCCTTCTCTACCCATTTGGGGGCTTGCGCTACACTCCATTGTGACAGGAGACAAAGCACAAATGTGAATAATATGCTCTTTTTCATGTATTTGAATGTTGTTTTAGTTTGTACGTTGTTTCACGCCTTCATAAATCAGGATACCAGCGGCTACCGACACATTGAGTGACTCAATACTGCCCAACATCGGAATCTTGACCCATTCGTCGCATAACGCAAGGTTATCGTACGAAACACCGGTGTCCTCGGCGCCCATAATGATGCACATCGGACCGGTATAGTCGGCCTTCGTATAATCATAATCACCCTTTTCGGTAGCAGCCACAATGCGGAATCCACTATCTTTCAGATATTGTAAAGTTGTCTTTAAGTTCTGTTCACGACAGACAGGCAAAGTATGCAGAGCTCCGGCTGAAGTCTTCATCGCATCCGCATTGACCGTAACACTTCCTTTCGCAGGAATAATGACAGCATCCACTCCGGCACATTCGCAAGTACGGGCTATGGCACCAAAATTACGCACATCCGTAATCCCGTCGAGCATAACAAAGAACGGACTCTTACCTTCCTCAAAGAGGAAAGGCACCAGATCTTCGGTCTTCTGATACGTCACCGAAGATATGAATGCCACTACACCCTGATGATTTTTACGGGTGATGCGGTTGATACGTTCCACCGGGACGCGCTGAACAGGAATCAGCGTACCTTTCAGAGCAGCAAACAGCTCCTTGGACAAGTCACTCTGAATGTCTTTCTTCACCAAAATCTTGTCTATCTCTTTACCAGCCTGAATGGCTTCAATCACGGCACGGACGCCGAAAATCATTTCGCTTTTATCAATCATGTAATTGTCTGCATTTTTAGAGTATGCAACTCGCCAATGTTCATTGCACGCCACTATATACTTATTTTATTATTTTTCTCTCTTTCAAAGAAGGTTCCAGCAATGCCCTTGCATTGCTTAGTGCAGCCTCGGTCAAAGTGGCGCCACTCAGCATATGTGCCAACTCTTCTACCCGTTCTTCGTCAGTCAGACGACGAATATGGCTATTCGTTTCCGTATCATTATCCCGCTTGTATACCTTATAATGGGCACGTCCACGGGCAGCAATCTGAGGCAAGTGGGTGATACTGATCACCTGCCTGTTTTGTTCACCCATCTCTTGCATGATGTCCGCCATGCGATCTGCAATCTCACCGGATACTCCGGTATCGATTTCATCGAACACAATAGTGGGCAATTTTACGGCTCCTGCTATCATTGCCTTGATAGACAGCATAACACGAGCTATTTCACCACCGGACGCAACTGAAGATATACTCTGCAGCGCTCCGTTCTTATTGGCAGAGAATAAGAAGTTCACCGTATCTTCTCCTTGGGGACCCAATTCTTTTTTCAGCCCCATTTCCACCTGGAAGCGGACATTGGGCATTCCCAAAGGAATCAGACGAGCTGCCATCTGCTTTTCCACTTCACAGGCAATCTCCGTACGGGCCTTCGTCAGGACAAACGCCTGTTTCTTTACCTTATTATATTGCGCATCTCTCTGTTCCGTCAATTGAGCTATCCGATCATCATACGAAGTAATGGCAGCAAGTTTCGTTGCATATTGCTCTGAAAGGACGATCAACTCTTCTACTGTCTGAACACGGTGTTTTTGTTCCAAAGAATAGATCAGGTTCAACCGGTCATTCACTTCTTCCAGCCGGGATGGATTGAACTCGACACTCTCTCCCTGATCCGATATTTCCTGAGCTATATCTTTCAGTTCTATATAAGTGCTCTCCATCCGTTCAGCCAATTCTCCGGCAGGCTGGTATACCCGCTGCAATCCATTCAGAGTACCCAAACTCTCTTTCAAAGCAGGCAACAGTCCTCCTTCGTCTGAGGCAAGAGTTTGCTCTACCCGATATAATCCGGCTTTGATATCTTCGGCATGTGCCAATGTTTCGGCCTCCTGTTCCAATTCTTCCTGCTCTCCGGCAGAAAGATGTGCCTCCTCCAATTGTTCTAACTGGAAACGGATATAATCTTCATCCGTTTTGCTCTGTTCGGCCAGTACAATCAGTTCGTCAAGTTCTTTACTGAGCTTTTTCCATTCCTGATATAAATGATGATATACATCCAAAGCCTCTTCGTTGTGGGAAAGTATATCAAGTACATTGAGCTGGAAACCTTCTTTGTTAAGCAACAGATTCTGGTGCTGCGAATGTACATCGATCAATTGCTCGCCCAATTCTTTCATTTGTGTGAGCGATGCAGGCGTATCGTTAATAAATGCTCTGCTTTTGCCGGAAGACTGTACCTCACGGCGAAGTATACATTCGGGCTCATACTCCAGCTCGTTCTCTTCGAAAAAAGCTTCCATATGATAAGCTGATATATCGAACCTGGCCTCAATAATACATTTCGAAGCACCTTGCCGAATAGCCTTCACATCAGCACGCTGTCCGAGTAAAAGTCCGATTGCGCCCAGAATAATGGATTTCCCGGCACCGGTTTCACCGGTAATCACAGAAAATCCGGTTTCGAAACGGATATCAAGTTTCTCAATCAGAGCATAATTCTGGATGTATAATGAACGTAACATAAATCACAATTCTTTTATCATTCGATCAATAATATCTCTGGCTACTTCAGTCTTGGATTTTAACGGATAATCGGTTCTGCCTCTACAACTGAGAATACTGATTTTATTTGTATCGTAACGGAAACCCGCACCTGCATCATTCAATGAATTCAGTACAATAAAATCGAAGTTCTTCCGGATCAGTTTTCCTTCGGCATTACGCTGTTCATCATCCGTTTCAAGAGCAAAACCGATTAATTTCTGCCCCGGTGTCTTCAGTTTACCCAATGCAGCGGCAATATCGTGGGTGGGCTTGAGATGTAGCATCAAATCATCTCCCTCCCGTTTTATCTTCTTATCGGCTACAACATCCGGAGTAAAATCTGCTACTGCAGCACATAATATTCCGGCATCCACCAATGGGTATTGCGCCATAGCAGCCTCATACATTTCCTGAGCAGACTCCACATCAATACGGGTAATGTGTGAATGATATACCTTCTGTTGCACCGGTCCGGCTATCAGCACTACCTCCGCTCCGCGACGGGCACACTCCTCTGCCAATGCAAATCCCATTTTACCGGAAGAATAATTACCAATGAAACGTACCGGATCAATCTTTTCATAAGTCGGTCCGGCTGTAATCAGCACTTTCTTTCCTGCCAGCTCGCCCGTAGAGGAAAAGAACTCATCAAGTACCCGGATAATATTCTCCGGTTCTTCCATGCGCCCCTTACCTACCAAATGGCTTGCCAATTCTCCCGAAGCCGGTTCAATGATATGATTACCGTATGAACGCAGCGTATCCAGATTCTTCTGGGTACTGGGATGCGCAAACATATCCAAGTCCATGGCCGGAGCGATAAACACCGGTGCCTTCGCTGACAGATAAGTCGTGATCAGCATATTGTCTGCTATGCCATTTGCCATTTTACCAATGGTAGAAGCCGTCGCAGGCGCTATCAGCATAGCATCTGCCCAAAGCCCCAAGTCTACGTGGCTGTTCCACGTTCCGTCCCGCTGGGCAAAAAACTCACTGATAACAGGCTTACTGGTCAAAGCGGACAAAGTTATCGGAGTAATAAACTCCTTTCCGGCAGGAGTAATTACGACCTGTACCTCCGCTCCCTGTTTAATCAAGCCGCGTATAATGTAGCAAGCCTTATAAGCAGCAATGCTACCGGTAATGCCAAGTATAATTTTCTTTCCGTTCAGCATAGTTATTTTCCCGTTAACTCACGCAGGCGAATCTTCGTCAACATGGCTTTTGTATTCAGCGTAAAGTCACTATTGAGAATCCAACTGTAATATCCGGGATCTTTTTTCAGCACTTCACTCACCGGCTGGCCTTTGTATTTGCCAAAATTAAAAACCTCCACTCCATTGTCATCATACACCATACGTCCGGCAAAATCCACATTCTTGTTATAGCTTGAGTAATCGGCCAGGAAAGACATATCGTTTTGCAAATCTTCCGGATAGCGGTCAAGTTGAGCCATCAGAACCTCGTACGTGGCGCGGGTATCGGCTTCCGCTGTATGTGCATCTTCCAAATTACGGCCACAATAGAATTTATAAGCAGCCGAAAGAGTACGTTGTTCCATCTTATGGAAAATTACCTGTACATCAACAAACTTGCGCTTACTCATATCAATATCAACCCCGGCACGAAGAAACTCTTCCGCCAACACGGGAATGTCAAAACGGTTGGAGTTGAAACCAGCCAGATCACAACCTTCAATGTCATTCGCAATGCTTTTTGCCACCTCCTTAAAAGTAGGACAATCAGCTACGTCAGCATCAAAAATACCATGAACGGCAGATGATTCGGCAGGAATAGGCATTTCGGGATTAATACGGAGAGTTTTCGACTCTTCATTCCCGTTCGGATATACTTTAAGATAACAGATTTCTACAATTCGGTCTGAGTTGATGTTAGTCCCGGTCGTTTCCAGGTCGAAAAAGACAATAGGGTTCTTTAGGTTGAGTTTCATTATTTATACGGTTTTGTTTAAATTCACCACAGAGGACACCGAGTGCACAGAACTTCAATTCAAAAGAATGATGTCTCTGTGATCTTTGTGTCCTCTGTAATGAATCCGATTCTATTTCTGTTCCGCAGTTAGTCGTTCAGCATCATCGGCATCAGCAGCATCAACAAATCTTCGTTTTCTTCCTGTTCTACCGGAATAATGACACCTGCTCTTGACGGATCAGCCAATTCAATGATCACTTCCTCTGCCGAGATATTATTCAGAATATCGATCAGGAAAGTAGATTTAAAGCCAATACTCATTGCTGCACCGGCATATTGGCACACCTGTGTTTCCTCTGCAGAAGTAGAGAAATCAATATCCTGAGCCGAAACCACTATCTGGTTTTCCTGCATACGGAGTTTGATAAGACTGCTTGCCTGTGAAGAGAAAATGGATACACGACGCAAAGCACCTATCAGCTGCATACGGTCTACCGTCACTTTGTGCGGATTGTTTTGTGGAATCACTGAATTATAATTGGGGTAGCGTCCTTCAATCAGACGGCAAACCATACGATAACTTTCGAGCGTGAAGACAGCATTGCGTTCGTCAAACTCGATCACCACCATACCCGATTCCTTAGGCAACAGGTTCTTCAACAAAGTTGCCGGTTTTTTGGGCAAAATAAATGCAGCACGTTCATTTCCGCGTGCAGCCAATGTTTTACAACGTACCAACTTGTGCCCGTCCGAAGCTACCATTGTAATGTCTTCAGTCGTAATGTCAAAGTAGATACCATTCATCACCGGACGGAGTTCGTCATCGGCAGTAGCAAATACCGAACGGTTAATGCCTCCCAGCAATATCTGTGCTTCCATCTCCACACGAACCGCATTATCACCGAGTGTAGCCGATTGCGGAAACTCGTCGGCATTCTGCCCCATCAGGCTATATTTACCATTTTGGTACTGTACCGTAATTTCATAGGTATCCGGCTTTATTTCGAATGTCAACGGTTGTTCCGGAATCTCTTTCAATGCATCGAGCAACGTTTTTGCAGCGACGGCAAACTTTCCGTTAGAATCACTCTCGTTCACCTCAACCGAGGTTACCATCGTAGTTTCACTATCAGAAACAGTCACAGACAGTGTTCCGTCCTCCAACTGAAAGAGAAAACAATCTAAAATAGGCAGCGCATTTTTTGAGTTTATCACACGGCTAACAGCCTGTAAATGGCTGGAAAGTGCAGTACTTGAAACGATAAATTTCATATAATCTGTGATTTTAAATTTTATATTTTTGCAAAGCACAAAGTTACAAAAAAGATCGAGGCAGCACAATAAAAGAGAAGAAAAAACAGGAGAATATTCGTCGGATATCCCTAAAAAATTGTAACTTCGCCGCACAATTTAAAATTATCGCAATGGAATTTACAGGAAAAATTATCGCTATACTCCAGCCCAGAGGTGGAGTTTCTAAGACAAGCGGCAACGAATGGAAGGCTCAGGAGTATGTAATCGAAAATCATGATCAATATCCAAAGAAAATGTGTTTCGACATCTTCGGAGCAGACAAAATAGAACAATTCAACATCCAGATGGGTGAAGAGTTGACCGTATCATTCGATATCGATGCACGTCAATGGCAGGATCGTTGGTTCAACAGTATCCGTGCATGGAAAGTAGAGCGTGTAGGCGCAGGCGCACCCATGACTCCGGGAGCTCCGGTTCCTCCTCCGGCACCATCTTCAGCACCGGAATTCATTGCCGGTGATGCAAAAGACGACTTGCCTTTCTAAGCAAACATGCCTTAGTATAAGACACAAAACCCCGAAAGCTATCCAATTTCTTTCGGGGTTTTGTGCCTCTTACCGTAGTCAGGAAACATCGTCAGAATCACCTTTATAAATCAAAACCACATTAGGATAGACAACTCCGTCAGTACAGGTAAATTGTGCAGAAAGAACAAAATGACGGAAGAACTCCTGATTGCGAAAGAAAAATGCAGGTATCAACCTGACGTAGTTCTCCGGCTGGGAAAAAGTTTCTCCCAAGTCAGCCACCATCATAAAGTTATATGACGGAGAAAGATTTACTACCGCTTCCTCGTATCCGGGAGTATCGTTCAGAATTTCTTTTTTATCCAGGCAACGGACATATGTGGCAAGACTCTCCGCATCCGGAGCCAAAATCAGTCTCTCTCCATAGAAACAAGCATAGACATATAAGGCAGATTCCGTGATTCCGGTCAATTGCGTAAACAATGTATTACGTGGCAACACATAAAGCGTATAAGCTCTTAAAGGCGTATTACAGAAAGTAGTACGTGGCTTCGGAGGGCCGTCCACTTCTTTCGGAGCACTCCGGAGCACTCCTTGCAACACCCGCTCAGCCTGCTGGGCATCCTTCAAGGGAATAGTCATCACCGCACAAGGATTCGCAAGAGTGTCCGCCGAATGGAACAGGCAGGTCACAAGTTCGCCTCCGGCATTATCCTTGAGGAATGCAAGCAGTTCTCCGTCCCGGTCCCTGATATAGTCTGAATAGGTTGATGTTGTATATTCCTGCCGGGCAGTAAAGTCAAGCATCGCCTGCATATCCGTCACCGACCGTTTATTGAAAAAGAAAGTAGAAGCCGGCAGGATGTCTCCCGGAAAGTCTTCTACAGGTTGTTGTTGCCGAAGCACGTTCATAAAAGTCATACAGGTATCAGTATCATGACTGACTCCAGAAAAGTAAATGGCATCCCCGTTCATTTTCATATCAAATTCGGTCCATCCCCCCAATTGTGTACACGAACGAATCCCATCGGTAGCCTTGCCCATACTCAAGGGTTGCATACGGGCATAAATAGTAGCCGCTACACGGGCACGCTTGTCTTCATGCACTTTTACAAAAGAGCTGTCGGTCAGCAAAGACTTTTTCGACAAACGTGCGTCGATCACTTGTTCTATCAGCTTCTTCTGATAGCTCACCGCCAAAAAATCGGAAGTGAAGTAGCAAGCTAAAAAGCTATCATCCGGCATCGGATAGATGCGTATCTCCTCCCCTTTATAATCAAACAGTTTTGATGGGAAACTGCTTGAACAGTATTTACGTATAAATTTCTCCACTAACTCATAATCACCATTTCCCAAACTGCAATACAACACCTGGTTACGGTCATTATCCGGCTCATGAAAGCTCAACAACACCTTATTCATCTGTTTACTCAACCCGTGAGGCGTATCTTCCAACAATGTATAAAGATGGAGTTTCAAATAAGAAAATAATTTGGAAATATAAAGGAAATGCTGATCTTTGCTACAACTCAGTTCATTGATACTCTGTATCATCCCGGCAAGATCATCCGTTTCGAGAACCACAGTGGCCGAGCGCGGAACAAGCGTATAAAGATTAAAGTCTTTACGCCCCTCAACCGCCGATAATCTGAAAAAAGAAAACATAGCAAAGCCTGTACACAGTAGTACAACAGACGAGATTACGGCTATTTTCACTATCGTACGGAGTTTCATGGCATTCGTTGTTTATCGGCTCACTGCAAAAATAATAAATTCTCCAAATAAAACAAAATATACTTAAAGAAAGAATTATTAAGCATTAATCACTAACATTCTATTTCAAGCCCGTCGAATGCAAAATGCACATGCGGAGGAAGTAGTTTTTCCACATCTGCCTGAAGTCCGATATGATGACTCATGTGAATAAACCAGGTTTCCTTTGCCCCAATGCGTTTCACAGCCTCCAGCGCTTCAGAAAGGCTTTGATGGGTGTTGTGTGGTGCTACACGCAATGCATTCATCACCAGCACATCTACCCCTTGTAACTGCTCAAACGATTCATCAGGCATGGTCAGCATATCAGTAATATATCCGAGCTTTCCGATCCGATATCCCAGAATGGGCAGTTTGCCGTGCATTACCCTCAAGGGTAACACTTCGGTATGATTAACAAGAAACGGACGATTGGGTTCAATCTCACGCAAAGGAATATTCGGAACTCCCGGATAAGTATGTTCCACAAAGCAATAAGGCATCCGGCTACGCAAACGCTCAGCCGTATACGTTTCGGCATAAATAGGTACCTCTCCGAAACGACAGAAAGGACGTAAGTCATCCAAACCTCCCACATGGTCATAATGTTCGTGGGAAATCAATACGGCATCAATTTTACCAAACGGGACATGTAACATCTGTTCCCTGAAATCCGGACCGCAGTCCAGCAATAAAGTAGCATCCCCGGTCTGCACCAACGCCGAGGTACGAAGACGATGATCTTTCGGATCTTTTGAAGTGCAAACCGCACAAGTGCATCCAATCTCGGGCACTCCGGTAGAAGTCCCGCTACCAAGTATTCTTATTTTCATTTCAGATAAAATTCACCTCCGGATGAATATCTATTCCAAACTTCTCTCTAACCGAAGCGCGTACTGCATCCGAAAGTGCCATAACATCCGCGCCTCTGGCTCCTCCGCGATTCACCAGTACCAGCGCTTGCTTATCATGTACCGCTGCCGGCCCCAAAGCTTTACCTTTCCAGCCACACTGATCAATCATCCAACCGGCGGGAATCTTTATCCGGTCGGCATCTATTTCGTAAAAAGGCATATGTGGATACTCTTCTTGCAACGCTTCAAATTTGATGCGGGACACAATCGGATTCATAAAGAAACTTCCCGCATTACCCATCACCCGGGGATCCGGCAATTTCTCCTCACGGATGGCGATAATCACCCGGCGCACGGTCTCCAATGTCACCGTAGGATACTTCTCCAATTCCCGGCGGATAGTACCGTAATCCAACGTATAATATTCCTTCTTACTTAACTTAAAGCTGACATAAGTGACAAAAACACTCTTATTTGCAGGGCGCTTAAAGATACTGTCCCGATAGGAATATCCACACTCTGAAATATCATAAACACGTTCTTTCCCCTCAATGTTCAAGGTTTCCACCCGCACAATCAGATCTTTTACCTCAACCCCATAAGCCCCGATATTCTGCACCGCACTGGCTCCCACTTCTCCGGGAATCAGGGAGAGGTTTTCCGCACCGTACCAATTATGCTTCACGCAATAATCCACAAAGTCGTCCCAGACTACACCTGCACCTACACGAACGACAATATCATCATCCGTTTCGTCCACCACCTCTACTCCTTCGATACGCGAGTGTAAAACAGTACCTTCGTAATCTTTAGTAAACAGCAGGTTACTGCCTCCCCCAATGTGCAAATAAGGAGAAGTCACTTGTCCTGAATCAATCAACCGATGCAATTCATCCACTGAAGCGTACTCCAAAAAACGAGCTGCGGACACATCGATGCCAAAAGTGTTATGTGATAAAAGAGAGTATTTTTGTTCCATAATCATAAAAAGCAATCACTAAATACTTGTATCCTCAAACTTATACAGTTCCCATCCGCTGTCTTTGCGCTGGAAATAGAGGATATTGGAGAACCCGTTGCCAATACCTTTCAATGCCAATATCTTGCGTGAAGTATTGTCATCATTCTGCTGTCCGTAATTAATATTCGAAAGCTTATCAGTAGGCAATACCGGCTTAAAGGCAAACCACTGGTTCAAGTCAAGTGTAGTTTCGAGTATTGAGAAATCGTCATCCGGATCAGTGGTAACAAACGCAAGCGGCTGCCGGATTCGGTGACTCTGAAAGATACTGTCTGTTGCAAAGTGCCCATAAAATTCGACGAAATCCTCGTTCTCGCTTTTCTCAATCGGACGCAGATTGATTGCTTCAAGCATCCACGCCCCTTTAATTCTTTCAAAATAATATTTCTTCACCATTCGTTTCTTGATGAAAATCCATTCCACCTGAACGGAAGTGAGTGAAGTATCCCCTACCATGTCCATGTCCTCTTCCCGGTCGAAGAGCAAGGTATAATAACTCTGTTTAGTAAACAAGTCATCGTGCTTCCAGTACTTCTTATCAATTTTTGAAGCTCGTTCTCCGTTGTAGTAGGGCAACGGAAACACTACGCGCTGCCTTTGCAGAGCGTCATCAGAAGCAAAGTTATAGATAAAGTCGTCAAACGATTCGTCAGCTTCAATCGGTTTAGGTTCGTCCGAAGCCTTCTCTTTATCAATGGAGTCGGCTTTGTTCACCATAGCCGAATCTACCAGATGTGTAATAGATGCAAAGGGGTCAGCGTCAGTCTTTTTGTTGTTTCCACATGCGGCAAACAACACCAGGACGGTGACTCCCGCCATTATTGTTTTCATTTTAATAGTTAGCAATGTGTCGATATTCCCATGTGCCAACCGGTTTTCAAAACCATTTCATTATTCCGGCGGGCACATGGGCCTATATCATCACATTATTTTAATTTAGCTCTTAGTTTTTCAAGCATATCTACTGTCATACTCTCCAAATCGTAAGCCGGTTTCCAGCCCCACTCTTCGCGGGCACAAGAATCATCCATACTGTCAGGCCAGCTGTTGGCGATGCGCTGTTTCAGCGGGTCTACCTTATATTCCATTTCAAAGTCAGGAACATGTTTCTTGATGGCAGCATAAATTGTTTCGGGTGCAAAGCTCATAGAAGCGATGTTGAAAGCATTACGGTGTACCAGTTTCGTCGGATCAGCTTCCATCAGCGAGATAGCTGCGTTCAGCGCATCCGGCATATACATCATATCCATCAGTGTTCCTTCCGGAATCGGACAGATAAACTTCTCTCCTTTTACGGCAGAGTAGTAGATGTCTACTGCGTAGTCAGTCGTACCACCTCCCGGAGGTGTCACATTCGAAATGATTCCCGGGAAACGCACGGCACGTGTATCTACGCCATACTTATTAAAATAATAGTCGCTCAGCAACTCCGTGGTTACCTTGCTGATACCATACATAGTGCGCGGACGCTGAATGGTATCCTGCGGTGTCTGCACGTGAGGTGTGCTTTCGCCAAACGAACCGATCGAACTCGGAGTAAACACGGCGCATTTGTTTTCGCGGGCCACTTCGAGTACATTCCATAATCCGTCGATACCGATTTTCCAAGCCAGTTTGGGCTTCGATTCGGCCACAACAGACAGCAGGGCTGCCAGGTTGTAGATTGTGTCGATATTATACTCCTTCACTACAGAGGCGATCATCTCCTGATCTGTTACATCGACTACCGCCGACGGACCGGATTCTTTCAATTCCCCTTTGGGCTCTGCCCCGTGAATATAACCTGCTACTACATGTGTGTTTCCGTAGCGTTTACGTAGTTCCATCGTGAGCTCCGAACCAATCTGGCCGGTTGCTCCAATTACCAAAATATTTTTCATTATCTTTACTAATAAGGTGTATTAAGCTAAATGGTGCGCAAAGTAAGCACTTTTTTTTCATTTTTATACCAAATATATGTTGTTTATTCCAAGAAAAATTGTGTCCTTTGCAAAAGAAACTAAAACCCCAAACACTATGTACGGTAAAATGAAAGAACACCTCAGCAACACGATTGCTGAAATTAAAGAAGCAGGCCTCTACAAAGAGGAACGCTTAATCGAAAGTGCACAACAAGCTGCTATCACTGTTAAAGGCAAGGAAGTACTGAATTTCTGTGCCAACAACTACCTTGGATTGTCTAACCATCCCCGCCTGATCGAAGGTGCAAAGAAGATGATGGACCGTCGTGGATACGGTATGTCTTCTGTACGTTTCATCTGCGGAACTCAAGATATACATAAGGAGCTGGAAGCCGCAATTTCAGACTATTTCAAAACCGAAGACACTATTTTGTACGCAGCTTGCTTTGATGCCAACGGCGGTGTGTTCGAACCGTTGTTCACCGACGAAGATGCCATCATCTCCGACTCACTGAACCACGCTTCTATCATCGACGGAGTACGTCTTTGCAAGGCAAAACGCTATCGTTATGCCAATGCAGACATGGCCGATCTGGAACGTTGCCTGCAGGAAGCACAAGCCCAGCGTTTCCGCATTATCGTTACCGACGGCGTATTCTCAATGGACGGTAATGTAGCTCCAATGGACAAAATCTGTGATCTGGCCGAGAAGTACGATGCCCTGGTGATGGTAGACGAATCTCACTCTGCCGGTGTAGTTGGTGCAACCGGTCATGGAGTAAGCGAACAGTACAACACTTACGGACGTGTAGATATCTACACCGGAACTCTGGGTAAAGCCTTTGGTGGTGCTTTGGGCGGATTCACAACCGGCCGCAAAGAGATCATCGACCTGCTTCGCCAGCGCAGCCGTCCGTACCTGTTCTCAAACTCACTTGCTCCGGGTATTATCGGTGCCAGCCTCGAAGTATTCAAGATGCTGAAAGAAAGCAACGAAATCCATGACAAACTGGTAGAAAACGTAAACTACTTCCGCGACAAGATGACCGCAGCCGGATTTGACATCAAACCGACTCAGAGTGCTATCTGTGCCGTGATGCTGTACGATGCCAAACTGTCACAGGTTTATGCAGCCCGCATGCAGGAAGAAGGTATTTATGTAACAGGTTTCTACTATCCGGTAGTTCCGAAAGACCAGGCACGTATCCGTGTACAGATTTCAGCCGGTCACGAGAAAGAACACCTCGATAAATGTATCGCTGCATTCATCAAAGTAGGTAAAGAATTAGGTGTACTGAAGTAAACCTTTATTTCTCTTCCATTGTTATTGTATATAAAAGTATGATAACAATGGAAGAACTTACACTCACGACACCCGCGCTGCTATTTTCAGCCGTTTCACTTATTCTTTTGGCATACACCAACCGTTTTCTCTCGTATGCCCAATTGGTACGCACTCTTCGCGACCGTTATATGGAAGATCCCTCTGATATCAATGTAGCTCAAATTGAGAATCTGCGCAAACGCCTCAACCTGACCCGCATGATGCAGGTGTTCGGCATTGCCAGCCTATTCTTCTGCGTAGTTACCATGTTTCTTATCTACATCGGGTTGTTCCTGCTTTCCATCTATATTTTCGGACTCGCACTGCTTCTGTTAATCGCCTCTTTAGGCGTTTCTCTCCGTGAGATACAGATATCGACTCGTGCCTTGGACATCTACCTGAGCACAATGGAAGGAAAACTAAAACATTAAAAATTACTTTTCCACACCACGCCCATAGGAGCCACATAAATAAAGTTCCGCTCCTCCCCACCGGAAGCAAGCGGAACTTTCACAAACAAAACAACAGATCGTTTATAACTTTATCAATCCATACCGGTCAGTCAGCCCGCTCCTGAATGCAACGTAGGGGAATCGCTTCACGTTCATGTCCTGTAAGAACAATACTTGCTTTTGTCGAAGCAGTTTTTCCTATTTTAAAATAACTCACTGTTTCCCCTCCCGAAGCAGTACCTAACTTATTTCCGCACCAAATTAAAGCAGATTCTCCAATATACGCAAACTGACTATCCAAATAATAATAACCGGTGAGCCGAACATAAGTCGTTAGTTTTTTATTTGTATCATATGCCATAACCATTCCTCCATGTGCACCAACACTATCCGAATTCATCACATTAGCACCATTGTCTGATGCTTTGACTGCTTGATTCACATTGCTAAACAGTGAAAGATAGTTCTCAATCAGTGCTACACGCCATCCTGCCGGACACGGATCATGAACTGTCTTCTGAATATTCCAAGCATTCAGATATGTATTATTCCGATCACTGTCCGCTATCCATTTATGTACATTTGTCTTTTTATATATATTCAACGGATTCTGGTAAGCCGTCCGATAAGTCGCCTGAGCATTTACAGCCGGATCAAAAGGCAGGAAAGTGACTCCATCCGGCTTATATAAGCTTAATATTCCCACAATCGGTTTAGTCATCGGAGTAGGAAGATTCACTATCGTGATCGGCTTATTCGAATAACTGCTCGGATATGGATCTTTCCTTCCCCATTGATAATGGAATCCATGTGTCTTAAACTTCTCCACATCCGACGGCGGCACGCCGGCATATCCGGCCATAGCCCCCAGATTACGATCCATCATCGGTAACTGGTTTCCATGATTGCCATATGTAAATTTCAGTTTTCTTTTAGTCAACGGCTCTTGCACATCCGCATCACCTGTCGCGTCCGGGCGGTAGTCCGTCACCCACACATGCCAGCTCCAGAGTATCTTACCATCCGCACCATAAGCGGCAATCACCCCGCTACCACCGGTAGTTCCCGGAGCCACACGGCAATAAACACGGGCTTCCCCTTTATTCTTCACCGGATACAACGTCGGATCGGTTCCATCTGTCCGTTTCAAATCCACGATGTTCGTATGGTCATCCTCCGAAGTTACGATTCCCATTACCGGCTCACCGATGTCTCCATCCTCTTTGGTTTGCCAGAGCAGTTTCATCGTAGTGATTCCTCCGGAAGCCTCACACCAACCTTTCAATACATCGTTCGTTTTATCCGGATCTCCATTCTGTTGGTATGCCAGCGGATCAAAGCAGAAGCCGCCTCCGGCGGATACCATAAAGCAATTGGCCGTAGGCACAAAGTTTTCATTATTTTCCGAAGCGGGTACAGGGTTGATATAGGTCACCCGTTTATCACTTGTCGGGATACCGCTATGTGCAAAGTTCACCGTATAATCATAATTTGCATTACTCTTAATGTCGAAATTCGTCGACTGCCTCCCGCCGATATAAACACGATAGTCCAGTTTAACTTTTGCATCCTGATCGCTCACCGCGACAAAGTTAAAGAAAGAACTTCCTTTAGGAGCATTCTCTTTTGTCCGTTGGGTTTCAGAGTTCGCTGCCGGTTTCTCTCCGCGCATATTGGCCGGTACCCAGCAAGAGTAACTTCCGCTTTGTGCCACATTTTTTATCTGCAAAGTAGTAAACTGATCCAGGATAGAAGGATAATTTCCCTCACTATCGGGGGTAGGGATAACCGCATAGTTCAACGGGACACTTTGGAGCAACAGTTGTTTCAAAGTATATCCGCTCACAGCATATGTCCACTCCACGGTGAGCCGGGCAGCCAGGCGCTTCAGCAACAGGCGGGTATCATAGCTCCCCTCCGGACTCTGAATCACAGCCTTACCGTCGGTGCCCGTCACCACATTCACATGCTCCAGATGGAGCACATAAGGCATCTTCTTCATATCTTCACTATTCGAAGGATTAATCGCATTGATCACAGACGAGTTTACGTCCATCGCCTGCACCTTCTCCAAAGAGTTACTACCCAAGGCAGCTATCGCCCCCCCGTTGCCACGCGCCACAATCAGCAACTGGCAGTCCGTCAGTGCGCTTAAAGTGACCTCCAGATGTTTCCCAAGCGCTACATTGCCATAGTCCTTCCCGTTTTTATAAGTTCCATTCGAGTCATACTGACGTATCTCCAGGTTATATAACTGATCCGGAACGCTTGTCCCGCCACGAGTCATCGTTCCTGACGAAAGGTTCACATCAAAAGCAGCTTTGCTGCTTTCAACGGCGAGCCGTTGAGGCGAGCCGTTGAGGCGAGCCGTTGAGGCGAGCCGTTGAGGATCATTATCACTTGAATCTTCGGCAAAGCCGAAGACCATCGATACCGTCACCTCTTCACTATCCGCCGGAGGAACCACCGCCTCTTCCGTCCGGTCCTCACATCCACTCAACCCTCCCAGAAGGATCACTCCTCCCAAGAGCATTAACCATTTATTCTTCCAAGTCTGTTTCATATCATTATTATTCTTGTACACATCGAAACGGATAAGGTTCACCGAGAACTCCCCAACCATTAGCCGGAGTAGTCAATTCTCCTGCCGCTATTTTTGTATAATATATCCGGTAGTTATTGCCAGTCTTTGCTATCGTATTCGTTCCTTCGTATCCGGCGGCACTTCCATTAAATATCAAATTTCCATTGGCAAAAGACCGGTATGCCGTGACCGGGAACCAGGCTGTATTATCTTCCGTACGGGGAGAGGGCACACCACTTCCACCGGATACATTATACAGACGTCCACCCCGCTCGTGTGCACTACCATTTTGCACAAACGCTCCATTCGCATTAAACCAATACCCCTGCCCCGTGTTCCAGCCCTTGTACACTGTTTGATAGGGAGTCTTCCATCCTGCCGGACAAGGGTCATAAAGAGTTTTAGAGTTATTATACAAATACTGATACTCCGCGGTAGTTTCATTCAAACTATACCAAGAGCACCTGCTATTGTTCTGATCGCTGCCCGAACCTGTTATAATATGATCAGGATGCTCAATCACATATTGCAGCGTATTGCCATTTACTAATGTAATATTGGAATAAGCGACCTTTCCCAGTTTTACCCCTCGTCCTTCTCCGTCATAAATAACGTTGAGTTCATTCGCCGTTCCGTCTATCGACCCCAAGAACGGGTCCTTGCGCCCCCAATAGAACAGATAGCCTATCCGCTTTGCAAATTCCAGCAATGAAGCATTCTCACCGGGAAATCCTCCGGCAGTCGCGCACAGGTTCCGGTCCATAATAACTTTCCCGACATGCGCTCCTCCATCTTTGAAAGCATCAGTAGCATACTGATGTACACTCCCGTTCTGAGTCAACTGCTGTGCCTGGGCATAAGTGACAGAGGAAGTAATCCCCTGCGGTACATAATCGGTTATCCAAAGGTGCCAGCTCCATACAATCGTACTGCCGGAATAGGCAGCAATCAAGGCATTCCCCCCTTTGCTCACCGGCACTTTAACGTGGATACGGGCTTTTTGCAGATCACCTCCGTCGGTGATACGCGCCAGATTTGAATGATCGTCTCTACTGATGGCATACCCCATCACCAAATCGCCCGACGTAGCATCATCCTTGGTTTGCCAGATCAACTTAACATCCGTTATTTTTTTGTTATCGGCCAGCGTCGCACCATCCGTCAGATGTGTATTCCAACCACTCAACGGAACATTGTAACCATTCATCCCCGCTTCGTGCTTATACGGATTAAAACAGATATTCGTACCGGGCTTCATCATGAAGCAGTTGGAGGTCTCCACCAGGTTGGTGCTTAGCACCGGACTCTGATCTAACAGTTGGATGCGTCTGTCGGCCTGATAATTAGTCGATGTGATATGCATATCCCAGTTATAATCCTTATTCTCGTAAAGGTTGAAGTCCGTTGACTCCCGTCCGCCCAAATAAGCACGGTAGTAGAGGCGCTCCTTCTTCACCTCGTTGTCCACCACCAGCTCCATGTACGAAGCGGCGGTAGGCGCATTCTCTTTCGTACGATAATAGGCAGAGGTAGCCTTGGCCGAAGTGCCCCGCACATTGGCGGGTATCCATACGGTTTTCTCTCCCCCCGCCAGATCAGCGGCATTCGTCAGGCGATAATAATCGACATACTCCACCATTTCGTCCGGATAGGTTTTCCCCCACTTCGTGTCTGTCTTCGCAGGAAGCAGACGGAAGGCAGCCGGCACCTGGCAGAGTTTTACCTCTTTCAGTACATACCCCTTTTGGGTGAGGTTTTTATCATCCACCGTCCAGGTCACTTTCAGCCTGGCAGCCAGCCGTTTGAGCAGCAAGCGGGTATCATAGTTGCCATCCGGACTCTGAAGTTTGCCGTCGGCCGTCACGTTGACGTGAGGCAGATGAAGTATATAGGGCATTTTGTTGATATCGGCTTGCGTAAGTCCGCCGGCCGGAATGGTATGTTTGAAGAGTGTAGTATCCATCATCTGTTTCTGCACATTGGCAAGGTTACCGCTAATGGCAGGTGTCGTATTCCCTTGCCCGCGGACTATCACCACCAACTGGCAATCCGTGGCTTGCTGCAAGGTGAGGGAAGTGGGAGCGGTAGAGAAATTTGCTCCGATTGGGACCGTCTCCTTATATTGTACGCTTCCCATCAGATTACCGCTCTGGTTATACTGCATCAGGTGGAACTGGTAAAGCGCGTCCGGACGGGTGACTTCCCCGGTCCGGGTCTTCGCCGCAGGCAGCAGGCGTGCGCTGAACGCTCCGCCCTCTCCATCCTCTCCGGCACGCGTATCGGCGGGCACCGAAAGCGCGTATCCATCCTCCTCCTCGACAAAACCGAAAGAAAGAGAAACTTCTACCGGATTTCCTTCACCGGCTGCCGGAACAGACTCACTGAACCGCTCCTCACAAGACGTCAACCCCATCAACAGGGCCGTTACCGTGAGCATACATCCTAACCTATTCATACAACTGCTGTATTTCATCTTACCTCCTTCGTATTATCTAAAATTCACTTCATTCGGGATGATTTCCACTTCATCGAACATGATCACGTTACCATCCGTGATGGTCACCCTTACGTCCGCACTATTGGCTCCGCTGATGTTGACGGTCAAATCATAAAGATAGCCCCGCTGGATATTATAGTCATTCATTAAGTTACCTCCCAAATAAATACGGTATTTCATGCCGATTGCATCCGTCGCACCAGGATAAGTATAAGTTCCCTCCAAATCCAGATACGTGCATCCCGTCAACGCTCCACCGTCTCCCGGTCCTTTTCCTGTCAGGTTCTTTTCAGCGAAACTCCCCCCTGTACCTGTACCCCGAAGATTCTCAGCCATGTGGAAACTGCGGGTTGTGTTCACCGGAAAAACACTTGTGCCATCCGTAGATTTAATTTCCACAACTGAACCGCTAACCGACGACAGATCGGGATACCGAGCTGTCAATGCTCCACCCCCACGTGCATAAAGCGCACTCTTCTCAGGCAAGTTATATACTTTTAAAGCAGTGATTGCCGCCTTTGCACCATAGTTTGCTCCCTCCGTTGAAGTTATATCGGACGAAAGCCTCCATGTCACGTTTACCTTGGCGAATGCACGAAGCAACGGAGCTACCACCACCAGTTTACCCTCGGCACTGGCCGATGTCAACGGGCCGGAAGACAGCAAAGTAGGATTGCTACTCTGAAAATCAACAGTGACCGCTTTCAGTTTCGATTCTTTTTCAATTCCGCTGCCACCTGCAACCGTCTGTTCCGTAAACAAGTCGGAACCAGCATTGGCTATCACGTAAAACCGGCTTGCCGCTGTCGAGAAGTCCGAAGTAGCAACTTCAATGGTCATGTTCTCCTTCGGAATGCTCAGCTTTGAATTATCAAAATACTGGGCTTTCAGAAATGTTCCATCCACCAGCTGCGTTCCGCCGTCACCAGTCGTACTGTATTGCACTACCCATACATTATCAATCATCACCTCGTTCAGCGTTCCTCCTCCCCGTGTGTTCACCTCCAACACTCCCGGCAAACTCAACCGGAAGACCATGTTTCGCGATCCGGCGGAAGTCTCTTCCTCAGTGCAGCCTCCCATCGACGACAATAGAACCAATGCCATTGCCACTTGTCCCCAGAGATTCCTGAATCCTATTTTTACTCCATCCATATTGCTATTATAACTTTGTCTGTTTCTTCAAAACGATGATCCGGAAAAGCGTATCTATCCCTTTCCCAAATCATCGGTATTCAGCGTAATTGTATTATATTCTTTCACGGCCAGCGTCAGATCGGTTGGTTTCAGAATGCCATAAAACGTCAACGTAAAGTCGAACTGATAAGTCATTCCCGGCAACAGCACTTTCTGTATCTCGGCAGGGAACGAACTGACATAAGGGGTATCCGCATAATAATCCACTGTCAGATCTACATCGAACTTTATCAACGTCGAACCATCAACGGGAAGCAATACCTCTTTGCTGCTCTCACGCCATGCAGTCGGATTTCCACCAGCCGGTTCCTGAAACGATTCAAAAGCGAATGAAGATTCATAACCGGAAGCTGTCCCCCATGCCGGTTGTCCCAGCGTATAAGCCAGCGAAGGCGGCAGTCCTGTTATAGTCACCCTATTGGCTTTCAATTTTTCAACACGCACCGGTGAGCCGTCTTTGGCTCTTACCCTCACCTGCACCTGTGCCCCCATTCTCTTAAACGGATTGGGCAGCGTCACGCTCATGTGGCTCTCTCCCATCTGGTTGGGTTGTACCACGATCCCTTTCAGCGTAGTATACATAAAGTCTTTGCCGTTCCCGACCGGAATCGTACCGTCCGTCTTTAGTTCCGGTACTTCGGTCGAGGAGTTATACGACACCAGATAAAGATCGTACGTCCCGCGATATAAATAGAGTTCACCCGTGGCCACTCCATTCTTCACCGTATAGGTCTTACCGTCCAGCGGTTGGGTCTTTGTTGTGGAAGCATTGGCCGGAAAAGCGTAAACCTGGAATGTCTTTCCGTCCGCCATATCCGCCGGATCACCGTCCACACGCGTCGACGCCTCTCCTGCCACCAAGCGGCAGAGCCGGAAACTGAGTGCCACCGGCTCTCCTTCATCTCCGCCGGAACCGGACGCCCCGGGCATGTCATCCCCCGAACACCCAGACAGCCCAAGACTCCCCAAGCAGCAAAGGCCACAACCTATCCAATATTTCAGTCTCTTATTCATCATCGTTCTATTTGAAACTTAAATTCCAATACTCGTGTTCTGGTTCGCGTCACTCTTCCAGTCATCTATCTTCACCGAACTCAAGCTGCCCCCCATCTTGTCCACCGTGATCTGATAGACGTAGTGGTAACCGGCTTTCCATTCGGCACTTACCGATTTCGTCTCAAACGCATGGGCGTTTTCTGCCGACTCACCATTGATGCGAACCTTCAGGCGGAACGAAAGCACAGTTTCCTTTCCCGTCATCGGGGCTGTCAGGCAGCTCACATTCGGTGTAGCCTGCTGCTCTTTCAGCACGACCGGCCTTGCCGCATCGGCAAGCGTCAACAGGGAGGTGGACGACAGGCCATTGAGGACACCGGTCTTCAGGTTCATTGTACCCGTACCCGACTGCAAACGGCTGGTTCCGCTCTGTATCTCTATCTGCACCAACTCCAGCTTATCTTTATTCGCCGAAGCCGACTTCACAATCCGGAAGCTGACCTTTGCCAAAGCGTGCTTCATCCTGAAGCTGACCGCCCGGGCACCCGAAGTGGCCGTGACCGGTGCCAGCCCCGAAGCGGGAGATACTCCATAGAGATAGTCCGGCTGATCCGTCGCCAGAAAATCGGTGGCACCGGCGGTAGTCATCACCGATACGGGTACAGTGTGGTTGCCGTCAGCCTGATGGGTCACTCCCGCCACCGGAGGATGACAGGCATACAGAAGGGCATTGGCGGTAATCACCGGAGCAGCATCCGCGCTCCAGGAGTTGTTCTGCAGCCGATACTCCGAAAACGGATTGCTGCCATAAGCCACGTGAGCCTCAGTAGTGGCATATACACTGATCGCCTCGACGGTGGTGACGGCCGCACGGGTGGCGGCACTTCCCTCTCCGGTTTCCACTTCCACCCCGGTCAGCCGCAAAGGGCCGCCCGCAGGCAACGGATCGTCCGCCCCGCACGAGGTGAATAAGGCTGCGAGTAGCAGTACGGCTCCCATCGTGCCCTTATGGGCTTTCCTATTCTTCATCGGTCTATATTCTTTCTGTTTCATCTCTCTTCTTTTCTCAGGTTGCGCTTCCCACATTTTCTTCCGCCACATCGCTGAAAGGCGCCACGGTGACACCCGTCAGAATCAGTTCGTTGGTGGCGGTGAAGTTATATTGGTAGTTATATCCCGCCTGTAGCGTAAACGGTGACGTGTCGGTATAAGTCTTTTGCGCCTCCGTCGTCGTTTTCAGCCTAATGGTGAACTGCCGCGAGCCGGGACAGACTATCGCCACATAAGTATGGCGGACGGAAGCCGTCGTGCTTCCCGAGGCGCAATACGGGGTTATGGTTTCCGAGGTACCTGCATCGGTACGAATCCCCGTCCCGGACAAAGAGGCGCTCTCAGGTGTCTGCGACGACTGATAAGTCACCACCACAGTCACCTTCGCCGCTGCCGGCGCAAAGGTAAAGCTGCATTTATTTCCGTTCAATACTCCTGCCGCCGTCAACCGGTTGCTTTTCCAGAAATTGGTTGGCGTGCTTTGATCGGCAAGGATACCGCTGAATTCCTCCGGAAAGGAAGCCGCAAAAGACTCTGATCCGGTAGTGGTCAGCGCTGTTTGTCCGTCGGCCAGCCCCCAGCCACCCTCCGCTTTGCGCTGATAGAGTGCACTTTCGGCAGCACCACCGGATTTCGATATTTTTATCCGGTCGCCGGTGACGAACGTCCGTTTGTCATAGTCAGTCGCGTGCGTGTCCCCGGCACGGGTCTCTCCTTGTCCTATTTCCGCCGATACTTCCAACGGAACAGGCAACGGATCCCCTTGGGCGCACGCCGCCAGAGCCAGCGCAATCCATACTCCTCCTATCCAATTCGTTCTCTTACCGTTCATTGTTCATCATTTAATTTACCACAGAGTGACACAAGGTCACACAGAGGTTATCGTTCATAATTCATCGTTACGTGAGGCTTCCCGTATGCGACTCTCCGTTCTCCCATCCTTTGATCTCTTCTCCTACGGGCATCAGGATGTTGTTTTGCAACGTAAGGGTGTAACTGTAATGGCTGCCCGCCTTCCGCTCGCAAGTCAGGCTGGCGGTATAGCTCACTCCGTTGTAGTCGGTCACCGTGACGGTAACCTTCTTCTGCTCCGGCGTAGGTGATTCGGCTGTCAGCGGTGACAGGATGCCGTGCCAGGTGTATTTCGTCTCGTCCGGACGATACAGGTAGATATCTTCGTCAGCGGTTCCGCCGCTATAAAGCCCTTTGCCTTGCACGGTCATATATGCGAAGGGTTGTGTCAACGCATTCTTACCCTCAAATGTCAAGGTCAACTTGGTGTTGCGGTGCACAAAGGCATTCTCGCCTCCCGTGAAGGAGAGCACCCCGGTTGCACCGGAAGTCACCCCGGCACTGGTACGGAGCAAGTTACTGTTGCGGTAGTTCTCACCGTCCACACCTCCCGTTTTGTTTCGTTGATCGGCATAAATGCCGGAGTAATCGGCGGGATACATAGCCTGATAGGTAGCTCCCGACTCAAAAAGCAATTCCGAGCCCGCTGCCGAAGGGGTCCACTCTCCTGTGGCGGAAAGCGTATAATCCACCGGAGCAGACGAACTTCCGCCGCGAGTACGGGTGATACGGATGCGGTCGGCAGTAACGAAAGTGCTGCGGTCGTAACCATTGTCGGCGGCAACGGCACGGGTGGGCGCCATCGTCCGCGCCGCATCCGGCACACCTATTTCGGCGGTCACCGTCAGCGGAGTTCCCTCCGGTACGGAGGGCAACGCCGTGTCGTCGGCACATCCGGCCAGCACCGGCAGCAGACACACGATATAGAATTGAATTGCTTTCATACACATCATTTAAAAAATTATCATCCTATCGGCTCCATATCCTGGTCCACCGGAGTCTCAGCATTCCAAGGCAGAATGGCCGCGTCCTGCAAGGTCAGTCCCCGCTTACCCAGCGTCAACGTATATATGTATTGGTTTCCCCGATTCCATGCCTGATTGAAGACATCGGTCGTAAGGGTCAGTTCACGTTCGGTGGCGGTGTTACCCAAACCGGCTTCGCCCAGCCGCAAAGTCAAAGTGACCCGTGCAGACGATGCTGCCGCCGTTTTCGGCGCCACCAGTCCATAGGCCACGGTAACAGCTCCGGTGGTTCCTATCTTCTGCGGGTTTGCCGAAGGGGTGAAGGTTAGCTTACCACTTGCAGACAATCCGGATAGCGTCCCATCCGATAAAGCCATCGCGCCCGAAGTGCCCGTAAGAAAAGGTGTAGCGCCTCCCTCGGCGGTCAGGTGAACGCTTTTTACATAGTCATACACCGCATCCGCAGGCCGGTCAGTCGCATTCTGGATGCGAAACACCAGTTGTGCCAACGCATGTTGCAAGTAAATGGCAGGAGTGGCATTTTGGCTGTTGGCAGTGATGGGCTCAGCCGATCCCTGAGTGGAAGTGGCGGAACCGTACAGATAGTCATGGACGGAACAACCGTAGTCATTGGCTCCGTCAAAGGTCTGCCCCTCAGGCAGAGTTACCGGAAGTGTGGGCAGAGTGGTTCCGCTACCGGCCGTCAACGTCACGGTGGCAGGTGACCAGGCATGGAGCCTTGCCGTCCGGAGACTGACATAGGTAGGCGGGGTGCTGCTCCAACTGTTGCCGGACCCTTTGGTAAAGGTGGCTCCCGTGGCACTGCTACCGGGATAGAGACTACCATCCGGAGCTGCGAGGTAGATGCCGATGCTATTGATCCGGTCTGCACCCGTACCGATGCCATTGACAAGGGTACGGCTGGAGACGAGGGTAGCACCGGCATGAATACCGGGACGCAAGGGGACGCGGTCTCCGTCGGTGGCGGAAGAGTCTTCGCCGGAACAGGCACCGAAAAACAGGGCTACGCTCCAAAGGAGTAAAAGGGTAAATGGATGGGGCATCTAATATTTGGTTTTTATTCACCACAGAGGACACAGAGGGCACAGAGTTTTAATGTTCTCAGCTGTTCATTGTTGATCGTTCATTGTTGATCGTTCCGTGCTCTGTGGTGAATGTATTTCATAACTATTATCTATTGTATTTCTAAAGAACCTCCGGTTTTTCCTGTCCACTGGGCTACGGTCACGTTAGTGATAGAGAGTTCTTTACCGCTGAGCTTGACGGTGTAGAGGTAATTCTCGCCGGCTTTCCAGGCATTCGTCGCAGCATTACCGAGACTGACCGCATAATCCTGACCGTCAATCTTGAGGGTGACCTCTACATTCGTTTTGTCCTGCGTCGATTCGGGAAGCACCAAGATACTTACTTTTTTCGAAGCGTTCTGGGCTGTGGTTCTGGCATTATCAGCGTCAGCCGAGGCTTTCTGCAAAGTATAATTCGAAATACCTCGTGTATAGGTCGCTGCCGCAGGGCTGCTTCCCGGGGTTATCGTACCGTCCGAAATCTTCATTGTAGGATTGGTACCGCCATTATTCAGTATAGTGGCAGAATTTACATTCTTAAGCACCAACTTGGTTAACGCACCGGTATTCTTATAAGTATGATCCGCGTATACCCGGAAGCTGACCATGGCAAGGGCATGCTTCATGGAGAGAGTGACTTTTCCGTCTTTAGCGGATACGCCTTTTTTATAGCTGGCTTTCGGAGTACTTGTTTGATCGGCATACATATAGTCCACTTCTCCCGAAGCCGTAAGAAGCGCTGTACTGCTACCGCTATTATCTGTTGAAGCATCAATCGCAGCAGATTCTGTCCCCGGAAATACAGAGATATTCACGGTAGAATTAGCAGTCACCTGCCCGCTTCCGTTCACCTTCAAAGCGGTACCGGTTGTCGCAAGCGCCCCGCCTGTCCCCGGTTTATAGGCCGGATAATGCGCATAAATGTTCGCCTCTTCCGCCGAGAGATAAATCTTATCCGTACCGCTATTACTCCAACTGCCACCACTATAGGCATAGAGCCCGTAATTATTCGTCGCATTGTTGGTCGTCGCGTTGCTTGCGTATACCGCGATGCTTCCCATCGCAGCTCCGTCCGTAGCCGCATCTGTGCCTTGTATCGCGCTGCGTGTCAGTGACACCTGCGGCACAATCTGCAATTCGACCATTTCATTCTCCGGCCCTTCTTCGGGCAATGCGCTCTCACCGCACCCTACGGCAAGAAGCATTGCCGGAAGAGCAAGCAGCCAATGAACTTTCATATTATGGTTCATCATGTTTCGTTTTTCCTTTAATATATAATTCGTTTTTCTTTTGAGTTCACCACGGAGGACACAGAGGACACAGAGTTTTTTTTTAGTCTTTCTATCTATTACCTCTTGAATAAATCCCCTCTGTGTACTCTGCGTACTCTGTGGTGAAATTACTCTGTGGTGAAATTATTCCGCCTCCAGGTCACCGTCCACCGTCACCGTAGTCCACGGTTGCGTGGTCACGGAGGTGATTCCTAATTCATGGTCACTGATGGTCAGCGTCACGGTATGGGACATGCCTGCCTGCAACAGATTCTCTCCGGCGGCGTAGTTCACCGTTAAACCGCTGAACGTGCCTATGGAAGTTTCTACAGTCAGTGTATAGGTGTCGCTCGCCTGTAAAGGGGGCACCTGTATCGTTCCTATTTCCACGGGAACGGTGCCGGTCACCTCGGTTCCCGGTCCGGCAAGGCTCAGTGAGAGTCCGGCGGGATGTTCCTCCGTAGCGCTGAACACCGGCACTCCCGTAGCCAACGTCAAGTCCGCGCAAGGCAGCGCCCCGTTCACCGTAATCCGGCGGATGCTTACAGCCACTCCGTCCGTCAGGCCCTTGCAGGCTTTGAAGCAGAGCTGTGTGAGCAGATGGCTGAACTCCAGCGGACGGTCCGCCTTCAAGCGGTTGCCGGCAAAGCGCTCACCTTCCCACTTGTTGCCACGAAGCTCGGCGGCATAAAGCAGGTCGGTCTGTCCCGTAAGCACGAAAGACGCCACGCCGCTTACCGGAACGGCCGCCGGAGCGAAAGCGGTCAGGTAGAGCCAGTCGCCCGAAGGGGGGAATACAGGCCCGGCTTCCGCCGCCGCTTTCCACTCCATAGCGCCGTCAGTCCGGACCGTGGCGTCCCAAGCGCCTTCGTATGCCTCCGATAAAGAAGCGTAGTCACCCTTCACAGTAGAAAGTGCCACCGTAGCTTCGAACTCCTGTTCCGGCAGATTGCCGGCAGCGGCATCCCTCGACAGCGCTCCGTCCCGGGCACAGAGCTGCACCGGGACCCTCTCTTCCGTCAAGAGAGAGTCGCCGGCGGCCGTACAGCCGGAAACCCATGCGCCCAGCAGGGCGAAGAGGCTTATCTGTGTAAAAGAGTGTTTCGTCAACATGGGCTACAGGGAAATTTATTCTAATGTCGCGCTGCCGTCAGCACCGGCCTTCCATGGAGTCACGGTAGCGGTAGCCGTCACTTTGGTAGCATTCGCACCCTTCGGCTCTTTCACTGTCAAGGTGATCAGGTGGGCTTCGCCTTTCACTGTAGCCAGATCATCTCCGCCCGCAGCCTTAACGGGCACATTGTGGAAAGGAATGTCTGTGCCACCTACATTGATAATGGCGCAAACCGTCAGTTTAGCCGCAGGACGGATCATGACCGGTGTACCCACTTTCACGGCTTCCGCCGACAACACATTGTTAGAAATGCCCGGGACAGGAAGAGTACCGCTATTGATATTATCCCACGTCACATCGCCATTGGTGGCGTTCACCATGGTAGGACGATAAGCCTCCTGCACCTCAATGCTTTTCAGGCTGACCGTTTTACCTGCCCACTCTCCTTTGCTCTCGGCAATCGGTTCCAGTTTCATCGCAAAATTAAGCTGAGTGGTGAGGTGCTCAAAAACCAGGGCGGCTGTTTGCGATGCCCCGCTGTTGCCGGCCGCTACTTCCTTCGCATACATCACGTCCTGCTGTCCGTCTGTCTGAAGGATCTTTACTGTAGTCGCACTCACCTCACCTGCGGGAGAGACTGCCGCCAGGAAAGAATTCTCACTCGTATTTGACGCATGATAGTAAAGAGTAGGGTTCAGCCCTAAATCGGCGGCAGAACCGCCTACCGTGAAAGTGGTGTTCGATACGGTTGCGCGTGCATTCAGCGTTCCGTTGTCGGCAACATCGTTCTTGGTGACCGGAGTAAAACCCGACCAATTTCCCGATGTTCCGTCGTGCATCAGCACGGTAGCTGTCACCTCGGCTCCTTCGGTAGCCACAGCACGGCTGGTGGCCAGGCCCTGTACGCTCTGCGACACCCGGATAGGGGTTGCGTTCACCGGATTCTCGGGCAGACTGTCCGTGTCATTGCTTGAGCAGCCCGCCAATAGGAATGCCATGACCGCTACACTTAATTTCGTTTTCATCATTTTTTTTTAAGTTTATAGTTAATAATATAGTTGTTATTTCAAGGATTCACCGTTTACCTTGCCTCCATCCAGTTCGCCGCTTCCCGGTTTCCCCGCCTGCCACTCTCCTACTGTGGCCACGGCGCTTATCTCTGCAGGATCGGGTGCTGAAGGTGAGGGTAACTCCACCTTCACCGTATACGAGATGCCTCCCTCGCCTGCCCCGCCTCCTTCGAAACGGATGGGAAGTTCCCGGTAGACCCGGTCGTGCGTACGGTCATCGTCCACGGCCAGCGTCAGGTCGAGGGTGAACGTAGCCGAAGGTTGCACCAATACATAGCCCGGAAGAGAAAGTTTGCCATCGGTAAACCCTAATCCGTCCCCTCCTTCCTCAACGGTATAGATGGGCACCGAAACCGTTTCATCCGCAGCGGTAAGCAGTTCCGTAGCAAGCGAAAGGCTGACCTCGCCCGCCAGGCCATTGAGGTGGAGCTCACGGATGCGAAACCCTTCGGTGTTTTCCGCCTCGATGGTGAGGGCAAAACTGAGCCGGGTCAGCAGATGGCGGTACATCAGCGATTGTTCTTCCGCCGGACCGAAAGGTGACGACAGCGAACCGGACTGTTCCCCGGTCAGCATCAGGTCTTCTTCGCCCGTGAGCCGGTAAGTCAGGCTGCCGTCCGCCTCCAGGGAAGCCGGGGGATAATATCCCCTCAGAAAGAGCGCCGAACCGTCAGCGGGATAATAGCGTTCGGGGGTGAGGCGGATTTCGTTGTCCGTAGCCACCCCGTCCCAGGCACCGTCGTACTCTCCCGTGCGGCTTCCATAGGCAATGCCCACAGAAGTTTCGCCAAAGGTGCTGACCAACGCACGGGTGCGGATGCCTGTGTAAAGCCGGATGGGGACAGGCTCTACCTCGGGACGCGGCTCAAGGGTGCGCTCGGTGCAGGAGCAGAAGCAGAAGCCAATAAGAGCGACCACTTTTATCATATATTTCGGCTTGAATATCATATTCCCAATCTTCTTGTTTTAGTTCACCACTATTATTAAAACCTATATCCCACGCCCACGTTGATCCCCGTCAGCCCCCAACGGACGGACGAGGCATCGTGATGATAGTATGCATGGGGCGGCTCGTTGTCGTAAGCCTTCGCCGAGGCATTGCGATAGCCTCCACGAATCCCGGCTTCTATCCCCCAATGGCGTGACAGGGGCAGATAGACACCGAAAGAAAGTCCGGTATGCCAGTAGCATCCCGTGCGGCTGGCACCTGTAGCGCCCGCATCTCCCGAAGGTGAAGGCTGATAGTCGAAGTCGCCCAGTTGCCCGTAAACTCCCAGATAGAACCGGCGGTAACGCCCGTCTCCCCTAAGCCACAGGCGGGGTTCGAGGCTAATGCCCGAAACACCCCAGAAACGGTGCTCCTTCCCCCCTTTCCAACCGGAATATGCCGCCGAGGCCACCACTGACCAACGACGGGCAAAGCACAGTTCGGCAGCCAGGTTGGGACGGAAAGCCGCCAAACGGCCCTCCGGCGTCAGACCCGCCCAGTCGGACAGATTGGTTTTCAGGGAGAAGATGACCCGCGAGGGCCCGACCTGCGCAGGGTATGCGTGCTCCGCCGCGAGCGGGCGGGACTGTTCGTGAAGAGCGGGTACCGGGCACGTTCCGCCCTCCGGCAACGAAGGAGCCCGTGCGGGCAAAAGCGGATAACGGGAGGCATACCCGGCATAGCGGGAACGGCTCAGGGTATCGGCCGCCAACGGTTCGCGCAGGCATACCACCACCACATCGCGCTCCTCGTCGGGACACGGCACGGCATGGTTGTGTGTCACAAACCAGGCTTCTTTCATCCCCTTGCGGGTGATAAGTTCGGATTTCACACGGCTGCTGCGTACATAACCCAGCCGGAGATTATCGCGCACACTGCTCCCCGACGTACAGTAACCGTCTACGTAGATGCGCATCTTTCCATCCGCGATGGAGGAACGGAAAGCGGTGACTGCCGCAAAAAGCCGTTTCAGTTCGTGGTCGTTGCCACGATAGTCGGCATACAGCACATCACGCCCCTGTACAAAACGGAATGTATGCAGCGAATCGCACCGCCGGGCAGGGCAAACGCCGCCCTCTTGTCCCAAGGCAGGGGCGGAAAGCAGAAAGACATATAGGAGCAGAAGTAAAATCCGGTTCATGGCAGACAATCTCTAAAAATCAAATTACAAACACAATTCCGTCAAATGAATCTCACCGAAGATGCTGCGCATCATCTGGTTGACCACACCCATACGGGAAGCGACTACCCCATAGCGTCCGTAGACACACTGTTCGTCCACGTCGGGAGAAACCGGGTGTACACCCTCGTTCAGTATCAGCAAAAGGGATAAAAGGTTGACAGACTCCAAAGGCTTACAGAGTTCGTACGACTCCGGCTTATCCGGAGCCTCCCGACAGACACAACGAACCAAGCCTCCGCCCTCTAATTGAAGCAGAAGTACGGAAGCATCTTCAAAAATACAGTCAGCAGGATGGTAAGGACAGCCGCAGGATGTGTCCCGATAATAGATATAACGCAAAAGCCTGATGGCTTCCTGAGTAATTGCTGTAAGCATATTTTCTTGTTTTGTTGTGTGATGGCCGTTACTTTGTAGGTAACGGCACATGACAGACCGAAGTGTCAGCGGGCGTCTTACTCTCTAAACATCAGAAATAAAAACATTTATACGTTTAGCAACCGGCATAAAATGTCAATATCGCATTTAAACATTTAAATGTGAAAGCCACTCACATGCGGTTTTTCTTCATAAAAAGATAAAAAGGCAGGTAAAAAAGACAGTATGGAAGATTATTTGGAGATTTAAACGAAATTATTTACGGTTTTATTTGGATATTTGCTTTGTTTTGTTCACTTTTGTGCAATTATATTCGTGCCGTTACCTACAAAGTAACGGCTGATTATCAGACAGATACTACTACACAGCAGCATTCATCTGTCCCATAGTGTACTTTATGATTCCTTCGTTGACACGGTTCAACTCTTCCTCTTCAAAAGGTTTCAGGTACGTCTCCGTCACTTTAACGGACGAGTGCCCCATAGCATTGGCAATCAAGCCTATCGGTACTTTTTGACGGAAGGCGGTTGTTGCCCATGTATGGCGGATGGTATACGAACTGATGCGGACACCCAGCCCCAACACCTTGGAAAGCCTGTCCAGGCGATGGTTGAACTTGCGGAGTTCCCGTTGATACGTTTTATATCCCGCCTCGCTCCCCCATTCGCAAGTCCCCAGGATGGGGAAAAGATAGTCCGATCCCTCCTGAGGGTTTGCATCGAGATCGATCAGAGCCTGCGTCTCCGCCGAAACAAGGGCAGTCAGCGCACGCCCCGTCTTCTTACGCTTGTACGTCAGCCGCTTCTTGGGCTGCAAGCCCTCGGCAGGCAGATAGGCATAGTCGGCAAAAGACATCCCACGGAAACGATACATCAGGCTGGCGCGTACGCATGCCGTACGAAGCGACTTGGGAAGTGCGGAAAGGTCGGCATTGAGTATCCTGCTCATGACATCGGGTTCGATGGCACGCTTGATACCGGCACGCGTACCGGTGCCGACGTCGCTGAACAGCATAGGGTCATAGTCCTCTACTATCTTCTCGCGAACTGCCCTGCGATAAGCGGCTTTGAGCATACGGAGGTAGGTGGAAACCGTATTCTCCCTCTTACCCGCTCCCCTCAAATGATTTTCGTACCGTTTCAGACATTCGGGCGTGAGCACACCGAACGGAACAGCCTTATTTCCGCAAAAAGCGGAGAACGACTTCATGGCACAATCGTACACGTGGGCAGTGCCGTAACACCCGCCCGACTTCATCTTTTTGACCAGAGAAGCCAAATAAAATGTTAAACTTTGTTTTTTCATATTTTATCAATTTAATTACAAATAACACCTCTCGCGCGTTCCGGTTCATTGCGGGCGCACGCGATGAAACATCAGGACAAATGACCAAATGCCCGATAAACAGAGGGATCGGGGGAAAAGAACTATTCAAAAAATTCATATATCTTTGCGCCCCAAAATGTAAATTAACTGCTTTTCGGCAGAAATTATAAACATTTAAATGATTTAAAAACATGAACAATCAACACCCAAACTGGCTACTCGAAGGATTCCATCCGATATCCACCGTAGCCGTCGCTTATTTTCCGGACTTACAGGCCAACAGTTCAGCAATCCGCCGCTTCCGCAGCGAAATACAGAAGCACCCCCGACTTGCCCGGGAACTGGCGGAAGCGGAATACCACCCGCACACCCTGATGCTTTCTCCCAGACAAATCAGTATCATCATCCGGCATTGGGGCATGCCGGACGAAGCAGGATTATTGATCACCCGAAACCCGGAATTGAGGGAGACTCTGCTCAATCGTGACCGGAAATTCGACTGATATATTCATATATCTTTTTTTGTTAGTATTTATTATATGGCCCACCTGATATTTTTGAGGGGTGACAAGACACCGCATAAACATCTGTGAACCAAACAATAAGAGGCAGAGAAAAGGTGGCTCCGGCACTGGCCCACCTATGGAGGACGAAACGGGGAGGAAACGGAGCCTCAAACGCAGGCAAACAGAGCCTCCGTCACAGGCCGACAGAGGCTCTGCCGGAGAGAAACGGAGCCTCTGTAGCCACCCTCCCCAGCCTATCCCCCCCCGAAAAACAAACAGGAAGCAACAGAGAGTGACTTGTTCCAACCAATCAGAACCCGTTTTTTGGAGAGAGGGCGAAGGGAGGGTACTTTTGCGGAGAGTTCACCACAGAGTAGCACAGAGCGACACAAAGTTTTTGTTTCTTTTTGATAACCGGTACACTCGAAAAAATATTTTCTCTATGTTACTCTGTGTTACTCTGTGGTGAGAAATCAGATTAGAAATCCATTAAAAACAAAACTGCCATGAAAACACCAACTGTCGAAATGCTGAAAAAAGGCTATATCGTCATCCCAAAATCTCTGTTAGAAAACTATTTCGCCACTCACGGACAAACAGAGGGACGATTCGAAGCCCTGATACGGGTATTGATGAACGTCAACTACTCGGATACGGAGTGCGACTCGTGCGGGCAGCACTTCATCTGCCACCGCGGAGAATCACCCCACAGCCTGCTCCACTGGGCGAGCCTGCTGGGCTGGAAACGCACGCAAACCCGGCACTTCTTCAATGCAATGATCAAAGAAGGCATCATCGAGCGGCTACCCTCACCCAACGGAATGATGCGGATACGAGTCAACAACTACGACTTATGGACGGGGAAGCTGAAAGCGTATGAAACGGGAAACAGTTCGTCGGACCGGAGTTTCCACCTCTTCTGGGAAAAGTATCACGAGATGACGCAAACAGCCAAAGTAAACATCGGACGTGCAAGGCGCGAATGGAAAAAGCTGAGCGAACCCGAACGACAGGCAGCCATCGAAAGCGTGGAGGAATACTATTGTCACTTGAATGACACACGGTTCTGCAAACAAGCAGCGATGTATCTGGCGGATAAAGCGTTTCTGAATGAATATGAAATGTAAGGTACACGCGCGCGTACATTATATATAAACGAATCAGGGTTCACCACAGATTTCACAGATTAACACAGATTTAAATTTAAAAGGGGAACACCGAAAAATAGAACCGGAACTATGAGAGAAATCAATCGCTCACCACAGAGTACACGGATTAACACAGATTTATCTATTTCTCAATCTGTGTTAATCTGTGTAATCTGTGGTGAACAACCTTATCGCTGACCGAGCTGAGAGTCGATAAAGAAAATACCGGAATCACCGGCTCTCTTAATCTTATCGATAATGCCCTGTGCAGTAGCTTCTTCTTCTACCTGTTCGCGAACGAATCCCCAAAGGAAATCCTGAGTCGCTTTATCTTTTTCGGCTGCGGCCATGTCGACCAATGCATCCACTAATTTCGATACATGGCGTTCGTGCTCAAAGACGTGTTCAAACACTTCGAGGGGAGTACCCCAACCGGTAGGAACAACATCTACCTTATCTACTTTGGCCGTACCGCCACGTTTAATAATATATTCGGCCATGGCATAAGCATGCCCCATCTCTTCTTGAGATTGCTTCTTCATCCAATGTGCAAAACCGCTAAAACCTTCTCTTTCAAAATAGAAAGACATAGACAAATACAGATTAGAAGACCACATCTCGGCTGTAATCTGTTCGTTAATTGCATTCTGTAATTTCTCTGAAATCATAATCGTATTCATTTTAAGTTATTAAAATCACTACAAAAATAACAATTTTAAAAGATAGATTGTTCGGAGATTACACTAATTCCTCCGAAGTATAGCCCTTCGGTAATTCACGGCAGTTATAGCCGGAAGCCATAATCTCGCCATAAGCACCGGCGGAACGAAGGGCAATCAGGTCGCCACGCTTCACCTTATTCAGATCGACGGCTTTGCCAAAAACGTCGGACGACTCACAGATGGGACCTACCACGTCGTAGGTCTCGACTGTCGTATCCTCGGAAGTCAGGTTCTCCATCTTGTGATGGGCCTGATAGAGTGCCGGACGAATCAGGTCGGTCATACCGGCATCGAGAATGGCGAACTGCTTGTTGGTGCCTTGCTTGACATAAAGCACCTTGGAGATCAGCGAACCGCATTGTCCCGTGATGGCACGCCCCAGTTCGAAATGTAAAGTCTGGTGCGGACGAAGTTTCAGATGTTCATCGTACGTACGGAAGTAGTCGGCAAAGTCCGGAATGGCCTGACGGTTGGGGTGATCGTAATCAATGCCCAGTCCACCGCCTACGTTGATATGTTCCACGAGGATGTGACGGGCTTCGAGCTTATCCTGCAACTCGTTGACACGGTTGCAAAGCGCAATGAAATCCCCCATATCGAGAATCTGCGAACCGATGTGGAAATGAAGACCGATAAACTTCACGTTCTTCATGCCCAAAGCCACGTCGATCACCTTATCCATATCGTGCATGCTGATGCCGAATTTGTTTTCGGCCAGCCCAGTAGTGATATTGGCATGGGTATGCGCACCGACATTGGGGTTGATGCGGAAAGCAACGTTGGCTACTTTGCCCTTGGCAGCGGCCAGTTCGTTGATGACTTCCAATTCAGGAACCGACTCGACGTTGAAACAGAAAATATCGTAATCGAGTCCCAGGTTGATCTCCCAATCAGCTTTGCCTACACCGGCAAAGACGATCTTCCCGGCAGGAAAACCGGCTTTGATGGCAGCACGGATTTCACCTCCGCTGACACAGTCGGCACCCAGTCCGCTTTCGCGGATGATGGTCAGTACCTTGGAATTGGCATTGGCCTTGACGGCATAGTGTACACTGAAGTTGTCGTAACGTGCCACCTCACGGTTGACGCACGCCAGCGTGTCGCGAAGCACCTTTGTATCATAATAATAAAAAGGGGTCTGCAACTCGCGGAATTTATGAATGGGGAATACAGTTTTCATTTTGAAAAATTACTAATCAGTTTTGAATTCACCACAGATTACACGGATTTTCACAGATTAATAATTTATCTCGTCGATATTTTAAGATTAAAAGTTCTGTGTTAATCTGTGCAATCTGTGGTGAACCTAATTCATTTCTATTTGCCGTTGAACAGCATATCGCTGAGCGACTGCAAAGCAACCTTCTTGTCGCACTCACGAATCAGGAAGGAAATATTATAGTTGCTACCGCCAAACGAAATCATACGCACGGGAATGTCGCGCATAGCATCGAGCGCTTTGGCTTCGAAACCTACGTTCTCCCACTCCAGGTCGCCTACGACGCAGATGATACACATGTCTTTGTCGACTGTAACGGTACCGTATTTCTTCAGGTCGTCCAGGATTTCGTTGAGGTGCTTGGTATTGTCGACAGATACGGAAACTCCTACCTCCGACGTACAGATCATATCGATGGAAGTCTGGTAGCTCTCGAAGATCTCGAACACCTTGCGGAGGAAACCGTGAGCAAGCAGCATACGGCTCGACTTGATCTTGATAGCAGTAATATTGTCCTTGGCAGCTACTGCTTTGATCTTACCTTTTTCCGTATCGTTGGAGATCAGTGTGCCCGGTGCAAGAGGGTCCATGGTGTTCAGCAGGCGGACCGGAATGTTGGCATATTTGGCAGGCTGAATACAGGTGGGGTGCAGAATCTTGGCACCGAAGTAGGCCAACTCGGCAGCTTCTTCAAAATGCAGCTGGCGCACCGGTGCTGTTTTGTCGACAATGCGCGGGTCATTGTTGTGCATACCGTCGATATCGGTCCAGATCTGGATTTCGGAAGCACGGATAGCGGCACCGATCAGTGAAGCGGTATAGTCGCTTCCACCACGCTGCAAGTTGTCAATCTCGCCATAAGCATTGCGGCAGATGAAGCCTTGGGTGATGTAAATTTCAGCATCCGGATAGAGTTCCAGTTGTGCTTGAAGTTTATCTTTAATATAGATAGGATCGGGTTCCGCATTCTTATCTGTACGCATATACTCCAAAGCCGGAAGCAATACGGATTTCACGCCACACTCCTGCAAGTAGTAGTTGACCATAGCGGTAGAGATCAGCTCGCCCTGTGCCAGCACCACTTTCTCTTCGAACAGGGTGAAGAGGTCTTTGGTGTACGAACGGATATAGTCGAAATGAGATTTTATGATCTCCAACCCTTTCTGTTTATACTCCTCAGTAGCGTAAAGCTCGTCAACATGCTGTTTATATTTAGCCTCCAGCTTATTGATAATCTCGTTGGCACCTTCCGGATTCTTCTTGTACAGATAGTCGGAAATCTCCACCAATGTGTTTGTTGTGCCCGACATAGCCGAGAGGACAACAATCTTTCTTTCACCATCGGTAATCAATTTGGCCACTTCCTTCATCCGCTGTGCAGAGCCTACGGAAGTTCCTCCAAACTTTAAAACTTTCATTTTCGTTACTGTGTTAAAATTAGTATGTATATTAATTATTTTCTCTTTTCACAAATTCGTCCGTCACATTGACAATGCGGTGTTCGGCACACCGGTATACCTGTCCGGGATATTCGGTAACCAACTGGAGATTATGGGTGGTCATCACTACCAATGATCCCGCCTGACAGATGTTGTGCAGCAGTTCGACAATGGCCTTTCCAGTCTCCACATCGAGGTTCCCGGTAGGCTCGTCCGCTAAGATAATCTCCGGCGAGTTGAGCATGGCACGCGCTATCACGATGCGTTGCTGCTCGCCACCCGAAAGTTCATTAGGCAGTTTATAGCCCTTATTCTCCATCCCGACAAGGTTGAGCACCTCAGCGATGCGCTCCCTGATCTCTTGTTTATTCTTCCACCCGGTAGCGCGAAGCACGAATTCAAGGTTGTCGTTCACTGTACGGTCGGTGAGGAGTTGAAAATCCTGAAAGACAATGCCCAGCTTGCGCCGCAACTGCGGAATGTGCTTGCGTTTGATGGATGTCATCCGGTAACCAAGCACTTCGGCTTCGCCGGAAGCCACATCAAGCTCACCATAGAAGGTCTTGAGCAGACTGGTCTTGCCGGAGCCTACTTTACCCACCAGGTAAACGAACTCACCTTTGTGCAGTTGCAGATTGACATCGCTCAGCACACAGAGTTCCTGCTGATGTATCTCTACGTCGGTATAGTGAATCAGTGTTTCGTCCATGAGTCGCTATGTCTTATCTGCAATTCGCGTGCCAGATCTTCGATGCGGTATCCTTTGGAAGTCAACAATACAATCAGGTGATAGATCAGATCGGAACCTTCGTAGATCAGACGGTCGTCTGTGCCGTTGGTGGCTTCGATCACGGTTTCTACCGCCTCTTCACCTACCTTCTGGGCAATCTTGTTGATACCGGACTCGAACAGGCTGGTGGTATAGGACTTCTCGGGCATCTCTTCGTGACGTCTGTCAATGAAATCCTGCAGCAACTTGAGGAACATGACAGGTTCTTCGTTCTTCTCTCCCCAACAAGTATCAGTTCCGGTATGACATACCGGACCGACCGGATTTACCTGAATCAGCAGAGTGTCTTTGTCACAATCTTCTTTGATAGACACGACATTCAGGAAGTTACCGCTCTCTTCGCCTTTAGTCCACAAACGGTTCTTGGTACGGCTGAAAAAGGTTACTTTCCCGGTTTCAACAGTTTTCTCGTAAGCCTCCTTGTTCATGAAGCCAAGCATCAGCACCTTGCGGGTGTCGTTGTCTTGTATGATAGCCGGAACGAGTCCGTTCATTTTATCAAAATCTAAATCCATGGTTCTTATGTTTTCAGGGTTCACCACAGATTACACGGATTTTCACTGATTAATCTTTGATCTCTTTGATTATCTACGATTAAAAGTTCTGTGTTAATCTGTGTAATCTGTGGTGAACTCTTATTTAATTCATTTCTATATCGTCTTTTATCTTCAGGCTAAGATTTGCTTACGCTTTCTACCTGACGGTAATTCCCTGGCCGCAAAGATACGATTTTAATTCGGGAATTTTAATTTCTCCGAAGTGAAAAACACTGGCTGCCAGTGCGGCATCTGCTTTACCAAGTGTAAAAGCATCGCGGAAGTGCTCCATCCGGCCTGCTCCGCCCGATGCGATAACGGGTATGGAGAGTTGGGAAGCCAGCTCCGCCAGGGCTTCATTGGCGTATCCGGTCTTCACTCCATCGTGGTTCATACTGGTAAACAGCACTTCACCGGCTCCGCGCTCCTGAGCTTCTTTGGTCCACGTCATCAGTTCTTTGTCAGTCTCGATACGCCCGCCGTTGAGATAACATTTCCAACCGTTTCCGGTCTGTCTGGCATCTACAGCAAGCACACATACCTGTGACCCGAAATGCTTGGCAATATCGTCTATCAGCTGCGGATTGCGAATGGCGGAAGAGTTAATGGAAATTTTGTCGGCACCGGCATTGAGCAGGCGGTCTACGTCACTCAGTTCGTTGATCCCTCCCCCAACGGTAAAAGGAATACTGATATTGGCAGCAATCCGCCGGACCAGTTCGGCAAAAGTCTTACGCCCTTCATGGCTGGCGGTAATATCAAGAAACACCAGTTCGTCGGCTCCCTGCTCGCTATAGGCACGCCCCAATTCTACCGGATCGCCGGCCTGGCGCAGGTTTACGAAATTCGTCCCTTTCACGGTCTGCCCGTCTTTGATATCGAGACAAGGTATAATTCTTTTTGCTAACACGATTCTATATTTACGATTTTACGTTTGATTAATGGTTGACCACAAAATTACGCAGAACTCCAAAGAGTGCAACGATTAGAGAAAACAGAACTCTGTAAAACTCCGCATTACCCTGTGGTTAAATAAATGCCTGAAGCTCTTTAAGAGTGATACGCCCCTCGTAAAGAGCCTTGCCGAAAATGACGGCAGGCACCCCGGCTTCGTGCAACGCTTCAATATCGGCCACACTACTCACTCCACCACTGGCTATCAGGTAAAGGGTGGGATGCTCTGTCAGTATCTCCTTATACAGTTCCAGGGAAGGTCCGGCCAGCATACCGTCACAACTGATGTCGGTACAGATCACCTTTTCAACGCCCTTTTTCGTATAATCTTTTAGAAAAGGGAAAAGTTCACAGTCACTTTCGTCCTTCCAACCGTTGACAGCTATCTTATGATCTTTGACATCGGCGCCCAGAATGATTTTTTCACTGCCGTAACGGTCTATCCAACGACAAAACATATCAGGGTTCCTGACAGCTATACTGCCGCCGGTAACCATCTGCGCCCCGTTCTCAAAAGCGATTATCAAGTCTTCGTCGCTCTTCAGCCCACCGCCGAAATCGATAATCAGCGAAGTGCGGCTGGCTATCAGGTCGAGTGTCCGGTAGTTGACCACATGATGTGAAGCAGCACCATCCAGATCCACAACGTGCAGACGCCGGATGCCATTGGCCTCAAACTCCTTGGCAACCTCCACCGGGTTTTCATTATATACCTTTTTGCTATCATAATCTCCCTGGGAAAGGCGTACACACTTCCCATCGATAATATCAATGGCCGGAATTAATTCTATCATCTGTCTGTTCTCAATTAACGGTTTAAACTTCCGGGGGAATCAGAGCTCCAGGAAATTCTTTATAATTCTCTCACCCGCCACCCCACTTTTTTCGGGATGAAACTGGGTGGCATAGAAGTTATCTTTATGCAAAGCGGCACTGAAAGGGTGGATATAATCGGTCTCGGCAGCCGTAAACTCACTGACGGGTACATAATAACTATGTACGAAATAAACAAATTCATCACGGGTGAATCCTTTGAACAAGTCACTCTTCAACTGACCGATGGTATTCCATCCCATGTGGGGTACCTTATCCTCGTGTTTCCGGGGCACAAAACGTTTCACGTCGGTATCGAAAATCCCAAGGCAACCGACGTTCCCCTCTTCGGAGAAACGACACATCAGCTGCATGCCCAGACAAATGCCCAATACCGGCTGGCGGAGTTCTTTAATGAAACGGTCCATACCACTCTCTTTGAGATGAAGCATAGTAGTCTCAGCCTCCCCCACCCCGGGAAAGATCACTTTATCAGCGGCTTTCAACACCTCTTTGTCAGAGGTAATCACCGCTTCCACTCCCAGGCGTTTCAATGCATAGTCCACAGAACGGATGTTACCTGCATTATATTTGATAACTGCTACTTTCATTTTAATGTACTACATTTAGTCCGCAAAAATAACGAATTATTGCAAAACCACGAAAAATCGGAGCAAGAAGTTTGAATTAAAAGATAGATTTATAACAGATAGAAAGATTTTCGGCATATAAAACGAATAAGTATTATCCGAAAGAGAAAACAGAAGGAAAACAGGGGACCAATTACACTATTATTTTTTCACACTTTTTTTTCAAACTAAATGACTTAAAAATGAGGAACTAAGCCAAAATCGCTTCATTTTTTTCAAAAAACTTTTCGTTCAGCTATTGCAGGTTTCGGAAAAATGCCTACCTTTGCAACCGCAATCGAGAGAGATAGCGATTAAGAAATGAAATACTGGTGCGTTAGTTCAGTTGGTTAGAATACATGCCTGTCACGCATGGGGTCACGGGTTCGAGTCCCGTACGCACCGCATCTCAAATCTTAATAAAAAAATAAAATTGGTGCGTTAGTTCAGTTGGTTAGAATACATGCCTGTCACGCATGGGGTCACGGGTTCGAGTCCCGTACGCACCGCGAAAGCAAATAGCAAAATTAAGCAAAGCTCTGAAATTCAAGGATTTCAGAGCTTTTTCTTTTTCTGCGCTTCGGCAAAAAATAGTGGTTTTAAGCAGTTCTCACGTGGCTTATTCGTGGGACTTTTTGAAAGCTGTTTTTGCTCCCACGAATTGACGCATTTGTCTTTGATTGTCAGCTTTTTGCGTAGCTGGTTTTTGAGTGTAGCAAACTAATTTTGTACCACTTAAAAAACAAAGAATTATGGGAGCAGTGAAAAGAAACACACTAAGCGTATTGTTCATCATCAAGAAAGCGAAACTTCTGAAAAACGGTGAAGCTCCTATCTGTATGCGCATCACCGTAAACAAGCGAGTAGCCGAAGTTATGATTAAACGGAGCATTCCCATCGATTTATGGAATCAGAAAAAGGAATGTTCCAAAGGAAAAGACCGTGTAGCCGCAGAATTAAACCACTATATCAATACGGTTCGTGCCAAAGTATTGCAGATACACCGTGAACTGGAAATAGACAACAAACCGATAACAGCCGATATAATAAAGGATTGTTTCTACGGACGGGATAAGGTACAGCGCAGCTTGCTGGAAGTGTATGCAGAGCATAACGAAAAATGTCGTGCCCTGATTGGCAAAGAATATACGGAAAGCACAGTTACCAAGTTTGATACTTCCATAAACCGCCTGAAAGAATATATTCGCAGTAATTACCACCGTGATGATATAATGTTGGCAGAACTGGATGGACAGTTTATCCGTGACTTTGATTTTTGGCTGAAAACAGAGAAGCATTGCCAAAACAATTCCGCATTGAAACATTTGAAGAACTTGAAAAAAGTTGTTCGTATTGCTTTGGCTAACGACTGGATAAAGAAAGACCCGTTTTACGGCATCCACTTCAAGCAGGAGGAAGTAAATGTAGAGTTCCTCTCACGTGAGGAACTGGATATTCTCATGAACAAGGAATTTACTATCAAACGATTGGAGCAGGTAAGGGACATTTTTGTTTTTTGCTGTTTCACCGCACTTGCTTTCGTGGATGTACAACAGTTAAGCCGTGAACACCTAATAAAAGACAATAACGGTGCTTTGTGGATACGCAAGGCACGACAGAAAACCAGTCAGATGTGTAACATTCCTGTTTTGTCTATTCCTCAAAGGATATTGAGGAAATATGAAGATAATATAGAGTGTATAAAGAAAGGTGTACTTTTGCCTGTAATCAGTAATCAGCGCATGAATGCCTACTTAAAAGAAATCGCTGATTTATGCGGCATTACCAAGCGCCTAACTACGCATGTTGCATGCCATACTGCGGCTACCGTAGTTTTTCTCGCCAATGATGTATCAATGGAAAATGTATCTAAGATTTTGGGACATTCCAATATCAGAATGACACAGCATTATGCAAAAGTTTTAGATAGCTCTATCATGCGAGATATGGTGAACGTAGAGAAATGCTTTGGTTGTTAATGAAAAAAAGATTAGATGTCTTGGATATTCACACAAAAAACAGTATTTTTGTCATTGGTGGAATAATATTCCTAATAAAATACGGATTATCTATGCTAAAAGTATATTCTATTTATTAAAATATGAATTGGAAAAATGATTTACTAAGTACTCAGAGACTTAGACCATCACGGGTTGATAACCAACGTGCTGTTTTATCTGAAAATACAGACAATCGAAATCCATTTGAAAGCGATTTTGGGCGTGTTATATTTAGTTCTGCCTCTAGGCGATTGCATGACAAAACCCAGGTATTCCCTTTGACGTCAGATGATAATATTCACTCACGTTTAACACATTCAATGGAAGTGATGAATATTGGTTTGTCTTTCGCTATATATCTAAGTGGCAATGACGAGTTTAAGAAAAAGACGCAATTAACTAGTGAGGAAATTTTGCGTAAGATAGATCCTATATTGAAAACATCTTGCTTGGTTCACGACATTGGAAATCCCCCATTTGGACATTTTGGAGAACAGGTTATACAAAATTACTTCTCAGAATTGTTTAAAGATATTAAATGCGGAATTGAAAATGAAAATATAGGCAGTTCTTTAAGTAAATATGTTATTAAGGGAGTTAGGTATACAAACTATATTGGGAAGTGGGAAAAAGACACTGGGAAGGACATTAACACAAGAAGAAAACAAAAAAAGGAATATGGTTTTAAAACATTTCTAAATAATAAAAATTTAATTCAAGATTATGTTGAATTTGATGGGAATGCAGAAGGATTTAGAATTCTTACCAAGCTCCAATATTTAGGTGATTTATTTGGACTAAACCTTACATGCTCTACCTTGGCTTCTACCTTAAAATACCCTAATTATGGCATTCCTATAAAAACAGAAGATGAAAATGATAAAATAAGTCTTCATAAACATGGAGTTTTTTTTACAGAAAGAGAAACTTTAGATGATATAGCTAAATATTGTAAATTGGAACAGTCAAATGGTATGTATAAGCGCCATCCATTAGCGTTTTTGATGGAAGCAGCAGATTCTATTTGCTATTTAGTGATGGATCTTGAAGACGCTAATCAAAAACAATGGTTAACCTTGAATGACGTAAAAGACAAGATTGCTAATGACCCTTATATATCAGATGAAATAAAAGAGAAGCTAGACGATAATTTGCGAACAACACAAGGAGATAATATTTCATCTAAGAAAGAATGGGTTAGCTATCGGACTATCTTATTAACTCACTTAATGGGAGTTGCTACTAAAAACTTCGTTCAAAATTTGGAGCAGATAGAGGAGGGAACATATAATAAGGAGTTGATCGAAGATAACGATGGAATTGCAAAAGCCTTAAAAGATTTTTCAAAGAAGAAGATATTATCTAAGAGAGAGATAACTTCCTTAGAAATAACTGGTGATGCAGTAATTGTTGGGATATTAAATTCGTATATAAGACTTCTATTTCATACAGATAAAAATTATCGTGATAGAGGGAAATCTCTATTCTCCCGTTCTATATTTATGACTGTTTTACATGAGCATTGGGAAGAGTATTGTGCAGATGAAGATTTTGAAAATAAATATGGAAAAGATATAAAAATAGACGATTTAGATAAACTATATGATAAATTTGATGTTTGTGATTTTACGGTAGAGGAACGATTCCGTCTTATTCGTGATTTCGTTGCTTGTATGACTGATAAATTTGCATTAGATCATTATCAAAAAATAAGTGGACAGCGAATATAATAATATAAAACAAAAAATCGACCAGCAAGCATATTCTTTTAAAATATATTTGAAAGAGTTTTTGTTGGATCAAAAAACGTGGGAATTATTGAATTTAATTGCTTTGCAGACGGATATTTATATATTTAGTGGAGTAATTCGAAATTTTCTATTAGGATATTTAGAAAATCGTGATTTAGATATTGTAGTCCGAAATATAGATAAATTGATTTTACCAAAAAAATATTGGAATCATATACAACTTGAAAAAAATAGTTTTGGTGGATATAAAGTTAAAATCGGACAACTAACTGTTGATGCTTGGGATATTAAAAATACGTGGGGAGTTCAAAAGTTACAACTAAGAGATACCCCTTATAGCTTGATCAATACTGCGTTTTTCAATTTTTCAGCTATTACATATGATTATAATAGAGAGAAATTTATTTACGATAAACATTTTCTGCAATTTTATAAAAATCATGCTATGGATATTGTTTTTGATGAGAATCCTAATATCCCTTTGTGCATTTTAAATACTATATATTATAGTTTTAAATATGATTTTCCAATAAAATATTGTCTATGCAAATGGATTGTGCAACATTATCGAAAAAATTTTGATTTTCAGAAAGTTCAAATACGACATTTCAAGCATGTATTCATTTCTGATAACCAGATTGTTAAGTTTATCAATATATGCAGTGAAGTGTTGCCACGAATGGGAGAAGACAAAAAAAATAGTGTTTTAATAATTAAAAATCATCCAGTTTGATTTTTTCAAATTAGGCTAAAACATTAACAAAGGTAAGCTCCGTATTCCGTCCGTGCAAGCCCAAGCCCTACGGGTTTGCACAGACGGACTACTACACTGATAGAGTTAATGTTCTTAGTCAGTTTCGGAAAAAATGTGTTTTTTAAGGATGGTAGGTCATTCCTGCCGTTCCTTGTTGTAGTAGGCCTGCAAAAGCCGTTCTATATCGCTTTGACGGTAGATTATTTTGCCTTTTATCTGAATGTACGGGATAACGCCCGTATCTCTCCATTCTTGCAGCGTGCGGATGCTTACTTTTAAATATTTGGATGCTTCCCGGTTGCTTAGAAACTTTTCACCGTTCAAATTCGGTCTACTTTCCTTTGCCAGTTTACCGATACCATCTAACATTCTTTCCATAGCCTGAAAGAAATCCTTAATTATCTCACTGTTGCCGTTTATCAGTTCCATATTACCATATCGTTTTATTGATTTATAATTGGTTTGAATGATTGACATACATCATCTGTCAGTTACGCAAATACTCGCCATAATAAGAAATAGAAAGGCAGTCTTTTACCCTGTCATAGCCGATATAAAGCCGTTTAAAGGCTGAAACGATGAAGTAACGGCTATCTTCCTTTTGTATCTCGTAAACGGCTGGTTTCGCCTGTCCGTTATCCGATACATGAAGCATCGAAAGGAGATACTTTTTTCCACTTTGGTATATCATCACCGTAGGATGAAGATTTATACTTTCCCATATTCCGACAATGGCAGACAAGTTGAATGACTGCTTCATTTCCGTATTATTTTCTTCTTTCTTTTCCATAAGACCATCTTTATTTATTTTTTTGATATATGATTTGTTTTCTTGTTTTCCGTACATTCAGCAATCAATCTTTGTATGTCGGCAGATTTATAGTACAGTTTGTTACCGATTTGGGAGTAACCCAGTTTGCCACTGTCCCGGTAGTTCTGCAAACTTCGGATGCTGATACCGAGTAGGGCGCACACTTCACGACCTGACAGCCATTTGTCCGGCTGGTGGGTATTCTCTTTGCAAATCCGTTCCACCTGACTGACGAAACCAGAGAATCGCCCGCACACCTGTTTAAAAGTCTGTTCCTCAATAGTTACGATATTCATACGTCTTTCTCTTTTGGCTGGTTGAATATTCCTTTTTGCATTTCTTCCCGGTAGAGAGCCGAAAGAACATCATTGTGTATATTCAAATGTTCTTCTAGTACGTTATCAATGAAATTTCCGATGCTTACCTGTTTGCCCGTAATCACTCCTACAATCTGCGTGATACGTTTTTGTATTTCTCCGCTTATGTACACACTTTGACGGTTGCAAACTGACCGTTTTTTAAGGAACACCGATTTATAGTTTTCCCGTTCCTTGCTTGCTGTTTCCTGTAATGATTGTTTTTCTTTTTCCATGCCTTCAAATTTTAATGGTTTATAAATAGGTTGATTGATTTTGAGACCGATTGAAAGGAAGCAAGCCCGTTTTATAGCAATGTTACCATGTCTTTAAACAGCTTTCAAGCATGGTTTAAACTATATTCAGACCTTGTTTGACTGTCTTATATATTGCCACCATTCAATCAATTTTCAGCAAAAGAAGGGGTAAAAACAGATGCTTTTAAAAATGGGGTTACTTTGTCCGTTTCTGTCCCCATTTGGCATAATAGGGCATATTTCAGGGGTAAATTGCTGTCTGTAATTTTGTAACCGACAAACAGACATAGGAGGAAGCCAAACCGCTTGCTTTTGCAATCTGACCATAGGGAAGATTTTTGTTATCACATGATAACAGCAAGTTGTGTTTTGAGGTCCGCACTTCGCTTTTTGTGCCTCAAAACCTTGCCACCTTAAAAGGTGGTTGGTTTTACTCCAAAGTCGTAAAACCAGTAAATAATTATCATTATGGAACAGAAAAAGAAGCCATTTAACAAAGGTGGGCGCAAGCCCAAACTTGACCCACGAACACACCGCTATTCTCTTAATTTGGACGATGTGGAGAACGCCAAGTTCTTAGCCTTTTACGACCAGTCAGGGTACAAGGTAAAGGCGCATTTCATTAAGAACTGTATTTTCGGGAAATCGTTTAAGGTGCTTAGGATTGATAAAAGCAAGGTAGATTATTACATCCAACTCTCCCAACTGTTTTCACAATTCAGGAGCATAGGCATACTGTATAACCAAACGGTGAAAGAACTGCATTCCAATTTTGCGGAAAAGAAAGCACTTGCCTTGCTTTACAAACTGGAACAGTACACTGTTGAACTGGTAAAGACGAACCAGCAGATTATTGCGCTTACCAAACGGTTTGAAGCATCTTATAAGGAAGAGGGGATTATATCAGCAGGGAAGTAATACAGGCTTGCCAAAAGAAAAAACATCCCGGAACTGCCACGTGTACAGCTCCGGGATGAATTTCACTCTTACTTATTCGCTCCGTGTTCTTTCTCGAACTTTCGGAGCGTACCCACATCGAACCGTTCCTTTATGAACTTTCGCACATCGGAAGCCCGATAGTAGGCTTTTCCGCTAATCATCATAAAGGGCAGCAGTTTCTTGCTTCTTAATCTCTGTAATGTCCGGGTACTGACTTTGAACAACAGGCATAAATCCTGATTATCCAAAAGTTTGTCATTCGGCATTACTTCTGGGTTGGTTTGCAAACTCTTTACATCTTTGCCTACTTCTTCCAGTTTATCAAGTAGCTTTTGCATCCAGTCCTCGTAACTATTTACATACATATTGCTTCATTTTTCAGGTTATACACTAATGCTTACCAATCGATTGATGAAGCAAAGTTCGGAAAAGGGAAGCAAAGAAAATGGGGGAATGGTACACCTAATCCCCCATAAATAATTTGTAGTACGCTGATTATCAGTATAACAGAAAATTCCTTTTTACAAATGGTTATAACCATTATCTCTACTCTTTTTTATGATAGCAACTTTCAAACTATCTAAAAATTCTGTTATTTTAGTAGGTTTCCTTTTGATAACCGCAATTTCTTTTTTGTATATATCTCCAAAATTAATGTTGAACATCTTTTCAAAAATCCGGGCAACATCACTTAAAAAGATGTCCTTGTTATCAATCCGAACTATTCCATCTTTGATGTAAAAAATACCACAAACCAATTCCATTATATCTACGATTTTAATAACCTCATTGTTTAAGTAGAATGGAGATTTCCAATCAGATTCTATATTGATGAAAAATTTTGGATATTCCATTTGGCGATAGATTAGTTCTTGTTCCATATTTATTAAAGACAAGAGTTTATCAAGATATATAATTTTCAGTTTACTATTTTCAGTAGGAGAAGTTTCTTCTAATGCTTTTATTGTTCCGAAATCTATATAACTCATATTTAATTGCCTGATACGTATTTTATTATCATGCCCTCTATTGAGATAATCGAATAAATCTTCAACAAATTCAAGATATGCAGAAGTTATTTCTTCTATTACAGCTTTTTCCTTTTGGCAAGGATGCTTTAGCAATTTATATATTTGCTTTTCTGTTAAATCCCATTTTGGCATAATCTTTCTTAGAAGACAATATGTAATTGTTTTATAAGTTTTTTGCTATCTTCTGCCATTTTTTCTGCCTATGCTTATAAAATTTAAGCGTCCACCAAGCGGCAAGAGCTGTTAAACCACCTGCATATAAATCGACCATATCTGTATATCTTGTTACATTAGGAGAAACATCTTCCATGTTGATATAATGATTCCATATAGTCACCTTTTTATTATACTCATTTGTTACTATCTCTCCTGTGCTTTTATCCATTTTGATTACGTTTATTGTATGTTTTCCTACTGGAATAAATCCATGTAGGAACATTTTAAAGCAAAAAGATTTTCCTTCTTTCCAAGTAGGAGAAGTATTATCATAAGATATAAAACTGGCTTTTGGCTTACAAATTTCTCTTAAGGTATCAATATCCTGAATTTTACACCAAATATTTTCCCTGTTAGCTTCAAACTCAGAAGTAACAACTACTCTCCGTCCTATAACCTCTTTTCCGCTACGTGTCATTAAACAAATTTTCTTTATCATACTACATGAATTAAAATATTAAACATCTATTTATCTTATACTTATACTGATTTCATTATCTTTGTGCAAAGATAGAAGCAATAGGTTCTAAAGACAATAGTCATTTATAATGAGGTTGCTTTCAAATATCTAATAATTAGACATTTACCAAAATATGATAATTGAGGAAATTGAGAAGCAAATAATAAACTTACTTCCGACATCAAACATACTACTTGATGAGGTAGACTATTCCATTCTCGAAGAAAGGAAAAAAGACTGGAAAAAACTCTCGGAAGTTACGCATAGTATTGTGTTGGCGTTTGATTGCTACACTAACAAATTCGTATTTGTTTCTGATAACATTCCTGAATTATATGGGCTTGATTCCCATAGATTTTTTATAGACGGGCATCAGCCAGTAGTAGAGGTTATACATCCGGATGATATATACTACGGATTACTTGTAAGAAAGAAAATCTATTCAATATTGAGTTCGTTCTCCAATGAAGAAAAAATGAACTATAAAGCCATTCATGAAATGCGGGTGAGAAATCTACGAGGTGAATATATCCGTATAATAGAGCAGGAACAGATTGTTGAGTTAGATAAGTCAGGCAATGTTTGGCTTATGTTATCGGTTATTGATGTTGACGCAAGCCACGAACCAGAAATTATTAAAAGCCACCTATATAACTTTAAAACTGGAGAACAGATTTTTATAGATTTATCTGATACATTGGATGAACCTTTAACAAATAGAGAGTTGGAGGTTTTGCGTTTGATGAAGCAAGGCTTGTTAAGTAAAGAGATAGCAAACACTTTGAAAGTTAGCATCAATACGGTGAATACTCATAGACAAAATATATTGCAAAAGCTAAAAGCCAATAATTCGATTGAGGCTGTAAATTTTGCTCAAAGGTTAGGTTTATTCAATAAGTAAATATCATATAATAGTAATAAAATGGAAAATAAAAATCTCACCATAGTAGATTTGTTTATAGATATTCTGTCTAAAAATAAAGATATACAATCGCAAAACATGGGAAAACGTTTAAAAGTTTTCATTCGCATTCCTGAATGCGCTGAATTTTTAAATGTTATTATTATTAATGCAATGGGATATAAATCTCAAATAAAATCTACAACAGTAGATAAAGCTGTTGAATGTATAATTAAACAGTCTAATATTAGCGTAGATGAAGATAATTCCCTTGATGAACATCAAAAACAGCAAATTAAGAAAGATAATGAAAGCATATTAAGAATGTGTGCAGACATCACCAAGAATAAGCTAAAGGAAACTGAACAACTTATTGAAGATTAGTTTGCCTAAAAGCAGAATTACATTCTAAATATTACTATATTTGCACCAACTCAAACAACCACCGCAACACCAAGCAATCTAAAGAATTGCACACGTGGGGTTATTAGTGGAAGAAAGAATTAAAAGCTTGCTAAATATTGAGTAAGTGAGGAATAGAATTAAGGCTCATCTTCCGTACGCACCCCCAAAACCAAGCCCTACGGTTTTTAGAATAAATCCTCACATTTACGCTTTGCGCAGTATTTCCGCTAAAAGTATTGCTTTTACTATTTCCAGAGTAAAGCGGGTATATTAAATAAAAAAAGAAAAATCATTTTCGACTGGGGTAATCTATTAAATGGACAAGCTCTTCAATAACAATTCTTAAGTCATATTTTAATTTTTCCATTTCAGTTTTTTTAGCACTAAAACGCCTATTATGGGCACTTAAATCTCCGTATTTTTTTATGTTAGGTAAACTTTGTTGAGTGTTTCTACTTAAGTTCCATTTTTTCTCTGATTGTAATTTGTCAATTAAATCTGAGAGATATAAAAAATAACCATCTTTATTTTTTATTTTTTCGGATATTCCTTCAAATTCAAATAATTCTATTACCAAAGTTTCTATTAATTTCCGCATCATAACAAGAGATGCGTCATATAATCCATAGTCATAACAAAGTATTGCTTGACTTGCAATGTTTTGAATATATCCACGAGTGTCGATTAATAATTCTGTAGGAAAAAGGTTATTGGAAGGAACCGTTTTTTTAGGTAATCCTATCTTTACATTTATTTCTTCTCGAAGTTTTCGTTGTAAAGTATAACTCCCATTTTTATTCTTTATAAAAATACTATTTTTCCCCTTTGATTTAGTCGATAAAAATGAAGGTATGTTTGAATATGGAGATATTTGTGCCATTTGAAAACAGTTATCTATATCTTTAGGGAAGAAAGACTCCTTTTTCTGAATGTCAATAATATAGTATCCAAAAAAACAAATTAACTGAGACGCAGAAGTATTACCTAGTTCAGGGATTTGCTCTAAAAAAATATCAAAAGCCATTTACTGTTATTTTTTCATATCGTGTTCTACATAATTTTCTCCAATGACAGATACAAAGATATTTCCCATATCAGAAGATTCAATCCAACCTTTATTCTTTTTTGTATCTACAATACTTTGATATAAATTTTTTGGAACCTTCTGCCCGACTTCCTTATAACATGTATACAAACACTCTATGCTTATCGGTTTTTCATTGAGTATTTTCTCTAAATAATAAACAAATAATAGGTTGTGTTCAAAATTATTTTTTGGAGAATGCTCTTTGCAAAAATCAATTAGGCTTTTTTTGTCTTTAGGTTTTAGATTTAATGATTGAACAATCTGATAGGTGAGTAATTTTTTCTGAGATTTTGTTTTGTTCAAATCTTTATTTTCATCTTTTATTTGGACATTCTTTTTCCCGTTACTTTTTAGCTCCCAACCATTAGGAATACTCTCATCTTCAAATTCTGAGAGGATTTTTTCTGCCCTTTCCTTCCCTTCAGGTCTTAATTCCAAATATGTTTGATTATTTTCGATTAAATTTGGATTCTTAGATAAAAATACTCGGATAGTAGCATCCAGTAAGTTTGCTTTTTCAAGCAATGTGTTAAGTTCACTTCTTTGTACCTCTGATGAACCAAAAACTTCTTTATAATAAAGAAACAACAATGTTATACGCCCAATAAAGTCCGACTTAGAAGAGGCTTTGATCCGGGGATCATAAATGGAGATATCACCATCTTTGTTTTTAAAAATTTTATTCAGCACAGGGCTATTATCTCTAGTCTCTTTTGTCTTTTTAATCTTATTTTCAGGAGTCGTTTCCTGTAATTCAATGCTTTCTGCATCTTCAATATAATCTATATTAGACTTGTTACTGTGTGCAGTAAGAGACCTACTTGTATCATATTTATTTAACGGAAGTAATTGAGCGAATGTTTCAACCACATTACCTGCAACAGTGTCAGTAAAGGATGCTTTAAAAGATTTACCATTCTCGTTTTCAGTAAATTCTATATTATTGACAGCGGCGTTTGTGTTGTCTTTATTTTGCACAGGCTTTCCACATGAAATACAAATGGAAGAATCTTTATACAAAATGGAATTACATTCAAAACAGACAATTTGCTTCAAGCATTTGGGGCAAAATTTGGCATGTTCCGGCAATTCTAAATTACAGTATATACATTTGATCATAACATTGAGTTTTTAAGACTTACTTGCAAAAGTAATGAAAATATTGGAATGAAACGATATAATACTGATTTTTAGCAAAGTTATCCCAGCTTTCGACACCATTCAATACTTAAATCCATATTTTGATTATAATGTGATTTCTCGGAAAGTATATTTTTAATAAAACGTTGATTGCACCATCCACATATATCTTTTCGTCATGTTAATATCCTAGCAGCCAATATTTTTCTATATTTTCAATACTCATACCGTTTAGGAAGCAAACGGAGGTGGCATATAATAACCCTCTTCGATTATCTTCTTCATTTTGTATCTACTATATAGCAATTTCATTTTTTAATTGTATCTTTGCCCTAACTCAAACAACCACCGCAACACCAAGCAATCTAAAGAATTGCACACGTGGGGTTATTAGTGGGAGAAAGAATTAAGAACTTGCTAAGATACTGAGTACGTGAAGAATAAATCTAAGGTTCATCTTCCGTACGCACCGCAGATATTAATAATAATTTTATATAATCCTCTGTTTTCTTTGATAAAACAGAGGATTTTTAGTATATCTATCAAAATACAGAATTAAAAGCACCAAAGCCTTCCTTATTGCATTCAAAAACCGACACGACTAATACAAAAGCAAACCACCTATCCGGAAATTAAAAAATAACTTTTGCCCAACATATTTAAATACATGCCGAACAAAAGTCATTCATAGCAGACTACATCACGCACAAAAACAATCAATTCGCTTCCATTTGCTTATCAAACGCTTGTTGAATCAACTCCATGATATCATCCAATTCATTCATATTCGAAATACCGACTTCTACATCGCCATTGCCCCATCGTCCCAAGTTGGATACATCTTTGCACAAACCTTTTGGATCAAGTATATCTGCAAATGCTACATTTAGAGAAAGGCGCAACCGGGATTTCTGAGGCACGACATCCACAAAATTAGTATAAGCCTTAAAGGCAATATACAACTTCTTGAGTTCCTCCTTTACGGAAGGATCTATATTCATGATCCTTCTGCGCAAAGCCTGAAACAGAGTAAGTATGTCCCCCTTCAGATATTCATAGTGCTCCAACGTATACTCTGCAGAATCTCTCTCCGCAGATCTATAAACTTCGAGTGTTTCCGGCGATAATAACGGAAATCTCCATATTTCTTTAGCTTTCTCAGCCAATTGCCCCGCACGCACAAGTATCTGCTCTTCGTTCCACGAACTGATTTTCCTCAGATATGAATTGAGGCGAATAGGAGAATCGTCGAAACCTCCCTCCATACTCTTCTTTTCTTGGAACGGACGATCACTCAATTCCGAATTATAACCTGTCAGAGTCAGATTACCAAGTGTGTGTAAATATTTACCCTGGACTTCTACCCAACCTTCCCCTAACATTTCTTGCCACTCGTGTGATAGATTAGGATTTTGGGGCATGACATGCTCGATGGTATAATCAGAAATATTCACCATCTCCTTACGCTGAAAATTTTCCAACCGATTTAAAAGGTAGTTCCTGTTACGGAAATTATAAACATCTTTGGTTTGTAGGAAAGTAGTGAACTCCGTATCGTTCGGAAAGCGCTTATAACTATCCAGCAATAGGAATGCAGCTTTCAGACCGTCCATATAATTCGCTTTATCGAATGACTTATAGAGAGTAGCGAACGTCTTATTCAGGCTATTTGTCGGTATACCGCAAATGGCGCGTCTGAACACATAATTCTCAACCAGACAAAGAGCTTCGTAGAACTCATCCCTACTGATAACTTCGTTGACATAATCGTTGTACAACGGTAATAAAAACGGGTAACTAACGTCAACCCTCAACTGGCTGATGCGTTTGAAAGCCCCGCAAAGCTGCTTATCCGGCTCTTTGTGAAGCACCATGTTGACGTAATATCCGGAATAAGTATAAATGTCTTTGACTACTTCGCTGATCGTATCGGGAGCTTTACCCCCTATCACATAGGCCTTGAAAGCATCGTACACCATATCGATACGAGGAATGGTGCCTGTCTTCACTGATAAGTAATCGCGCATGAAGCTATTAAACAGCGCCGCATATTCACTACCATATCCTTGTTCCATAGGATACCAATAAGATTCATAAAGTGAGGTCTGCAAGTGAACTTCTTGTCCCATCAGCACGTAATTGCGAATCAAGTCGGCTTGTGATAAATCAAGTCCCGTACTGTTCATACTTTCAAATATCAATTGTGGGTTGTCCTTCTCCTTTTCAAGAGCCACATCCACAACAAACAGTCGCTGTACCCCGCTATAAATAGCTACCACATTCTCCTTGTTTATCTTACTTTTAAAGAAGTCATAGTTTTCAATGATGCGTTGTGACATCCCCTCGGACTGAGGAATCCCCTTCAATAAATTTATATAGGTATCTTTATCTCTGCGGGTCAGCAGAAGTTTATACCGCAATTCATTATCTTCTTCCGGGTTAATCAGATAATAGTTCTGAAGTTTAGTGAAGCTGGTATCTATCTCTACTGCATTCTCTTTTATAAAATCGGCAATAGCCGCTATCAGCAAAGAGACGGTGGTCAAGCGCTGCTGTCCATCAATAACCAGAAGTTTAGGCACATCGGACACTGTATGTATACTCTCCTGAAAATAAACGATAGAACCGATAAAGTGCCCTTGGACAGCAGAATCGTTGCTAATACGCAAAATATCATTCAACAATTGATTGCATTGAACCAGTTGCCAACTGTATGTACGCTGATAAATGGGAATCACAAACTGTCGTGGTCCCTTTATGATGCTTAAAAGATTATTGGAAGATGCTTTCATAGATTATGCTTATTTTACGATAACAAAAGTATTCTTTTTCCCGATTATAAGAGAATAAAATAGGAAAATTATCAATAGCTTCCTGTTTTTGTCCGTTCATTGACCAATAATATTTCTCACTACCTTTGATTGAACATAATAGAGACAGAGCTTAATGATTGTCCACAATTTAACAAGGGAGTTAGTTTCCATGATAAAACTACAAAATTTAAAAAGGAACTTAAAACTCTGATTAAAACACGGGACAAGTGCACGAAGGACTTGAGAATCTTCTTGTTCGTAGACGATATTAATCGATACTCTGAGAAGAAAATCATCCAATCGATCGATTCTTAACTCAGAATATTCTATTACCGATATTTAATAGCAAAGAATTTACTAATCAATCAGTATAATAAGATACATCGAGAGAATATCTGGATCAGCAGCAAATATTTACGTCACTTAATCGAATTGTTAGTACTGGTCAGTAAAACTAAGGATGTATCTTTTGTCATCAGGCAAAAAGAGGAAACACAGGGAAATACGGTTGAAACATATTCCATCACTTTACTAAAAGATATCCATGTGAACCGAACAAACTATGCGATTCTATTGAATGTGCCCGATACACGGTTATAGCCTATTGAGAGCCGGCCATAGACTTGAGAAAATACATATAACTCGAAAAAAATACATTTTTTTTGCTCACTCCTGAACAAAATGATTTCTTCTGCGTTTATAATTATGCAAATCGGCCTGAAGCGCTTTATGCCTATGGGAATATCCATAATAGTTGCACCGTATGCCTCCCCGGCATAGACAGGTAAGATTGCATAGTAGTTTTGTCGTGTTTTATTTTGTGTTTGTGTTGTGACGGTGCTGCGATGTGAATCGAAGTACCGTTTTTTTTGTACCTACCTCTCAGAAGCTAAAAGATTTACCATAAAAGAAGCAGAATACAGAGTAACGGGTTAAATGTTCCGATGGACGAATTGTCCGTCGATCCAGAACGTGGCATGCTCAGAACGGAACTTCAGTAAAACGTATTCCGGATCAGTCGGTCCCTTTGGAAAATGGGCGATAAACCAGTCTTGCCAATACTTCTGTTTGAGTCCGGCATCTGTCACTACCTCCACTTCACCCGTCAGGGCAACGCTATTCCCTTGTTCGTAGAAACAAAGACCCGCTTTCGGGTTGCTCCGGAAATCTTTCGTTTTCACAGAATGTTCTCCGGTTGCCATCCAAATCTCAGAAATACCTTCCGAAGCAATCTTGCTCAAAGGGACAGGGCGGGGATATCCCTCTTGATTGACTGAACTGAGTATTACCGTTTCACAACCTTGCAGCAAATCTGCTGCTCTTTCGTTTAATGATTTCATTGTATATGATATTTAGATTGATAATCCCTGCAAATATAAGCTTGCCCACCTACCCCGGCGTTGTAAAAAAACGACTTTTACAGAATAAGAAGCAGACTAAATTTCTTACAGACATAGTTTATTTTACGCTCGCGATACAATGCCTGTACCCGAAACTAAATCCGAAACGCTTTTCTAAAGGAGATTTCCTTTATCCCCCAACCGATATTTTATTTCTCAATATACGTCAGCAGCCCCTCTTGCGGTAAGGTCGGAGAAAGGAATGATTCTGCCGTACCGCCGGACAGTGTCTTAACCTCTTTCAGGAAGTGCGAAACATCGTAATATCCGGCATTCACCGCTACCGAGAGCAGGTTATTTGCCTCCGTCGTACTTTTCAGCAGATCGATCGCCTGCCTGAACTTCACAATCCGACTGTATTCTTTAGGGGTAAATCCGGTAAACAGCTTGAACCGCCGTTCCAGATGCCGTTGACACAAACAGGCATCTTCTGCCAGCAAACGGATCTCCCGCTGACCGTGGTACAAATGAATGTGGTTTACCGCAAAAACAATCTGTTTGTCCACTACATCGTGCTTGTACATCGACCGCACCAATACTGTCTCAATACACTGAATCCTGCTCCGCAAATCCGGAAGCTCGTAGAGTCGCTCTGTAAACGAATCATCGAACAGCTTGATTCCCAAGTCGGCACTGCCGATCCGCTGACCGGCCAACTCCTGCACGGGCAAGTCCATGAATCGGAATAATCCGCAAGGATGAAAACGAATACCAACCATGTGAACCGTTTCGGTATACGCAACCAACTCCGAATAACGTTTCATCGGTCCCACGAAAAACGAACGGCAAGACGGCATGATCCGTCCTTCGTTGCCTACCGGTTGTGTTATCCCGCCCAAAGCGAAAATCAAATCGGTACACCCGTCCGGCAGGACGTTGATACGCATCCCATACTCAAGACTTCCTTTGAACTCCCAGATTTTATCGACGTAAGGAGCCAGCAGTCCACAAGGTTGATATTCTCTATACATACTTCAATTTCGGGCAAATATAGTGAGAATCACTCACACCTGCTATTTATCCGAATACAAACCGATATGGTTTCCTTCGCTATCGGCAAAAACAGCGAAATGTCCCCTGCCTTCAGCGTCGATCTTCGTCTCGGGGATAATGACTTTCCCGCCTTTCTGCAAGACACATTCCAGCGACTTGCCGATCTCTTCGCAATAGAAGTGAATCAATGTTCCCCGCTCCGAAGGCAGGAAATCGGGTGCCCACGACACCGCTCCCACCGCTTCGCCCTGCTCCATGAAGCAGGCCATCTTCTCCTCTTCATACTCCGAGACCGCCAATTTGATGTCCAACACTGTTTCATAAAATCCTACCGCCCGGTGGAAATCTGCCGCCGGAATCTCAAAAAACGCAATAAACTTTTCCATGTTCTTTCTATTAATAAGGTGAATACTGTATGCCGGAAGTCACGTCTCCCAAGCACACCGCAAAAGTAGGGCAAAGCACCCGCCCCGGATAGTAAAAAACAGACATCATTCCTCCACGGAAAAATAATCGGAATAAGGAGCGCAAACAGCTAAGTATTCCGCCGGAGTATATCCCGAGAAGAGTTTGAACTCCTTAATCATGTGCGATTGGTCGAAAAAGCCACATTCGTAGGCCAGTTGCGCAAACGAAATGCCCGGCTGGCATTGCAGGGTGTACAACGCCCGCTGTATCCGCACAATGCGCAGAAACTCCTTGGGAGTAGCGCCTACATACTCCGCAAACACCCGCCCAAACTGCTTATTGCTCAGGCAGGCTACGTCCGCCAGTTGTGCCGTACGGATGTACGGATGGAGGGTTACCGCCTCCAAAGCGGTCGAAACCCGCTTCAGGTTGTATTCGGAAAAAGCGTAGAGACGGCTTAACAGAAACTTTTCTATCAGGCGGATGCACGCCGCCTGATCCGGCATATCGGCTACCCGCCTGCCCAGATCAACCAGCTGAGGATCGTCCGTCTCTTCGGTATTTACATTCATCCCACGAAACTCGCTAACAGGCATGTGAAGGAAAGCTTTTGCGGCAAAGGGCTGAAAAACGACTACGATCATCTCCAGCATCCCCGTAGACTCGACATCGGAATAGCCGAACGCCTGCCCGCTGATGAAAGAAGAGGGTTGCAACCGGCCTTCGGTCAGCGAAAGCAGTTGCCGCCCCCGGTGAAAGACCATCTGGACGCACCCCACGGGCAGCGTCCGTTCGGATACCGGCGCAAGCGCATCGTCGCTCAATACCCAGTAATGCCGGACATAAGGGACAAGTGCCGCAGCAGGTTTTATGATTCTGAATGATTGCATAGACTACAAATATATTGTTTTTTAGATCATCATGGCAAAGATAAGGTACGGGAAAAAGAAGGGATAGGAAAAAAGAGACAAAGAAAAGCAAGAATGGACAAACGCAGCTGATATTTAGAACGTACTTTTGTCCACCAAAACAAACAGGCATGAATATACAAGAAAGAAGCAGGATAGAACATCATTCCAGGATTAATAGGGTGATGGATTTCATCGACCAGAACCTGGAGCAACCGATCGAACTGAAAGACATCGCTGCCGTTGCCAACTTTTCACCCTTTCATTTCCACCGGATATTTACCTTTCTGATAGGTGAAACACCGACCGACTACATCCAGCGTCTCAGGGTGGAGAAGGCAGCATGGAAATTACAGAAAGATCCCTTCCCGTCCATCACCGAGATTGCTTACAGCTGCGGTTTCGGCAGTACATCCCTGTTCTGCCGGACCTTCAAAAAGTATTTCGGCATCACCCCTACCCAGTTCAGCCGAACGGATAAGCCGGTCTATGTATTCGAAGGAAACCTATTTAGCAACAACGGGCAAGCGATCCGCAAGAATATGACACACAGTGCAGTGGCAAATTTCGACCTTTGCGGTGTAAAACTAAAACAACTATATTTTATGGAATCAATTGTAGAAGTAAAAGAAATGCCGGAAATGAAGGCGATCTATTGCCGCCACATCGGCCCGTTCCACCTGATTGGCCAGGCTTACGCAAAATTGGGACAATGGGCAACACCCAGGGGATTGTACACGCCTAATGTTACTAAAACCGCTACCGTCACACACGACGATCCTTCGATCACCGATGAAGACAAAATCAGGCAAAGTGCCTGCATCATTGTCGACAAAGAGGTGAAGGTAGAAGGCGAAATCGGTAAAATGACGATTCCGGGCGGTCAGTATGCAGTCGGGCATTTCGAACTTGGAATGGACGAGTTTCAGAAGGCATGGAACACCATGTGCCATTGGTTCACCGAAAGCGGCTACCAGCAAGGAGATGGATGTGCGTATGAATTGTACCACAACGACTACACCACCCATCCGCAAAAGAAACACATTGTTGACATCTGCATACCGGTAAAACCATTATAGATCAAAAGAAAGGTATGGAAGACTACCTTAAAGTAGAATTTAAGAATCTTATAGATTGAAGCCTTTTTAAGGATAATTCCCTTGTTTAAATATTAATATATTAAGTACCAATGCATATTTAGTTATCAATATTAATTTGAGTATAATATTAAAGACCAATAAATTATACTTCTAATAGATTCAGCTAATCTTGATTAACTACTTAATAATATTAGATGCAAGCAAGGGAATTAGTATGTTTCGACTTACAGCGTTATAAGTAACGCTGCCTTATTTTCCTATTATATTCTCTTTTTTTTAAAAGAATCGTATCTTTGTGCATCTATAAACCTTTTAATCCTTTCGCCCATGATAGAAGCTCCCGAAGCTCGCCTGCTGTGCGAGCAACTGAACAAAACCGTATGCGGCAAACGAATCACGGATATATTCGCCCAATATACACCACATAAATTTGCTTGGTTTTATGGTAAACCGGAAGAGTGTGCCGAACGCCTGGTTGGCAAGACCATTGACAAAGCCTGCCCACAAGGCGGAATGGTCGAACTAACGGCTGGAGACACGATGTTGGTTTTGACAGACGGGGTCAATCTTCGTTATTTCGAACCGGGAGCGAAGTTACCCTCCAAACATCAACTGCTGGTGGCATTCGATGACGAAAGTTGCCTGTTAGCATCTGTACGGATGTACGGAGCACTGTTGTGCTTTACCCGAGGGCATTTTGACGCACCATTGGCCGCCTATTACGAAACGGCCAGAACAAAGCCACAAGTGATGTCGGACGCCTTTGACAAGGAGTACTTTCTTGGATTGGTAAATGCGCCGGATGCACAGAAGAAATCGGCAAAAGCTTTTCTGGCCACGGAACAGACAATTCCCGGACTGGGCAACGGAGTATTGCAAGACATCCTGTACCATGCGCATATCCATCCAAAAACAAAGATCGACAAACTGGGCGCAGAGGAAAAGGAGAAAATGTACGAACAAGTGAAAGAGACACTACAAGATATCTACCGCCTGGGCGGACGAAGCACCGAAACTGATTTGTTTGGAGTTCCCGGGCAATATGTAGCCTCCCTGTCAAAAAATACAGCGGGACATGCGTGCCCCAAATGTGGTGAAACCATTGTGAAAGAGAACTATCTGGGAGGAAGCATTTATTATTGCAGGGGATGCCAGGTAATGAAATAAGCCCCTCACAGTCACTATTCAATTATAAAAACAAAAAAAAACAATGAAACAAGAAGTATTATTTATCATTCTCAACGAGTATGCCGATTGGGAAAGTGCTTTCGTAGCAGCGTCCCTTCATTCCGGACTAATGCCGGGCAGTGAAATCAAGTACGTAGTCAAAACAGTAGCCCCCACTTTGGATCCGGTCTGCTCTTTGGGTGGTTTCCGTACTCTGCCGGACTACAGTTTCGACAACCTTCCTTCCGATTATGCTGCCTTGGTCCTAATTGGTGGTATGCAATGGCAATCTCCTGAAGCAGAACGTGTATTCCCCATCGTGCAAAATGCTTTTGAAAAAGGGAAAGTGATTGGCGGTATCTGCAACGCTGCTTCATTTCTGTGCGCCCATGGCTTCCTAAACAATGTTAAGCATACCGGAAACACCCTTGCCGTGCTCAAACAGTGGGGCGGAGAACGATATACCAACGAAGATGGTTACCTGGAAAAGCAAGCTGTCGGTGATAAGAACATAGTTACGGCAAACGGTACCGGTTATCTGGAATTCACCCGTGAGTTGCTATTAGCATTGAAAGCCGATACGGAGGAAAAGATCGAAGCATTTTATGATTTCAGTAAGAATGGACTTGTGAGATAGCAACATGTTCATCAAGCATACGGGACAACATGAAAAAAGGATTCACCATACTGCTTCTTTTACTCTCATTGGCAGAAGTGTACGCACAAACAGAATTCACAACCAGCCTGTTTGATTCAAGACGTAACCGGATAGTGCCGGTAGCTGTTTACCGGCCAAAAAAAGAAAGCGCCAGGACCGGAGTCATTATATTCAACCATGGATATGACGGAAACAAGAACGATAAATCGAACCAGAGTTATTCATATCTGACTCGTTTTTTGGCAGAAAAAGGATATTATGTGATAAGTATCCAACATGAATTGTCCGATGATCCTCTTTTGGCTATGGAAGGAAATTTTATGGAAACCCGTATGCCTAACTGGAAAAGAGGAGAAGAAAATATTCTCTTTACAATCCGGGAGTTTAAGAAGCTAAAACCGAACCTGCAATGGGAGAAACTTTGTGTGATAGGTCATTCAAACGGAGGTGATATAACCATGCTCACCGCAACAAATCATCCGGAACTGATAATGAAAGCTATCTCAATGGACCACCGGAGAATGATAATCCCAAGAACACAAAAGCCACGGATATACACGTTGAGAGGGTGCGATTATGATGCTGATCCGGGCGTACTCCCAACCAGCGAGGAGCAACAGAAATTTCGAATAGAAGTTGTGCGACTGGATGGAGTTACACACAGTAACATGGGAGAAAACGGATCGGCAGAACAACACGATCTTATTAACCGACACATATATATGTTCTTAAATAACTAATTAATTTTCATGATATTATATAATACACCATGACGTACCATGATACAATAAAACCCATAATCATAAGAAATCAGATCTATGAAGCAACAAGAAACTAATCCAGACAGCCTAATTGAGAACTATCTTCCGGCAGATTATTATGACTCCTTTTCAAAAGAGTTGCATAATAAGAATGCAATCTCCACTGACGAGTTTGCAGATATAGCTTTTAACCAACTACCCTCCTGGATTATCCGGCTTCTAAAAGTAAGAAATAGTATAGTCAAGCCTTTCGGGCTCAATACAAACAGACGAATCACGGATATGGAGTGTGAAAGAAATCAACACGAAATAATCTTTGGTATGTCCGATAAACACTTGACTTTCTACGTATCCCTTTGGTGTAAGGTTTCCGAAGCCAACAGCCAAACTTTACGAATCACCACGATAGTCAAATACCACAACCGTTTGGGAAAACTCTACTTTTTCGTGGTTCGTCCTTTCCATAAAGTTATTATTCGATCATTATTGGAGAGAGTAGAAAAAAGGTATAAACTTATATCTCTGGAGAGAGAAGCATCTTGATATCACGTAATTAAACATATTTTTTTATTGTTCCGAAATCTTTTTTACTACCGGTTTATCCGCTTCCGCCCAGTCCAATGTTACCATCTCTCCAGGAAAGAGCCACTGTGCAGCAATATGTTCTTTCAATACATATTGCTCTCCGATAGGATGACATAGAAAAGCGTGCATCGTAATTTCGAAATCAGGATAGATGTGATGGACTGTCAAAAGCTTCTCTCCCACTTCAATAGTATAATCCATTTCTTCCATAATTTCTCTTTGAAGTGCTTCCTGCAAAGATTCACCTTTCTCCACTTTTCCACCTGGAAATTCGTACCTGAAAGAAGTATATGAAAATTTAGTCCGTCCCCGTTGTACACAAAGATATTTTCCTCCAGATCTGATAACGGCTGCTACGACTTCTATACTTTTCATAATGACTGCGGTATTGGGTTTCGAAGATAATGGATGCAAAAGTAATAAAAGAATGTGGGAAAGGAGGAAATTAAAAGTAATAAAGACTAATCTTAAATATTTTCCCTACCTTTGTTAATCACCGGAATGTAAGTCCCATAACGATAAGACAATTAACAATTAATACATTGAAAAACAATTATCAGCATATAAAATGAACACCACTCCCCAACTCTACCAATCAGGTAACAGTGCACTCATGTCGAAGAAGAAAATTGCTTTCTTATGTTCCCGGCAAGTACCTGAAAATAAAACAGCATCTATTTATCGCTGGGCAAATCAATTATTACCGGAAAGAGATTGCATCCTTTGCGGAAATCATTCAAAAATGGAACAAGAGGTCTTTAATATACTATTGGAGAAGAAAATACCAGTCATTCTGGTACTGGCTGAAAGCATGAAAGAAGAATGGAGTAATCATATTAAGTTGGCACTCAAAGAGAAGAGGCTATTGATAGTAACTGCCTGTAATAGCCAGGTACACAGAATTAATCATCAATCAGCCTATGACCGGAATGAAATAATACTTTCATTTGCGGACCATGTTATAATCGGTTATTGTAAACCAGGAGGAAATATCGACAGACAAATTAGCGGAAAAACAAACATTACATTTTTACACAATTCGAATTACCTGCCGACAGAACCTACCCTTATGGAGAGAGCGGCAGACAGTGATGTTATAACCTATAGGACATCCACAAAAGGAGGAGAACTCTTTTTAGATATTAAACAGGACTTAAGCGGACAAGAATATCTAAAAATTACCCAAAGTAAACATCAAGGAAATAAGGGTTTCCACAGAGAAACGATTTTCATCAACAAGGATGAAATACTCCAGTTCAAACAAGAATTAGACCGAGCTATTGAATATTGGGGATTGAACCCTATAAAGCAAAAACAGACTCTTAGTTTCAAAAGAGAAGAGTATGGCAACGCCTATTTGCCATGGGAAAAGAGTGCAGATGATTATCTTCTCCGGTTGTATGCGGAAGGCAAAACCATTAACGAACTGACAGAGATATTCGAACGGAATGACGGAGCGATACGTTCCAGATTACAAAAACTGGGAATTAAATTAAGATAATGATATTATCTGGTTTTAAAACGACATCTCTTATTAAATACGGGTAGAGAGAAAAGGGTTTTACAAATGTGACACTGTAAAAAAATGATAGAAAAAGTAGTCAGCAATTCCAAAGGCATAGAAGAGAATCGAGTGGAAAAACACAGTAAAGGACATTGCAAATGTATTTAGAATCACTCTTAAAAGACATTCGTCCCTATATGAATTCTGACAAGAAATAATATACCGCCATCCCCACCTGCAATACCCCAATTACCGGTATACCATACTTAAATTTAAGATGCCGTGTCTTATGCCGAAACGTATACATCCCTGCCCATGCACCTAACGACCCTCCCGCTACGGCTATTCCCAGCAGGTGGACTTCGGGAGTACGCCATCGTTTTCGGGATGCGTTCCGTTTATCGATACCGTACATAACAAAAGAAACGGTGTTCACGATTACCAGATATAAGATAAGTAACTTCAACGGTTGGCTCTTTTTTAATTCGCCGGCAAAGATACGCATTTTTAATCAAGCCCGATTTGTCGGCCGAAAGATTCTCTGTATCTTTGCCCGCATGACAGAGAGAAACGAATTACATAAAAGGAACAAGCATAACGGACAGTACGATTTTTCAAGACTGATGGAAGAGTATCCCCCGTTGAAGAAGTTCGTTGCACCGAACGCATACGGGACGACAAGTATCGATTTCTTTAATCCGCAGGCGGTGAAGGCACTCAACAAAGCCTTGTTGATAAGCTGTTACGGCATACGATACTGGGATATTCCTAAGAACTACCTGTGTCCGCCCATTCCGGGAAGAGCAGACTATATCCATTACATAGCGGATTTGATTCAACCCGAAAACCCGATACAGACAGAAGCGGCTACAAAAGCCACTCACCCATGCAGGTGTCTTGATATCGGTGTAGGTGCCAACTGTATCTACCCCATTATCGGACAAACAGAATATGGATGGACTTTCGTCGGTTCCGATATTGATCCTATCTCCATTGATAATGCACGAAAGATTGTAACTTGCAATCCGGCACTGGCCCATAAAATAGAACTCCGGCTGCAACGGGATAGCCAAAAGATATTTGAAGGGATCATTGCTCCGGATGAATACTTCGATGTAACCATCTGTAATCCTCCTTTCCACAGTTCCAGAGAAGAAGCTGAAAACGGGACGCTGCGTAAACTCAGTAGCCTAAAGGGGAGAAAAATAACCAAAGCCCGGCTCAACTTCGGAGGCAATGCCAACGAACTCTGGTGCGAAGGTGGAGAACTTCGTTTTCTGCTGACCATGATCGAAGAGAGCCGGAACTACCGAAAGAATTGCGGATGGTTCACCAGTCTGGTATCGAAAGAAAAGAACCTGGGTAAACTGACCGCCAAACTCAAATCAGTCGGTATATCTGAACATAAGATTATCGAGATGCACCAAGGTAGTAAAACCAGCCGGATTTTGGCATGGAGATTCTGAGAAAGATATAGTTACTAAATTAGCAAGTATCTACTCAAATCTTTCAAGGAGGCGGCCTTAATAAAAGATCATCCGCAATGCAGAGATATCATTGAGGTTAAACAGTTTATCAACTCAAACAAACAAATTCCGGAAAGCGTGTTTTAACACTGTATTAAAACTTGTTTTCTACAAACAAAAGACTTGTCCTTTAACTGTGCAAAAGAAGTCCTTTGTTTGCAAACAATCAGAATCATTCATTCCGAGTTAACACTGTTAATAGGAAAACTATACATTATTATGAACATATTAATCCTCAGCAATGCTGACAGTTGCCGCAGCCGGATCGCACAGGCTCTTCTTTCCTCGTTTGAAAAAGGTATGAAAATATATTCTGCAGGAACAGCACCCGCAGCAGAGGTTCATCCGCTTGTCCTGAAATTAATAAAAGAGACAGGTATCGAACCTGACACACGACCTCCCCATTCCATCTACGAATATACCAACAAAAGTTGGGATACTATCATCGTCCTTTCCGAGACAACCGATGAAATCCGTAACCACTTCTCCAAAGAGGTAAAACACTGGTATTATCTTCCTTTCGATGAACTGTTCCCTACCATATCGGCAGACGGAACGGACCTATGGGAAGGCTTGCTCCGCCTGAAAGAAGAGATCTGCAAGAAAATATACGAACTGTATCGTGACGAACTGAAGGAGCAGTTGCTCCCGCGATGTACTTGCGGAGCCAACGACTTTTGCAGATGTGAGTGAGGGAAATTACTCCCTCACCTCTTGCTTTATCAGCCGTGTCACGCTTGTAATATTTCGCTTGTCTTTATTCAGGATATAAGTATATTTGTAATCGCTTGCCCGGTAAGAAGTAGGCGAACTATTCACCAGGATAATATTCCGGTTATTGGCAAAGTCCAAAATACCTTTAATATTATTGGGATGCAGTTTTCCGATCTCGTCCATCATGCAGTGCAGCTTGAAGTCGTTGAACTGATGCGATGCCTTTTCCTTGAACACATTCAGCAACATGATGTTAATCATGGCCTTCACCAGAATATCCGTTCCATCGGAACCTACATTTGCCAGTTTCTCCACCCATCCGCTGTCATTATCGTTCTCCACAATGCGAAACTGAAGTTCGAAAGTATCAGAAAGCGTCAGTTCCTTTTCCTTGTTCAGTGCCAGTTCTTTCACCAGCGACTGCAATAAACTTACCGCCTGCCGATTCTGTTCCACAAGCTCCTCCTGACCAAACAGGCTGAACATGCCCAGAGCACCCGGTTGATTCCGGTCGCAAAACTCTTTGATAGTAACAAAATGTTGCATGATACGATTGCCACTGGGCACAATCTGTAAGGCAATGCTTTTGATGACCCCGGCGAAATTGCGTTCCACAAAGTCACTGTTGATGTCGTTGATAGTTTTGCGAATCAACCCTTCTTTTGAAAGCATATCCGCCGTCTCTTTCCCGATCCGGTGAATCAAGTCGGTATATGCTTCATTCGAACGACGTTCAAAGTCAATGATCTTATCATTATCAATGAACTCTTTGAGATCGGCAGCAAAGGTCATAAACTCATCGCGCTTTGTAAGACGTGTACGGAAGTTGAACGTATTCTGTTCGGAGAAGTTACCCGTAAAGCGACCGACCGCTTCCCGGAAGTCCTTTTCTTGTTCAATCTGCCGATAATGATTCTGTGTCAGCTCCTCTATCACTTTTTTGCAACGCTTCACACTCTCTGCTTCCACTCCCGTTTGCAGTACAGGCGGACAAATATTGAGTGTTTTGAAGTTCTCAGTCTCCCGGATATCCTCTTCCAAATGCTTCAGGCGGGTATTTGTCTCAGCCAGTTGCTTGTTCAGTCCCGTTACTTTCTGATTCAGTTCTTCTTCCTTCAAGCGGAACTTCTCTTTCTCACCGTCCAGTTCTTTCTCGGCCAACTGCTTTCCATTTCTGAATTCGTCCATACGGTCGAAGAACTCCCGCTTATCCTTTTCGTAATCGTAAACCAGACGGCGGTGCTGCTCGATAAACGCCAACTCCTGTTCCGTGCGGGCCACTTCATTACGCAGGGCAGTGATACGTTCCGTATCCACCCCTTTTCCGGAAAGTTCATGCAACAGGTCCTTATCCATTGTCTCCAGCAGTTCATCGGTTTTCTTCTTTTCAGAAGCAATGGACTGATGGATCTCCTCCTGCTTGTTACGGATCAGAGTGTCTTCTTCCTGCATTCTCTGGTTACGTTCCTTCTCTTTCTGACGGATTCGGGTTTCAAGTAAGTGATTGAACTGTTCCAGTTCCGCCGCTGACTCCTGCAAACTGTGTGTAGCCTCAGCCAACTGTTTTTCCAACTGTTCCAGCAATATACGTTTCTCTTCGCCTGCCTTCTGCTCCAGTATGATTTCATCTGCTTTCAGAACCTGAATACGCTTATCATTCTGTTCCATACAGTAAGCGGACTGAGCCATCTCTTCCTTATAAGTATTAAGGACAGTCTGGTGTTTCTTCCGGATGGCAGCCAGCTCTTTCTCTTTTTCCTCTATCGACTTCTCAAGATTCTGCTGCCATTCATGTATCTCCTTACGGATTGCTTCCTGCTCTGCGGCATACTCCTGCACACTTTTCACTTCTTTCCGGATAGCTGAAAGATCGAGTTTGATGCCATAGAAACAGTCTTGTCCAGTATCCGGAACAGATTGGGGATTGAGTTCCTTACTGAATAAAACAAGTTTTTCGTCTACCACCTTACCAATGGTATTCTCCCATCCCGGACTATTTCGGCTCAACCATTCATAGAGTGATCCCTGACAGTTATCAAGTAACCGGTCTATCTCCGCCACTTTTTCTCTACCAACCGCAATCTGCTGCTCTATTTCCTTCTGACGGACGCCCGACTGTTGCTCACAGGCAGTCTGATCCAGTTCCCATTGCCGACGTACCAGCCCCATTTGTTGTTCTGCCTCTTTCAGCTTCAACCGACATTCGTGATTCTCCTTTTCCAATGCAACGCGTTCCGTCCGGCAGGCCTGTAACTCTTCTTCATGGAAAGTCCGGTGCAGGCACTTCTCCCGTTCCATCTTCAACTGATAGATGCCCTCTTTTTTCTTTTCTGTCTGTTCTCGCAGGAGGGTCAACTTCCCTACTTCCTGCTCACGCACCTCTTTCAATATTTTATCGTACTCCTTTCGTACAGCCTCCTTACGTTCGATAGCACGTAAATGGAGCGTATTCAGCTCAGCATTTTTACCGTTACGGAAACGTTCAAAGGCACTGGAAGCCTGTTCCTTCAGTAGCTTATACTGGCTGTTGATGTCGTCAAAGCGGGCAGTCAACATGGTCAGCTGCTCCTCCAACATCTGTTTGTGGAGTATGGCTTCGGGCTCCGCATTCACCCGGTCGCACACATTATAAATATCCTGCGACTCATACCGTTCCTTTCGTTCACGCGCAGTTTTCAAGTTCTCGTTCTGTACCCTGACAAGCCCCAGCAAACGGTCGCGCTCACTCTGGAATTTCCCGGAAAGTTCCTCAAGCTGGTGTTTCTCTTTTGCCAACTCTTTCAATAGTTCCTCTTTCTTCTGTTGCAGTGAAGGGAGCAGTTCCTGTGCCATCCGGAAAGTATAATTCAGTTCCCCGGCCAGCGTACGCGCCTGTTGCTCCAGATAATGCATTTCCCTATAAAGCTCAATTACCCGGTCAGCCTGCCGGCGAACAGTAACCTCGCCGTTCTTGTTCTTCCTGAACCACTTGCTGATATCAGTCACCTCTTCATCGAACCGTCGCAGATGATGGGCATATTGCCCCAGATCGATACGCACATCTTCTTCGTTCAGTGACATGATGATGGTTTGCTTGATGAACTCAGCATCGAGCTTTGAATTCAGGAAAACATTCTGAATGGTACGCGGTATATTCTGGTACTGACGGCTCTCAGTAATGGCAAACTTCCGTAACTCCGGAGGAAGCCCCCGGTTGTTGCCGAAAATGATGTCACGATACTCCTCATACGTCTCTACGCGACGGCTCTTATAGACAAAGCTGCCAAGGGCATCGCGTATCTGATCCCACTCTTCGTAAGCCTTTCCTTCGGGAGAAATAAAATATTCTTTTTTGTAACCCGTTCCCAGAAAACGGAAACAAACTCTCCCCTGGGAGCGAAAAGCCAACACACAATACGATGCATCGTCTACGGTCACTTCATAAATAATATATGAATTGAGGTACGGAAAGTAATATTCGTCAAAGCTCTTTTTCTCTTTTGATATGCCCAGCTTCGTCTTGTCGGCATTGTAAAAGAAAAGCAGCGCACGTAACGCCGTACTCTTCCCCACCCCCTGTGTACCGATAAAGTGGACATTGCCGTCTATCTGTATTTCGGCATATTGTATACGGGCACTATTGATGAAAACAATTTTATTCAGGTATCTCATTCTGTATTTCTTCTGATATGTTAATACAAGCGACCAACTCTTCCAGATAGCCGAAAGCCGCTACTACTTTATAGGTGGAAGTGATCTCGTTCTCCAGTTCAATGAAGCCGTCACGTTTCAGGTCATTCACTATTTTATCGATCATCTCTTCGTGCTTCTCCCGTCCGACAAGTTTCTTCAATCCGGCGAGTTTCTCTTTCAGTTCCAGGTCGGTACCTACTTTTACGACCATATCGGCCGGCTGGAAACGGAATCCGGATGAAAAAGCCGCATCGTAGGTTTTAATGAAATCAAGCACATCAATCCAGCGGGTGGCAATCTCTAACTTACGCTCCAGATCGACTTTATTTTCCTGACGGGAGAAATAATAATATTCATTCCCGCTCTCAAGGATAAAGTTGATGGCGGCAAAGAAATCGTACAACTCCGACTGATTATCTTCGATCACCGCATAGAGTTGGCGGATATTGGGATTGGTACTGTCGGAAGAGATGAATCCTCCTTTACTCAGTATTTCAAATATTTCAGCAGTTTGTTTAATCATTACTATAATGGCTTTGAGTTCGGGTTCACCACCGAGGACACAGAGGACACAGAGAATATCTTTCTCTTAAACATCCTGATAAACAAAAGATTAAAACTCTGTGTCCTCTGTGTCCTCGGTGGTGAATCGTATTCGTTTCTAAACTATTTCGCCTGTCCTTTCCGAATAAATCAGTGCATATTCCACCCCACCCATTCTGCCATAATCACCGGTGATACGGAGTTCTTCGTAAAACTGGGATACAATCTGGCAGTAGAACGTTATCCGCTCATCAAAAGAAACCTCTTGTGCGAAAGGATAGGCAGTCACAAACGAAAACAAATCTTCTTCAGCCTGCATAAACCGCTTCTTCACTTCCTCCAGATTGATATAAGCCTCTTCCGATATATGGGTCTCAAGAGAGTCTTCGGCAATGCTGCCGGCCACATTCCGGGTCAGGATGGCACGCTTGCCGATCATGGTTATCACTTTACGGATGCTCTCCAACACTTCATCATCATTACGAAGATATTCTACGGAGAGACGTAACGGATAAGCCGGTGCAGGTTCGAACCAGACACTGTCTTTCTGCATCAACACCTCGCAGATATTGGTTCGTTCCTCCAGTTCGAACTGATCTTTCAGGTATTTCAGCTGCCGGATCTTAACCCGGATCTTGTTCTGATACTCTATTTTGTTCAGATAGCTGATAATCTGCTTTTGTATCTCGATCAGGTTGTGGAAACATTCATTGAGCTGTATCCGTACGTTTGCCACCACAAGCCCCAGTTCCTCGTCCGGTATCCGCCGGAAGAAGCGGTCTTCTTCATTGGCAAGAAGCTCCTCGCTCACTTTTATCAATGCCTCGATATCCCGCCGTTTCTCGTCCAGGCGAACCAGTTTTTTCTTCTTGATCTGATAGTTCGGCTCATTCTTGAAAGTGCTGTCGATGTTACGCTTCAGGTCGATCACATTGCGCAAGGTAGTCAGGGCGATATTACGTAATATCCGCTTGATGGTACGCAGATAGGTCGTTTTCCGTTTCTCGTGGTTTTCTTGCTGATAATAGGAGATAGTATCTTTGAGATAACTGATATGCTCGTTGACAAACGAAGTGTTGATCTCTTCATTCACTTCGAGTACCTGCTCGAAGAAATGCAGATAAATATCCTCCATCTCAAGAAACGAACCATTCTCACGAAGCACTCCGTGATCGATCAGGCTCTGTATACGTTGTAGTTTATATTCTGTCAGTTCCAGTGCGTATTCCCGCCGGAAGGATTGCTGTTTCCGCTTGCTGAACATCTGTTTCAGCAGGAGCTGTTCTCGGCTCATCATCTTCAGCAACTCGTCGATAGAGTGAAATGTAGTCATGTATAACGGCTATAAGCTTTTCAGGATTCCTTATCTTATCAGTTTTTTCTTCATTCCCCGGGCTAACTCTTCCTTGATAAAAGTCATCAATGGCTTACCCACTACAATAAACATGACCGCTACCAGAATCATCAGAATGCCAAGCATTAATCTGGGAGTCAGCCGTTCGCCAAAAATCATCACCCCGAAGAAAAGTGCCGTCACCGGCTCCAATGCTCCCAGAATGGCAGTAGGCGTAGAGCCGATGCTATGAATGGAAACAGCCGTACATACCAATGATATGACGGTAGGCAAGAAAGCCATGGCAAGAATATTGCCCCAGGCAGGAAACGAAGGAATAGCCTGAAGATCCGCGCAGAAATTCAGGCGGACTATATAAATGGAAAGACCGAACAACAGCGCGTAAAAAGTCAGCTTGGCCGTAGACATCAACTTCAGCGTGGAATGGTTGACACCGACTATATAGACAGCATAAGACAGTGAGGAAAGGATAACGAGCAACATGCCGACCAGACTCAGCGTTTCGCCTCCCTCCCCTTTGTACAGCAGTCCGATGCCGGAAAGGGCGAGCAGAATGCAAAAGACGGTCAGCAACGACACTTTTTCGTGGAAAAACAGGAACATGATAAGCGCCACCATCACCGGATAGACAAATAAGATGGTGGAAGCAATGCCTGCATCCATGTGCTTATAGCTCAGAAACAACAGCAGTGAAGAGGCAGAAAAAAGCAGTCCGCCTGCAACCAGAGGCAATATCTCGTTCCTTTTCAGAGCAAACGACTGTCCCTGCACTTTCATCAGAATCCCCAAAATAAGTACGGCAAACCCGTAACGATAGAACAATACAGAGTCCACCGACATCCCTTCTTTATAGAGCGGCAGTGTAAACAACGGATTCATGCCGTAAGTAGCAGCAGCCACAGCTCCGCAAACAAATCCTTTAGCCTTACTATTAATATTCATTATTATATTCAATTTTCGGGGTGCAAAGATACAGTTTTTTGGAGATGTTGGTTACTTTTGCGTCAATTCTAACAGAGATTAAAATTGAGCAAAAACCGTATTGATCAGGAAAAGAGAGTGGTAGAGCTGATGATCCGTCTTTACTGCCGTAAAAAAGAAAAGAATGTCACGCTTTGCCCCCAATGCGAAGAGTTGCTTCGCTATGCGCATGCCCGGCTGGACCGCTGCCCTTTTGGGGAGAAAAAGAAAGCATGCAAGCAATGCAGCGTACACTGCTACAAACCTGCCATGCGGGAACGGATGAAACAAGTAATGCGTTTCTCCGGTCCCCGAATGCTGATTTATGCACCTTGGGAAGCAATCAGGCATCTGTTTGGATAAGCAGGCACAGAGAAGAATATTATTATTATAATTGCATTATTACTTTATAATAATTATCTTTGCTTATTAAAGTAACGAACCATGACTATCATCAGAAACCCCTTTATAACCAGTGGATATGTATCTTCCGATTATTTCTGCGACCGGGAGAAAGAGAGCGAAACCCTGATCCGGGAAGTAAGCAACGGAAACAATCTCGCCCTGATCTCTACCCGGAGAATGGGGAAAACCGGATTGATTCAGCATTGCTTCCGCGAAAGGAAAATCCGGAAGGACTACTATACCTTTTTTATAGATATATATGCCACCAAATCACTTCGTGACTTTGTATTCGCACTGAGCAAAGAGATTCTGGAAGAATTAAAACCTTCCGGCAAGAAAGCTTTGCAACTCTTCTGGAAAAGCGTCAAATCATTGCATACAAGCGTATCTTTCGACATCAACGGCACTCCTTCACTGAGTCTGGGACTGGGAGACATACAAGCTCCGGCAACAACGCTGGACGAAATTTTCCATTACCTGAACCATGCCGACAAGCCCTGCCTGGTAGCCATCGACGAGTTTCAGCAGATAGCCGGATATGCGGAGGATAATGTAGAAGCAACCTTACGCACCTATGTCCAGCATTGCAGCAATGCCCATTTTATCTTTGCCGGAAGCCAACGCCACATCATGGGAAATATGTTCCTCACCCCTTCGCGCCCATTCTATCAGAGTGTTTCCATGATGCATCTTGAAAGTATTCCTTTGGCAAAATACACTGCTTTCGCGCAACTGCACTTCACCCAAGCAGGAAAAAGCATCACCGATGAAACGGTTGAAACCATCTACCGACGATTTGACGGCATCACCTGGTACATGCAGAAAGTGCTCCACACACTTTACGACATGACTCCCGCACAGGGAACCTGTGAAGTGAAGATGGTGGAGGAGGCCATCCGCCAAATCATCGACTCGTTCAAGTTCACCTATTCCGAAATACTGTTCCGCATACCGGAAAAACAGAAAGAGTTACTAATCGCCATCACAAAAGAGGGAAAAGCGAAGGCTATTACTTCGGCAGCTTTTATCAAGAAGTACAAGCTATCCTCTTCCAGCTCCGTACAATCGGCTCTGAAAGGTCTGCTCGAAAAAGATTTCATCACTCAGGAGTTGGGAATATACCAGATATACGATCAATTTTTAGGTATCTGGCTAAAAGAGAACTATTAAGTTCTTTAAAAGCCAAACACTCCAAGAAAGAATTTCCAATAGATTTCTTTCAAAAAGACAGTAAAACCCCTTATCTGCCGACAGCCTCCATTTACAAAAAGAGACAAATAGAGAGATGGAGGGACAGATAATGAAAAAACATGCAAGGACAAGTCTTTATTCTCTCATAAAAATGCAATAAAAAGCAGATATATGCAGTCCCCCACTCTATCAGAGCCTTTGTTGACAGCAAAGAAAGGGTGCGTTGGTCCTAAACGGACGGTGCATTGGCTTCAAAGAGACGGTGCGTTCCTCTACGAGCAACGCCGCACGGGTAAAAAAGAAGAGTAAGATGGGCTGTTTACGAACTATCAGAGCCACCGTGCCGCACGAATCAAATCTACTAAAAGAAAGTAATCACACACAAAAAAGATCATTTACTAAGATCATAAAAACATATATCACACAATTTTCCAACAATATCCCAAATTCTCCATCATATTGCTTTACCTTAATCCTCCTACAAGCGTTTTTTCAGTCGCCACATCCTCCGGCATGAAACCAAGACTGCCTGAGAGTGATAGAATATACAAAATGACATTTTATCGCCGCTACAATTTCCCCTCCTTTATTCTGCCAACCTTATAAAAACAGCATTTTAAAACGGAAGGTCGCATTTTAGAAAGATTTAATTATCTTTGTTGCCGCAAACCCAGTTATATTTCACCTTTTCGTAAGGAAATGATATACACAGCATCTTCCGCCGCCGACCAAACCGCCTGCTGGATTACAGGCATTGTTATCGCTGCCCTGATCTTTCTTTTTGTGAAGTTCGCGGCAAAAGGCAGCAAACCATTGGAGAAGATAATGCTGGCATCGGGCTGCGTAATCGTACTGCTGACTACACTCATCGTCAAGGTGCCGGCACCCGACAGCTTCAACCCGGAAACCGGATTTTCGGAGAAAGAAAGAAGAAAAGACAGGCGGATACTCATACGAATATTCTCGGCCATCGGGCTGACAGCCCTGTGGTTCATACCGATACGGAACACTGAATGGTTCGAAGCCCTGATTGAAAAACATATCTGGGTGACTCCCGCAATGCTGGCAGTGTTCCTACTCGCAGGATGGATCCTTACCGGACAACTGACCCGATGGTACACAAAAGAGCGCCGGACGGATAAACACACCGGACGGAAAAAACGTTCTTCTCAAAGAAACAGAACACCATAAAAGTAAATTCAAATATGAAACGAGCCGTTATCATAGGAGCTACTTCAGGCATTGGACGTGAAGTAGCCAAACAACTTCTCCTACAGGGCTGGCACCTCGGTATTGCAGGGCGCCGGCTTCCGTCACTCGAAGCTTTGCAGAGCAGCGCACCGGACCGCGTAGAAATCGCCGCACTGGACGTCACCCAACCGGATGCAGCTCCCAAATTGAGTAACCTGATCAGACGAGTCGGAGGTATGGATCTGTTTCTGCTGAGCTCCGGCATCGGTTATCAGAACATAGGGCTGAATCCGGACATCGAACTGGAAACTACCCGTGCCAATGTGGAAGGGTTCACCCGTATGGTGGACACTGCTTTCAATTACTTCCGTGAGCACGGCAGCGGACAACTGGCTGTGATCAGTTCCGTTGCGGGGACAAAGGGATTGGGAGTGGCACCTGCCTACTCTGCCACAAAGCGTTTTCAGAACACCTATATCGACGCACTGGAACAGTTGGCATGTATGCAAAAACTGAACATCTGTTTTACGGACATCCGCCCGGGCTTTGTGTCTACCGACCTGCTGAACGACGGAAAACGCTATCCGCTATTGATGCAACCGGAAAAGGTAGCCCGGCAGATTGTACGGGCATTGCACCACCGGAAACGAGTGGCAGTGATCGACTGGCGCTATGCTGTCATTGTCTTTTTCTGGCGGATGATTCCGCGCTGGATATGGAAACGGCTGCCGATACGGACAGGAAAGACTATGTGACAAGAATATATATCCCTATTGAATAATTCATTAAAAACAAAGAAAGAATGGAACAGAAATTTTGCCAGAGCTGCGGTATGCCGCTTAGCCCGGAAGTATTGGGAACAGAAAAAGATGGTAGCAAGAACGAAGAATACTGCACCTATTGTTATGCCGACGGACATTTCACCGTGGATTGCACGATGGACGAAATGATCAACCATTGCGCACAGTTCGTTGACGAATTTAACAAGGATTCGGAAGTGAAAATGACGAAGGAAGAGGCCATTGCGAACATGAAGCAATTCTTCCCGATGCTGAAGAGATGGAAACAATGAAACATAACTCAAACAGACATCTGTGACGCATAAACAAAGGAGAATGTGTCGAAACTCACCACAGAGGACACAGAGTAACACAGAGTGAATTTTAAGTCATCGATGATTAACATTCTAATCTGTGGCAATCTGTGTAATCCTCTGGTGAAAAGGCTTTTGACACATTTCCTGCTGTATCGGAAGAGGTACCGTTTATTCCACCGGATGCCGCTTCAGCCAGGCTACGGCATACGAACATGTCGCTTTCGGTTTCAGACCTTGTCCGGCAGCATATTTGTAGGTTGCTTCTACCAGAGCTGCCGCAATCCCCTTTCCTTCCAGAGGGGGAGGAACGATGGTATGCATAATGTCCAGCGTTCCATCTTCCACTTCATACTCCACAAAAGCAGTCATTCCATTCTTTTCCAGTTCAAAACGATTCCGCTCCGGGCGGTGAGTTACTTCATATTCTTCCATTTTCCAATCTCCTTTTTGTTTAGGTTAATATAGATTATTTAAAATTCTTCTCCCTCTGCTCCACCCAAATCAACTTATCCACATCATACCCCCTGCGGATGGCAGCATCCAGTAATTTCTTCTTTATCTCTTCCGGCAGAATGGGCGTACGGCTCAATATCCACAGATACTTGTCCGAACTGCTGCCGATCAGTACATAATTATACTCCTCCTGATCCAACTCCAAAACATAATAGTCTGAATAAAAGGACAGAAAAAAGGATACCTTCAGTTTGCCCGGTTGCGACGAATCGGGAACCTTTGCCCGTCCTTCCGCTGTTTTACAGACATCATACGGCTTTTTATGCTTACATCCCCGGTTCTCTACGCGAACGGTTCCGTCGGGCAGCAATGTGTAAGTTGCCGTCACCTCCGACAGTCCCCGCTCAAAGCGGTGGTCGAAACGGGCTATCTCGTACCATGTACCCATATAACGTTGCAGATCCAGTTCGTCCACCGTACTGTGGTCCGTGCCCTCAAAAAAGGCTTCGATAGTCGGTTTATCAAAGCGGAAACCTGCCTCGAGCAAGCGTGTGGGACGCACATTCTGTCCCGACGTTAAAAAGGAAGCCGCTTCACCATATTGCATCCGAAAAAACCAACGTGGTATCACCACCTTCATCCAGGCATGATAGCGCGCTGCCATCGCCCGGGTAAACGCATATTGTGAAACCTGTTGCGGAACCACCAGATTGAACACTCCGCTTAATACTTCGTGGTTGATGATGAACTCCATCGCACGGCAAAGATCCTGGATTCCAATCCAGGGAAAAGGCTGTGTGCCCGGAGCAATCACACCGGCTACCCGTGTTATCCGAAGCGGACGCAACATCTGCTCCATTGCCCCGCCATCGGGTGAGAGCACTATGCCAAAACGGGTGATAGCCAGCCTTGTCTGTGAAGGACAACGGCGAGCCTCTTTCTCCCAGGCGTAGCAAAGTTCCGCCAGGAAACCGGTGCCCCGAGTATTGGTATATTCGTCAAACGTCCCATCTTCCGGATAATATCCTACGGCAGAGGCGGAAATCATTAACCGCGGCTTTGTCTTTACCGCATCCATGGCCCGGATGATGCGATGCGTCACCTTGATACGGCTGTCATAAAGCTCTTTCTTATACTCCGGCGTCCAGCGTTTACTGATGGGTGCTCCTGCCAGATTGATGACTACATCGCAATGCGACAAGGCCTGAATTAAATGTCCCGATGTACCTTCACGAAACATGGGTCTCCCCAGAGGGACTATCCGGTGCCCCCTTTCCGTAAGGTACTCTGTAAGATGCTTGCCTATGAAACCGGAGGCCCCGCTAATTGCTATATTCATCTGAATCTCCTTTTTTTAGGAATATAACGCAGGTAAAGCGGGTAAAGTTCACCTCATAGTCATCTTACGCAACTCTTCGAGCGAACCGTTAAATACATTCAAATCTACATCATGGTGAATACCGGGCACACTTCCGATATCTGTATGCTGCCAGAAATGCCATTTTCCCTGATACTTCACCGAGTCGACATAGTAATGGGCAATCCAGTAGGGATAGGCATTGAAAAGCGAATCGTCCAGATAGTGGGTTTTGAATTTATATGAAGTATAGAGGATAGGCTTCACACCATAATGTGCTTCCACTCGGTCGAGCCATTTCTTGATGCTCTGCTGCAACTCCTTCTTAGGTTTCTTGCCTGACAGCTCCACATCGAGCACCGGGGGAAGATCGCCACTATCGAGCTTTACGGTACGGATAAAAAAGTCAGCCTGCTTCAAGGCATCCGTACGGGGAGTAAAGAAATGGTAGGCCCCACGGATAAAGCCATGCTGGCGTGCCTGTTCAAAGTTTTGCTTGAAGGTATCATCGCCATGGTCGCCTCCTTCAGTGGCCTTCATAAAAATAAAGTGAAGCGGGAAATCAGTCTCCTTGTTCTGTTTCAGTTCCTCCCAGTCGATGTTTCCCTGATAATGGGAAATATCGATACCATGCACTTCGTAACCACAAGGAATGCAAACGCCATACTCTTTCCGCCCGTAGCATTCTTTCCAGCGATAGGAATAAGGACGGATAACGAAATAGTAAAAAGCAACAGAAAACAGACCGACAACAACGAGCGCAAGGGTATTGCGCAACCAAACAGGCATGATACGGGAGGCTTTCTTTTTCGCTTTTCTCTTCCGTACCGACGTATGGCGACGGGGAGCGGGTTTATTAGAAACAGAAGTGGTTCGTGAAGACTTCATTGATTGTATTCTTATTTTGAGTTGGATTCATTTCTAAATAGTGCCATCAGCTTCCGCCCTGACCCATTCCAGATAAATGCCCGGATCAGCCTCTGCTGGAGGAGCGATAAAGTGAACATAACTAATTCCGTTTTGCGACTTGTTTCTGAGTGGAAGACGCAGGGACCGAAGCCGTCCGTCTACCCGGACACGTGCCTGCGGACGTTTCTGAGACAAATCCCATTCCAAAGAAACTTCATGCCAACGGTCATCTTTCACTCCCAGTTGCTTGCGGGTCAGAGGAAGTTCGTACATCGATTCATAGCGGGCCACGGTGTCCGAAGGATTCATCCAGCGGTCATTCAGTAACAATGAAACCGAATGGCTTCCCTCCGGAATACGCAGGCTGGCAGTGAACGTCCCTTTCTTCATTGCCGGGAAGTTCCACACTGCCCCACGTGTATCTGCTACCAGCGAGGCATCCGGCTGATAAGACAAATGGAGCACCTGACAACCCTCTTTCTCGGGATGGGATTCGAGCCGGCACCCCTGTATGCGGTTATAGGCACAATGACCTTTAATGCCGTCGATATAATTGAATGTGCTCCATTGCGAAAGAGAATCGCTGAAATTATTAAAACGGCTTTTCTCGTACAGCCAATTCACGTCGAACATCATCATGGCACGATGAAGGGGATGTTGACCGATGGACGCCAGCACCTTGCCCGGAGCTACTTCTACAAACTGCGCCTGATGGACACCACGGTCGATTCCACCGCCATTGACAGCATAATCGGAGTCATTGCGCATGGGGTCCATATAAAGTTCACGAAAACCTGTCCACGTCTTGCCGTCATCATCGGACACAGCTACGTGAGTCACGTCGCGGTTGGTGAAAACATCATCCCAGACACCATTCGTCCCTTCTTTTTCAGGCAGAGGAGTAGTATTGCACCAGAAAAGTAACAGTCTACCGTCGGCCAACCTGCCAAGGGTGGGCATCGTGATAGTACCGTAAAAAGGCGAAGGTTCCGATTCACTCCATGTCAGACCGCCATCTTGCGAGAAAGCCTGGTAATGGCGGTCCTGTGAAGTACGCATCAGCATCCAGAGTGTTCCGTCCTTCAGTTCAACCACAGTAGGCTCCACAGCACCGTGATTCCAACGAATACCTTTGTGGAAGCCTCCTCCCCGATGGTCGGGCGAAGTGACTGTATTCGAGCACTTCCAAGTCAGTCCGTCATCATCGGAAACATAAGTATAACAGCCTTTCGGTGTCACGCCTCCATGGGCAGCCACCACAATACGCTTGCCGTTCCTGATAAAAACGGGTGGTTTAATCATGATGGAACTGCGATCGGCCACTTTCGTAAGGGTACGTCCGCCTGCCAGTCCACCGGAAGTACGAATGCAATAAACACCCATCGCCCCCATATCTACCAAACGGATATACTCTTTGCTCACAGGGCTTTGACGGTCTGCAAAAGGCATCTCTTTAGCCCGGTTTACCCGTTTCCAGGTCAGACCATGATCGGTACTCGACAGATAAACGGCTCCTGCCACTGCCTGTTCTCCATAGTTGTAATGTCTTACTTCACCATTGTCAAGAAGCGACAGACCGATATAAGCATCGGAAGGCGGAGTAGCTACTTTCAAGGGAGCACAGACCGAATCGAGCACTAACGGACGGGCTTGCTGCGCCTGCCCCGAAAGGAAAAAACCTGCCGCCAGCAGGCATAGAGTAGAAAGTCGTTTCATCATATAAATAAGGATATTCAAATGAACTAAAAACCCACCGAAGGGAATTGAATCAATCCGCCCCGATGGGTTTCTGTTATTGTAATGCGGAGAACAGCTTACTTAGCCTGTTCCAGCTGCAATGTCTTAGTCGGCTGGTCGCAAACTTCTGTCGGACCGAAGTACTGGATCGGACCCGGATAAACGTAGTCTGTAGTCAGCGCCCACTGATCGCGTTTGGCAGCAAATGTCAGGAACGGTTTGCCATCCAGTTTCACCAATGCTTTCTGGATTACCGGCTTCATTTCACCGTGACGACGTTCCATGTTCATCATCATCGTGATAGGCACACCGCCTGCGATCCATTCGGCAGCAGGAGCAGTTGTGTTGCGTACAGATGACATGTAACCGGTCTTACCGTTGGCAATCAGCATAGAAGCTGTATAACCCAGTGAATAGCAATAGTCGGCATCGTAGTTTGACGGAGCAGCGCAACGTCCTTCATAACCGAAGAAGTGGTGCTGTGCAGCAAACTTGCCTACATATTTGCCTTCTTCTTTCCACTGAGCCAGTTTCGTACCAACCATTTCAGACAGCAATTTTTCTGTTTCAATCAGTGATACCTGTACGTTTCCGTGCGGGTCGCGGTCCAGAGAAAGCTGACGTGCCACACCTTCGGGAAGGCTTGCATAGATGTCAGCATTTTCTTTTGACAGCTTGCTGATGATATATTCACGTTGACGAGAACGTTTGATGTTGGCGAACTCAACTGCGTTAGCAGCCAGGAAATCGTTCAACTCAGCGATCAGACGTTTCATAGCCGGGATAAATTCAACCAGACCTTCAGGAATCAGCACAGTACCGAAGTTGTTTCCCTGAGCAGCACGGTCAGCCACGATCTTGGCAATGTAAGTCACTACATCATCCAATGACATGTCTTTTGCTTCTACTTCTTCAGAAATGATACATACATTAGGCTGAACCTGTAAAGCACATTCCAGTGCGATGTGAGAAGCCGAACGTCCCATCAGTTTGATGAAGTGCCAGTATTTACGTGCTGAGTTACAGTCGCGCTGGATGTTACCGATCACTTCCGAGTATACTTTACATGCAGTATCAAAACCGAACGAAGTTTCAATCATGTCGTTTTTCAAGTCACCGTCAATAGTTTTCGGGCAACCGATCACTTGTACACCGGCATTCTTTGCAGCATAATATTCAGCCAGAACACAGGCATTTGTATTGGAGTCGTCACCACCAATGATTACCAGTGCTTTGATACCCAGCTTATTGATGATTTCCAGACCCTTCTCGAATTGTTCCGGAGTTTCCAGTTTGGTACGTCCTGAGCCGATGATATCGAAACCACCGGTGTTGCGGTATTCATCAATAATATCGGCAGTCAGCTCCATATAGTTATGGTCAACCAGTCCGCCGGGACCCAGGATAAAGCCGTACAGCTTATTGTCTTTGTTCAGTGTTTTGATACCGTCGAACAGACCAGAGATTACGTTATGTCCGCCCGGAGCCTGTCCTCCTGAAAGGATAACACCTACATTCATGGCAGGAAGCTGGATAGCTTCACCTTCTTCGAATTTAATCAACGGCATTCCGTAAGTGTTCGGGAACAGTTTCTGGATAGCTTCCTGGTCGGCTACAGATTGTGTAGCTGCGCCTTCAACTGCTTTTACTGAGCCTTTCAGCGCTTTCGGAAGTTTGGGCTGGTAAGCAGCCCTGGCAATTTGCAATGCACTTTTAGTCATTTTCTTTATCTTATATTTAAAGGTGTTAGTAATTCGAACTTAAAAGCGTCGCAAATTTCGTGTTTTTTTCCGAATTATGAAAGAAAATGGTGATTTTGTTCTCTGCGGGTATGCCACAGAGCAAACGAAGGGCACAGAGCTAAAATCAACGATCTGAACTCTGTGCCCTTCCCGGCTACTTAAAGGTATATCTAACTTCCTCTTTAAAACGTCACCACTGTCTTGTCGCCTGTAGCAGAGACGGCATACACTTTAAAGCCGTCCTTCCAGGCTGTTTTCATGGTAAACGTGGCAGTATTTGAGGGTGCTAATACTCCATCGGAGATACAAACCTTTTTACCCGTTTCATCCACTACTTCATAAGCTACCACATTTTTCCAATTGGTCATGGTAAATGTCGAACCGCTTCGCGTAGCTGTTCCGGATATTATTCCGGGTTTGGTTTTATAGAGTTCTACCGAATTATCAGTTATATACTCTAAGGCAACATCCGGTTTCGGATATCCCAAAGCCTCTACACGCTTTTTTATCTCGTCGATACGGGACTGAGTGACAGTAAGTTTTCCAACTCCATAATCGTCCAGAGTGACATCTATCGGAGTCAGGAATCCCCATTTCGTGAAGAAATCCAGCAAATTGGCTTTAGCTATCAAACTACAGATATACACAAACTCAGTCTGTTGCTCTCCGGCAGTCTTCAGGTTATCGTGCGTACGTATATATTCGTATACATCCGGATAGAATCCTCCTTTATCAGCCTGCTGAAGCGGTGTCTGCCCAAGCACTTTGCCGAAATAAAGCTCCAGTTGCCAGAAAGGAACGAGTTTGCAGAAAACATCACTGTCACTGCCAAAGTTTCCGTGAGGAGCACCTGCCGCGATGATCTGGGTCCAGGCTTTGGAATATCGGTTCCGGCTACCATCTCCCATATTTTCTGTCTGCAGGCGTGAAGGCTGCCCGAAAATCGTAGTCTGAATATACTCCGACATAATGTTATTCGTCACTTCCGTAGTTCCCAGCCATTTCAATCCGGGACGTGTCTGGTTGCAATGCCCTATTTCATGTGCAGGCCCCCAGCATGAAGAAGTTTTCAGTTTATCCACATTACAAAGTTCCGCCAGTGTACCGTCATTGTACGCGGTGTGATAACTGGTGGCATACATATAGCTGGTATACATCACATGCAGATACATGCGGTTTTTAAACAATTTATTATACTTATACAGCCCCATCAGTTCCATCTCCGAATTCACGATCTGATCATAAGCATCGATCAATGCTTTTCCGTCCGGAGTGTGAGCACGGAAGCGCTCGGTAGGAAATGTGAGATGTGCATAATGTCCCACCACATCAAAATACTTATCGACCGCATTGCTCAACAATTTATTCCAATCGGAAGCCTGATGTTTGGCTACATCGAAATACCCGTTCACCTGTCCGGAAGCAATGTGTATCTTTACAGGCTGAGCTGTTTCATAGTCAGGGGTGTGATACAAAATATACATCAATCCTTTATTCCGGGCCGTAATCTTGTTGGCTCCTTCAGACAACGGATAGAAGGTACCTCCGAAGCCGTCACCACCGGGGACGTCAAGGTTCTGAATCACTGCACTGATAATTTGCCCGTGCGTATCGCCGACCAAGACCATCAACTGTTCCCCGTCTTTTACCGAAATTCCCGTAGGATTGTCGCGCAGGCTGTAGGGACTGGTCTTATGTGTTTTCGACTGATCATCCGGATTGGGCCACGCTTTATAATCTTGAATACGGAACTCTGTCGGATACTTACCTTGCTTCATATAGTAAGCTATGTTCTTGTAGAATGAATAAGGACAGTTTTCTATCTCTTCATCGGTAAGTCCGGGCTTCAGCTCAGAACAAGTTACATCAGTGAAAAGAGTTAACGGGTCAAATGCTCCCGGATTCTTTTTATAAAATTCCATTTCGGCACAGGCCGCAAATCCCTGTCCGTCTCCCGAACCTGATTTTACAATAAACTGAACGGATGTGACGCCGATTTGTGCCTTCGGAAAATTAATACGGACTGCGGCATTGGTACCTCCAAAGTTCTTAGTCATTACAGTATTCCATTCATCGGCCCCTCTGGTATTCGCATTTGACTTCACACGGATCTCTACTTCCTTGAAGTTACCATTCGGTCCCGAAGTACGGGGATAATATATAAAATAATCCATATCCGAACCCGCAGGGAAATTATAAGTCAACGTGATAGGAAAATAATGCTCTCCTGCGTTATTCCAATTAGAGTGGTAAATAGTACTCATATCTCCATCGAATGATTTATCGATATTCGAGCCTCCCTGGAAAGAACTTGCCTCGCCCGATTCTACCGGAACCTTAATATCGTCTTTAATACCTTCCATATCTCCGGATTCATATTCTCCCAGTCCTTTTTGAGTAACAGATACCAGAGCCTCAAGCTCTCCGCCTACCTCTTTTACAGTAATATTGCCAGTGCGTTCACCGTCTTCAGGATTGGCCAAGACAATATATCTATGTGTTGTAGTCACCATTTCGGATGCACGCGTATCCGCCGGTTTTTCTTTGACCCATTCCGGCAATGTAATCGTCACCGGCACGTTTGTAGTTACATCGAACGCAATATCACTTCCGCTGGCCTCAACAGTAAATGTCTGTTGGGATATCAGAATAGCAGGATCCGATCCCAATTGGCGTACGTTAACAGTTTCCGTCAATGCATCGGCAGTCACTCTGATCACTGCCTCTCTGGTCTCTTTCCCGTCATATCCGGATACATTCACCGTCAATGTACTTCCGTTGACAGCAACCGAACACCAGTCCTTATCAGACCGTGCCGTCCAATTATCCGCATCGGTAACGATAGCAATGTCACGGGTCCCTGCGTCACTTTTAAAGTCAATTGCAGACTGCGCCACCTCAAGGGTGGTCGATGTTACCGTTTTCTCTTCTTCGGCAGAACAAGCATACAGCAACAAAGGTACGATTGCTGCAAAAATCATTGAAATTAGATGTTTCTTCATGTTATTAGGATAAATTAAACATAAGATAAATAAAACAAAGGAAATACAAATTTTGTTCTGGTAAAAAATGTCATTTGTATTTCCTTTTTGATAATTATTTGATTCTTCTATTTAGCATCAAGCCGACAGCCACCGGTTGCGCAGACTCATGCTACTTTATTTAGTCCCTATTGAATCCTGTTTTATTCAACGGTAGTCTCTCCGGTTTCCGGATCATAGGTTTTCACAATTACTTTAGAAAGGGCGAGTTCGGCCAGCGCAATCCAATTGGAACCGCTTGTAGACGATTTCACCTTAAACCAGAGATAACGGTAAGACGCGCCCGCTTTTATAATATCCGACTCGTAAGATGCAGCCTTGGTATTGGGCAAATCACTTAAAGACGCCAACAGGGTTGTCTGGCTTTCATCGTAATTCTTTCCATCAAAAGTATTGCTTCCCAGAATATCCATCTCTTTGGGATTATCCTTATTGTTATTATCACGACAAACATAAGAGAACAGGAAAGTAGACAAAGCATTCTCCTCACCCAAGTCAACCACAATGTAATGTGGGAAAGGTGTGGGACTGCTCCATGACATGTGAAAATAAGTGTCGTTCTTTCCATCTATCAGATTGGCGATAGGACCTTCACTGCTTTCCTGATCATCCGTATACAACTGTTTAGCGGACAAAGTCACATCACTCCGGTCTGTTTTAATCTGCTTCGGGGCAGGCAAGGCCCGTGCTGTTATACTGCAACTCTGTGATCCTTCCCCCGCACGGTTGCATGGTTGCAGTGTAAAGTCAATGTCGCCATAGCGGTGCAACAAGTTATCCACCAGCATGGTATCGCTCTTCACACTCGCAAGTCTCAGGCATTTCTTTCCGTCTTCCGGCAACGTATAAGTCACTTTCACATAATAATAATTGGAATCAGCCGGCACTGTCCATTTCAGTTTTATAGCCCCGGCTTTAGCTTCAGCCGACAGTGAATTCTGGTCTATAGTGGTCGGCATGGGGTACTTCTCGTCACTGGAGCACCCTGTCATATTTATCAGGCCCAGTATCGCACATAGGCCAAGCAGTATTTTTTTCATCTTCAATTCTCTTTATAAAGATTAATAACCCGGATTGTTTACTAATTTTTCATTTCTATTAATGTCGTCAGAAGGTATCGGCAGCAGATATTGAGTCGGTGCCTCAAACTTACGTTCAAAGTCAATCGTCTTAATTGCCGCAAAATCTTCAATAGTGGTGGCGGCGATATTCAATCCCTTGGCTTTAGTTCCAAAATATTGCTCTGCCAGCAACCAGCGACGCATATCCCAGAAATTCTGATTCTCAAGATAGAGTTCGTTCATTCTTTCCTGACGAACAATCTGACGGAGCTTCGTCTGATCCAATGCAGCAACGCCACTCCATGCATTTTCTACCGTGGGGATACCGGCACGCTCTCTTACTTTATTCAAGTATTGTTTGGCAGTTTCCAGATCGTTGGTTTCCACACACGCTTCGGCATATGCCAGATAGAGGTCTGCAAGACGGATAATAGGCCAAGGATATGTATTCAGATTGGTCGAATTGGTAGATACAACCGTACTGGGGTCGACTCCTTTTTTATTCAGATAACCACTTGGAGTATAATTTCCGGGACGTTGTACGGTCGCAGTACCACGGCTACAGTTACCTCCCAAAACAAAATCACATATTAATCTGCTGTCCGAATTGTCTTTTTTTCCGTTACTCATCACATAAGCGGGATTAGTCGACCCGTTCATTACTTCGTAATATCCTCCCTGAAAAGCTACCCAAGCATAAAAACGAGGTTCACGTTCCAGATTGAACAGAAGCGTTTTACTACCTTCATGGGCCTCATCAGCATGGTCAGCATCCACATTTACAATCTTCAATTTGTCTTTATCTTTATACTCCGGATCTTCATCCCAAGGCAAACCGTTCTTGGTATAGAAACGATTCAACATAGTCCATGTCGGACCGATACCATTCCATGCCCAGCCATCAGTCACAAACGGCAATGACTTATTCTGTATACCGTATGAACCTTCGCTGCGGGTTTCTGCAAGCAGTACTTCCGGATTACGAGAGTCCCAATCGACCAAACTGGTACGTAGACATCTTACGGGGCCGGCTGCCGGATAAGGGTTCGCATCCTCATTACCTATCTTATAGTCTTGCTTCGTATACAAAGCATGCCCATTCTGCTCGGCAAGGTCAATCGCCTCTTTTATGGCTGTTCTCGCTTTTACCCATTTGTTGGGGTCGTAAGTAACAGGCATTAACATATTGCCCGATTTGTCCGCAAAGTTACTGTAGAATGCCGAGTTTCCGTTGAACAACGGAGAAGCTGCATACAACAACATCTTAGCTTTCACCGCTTTTGCTCCCACACTGGTTGCCAGTCCGTAATCTTCTTTATTGGTACGTATGGCAGGCAATGAAGCTGCAGCTTCATCCAACAGATTGCATATCCACTCTACACATTCGTCATAGGGAGTCCGAGGCAAATATTCTGCCTGCGAAGCATTTACATTCGGCAGTTCTTTAATCAGGATAATAGGTCCGTAGCAACGTGCCAATTGATAATGATAATAAGCAATCAGGAATTTAACCTGTGCAATATAATCAGCCTTCACACTTTCAGTCAGATCAGGTACCTTGTCGACATTCTCTAAAAACAGGTAACATTGGCGCAATCCCTGAAAGAATGTATTCCAATAAGAAATCACCGGCGACGAAGCCGTATAGTTTCCTTTCGGAAAACTGGCAAACGTTTCATGTTCAAAAGCTGTAATCACTTCATCTCCCGTCAGCAAATCAAGACTTGCCGACGCCACATTGCTCTGAGGCAGATAACCATAACAAGAATAAACAAAATTCTTTGCTGCATTCCGATCTTTAAATGCATCTTCCTCGGTCGTTATTTCATCAGGAACGATATTCAGGAAATCACATGAACTATATCCCAGCATCAGGAAAAGCAGGAACAGGAGTTTATATATTATCTTCATAAGTATTTATTATTTAAAAGTTAATTGAATACCAACATTATATGTACGCTGTGTCGGATATTTCATACCGGCACCTCCACCCATTTCGGGATCCCACAACTTAAATGGAGAAAAGGTCAGCAGGTTACTTCCATTCACATAGATTCTTGCCCATTTGAAACGATAGCCAATTTCCGCATTCCGCAATTTCAGGAATGAAGCATCGCGCAGCCAATAGGAAGATGATGCAGTATTGTTGTTATTATTATATTGTGTCAACCTTGGATACTTTGCATTCGGATTCTGGTTATCTTTGCTCCAATGGTCATCAGCAATCCACTTCAGGACATTACTTTTACTCTGTGTTCCAAACGGTTCGAAACCACTCATCATCAGTGACACATGGGTTTGTCCCTGGAAGAAGAAAGAGAAGTCCCAATTCTTCCACGTAACAGAAGGGCCGAATCCGTATATTATCTCCGGAATTGTGGGATACCCCAATACCACTCTGTCATCCGATGTTATTTTCCCATCATAATTTCCGTTAGCATCCGGCTGGTCCACATATTTCACATCTCCCGGCGCAATGGCAATATTGCCGATAGTCGACTGAGGATTATTGGCAATATCAGCCTGATCAATATACAGCCCGTCTGCTACATATCCCCAAATCGAGTTCAAGCTCTTTCCAACCTGCGACAATGCCGGACGAAGTCCTGCCGCTTCATCGTATTTCAAAACTTCATTGTGCGCATAGGTGAATGTTCCTTTCATCTGGATAGAGAGGTCCCGGTTCACCTGTTTTCCGTAGTCCAAAGCAAGATCAAATCCCGTATTCTTCACTTTAGCAAAGTTACCGTAGATTTTAGTATTGGCAGTCCCCAAGTAATTCGGTATCGAATTTTTCTGTTGGAAAATGTTATCCCTGATCTCCCTGAATCCGTCGACAGTAATATTTAATGAATTGAAAAACTGCAAATCGGCACCCACATTCAGTTTATGTCCCACTTCCCATGTAAGTTCGTTATTCTGGAAACGATTATAGGTAGGACCCGATAATGAAGTTGTACTCCCGCCATATCCGGTTGTATAAGACGGGCTGCTGTTCAGATTCACAATTGCCAGATAAGCAAAACGATCGCTACCAATCTGGTCATTACCTACCAAGCCATACGAACCACGGACTTTGAAATTGGAAATAACCGGTTTAATAGATTTCCAGAATTTCTCTTCACTGATATTCCATCCCAACGATATGGATGGAAACAATCCCCAACGATGTCCTTTGGCAAAACTTTCGGAACCATTGTATCCGGCATTTACTTCAAGCATATAACGGTGATCGTAATCATATGACAAACGTGCGGCAACGCCCATCTTACGTTTAGGAAGTGAGCCAATAAGACTGCTGTTTACATTTGTATTATAATCATCCTGGTTATAAAGCAGCATACCGCTTACATTGTGTGAACCGAAGGAACGTTCGTAATTAAGATATCCCTGAATGTAAAACCTGCGGTCGCCGTTAGTACCAAAGAAAGCATCCATCGTATGATTGCTCGGTTCACCGATAGGTGTATTGGTAAAATCATAGGAACCGTCTTCATTTTGTTTATAGTCGGAAAGCTGGTAACTATTGTATCCCTGCAGACGGAACTTCTGATTGTAGCTCCAATTTTTAAATGAGACCAAAGCCCTGAAGCTCAAACCTTTCGTAATAAAATCCAGTTTCTGGTCCCAATTCACATTGGCCACTACCGTGCTCTCGAATGTATCTTTATATCCTGCACTTGAAAGGGCTACCGGGTTGAGCGGTTGATAGTTACCTGCAAGAATACCTCCCCAATGGTACCATGTATCCGATCCTTGCGGAAACATAACCGGGAAATCAACAGGATTGGTTCCCATAATAGCACTGAATATATCTCCTACTCCATTTCCGTCCTTTGTAGTCAAAGGGCCATGCATGTCATTCAACTGCACATTCAGATGCAGCGAAATAGTAGAAGACTTTGACAGATGAAAATCCACGTTGTTCTGAAACGCATATTTCATATAGTCTATATTGTTTTTATAAGAGAAGAAATCACTGGAACGATCCTTCAACATACCGGTTTCATGGTTCATATTGACATTCATAAAATAAGTGATTTTAGAAGTACCCCCACGTACATTAAAATTCGCCTTTTGATTGAATGTTGCATCTTTGAAGACTTCTTTATACCAGTCTACATTAGGATAGATATAGGGGTTCAGATTATTGATTGTACCGTTAATTCTTTCATCAGAATAAAGTACGGCTCCTGTTCCCTGATTGGTAACCGCTTCGTTGTACAAACGCATATATGTAGGTCCGTCAACGATCTCCGGTTTCTTGATCGGAGTATTCACATATCCTTCTATACGCACGCCAATGATCGGCCTTTCAAGATCACTACCCGATTTGGTTTTAATAATAAGTACACCGTTGGCTCCACGAGTACCATACATCGCCGATGCCGTAGCATCCTTCAATACAGAGAAACTTTCTATTACTTCAGGATCCAACGAATTCAGGTCTGCTTTAGACACTTCAACTCCGTCTAAAATAATCAAAGGAGAAGTCGCCCCATTCATCGTCGCAACACCACGAATAAAGAAATCGGCAGAATTCTGACCGGGCTCACCACTACGCTGGTAAGCAATCACACCTGACAGGCGTCCGGCAAATGAAGAAGAAAGATTGGCGGAAGGCACCAAAAGGTCTGAAGGACGTACGGACTGAATAGACCCGGTGATAGTCTCCTTCTTTTGTCCTGTACCAAACGCTGTCACCACCACTTCATCCAACTGCTGGGCATCTTCGGATAGGGTGACCGAAATAACCTTTTGGCTACCTACTTTCACTTTCTTGGTAACATATCCTATATATGAAATTTGTATTTCATTTTTAGGAGTTGCCGCAAGTTCAAACTTACCATCCACATCGGTAATAACGCCTGTAGTAGTACCCAGTAGCTGTACAGTTGCTCCAATGATAGGTTCACCGGTTTTAGAATCTGTTACCACACCGATAATTTTGGCTTTTTTTTGTTGTGTGCTTTCCGTTTTCTCTACTTTAAGAATAACCTCATTACCTTTAATGACATAACTGATATTGCTCCCTTTAAATACTTCGTTCAGGACGTCGTTGATGGAACCTTTACAATCGATACTCTTGAGATTTGTGTTTTTCAAATCATTAGCGTTGTAGAAGAAAGTATATGTACTACTTTTCTCTATAAGCCGGATGGCTTGAGGAATGGTGAGAGACTGACCTTTAACCACAATCTGTCCTTGCGCAGCAAGTGCAGACAACGGATAAAGCAGCAGAGCCATGACGATGTATTTAAGACACCGCTTCTGGCAAGAAAATAAAAACTTGTTCATGCTTCAATTTTTAGATTTAACATTGGGTTAATAAATATTAGTTGTAAATAAGAATTCCTTCATTCATTTCTTTGCTTCTAAGATTCAGGCTAAAACAGATTTTATCAATAACGTCTTCCAAAGATTCATCATAGCGGATACTTCCGGTGAAAGCACAATTTTTATTCACTTTGTCGCTAATGGTGATATGAGAGCCATACATTTGATTCATAATACGGGTTAAGTGTTCCAAATTAAATTGGGTAAAGTTATAGCGCCCGTTTTGCCATTCTATGTTTTCTATCCGCCTCAGCTGAGTTCTTGCACTAACAGGATTATACACTAATTCCTGGAGTGGTTTCATTGCTATTTTATCATGGGTGGATTCTATATTAAATTCAATACTCCCATTAAATAGTGTAATTTCATTCGCATTAGGGTTATTCTGTTTTATCAGAAAGCAGGTTCCTTTCACTTCGATAAATGCTTTATCAATGTATACTCTGAATTTACTACCCGAATTCTTGCGAACTTCAAAAAGTGAATTGCCTTTCAGCCATACATCCCTGCATTCTTTAAAGTTTTCGGCAAAACGTATGGAGCTCCCCGGCTGCATCCATACTTTCGAACTATCCGGCAATAGATACATTCTGCTTTCTTGTGCCGTAAATTCAATATATTTCTCTATTTGAGTTCTACCCGTATTAGAGTACATCCAAAGTCCACCCACGATCAGAACAAGAGCTACAGAAGCAGCGATATACCATAGTTCTAAAGGAACTAACGTTATTACACATAAAAAAACAAGCAATTATTATTACCGGACAAAAACCACATATATCACTATAAAACAATAAATTAACATCCATAAAAAACCAAGATATGTATGCTATCGATATCATCAGAGACGATTTTCAATTAAAAAGTTATAATTCACATGTGGTGGTAAGCAGGTCTGTTGTGTATTTAGTTTTAGATAACACAAAATAGATTTAAGAAATGGATAAAAACAACAAGGAAATCGATCTGATCAAAAAACTATTATCAGATCGATTAGACAAAAAAGGACGTAAAAAGCTCTATCATTCGAATTTGATAAAGAAACAAATGAGAAAACAATGGAATGAAAACAAAAATAATCCGGTAGATACAGAGATTGGAAATCAGATATGGAATAAGATCGAGAACAGATGCAAAAAAGTTCACAAAAGAATAGTTCCTTTAGAACTTATCCAATAAATATATGTTGCTATTATTTTATTTATATAATAAGTGGATACATTATTCTATTAAGTCCATATAATAAGACAATACAGCTATCATAACATAATATCAATTAAACAAAATATGTTATTTTTTAATATTCTTGTAGAAACTGCATCTATTTAGAACAAAAAGATTACTTTTGCACCTCTAATTACTAAAACAGATGCAAGAGAAAGAAACAGTCAGGAAATTAAAGCATGGCGATCAGGAAGCATTTGCTTTTTTATACAATCATTACTGGAAACAGGTCTATAATTTCACAAAGCTTTATTTCACCGCTTCAATGGACATTGAGGAGATTGTGCAGGAAGTATTTGTGAAAGTATGGGAATCTCACCATTTTTTAGATGAAAACAAAAGTTTTGAGGGCTATCTCTTTATCATAACCCGGAATGTTATATTCAATCATTCACGTAGATACTATAAAGAAACAGCCCTCAAAATAACTGCGATACAAGCAGTCGAGGAATCTTATGATATGGAAGGAGAACTGGATGCCGCTGACTTAAAGAAATACATCGATGAACTTGTCATGCAACTTCCTCCCCGCCAACAAGAAGTATTCCGTATGAGCAGGGAGCTGCACATGAGCAACAAAGAAATAGCAGAACATTTTTCTATTACCGAAAAAGCAATAGAGCGGCATATCAACCTGGCTCTGAGATTTCTAAAAAAGAATCTTAATCTTTTCATGCTGTTCATGGGAGCGTGACTAAAATCGGGATTCCATTATTTTATCTGCCATCCACCTCCCAGTGCCTTATACACCTGTACCACAGCAATCAGTTCATCCCGCATCGCATTGCTAAGTCCGATCTGGGCATCGAAATATCCACGCTGGGCATCGAGTACATCGAGATAATTCGTCACTCCATTGATATATTGCAATTGCGCCAGATCTACGTAACTCTTAGCCGAACGTTCCAATTTGGCACGAAGATCATATACTTCCTTGATTTTATTAAAGTTCACAATCGCGTTCCGAGTCTCTTTGAAAGCGGTCAGGACAGACTTTTCGTAGCTGTGCACTTCAGCCTCGTAAGCAGCTTTCTTAGCTTTGAGGGCAGCACGATTTTTACCCCAGCCAAAAATTGGTGTAAGCAAAGCACCCTCCATTATACTATAAGGCGACTTCAACAGCTCGGAAAGTGCAGTGCTCTCCGATCCTACCCTGCCGGTAAGTGAAATGCGTGGAAACATATTTGTATAGGCCACCCCTACCCGGGCATTGGCGGCAATCAATTTCTGTTCAGCCTGACGAATGTCAGGACGGCGTTCAAGCAGTCCTGAAGGCAAACCGACAGGTAATTCCTGCGGAAAATTGAACTCCTGCAACAAGCGGCTACGTGTAATCTTATTGGGATACTCACCGGCAAGGAAAGCTATATCATTCTCTTTCAACGAGATTTTACGCTCCAGATCGGGTACCAACGTAGCAGTACGTGCCAACTCTACCTGCGACTGGCGATAAGAAGTCTCGGAAGTCAATCCCCCTTCAAAGCGGATACGGGCAAGGCGCATCCCCTCTTCACGTGCCTTCAACGTTTGACGGACAATGTCCAGTTCGGTATCAAGAGCCACCAGTTCATAGTATGCCTGAGCCACTTCAGCTACAATAGTCATCCGAAGAGCGCGTTGTGCCTCAACGGACTGAAGATACTCGGCAATGCTGGCGGAACGTGCCCAACGAAGATTTCCCCAAAGGTCGAGCTCCCAGGAGAAAAGAAGTTGCGCCTCGAAAGTATCGCTACGTTTGAAAGCATCTCCACCATGGTTTTCGTTTTCCCGTTCAGCAGTCACCGTACCTTTAATATCCGGCAACAGATTTGCTGTCGAAATGCGTTTTTGAGCTGCCATTTCCTTGACACGGGCAGCGGCTATCAACATATCTTTGTTATGCTCCAGTGCCCGGTCTATCAGGCTCCGGAGGGTACTGTCAGTATAAATCTGCCACCATTCCCTATCTCCGAAGCTCAGGGTATCCTGATGCTGTGCCAGACTATCGGGCAAGTTAAGGTCGGGACGGACATAACTTTTTCCTATCTTGCAAGAACCCAGGGTAAATGCAGTTAGTAAGAGAGTAATATATAAATAGCTTCTTTTCATAATTCAATCAATTTTCTTTTTAGACTTGAACGGTAACTTCACGTTCACATTCGGCACATTTCTCAGTTTTGCTTTTGTTTTATAGACCAGTACGAAGAAGAACGGAACAAGGATAATGCCCACTACAATGGCAAAAATCATTCCGAAGAATACTCCCGTACCGATGGCCGCACGGCTTGCCGAACCGGGACCGGTTGCCAACACCATCGGAAGCATACCCAGTACAAACGCGAGCGAAGTCATCAAGATGGGGCGGAAACGCAATTGTGCCGCATGGATGGCTGATTGCACCAGATCACCTCCCCGGTCCACCTGTACTTTCGCAAACTCTACAATCAAGATGGCATTCTTGGCCGCCAATCCGACAAGCATCACCAATCCGATCTGGAAATAGACATCATTTTCCAGTCCGCAAATCCATACCCCCAGATAAGCCCCCAAAGCGGCTACCGGCAGCGAAAGCAATACGGCAATGGGCACTGTCCAGCTTTCATACTGTGCAGCCAGGAAGAGAAATACAAAAAGGAACACTAATGCCAGTACCAATCCGGTCTGCCCACCTGCCTTTTTCTCTTGATAAGAGAGACCACTCCATTCCAGGCCGATATTATCAGGCAGATGGTCACGTGCAATCTGCTCCATAATCTCCATAGCCTGACCGGAACTATAGCCCTGCGCCGCCTCACCACGAAAAACAGCAGTGGTAAACATATTAAAACGTTTAATGCTACCCGGGCCGGTGGTATACGATGCATTACCCAGAGAAGTCAGCGGGATCATCGCTCCATTAGAGGCCTTCACAAAAAACAGGTTGATATTGTCTTTATGTTCCCTATAGGGTGCTTCAGCCTGAATGTATACCTTATAAATACGGTTGAACATATTGAAGTCGTTCACATAGACCGATCCCGTATAGGCTTTCATGGTTGAGAAAACATCCGCCAGAGGCACACCAAGCATCTTTACTTTATCACGGTCTACATCGAAGTAGAGTTGTGGGATATCCGACTGAAGTGAAGAGGAAAGTCCTGTCAGTTCCTTGCGTTGGGAAGCGTAATACATCAAAGTATCCGCCGCCTGCACCAAATTATCGAAAGTAGCTTCACCACGCGCTTCGAGTTGCATTTCGAACCCACCCGAGGTTCCCAAACCGGGAATGACAGGAGGAGTGGAGAGATAAACCTTACATTCCGGATACTCACTCAGATCGCGACGAACGTTTGTCATAATCTCGTCTATCGAAGTATTCTTGCGGTCTTCCCACGGCTTCAAAATTACGGTTAACTCACTCCGTGCCTGGTTGCTGCCCACACGGGGACTGCTTCCGGTCACATTCTGTACATACGCTATATACGGATTCTTTTCCAGATAAGTGATGGCACGATCCGTTACCTCCCGGGTACGCTCCAGCGTAGCACCTTCGGGCAACTCCAATTCTATCTTGAAATAGCCTTGGTCTTCCACCGGAAGGAAACTTGTCGGAATCAGACGGTGAATCAACAGAATACCGATCAGCACCACCCCGAAACCGGCCAATACACGACGCGGATTACCAATTACCCGGCGGATAGCGACTACGTACTTATGATTGCCCACGTTCAACCAGTGGTTGATTTTGCGGAAAACAATGTTCTTCTTTTTACCGTTATCCGGTTTCAGAATCAACGAACACATGACCGGACTCAGCGTCAACGCCACTACAGTAGAAATCAGTACGGATACAGCAATAGTAATAGTGAACTGACGGTAAAGCTGCCCCGTAATACCGCTGAGGAAGCTCACCGGAACAAACACCGCACAAAGCACCAGAGAAGTGGCAATCAACGCACCCGCCAATCCGTTCATGGCTTTCTTCGTAGCTTCGTACGGTGAAAGTTTCTCTTCCTCCATAATACGCTCCACGTTTTCCACCACGACAATGGCATCATCCACTACAATACCGATAGCAAGAATCAGCCCCAACAATGTCAATATATTCAGCGAAAAGCCAAAGATCAACATGAAACCGAACGTACCGATCAATGAAATAGGAACGGCAACTATCGGGATCAACGTAGCCCGCCAGCTCTGCAAAGAGAGATAAACGACGAGCACCACAAGAACCAACGCCTCAAACAGGGTTTTGTATACTTCATGAATGGACTCGGAAATATAAGTCGTCATATCGAATGGCACCTCATAGCTCAACCCCTCCGGGAAGTTCTTGCTGATTTCATCCATTGCTTCCTTGACACTTTTTGCAACTTCCATCGCGTTAGCGCCCGGAAGCATATAAATGCCCAGAACGGCAGCATTCTTGCCATTGATCCCACTCTCCGTACTGTATGAAGAAGCTTCGAGAGAAACCCGTGCCACGTCACGCAAACGGATGATAGAACCATTCGTATTGGCACGGATCACAATGTTCTCAAATTGCTCTACAGTAGAAAGACGTCCTTGTGTAGTGATAGGAATCGTTACATCGAGTCCCTTCACCGGCTGCTGACCAAGTACACCTGCAGCCGACTCACGGTTCTGATCTTTCAGCGCATTCTGTAAATCCTGTACAGTCAGTCCGAAGTTTGCCAGTTTATCCGGTTCCGCCCATATCTGCATGGCATAGTAACGGCTACCGATATTCGAAACACGTCCCACTCCCGGAATACGACGGATTACATCGAGTACATTGATCGTGGCAAAGTTACTCAAATAAATTTCGTCGAACTTCGGATCAGACGACATCAGCGTAAGGGTCATCAACTGGCTGGGTGCCTGCTTCTCTACGGAGATACCGTTCTGAATAACTTCAGCCGGCAAACGGCTTTCCGCCAGTTTCACACGGTTCTGGATTTCTACGGCCGCCAAATCCGGATCGGCAGAAACATCAAAAGTAACCGTTGCCGAAAATCCTCCGGAATTGGAACTGTTCGACTCCATATAAAGCATACCCGGTGTTCCGTTAATCTCCTGCTCGATAGGAGTTGCCACTGCCTGTGAAACCGTCAATGCGCTGGCTCCCGGATAAGAAGCACTGATCTTCACTACCGGAGGAGTGATCTGAGGATACTGGTCGACAGGCAACATGGTCAGACCAATGATGCCGATAATGACAATCAGTATCGAGATAACGATCGAGAAAACAGGTCTATCTATAAAAAAACTAACTTTCATATTCTATAAGGCCTCACCCCACCCCTCTCCCAACGAGAGGGAGGAAGAGTTTCTTTTAAATTATACGTTCTTATATATCTCAGGAAAAGAGTCATTCGCTCTCCTTTTTCTCGGTTAGTGACTGAGGTAAAGTAGCCCTCACCTTCATTCCCGGCGTCAGTTTGTGATATCCTTCTATTACCACTTCTTCACCTGCGGCCAATCCTCTCTCCACTACAAGTTTATTGCCAAATTCAGGTCCCAGCTCTATAAATCGTTTCTCTACCGTCGAATCTCTGCGCATGGTATAGATATAGGCTCCACCCTTCTCAATAGTTACCGCCTTGTGCGGCACCACAATCGCTCCTTCGCGTACATCCAGCAACAGCTTTACCTTTGTGAACTGTCCCGGAAGCAACACCTGCTTCGGATTCGGCATCTCTGCCCGGACTGAAAAAGTACCTGTCTGGGGATCTACCTGAGGTTCGGCAAAATCCACATATCCCTTGTAAGGATACACCGTATTGTCTGCTAATGTAATAGTGATGTTCGGCTGCCAGGAACGAGAAGAGTCCTGTTGCCCGATATTAATATTGCGTTCTTTGCTCTTCAAATAATCCAGAGCAGTCATACTGAAATCCACCAGTACAGTGTCACTTTTCACAACTGTAGCCAACAGCGATTTACCACCTGGTCCCACCAGAGTTCCCAAGTCCACGTTACGCTCACTGATATGACCCGACAGCGGAGAACGAACCAATGTATAACCCAGTTCCAACTCGGCCTGTGCCAGATCTGCCTCGCTCATAGCGACGGTCGCCACCGCACTTTCATAAGCTGCCTCCGCATTGTCCAGATCCAACTGACTGGCCGCATTTTGTGCATACAACGGCTTGATACGTTCCAAATCCCGTTTTGCCTTCAATGCTTGTGCTTCATCTTTTTTCAATTGTGCCCGTGCCTTATCTGCTTTGGCACGATACTGATCCTGATTGATCACAAACAGCACCTGATTTTTATTCACATATGTTCCTTCGGCAAAAAGCATACTTTCCAGATATCCTTCCACCCGCGCCCGAACTTCCACAAACTGTTGTGCACGTATACGCCCCACATACTCTCCGAAAATCTCTACATTGTCCCTTTCTGCCGGTTCTACAATCACAGTAGGTATCTCCGGCTTAGCTTTATGTGGCCGCGTCAGAACCCAATAAATGCCTACCACCAGAGCCAAACAGACGATGCCCACTATTGTTCTTTTTCTCCTTAGTTTCAGCTCTTTTCTCGTTAAAAATAGTCTCATGCTTGTTTGTATTATTAAAATTAACTTATCCTTTCTTAGCTACTTTACAAATCAGATACCAAACTATGTCCCGAATATATCTTTTTAACTAAAAAGTTCTCTCCAATGCCCTGCAGAAGCTGTTTTAGTGATTTTCGGAACATAACCGCCACTTATCCAAAGTGTGGAATTGTGTCCCTGATTGGGGAATTATTCCACAAAAGGGGCGCAAAGATAATTCTTTTCTGCATAAGTTCCATAACTTGCACTTTTAGTGTCATTCACTACTTACTTACCAAATAATAATATAAATTTGTAGTGCATTCATAAAAATAACACTATAATGAAAAAACATTTGTCACTGATATTAGTTCTGTTACCGGCTTTTTTTCTGGCATTGCCCGCTATGGCACAGCAACGTAAAAAAGTCGGAGTGGTACTCAGCGGAGGAGGTGCGAAAGGGGTAGCACATATCCAGGCTCTGAAAGTCATTGAAGAAGCCGGTATCCCAATCGATTATATAGTAGGCACCAGTATGGGATCCATAATCGGTGGATTATACTCCATCGGATATACTCCGCATCAACTGGACAGTATGGTACGCAAACAAGACTGGATGTTTTTGCTCAGTGATCGTGTAAAGCGTAGTGCCATGTCACTCAACGAACGCGAAAAATCAGAAAAATATGTCTTTTCATTCCCCTTTACCAAAAGCCCCAAAGACGCCGTTTCCGGTGGAATCATAAAGGGACAGAATCTGGCCAACCTATTTACGGAACTGACAGTAGGCTATCATGACTCCGTTGATTTCAACAAACTGCCTATCCCCTTTGCGTGCGTATCACAAAACATCGTAAATGGCGAACAGATTGTATTCCACAATGGAGTGCTTGCCACAGCAATGCGAGCCAGCATGGCGATTCCCGGAGTGTTCACACCTGTGCGCAAGGATAGCATGATTCTGATTGACGGCGGCATGATTAACAATTATCCCGTAGATGTAGCCAAATCGATGGGCGCCGATGTTATCATCGGTGTAGATGTGCAAAACAACTTGAAAGGGATCGACAAACTTAACAGTGCTCCGGACATACTCTCCCAAATCATTGACCTGACTACCAAAAACAATCATCAAAAAAATATCAGCCTGACCGATACCTATATAAAGGTGAACGTTGAGGGATATTCTTCGGCCAGTTTTACCCCTTCGGCCATTGATTCTCTGATGCACCGGGGAGAAGAGGCAGCTCGCAAGCAATGGAACTCCCTGCTCGCTCTTAAAAAGAAAATCGGTATTGCAGACACTTTCAAACCCGAGTCACATGGTCCTTATACCTTATTTTCAAGCACCCGGACTTTGCCGGTGAAGGAAATTACTTTCTCCGATGTAGAAGAAAACGACAAGAAGTGGTTAATGAAAAAATGCAAACTGCAAGAAAACAGTGAAATCAGCATGCGACAGATTGAACAAGCGCTATTCATTCTGCGCGGGAACCAATCTTACTCAAACGCCAGTTACACGTTAACCAATACCCCTGAAGGCTATAATTTAACCTTCCTGTTAGAGAAAAAGTATGAGAAAACCATCAATGTAGGTCTCCGCTTCGACTCGGAAGAGATAGCTTCGCTATTGATAAATGCCACAGCACAATTAAAGACCCACATTCCTTCCAAAGTTTCTGTCACCGGACGACTGGGCAAACGATACATGGCCCGGGTAGATTATACCCTGGAACCCATGCAACAAAGAAACATCAATTTCTCGTACATGTTCCAGTACAATGACATCAACATTTATGATCATGGCGACCGTGCCTACAACACAACTTATAAATATCATCTGGGTGAATTCGGATTTTCGGATGTGTGGTATAAAAATCTCCGGTTTGGATTCGGCGCACGAATCGAGTATTTCAAATACAAAGATTTCCTTTTCAAGAAACCGGAATTTACAATGGATGTCAACTCCGAATACTTCATCAGTTATTTTGCGCAGTTACGTTACAACACCTTTGACAAAGGATACTTCCCATCCAAAGGCAGCAACTTCTCCGGTGCTTATTCATTGTATACGGACAACTTCGCCCGATATAACGGACATGCCCCCTTCTCCGCACTCAGTGCCTCCTGGGAAAGTGTGTTCTCTGTCAGCAACCGTCTGGCCCTGATCCCGGCTATTTACGGCAGAGTACTGATCGGGCAGGAAATTCCTTATGCCTACGAGAATGCGTTGGGAAGTGACGTGTTCGGACGTTATTTGCCCCAGCAACTCCCGTTCGCCGGAATTTACAATATAGAATTAACGCACAATTCCGTTGCCGTGGCTTCTCTAAAGCTGCGCCAACGCATGGGTAGCAAACATTATATAACGTTAGCCGGAAACTTTGCCTTGAGTGACGATAATTTTTTCAAGATCCTAAAGGGCAACCGGATTTACGGTTGTAGCATCGGATATGGGCTGGACAGCATGTTCGGTCCATTAGAAGCATCATTGGGGTATTCCAACCAATCCAAGGACGTAGGATTTTACGTAAACCTGGGATTTTCTTTCTGACAATACCAACCTCTTTCTTCCGGCAAGGGGTGTAGCCCCACGAGGTAAAGGGTGTAGCCCTCCCGCCAATAGGGTGTAGCCCCGGCATACGGATGGCTACACCCTCTGCTAAAATGCGTCTGTAACCACCAAACAACAAGACAGACACAGCATGGAATTATTTAATTATTTCAAATTTATTACTCAGAACCGAAGAAAGTCGTTATCTTTACCGAAAATATTTTCTATATACTCACATAAAACATTTAGAATTATGGCAAAGAGAAGAGAACTTAAAAAGAACGTAAACTATATCGCAGGTGAATTATTTTCAGAGTGTTTGATCAACAGCATGTTCGTACCGGGTACAGATAAAGCAAAAGCTGACGAACTGATGGCGGAAATCCTGAAAATGCAGGATGAATTTATCAGCCGTATCAGCCACACCGAACCGGGAAATGTGAAAGGATTCTACAAAAAATTCCGTGTAGACTTCAATGCAAAAGTAAACGAAATCATTGACGCCATCGCGAAACTGAACTAAGAATGAAAAAAGCAATATATAGCTTTATTTACTATCGCCTGCTGGGATGGAAGATGAACGTGACAGTACCCAAATATGATAAATGTGTAGTTTGCGCAGCTCCCCATACCACTAATTTAGATTTGTTTATTGGTAAACTATTTTACGGTGCCATGGGAGGAAAGACCAGTTTCATGATGAAAAAAGAATGGTTCTTTTTTCCTTTAGGGCTGCTTTTCAGAGCTGTAGGAGGTATTCCTGTAGATCGTAGTCGCAAGACCTCATTGGTAGAGCAAATGGTTCATCACTTCAATACCAGCAAAAAGTTTCACCTCGCTATTACTCCCGAAGGAACGCGTAAACGCAACCCCAACTGGAAAAAAGGTTTCTATTACATTGCGCTCAAAGCACAGGTACCCATTGTCCTGGTCGGCATCGACTATACAACCAAGACCATTACGTCGACTAAAGCAGTCATGCCAAGTGGAGATATTGACAAGGACATGCGTGAAATAAAACTTTATTTCAAAGATTTCAAAGGGAAACACCCCGAAAACTTCTCCATTGGAGATGTTGAATGATTTATGAAAATCTCGATTGTACAAACAGATATTATCTGGGAAAATAAACAGGAAAATCTCCGTTTGCTCCGCGAAAAGCTACTTCCTCTTCGCGGAACAACGGAGATTGTTGTTTTACCGGAGATGTTCACAACGGGATTCAGCATGAACAGCCGGACATTGGCCGAACCGATTTCCGGTTTCACCATCCGGACCCTCAAAGGGTATGCCGCAGAGTTTCAGTTCGCATTGGTCGGAAGTTTCATCTGCGAAGAAGCAGGTGCTTATTATAACCGGGCCTTTCTGATTACTCCGGACGGTCAGGAATTTTACTATGACAAACGCCATCTCTTCCGCATGGGATGCGAAACTGAACACTTTTCGGCAGGCAACCGGAGGGTGATCGTCCCCTATCGGGGCTGGAATATCTGCCTTCAGGTCTGTTATGATCTTCGCTTTCCTGTCTGGAGCCGGAATATAAACAACGAATACGACCTTCTTATTTACATAGCCAGTTGGCCTACTCCACGCATCCATGCATGGAATACACTACTTTGCGCACGCGCTATCGAGAACCAATGTTACGTATGCGGTGTGAACCGTACAGGACGAGACGGCAACGGACTTCACTATCCGGGATATTCAGCCTTGTATAGTCCTAAAGGCGAGATACTGACAGGGACTCCCGACTCAGAAGAAAAGATACAAACCATCGAACTTGATATAGAAACCCTCACTGCCTTTCGCCATAAATTCCCCAGCTGGAAAGACGCAGACTCTTTTCTCCTTTATTAAATCTACAGGACATAATTTCCGCATTTAATAAAAATATCTCTTGAATTATAGTATATAAATGCAAAAAAGTATCTAATTTTGCCAGACAATCAATTTATTGTACCAAAAAACAAACCCTAATTTAACTCATAACACGAATGTTAACCCAATTAATTAACGCACGTATACTCACCCCCCAAGGATGGATGAAAGACGGTTCCGTGCTTATCAGAGACAATAAGATTTTAGAAGTCACAAACTGCGATCTGGCTGTTATCGGAGCTGAACTTATTGACGTCAAAGGTATGTATGTAGTTCCCGGTGGGGTAGAAATCCACGTGCATGGTGGTGGAGGCCGCGACTTTATGGAATGTACGGAAGATGCCTTCCGGGCAGCGGTCCATACTCACATGAAACATGGCACTACAAGTATTTTTCCTACACTTTCATCATCTACAGTCCCCATGATCCAGCAAGCTGCTGAAACCTGCACCAAACTGATGGAAGAGAAAAACAGCCCTATTCTGGGACTGCACCTTGAAGGTCATTACCTGAACATGAAAATGGCAGGAGGACAAATTCCCGAGAACATCAAGAACCCTGATCCGAATGAATATATTCCGATCGTAGAACAGTATCATTGCATCAAGCGCTGGGACGCCGCTCCGGAACTTCCGGGAGCCATGCAGTTCGGAAAATATATTGCTGCCAAAGGCATTCTCCCTTCCGTGGCACATACACAAGCCGAATTTGAAGACATCCGTACGGCATATGAAGCCGGATATACCCATGCCACCCACTTCTACAATGCAATGCCCGGTTTCCACAAGCGCAGAGAATACAAGTATGAAGGTACAGTCGAAAGTATTTATCTGTTGGATGATATGACCGTAGAAGTAGTAGCCGATGGAATCCATGTACCTCCTACTATCCTGAGACTTGTATATAAAATAAAAGGTGTAGAAAGAACCTGCCTGATTACAGATGCCCTTGCTTGCGCCGACAGTGACAGCAAAGAAGCTTTCGACCCGCGTGTTATTATCGAAGACGGAGTATGTAAGTTGGCCGACCATTCTGCTTTGGCAGGAAGTATTGCCACAATGGACCGCCTGATTCGTACCGTCGTACAGAAAGCAGAAATTCCATTGGAAGACGCAGTCCGTATGGCTTCCGAAACCCCGGCACGTATCATGGGTGTATACGACCGTAAGGGTTCCTTGCAAAAAGGCAAAGATGCCGATATCCTGGTACTCGATGAGGACCTCAACGTAAGAGCCGTATGGGCCATGGGTAAGCTGGTGCCTGAAACCAATACGCTGTTTTAATCGAATAGACGTTTTTTGAACATAAACGGTGAACAATGAACAGACTATTATAACGCAGCCTGTTCATTGTCCACCGTTTATCGTTTAACCTTCATCGTTTTATCACTCCCCTGCTCCCCATTTATAGGTAAAAAAAGATTTTAATTTAAATTCCCTGTCAACCTTATCGCATAGTTGATTGTTTTTATATATATTTGTTCAGAGTTTCCGATAACGACAAAGACTCAGTCAAACTTAATTAATAACAAACTTATGAAGACAAATCTTAGTTCTCAGATTACACTCAACAGGGTCTCCCCCAGGTATTATAGACCGGAGAATGCATTCGAGAGATCGGTATTAACCCGATTAGAGAAAATTCCTACAGATATTTATGAGTCTGTGGAAGAAGGTGCAAATCATATCGCTTGCGAAATAGCACAGGTCATTCGCGATAAACAAAAAGCAGGACGTTTCTGCGTACTGGCATTGCCGGGTGGAAATTCACCACGCAGCGTATACACCGAATTGATTCGCATGCACAAAGAAGAGGGACTCAGTTTCCGTAATGTAATCGTATTCAATATGTACGAATACTATCCATTGTCCCAAGACGCTATCAACAGCAATTTCAACGCATTGAAAGAGATGTTCCTCGATCACGTTGATATTGACAAGCAGAATATCTTCACTCCGGATGGTACGATCGCTAAAGATACCATCTTTGAATACTGCCGCCTGTACGAACAGCGCATCGAGAGTTTCGGCGGTATCGATATCGCCTTACTGGGCATCGGCCGCGTAGGTAATATCGCTTTCAACGAACCGGGTTCACGCTTGAATTCTACCACCCGATTGATTCTGCTGGACAGCGGATCACGCAATGAAGCATCCAAAATATTCGGAACCATTGATAATACGCCAATCAGTTCCATTACAATGGGTGTGGCCACTATTCTGGCAGCAAAGAAAATCTATCTGCTGGCATGGGGTGAAGAAAAGGCGCACATGGTGAAAGAGTGTGTGGAAGGTAATGTAACAGATACCATTCCGGCATCTTATTTACAGACTCACAACAATGCACATGTAGCCATCGACTTGTCGGCAGCTTCCAACCTGACACGTATTCAGCGTCCATGGCTGGTCACTTCTTGCGAATGGAACGATAAACTGATCCGCAGTGCTATTGTATGGTTGTGCCAGTTGACCGGAAAACCAATCCTGAAACTGACCAACAAAGACTATAACGAAAACGGACTGAGCGAACTGCTTGCCCTATTCGGATCTGCTTATAACGTAAATATCAAGATATTCAACGATTTGCAGCACACCATCACCGGATGGCCGGGTGGCAAACCGAAGGCAGACGACACCTATCGTCCCGAACGTGCCAAACCGTATCCGAAACGGGTTGTCGTATTTTCTCCGCATCCCGATGATGACGTGATCTCCATGGGAGGTACGATTCGCCGTCTGGTAGAACAGAAACATGAAGTTCATGTAGCATATCAGACTTCCGGAAACATTGCCGTAGGTGATGAGGAAGTAGTTCGTTTCATGCATTTCATCAACGGATTCAACCAAATCTTCATAAACAGTGAAGATCAGGTGATCAGTGAAAAATATGCCGAAATCCGTAAATTCCTGAAGGATAAGAAAGACGGTGATATGGATACACGCGATATCCTGACCATCAAAGGCTTGATTCGCCGTGGCGAAGCACGTACAGCTTGTACCTATAATAATATCCCACTGGAACGTTGTCACTTCCTGGATCTGCCTTTCTATGAAACCGGTAAAATCCAGAAAAATCCGATCAGCGAGGCTGACGTAGAAATCGTCCGCAATCTGCTCCGTGAAGTGAAACCTCACCAGATTTTTGTAGCCGGTGACCTCGCTGACCCGCACGGCACACACCGTGTGTGTACAGATGCCGTATTTGCTGCTGTAGACCTTGAAAAAGAAGAAGGAGCCGAATGGTTGAAAGATTGCCGTATCTGGATGTATCGTGGTGCATGGGCCGAATGGGAAATTGAAAACATCGAAATGGCTGTGCCTATCAGTCCGGAAGAATTGCGTGCAAAACGTAACTCCATCCTGAAGCACCAGTCCCAGATGGAAAGTGCTCCGTTCCTGGGTAATGACGAACGCCTGTTCTGGCAACGTAGCGAAGACCGCAACCGGGGTACCGCAGCTCTTTACGACAGCTTGGGATTGGCCTCTTACGAAGCAATGGAAGCATTTGTGGAATACATTCCACTATAATCAGAGCTTATTAGTGAAATAAAAATAAAGAAGAGTGAGGAGTTTGAGACTCTTCACTCTTCTTTTCTTTAATAAAAAGACAAATCATACATGAAACAAGAAGAATATCTCCGTCTTCTCCCTGTCGAGGGAGTATATAATATGCGCGACTTGGGAGGTTATCCCGCAGCAGGCCATAAACACGTAAAGTGGAAAACATTTATCCGTTCGGGCGATCTCAATAAACTGACAGAATCCGACCTGGCCTATCTTGCCTCTTTATCCATCCGTACGGATATTGACTTCAGAAGTATACAGGAAAAGAAAGTGGCAGCAGACAGAATACCGGCAACGGTAACGCAATACATTCCTCTGTCCATCGAAGCCGGTGACATGACCGACATGGCTCACTTCAACCTGAACAACATTCCGAAAATACTTGAACAGGCATACGTCTATATCATCCAAAATGCCCAGGATACTTACCGGGAGTTTTTCCGGATTGTTTCGGAAGAACGGAACACTCCTCTTTTATTTCACTGTTCGGCCGGAAAAGACCGTACCGGTATTGCCGCCGCATTATTATTGGGAGCATTGGGTGTAGACAGAAAAGTGATTATGGAAGATTATATGCTGTCTGCCGAATACCTAAAAGGCAAATACGATGCGATCGTACAGGCCCATCCCGAATTCGCGCCTCTTACCACCGTGCGTAAGGAATATCTGGAAGCAGCCTTCCAGACTATCGATTCCGATTACCAAGGCCTGGAGAACTTCCTGAGAAACCAATTAGGAGCAGATATCGACAGACTAAGGGCATTGTATACCGAATAAACGGTTCATTACCAGTCTGAATTGCTAATGACTTATCGGGATCACCGGTTTTTCATTTATTTCTTCTATTTTTGTACCCGGACTATTACTCAACCGAATATATGAAAAAACTATGTATACTCCTCCTGTTGCTTCTTACGGGCACAGATATCTTATTTGCGCAAGAAATTGAAAAGAGCGTAAAAGAACGGCTTAGCAATTACTTTGAGACTTACATCCCGGCATCTGCCAATACCGGAAGTAGTAAGTTAAAAAGCGTAGATATTGACTTTGAAGGTAAAAAACTATCCATCTATGCTTCCGAAAGTTTTGCTTATCAGCCCTTTCTACCGGAAACAGTAGATGAAATTTACCATCAGATAGCAGAGTTACTTCCGGGTCCCGTACGCTTTTTCCGAACCACGGTTTATGTCAACGACCAACCCATCGAAGAGTTAGTCCCCAACTTCTTTCGTGGGAAAAAGAAAGATAAGTCGCGACTCTCGAATGCGGAATACAAAGGAGCACCTTGGGTAAAAAATGTTTCCCGCCCCTATGAAGTAACCAAAGGACTGCAAAACCGTCACATCTCCCTCTGGCAAAGCCATGGCAAATATTTCAAAAACGATAAAGGCGAATGGAGTTGGCAACGTCCACGACTGTTCTGTACCACAGAAGACTTATTCACGCAATCTTTCATCCTGCCTTATGTCATTCCCATGCTTGAAAACGCCGGAGCTAATGTTTATACTCCGCGTGAACGGGATACTCAGAAAAATGAAGTGATTGTAGACAATGACACCCGAAACGGTTCCATCTATCTGGAAATGAAAAGCCGCAAGGCCCGTTGGAATCAAACAAACGGTTATGGATTCGCACAAAGAAAATCTGTCTACAAAGATGGAGAAAATCCCTTCCTGACAGGTACCGCACGCTTCACCCGTACAGAAAAGAAAAAGAATAAGGCATTCGCCGAATGGATCCCTACCATTCCCGAAGCGGGAAATTATGCGGTATATGTATCTTACCAAACACTCCCCAATAGCGTTAGTGACGCCAAGTATCTGGTATTTCACAAAGGTGGTGTAACGGAATTCAAAGTCAACCAGAAGATAGGCAGTGGCACATGGGTATACCTTGGTACATTTGAGTTTGACAAAGGCAGCAATGATTACGGCATGGTGGTACTGAGCAATGAAAGCAATGAAAGCGGAGTTGTCTGTGCCGACGCCGTACGTTTCGGCGGAGGAATGGGAAACATTGTCCGGGGTACTACAGTGAGCGGATTACCCCGCTATCTGGAGGGTGCGCGTTATTCCGCCCAATGGGCAGGAATGCCTTATGACGTTTACGGAGGAAAACAGGGAGAAAACGATTATGCAGACGACATCAATGCACGCTCCAACACCATCAATTATCTGTCGGGGGGCTCCGTATTCAATCCCGTACAGAAAGGATTGGGTGTACCGTTAGAAATGAATGTGGCACTACACAGTGATGCCGGATACAGTAAAACGGACGATATAGTAGGGTCACTCGGCATCTATACAACCAACTTCAATAACGGACTGCTCAACTCGGGAAATAACCGATATGCTTCGCGGGATCTGGCCGACCTCATGCTTACCCAAATACAAAAGGATATTCGTGCCAACTTTAATATACAATGGACCCGACGCAGCATGTGGGACCGCAATTACAGCGAGACCCGCCTGCCTGCCACCCCATCCACCATCATCGAGTTACTGTCGCACCAGAACTTTGCCGACATGAAACTCGGACACGATCCGAATTTCAAGTTTACCGTAGGACGCGCCATTTATAAAGCCGTACTGCAATTTGTCAGCAGCCAGCACAACAAAGAGTATGTGGTACAACCACTTCCCGTAAGCAACTTTGCCATCGGATTCGGTAAAAAGAAAAATACTCTGGAACTTTCATGGCAGGAAAAGAACGATCCATCGGAGCCCACTGCCCGTCCTCGTGAGTATATAGTATACACCCGCATCGGATATGGTGGTTTCGACAACGGGGTACGTGTGGACAAGCCTTCGTACTCTCTAAAAATAGAACCGGGCCTGGTTTATTCATTTAAGGTTACGGCTGTCAACCGGGGAGGAGAAAGTTTCCCGTCTGAAATTCTGGCGGCCTACAAAGCCAAGCGAGAACACGGAAAAGTGCTTATCATTAACGGTTTCAATCGGTTAAGCGGACCGGCAGTTATTGACACACCGGATGAAGCAGGCTTTGATCTGGAACAAGATCCCGGTGTCGCCTACCAATATAATATTTCGTTTTGCGGAGCACAAACAGACTTTGATCGCTCTCAAGCCGGAAAAGAAGGAAAAGGGAGCCTGGGTTATAGCGGCGGCGAACTGGAAGGAATGAAAATTGCCGGGAATACCTTCGACTATCCATTTATACATGGCAAAGCGATTCAGGCTGCCGGAAACTACAGTTTCGTTTCATGCAGTGACGAAGCCGTTGAAAACGGACGTGTCCAACTGGAACACTATCCGATCGTAGATTTCATTCTGGGCCTGGAGAAAGATGATATCCAAAGTGATCCGGCCCGCAAAACGTATTATAAAACATTCTCTTCACCTATGCAGCGCTTACTGACAGCTTATTGCCAGTCAGGAGGAAACCTGCTTGTCAGCGGATCCTATATAGGCAGCGACATGAGTAATTCGCAAGGTAACCGAGAATTCACAGAGACTGTACTGAAATACGGCTATCAGAGTTCATTAAGTGATACCCGTTCCGGACAGATCACGGGCCTGGGACGTACCATACAGATTCCCCGCTTGCTTAACGAAAAGTCTTATGCGGTAACTGCTCCCGACTGCATTGTGCCGGTAGGTTCTGCTTTCCCGGTATTCGCATATCAACCCGGGCAACGCAGTGCCGGAATTGCCTATAAAGGAGATTATCGGGTATTCGCAATGGGATTCCCATTCGAAAGCATTGAAAGCGAAACGGACCGTGCCACAGTAATGGCAGCAATACTAAAATTCTTCGGAGAAAAATAAACTTTCAATAAACATGGTTATGTCCCGGCATTGGGTATTAGTCTTTTGTCTGCAAAGAACTTGTTCTTTGCAGACAAAACTGTCATAATGTCTGTTATTTACGTGAATTTATTTTAAGACTTACTGCCATCTGACATAATGGCTGCTATCGTTTTTGTTCCTGTCATCATTCGGTTGTCCCATTACCATTACTGTTTTTGCCATCTTATCTTTTTCTAATTTCATAATAGAGTCTTCTAATCTGATTATTTATGGTTGGATAATCATTTGTGGCATTTTAGATGAACCAATTTTTTATAATTATGAAAACAAAAATGTTTTTTTTAGTAGTAGTCATGCTACTTTGTAGAGGCGTAGCTTATGCATACAGCCCTTCCGTGAACGTTCCGATTTTAAAGGTGGAAGGAATCGAACAAGATATTCCACCTCCTCATGTTCCGCCTCCCCCACTGCCAAGCCAGGTCTTTCTTCATGTGGGCGAAATAGCTGAAATTCCATATCCCATGTTTGGAGCAATGGTATGGGAATGCGACAACCCGCCGGAAGGCATAGAACAGGAAGCGTCATACGTACTTGGCTCCATGATTATTCTGCGCATCAGAGGAGTTTTGGCAGGAAGATATCAGGTTAATATGAAATGGTACAATCCGCTCAATCCGGGGCAGCCCCCATTAGGACGGCAAACCATTCAGATTATTGTTCAGCCATGGCCTTGACAATTGACGGATAAACAGTCATAAGGTTCCCTCCGTGAGCATGTCTGCTCACGGAGGGAATTCTATGAAAATATGAATTCATCAAAAAAAATCCCTGCTGCATACTCCATTCTTCATTTTAAATTCTATCTTTGCTCCTAATAATAACTATTAAAATAAAAACACTATGTACACAATACAAGCAAATCCGAGCGGTACACGCAGCATGGAAATATCTGAAGAGAATTTGGTAACCATCGAAAAATACTCTCTATTCCAGCATCTGATAGACAGCAATGGCATTGTAGATGAAGCCGTTCTGGAGAAGCTGAAACTGAATATACGTTCGCTGATAGCAAGTCAGGAAGAAGACAGTAAGGACCTGCTCGACCTCTGCATAGACGTGATTTATCACAATAATATGAAAGCATTCGGGTTGCAGCAACTCATCAAACTTTATCTCACCTGGCTATCGAAGCAGGAAGCAGAAGAAGAGGAGGAAGTATGATTACCATTGATACCTGCGGAATGACAAACTATAGCCCGTTGATTCCGGCCATAAAAGCGATGTGTAATGCCAGTTCCGGTGACAAGATGGAGATTGTAACGGATCAGGTAGCCGCATTTCAGGATCTTAAGGAATATTTATCAGAACAAGGTATCGGATTCCGCGAAATATATGATGGAGAGCGGATGACTTTACAGTTTACTATCTTATGAGCGAAGTACAAAATCAAATAAAGAAATGGCCGGTAACGGCAATCAAAAAAATAAAAAATACATTCGGTAGCGCAGAAAAGTTCTACGCTACCGTTTATCTTATTGCCCGCAACGAGCATCATTGTCAAATGATGGGAGTAGCCGGAGCCGAACAGCGCTTAAAAACGATTCATGCCTATCAGGGTATGATCCGTTTTATGCTTGATGAAGAAGGACTTAACGGTAAGGAAGTTCTTGAAGCCATAGCCAGCGACTATCTGGAGGATTTCGTGAACTATCGTGAGCAAGACTTCGGAATGACCAACGAGGAATTCATTGCTATTATTAAAAGAATCGGCTGAGCGCATGAATTTATTCCTGATTATTTTGGGCAGTATCTGCCTGCTTGTCGGATTGGCCGGATGTATTGTCCCCATGTTGCCGGGACCTCCTGTTGCCTATCTGGCATTGGTATGTCTACACTTCACCGATAAAGTTTCCTTCACTATTCCGCAACTGTTCCTTTGGCTGTTCATTGTGGTACTGATACAAATACTCGACTATTTCATTCCAATGTTTGGAGTGAAAAGGCTCGGAGGTACTTCATGGGGTAAATGGGGATGTATCATCGGTACCTTTGCCGGTATTTTCCTGTTTCCTCCCTGGGGGGTATTCATCGGTCCGTTTGCAGGTGCAGTAGCAGGCGAATTGCTGGGCGGTAAAGAGACCAAATACGCCCTGAAAGCCGGATTCGGAGCATTTGCAGGTTTTCTGTTGGGTACTGTGCTGAAGGTGGCCGTATGTGGTTGGTTCATCTTCTGCTTTATCCGTGCCCTCGTATAGCAAAATTATCCGTATCTTTGCTCCCATGAAAGAATATCGACTTACTGATTGGTTACCCACCACTAAGAAAGAAGTAGAGCTTCGCGGCTGGGACGAACTGGATGTCATCCTTTTTAGCGGTGATGCTTATGTAGACCATCCTTCCTTCGGAGCGGCCGTCATTGGTCGTATCCTTGAAGCCGAAGGTTTACGGGTGGCCATCGTACCTCAGCCCAATTGGCGTGACGACTTGCGCGACTTCCGCAAACTGGGACGTCCCCGCCTTTTTTTCGGCATCAGTGCAGGTTGCATGGACTCCATGGTGAACAAATATACAGCTAATAAACGTTTGCGCAGCGATGACGCCTACACACCGGACGGACGTCCGGATATGCGACCGGAATACCCCTCAATCGTGTACAGTCAGATCCTGAAAAAACTCTATCCCGATGTACCGGTCATTTTAGGAGGTATTGAAGCAAGTATGCGCCGCCTCAGCCATTATGACTATTGGCAAGATCAGCTTAAAAAAAGCATCCTTTGTGAAAGCGGTGCCGACATGCTGATTTATGGTATGGGTGAAAAGCCCATTTGCGAACTGGTCCGCAGATTAACAACACACAATGAATACCGGGACAGTACGACTTCACCGTTTAACATCTGCCGTTCTTCACTGACTACTATTCCGCAAATTGCTTATCTGACCGATGAATATGAGCCTGATGAGCAAGATATTGCCCTCCATTCCCACGAAGAATGCCTCGCTGATAAAAAGAAGCAGTCCGCCAACTTCAGGCACATTGAAGAAGAAAGCAATAAATATGCAGCAGCCCGGATTATTCAAGCTGTAGACAGCAAAGTAGTAGTGGTAAACCCACCCTATCCACCGATGACACAGGAAGAATTGGACCATTCATTCGATCTTCCTTATACACGCTTACCCCATCCCAAATACAAGGGAAAACGTATTCCGGCTTACGACATGATTAAATTCTCCATCAATATCCATCGGGGATGTTTTGGAGGATGTGCCTTTTGTACGATCTCCGCCCACCAGGGAAAATTTATTGTGAGCCGAAGCAAAGAGAGCATTCTGAAAGAGGTAAAAGAGGTGGTACAACTACCCGACTTCAAAGGAAATCTTAGCGATTTAGGAGGACCTTCTGCCAACATGTATAAAATGGGTGGAAAAGACCTGGCACTTTGCAAACATTGCAAACGTCCTTCGTGTATCCATCCCAAAGTATGCCCGAACCTCAATACAGATCATCGGCCATTGCTGGATATCTACCATGCAGTAGATTCTTTACCGGAAATCAAACGGAGCTTTATCGGCAGCGGAGTACGCTATGATTTACTGCTTCATCAAAGCAAAGACCCTTCCGTCAATAAAAGTACGGCGGAATACACCCGCGAACTAATAGCACGCCACGTCAGTGGCCGCCTGAAAGTAGCACCGGAACACACCAGTGACCGGGTACTGAGTATCATGCGTAAACCTGCCTTCAGCCAATTCGGGGAGTTTAAAAAGATATTTGACAGAATCAACCGGGAACTTGGCTTACGCCAACAATTAATCCCCTATTTCATCTCCAGCCATCCCGGATGTAGAGAAGAGGATATGGCAGAACTGGCAGTAATTACCAAGCGGCAGGATTTTCATTTGGAACAGGTGCAGGACTTCACTCCCACCCCTATGACCGTAGCTACCGAAGCCTGGTACACCGGCTTCCACCCATACACTCTCGAACCGGTATTCAGTGCCAAAACCCAACGGGAAAAATTGGCCCAAAGACAATTCTTTTTTTGGTATAAACCGGAAGAACGACGGAACATCATCAATGAACTGCGCCGCATCGGACGGGCAGACCTGATAGACAAGTTGTACGGAAAAAGATAATTCATGCTTTATTCACTCCGGAGAACACAGAGGACACAAAAGTTTCGCTGTTTGAAGATAAAATTTATCCTCTGTATATACTCTGTGTCCTCCGAGGTGAACTGTCTATTCTTTTTCTCTCACCGGCAATGCCACTATCTCCTGAAGCACACTGACGGCGGTTTCCACATTCGGAATGTCTTTCACCAACATAGACCGACGTCCGTTCTGCTCCCTCAAATCGCATCGGCGGGTATATTTCATCATATAATCGATCATCTTGCCGAAAGCGGCACTCTGATAATACGGACTATCCGGATTGCTGACAAAGAACAGAGTCATACGCCCCCCTTTCAGGAATATTTTTTCCACTCCCAAACGTGCAGCCAGACGCCTTAGCGGTACAATACGTAACAATTCCTCCGTTTCGGGAGGAACAGGGCCAAAACGATCCTCCAACCGTAAACGGAAAGCATTTACATCTTTATCAAGAGTCAATCCGTCCAATTCACGATACAGTAACATACGTTCGCTGCTACCTGTCACATAATTGGCCGGTAACAACAATTCCAGATCGCTTTCCACCTGGCACTCTTCTACAAACTCTTCACCACTTATGATGCCTTCCCCCTTTAATTCGTCGGCATAGAGCTCTGCAAATTCATCTGTTTTCAGTTCATGTACAGCCTCGGATAATATTTTCTGGTAAGTTTCATAGCCCAGATCAGCAATAAAACCACTTTGTTCGGCTCCCAACATATTTCCTGCACCACGAATATCCAGATCCTGCATGGCAATATGAATGCCACTCCCCAAATCACTGAAATTCTCAATAGCTTGCAGACGACGTTTAGCTTCAGGCGTCAACGACGATAACGGGGGAGCCAGTAAATAACAAAAAGCTTTTTTATTGCTACGTCCTACACGTCCGCGCATCTGATGCAAGTCACTCAGACCAAAGTTCTGAGCCTGATTGATAATAATAGTATTGGCATTCGGTATGTCGATTCCACTCTCAATAATGGTGGTGGCAATCAACACATCATAATCATAATTGACAAAACCGAAGATAATCTGCTCCAATTCCACCGGCTCCATCTGCCCATGCCCGATAGCAATCCGGCAATCCGGAATACGACGGAGAATCATCGCTTTGAGTTCCGGGAGATTGGCTATACGATTATTGACCAGAAAAACCTGCCCATTGCGGCTCATTTCAAAATTAATGGCATCGGCAATCACCTCTTCACTGAACGTATGCACTTCCGTCTGTATCGGATAGCGGTTGGGAGGCGGAGTAGAAATCACACTTAAATCACGTGCTCCCATCAATGAAAACTGCAACGTACGCGGAATCGGAGTTGCCGTCATCGTCAATGTATCCACATTCACTTTCATCTGGCGCAGTTTCTCCTTGACCGACACACCGAATTTCTGCTCTTCATCAATGATCAACAGGCCAAGGTCCTTGAACTTGACATCTTTACCCAGAATACGGTGAGTACCGATCAGAATATTTACATCTCCGGTTTCCAATCCTTTGATAACTGCCTTTGCCTGTGCTGCCGTACGGGCACGACTGAGATATTCTACCCGACAGGGAAGCCCTTTCAGACGGTCACGGAAAGTCTGGAAGTGTTGGTATGCCAATACCGTAGTAGGCACCAGGACGGCTACCTGCTTATTGTCCGCTACAGCTTTAAACGCGGCACGTATGGCCACTTCCGTCTTGCCGAACCCCACATCTCCGCACACCAACCGGTCCATCGGCATATCCCGTTCCATGTCCTGTTTCACATCTGCCGTAGCTTTACTCTGATCGGGGGTATCTTCATAAATGAACGAAGCTTCCAGCTCCCGTTGCAAAAAGCTGTCGGGACTGTATGCAAACCCCTTCTCCTCACGACGTTGTGAGTAAAGTTTAATCAGATCACGGGCTATATCTTTAATCTTTGTCTTGGTACGCTCCTTCAACTTCTCCCAGGCACCGGTGCCCAGCTTGTTCAACCGGGGAGCTTCTCCTTCTTTCCCTTTATATTTTGAGACTTTATGCAACGAGTGGATGGAGACAAATACCACATCTTCATTCTGGTAAACCAGTTTCATCACTTCCTGCGTCGTATCTCCGTTAGGAATACGCACCAGACCGGAAAAACGTCCTACTCCATGATCGGTATGCACCACATAATCGCCGGGAGTAAACTGATTCAGTTCTTTCAGTGAAAGAGCAACTTTTCCCGAACGGGCTTTATCACTCTTCAAGTTATATTTATGGAAACGGTCGAACAATTGATGATCTGTAAACAGGCAAAGTTTCAGAGTGTCATCCGCAAACCCCTCATGCAGTGTCCGTTCCACAGCTGTAAACTGAATCCGGTCTCCACGGTCCTCAAAAATAGCCCTGATACGGTCTGTCTGTTTCGTACTGTCACTACAGATATAAAGTGTGTATCCCCGGCTCAGATAATCTTTGAAAGACTCTGCCACCAAATCGAAATTCTTATGGAAGATGGGCTGTGCCGTAGTATGGAAAGTCAACGTGGCATCCGGTGTACCGGTTGGCTTGTTGCCAAACTCCATCCGCCGGAAATCTAAGGCACGGACAGTAAATTCACTACCATCAATCAGTTTGCCTTCCAGAGTGATGCCTCCGTTCTCTTCCGCCTCTTGTGCAGCAAGAGCCTGTGGTGTAAGCGATTCATCGTGAACAGCCTGAATGCGTTCCCGCAACCAGAGAAAATCACGCATTGCCAGAGTCGTGTCTTTCGGAATAAAGTCAAGGAAAGAAGTAGTAACTTTTCCGGTTACGGCAAGGTCGGGTACAATGACAATGCTTTCCTTTTTCTCTTTCGATAGCTGTGACTCTACCTCAAAAGTACGGATACTCTCCACATCATCACCAAAAAAATCGATACGATAGGGATACTCGGACGAAAAAGAAAATACGTCAATAATACTGCCGCGAACAGCATACTGTCCCGGTTCATACACATAGTCGACATACTCAAACCCGTAACTATGTAATACATCCGTGATAAAACCGGTGTCCACCTTCTCGCCCACATGTAACTTCAATGTGTTTTCACTCAATTCCTGGCGCGAGACTACCTTTTCGGCCAACGCATCCGGATAAGTGACGATGCACAACCCTTGCTCACCTTTCTGAAGCCGGCTGAGTACCTCGGTACGCAATATCTCGTTGGCCGCATCTTTTTGTCCATACTTCACCGAACGGCGAAACGAAGAAGGAAAAAACAAAATCTGCTCCGTACCCAATACCTGAGTAAGATCATGATAAAAATAACCGGCTTCTTCCAGATCACCCAATATGAAAACAAACGGGCAAGGACTCTTCTCTACCAGTGCCGAAGCGAATAAGGAAGCAGCGGAAGCATACAGGCCACCGCAATAGATATGTCTGACTGCGGGCTCCCCCAACAGTTTGTTCAAGGCTTCCACATTCGGATGCCCGGCATATTGATGTTGCAGTTCAGTAATCGTCATAAATAGCATTTTAGTCCATCACAAACGCACCAACTCACACAGATCGCTCAAAATCAATTTCCAATCTGTGTGAATCCATGTAACCCGTGATGCAAATTCACCGCAAAAGTACTAAATTATCCTTAGTTTTAATGCGCTATCTTTGGTTAGTAGCGGAAAAGCGTTACATTTGTCTTCAAATTTAGACACAATATGCAGACATCGGACAGCATCGTAATCATCCCTACCTACAACGAACGGGAAAACATAGAGAACATTATCCGTGCCGTTTTCGGACTGGAAAAGATTTTTCATATTCTTATCATAGAAGATGGCTCTCCGGATGGAACCGCCACCATCGTAAAAACCTTGCAGCAAGAGTTCCCCGACCGTCTCTTTATGATAGAACGCAAAGGAAAACTGGGATTGGGAACAGCATATATCACTGGGTTCAAGTGGGCACTGGAACATTCATACGAATACATTTTTGAGATGGACGCCGATTTCAGCCACAACCCCAATGACTTGCCACGGCTCTACGATGCTTGTGCCAACCAAGGAGGAGATGTAGCCATCGGTTCCCGCTACGTAAGCGGAGTGAACGTAGTGAATTGGCCGATGGGACGCGTCCTCATGTCTTATTTTGCATCTAAATATGTTCGCATCGTTACCGGACTACCGATACACGACACTACTGCCGGTTTTAAGTGTTATCGTCGTCAGGTACTCGAGACCATCGATCTTGACCACATCCGTTTCAAGGGTTACGCTTTTCAGATAGAAATGAAATTCACCGCTTACAAATGCGGGTTCAAGATTATCGAAGTACCGGTGATCTTCATTAACCGTGAACTGGGCACATCAAAAATGAATAGCAGTATTTTCGGAGAAGCGGTATTTGGAGTTATCAAACTGAAAGTGAATAGCTGGTTCCACAAATTTCCGCAGAAAACAAAATGAATTAAGATATGAAAAGAACATTAATACAAAACGCCATCATAGTAAACGAAGGACGCTCCGCACGCGGTTCGGTAGTCATCGAAGGTGAAAAAATAGCCGAGATACTGGAGAAAGGACAGAAACCGGCCACTCCCTGTGAAGAGACAATCCATGCCAACGGATGCTATCTGCTTCCGGGTGTCATCGACGATCATGTGCATTTTCGCGATCCGGGCCTAACCCATAAGGCCGACATATCTACCGAAAGCCGGGCTGCGGCAGCAGGGGGGATAACCTCTATTATGGACATGCCCAATACCAATCCGCAAACCACCACACTGGACGCACTCAATGCCAAGTTCGATTTGCTTGCCGAGAAATGCAGTGTCAACTATTCATGCTATTTCGGAGCAACAAACAATAACTATACCGAGTTTGACAAACTGGATAAAAGCCGTGTATGCGGAATCAAGCTCTTTATGGGATCGAGTACAGGCAATATGCTGGTAGACAAGATGAACAGCTTGCTGAACATCTTCAATGGAACCGATCTGCTGATTGCCGCCCACTGTGAGAATCATGAAACAATTAAAAAGAATACGGAAAAATACGTAAGAGAATATATTGAAAAATATCCTTATCAGTACTACCATGTTCACCACGAAACCCTTCCGATGGGTTACCATGCAAAGATACGTTCGATAGCAGCCTGCTACGAGTCGTCCGAACTGGCTGTACGCCTGGCACGCATTGCAGACGCTCGTCTGCATATCCTGCATATCTCCACAGCCAAAGAGCTTTCTCTTTTTGATAATGATATTCCATTGGAAGAAAAAAGGATTACGGCAGAAGCTTGTGTTTCGCACCTGTTATTCGACTCTTCAGATTATGCGGAATTAGGTACACGTATCAAATGTAACCCTTCCATCAAAGCTAAAACCAACCGGGATGCACTTCGTCAGGCTGTCAACTCCAACCTGATAGACGTAATTGCCACCGATCATGCACCACACCTGCTCAGTGAAAAAGAAGGAGGCCCGTTAAAGGCAATGTCAGGCATGCCTATGATCCAGTTCTCTCTGATCAGTATGCTTGAACTGGTGAACGAAGGTATCTTCACGATTGAAAAAGTCGTTGAGAAAATGTGCCATGCACCCGCTCAGATATATAATATCCATAACCGCGGTTTCATTCGTCCCGGTTATCAGGCAGACCTGGTACTGGTTCGGCCAGACGCATTATGGACGGTAAGTGCAGAACAAATCTTAAGCAAATGTGGATGGAGTCCGCTCGAAGGACGTACCTTTGACTGGAAAGTAGAAAAGACATTTGCCAACGGACACCTATTGTATACTGACGGACAGGTAGATGAAGCTTATCGCGGACAAGAAATCTATTTTAAACGATGAACAATTTCTGAACGATCAACCATCCAATGATAAACAAGGAGCAGGGGATAAACCGGGAACGATAAATGCAGAAGAATGGGAAATATATTGAAAGATAAAAGCAGGGCCTTCGCGATACGAATCGTAAACCTACATAAGTCTCTGAATGAAAGAATTGTTATTTAAAACCGAATATTTATCTGAAACAGAATATTCAAGCATGTTTGCCAACGCAAACGGATCAATGAAACTTATTATCACCAGCATTAAAACAGTCAAATATGGAAAAGCATAACCCGTCATCATCCCCCGTTCATCGTTCAGAAACAGTTGATCGTTCAGCGTTTGAAAACCGTTTATCGTTCAGTGTCCATGATTTATCCCCCTACATCAACTGGATTTATTTTTTTCACGCCTGGGGGTTTCAGCCGCGTTATGCTGCCATAGCCAATATCCACGGATGTGACGCCTGTCGTGCTTCCTGGCTGACAACCTTTCCGGAAGAAGAACGGGGCAAAGCTTCCGAAGCCATGCAACTCTATAAAGAAGCCAACCGGATGCTGGACGAATTGGACAGGGACTTTGAAGTGAAAAGCGTTTTTAAACTTTGCCCGGCCAATGCCGACGGAGACAACCTGATTATCGACGGTATCACTTTCCCACTGCTCCGGCAGCAAGTCAAGAAAAAAGAGAACGAACCTTTCTTATGCCTCAGCGACTTTGTACGCCCTCTGTCTTCGGGAATCACTGATACAGTAGGAGTTTTTGCCTCTTCTATTGATGCGGATATGGAGGGACTTTACGAACAAGACCCTTATAAACATCTTCTGGTACAAACACTCTCCGACCGTCTGGCCGAAGCTGCCACCGAAAAGATGCACGAATATGTCCGCAAAGAAGTATGGGGGTATGCAAAAGACGAAAATCTCTCTATTCCCGATCTTCTTGTCGAAAAATACCAGGGTATCCGCCCTGCTGTAGGCTACCCATCTTTACCCGATCAGTCTGTGAACTTTATTCTCGACGAAATTCTTGATATGAAACAGATCGGTATCCGCCTGACAGAGAACGGAGCCATGTATCCTCACGCTTCAGTATGCGGATTGATGTTTGCACATCCGGCTTCTCACTATTTCTCGGTAGGGAAGATCGGTGAAGACCAATTGGCGGATTATGCCGCGCGAAGAGGAAAAAGCGTTGGAGAGATGCGTAAATTTCTGGCAGCAAACTTGCAGTAAATCTTTTCTTTCGATATATTTGTAACTGATCCTATACTTTAAAATAGAAAAAGTTATGAAAAAGGTTCTTATTCTGTTATTATGGTTACTTCCCTCCTGTAGCGTAGTGATCCTTGCACAGACTCAGCGGATAGCGGGTACTGTTGTAGTTGGTGACGGCCAACCCGCCGTCGGTGCCGCCATTGTTGTCAAAGGCACTAATATTGGTGCCGTAACCAACGTGGATGGCAAGTTTATAATAGCAGAAGCACCTGCTTCAGCACAGCAGCTTGTTGTCTATCACGTAGGCATGGAACGCAAAGAGGTAGCCGTAGCTCCCAACGTCTATATTCAGCTCCAGCCCGTAGAGAAAGGTTTTTCATGGAATGTGAAAGCCGGAGTCAGCCTGTTCAGTTTCCGCCGCCCGGACGGCTTGGACAAACGTACCGGATTCAGTGCCGGTGTCGGTGCGGAATATAATTTCAGCAGGCATTGGGCTATTCAATCGGGACTGATGGTCACCAGCAAAGGAGCAACTGCCGAGTACGACGGGTATTCTCCGCTGTCCTCGTCTACCGAACCTATCTCTTATAAAGCCCAAATAGCTCCTATTTATCTGGACATCCCTATTCTGGCAGCTTTTAAGATGGATGTGTCAAACCATGTTAAGTTTGTAATCAATATCGGACCTTATTTAGCCGTAGGCATGGGTGGAAAGTATGAACTGACGAACAAAGGCGGCCATAAAGGTGAGTCGCATAACCCTTTCAAATCCTACTCTTCCTTAGCTGAAGCGAAAAATAAAGATGCCTTGTTGAAACGTTTCGACATCGGGGTTCAGGGAGGCATCGGTTTTGAAATATGGAAACATTACCTGGTCAATGCCTCTTTCCAGCACGGATTCATGGAGCCGGTTAAAGGAGGAACACTGTACGCAGGCGATACCGAGAAACATTACCCGATCGGAGGGATTCTGACAGTAGGATACAGATTTTAAATACAATACGTTATCACCACAGATTTCACAGATTATCACAGATCATAATTGCCAATAATCTGTGAAAATCCGTGTAATCTGTGGTGAACTTAGAAACGATATCCTATTTCAAAAGCGACATCCAGAAAACCTTCCGAGTGATTCCATGAAGTACACCCCACTCTTCCGGTTCCTCCTATCAGGAAGTGCCCGTATTCCACTCCGATTCCATAGGCAAATCCTCCGGTAAACCGTTTGCCGAACAATGACTGGCTTTCAGTAACATATTCCACTCTATTATAATTTCCACTACTATCATAAGAACGCTTGCGAAATTCTTTCTTAACGTCTCCACTGATCCCCAAGTCAATATAAGGACCGAAACTGAATACCAGATTCAGATCATTTCCTATTCTATACTTCAGTGCAAACAGTAAAGGAATCTCCAGATAGAATGGATTGTAAGTACCACTCACCTGATCATAAGAAACGGATGAAGAGCCATCACCGTTATTTTCCGTATAATAATCATAGAAATCATGCCCTTTCATTTTACGGGAAACCAACAAAAGTGAGGGTTGGAAAGCCCAGTGTTTCGACATCCGGATATCGGCCCCTACCCCTCCATAGATACTAAGACCGTCTTTCAGTTTCGATTCGGGTCCTTGCATAAACTTACCTGCTCCAATTCCGGCCTTCACGATCAACGAGAAGCGTTGCATCACTTGTGTACGCATTTGTATACGCATCGGGAGATCTACATATCCGCTGCGTTTACCTTTTGTCACCTGTAGTGAGTCGAAATAGACAGGTACTTCCTCCAGTACAAAAACTCCATTTTTATCGGTGACAGCCTGTTGGTTCGTACGTTTCAAGGTAACTACCGCCCCGTCTACCGGATAGTAATCTTCATCCACGATCTTCTCTACCACTTTTTGTTTTTGGGCCATAACGTCTGTCAGTGCCAGGCAGACCAATGCCAATGCTATATATCTTTTCATATCTTTTTATTTTTTACATTCAACATCCGATTATCCATATCCGCTTGATCAGAAACGGTAAGTAACTCCCAAAGTAAGTGCCAGGTTATGTTCCTTCGCTTCAAAACCTTCATCATCCTGTCCCAAACACATACTCTTTCCAGAAACACCTACCAACCACTTCTTGTATTCCACACCTATGCCATAGGCAACACCAAAGCTGAAAGGATGTAACAAAGAATGTTTCCCGCCATAATAATCATATTCATACTCTTTGCTATAAATGTCATACTCTTCATCGGGTTTACCTGTTTCCGTAGCTTTCACTTTTCCTGCAAAGCCATACGAAAACACAGGTCCCACAGAAAAGGCCAGATTCATTTTACGGGCTACCGGATAACGAAGAATAAACAACATCGGCAGATCCAATGAAACCGGATTCCAAGTTTCCTGATATTTCACACCGTTTCTTTCGGCATTGAACTCTGCTCCACGGTTACAAATTTGCAGAGTAGGCTGGAAAGCCCATCGTTTTGACATGCGCACTTCAATACCCAAACCAAACTCATATCCCACCTTAAAATCGGAACCATATGTAGTGTACTTACTCATGCTGATCCCGGCATGTGCCACAAACGAAAGCTTCTTACGCTTTCCGGTGAGCTGTACCGGTACATTCAGGTCCACTTCCCGGGTCTCCATACCGATGGAAGTAACAATCACCTTTTTGACCGAAAGAGGAACTTCCTGCAAGAAGAACTTACCGTCGACATCGGTTATTGTGCTGATATTGGTCCCTTTGGCTGTGACTAATGCCCCCACAATGGGTTGCTGCTTTCTGTCAAATACTACTCCTTTTACATCGTGTGTCTGTACCTGGGCCATCACGGTGATTGCACAAATACAGGCAATCACTCCTATTATTATTCTTTTCATTTGTTTTCGTTCTTTAAATCTATATTTTATTCTGCAGGGATCTCAATGGTCCGGTAATTACTGTAACTAATCCCTACTCCATTTTTCGCATAAACACGGAAAGCATAAAGCGTCCCGGGACGCAATCCGGTAACGATTTCATCAAACGTCTGTCTATAATCATCAGTAAAAGGTACTTCTATCATCTGTTCATTCGTCACCACTCCCGTTTCCTGTGAATAAACGCCATAACTATAACCATAATTTGTAATAAGGAAATCATTTGTATAGAAAGAAGCATACAACTCTACCGCCGTACCATTATATTGATACAACGAAAAATTATTGATAACCGGCTCTGTACCCCGTTCGGTCGTGAACTCAGCCACCGGCCCATAGCCTGTCCCCTCCTCAGTAGTCACATAGGGGCGTATATAATAGTGGGTAGCAGGTAGCAGGTCCATCACCTCCACCTCAAAATTCGAGTAATTATACATCCGCGTTCCCCGTGCCAATGCCTTCTGATCGGTAATTTCCGGCAATTCTTTGACTGAACTATAACAAGCACCTTGCTCTATAATTCCGGCATCGGTTTTAAAACGTACTTCCGCAGATAAATAATAACTGTATCCTGTGAACTGGGTATCGTGTACAATCAGTTTTGGCAGACCAGAAAGGCGGAATGCTTTTACTTCACTAAAACGTTCTTTGTTTGAATTTTCGCCCAATACATGATCCAGCAACCCCGGGCGTCCGCTATAGCCATACTGATAATCGTTCATTGCACAATAATAAGTTTCGCCCAAAGTCAGCATATCCGGATCCAGAAAAGCATAAAAGGTATTTCCTGTATTATGACGGATATAGGCTTCCATAATCACTTCCTTCATTTCTTTATCTTTAGCAATCAGAAACCTGGGATAGTAATAATGACCTGCTTCCCCACCTGTCACTTTTCCTATCATGACAGCGTCTGCCCGATACAGTTCTTCTGTATTCACTCCCATAATATCAGATAGCAGATTTACGGAATCTTGTGAAAGCGTAGCCATATCACAAATGCGCTCCAGCGTCAATGTTGTCTTGGAAGTTTCCATGGCTCCCCAATAATCCCCCTTATTGCCACAGGAGGTGGCCAGCAATGCCATCAGGCAGAGCAAGCCCAGTAATCTTCTCTTGTTCATCTTTGTCTATTTATAGTGTTAATTGCCGGCAAAGTTACAATATTTATTATAAATATAACAAAAGAAAACAGTTTGATTCCAAACAAATCCGAAGTACCTCTGTCCTCTCTTCCAGTAACATACAAGAAGACGTGACAAAACTACATATCCAAAAGGAGTATTACAAAGATACAGAGACAAACAGTTGTGAAGAAAGCATGATTCAGGTATGGATGGGATATTATGGAACACAATATTCCGGCATCCTCCTGTAGGGAAAAGATCCGGCCATTCCCATTCTGTCCGCCATTATCAGGCAGAACAAAAAGACCAATGGGTATGTATGATTTTCCACTGTTCAGACGAATCCAGTTTATATACTTCCGTACAGTGCATTCTGAATGTCCGATCATCTCTATAAGCTTCATAATCATATGCCAGAACAGCGACATCGGATGACAACAATACAGTGGGTTCTATCATTTTATACCTGTCGATCGCGACTTTTCCCCGAATGCTGTTATAATACTCTTCCAGAGCCTTTTTACCTTCCAGTTTGTTCTTGAAAGCAGGGTCGATATAGACAACATCATCAGATGACAGTTCTATAAACCCATCCGGGTTTCCACTATTCCATAACTTCAGAGCTTGTTCTTCCAAAGATAAAATAAAGGCCTTCAGGTCCTTGCTATTTGAAGCCATACTTGTACATCCAGTCATAAAAATACGGATTTATTTAAAACGTTTCATACTTGACAAACTCCGTCACCCACAGATTCTTATTGTTTCCAAATATAATAAATATCCGGAAATAGTCCAAATTCCCACTAATTTCCGCTTTTATTTTGTGATTATTTCCTTTCCTTTGCGACTAACCATACAAAAGTAATCCCGAAAAGAAGACAATGAACCCCACCAGCCCGCCGCAAGCCAACGAACCCGTAGAACAAGAGTTCCTCTCCGTAGTCAGGGAGTACGAGCGGGTGATTTACAAGGTGTGCTATCTTTATACCACCCAGCACGCCACACTCGGCGATCTTTATCAGGAAGTGATTCTTAATCTGTGGAAGGCTTATCCCAGATTCCGGAAAGAGTGCAAAGTCTCGACCTGGATTTACCGGATCGCACTGAACACTTGCATCAGCTTTATCCGCAAAGAGAAAAACATTCCGGAAATCGTGGCACTCACCCGCGAAGCCGACTGGCTGACGGAAGAAAAAGACGAACTGACGGAAATGCTCCGGCAACTGTACCGGATGATCAATCAACTGGGACAACTGGATAAGTCAATTATATTGCTTTATCTGGAAGAGAAAAGTTACGAGGAAATCTCGGAAATCACCGGACTGACAGTGACTAATGTAGCAACCAAGCTGAGCCGGATTAAAGACAAACTAAAAAAGATGAAAAAGGAGGAATAAGATATGGAACTGGATGATCTGAAGAAATCGTGGAACGCACTGGATGAACACCTCAAAGGCAAGGAGTTCATCAAGGAAGAAGAAATGAAACAATTGTTGGGACGCACCCGGAACAACATTAACAGCATAGAACGGTTCAACAGAAAGCTGCGTTTTGCCGCAATCGGCATACTGGCATTGGCAGTGATCTTCTGGATATGTGATGATGCACTTACGGACTTTTATTATTGGATCGCCCTCTTCCTGTGCATCCCGGCCCTTTGCTGGGATTTGTATTCCGCCCATTACCTGGGGCGGACCCGGATAGATGAAATGCCTCTGGTCACAGTAATCTCCCGTATCAACCGATATCACAGATGGATGGTTCGCGAATGGATCATAGGCATACTCTACCTGCTTGTGATGGCCACCTTTTTCTCTTTCTACAAACAGGTCTGGCAATACGGTGCTGCAGGAATCGTCAGCAGTCTGATCGTGTGGGCCGTCGGACTTGGAATCTGCCTGTGGGTGTATCGCCGGAACCTCAGACATATAAAAGAAATAAAGAAGAACCTAAACGAGTTAAAAGAATTAAATCATACAGCTTAACTTAAACCGTACTTTACAAATTCTCTCTAACTTTGAAGAGGTGTTCGCAAGTCCCCCCGAGACATACCCTACGCCTCTTTTTATTTATTCAACCCATAGCTAAGAAAATATGCTGCAACGAGTTTTAGGCTTTCTGATCGTAATCCTTGTATTGCCGGACATTTACATTTACCGGACATTTATCAAACAAATGACTCTAAGTCTTTTTTGGCGAATCCTTTACTTCTTCCCCACTCTTTTCCTGATGGCAGGAGTAGTATCGTTAGCTTTCTTTGCCAACTATGAATACGCCGAACAACATACGTTATGGATAGGACGCTTCGCCGTTGTCTTCTTCTTGTTTGCCTCTCCGAAACTGCTCTTTACGATCTGTTCCATCATCGGACGCCCGTTCAACCGATGGCTGCACTGGCCCCGGACTCCTTTTATAGCAACCGGACTGGTACTGGCCGTGCTCAACGCGGTCCTGATACTTTATGGTTCGATGGTGGGCAAAGACCGTTTTGAAGTAAAAGAGGTTACCTTCCGTTCTTCCCGCCTGCCCGAAGCTTTCAACGGATACCGCATTGTCCAGTTGTCGGACATACACATCGGGAGCTGGCAAGGAAATGCCAAGAGCCTGCAACAGATGGTGGACCTGGTTAACGCGCAAAAGCCGGACTTGATCGTATTCACCGGTGACCTGATAAACAACCGGGCCATAGAATTGGACGGATTTGAAGAGATACTCTCGCAACTACATGCCCGGGACGGCGTATACTCCATCCTGGGAAACCATGACTACGGCCCCTACTATCGATGGAAAAGTAAACGCGACCAGGTAAACAACCTGAACGACCTGAAGAAACGGCAAGCCGACATGGGCTGGGTATTACTGAACAACGAGCACACTCTACTGCACCGCGGAAACGACAGCATCGCCCTGATCGGGGTAGAAAACGAAGGAGAACCTCCTTTCTCACAGCACGGTGACTTGCCCAAGGCACAGGCAGGAACAAACGGCCTGTTCAAGCTGTTATTAAGTCATAATCCTACACACTGGAGACGTGAAGTGTTGCCCGAATCGGACATCGACCTGATGCTGGCGGGACACACGCATGCCATGCAGCTGGCCATCGGACATCATTCACCTGCTTCCTGGATCTATCCGGAATGGGGAGGCATGTACAAAGAAGGCAACCGGGGACTATACGTAAACGTAGGGATGGGATTCGTCGGACTGCCTTTCCGTTTCGGGGCATGGCCGGAGATTACCGTGATTACACTGGATAAATGAAAAAATACTGGCAAATACTGAAAGGCTACAAAGCAAGTCTGCTGGCATGTCCGCTACTGGTACTCGTGTCTGTAATGTGCGAAACCATTCAGCCGATGTACATGGCGGATATTATAGACAACGGAGTGATGCAGCGGGATCTCTCCGTCATTACTGCCGTAGGCGGAAAGATGGTACTTATCTCCATTGTCGGACTGATATTCAGTATTGCCAATGTATATGTCTCTTCGCAAGCCTCCATCGGTTTCGGGACCGACCTGCGCACCAAGCTGTTCGGCAAGATACAACAACTCTCTTTTTTCGATATAGACCGGTTCAGTACGGCTTCACTGATCACCCGGCTGACAAGTGACATCAGCCGCATTCAGCAAGTTATCCAGGTATCGATGCGTCTGATGCTGCGCTCTCCGCTGATGCTCGTCATGGCAGTGTTCTTCGTGGTACGTATCAACCCGGAACTGGCAGGCGTCCTGCTGGCTGCCATCCCGGTGTTGGGTTTCAGTGTATTCTTCATCCTGCGGAAAGGGTTCCCCTTCTTCTTGAAAGTGCAACAGAAAGTAGACCAACTGAACGAGGTGGTACGCGAAAATCTGATCAACATCCGGGTGGTGAAATCATTTGTGCGGGAGGACTTCGAAGCACACAAGTTCAAGGACAAGAGCGAAAGCCTGCGCGACACGGTGATTCACGCTTCCAACATCATTGTCGCCATCTTTCCGGTGATGCAACTGGTGATGAACCTGTCGATCATCGCTATCCTTTGGATGGGTGGGCAGAAGGTGATGGCAGGAGAGTTGAAAGTGGGCGAACTGATATCATTTGTCAACTATCTGGCACAAGTGCTGATGTCGTTGATGATGCTGTCCATGATTATCATGACTTATGCCCGTGCCTCAGCCTCATCGAAACGTATCCTGGAGGTATTGGATACACAGCCTTCACTTACCGATACGCCCGAAGGAATGCGGAGCACCCGGCAGATCGAAAAGGGAGAGATTCGCTTTGAGAAGGTCAGCTTCCGTTATGGCGGAGGCGAGACGGATGTGCTGCGGAACATAAGTTTCCACATCCGTCCGGGCGAGACGGTGGCTGTGGCAGGCGCTACCGGATCGGCTAAAAGTTCGCTCGTACAACTGATCCCCCGCCTGTATGATGTCAGTTCCGGTGAAATACGGATTGACGGCATCCCCGTACAAAACTACAACCTGCACGAACTTCATGCCCGCATCGGCATGGTGTTGCAGAAAAACGAGCTCTTTACGGGAACCATTGCGGAAAACCTGCGGTGGGGAAAACCCGATGCCACACAGGAAGAACTTGAAGAGGCCGCACGTGCCGCCGAAGCCCATGAGTTCATCCGCTCGCTGCCTGCCGGATATGACACGCAGTTAGGACGGGGCGGAGTAAACCTTTCCGGCGGACAGAAGCAACGCATCTGCATCGCCAGGGCTTTGCTGCGTAAACCCAAGATATTGATACTGGATGACAGCACCAGTGCCGTAGACTCTGAAACAGAACTCCGCATCCGGAACAACCTGAATGCATGGCTGCACGATACCACGGTGCTTATCATCACGCAACGCATATATACCATGCAATCGGCCAACCGGGTCATTCTGCTGGACGACGGAGAGGTAGAATCCATCGGAACACCGGAAGAATTGCTGGAACGCTCGGAGATGTACCGGGAAATCTATCACTCACAACAAATCGTTATCTGACCATGGCACACGGAGATCATCTGAAATACAGCGGAAAGCCTAAGGCGGGAAAGAAAACTTTCCTCCGCCTGGTATCATACGTGGCCTGCGACCGACGGTTGCTGATCGTAATCGGTGTACTGATCGTTGTGAGCATCGCAGCCAATCTCACCGGATCGTACATGCTCCGACCGATTATCAATAACTACATCCTGCCGGGAGACTTCCACGGATTGGTACGCATCCTGCTGATACTGGCAGGCATTTACCTGACAGGGGTAGCGGCTACTTACATCGAATATATTCTGCTGAATAAGATCGGGCAACGCACCGTAACCCGGATGCGCGAAGAACTGTTCGGAAAGATGGAACGCTTGCCTGTCAAATACTTCGATACCCATCAGCACGGAGATGTCATGAGCCGGTACACCAATGATATAGACCGTATCAGCGACGCACTGACCGACAGCCTGTCCGACATGTTGTCGAGCGCACTGACAGTTGCGGGCATTTTCTGTCTGATGCTCTTCATCAGTCCGATACTGACAGCAGTAACACTGATTACTGTCCCCCTGATGTTCCTCAGCGCCAAAGGAATCGTGAAACGAAGTCGGAAATACTTCAAAGCACAACAGGAGTCATTGGGGATGATGAACGGCTATGTGGAAGAAATGATCAGCGGACAGAAAGTGGTGAAGGTCTTCGGACACGAACAAAAAGTGGAAACGGACTTCGGGATACTGAACCAAAGCCTGAAGGAGAAATCGCTGAAGGCACAATTCTACTCGGGGCTGATGATGCCGGTCATGCAAAACCTGAATACGCTGAACTATGTGATCATCACCATCGTGGGAGCCTTACTGGCCATCTTCCGCGGGTTCGACGTGGGCGGACTGGCAGCTTTCCTGCAATATTCCCGGCAATTCGGACGCCCCATCAATGAACTGGCGAGCCTCTACAACAGCATACAGGCAGCCATTGCCGGAGCCGAACGCATCTTCGAGATCATAGACGAAGCACCGGAGCAGAAGGATGCGCCGGATGCCATCACACTCGAAAAAACAAAAGGAGATGTAGCCTTAAAGAATGTATATTTCGGCTACCGTCCGGAAAAAACCATCCTGAAAGGAGTATCCCTGCATGCGGCTGCCGGAAAGAAGATAGCTTTGGTGGGCGCTACCGGAGCAGGAAAGACAACCATACTGAACCTGCTGCCGCGCTTCTTTGACATTCAGTCCGGAGAGATTACCATCGACAATCATCCCATCGACCGTATCAGGCGTGACAGCCTTCGCCGATCGATGGCCATCGTACTGCAGGATACACATCTTTTCACGGGTACGGTACGGGAGAACATCCGTTTCGGCCGCCTCAACGCGACCGATGAAGAGGTAGTGGCGGCTGCACGGCTGACAGCGGCCCATTCATTCATCAAACGTTTGCCACAGGGCTACGACACGCTACTCGAAAATGACGGGGCAAACCTGAGTCAGGGACAACGGCAGCTACTGAACATCGCCCGCGCGGCAGTGGCCGATCCGGCTATCCTGCTGCTGGACGAGGCGACAAGCAACATCGATACACGCAGTGAAATACTGATTCAAAAAGGGCTGGACCAGTTGATGCAAGGACGCACCAGCCTGATTATTGCTCACCGCCTGTCTACCATCCGCAATGCTGATACGATTCTGGTGCTGGAACACGGAGAGATTATCGAGCAAGGCAGCCATCAGGAGTTACTCGCACTGAAAGGAAAATACTACTCGCTGAACGAAGAGCAGTTCAAGTAAAGTATCCGCCACAAAGGAGGATACGGAGGAGAACCGGATTCGATATCCGGGACAGGGGGAATATCATAAAGAAAGGAATCACGACAGATAGGAATACATTAAGAAAGGAAATAAGCTGTTTTACAAACAGACTCTCTTTAAAAGAACGGCAAACCAGAGGAAGAAAAGCCGGAAAGCCGGTCTTACGGAGGTGAAGAGCCGGGGTTGAAGAGGTGAAGAGCCGGGATTTTCGGCAAAAGCAGTAAGCATTTCCCGGAAAAGAAGTAAGCATTCGGTCCGAAAGCAGTAAGCATTTTCGGAATATGCTTACTTCTTTTTCAAATATCTCCTATTGTTTTTGTTCATTACATCTGTTGTTAGCATTTTTTTAGCTTATCGGACCTGTTTTTTCTCCAGTTGTGAGTCCTTACAAGAGTTTACCCGAACAATAAAAAGACACGGTTCTACCTTTCTTACGTACGTTACGGAAGAGATTGCGTAGCCTCACTTACATTCTACCGGCAAACACGAAAATTCTCTTTCCATCCGGTAATCAGAAAAGCTAAAATAAGGCGTTTTTTCCGTTCAGCCCGCCGTCCGCCCTGAAAAAACGCAGCCAAACGATTTCCGATTATCAATTTGTCAAAGTGATAGCACTCTTCCCATTCGCCGCACGATGGAGTTGTACCTGTACGGCAATGCGCTCACTCATCTCCTGCACATGCGAGATAACTCCGATCTTCCGTCCTTGCATCTGCAACTGCTCGAGAGCTTCCATCACAGTGCGTAAACTATCGGCATCGAGCGAACCGAATCCTTCGTCGATGAAAAGTGACTCCACTCTCAGGTTATTGCTCGAAAGAGACGACAGCCCGAGAGCCAGCGCCAGGGAGATAAGAAAAGATTCTCCGCCGGAAAGAGAGTAGACGGTACGCACCTCGTCACACATATCGCAGTCGATCACTTGCAGGGCGAGTGTTCCCGGCACCTGCTGCAAACGGTAACGTTTCGAGAGATAAGACAGATGTTTGTTGGCATGCATCAGTAACAGATTCAACGTATAGCTTTGCGCAATCACCTTAAATTTTGTCCCGTCCGCACTGCCAATCAGTTTATTGAGTTTTCCCCATCGGTTGGCCGTCTCCTGTTTTTCGGTCAGTTCCTGTTCCAGCTGCCTCAGCTTCTTCTGGTTTTGCTCCTGTTGCAAAAGACGTGCCTCTACGGTGGACAGACGACGTTCCGTCTCCTGATTGGTTGCTTGCTGGCGGGCGATCGTCTCCGGCAGATGTTCCGGATCGGCTATCTGTTCTTTCCGAAGCATCAGTTCGTCGATGGAACTGTTCAGTTGCCTGATCTCTCCCTGTATGCCGGAAATACGCGACTGGACTTCTTCTCCCTCCTTGCGCACCTGTTCCAGGGAGTCGTTTAATTGTTTCTCTTTTTTCCGAATGGCGGCTTCCGCATCCTCGACAGATTTGCCTTTCAACAGAGGAGCCCGTTCCTGACGGAGAGTTATCAACCGCTCACTGACCACCCGGAACTGTTCCCGAGCAGTCATCTCCGCCGTTTTCAGTAACGTAAATTGCTCTTTAGCAGCCAGAACTTGCTGCATCAACAGATGGCAGCGGGCTACACCTTCACGCAAAGCCTCACAAGCCGAGCGAAGTGTCCTGATCCGCTCCTCGTGCTGTTGCCATTCCTTATGGAGTTGCTGGTATTGGCGCATTTTCTCTGCGAGCAGATTTAACTTCTCTTGTACGGTATGCAGTTGTTTCTCAAAATAGTCTGGATTTTGCTCCTCTTCCGATGAAGGACGTTTCTGCTCAACCTCCTGGAGCAACGCCTGCAACTGTACGGTTATCTGTCCGGACAGTTCCGTCTGATGGAGCAAATCCTGTTTCAAGGCGATATTCCGGTTATTTAGTTGCTGATACTCACCAGATGCGGTTTGATACTCCAATTCGATGTTGTGATACAGGGTATGGACTACCTGCTCCTCGTCTCTATAAGGATGATCAGTGCTCCCACATACCGGACACGGTTCATTCTCACGCAAATTCTGCCGCAATGTCCTAACGTCCTTTCCCATCGCGATACGGGCATTCTCAAAAAGGCGTTGCAGCACTTTCAGTTCAGTCTCCTTCTCCGCCAACCGGGTGGTCAGAGCGGCCATTTCTTTCCGCATCTGTTCTTGTTTGTGCACCACCTCTTCCTGCTGTACTTTCAGACGTTGGGCTTCTGTCCTCGCCTTTCCCCATTCCAACATTTGCTGGCGGGCATTCTGCAAACGGGTTTGTTCCTGCATCCATCGGGCTTGCTCGTCAGTCACCGCTTCAACCCCAAAAGCGTTCAGACGGTTCACACGCTCTTCGTTCTCTTTCTGAAGAATGGCAAGGTGGTCTTCCTGCTCTTTCAGCCTATTCCGAACAGATTCAAGAAACAGCCCCGTCTCTTCCGTAACCGGTAGATCGATCTCTCCCGTCAGGTTCTTCAACGTATGGCAGGAAGTATGCAGAGTTCCCTGCACAGATTGCAATTTATCGGCTTGTGCAGTCGCTGCCTTTTCAGCACCTTGCAGTATCTCCTCCGCCTGCTTAGATTGGCTGACCAGTGATTGGATCTGAACATCCAGTTCACGTGCCCGGCTAAGATCGGGTTGCACGGCTTCGCACTGTTCCCTGAAGTGAATAAGATAGTCGGACTGGCGTGTGTGTTCTTCCCGGAGCTTCTTACTTTTTTCTTCATCCAGCCGCATGTCCTGCACTTTCTTATCACGCTGCTCCTGTTGCAACTTCAAAGTATGCAGCACCGATAGTTGCGCATTCAATTCTACCAAGGTTTTACTTCCCTGTTCACGAAGGTTGGTCAGACTCTCTTTTTCGGTCCGTAGAAGAGTGATTTCCTCTTCGGAAAGCAGTTCGATCAGAGCGGCATTGCTTTTCAGCTGATTCAGTTCTGCATCGGCTGTTTTGCTACGCAGATAGATTTCACTGGAAATACGGGAGTATATCTCCGTTCCGGTCAGCTTCTCGAGCAACTCGGCTTTGGCAGACTCACGGGATTTCAAGAAAGTAGCGAAGTCATTCTGGGCAAGCAGCACCGTACGGGTGAACTGTTCGTAAGTCAAACCGACCAAAGTCACCAATTGTGCCAACAACTCTTTCCTCGTTCCCTGTAGTTCCTGATTGGCAGTCAGATCGGTCACTTGTATCGTCTGCGACCGCAAAGAACCGTTAGCCCGGCTTCCTGTCCGGCGTACCGACCAACGAGAACGATAACAGTGTCCGGACGCTCCTAAAAAATCAACTTCGGCAAATCCCTCTCCCGTCCCTCTGCGAAGGATATTCTTCACATCGGCCTGATTCACCCGACTCTCACCGATATCTGACATATAAAGACTCTCGACCGAAGCAGAAAAGCGAGGTGTCTTATCATACAGTGCCAGACAGAGTGCATCCAGTATTGTCGATTTTCCGGCTCCCGTAGGACCGGATATCGCAAAAATCCCGGCAGAACGTAAAGGCTCGGCTTGGAAATCAATTTCAAAGGTTCCTTCTATGGAAGCCAGGTTCTTTAATCGTATGGTTAGTATCTTCATGGTTATTCGGTTTGCTTTAGAGGGTGTATCATAACTCACCACAGAGGACACAGAGTAACACAGAGGTGTTTTTAAGTTACTGATTATTAGTAAAAAACTCTGTGATACTCTGTGCTACTCTGTAGTGAAAAGAGTTTCGACACAGCCTCGAGTTCTTATTTGATTCATTCTAAATTGATTGTCCGGCAAGCCTCCTGAAACAGTTTTACCAGTTCTTCCGGCATCTCCGTCTGGTAACTGTTCTCAAAGGTTGCTTTCACAATCTGTAAGGGATTCATCTCCTGCAATCCGGCAGCCAGTACTTCTTCTTCCACGCTCCCCTCTGTCGCCTGTCTGTAAGAAGAAACAATACGGGCCAGCCGGACCGGCTTGCCTTCCAGTATTTCTTCTATTTGCTGCCGCAACATCGGCTCCGGTTCACTTAGTTTCACCTTGACTTCCAGATAGGGCTTCGGTCCATTCTCCGGAAGTTCCAGTCTGCACAATTCATCCAGTACCTCGTCCGGAGCCGCTGGCTCTTTGGCGGGTATACTCAGCAAACGTACCAAAGGTGTATATTCAAGTTTCTCTATTTCGACTGCCCAACCTTCATCCAGAATCACTTTTACTACTCCGTGGTGATAATGCTTCTCGGCAAACGACATAGGTAAGGGACTGCCGGCATAACGGATATTCTCCCTTCCCGATACGCGCTGAGCCTTATGGATATGCCCTAAAGCCGTATAAACAATTTGTTCGGAAAAAGACTCGGGCGATACACTCTCCAAACCACCGATGATGATGCGCTCACTATGATCTTTCTCGGCAATCTCCGAACCGGTTGCCAGCAGGTGTCCGACAGCCACCAATGCCTGTCCGTCAGTCCGCTTCTTCAACGCATATTTCAACAAACGGGCATACAGTTCCTTCACCCCTTCCGCATACGGATTGCCTTCAGTCTCTACCACCGGATAATCTCCCTGCCGCAAGAAAGGTACTGCCAGGCAAAGAGCTTCTACCCTCCCCGATTCATTTTTCAGTTCTACCAGTAAATGACTGTAATCTATCTCTCCGTCCTGTTTACGGACAATCCCCTTAATCTCCGTCCGCATCTCCTGCAACAACGGCAGAGGTGACTCCAACCGGGCAGCCGAATCATGGTTTCCGGCTACAATGACCAACTGCAATCCCGGGTTCTCGGTTGTCACCCGGTGAATGAAACGATAGAACATTCGCTGCGAGGCGGCAGACGGATTGGAAACATCGAAAACGTCTCCGGCAACAATCAGTACATCAATTTTGTTCTTAGTCAGGACACCGGCCAGCCAGTCCAGAAAGTGTTCATGTTCCTGTGTCCGGTCATATCCGAAAAAGGTTTGTCCCAAATGCCAATCGGCTGTATGTAGTATACGTATCATGCTATTGAAATTTGAAACAAAGTTAGCAATTATTCAGGACAGCAATATTATTTTGTTTATTTTTGCACAAGCTAAAACCAAAATCATTATGAAGATACTATACTATATTTATCAAATCTGCATTGCATTGCCCATTTTGTTAGTATTGACTATCCTCACGGCGATTGTCACCATCATTGGTTCATTATTGGGAGGTGCCCACATCTGGGGATATTATCCGGGGAAAATCTGGTCACAGTTGATCTGCCTTTTCCTGTTGATTCCGGTAAAAGTGCGTGGACGCGAAAAGCTACATGGAAGAACCTCTTACATCTTCGTACCCAATCATCAAGGCTCGTTCGACATCTTCCTCATTTACGGCTTTTTAGGACGTAACTTTAAATGGATGATGAAGAAAAGTCTACGTAAAATACCTTTTGTAGGAAAAGCATGCGAAAGTGCCGGACATATTTTCGTAGACCGGTCGGGTCCGAAGAAGGTACTTGAAACCATTCGCCAGGCCAAAGACTCTCTGAAGGACGGTGTGTCATTAGTGGTCTTCCCGGAAGGGGCACGGTCTTTCACCGGGCATATGGGATATTTTAAGAAAGGAGCTTTTCAACTGGCGGACGACCTCCAACTTGCCGTAGTTCCTGTGACCATAGACGGATCTTTTGAAATCCTGCCACGAACCGGTAAATGGATTCACCGCCACCGCATGATTCTGACCATACATGACCCTATCCCCCCGAAAGGTCAGGGAGCGGATAACATTAAAGCTACCATGGCAGAAGCCTATACTGCTGTAGAAAGTGCACTCCCCGATAAATTCAAAGGGATGGTGAAGAATGAAGATCAAGACTTATAAACGGTTTTGAACGATGAACAGGATTCACCACAGAGAGCACAGAGTAACACAAAGTTTTTTTATTGATAAGCAGGGATATTCAGTAAATGTCCCTGCTTAAAGATACAAAAAAGGCAACTAACTCGCAATGAATCAGTTGCCTTTAATTTTCTTATTTTAGGAATATCCCCAATCAATAACTTCATTTCTTCTCTGTGTTGCTCTGTGCCCTCTGTGGTGGAAAGAGTATTTGTTCATCGTTTCCCCACTCTCTTCTTCAGCACAAATACCGGAAGGAAGAAGAAGATTCCGATGATTGACATGACTAACCCACCGATGGTTCCTGCGGCCAATGGAAACCAGAACGCTTCCTTATCTGTACCTACCATGAAAGGAATAAAGCCAAGGATCGTAGAGACAACTGTCAGGAAGATAGGAATGATCTTCGCATTCCAAGCCTTGGTATAGGCCCTCAAGGCCGACATTCGGGGAGAACGTCTACGAATGGCGTTATACTCGTTAAGAATATAGATACTGGCGTTCACCGTAATACCACACAATAAAACAAACGAAGCAAAACCTCCCTGGTCAAAGTTCAGCTTAAACCAATAGAACGTCAGGAATACACCGATATATGACACCGGAATAATAAATATGATAGCCAAAGGCTGTTTCAATGAATTAAACAAGATACTTGTCGTGAAAAAGATAATGGCAATCACTACCAGCAAAAGCAGATATTGCTTATTATCTTTCTTTCCCCATCCCCAGCTATCCCGCTCCGATTGAGCCGTATACCCCATCGGGAGTTCTTTGTTAAACTCCTCCAGGTCACGTTTCAGAATTTTATTTCCTTGTTCCCCCGAACCGATATATTCGTATTGCAGGCACAACCTGTATTGCTGATTCTCTTTGGCAACCTGTTGCGGCATTTGTCCCTTTTCCATAGTAGCCAGTTCAGACAGTTTATACTGTTTGTCATCCGTTCCGTACGGAAAATATTGCATGGCCCAAATGTCATACTCCTGAGACTGTTTGGAGGAAAGCTTTATTTTTTCCGAACCATTATCCGCCACTACCGATCCGATCTCCATATTCTTACCATAAATAGGGCGGATCGTAGAGAACAGAATATTGGCATTGATGTTCTCCTGTGCCATACGTTCCCGGTTGAGGTCAAAGTAGAACTCTTGATAATCGTCTTTCCAATAAGAGAAATAAGAGTTTATTATAACTTCCTTGATCCGTCGGTGAGTCAGCAATTTGGCTTTCAACTTCTCAGCCCATTCATACAATTCATCGTAATTGTATCCATACATCTTCACCTGGAAGGAACCGGCTCCCTCACGCACATCATTACTGAACCCCTGATCCTGCAAACCGTATACCCCCCAACTGCCTCCACCCAATTGCAAGGCTTTGCTGATAATATTTGCTTTCAGTGTATAGGGGAAACCGCTATTCTGATGCTCTTTGGTAAAATAGACATTAATATTACCACGACGGGCACTGTACACCGAAGTCTGGAACTGTTTGATTTCCTTAAACTGACTCAGATAAATCTCCATCTTTTTAATCAGTTCATTCATCTGCTCCAACGTACTGCCGTTCGGAAGATTGGCATGAACATACAATACCACTTCTTCGTTCCGGGTGAAATAACTGCCTTCGTATACCTTCTGGATAAACAGGCGCAAACTGCCTCCCAGTGCTTTGTCCACAACCGGTTTCACTTTTTCTTTGTAAGTAGATGATCCTAAGGTCTTGTTATACCACTCCACGGCACGCCCTTCACCTTCCATCTTTTCCGGCAGCATAAATACCGGAAGTCCGAACAACAGTACCAACAAGATGCAGACAACCACACGCCAACGGCATAATTTACGTATCATCCAGCCATAGAAACGGGTAAAGTAAACTGTTATTCTCCGCGGAAGAGAAGCACGAAGAAGGAAGAAACGGGATTTGGTCTGACGGCGCTTTCTCTTTCTTAACCCGATCTTTTCGATCAGAGCCGGTACGAAGAAAAGAGCTACGAACAGAGATACAGCCAGATTGATAATCACTACGGCTGCAAAATCTTGCAGATTCAACCGTATCTTCTCGTCAAGGAAGAAAATGATGACCAAAGCTCCCATTGTAGTCAGGGTCGCAGCCAGAATGGACATAAAGGCTTTCAGGTTACGCCGGTGCAGGATATGGTCGGTCATCACAATCGTATTGTCTATCACCAGATTGAGCGAAACCGTAATACCGGCGAGTGAGTAGAGCTGCATTTCCAGTCCGAAAAGGTAATAGAAAATCACTGCTACGGCTATATTGATACTCAGACTGACCACGATCAAAAACAAATAGCGTGGATTCAACGTGATAAGCAGCACAAAAAACAGCAGAATCAGGACCGTAAGCCCGGTACGCAAATAAATCTTATTCAGCTCTTCGTGAATAAATTCCGTAGCATCGTAGCTTGTGTGGATCTCATATCCGGCTGGCAACACTTTCTGTATCGCCTCCATCTCTTCTTTAACCTGTGTACTCAGTTGCAACTGGTTGGCAGTTTCCTCGGCTGTAATCGACAAATAAATGGAGTTAAGTCCGTTGATACGATAATAGCTCTGAGGAGCTTCCTCCATGTGGCTCACCGTTACAAGCTCGTTCAGACTGATCAATTTTCCTTCTGTACTTTTCACCCGGATACGGGAAGCATCGAATCCTTCCTCTTTATACTCGGGCATCAGGGCCAGCCGGATCCACTCTTTACCACCTGAAGCCGACTCGATATTATAAGTTCCCAGAAACTCTTTTTGATAATAGCGGGCAACAGCCTGCTGAATATCGCTCAAAGAAATACCCAATCGTCTCAGTTGTTCGCTATCATACTCCAACACCCACTCCATGGGTGTGGCTCCGCTCAAGTCTATCTTATAGATACCCTGAATCTGTGCCAGCCTCGTCTTGATATGTTCATCGGCATATTGCTGAATCAAGATGGGAGTAGAAGGAGCATTAAGTGTAAACGACATAAAAGGACGTGAGGCATTATCGTCCGGACGCTTCATCCTGATATAGGGATAGCTCACTCCGTCGGGAAGCTGAGGCCAGGTCTGCCGGATAATGGTTGATGCCTCAAAACGTACCGCATCTATATCCGCATACTTGTCCAATTCAATGGTGATGCTCCCCGAACCGTTATCGGAGGTAGAATAGATGTTCTTTATACCTTTAATACGTGCCAACATGGCCTCCAGTTTACTGGTTGCCTCTATCTCCACTACCCTCGACGAAGTGCCTGGCATACTGAACTGTACCGTAAAACCCGGTAAAGTTCTTGAAGGATTCAGTTTTACGGGGAGCAGGGGAATCAAGGCCAAACCAATCAACGCCACGCATATAAAGGCGACAATCAGCGTGAAAGAAGAGGCTTTCGTCTGCGCTTTTATTTTAGAAGGATTATCCATCGTTTCAATGTTAGGTAGCACTATCTCACCAATTGTCCCCCCGCATAGTCAAACTTTTCAGTCAGCGGGATTCCGGTAGCAAAGTCATGCAACGTCAGTTTACGTATCTTATAATAGTTCAGCCAATAGTTCTGTAAAGCGGAAATATAGTTCTGCTGTGCTTCCTGCTGACGGTTCAGGGACAGAGTCAGACTGTTGATGTCCGCTTTCCCGATGATAAACCGCTGGCGGGTTTCGTTATAAGCCAGAATGGAAAGATCAAGTGCTTCTTCGGCACTGGTTATCAGGTTTTGCTGGATATTGAAATCGTTTACAGTCATAATCACTTCTTCATCCAGACTGATTTCATCCTGACGGGCAGAAGTCTTCACCACATTCAGGTTATTGCGGGCCATGTTATACTTACCCTTTCTTACCCCCCAGTCCACCAATGGAATGCTGACACTGACCGACACCAAATCCTGCTGCATGGGTTTATGATACACATCCCCAAAGTTATCAGCTACCTGGTTGAAACCGATACTGGCGTTCACACTCGCATTAAAACGTGATTCTTTTTTGGTTTTATCCACATTGCGTTCGGCTTCAAGTACATTCTGCTTCAATCCCAGTAGCTGAGGATTGTTTTCATGTGCCATCTGCAAAGCCTTATCCACAGGTATCACCAATTCCTGCGGACGTACGGGCAAATCGATATCAATAACCGTATTCTTATCCAAATTCAGGAAAGAAACCAAAGAAAACATAGCACGTTTCAGGGCACTCGCTTTATTTTGCAATGTATTGCGTGCATTTACCACGTCCAGTTTCAATGTCAACAGGTCCGCCTTCGAAATGGCTGCTATCTTCTGACGCTGTACTCCAATGCTGTATAACGTATCCGACGACACCATATTCTCTTTGGCCAGATTATATTCAGCCTGCGCCATTGCCAGGTTAAAGAAATAGGTAGTAGCCTGCACGGATACAGCCTCCACATTATATACAAACTCCTTCTTTACTTTCTCGTATTTAAGGGGTTCTATTTTTCTTTCCCACTTGAACGAATTATATCCTACCAGACTTTGTGAATATCCCAGTCGGATGGGCACACTGGTAAACTGTGTCGACTTACTTCCGCCAAAACTGCGCATATATCCCAATTGAGATTGCAGATAGAAAGTACCACCCGTCAAGTCGAAATTCTGCTGGATAGCCAGATTACCGGAAGCATAAAACGACTGTTGACTACGATAAACATCCAAGTCATTTTCCGAATCGTATCGCTTGGTAATATCCCGGTTATATTCGGCGGGAGTCATATTCAAAGTAAGGCTCGGCAGACGGTTGGCCTTGTAAGTCCGGTACTCCCAGTAACCGGAAAGATACATATTCTGTGTGCGGAATGCTTCCAGTGAACTATCATTGGCCAATTGTATCGTTTTCTGCAAATCAAGTTTTATATGATCCTGAGACTTCGCTACAGAAACTCCAAGCAGCAAGGTTGCCATTACTATATAATATCTTTTCTTCATATCTATCGTTTTACTTTATTTCTATAAATAAACCAGTACAGTAAAGGGATGATAAACAAACTCACCAGTGTACCGATCGTCATGGTGCCAATCATGGCAATGGAAAGCGGCTTCTGAAGCTCGGACCCAAGGTCGTACGAGAACAGCAACGGGACCATTGCGAAGATGGTGGTCAATGATGTCATAATGATCGGACGTAACCTTCTGCGCCCGGCTTCGTGAATGGCTTCCAGCAAAGGTACCCCTTCTTTACGCAATTCATTAATAGCATCCAACTTCAGGATAGAGTCATTGATCACGATACCGCAAGTCACAATCAACCCGATGGCCGACATCAGATTCAATGTATGTCCGCATATCCAGAGCAGTACCAATGCAAATGCCACGTCAATCGGTATTTCCATCAATACCAGCAAGGGTTGCATAAAGCTCTCGAACTGGGCTGCCAAAATAAAATACATCAGCAACAATGAAATGAACAGAATCACGACCAACTCGTCCAGCATCTTCTGATTGGAAAAGAAACTACCGGAAAAGCCGATGTCCCAATCTCCTGTTTCATTAGTCACTTCTTTCACCTCAGTCATTAACTGTTCAGCATCCTCCACTCCATAGAATTTATAAGGAATATACTCTCCGTTTCTTCCGGCCGTGATGCTCTTTAAATCTTCGGCGGGAGTTACCTTTATCAACTCACGCAAGGGGATGAAGTTCACCTCTCCCGTCTTACTATCCGGCTGGGTCTGAATCAATGTTTCCTGCAAAACCTGATTGACCGTTTTTTCGTCTCCTGCAATGCTGATAGGCAGATATTGTTGATAAGAATGCAACATAGCTACACTGTTCTCTTTGAAAGCAGTTCTCAGCACCCGGTACAGTTCATTATAAGAGATTTGATACAACAATAACTTTTCCTGGTTAATGCTAAGGTTCAACTGATTTTCGAAAGCAATACCCGTCGGAGGTATTCCCGTTTTTTGCCTGAACGTCTGTTCCAGTCCGCGTAAGGTACCAGGTTCGGGTGCCTTGTCTTTATTACGGGCATACAACTCGGCCACAATATCAGCCTCCCCTGTCACAAACAGTTTTTCAAAAACAGTCTCCGGTGGAGAAAACGAAATTACCGCCAAGGGATAGCGCTCTTTCAGCCTTTTATAAATCTCTGACTGCAACGGAGCAATCTCCTTCGAAGTTTCTGTCTTAAAATACAGTTCTGCCTCTGATGACGACAGCTCCTGCTCACGATTTAAGATGTAATCCTGCAGTCCGATGGAGGCCGTCTGCTCTACAGATTGCCCCTGCAACTCACGGAACAACTCGTCTACACGACGCTGATTTTCGTCCACATGGATGTTCTCGTTCCATTCGATACGGGTGATTAATTCATTTTCATCGATGTCCGGCATTCTCTCCTTATCAATAAAGAAGAAAAAGAAAATACATAGCGGGAAAGAAATAACGCAGAACAGTACACTCAGCGTTTTATGGCTAAATACCCAATCGACTCCTTTATCATAGAAACGATCCAAGGTATGTTCTTTCAACGGATTGTTAATCTTCAGCCTCAGCCATTTCGGGCCTCCTTTTATTCCGGTACGATAGACCAACATATACAAAACAGGAAGCAACATGATACCTGTAAAATATGAAACCATCAGTCCTACCGTTACGGCAAAGGCCTGATCGTAAAAAATAGCACCTGCGATACCGCTCATAAATACCAAAGGCACAAATACGGCAATTGTCGTAAAAGAAGAACTAAGCATAGGAGTTACCACCTCGCTTGTTCCTGCCACACAGGCTCTCCTCAACGAATAGCCCTTTTCCCGGTATTGTGATATATTTTCAGTTACAATAATCGAACTGTCGATCATCATACCCAATGCAAGGATCAATCCGGACAGGGAGATGATGTTGAGAGACATCTTACACAAGTAGAAAAACAAGAAACTGATGACGATGGATACCACCATACTCAGTCCAATAATAAAAGGAGATTTGATATCGCCCAGGAACAGTACGGCAACAATACAAATAAAGAAGAAACCAAGTGAAAGATTCTGCTGGAGATTGGATATCGTATAATCCAGCAGTTCAGTTTGATTTCGACTCACACTAAACTCGATATCCGGATAGATCTTTTTGAAATAGTCCATCGTTTCCGACAGTGCCTCCTTCATTTTATCCATGTTTTCGTCAGCTTGCTTAATGATGGCAAGAGTCACCGCTCTCTTTCCGTTCGAAACGGATACTCCTTTTTCTTTAACCGGCACCACCGCTATGCGACAGAATTCTTTCAACTGTATGATACGGTCTCCCTTCCGGATATAAATGTTCTCCACATCTTCCGAGGTACGAAGTAAAGTAGAAAATTTAATGTTGTATTCATAGTATCCATCCCGCACAGTCATACTCCCCGGCTCCACATTGTTTTGTGCCAAAGCCGTTTCAATATCTTCAATAGACAATTCGAGCATAGCCAGTTTGTCCATATCAGGCACAATCTGCAACTGTCTTTCCAATAATCCGGTAACGTCTACCATTGCCACTTCGGGCAATTGTTCGATACGGCGCTTGATGACCGATTCGGAAAACTCACATAAATTCAGAAATGCCCTTTGATCTGTCTCTTCATAAGCACTGTCCGTCTTCAGGGTCAGGTTCAGATAGAACACCGGAATATCGGTTGCACTTGCCTTAATCACCTTCGGACGGTCTGTATCTTTTGGCAGATAATTCATAGCCGCATCAATTTTTTCATTGACCTCTATGAACGCCAAATCCGTATTGGTACCAAAATCAAAATTAAGCCGGATAATACCTGCACCATCACGTGTTTCGCTGGACATGTCTTTCAAAGCAGCCACTTGAATCAATTGCTGGCGGATAGGCTTCACTACTGTGTTTTCCAATTCACGTGCCGAAGTATTCTTCGCTGCTACCTGTACGGTAATCTCTGGGATAGAGATATCCGGCAGCAACGATACCGGCAACGTGAAATACGTCACCAACCCCACTATGAAGCAAGCCGTAAAAGCCATCAATACGGCAATGGGACGTTGTATCAGGAATTTAATCATAATTGTTTTGTGTTAGTGATTCATCCTTATTCAATGATAGTGACCGGAGCTTCGTGTGCCAGATTGATGTTTCCGGTTACAATTACAGTATCTCCTTCTGTCAGTCCATCGGCAACACTATAGCTGTCAGCATTTTCCAGAGCGGTATGAATATAGTTCCACTGAGCCATCTTTCCATCTTTCAAAGTAAACACAACCTGTTTGCCCGACCGAAGCACCACTGCACTTTTAGGAATCACCAACTGCTCTCCCAACGAACGGTGCACACTGACACGCACATTCATTCCGCTAAACAGTCTGCCTGCCCCGTTCACCCGGGCTTTCACCTTCACCATTCCTTTATCGTCCACCAATGGATTGATTTCCGATATATTTCCTTCATGTACTGTCGCCGCATCAGAATAAGGTTTAATCACCACCTTATCTCCATTCTTTATTAAAGGCAACTCACTTTCCAGCACGGTAAAGTCTACTTCCATTCCCTGCATATCGATCACCGTGCAGAATATTTCCGAAGTATTCGCCAGATTATAAGGCTTCGAAAACAAGTTAGCAACTACCCCGGCAAAAGGTGCTATCAATGTAGCATGCTCTGCATTGTATTTTGCCATTTCATATTGCGATTTACTTTGGTCATAACCACTCTTCACCTTCGCCAATTTCATGGTTTCTTCAGGTACCTGACTGATATCATCTGCCGGATAACCTTGACTGATAAGCACATCACGCAACTCGAGCTCGGATTTTTTCAAAGCATCTTCTGCCTGTGACAACAGATTGTCAAGTTTGAACTTATCCAACTCTGCCAACTTTTGTCCCTTCTGCACCCGGTCTCCGTTCTTCACCCAAATATGAGCTATCACCTCACCACTTTCAAATCTCAGATCAGCCATTCCCTTGGCAGATACTTTTCCATTACTCACCAGTTCATGGTTGAATACCTGCTTCTTCAAGGTCATAACGGACACTTCATTTTTCGTGTCGGGCAACACAGTTTCCACTCCTTTTTCAGAAGCACTTTCTTTCTTCTCACCGGAACAAGCTGTCAGCATTGCCAATGCCAGGCAAAGCGTATAGAAGGGATATTGGTTTTTCATAATGTTATTAAACTTTTCTCTATTAATTTATGGTTGCAAATATAGTTGGTTATTTTCTAACACACAAAATAAATGGCGGACTAAATTCTGCTGGCACACTGCCATTAAAATACTGATAATTTGCCATTTACGATTTTTACGTTACAAACAGAGGTGGACAAAAAACATTTCACCCCGGTTAATCCGTAAAAAATCAGATAATCCTATCACATTTCATCCTCTATTCTCACTATTATGCTCATTCCTCTTCACGGTAGAAACCTGCTTATCTGATATCCTATTTCCGGAGAACAAATATAGCCGGCACTGAAACCAAAGCCGGAATGACCTCAATCGAGACCCTAAATATAATTGCTAATATTTAAAATGCCAAAAGAAAAAGCAGACTTTTTTTTGCATTTAAAACATATTAATCATTTACCTTTCTGCTTTTTACGATTTTTTCGTTACTTACATTTACAAGTAACTTCCTAACTTCTTCTCTCATCTCTCTTACGGCAGTCGACTGCACTTTAGGTTCTTTAGTCAAGACCAATTCCGCCATTTTCTGTAATTTATCCCGTTGTAAATACTCAGGAACAGCATACAGTTTTGCCAGCAAGTAATATGGATAAATCCGGCCCGGCAATAAATGAGTGGAACGTAATAACCATTTTTCGGCTTCAGCATATTCTCCCTTTTCCTGAAAATTCTTACCAATAATATTTAGTATCATCGGATCGCAACTTCGGGTAGAAGCCTCTTTTAATAATAAAATTGAAGCATCCGCCTCCTTTAATTTATGCAAACAATGCCCGTACTCAAATAAAAAGGCCCCTCTTTTCTTCAACTTCGGATATAAACGCTCATAGCCTTCTTTGGCACTTTGATAAGCTCCTGCCTGATATAACATGCGACAATTAGCCCAGTCTTTACACTCTTTATATACGTCCGCCTGCTGCCAATAGTATCCGGAAATCCCCAATACACAGGCAAAGACCAGTTGCCAGGCAAGAAAACGATCTGCGACACAAGCCATCAATAAAACCACGAAAGAGATAACAAAGGCGGGCAACTGCATCGGATAAGAAGAAAAAGCAAACACCAGCAACGAGATTATTCCACCACATGCGCCTAAACGCTTCAAGCCGACACCTCGCCACAGGCAAAAACCAACAAAAGCCAGGAAACAGAACAAAACCGGAATTCCCCGTTCGACTGCAATCTGCAAATATTCATTAAAAGCATACTCCGGACTTCCTGCCACCAGTTCTTCACGTAGAGAATAATCTCCTTTTGCAAAGTAAGTTTCCTGAGCTGTCCCGTATGCAAGTGCAAAACTCCCTTGACCATACCCTGTAAATGGTTTTTCCATAACAGCCTGCGTACTGATTTTCCACATGAACAATCGTCCACTGGCTGAATCTTTTTTCAGATAAAACAGACAAACTCCCCCCACCAGCACGACTATGCACAGAGCCGAAGCAATTGCTATCATCTTTGCTTTTTTACGCATCCATATCCTCTTCAGATGTACCGGCCAGGACTTATGTACACCATATACCCAAATACCGGAAACAATCGTAGCCAACCATGCCGAACGGCTCATACCTGCCGGAAGCACACAAAGTATAAGAAACAATACTGCCAATGCCCCATAATATCCGGTCCACTCAATCCAGTTTTTATTTATCCTTTTTCGCAATTTTAGCCATTGATCCAGACAAAGCGGAAAGACCATGGCCAGATAACCGGAATAAGGCCCCGGATTAAAAAAAGACCCGGTCAGGGAGTATAGAGAATGATGGGAAGAAGTAAAACCATAAAGTTGTCTTAATCCATAAACAGCCTCGGAAGCGGCCAACGCTATAAGACTCCAGACAACTACCTGATAAAAATCCCTCCCCATATCATACCTCTTTTTATAATAGACAAAAGCCAACAATAAAAGTCCTGTAGCAGCCCCCATAGCGGCCTTTGCCAGATAAGCCCATTGTCCGGACAGTTCACCTGCCGGAAGCATCGGATCATTTACCCATACCACAGACAGCAATGTGCACACTATCGCTAAAAGTCCCCCACGGAGTATAATATGTATATAATCTACCTTCATCTCCGTCATTTTATTTTTTTAAATACCCTATCCCAACGAATTTTTTCACGCAAAGGATCATCCGAACGCCATATCGTAAATGCTCTTCCTACAATATATGATTCGGGCAGCATGCCCCAGTAGCGGGAATCTTTTGAGTTTTCCATATTATCCCCCGATACGAAATAATAATTCTCCCTAAACTTATATTCTCTTATCACACTATCGCCCAGACAAACTGAATTCCCCTTTTGTTGCAATCTCTTTTTCTGTTCCCAATGAATCAATCTTCCATAAAGTAAACGGGACAACGTATCAATCTTCACTACCTGCCCCTTTGCCGGCACCGGAAGAGGACCGAACTCCTGAATGGTCCATCCCAAACGTCCGTCCCACGGAAAAGCATCTATCACAATCCCTCGCGAATCCTCTCTTCTGACCCGGGAAATCCGATGTTGTGCCTTCACATTCCCCAAACTGTCTTTTATCCCCTTGATATGATAATATCCCCTGCGTATTTCCAACGTATCTCCCGGAAGAGCAATGCACCGCTTCACATAATACTTCATTATATCGAATCCGATACTATCACTCCCATCCTGATAAGGGAAATTAAATACAAGCACATCGTTCCTTTTAAACGAGCCAAAGCCCGGCAGACGATAGATAGGAACGTCCTCACCCCGTAACGATGCAAAGATATTGAACAGTCGTGCCCCGCCGGTCCATTTATCCACCAATATCTTATCTCCCGAAAGTAAGGCCGGTTCCATCGAGTTTGAAGGTATCTTGAAAGAAGTCAAGCAAAAGACCTGTAATACCATCCAGGCTACAAAAGCCACACAAGAATAGAAACAGATATTCACAATCCAGTTTCCGATTCGTTTCACCAGTTTCACCCAAACTTCTTTCTTCATATCTACATATATATTTTAATACGATCTCCTGTCAAGAATCGAAAGTAAAAGAGACCAAATAAAATTCCCGGGTTTTAGAAAAAGCAATCCCATAAAGTTTATTAGGTTCCCGGATCGAAGCACAAATTCTCAGAATGAGGCAATCAGTATTATATTTGATTAATTCCCGGCCGTCCCAATCAAAAACAGATAAGTTATTGAATAAATTGGGATTCTTGTCACCTATAAATACACTATAAACCTTTTCATCCGTGGCACATAACGCAGAGAAGCCCCAAACAGTCTCCCCTGTGCTTTGGATAGTTCCGGATAAATATTGCACAACCGGAGGATAAAATTTTCGGATTGCTTTTAATTCTATGCCTTTTGATAAATCAAATAATTCAAGGACTCCTCCATATAAAGTTCCCACAACCATTTTTTTACAATCCGGAGATACCGCAATTGCAGGCGATGACCAAACGGCACGTTCTTCCGGAGTATCTATAGGAAAATCACTGTAATCAGCCACCACTTCGGCATCTGCCAGCATCTGAAAACGTTTTTGCTGATCCGACTTTGTTCCCAACTGACCATCCACCAGAAATTTATCATCCCGAAGTCCCCACACCCGGCGTACTGTAGCTCCTAAATTATAAAAAGGCTGTTCTTCTATCAATGTTCCCCAATTATCATCCTCTTTATCAAACTGATAAGTCAATAACTTCATAGAAGATTCATCATACACCGAAATGTTCTTTTCACGTGCATCATAATAGCACATGTTTGCAGTAGTCACTTCACCCGGTCCCTGTCCCCTTCTTACAAAACTTCCAAGCAATTGGCCTGTGCTCTTATCATATACTTGCAACCATGTATTATCAACCAAAGCCAATATAAAGATATAGTCCTCACTAACAGCCATATCCAAAGGATAGCTGATCAACAGTTCGTCCGACAAACGATGAGCATGTATGTTCTTTACTTCCGGAAACGTAGGAGGTGCATAAGCACTATGTTGTTTCTGACAAGAACACAAAATAGTTATTAAACAAACATACAATAACAACTTCTTCCACATATATTAGTCAAGGCTACATATTATGATATTTTTTCTATACTCGCAAAAATAATACATTTTAAATTATAAACACATCTTATTCGTAAAAACATTACCAAATGTTTTAGATCCTGTTTAAAAATGATTGAAACAAAAGATTAAGAAGGTTTCCGTATTGTGCAATCCTGTGGTGAAAAGACACTTTCCTACAAAAAACGCATTTCGATCTTCCATCTTCCACCATTTTAAGTTTAATTCACTAATAATCAATATAATAACATGGTGAAAGATCGTGTTTTTAAGCCATTTATCTTCCACCTCCATCTTCCATCTTCCACCTCCGTTTTTAAGGAATAAATAAGCCATAAATATCTGATATGCACATACATATAGTTAGTTTCTTATCTATTTATGTCTATTATTGTATTTTGTTTTTCTTGCTATCTTTAGTGAAAATGGTCTTTTCTTTATCCCGTCCCGCATACCTGTGCCCATGAGCCCAGGTATGCAGGCCCATAAGCCCGGGTACACAGGCCCACAAGCCCGGGTACACAGACTCAGATAACGGTGCAGAATAAAGACGTAACATCCTTATTATAAGCGCATTAATAAAGTAACATTTTCGATATCATTTTAGAATAATCTTCGTTGTGGATATGGATAGTTTGTTCAAAACTGTTCCCTGGATCCCCAAAATCCCACTCTACTTTTTTAGGATTGCTAACCTGCAATACTATCATTTATATTCCTTTTCAAAAAAGCCTCTGACTCCGAAATACATCCACCACAGCCCACATTAGATATAATCACAATATTTCCATACTATATCCAGTTTCCTCATAATTTTAATAGTTCAAATGTTTTAAAACGCATTATATCATCATCCTCTGACTCCACTTGAATGTGAAATCCATCCGGACCGACAAAACATTGATTTAATAAATAAAGTTCTTGGGGTAACATTGTTTCTCCCACAATTTGAAAGTTCTTATCTAAAATAGTCACTGACATTGGTTTGCGCAGCACCCCCTCTTTAGGATCAATACTACTGTCTGGATGTCCTGCCAAACGATAGTAAACCTCTCTATATGAGTCATAGTGAATGCATCCATAATTCAAACTATGGACATAGTGATCTCTATCGGCTTCTGGAGAAAAATGTTCGAAATCAAGACTTTTCTCAACTGGTTCAATAACGATATCTTCTTTAGTTCCGGCATAAAACTCATGATATTGCAGTGAGTCTACATGATGTACTCTTATATTATGATCGGCAGCAAAACTAATAACCAGTTCATTATTAGGAGACAAGGTATAATAAGGGAAACGATATGTAAAACTTCCTCCCCAATTTCCAGAATGATACATAGATGGATAACTATCAGAATACCTAATAGTGTTCTTCTGCAAATTATAGAAAGCCATCACAGGACGATTTGAATCATTCTCACCCTCAAATTCATAAAAAAGAGTTCCGGACAACAATAATTCATCACCTATTTTTAAAATAGGAGAATTTGTACGCGGAAACAATTCAGAAGGTGCAAAAATGGAATCTCCTTTCAAACGTCTGACAATGTCTATTCGTTTCTTATCTTTCACATGACTACTATCATTCGTCAGGTACAGATAACGTGTCATCCTATCATACAAATAAATCGAATCTTTATTCAAAAACAAGTATGAAGTAATACTGCCAACTCCATTCGAGCCCTCCTGCTCAAACTTAATCTTACCCATATTTTTCACAGTCCCGTAATCATACAGTACAATCGAGTTATCATAGTTATTTATAAACGAAAAAACCAGTTTTCCATCCATATAGATCAATTGTAAATAATCTGATAATTGAACCGTTTCACTGTCCAACGGAAAACATTTATCTTCCTTCGCTACTAATGTATAATCATCAGTTCTATGAATTACAGTTTTCTTATCCTGCTGACAAGAACCTACAACTATCCCCAATAAAACTACAAATACAAAACTCCTAATCATTATCATAATACCAATAAAATGCTATATTTATACTATACTAAATTATCAATTCCGCTCAGATTTCCTTTAACGATGCTACAATCCCTTTGACCTGTGGAAGTAACTCCAGAAACATAGAACAGGATGAGAAACTAATATAATACACGCATTTATTCCCTTGCAAATACCATTCGACTTTCTGTAGCGCTGATAATTCATTAGTTTCCGGATGGCGATCGGCTTTATAAGAAGAGACAATCATCTTTTTTCTACCATTAATCGATCTATATATAACCTTTACCCGAGTAGCATCTGCTAATGCCGAAACACTGTCCCTCTCAAATATTTCCTGATAACATTTACAGTTTTGTACTTCTATAATAGTCAAAACAGAACCACAACGATCTTTACGCTTAGAATATACCCTCATAAACTTTGTCGTTTCATACCCTTCTCTTGTACGCCTCAAAGGTTCATCACAGGAACGCACAGCAGAAGGGCGATTCCATCCTTTAGGCACTTCAATCACATACGTCTCACCACGCAAAAGATCTCCGTGGGGTTGAGAAACTTGCGCAACAACCTGAGCACAAAATAAAAAACTTAAAAGAAGCAAAGCTGTCAATTTCATAACTGGGGTAAATTGAATACATAAATATGATCTTCGTCCTCCACAAAAACGCCATAAATCTTATGTGCAACTTCATCAACAGCAAAAGTGTTAATAAAACAGTCGAGTTTATATTGTATGAGTGGTTTCCCTTCCCAATCAAAGACTTGAATATTAGGGGTTGTTTTCCTATCCTCTACATCTTCTGTTGTCATATCCAGATTTAGCGTATAAATGTAATTATCCGTCGTGTACACACATATAGGATGTATAAGCCTCATATTATCATCTACCTCCGGACATTCCTGTCCTGGGAAAAGATCTAAAATTACATCTCTTTTTAGTTTTCCATCCTGGCCATAAATTCTGAAACGGCGTATATGTTGGTAGAACGAAACGAAACAACTCTTATCAGGCTTGGCGACGGTCATCTTTATATACGCTTGATTCCTGCCCAAAACAGATCCGAAACGTTCCTCTGTTTCGGGATATTCTCCCCATGATTCATGATTTCCGTCAGGATAAAGAAACCTAAATTCTTTTTCATTCTCAAAGCCGCCATTACAACAGTAGCTGCTATCGGAAATACTTATCAAGTCATTAAAACAATTAAACCCATAATTTAAAGTCGAAGTCTGTACGGTAGCTTTATCTTTCTCAACACTAATATGTTTCAGGTTAATTCCGTCTAACATGACAAATCCATTCTTTTGATATTTCACAGGGGTAATAGAAGGGAGAACGAAATCATTCGGTCCCTGCCCCTGTGTTCCAAAACTATATTGAAAAGTCAAATCCGGCAAATGGAAGCATTGAAACATAGTATCCATTTTTTCATTGAATACTATCAGATTACTATCACATAAAACTAAACTCCGTGGATACAATAACACCGAAGGAACCTGTATTCTATCGGATTTCAAATTTATGGTATGCTCAAATTGAGCATAATGCATAATCCTATCAGATTCTATACAACTTGATACAGTTATCAATAAAATCCCCCATAAAATTCCACGAACTCTCAATCTTTTTTTCATGATCATCAAACTTTTATGTCAGCTTTACACCACAAAGTTTGAGAAAAAAAAGGGCTTTAAGGGACAATTACAGGTCAAAAAGCAGTAAATTCAGGTCATTTGAGCATTTGTATCATATCCGACAAAGAAAATCAACATAGCTTTCTTTTTATGGTCTGATATTTTCATCTTTCTACCACTTCACAAAGAAAACCTGCCGGCCCTCTTCGTTCCGAAATACAGTTTCCTCTCTTCCTCTTGATAAATTTCGGAGCCAAAGCACTGCATTTTGGGGAATATTATCATAATGCAATGTTAATTCTGTAGCCACTTGCTTACCCAACGAGATCCAACCATTAAATCCATCCTGATAATACAACTCATACTGATCTCCTAACCGAATAAAGTTATCATCGTTACGAGGCATATAGACAATCTTTCCGATCTTTTCCGCTTTCCCTAAATCAAGTGTCACAAAAGCTCCTTTTTCTTTGGTGAGAAAAAAAGTTAGCCCATCGCCATCATTCACTTTTAAACTATCGAACCGGTCATCCGCAATAAAAGTATTACTGCCACCAACAACTTTCGCAGAAAGCTTCTCTTGATCATCTGAATTTCGGAACAACTGTAGTTCAGCCAGTTGAAGTGGCTTATCGGGAGGTGATGTGTAACGAACATACCGATACTTCTTTTCCGATGGCGGATAAGCTGCCTGATAGCTTACCTTAGGAGTATCTACTATCTGATACAGCAGGCAAGCATCCGAGAAGTCCAAATGATTAGCCCCTTCTATCTTACTTCCCACCACAGCACTGAGATAATCTTTCAGATATTGCCGTAACAAGAATTTACGATTCAGATCCATACTTTCTTTTTGGGAAAAATCAGGCTTATGATACTTCACCTCTCCCTTTTCATCCACAAGAAAAGGGTATCCGGCCGCTACCCACTTCATGCCATTAAAATAAAGTGGTTGAAACAAAATGCCCGGTTCCACATTTGTAAATGTAGCTTTGTTTCCTTTCTGCAATGTAATATCTATTGGCATACACCCTTCCAACGTAAACACGCCTAAACAAATGTATTTCTTGTTAACCTGAGAATCAATTTCGATTTCAACCTGGTTTGCCGGAAAATAATCATCAGTCACATCTTTCAGATACGGATCTTTCAGTGGGAACGGAACCGACTGATCACGCCGGATACCCGATATCTTTTCCTGCTGCGCTCCAAAGCATTGCCTGTACACCTTCCCTTTTTCACGTTTATCATTTCCTCCCCGTTCCACTTTAGTCTGAATAAACCAGAAAGGTACATATCCCCCTGTTGTATCCCTCAATACATTCCAGACATGTCCGGCCCCTTTCCCGGGACCATAATGATAAATGTCTGTAGCGGCGGGAATACCCAGAGCACGTAAGACATAAACCGTAAAATCACAAGAAGCCTCACAACTTCCAACCCTATTGGCCAGCAAAAATCCTGCACCCAGATGCGGTAGTTCCAGCTCGACACTATACCTGAAATCTTTTTCCTGACGCAAATAGGTTCCCAAACAATCAGTAGCTTCCACAACATCTGTCCCTTGGTAGAGCGAATCCAATATAGATTCATAACGCTCTTTATACCAACTACGCCACTCCTCTAAAGGTTCATCCCCGACCCGATACGGTAAAATCAACTCGCAAAAATCATCAAACGGCAAATATTTATTCCAAGGTCGTTTTTCCCAAACCTCAAATGCTTGATCAATGTGATGAATCAGGAACTCAGCTCTAATTACCTTAGCATCATATACCCTTTTTAAAGTCCGATAAGAGAAATGCTCCCACTTTTTACGAGCTTCCTTATTTACCCAACCATCCGTATGTACTGTAGCCGCATGAATTGCTTTTAAAGTATCCAACTGCCACCCCTCATAACTAAAATAACGAGGCATATTTTCAATCAGAAATCGTGCGGCATCCTGTTTCAGCCCGCTATCCTTATAGTGTTCCAAAACTTTCTCAAGTTCTCCCCTATTCTCTCCGGCAAACTCCAAAGCATACTTCAGCCGCTTGTTCTCCGTACAAGAACAGCAGACAACAGCACCCAATAATCCGCAAAGCAAATAGGTCTTCATCATAATTTTCTTCTTTCCTGATACCCCAATCATACTATGTTTCATAAAAAGCCGGCTTACAATGAATTGCAGCAAGTTTACCAACTACTCCTAGAAATAAACCATTGAACAAAATCGCCCCCCTTGGTTATTTGTCCACCACAACCCGATCGTCAGCCGGCAATATTTTTACCTTTATTTAGCGTCTCCTTTTATCTTCAGTTGCAAAGGCGAAGATTCCGAATTGCAATAAACCGTGATTGTTTTGTTAAAATGCTCCGGATGCTCAGCTTTATAAGTTACCGCTATATCTATCGATTTTCCTGATTGAACCGGTTCTTTTGAATACTCTACGGTAGTACATCCGCACGAAGTGTTGATATCATCAATCACTAATAGATTCTTACCGGTATTCTGTATAGTAAAAATACATTTTTGTTCTTTCTTCCAATCAAACATACCCAAATCCATAGACAAAGCATCTATCTTCACCTCTGTTTGAGGACATTTTTCATCTGGATGAAATTGGCCGCCGGAAATTATATTCAAAAATAAATCTTTAATTTTAGAATTATGAATGGGGTTACCTATTGCTACAATTTTATTATCTTCATCAAGTAGAAATGTCTGAAGCATCATATCACCAGGAATTTTATTGATATCATAAAATGTATTTTCCAAATCCAAACAGATTGGATAAGTAAAATTATCATTTTTAAGTGCATAAAAAATATCTTTCTTCATTTTAGGATAAAAAATAAAAAGAAAAGAAGTGTTTTTTTCGGACAGGCTATCAACATCGACAATAAATTGTTTCCATTTAGCTAACTTTAATTTACAGCTAATACAACCAATAGAATCCACATACATTACAATCCTATATTTAGTTTTTGGAATTGTAACATCTATATTTTGACCATCCATATTAAAAAACACTAAACTATCGGGAAGTATAAGATTTTGGCCCACCAAATCCTTAACTATAAAAAGATTTCTTTCTACATTTTGATTTTTACATGAACATACCCCTAATACAAGCGAAATCAACAACAATATGTTATAATATTTCATTTCTAATCTTTTTTATTCCCTACCACCTTTAATGCATAATTTTCTTGTAAAGTATTCAACTGAACCACAGAAGCAACCTCAAAATATCCATTTTTACTAGATGTATCTACAATCATATATATATAAGATGACTCTCCTGTTCTCAGTAAAGAATCTGTAACAAAAACTTTAGTGCAATTACAAGACCGATAGATTTTATTTACTTTTATATCATGAGAACTAACATTGGTAAATTTGAAAGAACATTTCAGTAATGTGTCATTCATAATAGTGCCAACGTCAACTCTTCTTTTATTAAAAATAACCTCATCTTTACTTTTCTGACCAAAACATATACAGATATTCACAAATAAAAAAGTGATAAAACATGAAAAAGTTTTCATTCTATTCGGAATTTATAAAAAACAAAACGTATATCATTCTCTGTTTCTAAAGGTAATTTACGTACTCCATAGTACCAGCCGTTATTGTATCCAAGAAACATAAAGTAATTGGGTACATCTATATCAGCCAACATATTTGAGTTTTGATACAACTGCACTCCTGTTTTTCTTATAATTCTCTCTTTCACATAAGTTCGAATCAACATATTAGTTTCAGGTACATAATCTAATCCAGCACTTGAACCAACAGTCTTATAATCTTTCATAAATGTCTTCCCCTCGTCAAGTTCTGTTGTTTGCGTATAATTACGATCAACATCTCTACCTTCAAACCCCATAGTATAAATAAGTTCATCCGGATACAAATAAACATAAATCAACGAATCCACATAATGATTTACATATACAGTATCTCCTCTCATTGCAAAACGAAAAGATTCAAAATTCGGAATAGGTTTTTCGTGATAAATTTCCGGCATTTTTCCCGTGACACGTTCAACCATCATAGTATTTACGTTCAATTCCCCAAAAATGTGCAATTTATCATAACGATCTGATTCTATCTCTTTCTCCGAAACGAAACGATCTATTAAGTTTACAGGAAAAATTATAATAGAGTCATTTAGATAGTAGAAATCAACTCCATAGTCAGTTAAATACATCATATTATAAGCTCTCGGAGAGTCATAATCTTTACATACTCCATTCCAACCGAAATTAATTCGTCCATGATGAAATAATTCATAATCCTGTTGTTTAAAGGAATGAAGCATTATTGAATTATCAACAATTAAACACTGATCCTTTTTATTTCGAATAGGATAAGCAAACATAAATTCATTTAATTCTCCAGGGCCATTGCCTTTTCTAAAATGTTCAGCAACAAAATCACCAGAATTAGCCTTATAATCATAAAATTTAGAATAATATGTATCAGCAAACGTAATAATAGAGTCAACTAAATAAAAATTTCCCCAACCACTGGTATAACTGGCATCAACAATTACCGAATCCAAATATATTTTCTTATTTAACAGGCTCTCTCCAGAATGAGGAATATTCTTTGCTTGACGACTACATGCAAACAAAAAACAAATAAGCAACAAGAATGCTATTTTTTTCATAATATAAACCAATAACTTTATTTCAAAGACTAAGATTCATATGTTTTTACTATCACATATGAATCTTAGTTCATTATTAACCTACTTGTTTAACGACAATTTCCATCATGATTAGAACAAGGATCAGCTCCACAATAAGCCAGGTTCCCAAGAGCGGAGCAAACATATCTGCCATCTGAAGCCCTACAATAACATTTAACGGTTTCACCACCTCCTTCACCTGTATCGGCCAAAGCCTCTACATTAGCTAAAGTCAAATCAGACAAGGTTGTTTCAGCTTTTTGGTTCTGATAAATGTTATAACCAGCAGACATAATAACAATAGCAATACTCAATGCCACATAAACTCTCTTTTTCATATATATATTCATTTTTACTAACGTAGTTTTGTATATTTCTGTCTCCTTTCTTGGAAGAGCCAGCTCCCTCCAGCAGAAAATCTAAATGCTTCATTTATGTTTTCCATCAGTTTTTTATTATATTTGTGCCTGTTAAACCTCCTTTTCTAAAGGTTGTCAGGAGCGGAGAAATAGCTTCCCTATCGACAAGTCGGCTTTACCCGCTCCTTTTCGAACCTGTTACACTTGACCTTAACTAAAGCGGAACTCCACAATGGGCTGGTCATTATTAACATCTGTCGCTGTAATAGTCTTATTTTTTTCATCTACATGGAAACCTGTGATATAACGATCTAAGGTGTATTTACACAAAGGTTCACCCTCAAGATTAAATACATAAATATACTGTCCACCATCTGTAGCTCTTCCTTCCTTCTGGTGTTGCGCCATGATCTCTTTAAATGTGCGTCCATGAAAAATAGCGTAAATAGCATCATCTGTAACCTGTACATCCGAGAATCCCATGATCCCGTCAGGAATTGCATAGCCACCTGCCAACTTAAATTCCGGCTCTCCTTTTGGACCTTGACAGACTTTATGAGAACCATTTTGAAGATTATAAATTTCAAGAATCTCTCCTAATTGAGTAGCGGCAATCAACACACCATTGTGAGGATTGTAGTCGATAAAACTACGCCAAGCTTGTGCCAAAGCCGGACGAGCTTCCTTCAAGGCTTCTTCATTGGAAGAAGGAATTGTTCCACTTTTCTTCAAGAACTTTCCCTGCCGGTTCACCCAGCAAAAACGACTATCTCCCGAATAGTCGGGAATTAGAAAAGTAGTATCATTGAATGCAACAAAATCGAGAGCACGCAGAATGCTGTCTTTATCGAAAGAGATCGCTTCTGCACGCAGAAGCGAATCTCTATCCGAAACAAACTCAAACCTAGTTAACTCGCCTTTGTTGGCATCTAAAGTCCAATACGAACCATCTATACATTTCACTGTTTCTACTGAAAGCATCTCTTCCGGTGAATCTCCCCGCCTGCCAAACGAAGACAGATAGTGGAAATCAGGGTAATGAAAAAGATGACAATACACATCACTACCATGTAAATCCAAGACGACCGCCTGATCACCGGACACATGAATCCGAAACGGATAACGCATATAAACTGAATCAAGCTGAATCACCTTGGAGTGTAGTGTCTCTTCTTTTGGAAAAGAAGCATATAACATCCTATCTTTTGGAGAATCTGAAGTACATGCAGTAAACGTCAACAGAAAAACGAGAAATGTCAGATAGTATCTCATAGGTCTTAATTAATAATAATATAGTACTTTGGATCCGTCATTGGGACAAACCACTGAACCATATCCGACACACATAGCGGGGGAAGTACCTTCTCCTGTCGCCAATGCCTCTATGTTCATCATTACTAATGATGAAGGATCTTCTCTCTTTTCTCTTATAAATATAGAGACTACAACTACTGTAATAACGACTAATACTGCTAAAATCTTTATTTTCATTTCGCCAATAATTTAATAAATATCAGCAAAGATAAGCGAGCAAATAGAAGCGCACAAATATTCTACGTCAACACTTTTATTGATAACGTCATTTTATTTAATGACGTCTAAATATCAATATATTAAGTTCCAATAAAATAGCAATTGATTTTATCATTAATACGACAAACAAGGTGGTAAATTAAAACTTTTAAAGTAACTTTGCAGCACCAACACAAGATCTGACAATATGAATAAAAGAATATTTTTAGTAATCGGGGTCATCATACTTTTTATTATGATTGCTATAGGTGTTTCAACCTATACAATCATCCACTCTCTTATTCAGAAAGAAAAAGAAACTTTCAGGCCACAAGTCGAAAATGTTCTGAAAGAAGCAGTTATTAACAATACAATTCAGAAGAGCAAATATTTACCTTTAAACGGTTTTAATAACTCACCCAACAAGATAGGCATGTACGAAACTCGTACTTTCTGCTCAAAAGATACCCTGTTTACCTATCAACATAAAATACAGGACATGGATACTGAAATATTCTTCGCACGCCAATTAGGCTTACTTATGATGGACAGTTTACAGAGTACTGACATACAGAACTTAATAGTTGAAAATTTAGACAAAAATGGGATAAAAGGATATATCAATGCCGGTATTATTGTTTCCAAACATTTACAGAGAGAAATATGGAGTCAGCCCCCAAGTAGTATCCCCCACAATGCAGAAATGATTATCTATCGTTTAGAAAATGAAATTGTCAATGTAGATTACATCATGTATATCGACTATAATTTCTCAACTTTGTGGAAGCGAATGCCTAAAACCAATATCTACATCAATTTAATAGTGGAACTGATTCTCATCTACATCATCATTCTGTTTATACGATATCATAGGAAGTATCGAAAAAATACATCAGTACCAGCAGCCGATACAGCAGCGCCTGCACCTCATATCATCGAAACCATACCAGTCGGCAGTAGTGTAGAAACAGAAAAGCAAACTAATTCTACCATAAAAGAAGAGTTATCATTAAAGGATCAATTTGTTTTTGAAAAAGATTTTGTCTTATTCAAAAACCATCCGATCAAAATGCCTAATCAGCAACAAAAAATATTAACTTTTTTCTTAAACAGTCCAAATTACAGAATAAATAAAAGTGATTTAAAGAAAGAATTCTGGCCCCAAAATGCTGATCCAACCAATAATATGACAAGTGCCATCAACAAATTAAAAAGAATTTTGGAAGAAATAGGCAGCAAATATACGATCATAACAGACAAAAAAAACGAAGAATGTTATATATTGGTAGATGACAAAACCACATAAAAACAGGAAGTTAACATTGTAACTTTACGAAGTTAACATCGTAATTGCAAGAAGTTAACTTCGTAAAATTACGATGTTAACTTCTTGTAGACTATCTTATTAATTTCTTCCTCTCCATAAGAACCCTAAAAGCACACAGAATAAAAAATGTGCGAGATACATCACGCACCCCGCACACAGCAACCATTTAAGTATTAAACAATTAAACTAAAAACATATGATAGTACTATATAAAAAAACAAGTCCCAATCCAGTGTTACATCAATGTTAACACCGAGATGAAACTACTCTTAGAATCTTCTCACACATATACTCATTCTCCTGTAGGAGTTTATTAGAGCAACTTTTCAACTCAGACTGCTCCATTTCAAATGCCTTATTTATCGCAATAGATAAATCATATAATGGAAAATACCCTCTATCACTCTGAACAGGTTTTGCAGTAAAACCGGCAACATATTGACTCATAAACGTAGCATCAGTAACTAAACCATTCCAACCATAAGAATCAACAATAATCACAGGCTTATGATTTAAAACAGCTTGAGCAGCGAAAAGTCCATCACTTATGATTAAATCAGCCTTCGAAGCATGCTCCATCACTTCGGAGGTCTGGCATAGCTGCGCTTGGAAAGTTTGTACAACCCGAGTGAAATCACGTAATTTCAAATCGACTACAGACGTAGTACTCCACGTGGAATATCCTTTCAGCAGAGCTAAGACCCTCAATATAGAATGAAACTCATTAACCCAAATCAAAATAGATTTCTTTTCATTATCATTCACATTATTCGTCCATCTGTCACGAGAGGGCAACAAACAAGTATCACCCATTAATTCATTGACTGACAACAAATTGTTTTGCAAATTCATTTCTTTAACACGAACATACTCTTCATCTTTAAAAGTGATAATCAAAGGATAATTTACCCACTCTTGTTCACTTACTTCCGATGTATAGTTCACGTCATACCCCGCACCTTTCAATAAGGAAACCAAGGCTTCCTGATTACCTAATTGCGTATACGTTCTGTCGCATGTTGATAATAAAATTCTCTTCATTATAACAACTATTCTACAATAAACTGTCCATATACATACCCACCAGCTGCATTGGTAAATTCAAGCACATAAGTTCCCGGAGTTAAATCAGCAATAGAGAACGAAGTAACCTGACCGGCAGCTGTTACATCCATAGAAGACGAATAAACTTCTTTTTTAGCATCAGTAATTTCTTTCACTGCAATATCTACATTACCTATAGCCTTTGAGAACTTAATAAATAAGGTAGAACCATCGATATCCGCAGAAATAGGAATAAGTGGATTGATAGAACGATTTCCTTCCTCAATAATTTCTCCATCCAAGATAATAGGTCTACGAAGAACTTCATTTGACATAGCATACATGGATTGTCCAATGAACAATGCCACAATCAATGATAAAATAACACGCAATTTCATATTTTATTTGTTTTGGTTTCGTCAAATATAGCGCATTTGGCTAAGATAGCAAAACAAATCACCCGGACAAATACAACAAGGGTTAATATCACATAAATCACTATATATAAGCAATTTACGCAAACAAGCAGAAGCATATACCCGGACAACCAGCATAAAATTGAACTAATATTTCTGCAAGAAATTATCCAAATCATCGGATACTGATAAATTTAATCGTTTTTTCAAACGTCCTTTAGCCTTTGTCACCGACTCAGAAGTCGTTAGAAAAGCGAGTCCCAAAACTTCATGTGTAATGCCAAATTTCAACAAGCAACAAATTTCGATATCATGCTTAGTCAAATTAGGAAATTCCTTTTTAATACGTATAATGAAATCATTGTGTAAAGCATTGGATAGATGAAATAACTTATCCCAATCACCATCCAAAAGTTGTTTTTTATCAGAGGCATTTTCCATGTCCTCTTTCTTTCTCAACATTAGTAGTATACGAAGTCCTTGCATGTAGATAGCATAAAGATCACCATCATCACTATCTGGTATATTCCCCTTCTTCTCAACTAAATGAACAGATAATGTTCTATTCTGATCTTCAAGAACAGACACTTTTCCTTGTAATTCTCCTATCTGATTTCTATAATCTCGTAATGTTTCTTTTTGTAAGTTTCTATAACTATGTATTTGCTCTTGATACATTTCTATCTCGGTAGCATTCTGACGAATCCTTTGGCTAATATCTCTGATTAACTTCTGATTAGTTCGATATTTATAATAAATATATACAATAACCAATATAGCAATAAAGCCTATAAACGAACCGATTAAGAGAATATTCTTTTTCTCAATACTGGCTTGTAAACTTTCTTTCTGCCATTTTTCACTATCATATTTACTTTGCAAATCAGCCATAGTGTTCCGAGTATCTATATCTTGAGTTAGTAATTGTAATGAATCAGCTATATCTTTATAACCAATGGCTCCTTTAAAATTATTCAATTCTTTTTCCAAATCATATAAACATTCACATGCATCTCTTTTTATAATAAGATTAGAACTTCTAAGACACAATACTAGATATTTCTCTGCATCTTTCAATCTATTCATATATAAATACAGATTTCCCAAAGCCAAATATCCTGAATATAATTTTCCCTGATCTTTTTCTTTTTCTATAAAAGATAAGAAATATTGTTCTGCACCGGCATAATCCTTCGCAGAACGATGAATTACTCCTAATTCTAAAAGTATTGATCCCACAACGGAAGATTTCTTAAGATTTGATATATACAATGCTTTATCATAATAATGGTAAGCACTATCAATTTGATTTTTATATAAAAATCCCCTGCCCAAATTCCTATAAGCATAAATCATATATAAAGAATCTGGTATCGAAGCATAATAATCAAAGGACTCTTTATAATCATTTAGAGCTGTATCAAGCAATTTTTGCCTACGATTTAAGTCTCCAATCTTTTCAGTCACAAGTCCCAGCAACTTAAACTGCTTAGTATTTTGAAGTACATCTTTCGCCTTCAAATAAAATTTCATAGCGTCTTCCACTTTATCAAGACTTTCCATCACTCTTCCATAATAATAGAAAGCTTTTCCTTTGGATACAATATCTTCAGTATAAGATCCATAATAACCAACCGCAAATTTAATGAGGGAATCCGAAGTAAATTTCATGTAATTCTTGTCCATAGCCTGAGTCATTAGCAGGCTATAATCTGCTTGAGCTTTGCCATGAAGGCTTTCAGGAGTTGGGATGTGCTTTAAAATAGTCATAGCACTATCCGGATCAGATTCCATTATTCTCTCAGCTTGAGACAATGATAATACAACTGTATCCGGTGTCGAATGACATGATACAACCAAAAGACCAAATAAAACAACAAAAAGATAACTAAATCGTAAGTGCGTGTTCATTTTCATTAAGTTTTTCGCAAAAATACGGAAAAAACTTAAAGTTTAACGATTTAAAGTTGCATTTTGTTCCATGCGCTGATGCTCTTCAATCAGCTCCATGTTTGATTTCGCTTTTGTAATAAAATCTTTTACTAATTTATTATTTTTAAAAGAATAAGGAGCATCTTTCATGATGTCCTCAATTTGAGGAGTCATAACCGGATAAGGCAAAGTACTGCAAAGCATCATAAATACACTTGGACCTAAAACCGTTTCGTAATTATCGGAAATAAATTTTTTGATAAAACCATTCATATCCTGCATCAACGAATCACCTTCGTGAGTCAGTTGTTCATGAATATCTGCCAAGTCAGCACCATCCATCACCATGCGTGCCTCTTTACGTTGCAACTCTTCTATCTGGATATCTAATGAGTTCTTTTTATCAATAAAAGCATAAAGTGCATTGTTCAAGGAGGTGCCTTTCGCAACCAATTCAGTATTTGTAATTGAAACTTGAATATTACCTTTTTCAATTACCAAAGGCATGATACTCTCGTCGCCAATATAAAGTGTAGCCATCACTACCGAATCCACTTTGCCTTTCATCGAAAACAATCCATGTATCACTTCTGCAGAATCAATATTAAGCCACTCACCGTTCTGAAGCACTTTAATAAAAAGCATCTTACCATCCAGGCTGGTTACAGAAGAGGCGCCTTCAATCTTATACTTACGGCTACAAGAAGTGAAAACAAAAAGCAAAAGTAAAAAAGGCAATACTTTATTCATAGGATACACAACTTTTTCGGTGACAAAGGTACAACGGATTCGTAAGCAAATGAAACATTTTATCAATATTTAAAACTTGTAAGACTCTTTTCTTTAATAATCCTTATAAACATCTATATAAGGACGGATTTTTCATTTACTTTATCTAAATTTGCACTTTCGGAGTTGACAAATAGTCAATGAGTTATTGAATTAGTCAGCCCGTTAACCCGTAAAATTGTAATCGTATAATATAGAAAATGTCTACTACCTACGCACCCTTTGCCAAGCCGCTATACGTAATGCTCAAGCCCGTAGGGGCTGTATGCAACCTTGCATGTGATTATTGTTATTATCTGGAAAAGTCCAGACTTTATCAAGAAAATCCCAAACATGTGATGAGTGATGAATTACTCGAAAAGTTCATCGAACAATACATCAATTCGCAAACTATGCCGCAGGTACTCTTCACCTGGCACGGAGGAGAGACATTGATGCGTCCACTCTCTTTCTATAAGAAAGCGATGGAACTGCAAAAGAAATATGCTCGCGGAAGAAGCATAGACAACTGTATACAGACCAACGGTACCATGCTAACCGACGAGTGGTGCGATTTTTTTCGTGAGAACAATTGGTTGGTAGGAGTTTCGATAGATGGGCCTCAGGAATTTCACGACGAATACCGAAAGAACAAACTTGGAAAGCCATCGTTTGTGAAAGTCATGAATGGTATCAATCTTTTAAAAAAGCATGGAGTAGAATGGAATGCCATGGCGGTAGTGAACGATTTTAATGCAGACTATCCGCTCGACTTTTATCATTTTTTCAAGGAGTTAGATTGCCATTATATTCAGTTTGCCCCAATAGTGGAACGAATTTTTCCCCATAAAGACGGACGCCATCTGGCATCCCTGACACAACGGGAAGATGGAAAAATAGCTGAATTCTCCGTTACTCCTGAACAATGGGGAAACTTTCTCTGTACACTTTTCGACGAGTGGGTGAAAGAAGATGTAGGTAACTATTATATCCAACTTTTCGACTCAACGCTTGCCAACTGGGTAGGAGAACAACCGGGTGTCTGTTCTATGGCAAAAACTTGCGGACATGCCGGTGTAATGGAGTTCAATGGCGATGTATATTCATGTGACCATTTTGTGTTTCCGGAATTCAAATTGGGAAACATTTACAATCAGACTCTGGTAGAAATGATGTACAGCGAACGCCAGACGTCTTTCGGACAAATGAAACAGAATTCACTGCCCACCCAATGCAAGGAATGCGAATTTCTGTTTGCCTGCAATGGCGAATGCCCTAAGAATCGCTTCAGCCGCACAGCAAACGGCGAACCGGGGCTCAACTACCTGTGCAAAGGATATCATCAGTTCTTCAAACATGTGGCTCCTTACATGGACTTTATGAAAAATGAACTAATAAACCAACGTCCGCCCGCTAATGTGATGGACGCTATCAAAGGAAACAAATTGATCATAGATTAAAATAGAAAAGCAACAAATCATACTAATTTTTTAATAAACTAATGAACAGACTCAAACTTTACTTACTGGCGCTGACTGCGTTGGTCGTTTGTTCCGCAAAGGCGGACGAGGGTATGTGGTTACTGCAACTGATGCAGGAACAACACTCTATCGATATGATGAAAAAACAGGGACTGAAACTTGAAGCCCAAGACCTGTATAATCCGAACGGAGTTTCACTGAAAGATGCTGTAGGTATCTTCGGTGGGGGATGTACCGGAGAAATCATTTCACCGGAAGGATTGATATTAACTAACCATCACTGCGGATACGCTTCTATCCAACAACATAGTTCTGTTGAACACGATTATCTGACAGATGGCTTTTGGGCAACCTCAAGAGACAAAGAACTGCCTACACCGGGGTTAAAGTTTACATTTATCGAACGTATAGAAGACATCACTAATATCGTAAATGCCAAAATCGCCGCAAAAGAAATCACCGAGACAGAATCATTCAGCAGTGCTTTTCTCAATAAACTGGCCAAGGAATTGTTCGAAAAGAGTGACCTGAAAGGAAAAAAAGGAATCGTTCCGCAAGCATTGCCTTTCTATGCCGGAAACAAATTCTACATGTTTTATAAGAAAGTATATCCGGATGTACGCATGGTTGCCGCCCCGCCTTCATCAATCGGCAAGTTCGGCGGAGAAACCGACAACTGGATGTGGCCACGCCATACCGGTGACTTCTCAATGTTCAGAATCTACGCCGATGCCAACGGAGAACCGACAGAATACAATGCTTCCAATGTACCCTTGAAAACTAAAAAGCACCTGAACATTTCTATCAAAGGGCTGAAAGAGGGAGATTATGCAATGATTATGGGATTCCCGGGAAGTACCAGCCGTTACCTCACTGTATCGGAAGTAAAAGAGCGTATGGAAGCAAGCAATGCTCCCCGTATCCGCATCCGCGGCACCCGCCAGGACGTACTGAAAGAAGCCATGAATGCCAGCGACAAAGTACGTATTCAATATGCCAACAAATATGCAGGTTCCAGCAATTATTGGAAAAACTCTATCGGTATGAACAAAGCCATTATCGATAATAATGTTTTAGGCACGAAAGCAGACCAGGAAGCAAAATTTGCACAATTCGCCAAAGAAAAAAATAACACTGACTATATGCAGGTTGTATCTAAGATCAATGAAGCCGTATCAAAAACCTCTCCGATCAAATATCAGCAGACCTGCCTGACCGAAACATTCTTCGGCGGTATTGAATTTGGCAGTCCTTATCTGGTGATGGATAAACTGAAAGAAGCGTTAGAGCAGAAAAACGACTCTAATATTCAGGCTAACATCAAGGTATTAAAAGAGGTGTTTGACAACATCCATAATAAAGATTACGACCACGAAGTAGATCGTAAAGTAGCCAAAGCTTTGCTACCACTTTATGCAGAGATGGTTCCTGCCGGACAGCGTCCCGCTATCTATGAGGTGATTGAAAAAGAATATAAAGGAGACTACAATGCATACGTGGATGCAATGTATAATACTTCAATTTTAGCAAATCAGTCTAATTTTGATAAGTTTATCAAAAAGCCAACTGTAAAGGCAATCGAAAAAGATATAGCCACACAATACTCACGTGCTAAATTTGATAAGTATACCGACCTGGCTGCACAGATGGGCAAACTGCCGGAAGAACTGGCTTTATTACATAAAACATATATCCGTGGATTGGGTGAAATGAAATTGCCTACACCATCTTATCCCGATGCAAATTTCACAATCCGACTGACTTACGGAAATGTGAAGCCATATAGCCCCAAAGACGGTGTATATTATAAATATTACACAACAACCGATGGAATCCTTGAAAAAGAGAACCCGGAAGACCGTGAGTTCGTGGTCCCGGCCAAACTGAAAGAGCTGATTGAGAAAAAGGACTTCGGACGCTACGCATTACCGAATGGTGAAATGCCTGTTTGCTTCCTGTCTACTAACGATATTACCGGTGGTAACTCCGGAAGTCCGGTACTGAATGAAAATGGAGAACTGATTGGTTGTGCGTTTGATGGTAACTGGGAGTCACTGAGTGGCGACATCAATTTCGATAACAACCTGCAACGCTGTATCAATCTGGATATTCGCTATGTACTATTTATCCTTGAAAAACTGGGAGGATGCGGACATTTGATTAACGAAATGACGATTGTTGAATAATGATGAAAAAGCAATTATTATCTACTACGTTCGCACTGATGGCACTGACCATCAGTGCCGACGAAGGAATGTGGATGCTTACTGACCTGAAAGCGCAGAATGAAGCTGCTATGATGGACCTTGGATTACAAATCCCCATTGAAGAGGTTTACAATCCGGACGGAATAGCTTTAAAAGATGCTGTTGTGCATTTTGGAGGCGGATGTACCGGTGAAATTATCTCAGCAGAAGGATTGGTACTGACCAACCACCATTGCGGATATGGGGCGATCCAGCAACACAGCAGTGTAGATCATGACTATCTGACAGACGGATTCTGGGCAATGAGCCGAAACGAAGAGTTACCATGCAAAGGACTGACAGTAACCTTTATCGACCGTATTCTCGACGTAACGGACTATGTAAATGAACAGCTCAAAAAAGATGATGATCCTAACGGAGTCAATTATTTGTCTCCCAAATATCTGGCAACGGTTGCCGACCGTTTCGCAAAGGCGGAAAAAATCCAAATCACACCGGCAACACGCCTGGAACTAAAGCCGTTTTATGGCGGTAACAAGTACTATCTGTTTGTAAAGACCGTCTACAGTGACATCCGCATGGTAGGTGCTCCTCCCTCCTCTATTGGCAAATTCGGAGCTGACACAGATAACTGGATGTGGCCGCGTCACACAGGAGACTTCTCTTTATTCCGCATTTACGCAGACCCAAGTGGCCAGCCGGCAGAATATTCTAAAGACAACGTGCCCCTACAAGTAAAAAAACACCTGACAATTAGTTTGGCAGGAGTAAAAGAGGGTGACTTCACCTTCGTTATGGGATTTCCCGGACGTAACTGGCGCTACATGATTGCCGACGAAGTAAAAGAACGGATGCAAACCACTAACTTCATGCGCCATCATGTACGCGAAGCAAGACAAGCTGTACTGATGGAACAAATGCTGAAAGATCCTGCGGTGCGCATACATTACGCAAGCAAATATGCCTCTTCAGCTAATTACTGGAAAAATGCCATTGGCATGAACGAAGGGCTTGTTCGCCTGAAAGTGTTGGATACCAAAGAAAAGCAACAAGAACAGTTATTGGCAATGGGACGTGAGAAGAAAGATGATTCTTACCAGAAGGCCTTCGACGAAATACGTTCGATTGTAGCTCACCGCCATGATGCGATGTATCATCAACAGGCTATTAACGAAGCATTGGTAACTGCACTTGATTTTATGAAAATCCCTTCAACCGACGGATTGAAAAAAGCGCTTGAAAGTAAAAATGCTTCAAAAATTAAAGAAGAAACCGATAAACTGAAAATTGCAGCAGATAAATATTTTGCATCTGTCCCTTTCCCGGAAGTAGAACAAATCGTAGGCAAAAAAATGCTCGAAACCTATGCCGGATATATTCCGGAAGATCAACAGATCGGTATTTTCAAAGTAATAAACAGCCGTTTCAAAGGAGACAAGAATGCCTTTATCGATGCTTGCTTCAAGTATTCAATCTTCGGGTCGAAAGAAAACTTCGACAAGTTTATCGCTCGTCCTACCCTGAACAAGCTCGATAAGGACTGGATGATTCTCTTCAAATACTCCATCACAGACGGATTGCTGCAAACAGCTCTTGCAATGAAAGATGCCAATAAAAACTATGATGCCGCCCACAAAGTATGGGTGAAAGGTATGATGGACATGCGCCAGGCCGCCGGCACACCTATCTATCCGGATGCAAACTCGACTCTCAGATTGACTTATGGTCAGATATTGCCGTACGAACCTGCTGACGGAACAGTATACAACTACTATACGACTCTGAAAGGTGTGATGCAGAAAGAAGATCCTGGCAATTGGGAGTTTGTAGTACCCACCAAACTGAAACAACTATATCAGGCGAAAGACTTCGGACGCTACGCTATGAAAAACGGAGAAATGCCAGTATGTTTCATTGTCAATACAGACAACACAGGAGGAAACTCCGGAAGTCCGGTATTCAATGGAAAAGGTCAACTGATTGGTACCGGATTCGACCGTAATTATGAAGGTTTGACAGGAGATATTGCTTTCCGTCCTTCTTCACAACGTGCAGCAGTGGTTGACATCCGCTATACTCTATTTATTATTGATAAATATGCAGGTGCTTCACATATCATCAAAGAACTCGATATTGTGGAATAATATAAAAAGAGAGTGCACTTCACTTAAAGTGTACTCTCTTTCTTTAAAATATCAATGGAAGTATTTCTCAATAAAATTCTTCACTCCCACTGATTACCTGATAGCTTCAGACAAAATCTTCTACCAAATACATCTCTTCAACCATATCTTCCATGGTTTGTTCCAGATTTATTACCGCTTCTTCAGGTGAATCACCATACGCATTACACTGCATACTTACAGTAAGCCAGGCATAATAACCTCCATCGGATGTACGTTCAAGCACATAATCAGTTTTATTCAATTTCATATCGGAAAATAATTAGTTAATGTAGGTACAGTAATGACCGACTGCTGGTCGATAAGTCGTTCGAGTTCTCCTATAATCTGCCGCTCACTACTACGGGCCCAACGAATAAACTCTTTGTTGGGAACATACGTCCCGGCAAAACGTAGCAACGACTCCAAATCAAAAGATTCGCCAATAATTCCGGCACCGGACCGGTAAGCATCATAGGCATTGCAATCCTGTTCGATATGGGCAGGTACCATCAGTACAGGTTTTCCCAAATACATTGCCTCACAAATAGATTCAAAACCGGCCGTACTGGCATATGCTCTGCAACCGGCCATTCGGTTGAGGAATTTCACATCATCAATCTGATGGAAACTTAGGGTAGCATCTACCTTGATTACCTCGTCAACATCCTGTTTATCCCAGAAAAAATGCATAGGTACTTCAGGATGTAAGACATGAAAGGCTTCTACACTATCTGCAAAACCGGAATTAACCATATATCCGTGAATATAATTGCCTTGTTCCGGTTGGATGGCAGTCACTTCCCTACGAAGCAGAGGAGGAACGACGGTTATACCTTCTGCCCGGTCCGGATTCATCTTATGGAAAGAAAGCGCTAACCGCCTATTGGCACGCAGACTCGTCAAACGTGTAAAAAAGCGAAGTATGGAAAGTTGGATCATAGATTTCCGTGGAAACTCAAAGTTTTTATGCAAGAACAGATATTGATGCCCGACGCAGACATAAGGAACAGAGGGACGGAAGAGTGCGTAGGTAAGTCCGGTCAGAAGTTCGTAGAAGTTGATCACGACTTCCGCCCCTGTTTCCTTAATACGCTGATCGATATAACACATGCTGCGAAAGTATTCCGGTGTACGTATCAGGTTATAAACAAAACTCTTTTTCAGATTAGCCCGCTTATTTTCAGTGGTAGGCAAAAAATTCGGACTGGTGAAGCGCTTTACGGGTGCCTGAATACTCCGGTTAAAGAAACCAGGTAAAGTACGTGATGAACTTTTCCCGACAAGTACTTCCACTACTTCGTGTCCATTACGCAACAACATATCTTCCAGAGTAATGGCTTGGGTAAAATGTCCCCTCCCCTCTCCTTGAACGATAAACAAAAATTTCATGATGCTTTAGTTATTGGTGTAGTTTTTTTCTCTTTGTTATTATTTTCTTTCAATAGTTCACTATCAAAATAACGGATAGTCCAGTTTCCTTCTTCATCTTCTGTCAAAGCTGAAAGTGTTTCTACCCAGTCACCCGAATTAAGATAATGAATACCATCACAATAAGTATTGGCAGGGTGATGAATATGCCCGCATATCACCCCATCACACCTTTTAACTTTTGCCAGTCCTACAAGCTCTTTTTCAAAATCAGAAATATAAGAAACAGCGGTCTTCACTTTATTCTTGATAGATTGAGAAAGAGAATAATAAGGCTTCCCCTGCTTCATTCTGCGGGCGTTATAAACTTTATTCAACCACAACAGAAAAGTATATCCAGTGTCTCCCAGTTTCGCCAACCACTTCATTTGGGTGGTCACTGTATCGAAAATATCTCCATGGGTCACATAATAACGTTTGCCATGACTCTCATAGATGCAGTCTTTCACAATTTGGACATTATAAAAGTTCAAAGGTGCCAGATTATCCAGAAAGTCATCATGATTGCCACGAACATAAATCACCTGTGTTCCGAAATTCTCCATCATTTTCATAATCACTTTAAAGAAGTCCGTATGTTTAGCTTTCCATTTGCCCAAACCGCTTTTCTGTAAATGCCATCCGTCGATGATATCACCATTCAGGATCAGGCGGTCACAATTAATCGATTTCAAAAAGTGAGTAACCTCTTCTGTTTTGGAATGCTGTGTTCCCAGATGAATATCCGAAAGAACTACTGTGGGATAATACGTGCGTAAATGCATAACTTTTTGTTTTTTCGTTACGCAAAGATCCTGTTTCCAGATTACAGGAGGATGAATGCAAGGTTACTATATGATGAACAAAATCGGGGTTTCTCTGTTATTATAATAAAACAAATAGCTATATTTGCCCTGTCTAAACGAGGGCTTATATTTATCAAAAGAAAGGAAAAAATTATGGAAAAATTCGAAGATTTGATACAGTCACAAAGTCCCGTTTTAGTAGATTTTTTTGCAGAATGGTGTGGACCTTGCAAAGCAATGAAACCGATTCTTGAAGATTTGAAACAACAGATAGGAGAAAAAGCCCGCATTGTAAAAATAGATGTGGATACCCATGAGGACTTGGCGGTAAAATACAGAATCCAGGCAGTGCCTACTTTCATCCTTTTCAAAACGGGAGAAGCAGTCTGGAGACATTCCGGTATGATCCAAGGTAGCGAACTGAAAGGAGTTATTGAACAATACACAATAAAAGACAAAGAATGAAGAAAGTATTATCATTAGTAGCTTTGGCCATGATCAGCACCATTATGTTTGCTGTAAACGATGGAGCCAAGACAAATCAAAACAAAAAGGAAGCAAAAAGCGGTGAAGTCATTGTGATGAATAAAGAGATGTTTATCAACGATGTGTTTGATTATCAAAACTCAAAAGAGTGGAAATATAAAGGTGATAAACCTGCTATCATCGACTTATATGCCGATTGGTGTGGTCCTTGCCGCATGACAGCCCCTATCATGAAATCGCTCGCTAAAGAGTATGACGGGAAGATCGTGATATATAAAGTGAATGTAGATAAAGAAAAAGAATTGGCTGCCCTGTTCAATGCAACAAGCATTCCTCTTTTTGTATTTATTCCCATGGAAGGCGAACCTCAATTGTTCCGTGGAGCAGCAGATAAAGCCACTTATAAAAAAGCAATAGACGAATTTTTGCTGAAACAGAAATAAAGTTTTAATAAAAAACATGATAAAAGGGTATGGTGCCGTCTTTGGCAAACCATACCCTTTTATCAATTACTTAAAGTATCCAACCGGATGATTCATCATCGGAATCTGACCATCTTTCAATTTCAAGGCACTTCTGAGCCGGGTTGTATCCATTGTTGCGCGTGGAACCGTAGCCAGTCGCGCTGCGGAACAAAATAATGAAATATTCTGAGAAACAATCCCTACATCCATAGCTCCTGTCATTTGAGTGCGATTATTTTTCACATCTCCCAATTTTGATAAATCACTGACCAGTACCAATGATAGCGGAGCACTATTGACAAAAGCCTGTCCCCCTGCAACTGCCGAACGATAATCGCCCTCAGAAATCAAGTTAAGCTTATGTCCTTTAGCATCATACAAATAAGTACCTTGCGGAAGGACTACGTAGATATCGACATCTTGACGATTCATGGCCGACGGAGCAGTGCGCTTACCCTCTGCCGGACGACTAATTCCATTGGCGGCCCACAACAGGTCGGATAAATCGGTGTTGCTCAGAGCTTGGGAAGCATATTCACGGACAGAATGGCGTTCGGATAACGCTTTCATCAACTGTCCGCTACGATTTATGTTGGGCTTGGGCAGCTGAATCACCTGATCGGCAGCATAAATTGTCATTGACAAAAGAAGAAAACACACTAAAGACTGTAGTTTTTTCATAATCCTTTTTCTTTTAAGTGAAATACAAATATAAAAAAATCATCAGTTAACGGCCCCATTTCAAAAGAAAGTTTAACAAAAAAGGCCTGTATCCGTATAGATACAAGCCTTTTTCTATAATCATCTATATGATTTATTTCTTACCGAAATAACGGTTATAAAGTCCTTCAAAACCTTTACCATGACGAGCTTCGTCTTTACACATTTCGTGCACTGTATCATGGATAGCATCCAAATTCAAAGCTTTAGCACGTGTAGCAATGCGCTTTTTATCTTCGCAAGCACCGGCTTCAGCATTCATTCTCTTTTCAAGGTTTGTCTTAGTATCCCATACGCAATCTCCCAGCAGTTCGGCAAACTTAGAAGCATGCTCAGCTTCTTCCCAAGCGTAACGTTTGAAAGCCTCAGCTACTTCAGGATAGCCTTCACGGTCAGCCTGACGGCTCATAGCCAGATACATACCAACTTCAGTACATTCGCCCATGAAGTGATTGTTCAAGTCTTTGATCATTTCTTCGTCACAACCCTTAGCCACACCGATTACGTGCTCGTCAACAAAAGTGAGTGCACCACCTTCTTCTTCAACAACTTCTACGAATTTGCTTGCAGGAGCTTTACACAAAGGACATTTCTCAGGAGCTGCGTCACCTTCATAAACATAACCGCAGACAGTACATCTAAACTTTTTCATTTCGTCTTAATTTTAAATTAATTAGTCAATACGTATATCATTTAAACAATTCTTACAAATACCTTTATAATAGTAATGCATTTCACTTACTTCATGTCCATTCATTTGAAGCCCTTCTACTTGTTTCATTTCAACCTGGCACTTCAAATCATAAATACGTCCGCAACGCTTACACAAAAAATGAGCGTGCTGTGAAGTATCTCCGTCAAAATTGGTATTCCGTTCGTCGATAGTAAGCATTTGTGCCGCTCCCTGTTCCGAAAACAGTCTAAGAGTATTATAAACCGTTGTCTTCGAAAGTGTTGGCATAGAGGGAGATAATGCAGTGTATATTTCATCAGCCGACGGATGTGTCCTATGTTCCATCAAATAGTTCATGATAGCAATACGCTGCATGGACGGTTTGATGTTATGCTCTAATAATCGGTTGTATGATTCCATCTTCTTCCTCTTTTACAAAATTGTATTCATTACAATTTTAAATCTGATGCAAAGATAAAGAGTTCTTTTATTTTCGCAAACAAAATACGGATATTTTTTTGATAAAATAGAAAAACGGCATACAAAATGACTTTTGCATGCCGTTTCTTATGACAATAATATGTACGTATTAAACTCCTTTGGGGTTTTCACCATATTGGTTGCTGCCCGGCTGTCCATCCTGGATAGTCAAGAAGAGATACCAAAGGCTACCGATTACCGGCACAAAAGTGATAAACAACCACCATCCACTTTTACCAATATCGTGCATACGACGTACGCTAACAGCAATCATTGGCAGGAGCATAGCCAGATAATAAAGCCCTACAAATACACAAACTGTACCTAAAATGCCATCAATAATACCTGCAACAATAGCGAAAATAGCCATAAACAAGACAAACATCCAGTATTCACGTCTTCTGGCTCTTCCGTCAAAGTCTTTCCACTTCTTCAAAACATCAATGTACTCTTTCATTTTTCTAATTCTTTTAATAGTTAATAATTGTTGGTATTTTGTGTTTATTTCAATAAACCGCTGCAAATATAATAACTATTATTTGTATTTTTTATATTTTCTGCGTTTATTTTTAGCAAAAAATAAAAGGGGAAGATTGTTTCTTCCCCTATAGTACAATGTAAAAGCCCTGTATAAGCCAGTCTACAATCCTCTGTTCCGTAACAAAGGTTCTATACCCGGTTCCTTTCCGCGAAAGTTCTTATACATATTCATAGCATCGTCAATTCCTCCCGGAGTGAGAATATAGCGACGGAATCTGGATGCTACTTCCTGATTAAAAAGATCTCCAGTCTCCCTATAGGCTTCAAAAGCATCACTATCAAGCACTTCAGCCCAAATATAGCTATAATAACCAGCCGTATATCCACTATTCATAATATGGTTAAAATAAGTAGTACGATAACGGGGAGGTATCTGATTCGGCAACCCTCGTTCTTTAAGTACAGTTGTTTCAAATTTAACGATATCCATATCTCCGGGAATTTCTTTGAGCACATGATAATCCATATCAAGCAAAGAAGCAGCAAGATATTCGGTCGTAGCAAATCCTTGTCCATACTTACCACTCTTATCAAGTTTTTCAATCAAAGCAGAAGGAATCACCTCACCGGTCTGGTAATGTTTTGCATATACCTTCAGTACTTCCGGCTCAAATACCCAATGTTCCATAACTTGGGACGGTAGCTCTACAAAATCGCGCGGCACTCCGGATACTCCATAAAAACGTACATCTTTAAACAAATTGTGCAATGCATGCCCAAACTCGTGGAATAAAGTGCTGGCTTCATCTGCACTGAGCAAAGCAGGCTGACCCGAAGAGGGTTTGGTGAAGTTGCACACAATTGTTACTACCGGTGCCAAACGTTTGCCGTCACGATAGGTTTGAGAGCGGTAAGTCCCGCACCATGCACCTGCTCGCTTGCTTGAACGGGGAAAGAAATCCATATAAAGCACCCCCAGATGACTACCGTCCTTATCTTTGCACTCGAAAGCCTGTGCTTCTTCATGCGGTTTTGGTATGTCATTTATTTCGGAAAAAGTGATACCATAAAGTTTATTAGCCACATAGAAGGCGCCGTCACGAACATTATTCAATTCAAGATAGGGACGTATTTCATTTTCGTCCAGACTGAACTTTGCTTTCTTTGCTTTCTCAAAATAGTAGCGCCAGTCCCATCCTTCAGGGGTGAAGTTAGCTCCTTCTTTTTTAATTTCAGCCTGAATGTCAACTAACTCTTCCTTAGCTTTCGCAACTGCAGGAGTCCAGATCTGATTCAGTAAACGATACACATTCTCCTCGTTCTTCGCCATACGGTCTTCCAAAACATAAGAAGCATAATCGGCATATCCCATCAGTTTAGCTTTCTCCAGACGTAAAGTAACCAATTTCTTCACAATTTCATTATTGTCTGTCTCGTTACCATTATTGCCACGATTGATGTATCCCTTAAATATCTTTTCACGCAACTCACGATTATCTGCATATTGCAAAAAAGGCATCACACTCGGATTGTGTAAAGTAAAAAGCCACTCTCCTTCCAGCCCCTCTGACTTAGCTGCTTCGGCTGCAGATGCCACGAGACTTTCCGGCAATCCGGCAAGGTCCTCTTCCTTATCTATAACCAACCGGAAAGCATTGGTTTCTTTCAGCAGATTCTGCCCAAAAGTCAACTGCAACATTGAAATCTCGCTATTCAACTGGCGCAACTTTGCCTGGTCAACAGAATCGAGATTAGCACCTCCACGAACAAATTTCTTGTAAGTCTCTTCCAGTAATTTATTCTGTTCTTTATCTAAACCCAATTGCTCGCGTCGTTCATAAACCTCTTTCACACGAGCAAACAGAGCAGGGTTCAGACTAATATCATCACGGTGTGCCGAAAGCAATGGGGTAAGCTCTTTGTTTAGGGTCTGCATTTCATCGTTCGTATTACAACTGTTCAACCCATAAAATACTGTATTCACCTTATTTAATAACTCTCCACTCTGATCGAATGCAGCAATAGTATTATCAAAATCCGGAACCGAACGTTGATTTACAATAGCATCGATTTCTTTTTTCTGCTCTTCCATCCCTTTCAGGAAAGCCTCTTTGTAATGCTCTACTTTGATCCGGTCGAACGGTGGAACATTAAAAGGAGTTGAATACTCAGCCAGAAAAGGGTTTCCGGCATCGGTGGCTGCTTTCTGTGCACTTGTGCCGCAAGCAGTCATCACGGCAGCCATTCCGGCAGCCATAAGCATCTTCTTCATGTTTTTGTGCGATTTAATATTATAATGTATCAATTCAAATTTGACAAAAATACAAAGATTCGATTAAAATGCCTACTTTTGCCGGTAGAAATGATAAACCCTGATAGAAAATGAACTACGGATTCGTAAAAGTTGCGGCGGCTGTTCCCCGCGTAAAGGTTGCAGATTGCAAATTTAATTCAGAAAGACTGGAGGGTCTTATTGCCATTGCCGAAGGCAAAGGGGTGCAGATCCTTACTTTTCCCGAAATGTGTATTACCGGATATACCTGCGGAGATTTGTTCGCCCAGCAACTTCTGCTTGAACAAGCAGAAATGGCGTTAATGCAGATTCTGAACAATACCCGCCAGTTGGACATCATTTCTATATTGGGTATGCCGGTAGTAGTCAATTCCACGATTATCAATGCCGCAGTCGCTATCCAGAAAGGCAAAATACTGGGAGTAGTACCTAAAACCTATCTACCTAATTATAAAGAGTTTTATGAACAGCGTTGGTTTACATCTGCTTTGCAGGTCTCGGAAACCAGTGTACGTTTGTGTGGACAAATTGTTCCGATGGGCAACAACCTGTTGTTTGAAACAGCAGAAACAACTTTTGGAATAGAAATATGCGAAGACCTTTGGTCTACGGTTCCTCCAAGTTCTTCACTGGCGCTGCAAGGGGCTGAAATCATTTTTAATCTTTCTGCCGACGATGAAGGGATCGGCAAGCATAGCTATCTTTGTTCTCTGATCAGCCAGCAATCCGCACGGTGCCTCTCCGGTTATGTTTTTTCATCCAGTGGTTTCGGCGAATCAACGACGGATGTGGTTTTTGCAGGAAACGGACTCATATACGAAAACGGTGGCCTGCTTGCACGAAGTGAACGGTTCTGCCTGGAAGAGCAATTAGTTATCAGCGAAATAGATGTAGAATGTATCCGTGCCGAACGCCGTATTAATACAACTTTTGCTGCCAACAAAGCCAATTGCCCGGGTAAAGAAGCAATCAGAGTCTCTACGGAATATACCAACAGTAAAGATCTGAATCTTACCCGTACATTCAACCCACACCCTTTTGTTCCACAAGGAGCTGAACTCAACAACCGTTGCGAAGAAATCTTCTCCATACAGGTCGCCGGACTGGCACAACGCTTAGTACACACAGGAGCCAAAACAGCTGTAGTGGGAATTTCCGGAGGGCTCGACTCTACACTGGCATTATTAGTATGCGTCAAAACATTCGACAAGCTGGGATTATCCCGTAAAGACATTTTAGGTATAACCATGCCGGGGTTCGGAACGACCGACCGCACTTATCATAACGCCATCGCTTTGATGAACTCGTTAGGGATTTCGATTCGCGAAATCAGTATTAGGGAAGCATGTATCCAGCACTTCAAAGACATCGGACATGACCTCAACGTACATGATGTAACATACGAAAACTCACAAGCGCGCGAACGCACGCAAATCCTGATGGATGTAGCCAACCAAATCTGTGGATTAGTAATCGGGACGGGTGATCTCTCTGAACTTGCATTGGGATGGGCCACATACAACGGTGACCACATGTCGATGTATGGCGTCAATGCAAGCATACCCAAGACACTGGTACAACATCTTGTACAATGGGTAGCTGAAAATGAAGTCGACGGGGAATCTAAAATAACCCTGCTGGACATTGTAGACACTCCTATCAGTCCTGAACTGATACCGGCAGATGAGAATGGAGAAATCAAACAAAAAACGGAAGATCTGGTAGGTCCTTATGAACTCCACGACTTTTTCCTGTACTATTTCCTGCGATTCGGCTTCCGCCCGTCGAAAATATACTTTCTGGCACAAACCGTATTCAACGGAATATACGATGCTGAAACCATAAAAAAATGGCTGCAAACCTTTTTCCGCCGGTTCTTCAATCAACAATTCAAACGTTCGTGTCTGCCCGATGGTCCAAAGGTAGGAAGTGTCTCCATCAGTCCGAGAGGTGACTGGCGTATGCCAAGCGATGCCAGTTCGGCTGCATGGTTGAAAGAAGTATCCGAATTGTAACAATGACGATACCTCTTTTTAATATGATGTCGCGACCTTTGCAACGTCATATTAAAAAGAGGTAAAGTTATGAAAAGACAATTTATTTTAGCATTTGTACTATTTGTATCCAGTATTGCCCTGAACGCTGCAAATTCAGTGCCGGATGATGACAAATCCGACAACAAGAATAAAGCGGAAGTAAGCTCAGTCGTAAAAACAACATGGGAGTTCTATTCTGCCATTAAACAGCCATCGGCAGAAGCACTGGCCAATGTAACTAATTACAAATTCGGACAAGAAGCCGGTTATCTCTATAACCAGTTCATGAATATCTATGTGGTAAGGGAAGAAGTAGTTCCGGGTGATCCTACCCGTCGTACCGTCATTCGGAAACCTACTATCTACAATGCCGTACGTTCTATCGAAAAACAACTGAACAGAGAACTCAAAAGTAACAAAATGGGGCAGGAACAAGTAACTGCCGAATTTACAAATGTACTCAAAATAGCCATCTCTGCTTTCGACTCTGAAACCGAATCATTCGAAGACGCTTTACAACAAAATCGCAAAAATGCAGCCGCCCTTCTTTCCGTTTTCCAAAACGTAAAACTAACCGATATTTAAACTTTTTCAATAGGTAAACTTATACTTGTAGCAAGCCTCGGACAATGGTAAATCTCTTGTCCCGGCATCTGCTATGCCCAAACACTAAATTAGTACATAACTTATGAACAGTAAATTTTATCTGTTTCTTTGTTGTATGTTTTTGTGCACATCACTTGCTTTTGCACAGACAATCAAAGTAACAGGAACAGTAACAGACAAAATGGGACCGGTAATCGGTGCCACAATCATGGTAAAAAACTCAACGAACGGTACGGTCACCGACATAGACGGACGTTACCGTCTCGAGGCCTCCATAGGTGATATCCTGACTTTCTCTTTCGTCGGATACAATACGGTAGAAAAAGAAGTGAAAAGCAATAATCCTATGATCAACGTTGAACTGACAGACGATGTACAGGCTATAGATGAAGTAGTAGTAACTGCTATCGGTATCAAACAACAAAAGAAAAAGATCGGTTACACCACCCAGCAAATCAACAGTGACGTGTTGAATGCAACTCCCAGCCTGAATGTCGGTTCTGCACTTTCCGGGCAAGTAGCCGGCTTATTGGTAGCCAATCCGACCGGTATTTTTCAGGCACCAAGTTTCAAATTACGCGGTAATACTCCTTTGATTGTATTAGACGGTGTTCCGGTAGAAACGGACTTTTTCGATATATCGAGTGAGAACATCGAAAGTGTCAACGTGTTGAAAGGTACAGCAGCTTCGGCGTTATATGGTTCACGCGGAAAAAACGGAGCTATCTTAATTACCAGCAAAACAGCCAAGAAAGAAGGGTTGGAAATCAACTTTTCCACCAACAATATGATTACTGCCGGTTTTGCCGTATTACCCGAAACACAGCATCAATATGGTAGTGGTTCGAACGGCAAATACGAATTTTGGGACGGTGCCGACGGTGGTATCTCAGATGGTGATATGACATGGGGTCCCAAACTAAACGTCGGGACCAAAGTAGCCCAATGGAATAGCCCCATCCGAGACAAAGTGACCGGGAAAGAAATTCCTTGGTGGGGAGATGTGAAAGGGACTCAATATGATGACAAATCACGCTACGAACGAGTTCCTATCGACTGGGTATCTCATGATAACCTGAAAGACTTCCTGCAAACAGGATTAGTAACCAACAACAACATCTCTATCGCCTATAAAGGAGAGAAAGCACGCTACTTTGTAACCGGACAGTATGCTTATCAAAAAGGACAGGTACCCTCTACACAAATGCACAGCGGAGGGGTCAACTTCAACTCCACTTTCGATCTTGCTCAAAACCTGCAACTTGACGCCAATCTGGCGTATAACAAGGTGGTTTCTCCAAGCTATCCACGCTATGGATACGGACCTAAAAACCATATGTACACCATTGTTGTATGGATGGGAGACGATGTGAACGGTAAAGAACTCCGTAAACATAAATATGTTCCGGGACAGGAGGGATATCGCCAGGCCAGCTATAACTACGCATGGTACAACAACCCTTATTTTGCCGCCGAAGAGCTTCAGCAGTCGGAAAACCGTGATGTAGTGAACGGTCAACTACGTCTCAATTATCAACTCCTGCCCAACCTGAACATTCAGGGACGCGCAGCCTTACGTCAGAAGACAATTCTACAGGAAATGAAAGTTCCCAAAACTTACATGAACTATGGTGACTCACGTGAAGGCGACTACAAAGTCTGGAATGACCACCAGACCAATGTGGATGCTGATATACTGGCTACCTATACACAAGACCTTACTCCCGATATTCTTTTTACACTGAATGCGGGTAGCTCTGTATTTTACCGAAATTACCGTCAAGAGTACCAGTCTACCGACGGTTTGATCGTTCCTTTCGTATACAGTATCAAAAACACCCAAGGACCATCCATTACCGATGCCAACCGGAACGAGAAATCCATCCGCAGTATTTATGGCTCTGTCAACCTCGACCTTTATAAATATGCTTACCTGACCCTGACGGGACGTAATGACTGGTCATCCACTCTCGCAAAAGGCAGCAATTCTTACTTTTATCCTTCCGTAGCAATCAGTACAATGGTGTCTGAATATGTCAAACTACCTACATTCATGGATTATCTTAAAATGTATGGCTCATGGGCAGTCGTTTCTACCGACTTGTCTCCATACCAGATTATATCTACCTACACTAAAGATACCAACTATGGTTCAAACCCGTCTATCTCCTATCCCTCGTCTCTGGTGAACTATTACATCAAACCCCAGAAAACGACCTCTTGGGAAGCAGGTTTATCAACTTCTTTTTTCCGGAACCGTCTCTCCTTCGACCTGACATATTATCACACGATTGACGAGAACCAGATCATCGACCTGAACATATCGAATGCTTCGGGTTTCACCAGCCGTAAAGTGAACGGTAATCAATATACCACTAACGGATGGGAAATCATGGCAAACGTACAGGCAATCCAAAATAGAGATTTCCAATGGGAATTTGCCCTGAACTGGAGCAAAAGCATAAAGAAGCTGACAGAAATATATGGTGGACAAAAAAAATTCGGTGACTTGAAAGTAGGCGACCGTGCCGACGCATTCTACGGTTCACAATGGCAAAAAAGTGCTGATGGAGAACTGATTCTCGATGAAAATGGCATGCCGACCAAAGACGCCTACAAACAATATCTGGGACATCTGGACCCCAACTTCCGTATGGGTATGCAGAATACGTTCCGTTATAAAGACTTCACCCTGTCTGTCGATCTGGATGGTGCGTACAAAGGAGTCATCTATTCCGTACTGAGCGAAAAGTTATGGTGGGGTGGTAAACATCCGGAGTCTGTTGAATACAGAGATGCACAATACGCAGCCGGACATCCGGTATATGTGCCCAACGGTGTAGTGGTAACCGGAGGTGAACTGAAACGTGACATTGACGGAAATGTCATCTCGGATACCCGTACATACAGACGTAATACAACAGCCGTCGATTGGCAGCAATGGTGTCAGAATTACCCTTATCAGGCTTATGTGTCATCCAAAGAGAATGCGAAGTTTGCCAATGTATTCGACCGTAGTTACATTAAATTGCGCCGAGTAGCCCTGACCTACAACTTCACTAAATTACTTTCAAAACAAAGTCCCGTGAAAGGACTGACTGCCACAATCTTCGGCAACAATCTTGCTGTATGGAAGAAAGTTCCTTTCGTCGATCCTGACTATACGGGAGACAGCAATGACGGAGGGGCCAACGATCCTACTGCACGCTATATCGGTATGGGAGTCAACATAAAATTCTAAACATGTTATGAAACCAATAAGAATTTATAAAATGAAAAAGATATTATTATTTATGGCATCCATATGGATGTGCGTATCCTGCGGAAACTTGGAAAAGATGAATATAGATCCGGACAACGCCACTCAAACCCATCCCAAACTTTTGCTGACACAAATCAGTATGAATGCATTCAAAAGAGGAACCGACGGAATGTATGCTACTAAAAAAGTGATTCAGACTGACGGAGAAAGTGCCGACCAATACTACAAATGGACACGGGGAAGCTTTGGCTACTACGATAACCTGAGAAATGTACAAAAAATGGGTGAAGAAGCCGAACGTGTGAACGCTCCGGTATATACGGCGCTTACCAAATTCTTCCGTGCCTATTACTTCTACGAACTGACCTTACGCTTTGGGGACATTCCTTACCGCCAAGCCTTAAAAGGAGAAAAAGAAGAGATCTATACTCCTGAATACGATACTCAGGAAGATGTTTTCACGGGCATCCTTCAAGAACTGAAAGAGGCAGATGAAATACTGGCAAATGACGCCTCTGTAATTGATGGTGATATTATTTACAATGGTAATGGCAATCAATGGAGAAAGCTGATCAATTCTTTCCGGTTGAAAGTACTGATGACTCTTTCGAACCATACGACTGTGGGGAATCTTAATATTGCCTCCGAATTCAAGGCCATTGCAACAGGCAGCCCACTAATGGAAAGCCTGACCGACAACGGGCAGCTGGTTTATCTGGATCAACAAGGGAATCGATACCCTCAATTTAACGCACAATGGTCCGGCTATTACATGGATGATACTTTTATCCAACGAATGCGTGAACGTCGGGATCCACGGCTTTTTATCTTCAGCGCACAAACCAATAAAGGAAAGACTGAAGGAAAGGCCATCGACGATTTCAGCTCTTACGAAGGAGGTGACCCGGCAGCTCCTTACAGTGATGCTATCATTAAAGTAAGTGAAGGAACCATATCACCTATCAATGACCGTTTCCGCACAGACCCTATTGTAGAACCAACCATGTTAATGGGGTATGCAGAACTGCAACAGATTCTCGCCGAAGCTGTCGTACGAGGATGGATCAATGGCAATGCGCAAACATATTATGAGAATGGTATCCGTGCCTCTTTCTCCTTTTATGAAACACATGCCAAAGCCTACGCCTCTTATCTCAATGCCGATGCGGTCAACCGATACTTACAGGAACCTTTGGTCGCCTTCGGCAAAGCTGCCAACGTAGACGAACAGATAGAGCGCATCATTATGCAAAAGTACCTTGTAACCTTCTATCAAGGCAACTGGGATTCTTTCTACGAACAATTGCGCACCGGTTACCCGGACTTCCGCCGGCCTGCCGGAACAGAGATCCCTAAACGTTGGATGTATCCGCAAGGTGAGTACGACAACAACGGAGCTAACGTAGAAGCGGCCATCATGCGGCAGTTTGGTACAGGAAATGATAAAATCAATCAAACCACCTGGTGGCAAAAAAAAGACTAACCCAAATTCAAAAAAGTTATAACGATGAAAAAAATAATTCTAAGCAGTGCACTGCTACTGGCAAGCTTATGCGGACAGGCACAACAGGCTCCAGAAAAAATAAACTTCAATAAGAACGGAGAATTCAAGATTGCACAGTTTACCGATATGCACCTGGGACATGACCAGGAAAAAAACATGATTGTAGCAGACATGATAAAAGAAGTACTTGACTCTGAAAAGCCGGATCTTGTGGTTTTCACAGGAGACATTACCACGATGGACGAGGTCAGCCAGGCATGGGAAGCCATAGCCGGCGAACTCGCCACTCGCCAGCTCCCCTGGACTGCCGTCTTGGGTAACCACGATGATGAATATGCAGTAAAACGGGATGAGATTATACGTATCATCCAGCAACAACCTTATTGTATGATAAAAAACATCGCTGAAGGTATTAAGGGAGAAGGTAATCACATTATCCCAATCTATGGTTCGGCAGATAACAAAAAAGTAGCTGCACTGCTCTACTGTCTGGACACGAATGCCTACTCAAAACTCAAAACAGTGAAAGGATACGATTGGATCGGACAATCACAAATCAACTGGTATACCCGTGAAAGCCAAAAATATACCGAGCAGAACGGAGGACAACCTCTGCCCGCATTAGCTTTCCTCCATATTCCATTGCCGGAATATACTCAGGCATGGGAGTCATTTGATACCAAACGATACGGCGACCGCAACGAGAAAGAATGCAGCCCAAACATAAATAGCGGAATGTTTACCCAAATGCTGGAATGCGGTGATGTGATGGGAATTTTTGCCGGTCATGACCATGTGAACGACTACATCGCTACACTTTACAATATCGCTTTGGGGTACGGACGCGCTTCGGGCGGTAAAAACACTTATGGTGACAAAACACCCGGCAGCCGTATGATCGTTCTTAAAGAAGGTAAACGGGAATTCGACACTTGGCTTCGTGAGAAAGAAAATACGGAAAAGCTAAATGTCTGCACCTATCCGGACTCGTTCGTGAAAAAGAAATAGAGATCCTTCTTTTTCAGCTTACACAAAACGTTCTATAAGGAAAGTTACAGAGTTATTCATAAATCCCCCTTTTATAATAAACGTGCATTTATTACAAAAGGGGGATTTATAATTAAAAAAGCAAAGATAATCCTTAATTCTTTACAGTACCCCTTTACTGGATGGCAATTCAAAATGATAAATATCCCGTTTCAATGCCATTTTCAGTGCACGGGCCAAAGCTTTGAAAATACCTTCTATCTTATGATGTTCATTCTGTCCCTCGGCTTTGACATTCAAATTCATCTTGGCAGCATCGCTCAACGACTTAAAAAAGTGTAGAAACATCTCAGTGGGCATCTCTCCTATTTTTTCACGTTTGAATTCGGCATCCCATACTAACCAAGGACGACCTCCGAAATCAAGGCATACCTGGCAAAGGCAATCATCCATGGGTAAAGCATAGCCATAACGTTCAATTCCACGTTTACTGCCCAGCGCCTGATAAATACAATCGCCCAAAGCTATGGCCGTATCCTCTATGGTATGATGCTCGTCTACCTCCAGATCACCCTTCACCCGAATGCTCAGATCCATGCCGGAGTGCTTACCGATCTGCTCAAGCATGTGGTCGAAAAAGCCCAATCCGGTAGAAATTTCACAGGCACCATTACCATCCAAGTTGAGAGCTACCCAAATATCCGTTTCCTTTGTCGTACGATGCACTTCTGCTTTTCGTTCTCCTGCAAAAAGAAATTCAGTTATCCGGTCCCAGTCTGTAGTAGCAAGGACACAGTAGGATTCTAATCCCTTTTCTTTCAATAAGTCAGTGTTCTCCTGAAGATAGATAGCACGGCAACCTAAATTTTTGGCAAGTTCGACATCTGTCGGACGGTCACCTATGACAAAACTGCCTTCCAGATCATATTCCGGATTAGAAATGTATTTAGTCAGCATACCGGTACGCGGCTTCCTCGTAGGTGCATGATCTGCCGGCATACTACGGTCTATCAATATATCATCGAACGTAATACCTTCTCCCTCTAAAGTTTTCAGCATCAGATTGTGGGCCGGCCAGAATGTCTCCTCCGGAAAAGAAGAAGTACCCAGTCCATCCTGGTTGGTCACCATAACAAATTCAAAGTCGAGTTTACTATGGATAAATCCCAGATTACGAAAGACTTTAGGATAAAACTCAAGCTTCTCCAAAGAATCGAGTTGATAGTCGATGGGAGGTTCGATGACAAGAGTGCCATCACGGTCTATAAACAGTACTTTTTTTTTCATTTTTCCTATTGATATTTTTTCAGTGCTCCAATCAGTCTGGCATTCTCAGCCCGTGTACCTACAGTTACACGAAGACAATTACCACACAATGAAATGGAATTTCTGTTACGTACAATAATTCCCTCTCCCACCAGGTAGTTATAAATCTTCACCGCATCGGTTACACGCGCCAGGAAAAAATTCGCATTCGACGGAAACACCTGTAACACGCAAGGCAGCTCAATAAAAGCTTCTTCCAGATATCCCCTCTCCTCTTTCAACGTTTTTACCCAACGTTCTATCTCGTAATATTTGTGAAGCATCTCTATAGCTTGCTGCTGGGTCAACTGATTCACATTATACGGATATTTAATTTTGTTCAGGATTGCGATAATCCCTTCGGAAGCAAAGGCCATTCCCAAACGAATGGCTGCGCACCCAAATGCCTTGGAAAAGGTCTGTAAGACAACCAGATTCGGATATTTATCCAACTCGGATAGGAATGACGGTTGGTCAGAGAAGTCATTGTAAGCTTCATCCAAAATAACCAATCCTTCGAATCCGCCAATGACCTTTACTATCTCAGAACGAAGCAGATCATTTCCCGTGGGATTATTAGGAGAACAAATAAAAATCATCTTTGTCCGTTCATCCGCCGCCGCCAACAACTCTTCAGCCGAAAACTGGAAATCATCGTGGAGTAACACTTTGCGATATTCCACATCATTGACATCGGCACAAACCTGATACATGCCGTATGTAGGATCAATGGCTACTACGTTATCTTCACCCGGTTCACAGAAAGCACGGAATACCAGGTCGATAGCTTCATCACTGCCATTCCCGAGAAATATATGGGCGGGAGGTACTTTTTTGATTTTGGATAACTCCGATTTCAGATCCCGCTGCATCGGATCGGGATAACGATTGTGCGGTAAGTTATAGGGATTCTCGTTAGCATCCAAAAAGACGGATGCAGCCGCTCCGTTATATTCGTCACGAGCCGAAGAATAAGGTTTTAGCCTCCAGATATTCGACCGGGTTAATTCTTGCAATGTTCTCATTTTCTTATCTCCTTTAATCTAACGGTTACTGCATTTTTGTGTGCATCCAAATGTTCATTTGCAGCCATTACTTCGATAGCCGGACCAATAGCAGCCATTCCATCAGGAAGTATCTCCTGAAAGGTAATTTTACGGATGAAACTGTCGAGACTTACCCCACTATAAGCTTTGGCATAACCATTCGTTGGCAGGGTATGATTAGTTCCCGAAGCATAATCACCTGCACTTTCGGGAGAGAAGGCTCCCAGAAATACAGAACCGGCATTAATGATCCGTCCGGATACTTCCATGTAATTCTTAGTCTCAATAATCAGATGTTCTGGTGCATAAGCATTAGTCAATTCCAGCGCCTCATCCATATCCTTCACTAATATCAACTTACTGTTGGCCAAAGATTTCTCGGCAATGTCGCGGCGGTTCAGATAGCCCAACTGTCGCTCAACTTCATATACGACTTCCGTTTGCAATTTTTCAGACGTCGTAATCAACACAGCCTGACTATCCACTCCATGTTCCGCCTGAGACAGAAGATCAGCGGCAACAAACACTGGATTAGCAGATTCGTCAGCCAGCACTTCTACTTCTGAAGGTCCGGCCGGCATATCAATGGCTACATCCCTCAAGCTGACAAGTTGTTTGGCTGCTGTAACATACTGGTTTCCCGGACCAAATATCTTATAAACCTTAGGAATACTCTCTGTTCCGTATGCCATGGAAGCAATGGCCTGTACTCCACCCGCCTTAAATATTTTGCTGACTCCGGCCAGATGGGCAGCAAAAAGGATTGCCGGATGCACTTTCCCATTTTTGTCAGGTGGTGTGCAAAGTACAATCTCTTTGCAGCCGGCAATCTTGGCAGGAATTGCAAGCATAAGCACGGTAGAGAATAAAGGGGCCGTTCCTCCGGGGATATATAAGCCGACCTTTTCAATGGCTACTGCCTTCTGCCAACAAGTAACCCCTTCCATAGTATCTACCTTTTTTCCCTCAAAACGCTGTGCAGCATGGAAAGCTTCAATATTGCGTTTAGCCAGATAAATGGCAGCTTTCAATTCTATAGGAACCTCTTTTTCAGCTTCTTCAATCTCTTCGAGTGTAACGGCAAGTGAAGTGAGTTCGGCTTTATCAAACATAGCTTCATACTCCATCACCGTCCGGTCTCCACCAACTCTTACACGATTAATAATATCACGTACAGTATCAAAAAGGCTTTCTGTGTTGAGTACGGGCCGCTTCAGAATTTCATCCCACTGCGATCTATCGGGGTATTTAATCAGTTTCATTATTTTTTTAATTAAAAGTTCAACAAACAGACTCGCCTAAATAATCATCTTTTCAATAGGCAATACTAAAATTCCCTCTGCTCCCAGTGCTTTCAGTTTACCTATAATCTCCCAAAATCGTTTTTCATCAAGTACTGTATGCACAGAGCACCAGCCTTCCTGTGCCAATGGCATTACGGTAGGACTCTTCATCCCCGGCAATACGGCAATAATATCGTCCAGCTTATCTTTAGGTGCATTCATCAATACATATTTTTTATCTTCGGCTGTTTTCACGGCATCCATACGGAAAAGCAATTCGTCCAATACCTCTTTCTTCTCTTTACTCATATTCTTATTGCCTATCAGCAGAGCTTCCGACTTCATCACGACCTCCACTTCTTTCAGACGATTGCTGACCAACGTAGAACCGGAACTGACAATATCAAAAATGGCATCCGCCAGTCCGATGCCTGGAGCAACCTCTACAGATCCGGTAATGACATGAACCTCGGCTTTAACTCCATTACTTTTCATGAAATTATCCAGAATTCCCGGATATGAAGTAGCAATTTTCTTTCCATTAAACCAACTTAAACCGGGATATTCAATATCTTTGGGCATAGCCAGAGATAAACGACATTTGCTGAATCCAAGACGCTTAATAATTTCTGCGTCTTCTTGTTTTTCTACGAATTCATTTTCTCCCACTATACCAAGATCAGCAACTCCCGTAGCCACAGATTGTGGAATATCGTCATCACGGAGGAAAAGCACCTCAATTGGAAAATTGGATGACTGCACGAGTAAAGTACGTTTAGTTGTGCTCAGTTTGATGTCTGATTCTTCAAGAAGGGCCATAGTTTCTTCAAAAAGGCGCCCCTTGGCTTGTACTGCGATTCTTAACATAATTACAATATCTTAATTTACAATTTAAATTCAATATCCGGAAAATAAAAAAGGCCCACCTTATCGGTAAGCCTCGTATTCTATCATATATATACACAATATCATCCTGCCCACCGAGTTATTCGATCGAGTAATGATGATGGCGATGTGTAATAGTAATGTTCATATCTTCATTCTTTATGCGACAAAAATAAACTATTAGTTCCGAATCACCAAACAATTATCAGAAAAACTTCCGTTTTTCTTTCAAATCAAAGGGAGCATCTCTTCATCTTCTACTCCACATGATAAAAAGTGCATCTCTTCTTTAGCTTTTTCCTTCGGAAAAGTGAAATAAGTGCAGATCGCTTCCGTACACAATTCTCCATTTTTGTTATAAAGACGTGCCTCTATCAGTACAATATTGCGTTTCACCTCTTTAATATGTGCCTTGAGTACTACATGCGAATCATTAGTATTGATCGACTTACGATAGCGAGTTTCCATTTTCGATGTCACTCCTGTCGTCTGTAACTTCCGGAGAACCACCCAGGCACAGATTTCATCGAGAAGTACCGCCTGAATGCCTCCATGCAACGTATCAATCCATCCTTGGTATTCGGGACGCGGACGCCAGATACTTATCACTTCATCATCCTCTTCATAAAATTCCATTTTCACACCGGCTTCATTGTTGGGAGCACAACCAAAGCAATTATATCCTTCCATTCCCTTCCAAGGATTAATAATCTTTTTCATACTTTCCTATTTTAAATTGCTCAAAGATATAAATCTTTTTGTAAAATGCACAATTCTCGCTACCAGAACTTTATCTATCATTCATTTGTTATACGGATATTCTATTGAAGAAAGGAAAAATATGAAAACAGTAGTAGACAAAGCCTCCTCCAGAGGTTATTTCAATCATGGCTGGCTTAAAACCTACCATACATTTAGCTTTGCAAACTATTACAACCCATCGAGAATGCATTTTGGCGCATTGAGGGTGCTGAATGATGACAGTGTAGCTCCATCAATGGGATTTGATACACATCCTCACCAGAATATGGAAGTGATTTCTATTCCCTTGAAAGGTTATCTGAGACATGGTGACAGTGTAAAAAACACCCAAACCATCACTCCCGGCGATATCCAAGTAATGAGTACGGGTAAAGGTATCTTTCACAGCGAATATAATGGCAGCGATAAAGAACAGTTAGAATTCCTACAAATATGGATATTTCCGAGAATCGAGAATACAGAACCGGAATATAACAACTACGATATCCGCCCCTTACTGAAAAGAAACGAACCGGTCTTGATTATCTCGCCTGACGGTAAGGTACCTGCTTCCATCAAACAAGATGCCTGGTTTTCCATGGGAACATTTGATGCCGGAAAAAGCTTTGAATACAAATTGCACCAAGAAGGCAACGGAGTTTATATCTTCATCATCGAAGGGGATGTGAAGGTTGCAGATAATCTGTTATCAAAGCGTGACGGTATCGGACTCTGGGATACGAAGAACTTTAAAGTGGAGGTAATCCAGGAAGCAACTTTATTGTTAATGGAAGTACCAATGCGATAAAGCAATAATAAAACATAAGAAAGGCTGCCCCGCTTTATGCGAAGGCAGCCTTTCTTTTCATTTATTGAACACACTATTTATTTTTCTTTCCGGTAGTTCTCAAGTCCGGTCTGCAAGAAGTCTATATACTTGGATATATCTTCATCATAAGCATATGACTTGTTCAGCGGCTTACCTTCATTATCAATCAGAACATAAAAAGGCTGGGCATTGGCACCAAATTTCACACGCTGCAGATAACTCCATTTATCACCTACCGTACGCAGAGTACGTTCTGTTCCATTCTCTGTAATCTTCACCGGTTCGGAAAGTGGAGTCTTGTTATCAACATAAAGGGTAATCAATACATAATCATTATTGATAATGCTACTTACCTTCGGATCAGTCCATACGGCAAGCTCCATCTTACGACAGTTCACACAACCATATCCTGTAAAATCGAGCATCACCGGTTTGTTATGCTGGCGGGCATATTCCATACCCAAGTCATAATCGTCGAACTTAGCATGTACCTCATTGGTATAAAGATTAAAGTCCTGAGTCTTCATAGGTGGTGCAAACGCACTGACAGCCTTCAAAGGTGCTCCCCACAGGCCCGGAATCATATAAATGGCAAAAGCCAAAGAGATCAGTGCCATGAAAAAACGAGGAACGCTCACTTTCGTATCATCGTCATCGTGTGGAAACTTGATCTTGCCTAACAGATAAAAACCAAGCAAAGCAAAAATCACAATCCACAAAGCAAGGAAAGTTTCACGATCCAGAATTCTCCATCCATATGCCAAATCGGCAACAGACAGGAATTTTAGAGCAAAAGCCAATTCCAAAAAGCCCAATGTTACTTTAATCACATTCATCCAGCCTCCTGACTTAGGCATTGATTTCAGCCAAGACGGGAATAAGGCGAATAAAGTGAACGGCAGAGCCAGCGCAATGGCAAAACCGAGCATACCAATCGCAGGAGCAACTACGCTGCCGGTAGTAGAAACCTGTACTAACAGGAATCCGATAATAGGGCCTGTACAAGAGAAAGATACAAGCGATAATGTAAATGCCATCAAGAAAATACTCAGTAATCCGCTGGTAGCTTCTGCTTTACTATCTACAGCCGTACTCCATTTTGCAGGAAGTGTCAGTTCGAAAGCTCCAAAGAAAGAGGCGGCAAATACGATCAACATCAGACAGAACAGAATATTGAAGACCGCATTGGTAGAAAGAGCATTCAACGCACTGGCACCGAATATCAAAGTAATGGCAAGTCCCAATGCCACATAGATCACAACGATAGATGCACCATAAGTCCATGCATCACGGATACCTTTCTTTTTATCTTTGCTCCTTTTTAAAAAGAAGCTTACCGTCATCGGTATAATAGGCCATACACAAGGAGTAAACAAGGCCAGCAAACCTCCCAGGAATCCTGTAATAAAGATATAGATCCAGGACATATCTTCCTGAGAATTTGCTTCTCCGAACTTCTTCAAATCATTAATAACCGGCTTCCATAAATCAATGCTGCCTACAGCAGAAGTTACAGCAGTAGCTACCGGTTCTATAATACTATCAGAAACTGATGCGACAGGCTCTTCAACCGGTGCTGCAGGAGTCTCTTTTACCGAAGCTGCAGAAGTCGCAACCGCCTTACCCGAAAGTTTGAAAGGGACTTGTGTAGGAGGCAGGCAATTCTCATCGTTACAAGCTCCGTACTCCAGATAACCTTCAATCGAATAATCACTGCCGGTAAACTTTATCTTTTGTACGAACTGGGCCGTCTTTTCAAAATAACGCACTTTCATTTCGAACAGTTTGTCAAAGCTCGAAACTTCTTTTCCCCTCGGGGCCAATTTACCAACCACTTCGGCACCTGATATCTTCTCTACATTAAAAGTTGCAGAGATAGGGCCGCCATCACCCAGATCGGTAGAATATACGTGCCAACCGGCATCAATCGTACCAGTAAAAACGATTTCCGCTTCAGCTCCCGACAGGGTTTTCAGCTCTGTTTTAAACTTTACAGGCTCTTGTATCTGCGCCTGTGCCGTAAACACAACCAGCAGTAAAAGCAGAAAAGAGGATAATTTTTTCATTCTTTAAATTGTTTATGATGTTTCTAAAAATATAACAGCTATCCAAATTTCCGGGTTTGAGTTTTCGGCAAATCTTAAATAGCTATCATTTTTTATAACTAAAATTCATAATCTACACACGCCCGGCTCTCTTTCGTTTCCGCCAGAATTTTACCGGCAGCCACATGTTCGGGATGGGTAGCGTAGAACTTTACATCATCCAGATTATCAAATTCACTATACAACGCAATATTCCAGGTTTCCCCCGGGTTCATATTCAGCCCGACCTCAATCTTACGGATCACAGAGATTTTAGCAGGCAATGCTTCGATAGCCTCTTTAAAACTATTCATCACAACGAGTTTCTTTTCTACAGAAACATCGTCTCTTAACTTAAATAATACAATGTGTTTTACCATTACGTTGTTATTTTAATTATTTGTTTTTATATTTGTCAGCCAAAGTTGTTTTTTACAGTTGCAAAATTACTCTATTTGTTTCAAATATACACTATAAAAGGATGTTAATAATAGGAATAGCAGGCGGAACAGGCTCAGGAAAGACCACCGTCGTACGGAAAATCATTGAGAGTCTGCCGGCTGGCGAAGTAGTATTACTGCCACAGGATTCATACTATAAAGACAGCAGTCATGTGCCGGTGGAGGAACGGCAGAACATCAATTTTGATCATCCGGATGCTTTTGAGTGGAGCCTTTTGTCTAAACATGTTTCCATGCTGAAAGAAGGCAAGTGCATTGAGCAGCCCACCTATTCCTATCTGACCTGTACCCGTCAGCCCGAAACAATACATATTAAGCCACGTGAAGTTGTCATTATCGAAGGTATCCTGGCCCTATGCGACAAAAAACTGCGTAATATGATGGACCTGAAAATATTCGTCGATGCCGATCCGGATGAACGGCTGATACGCGTCATCCAACGTGATGTAGTGGAACGGGGCCGTACGGCAGAAGCTGTAATGGAGCGATACACACGCGTCCTGAAACCCATGCATTTGCAGTTCATCGAACCTTGTAAGCGTTATGCCGACCTGATTGTCCCTGAAGGGGGAAGCAATCAAGTAGCTATCGATATATTGACCATGTACATCAAAAAACACATCGGTTAGTCATGAAACGGCACCTCGTAGTTTACTTTCTCTTTTTCCTGCTCTTCTGTATACTGTCCTGCCGTAATAAGCAGGTAATCGTTACAGAAGATACCTCGGCACACGATCTGGAGCAAATCAAAGATAGTGGCGAACTCGTCGTTCTCACTCTTTACAGTTCAACATCTTATTTCATTTACCGTGGGCAAGACATGGGTTTCCAGTATGAGCTCAGTGAACAATTCGCTAAAAATTTAGGCGTAAAATTACGCATAGAGGTTGCCAAGAATGTACCAGAATTAATCCGGAAATTGCTGAATGGTGAAGGAGATCTTATCGCATATAATATTCCAATTACCAAAGAATTAAAAGACAGTCTGATTTATTGCGGTGAAGAAGTGATCACCCACCAGGTGATTGTTCAACGAAACACCGGAAAAATAAAACCACTGAAGGATGTAACCGAATTGATCGGCAAAGATATATACGTGAAACCTGGCAAATATTACGAGCGGTTGATCAATCTGGATAAAGAGCTTGGCGGAGGTATTCATATTCATAAAGTAACTAATGACAGCATTACCGCTGAAGACCTGATAACTCAGGTTGCACAAGGTAAAATCCCCTATACAGTTGCGGATAATGATGTAGCCAAACTGAATGCTACTTATTATCCCAATCTGAATACCGGCCTTTCTATCAGTTTTGACCAACGGGCTGCATGGGCAGTGCGTAAAGATTGCCCGCAACTGGCAGAAGCAGCAAACAAATGGCATAAAGAAAATATGACCTCACCTGCGTATACAGCCAGTATGAAAAGATATTTCGAAATCAGTAAAGCAATGCCCCACTCTCCCATCTTGTCCCTAAAAGAAGGCAAAATCTCTCACTACGATAACTTATTCAAAAAATACGCCAAAGAGATTGGCTGGGACTGGCGCCTGCTGGCATCTTTAGCTTATACAGAATCCAATTTCGATACTACTGCCGTATCATGGGCGGGAGCAAAGGGATTGATGCAATTAATGCCTGCTACCGCACGTGCAATGGGAGTCCCACCGGGAAAAGAACAAAATCCGGAAGAAAGTATCAAAGCTGCCGTAAAATATATTGCAGCCACAGACCGTAGTCTGAGTATAGTTCCGGATAAACAGGAGCGGATTAAATTTATCCTCGCTTCATATAATGCCGGATTGGGACATATTTTTGACGCTATTGCACTGGCAGATAAATATGGCAAAAATAAAACGGTATGGACCGATAATGTAGAAAATTACATCCTACTGAAAAGCAATGAAGAGTACTTCACCGATCCGGTGTGTAAAAACGGATATTTTCGTGGAATAGAAACATATAATTTTGTGAGAGATATCAATTCGAGGTACGAATCGTACAAGAAAAAAATAAAAAGCTGAAATGCTTCTAAAGTCTGCAATCAAAAAAATTGCAGACTCTTGACAACGCATTTCTATTTTTTTCCTTTTCCTGTCAGCAAACTTATAATGATAACAGCTACCACTGACAATGGTAATGCAAACAATATAGGATCTATCATCGGAAAAGGATAGGTTTCAATCAACACATCCTTACCGAAAATCCATCTGCATACCCCCATAGCTGCCGCTTCTTTCTGATGAAGAAAGGCTAAAGCAAATAAGCTTCCTATAGTTCCTATCCAAAGGCTTGCCATCACTCCCTGCCGGGTAGCGCGTTTCCAATATAAGGCACAAAAATATGCGGGAAGGAAAGCTGCTGCACAGATACCCATAAAAATAGAAGTTCCACGGGCAATAATATCATTGGGCAACATATAACAAATGATATAACTCACTAATATTGAAAACAGCACTCCCAGACGAATTACATTAGTCAGTTTGCCACGTGAACGAGGCTTGTAAGTACCATAAATATCAGAACCGACCGAGGCACCCATCGTATGGAACTGTGAACTCAGTGTAGACATACTGGCAGAAAGAATGCAAAGCATGAAAAGTGCGGCAAACCAGTCCGGCATTGCTTTATTTATAAAGTATGGAATAATTTTATCCATATCTTTGACTGCTTCTGTAGCCACTACACCTTCGGTTTTAAGAAAGAAAAGATTACTTAGTGCCCCTGCATGATAAATAGCACCTACGGTGATAATCAGGAAAAAACATCCGATAAGGACTCCCCGGTTCAGTTGTTTACTACTCTCTACAGTCATAAAACGAACCACCAGTTGAGGTTGAGCAAGACAACCGATCCCAACTCCCAGAATCAAAGAAGTGACCAATGTATACCATTGAGGTGAACCGGTAACAGGCATGGCAGTCCATCCCTGATGTCCTAACGCTTTGAATTTCTCCGGAACCAAAGGAGCAATATCTGTCAGCGCCTGATTAGCTTCCGTAAAGCCCATATCCAGTACCCGATACAATGAAAAAAGCAAGAACAGCATACAGCCAAACATAATAACCGCCTGCAAAGCATCCGTATACATCACCCCCTTCATTCCTCCAGCTATCACATAGGCCGCTATTACCAGGGTGAATATCAAAAGCGAGACATTAAAATCAATCTGAAAAATCTGTTCGATAAAAACTGCTCCTCCCTTCATTACCACTGCCGCATACAAAGGCATTCCAAGAAAAATAACTGCGGCCACAAACACCTGTATCCCCCGTGAACGATAATGCCTGCCCAACAATTGTGGAAATGTGCTGACATTCAGTCTGGCTCCCATCCTGCGTGTCCGGAGGCCGAAAAAGATAAACGCAATCACCACCCCGATAAACATATTCAGAAAACAAAGCCACTGAATACCCATACCGAAGGCAGCAGCCACCCCACCAAAACCGACAATGGCAGAAGCAGATATGAAAGTAGCACCATAAGAAAGTGCCATGACAAATGGATTCATTTGTCGCCCCCCTACCAGATAATCACTGGCGGAAGTTGTCTTTTTATAACCTAAAAAACCAAGATAAGCCAATGATAGCAGGTAAGCTATCACAATCAGTCCAAGTGTAAATGTATTCATCGTGTTTTATCTTTTTCGTCGTCTTTATTCCAATATTTAAGACCAAACCAGGCAGCAAAAAGCACACATACTACCGAAAGCAGATATGGCAAAATGATAAGAGAGTCGCTTATTCCAAACATTCTTGTATTAGATTTCGATTAATATTGGTGCAAATGTAAGGAATTTATTGAAATGGAAAAACAAAATGCAGAATTTATAAAAAAAGAAAAGAAACAAAAATAAAAAAAGCCGCCTCTTTTTATCAGGGCAGCTTTCAGAAAAATCAATTTACGGTTTAATATTTCTCGTAATGAACCTTCTTCTCATCGTATTTCTGCTTAGGTTCCTGCAGAGCAGCCGGATACCCGAAAGGAATCACACATAAGGGCACTATGTTTCCCGGAAGCTCCGTATACTTGCGGACAACCCGGATGCGGTCTTCATAAGGATAAGCAGCTGTCCATACTGCACCCAATCCCTGAGCCTCAGCAGCTAACAGAATATTCTGCGCAGCAGCCGAACAATCCAGATACCAATAAAAAGAACGGGCTACATCACCACATACAACAATGGCATAACGAGCCTGAGTCAACATCTTTGCATAAGGCAATGCAGAAGCCATAGAATCGAGAGCAACCCGATCAGTGACCAGCACAAACTCCCAGGGACGAAGGTCTTTTCCTGACGGAGCAGCCATACCGGCACGTAACATCAAGTCTATTTTCTCTTTCTCTACTTCCTTATCCAGATAAGTACGTACACTCTTACGCGCAAAAATATTATTCAAAGCAGCATTGGATGCTGACGGGACTTCTTTTGGGGAAGAAGATGAACAAGCAGTGAATGAAATCATCCAAAGCAATCCAATCGTCCATGCATAAATCATTTTCTTTGTTCCCATAGATTCTTTTTTATCAAAATAGTTTCAACCTTTTTTCTTGAGCTTCTTTCAATGAAACAGTTTCCCGCTTCATCAGACCACTCTTATCACGGAGTACCTGATATTCACCAGACAGCTCCTGCGCCAGTTCTTCTTTCAATTTCGGACTCATCAACCGGGCAGCGACACCGGCATTCTGTGAAGCATCTTTCAGATGAACCACCGGTGCATGATATACCGGAGCAATTTTCAGTGCAGTATGTAGTTTGGATGTGGTTGCTCCACCTATTAATAATGGAATATCCAGTCCGGCTTTCTCCAACTCCATAGCCACATGCACCATCTCCTCCAACGAAGGAGTAATCAATCCACTAAGGCCTATCATATCTACCTTTTCCTCTATGGCTTTTTGAACAATCGATTCAGCCGGCACCATCACTCCCAGGTCAATGATATCATAGCCGTTACAAGCCATCACAACCGAAACAATATTTTTACCGATATCATGCACATCTCCCTTCACTGTAGCCAACAGAACCTTTCCGGCAGAAGAGGTTCCTTCCACCTTTTCCGACTCTATGACCGGTTGTAAGATTGCAACGGCTTTCTTCATCGTACGGGCTGTTTTCACCACTTGCGGAAGGAACATTTTACCTTCACCGAACAACTCGCCTACATGATTCATTCCATCCATCAACGGTCCCTCAATCACATCTACCGCCTTATCGTATTGTGGCAAGGCTTCTGCAAGATCTTCTTCCAGAAAATCTCCGATCCCCTTTACCAAAGCATATTGCAACCGTTCTTCTACCGTCCCGTCCCGCCAGGCATCATGCTTCACCGGTTGTCCTGCCGCAGCATTACCTGCCGAAGCCTCCTTCAATTTATCAGCCAGTTCAATCAATCGTTCGGCAGCATCAGGACGCCGGTTCAATACCACATCCTCTATTCTCTCAAGCACATCCGCCGGAATATCCGTATACAGCACAGAAGTACCAGGGTTTACAATCCCCATATCCATACCTTTCTGAATGGCATGGTAAAGGAATACGGCATGCATAGCTTCACGAATATAATTATTACCACGGAATGAGAACGATAAGTTACTTACTCCTCCGCTGATATGTGCTCCGGGAAGATTCTTTTTAATCCAGGCAGTTGCTTCTATAAAGTCTACCGCATAATTATTATGTTCCTCAATACCTGTTGCTACAGCCAGTACGTTCGGATCGAAAATGATATCGTGCGGGTTAAACCCAATCTTATCTACAAGTAAACGATAAGCACGTTCACAAACTTCTATTTTACGGGCAGCCGTATCAGCCTGTCCTTTTTCGTCAAAGGCCATCACTACTACAGCCGCGCCATACTGACGAACTGTTTGAGCATGTTCAAGGAATTTTTCCTCTCCTTCTTTCAACGAAATGGAATTCACAATTGATTTTCCCTGGAGACACTTCAAGCCGGCCTCGATAACCTCCCATTTTGAAGAATCGATCATCACAGGGACACGAGCTATTTCAGGTTCCGAAGCCACCAGATTCAGGAAAGTTGTCATCTCTTCTTTCGCATCCAACAGTCCGTCATCCATATTGACATCGATAATCAGCGCCCCGTCTTCCACCTGCTGCCGGGCTATAGACAATGCTTCATCGTATTTCTTTTCATTTATAAGACGGAGGAACTTACGGGAACCCGCTACATTGCAACGTTCACCAACGTTGACAAAGTTAATTTCAGGCTTTACTTCCAGCAGTTCCAATCCCGAAAGCCACATACAATCCGGCCTACGAGCCGGAACATGCGGTTTGGCACCGGCAATCAACGCGGGATATTCGGCAATATAAGCATCGGTAGTACCACAGCATCCGCCGATAATATTAATCAAACCTTCATGGATATATTCTTTTACTTCATGTGCCATATCCGCCGGGGTCTGGTCATATTTTCCCAGACTGTTAGGCAAACCTGCATTCGGATATGCACTGATATAGTAAGGAGCACGTGCGGCCAGTTGCTCCAAAAACGGCTTCAATTGCTTTGCACCAAATGAACAGTTCAGACCGACAGAAAAAATATCGGCATGTTGTACCGAAGCCAGAAAAGCTTCCAGTGTCTGGCCGGAAAGAGTACGCCCCCCTGTATCAGAAACCGTCACCGACAACATAACCGGTACTTTAAGCCCGGTTGCCTGCATAGCACGCTCCGCTGCCAGAATAGCAGCTTTTGCATTCAGCGTATCAAAAATAGTTTCTATCAACAAAGCATCTACCCCACTTTCAAGCATCGCTTCCATTTGCTGTTGATAAGCATCGGCCATTTCATCATAAGTCACAGCACGATAGGCCGGATTATTCACATCCGGAGACATGGAACATGTTTTATTGGTAGGACCAACCGAACCGGCCACAAAACGAGGTTTATCGGGATTGAGTGCCGTATATTCATCGGCTACTTCTCGTGCCAGCTTCACGGCCGTCTGATTGATTTCACGCACATACTCCTGTACATGATAATCGGCCATAGAAATTGTGGTGGAACTAAATGTATTCGTCTCAATGATATCGGCACCGGCTTCCAGATATTTACGGTGTATATCCTGAACCACGTCAGGGCGCGTGAGACAAAGTAAATCATTATTCCCTTTCAGTTGACCGGGAATATGCGCAAAGCGCTCACTGCGGAAATCCTCTTCTCTAAGATTATATTGCTGAATCATAGTACCCATAGCGCCATCCAATATAAGGATACGTTCAGGTACCAGCTGTTGAATAGTTCTTTTCATTGCTAAAGGTACAAACCTATCATCGTTTAAACATTCTGTCCATATCGCGGCGGTCGTCTTTTTCTTTCAAAGCCTCCCGCTTGTCATATTGCTTTTTACCTTTTGCCAAAGCCACAACTACTTTGGCCAGACCTCTTTCATTAATAAACAAACGAACCGGGACAATGGTAAATCCGGCGTCTTTCGTCCCTCGTTCCAACTTATTCAGCTCCTTTTTGCTCAGTAACAATTTACGGTCACGCCGAGCCGCATGGTTATTATACGAACCATAAAAATATTCGGCAATGTGCATGTTCTTCACCCACAATTCACCTTTCGCAAAATAACAAAACGTATCTACAAGACTTGCTTTTCCCAAACGGATGGACTTAATCTCCGTTCCTGTCAGCACAATACCTGCTGTATAAGTATCGATCAACTCATAGTCGAAAGTAGCACGTTTATTCTTTATATTTATAGGAGCCAGTTTCATTTTATTTTCTTAATTTAATATAGCTGTTAGCTTGTTGAACACAACTTGTATTACCGCCGGACATAGTATTAACAAAATCGACGAGAAAATGGTGTAACGCAACCGATTCTTTTCTTCCACCAGCATCACGACTCTTGCTCCTTCCCATACCACATAAACGATATAAAACTGGAGCAACCAACCGATAATACTGAAATCCGGAAGCAATCCGGTCACTATATGCAACAAAAAGGTGACAACTAATGCATAGCCTGCAAACTGCTGTGCCAAAGGGATATCATTGGACATGCCAAACATTTTTATCCCCATCTGATTGATGGCATAAGCTGCCAGAAAATAGCCTCCGAACAAAGCTACCGCCACTGCACAACACTGCGTCATGGCCAATTGGAAACTTTGCGGTCCTCCCCATCCATTGGTCCACAAAGCACCAATGAATACGGATAAACCGCATAAACCAATCATAGGATAGACAAAAACAGTAAGAACTGCCCGTCTATCCTCTAAACGAATTTCCTCCCAGGCCTTGGCCGGAGAGGAAATCAATGACATTGCTATTTGAAATAATGCTTTGTAATTCAAATTATTTAGCGGTTTTATATTCTATTTCATATGCCTTCTCTGTAGTAGAAGAATCTTCTATTTTATTATTGTATTCATTCTGCTGTGCGACCACAATAATTTTGGCTGGTTTATCTTGTCCACTCTTCTGCTTATATTCTCTCAAAAATTCAGTGATATCATAAGCTTTAAAGCTGGAAGTACGTGTCGCACGTTCTACTATAGCAGTAGTTTCATCATTAACAGCATAACGCAAATGGAGTTTCAGTTCTGTAGCACCTGAAGTAATATCATCTGTATAGCAAACCAGAGTAAAAGAATGTTTAGCAAGTTCATTCTTAATATCTTCCGGAGTACTTACATTTTTCACACGGTAAAGTACCGGCAATACAATTGTATTTTCACTAAACTGGAATGGAGCTACCGTTGAATATCCTGATGCAAAACTCAATGAACCAATTGGTGCATTAGTAGTCACATCTCCCGAACCACCGACAGCCGTAGTAGTAACTGCAGGAGCATCGATTCCAGTCGGATCTGCTAAAAGTGTAACCTTAATCTGTTTAGGATTCGTCGAGAGGTCCTGACCTTCATCAACCTGACAATAAATATAGGCCATTCTTGCACTCAAAGTAACAGGAACTGTGTTAGTGGGGATAAGTTCCGTACCGGCGGCATCTGTAAACGTAACATAACCCATTCTATCATTAACTTTCACCACACCAGCCCACTGCTGAGGACCGTTTTCTCCGGAATCCATACATGAAGTAAACATAGTACCCATCAACAGGGTTAAGGCCAACACCATTAATTTCAATTGTTTCATAAATCTATTTTTTAGAGTTTGCAAAGATATAAATTCTAATTCACAATAAGTAAATGCAGAGACTTAAAAAATACTGCATCCATCACTTAACTATTTTTGCAAACAACTCCAAATGATCGTCTACATAGCTTGCTACCAGTGCTGTAACCTCCTCCTCAATATCCAGATATTCTTCTTCAAGATCATCAAAGGCCTCGTATTGCTCGTACATCGCCATAAATTCATCCTCCGTACGCTCTTTCTCCAGATCCTGGCGATGGGCATCGTATATCTTCTTAGCTTTATAAACCAACTTCGAGAAATCCTCGGCTCCCCACAAACGCATCACTTTCGCAAAAGGATTATCAAAGATATAACCTCCATACCCATTCTGAATCAATTGACAAAAACCACCAAACATGACTTCATCCCGAAAAATCTGATAGGCCAACAAAGAGTGCTGCTCTCCTGTCAATAGTGGCATTGTTTCGGCAGTAAGCTCCCCGCCAATCACTTCTTTATACTTATCTGTAAACACCTGGATAAATTCATCCATTCCCTCGCCCGCAGCTTTTTGCAAGGAGGCATCCGTAACTTCTATCATTTCCACTATATATAATAAGGTAAATTCTACATTTATAAATATCAGGAAACAAAAATACGGAAATATATGGTTCAGAAAGGCTTTTTGAAGAGTTTTTTAGAAACTGTCCTATTTTTAAAGCCCATAATTAAAAATTCCCCAATCGCTTTGGAATATATCCCCTGAGTTCTTCAATGGTTCTCTTACGGGATAATTCTTCATCTTAGCGGCTGAGATGAAGCTTTATTACTTTCTCAAATAAGGTTATTTTCAATGATGCAACGACATACCAAGATATACGCCTATACAGTAGGGTATCAACCAAATGCACCACACAACAATACTGAAACGATTGAAATGTTCTTTAGCCTTTTCACTCCCCTTCACATACGTCCAGATAGCCCACATAGCGTGAACAAACATCAACAAGATAGCGATAATGCCGGTCACAGTATGTATTTCATCATGCAGGTGTGTGAGTCGCGCAATATTCTCCATTAAAGCTGTTCCCACAGAATCGGCCAATAGTCCCAATAAGAAAAAGACCAGATGCCAAAATTTCAGTTTCTTCTGCAACCGCTCTCCCCACACTCCTATTGTGTAAAACACCAATGCAGAAGTTATCACACAAATGGCTGCTATTAAATAATGTATATCTACTTCATTCAAATTCATAACCGATCAATTTTTCTCAAAAGAAACAAAGAATCAGAGTAATAGTTCAACAAAATAAAGATTATCTAAAATGTCATCTCCACATTACAATCTAACGAAACTGAAATTTCTATTTTTCCCTTTTCATAAAAAAGTAATAAAACCCGATTTGCAAAAACAAATAAAACGACTACCTTTGTGAGCGATTTGAGAATCGTGACTACGTATTTTTAATTATATCACTTAAAAAAAGAGCTAATTATGACTTATTCACACGAAGTGGAACACATGTGTGTTGTAAAGAAGGGTCCTAACCATGGACCGGCTCCCATACCCGAAGAAGGAAAATGGGTAAAATCAAAAGAAATTGTTGATATTTCAGGTCTGACACACGGTGTGGGTTGGTGTGCTCCTCAGCAGGGTGCATGTAAGCTGACTCTGAACGTAAAAGAAGGTATCATCCAGGAAGCTCTGGTTGAAACTATCGGCTGTTCAGGTATGACTCACTCAGCTGCTATGGCTGCTGAAATCCTCCCGGGAAAAACTATCCTCGAAGCATTGAACACAGACTTAGTTTGTGATGCCATCAACACTGCTATGCGCGAACTCTTCCTGCAGATCGTTTACGGACGTACTCAGTCAGCTTTCTCAGAAGGTGGTCTGATCATCGGTGCAGGTCTGGAAGACTTGGGTAAAGGTCTGCGTAGCCAGGTAGGTACATTGTACGGTACTTTGGCTAAAGGTCCGCGTTACCTTGAAATGGCTGAAGGTTACATCAAGACAATTGCTCTTGACAAAAACGATGAAATCTGCGGATACGAATTCGTCCACATGGGTAAATTCATGGACGAAATCAAGAAGGGTACTGATGCGAATGAAGCATTGAAGAAAGTTACCGGTACTTACGGACGCTTCACTGCAGAACAGGGAGCTGTTAAACACATTGATCCACGTCACGAATAATATAAGGAGGAAAAGAAATTATGATTAGAGAAGTAAAATTTGAAAGTCAGGACCGCCGTATCAAAGGCATCATCGAAGCCTTGAACGCTAACGGTATCAAAGACATCGAAGAAGCTAACGCTATCTGCGAAGCTGCTGGAGTTGATCCTTATAAAACGTGTGAAGAAACTCAACCGATCTGTTTTGAAAATGCTAAGTGGGCTTACGTAGTAGGTGCTGCTATCGCTATCAAGAAAGGTTGCAAAAATGCAGCTGACGCTGCCGAAGCTATCGGCATCGGTCTGCAGGCATTCTGTATCCCGGGTTCTGTAGCCGACGACCGTAAGGTTGGTATCGGTCATGGTAACCTGGCTGCTATGTTGTTGCGTGAAGAAACTAAATGTTTCGCTTTCCTGGCAGGTCACGAATCTTTCGCTGCTGCCGAAGGTGCTATCAAAATCGCTGCAAAAGCAGACAAAGTACGTAAAGAACCTCTGCGTTGTATCTTGAACGGTCTTGGAAAAGACGCTGCTCAGATCATCTCTCGTATCAACGGCTTTACTTATGTTCAGACACAGTTTGACTATTTCACAGGCGAACTGAAAGTAGTACGTGAAATTGCTTACTCTGACGGTCCTCGTGCAAAAGTAAAATGCTATGGTGCAGATGATGTACGTGAAGGTGTAGCCATCATGTGGAAAGAAGGCGTGGACGTATCTATCACAGGTAACTCTACTAACCCGACTCGTTTCCAGCACCCGGTTGCAGGTACTTACAAGAAAGAACGTGTATTGGCCGGTAAGCCATACTTCTCAGTAGCTTCAGGTGGTGGTACAGGTCGTACTCTTCACCCGGACAACATGGCTGCTGGTCCTGCTTCTTATGGTATGACCGACACAATGGGTCGTATGCACTCAGACGCTCAGTTCGCCGGTTCATCCTCAGTTCCTGCTCACGTAGAAATGATGGGATTCCTGGGAATTGGTAACAACCCGATGGTAGGTTGTACAGTAGCTTGTGCAGTTGACGTAGCTCAGGCTTTGGCAAAGTAAATTAAGCCATTCTATATTGACAAACTCCTGCAGTCATATGATTGCAGGAGTTTTTTATTGTATAAATCAGAATAGATTATTTCTTCCTTTTTTAAACAAAAAACACCTCTCCTTTTCTCTATCATTTCCCTAATTCTATTTTCAGTATTATAACTTATCCTAATCTCACTACGAAAATCAATGCATTTAGATTACAAAATATAGAATAAGTCTTTCTTTTCTGTATATTTGCGCCCGGTATTTTAGATGCAATTCCGAAAAGTCGTAAGTTTTCGGAGTCATTTTATACTTCCCCCACTTAAGAACTTACTTATTTAGACAAAGTTAATGAAACAAATCAATGCAGTAATTACAGGAGTTGGAGGATATGTACCCGATTACATCCTGACTAATGATGAGATATCCAGAATTGTAGATACCACCGATGAATGGATCATGGGGCGTATCGGCATCAAGGAAAGACGTATTCTGAATGAAGAAGGTCTTGGCACTTCATACATGGCACGTAAGGCTGTGAAGCAATTGATGCAACGTACAAAAAGCCATCCGGATGACATCGATCTGGTAATTGTCGCTACAACCACTCCCGATTATCGGCTTCCTTCAACAGCTTCCATTCTGTGTGAAAGAGTGGGATTGAAAAATGCATTCGCCTTTGATATGCAGGCAGTATGCAGTGGTTTCTTATATGCTCTGGAGACCGGAGCCAACTTTATTCGTTCGGGAAGATACAAAAAGGTTATCATAGTTGGTGCCGATAAGATGTCATCGGTGATAGATTACACCGATCGCGCCACCTGTCCTATTTTTGGTGATGGTGCAGCAGCTTTCTTACTGGAACCTACTACGGATCATTTAGGCATTATAGATTCTGTTTTAAGAACAGACGGCAAAGGACTCCCTTTTTTACATATGAAAGCCGGCGGCTCCGTATGTTCTCCTTCTTATTTTACGATAGACAATCACATGCACTATCTTTATCAGGAAGGCCGTACAGTATTCAAATATGCTGTAGCCAATATGTCAGATGCTTGTGAATCGATTATCGAAAGAAATCAGCTAACGAAAGACCAAATCGACTGGGTTATTCCCCACCAAGCCAATCAGCGCATTATCAATGCTGTCGCCCAACGCCTGGATATGCCATTAGAAAAAGTCATGATCAATATCGAACGCTATGGCAACACCAGTGCCGGCACACTTCCATTATGTATATGGGATTTCGAAGATAAGCTCAAAAAAGGTGATAATTTGATCTTTACCGCTTTCGGAGCCGGATTTGCCTGGGGAGCCGTCTACGTGAAATGGGGATATGACGGAAAGATAAATAACGCCACCAGCACACAAGCTTAACCACAGAAAGTCATAATCACGCCACCATCAACATCAGATAGCTTTTTAAAGCAAAATAGCCAAAAGTGCTTTTTGGCAAATACAAAGGAACCTTATGCCGCTTTTTTTGTTATTTGCTGATAATTAAATGCATTAAGATGATGGAAAATGGCGTAATGATGCAGTATTTTGAATGGAATCTGCCTAACGATGGAAAGTTGTGGAAACAATTAAAAGAAGACGCATCACATCTACATAAAATCGGTGTGACAGCAGTTTGGATTCCGCCTGCTTATAAAGCCGACGAGCAGCAAGATGAAGGTTATGCAACCTATGACTTGTATGATCTTGGCGAGTTCGAACAAAAAGGAACCGTAAGAACGAAGTATGGCACAAAAGATGAATTGAAAGAAGCGATCGACGAGTTACATAAAAACCACATTTCAGTATATCTGGATGTAGTACTCAACCATAAAGCCGGAGGTGATTTCACTGAAAAATTTATGGTTGTGGAAGTCGATCCCCATGACAGAACCCAAGGATTGGGAAAGCCGTTCGAGATACAAAGCTGGACCGGATATAGTTTCCATGGACGCAAGGATAAATATTCTGATTTCAAATGGCATTGGTATCACTTCTCCGGAACCGGTTTTGACGATGCCAAAAAGCGGAGCGGCATCTTCCAGATACAAGGAGAAGGTAAAGCATGGAGCGAGGGTGTAGATAGCGAAAATGGAAACTATGATTTCCTGTTATGTAACGATATCGACCTGGATCATCCGGAAGTAATTGCCGAACTGAATCGCTGGGGAAAATGGGTTTCCAAAGAACTGAACCTTGACGGAATGCGTTTGGATGCCATCAAGCACATGAAGGATAAGTTCATCGCACAATTTCTGGATGCGGTAAGGAGTGAAAGAGGAAACAACTTTTACGCTGTAGGTGAATACTGGAACGGAGATCTGAAAACACTCGATGCATACATAGAATCTGTGGACCATAAAGTCAACTTATTTGATGTTCCGTTACATTACAATATGTTTCAGGCTTCACAAGAAGGCAAAAATTATGATTTGCAGAATATCTTGAAGGGCACATTGGTCGAACATCATTGCGATTTAGCAGTCACCTTTGTCGACAATCACGATTCACAATTGGGCAGTTCGTTAGAATCACAAATAGAGGACTGGTTCAAGCCACTGGCCTATGGTTTGATATTATTGATGAAAAACGGTTATCCCTGCCTGTTCTATGGAGACTATTATGGTGTAAAAGGCGAAAAGTCTCCCCATGCCCCGATCATTGATACTTTACTGAATGCAAGGCGAAAATATGCCTACGGTGATCAGATCGAATATTTCGATCATCCTTCTACCATTGGTTTCATCCGTACGGGAGATAAAGAACACACTGGTTCCGGTCTGGTCTTCTTAATGTCAAATGATGAAGCCGGTAGCAAAATGATGAATCCGGGTGAGGAACATAAAGGGGAAGTATGGCATGAAATCACCGGAAGCATTCCCGAAGAGGTCACTTTAGATGAGAAAGGAAACGGAAAATTCTCTGTTAATGCCCGTAATATTGCCGTTTGGATAAAGAAAAGTTAAAATGGAAATTCATTCGGAGAGAAAGAAAAAGCTTAGCTTACCCCTACTGTTCAAAATAATAAAAGATACAGTTTGGGGATTTATAGACGACAGCGTTATGAGGCTGAGCGCTTCATTGGCTTATGCGACATTGTTTTCAATTATCCCTTTTCTTTCTCTCCTGGTCACTGTCGGAGTCTTTTTCCACATGGATTTGGCCAACCAGCTTTATGTCCAGTTACAACCCATTGTAGGACCGGAAATTACCGAAGCACTTCGCTCCATTATAGAAAATGCAGAAAATACAGATTCTTCCAGATCTGCTGCCATTGTCAGCTTAGGCATTTCTATTTTCGGTGCTACCACTATTTTTGCAGAGATACAAAGTTCATTGAACACAATTTGGGGAATAAAAGCTGTTCCTAAAAAAAGCTGGCTCAAGTTTATCAAAAACAGAATACTCTCTTTTTCCATAATACTTGTATTTGCTTTCATCCTTCTGATTACATTTACCATCACCGGCATCATCGGAGAATTGAGTAAAAAGTTTATGGTTAATTATCCCGAAATAGCCGGGTCATTGGTTCAGGTAGTAGGAATCATTATAAATATAGGTGTAACGGCCATCATTTTCACATTGATTTTCAAAATATTGCCCGATGCCAAAATAAAAAGCAGAGATGTTTTTATTGGAGCGATTGTGACCACATTACTGCTACTGGTAGGTCAATGGGGAATCTCATTTTATATAGGGATTGCAAACGTAGGAACCGTTTACGGAGCAGCAGCATTCATGGTCGTTTTCGTTACGTGGATTTATTATTCTTCCATCATCATATATACAGGCGCAGAGTTCACCAAAGCATGGGCAAACGAAATGGGTGGTAAGATTTTCCCCGATGAATATGCGGTAGCCACCAAAACCATAGAAATACACGAAAACAAGCCAATCGGATTGGATGATTGAGAACAGGGATTACTTCTCCTGCAATGACTTACTCTCAGCCTCACGACATGTTTTCGTATACTGTTTCAGATGCTTTCTCATCTGTCCGAAGCGGATAAAGCCTAAAAAGAATAAAATGATCCCGGCCATAATACACACCCACGCCAGCCCATGCAGACGTGAGATACTTTCAACTTGAAAGATCCCTATTCCTACAGTCAAGAGATAAAGTGCCATGCGGATATATGCAAACAAAGTTCTTTCATTGGCCAACTTTGTTCTTTCAAGTGCCAAATGATCACGGAGTATCAACTCTTTATCATTCTCAAAGTTATCGGTAAATGTCAACATAGATATTGAGGAAATTGTGTTCTATACGTTTTTCTTTAAAAACAAAGATAGAAAAGAATAGTTCCCCAAAACAGAATCTCAATTGACAAAACACCACTGATAGCCTCTCCAATTCCAACCAATCTACTGCATATTAAAAATCATTTTCTGTTATATTTTTCATAACTGATTAATTAGATTTATGTAAATAGAAAAATCTCTTCATAAATAGAAGATATAACATACCCAACAGTAAGATAATCCCTAATAAATAATAATATCCATGCTCTCGTAATACCAGATATCCTACCACAACCATGGCTTGCACGAACATATAAGTCAATGATACAGTTACATGAGAAATCTTCAATTCATTAGCCATAATCTGATACAAATGTTTCCGGTGAGGCAAACCAATATTTTCATGTAGTAACAGGCGGTGTACGATCGTCAACACACTATCCACTCCGTACACAACAAGCAATACAAGCCAGCTGAAATCTTTAGTTTGAAAAATCAAACTCCCGATCAGGAACAGGACTACAAAAGCTATACTGACCGAACCCACATCACCGGCGAAGCATTTCGCTCTCTTACGGAAATTAAAGAAGTCAAACACCAACACAGAACAAATCATCGTATAAATAAAACCCTGTTCTGTGAAGGAGATCACTTCTGCATTCACATATGCCAAAGAGATCAGGATAACCAATGAATATCCACCGGTAATGCCGTTAATGCCATCCATAAAGTTATAGGCATTGATAATCCCCGTACAGACAATCAGAGCAACAAGCAACGTCCACCAAGGCAGGCTGAACAATCCCCATTGATAGAACAACAGGGTCATTGCCGTAAAATGGAAGACTAAACGCAAACCCTGCGAAGTAGAACGGATATCATCTACAAAACTGATAAAAGTGATCAAGGTCAAAGCCAGTATAAACCAAGGGTATTCAAACTGACTCGTCAGGAAAAAAGTCAATGCACCCAAATAGAAGATGATTCCTCCACCTCTCAGAGTAATCCGGGTGTGTGAACTCCGCTCATTTGGTTTGTCGATAATATTACATTTATCAGCAATACGGAAATAAAAAAGTTCTGCCAAAAATAGCAGAACTAAGATTAGCAGATAATACATAAGTTATTTAATTTCTTCAAATGAACGAATGGTCTTCATTAATCCTTCTTTAGCAGTGACAGGTAATTTATCGATACCTAAAGCTGCTTTGATCTTAGCATTACTTACCACATAATTCTCCGTCAGTTTACGAAGTCTTTCGGTATTCAAAGGCAAGTGGAGTAAAGTCCCCAGTCCGGCACAAGCTTCCATAAAACGCTTATTCATCTTCCAGATACGAGGTTGTTTTTCCATTGCCTCGCACATGATGACAATCAATTCATTTGTTGACAAAGCTTCATCATCCCCCATGTGATAAATGCCCGTAGGTACATCTTTAATCAATAATCCCTCAATCACACAGCATAGGTTATCAATTGAAGTAAATGAACGACGATTTTCGAAATCACCAAGCGGCCAAGGAATGCCTTTTTTCACCACATTATACAGTAAATTCAGATTGCCCTTATTACCCGGACCATGAATCATACAAGGACGAAGAATATACACCTGCTTATCTGTTGTTGAGTATTCAAAATGTTCCTTTATATACTCTTCAGCCTTGATCTTACTCTCTCCATAAGGACCAACAGGAGTCGGAATCATATCCTCAGTAAGTATATCCCCTATTACACTCTCAGCGGCAGCTTTCACTGAACTAAAGAAAATGAATTTCTTAGCAGAAGATTCCATAAAGAAATCAAAGATTTTTTGAGTCAGGCCGGTATTGATGTCAAAATAGGATTGAGCGACTGACTGATTCTTCGTATCATGGGCCTTTCCGGCAAGATGAATGATAGCATCGAATTTGGGAAGAATTTGAAATGGAAAAGAAGTAGGTTCGATATCTCGCCAAGAAAATGTTTGGATCACTCCATCTCTACAAGGAAAGATAATATCAAGTCCATATAATGTATGTTTATCTCTCAAGGTCCTAATAAAATTAGAACCTATAAATCCATGGATCCCTGTAATCAGTATATTCATTCTTTTATCAATAACAATTCAAAAACCTTCACAGCATATTTTAAACATAAAAGTGGCAAACAAGTCCAAATCTCATTCTCCCTACATGCCCTGACAATCTCCTTATTCAATAAAATATTACTTTTTACAGATGCTGTACTGGTGCCTCCCGTACGCATTTTCATAAAATCAAATGGTAAATATTTACTTTTCAACTGATGTACATACAAGAAGCGGATAAGGAGCTCATAATCAGCAGCTATCTTATAATCTGTTTTATAATAGCCAAACTCCTCAAAATACTTTCGATAAGTAAAGAAAGTCGGATGTGCAGGCATAAAACCATACCGAAACAAATGTGGAGTAAAGTTCTTAGAAGAATAATAACGTACTGTTTTATCCAATTTCTTAGGATTCACAAAACGTACATCTCCATAAACAGCCTGTGTATCTGTATTATTAAAAGCCTCTGCAACCTTAGTTATAACATCGTTCCTATGGTAAAAATCATCTGAATTAATTATACCCACAATATCTCCGGTAGCCATATGGATACCTTTATTCATGGCATCATAAAGTCCATTATCCTTTTCACTGATCCATTTTAGCCGACCTTGAAATAGAGGCTCATACTTTTTTATAATTTCAATAGTATTATCCTGAGATGAACCATCTACTATTATATACTCAATGTTAGTAAAATGCTGTGAAATAACAGACTGAATAGTATCACAAAGAGTCCTGTCACTATTGAAAGTAACAGTTATAAGAGAAATTTTCATTAACTACAAAAGCTCTTGATAAAGAGCAGCATATTCTTTATATTTATCTTCTTTTCTAAAATTTTCCAAGATATATGAACGGCAATTATTTCCATAATACTGTTTTCCCACCAATTTTAACTGCTGTATAGCTTTTAAAGTTCTATCAATATTATGAGGGGTAATTACAAATCCCGTTTTTTCTGTTACTATTTCAGGACAGGCTGTCGAATCATAAACCAATGCAGGTGTTCCGCAAGCCATACTTTCAGCCGTAGTCAACCCAAAGGTCTCTTCCATTGAAAAATTCACAAATAAATCAGCAGATGAGTACAGTTCTACCAACTCGTTTATATTTTCTGTTTTCTTAAGTCCAATTATATTAGAAGGTAATTTAGAAATTTGTTTCTGATCTAAGCCTACCAGTATTATTCTATCATCAGATGAAAGATATTTTGCAAGCTTAATAAAATCAGATAAACCTTTACGGGCATTCCAAACTGTTGCTACTCCCAATATCAGGAATTTATTTTCTATATTATATTTTAATTTTGCTCCAACACCTACAGGACGAAATACATCCGTATCAACTCCATTATAAATAACTCTTACAGGATATTTAGCAAGGAAAGAATGCTCTACTTCATTTGCCAGCCACCGTGAAACAGTGACAATAGTTAAATTTTCGAGAGAAGTAAAACTTTGTTTTTTGAGCTGATAGTTTTTTCTAGAGTGGTCATAAAATAATGAAGCGGGATAGTCTTGAAGATTAGGGCAAGCATAACACCCTTGTTCCCATTTGTTACAGTCAATATTAGAATAATAAGCGCAATGTCCAGTATATGCCCAACAGTCGTGTAATGTCCAAACAACAGGAATATCAGATTTTGATAAAAAATCAAACAATAGTGGATAATTTAAATAATAACCATGAATATTATGTAAATGTATTAGATCTGGCTTTATCTCCTTTATTTTTAATATCAATCGTTTAGTTGCGCATATAGATCCTAATCCATGCATGTCAAACAACTTAGATATTAAATAATGAGAATAAATTGCACACCTATTTCCAATCTTATACAAGTATGTTTTACTTGGATTTCCCCAACGTCCATATGCTGTATAGCAAGTCCATTTATCATTTATTACAGCTTCCGCAATACCTTCAGCAATACGTCCAGTAGAGCCGGAATTGGCAACAACATTAATTTGAAAAAGGGTTGACATTATTAAAGCTCTATATTCAAAATTATTTCTTGCACCATTTATTATTAGAACCCCAAAAACAAATCGTATTTACAACTTTAAGAGAAATCAACTTTGTCATATCTAAAAGTTAGTACTCAATTTAGAGCAATACTAAATTCTAATTGATTCATCAATTATTAACATAATATCAATCCTATATTAGTTAGCGTTCAGAAAGTTTCAATATTTACAAATATTTAGTCAAAGGGATATTAATAATAAATTTCAATTACAAACATATCCAAGTAGTATCTATTTGAAGGATTCTTTCAGATATTAAATCACAAGGATACCCAGCATATAGCAGGTAGATATGATGGTTATCTACTACATTGATCACCTCAATACATATACACGTTGTATCCATCCGACTGCAATACTTTTATACGGCTTTCTGGGATGTTAACTTCCGTTTTATATATGACCATACTTTTTGCTTAGTCAACACATCAACTCCAATCCAATATATTGATAATAGAATTATTATAACAGTTACAATTCCTATGAAAAAGAAATGCATAATATTAGTAACATCCATTACATTATATAAAAAAATAGGTATAGGTAAAGCGACAGCTGTGACTAATAAGCACGGTTTGAAAACGCCCAAAATATCCTTCCAATAATACCCTGCTATTTTTACTACCAATATAGGCTTTATTACTAAACCCAATGTAGCATAGGTCAGCAAGCTAGCCCATGAAAGAGCTACCGGAGAATACCCCGCTTTAAATAAAAAATAGACTATGGGAAAACTTATTAAACCCAAAGTAGGGGATATTAAAGCATTTTCTTTTAACTGTCCTTTAGCATATAATGCTGTATAAAAAGAAGTGTCAAAAACCTGAAATAAGCTCTGAATGACTATAAGTTGAAGAAATATAACAGTATAATCCGGCACAACCCCCAACCATATTTTTAATAAAGGATAGGCTAAGAGACAAACTGGAAAACAGATAATAAACATCAAATAATAGGAATACTTAGTAGATACCAGTAGCAATTGCTTAGATCCCATTAAATCACCTGTGGCCAATCTCTTAACTATCTGCGGATTAGCAGCTGTACGAAAATTATCTACAAGTTGACCGGCTGCCATGTTCACTTGGATGGAAATAGCCCGTGCGGCGACAACAGCGGGTTCAAAAAACATATTCAGCAAAATTAAAATCCCTTGACTATTGAGGGCGATCGAACCACTGGCAAACAAACTCCACCCTGAAAAGCCAGCAATTTCCTTGAATATAGCTTTATCAAATACAAAATGATATATCGTTTCTTTAAAATGCCGACTACAATAAAAACGATAGATACAAATAATCCCTACCTGGACAATAAATAACAAAGAGGCATACAATTTCAATTTATCATAATCACCAATAGATAACAGATAAACTATCCCCAATTTGGCAGAAACTTCCAGAACACTCATATAGGCAAAAACTGACATCTTTTCATGCGCAATAATACTTGCATTATAAGGTACCTGTGTTAATGTAAACACAGCTGTTAGTATGGATATATGGAAAACATAGACTGCCGCCTCCATTCGGTCCGCTGGTATTACTAACTTATTATAAAGAAACCATATACCCAACGTTTCTCCAATTATAACGACCAAAAAAGCAATCACTGCATGAATCGTCATTGTTGTGGAAAATGTTCTCTTTAATTTTTCAAGATCACCCGTTCCAAGTTCATAAGTTAAGAAACGGGATGAACCGGTACTTAACGCACTATTAATAAAAGATAAAAAGCCAACAATGCCACCTACGGACTGATAAATACCATAATTTCCAATCCCTAAAGTTTGCAGTATTACACGTGAAGTATATAATGATACTATCATTGTAAACATCATACGAAAATACAGGAATGCAGTATTCTTTGCGATGGTTTTGTTTGAAGATGGTCCAGGCATTAATTTTATTAATTTATTTTCCGATTACCTAATAAAACTGAGAAGCATTTATTTCCAATATAAGAACGGCTATTGAAGTGACAATTTCAGAAGAAGATACAATAAGTGTTAATCAAAATCTTCCGAGGAGCAGCATCTGTTTGATAACGGAATAAAAATTCACTTATATTCATTTTCTGTCATTTTTAGGTGCGACACAAAGGCAATAAAGAGAGGCAAATCGAACAAATGTCATACAATGAGTGCTCTTTTTTGGACACTTACCCTTATAGAATGGAAAAATCACAATTATCAGGGTCATACCTCAGCCGACTATTGATGTTAATACCGTCTATCAACTTCATATCCTCGTCAGACAACTCAAAATCGAAGATTTGGAAATTGCTCAACTGATGAGATGGCGTGAGTGAACGAACCAAAGGTATACAGCCGTTTTGTATATGCCAACGCAAAATGATTTGGATGAAGTTCTTGTTATACTTCTTTTCCAATTTTTTCAGTAGAGGCAAACGAACAAGTCTGTCATCATAACGTGCTATAGGCGTATATGCTTCAACTAATATATTGTTTTTCTTATAGTATTCTATAAGCGTTTTTTGAGTAAACAAAGGATGAATCTCAAACTGTCCTATTTCCGGCTTGTACTTGCATATCTTGAATATTTCCTCAAGGTGATGCTGATGACAGTTTGCCACACCAAGGTGGCGTACATAGCCTTCATCCTTCAACCTTTCCATCTCTCGCCATGTATCAAGATATAGTTCGGTGACTGGCCAATGAAACTGTAAAAGGTCAACATAGTCAATCCCCATCTCTTTTATATTTCTGAGGAACTCCTCTCTTACAGTATGATTTAGTTGTGCTCCATTACTAACTCTTGTAGTGATAAACAAGCTTTTTCTATCAACGCCACTTCTGCGTATGGCTTCTCCAATAAGATCCATATTGCCATAGGAGGCAGAAAAGTCAAGCAATTTATAGCCTATTTTAAAAGCATTGGCTACGTTATTGACATATCTTCTGCTACTCTCTTTTCTAAGATACAATTTGTTTATTACCCTAATAAAGAGAAGCGATAGACCTGTTCTTTGTTTTTTCATTTTTGGATTGTACCCCATTCCTCCAGGACCAAAACCTATCGATTGGATTTCATCTCCATTCTGTAGTTTGAATGTTGTTACCATAATTTCCCAAAAATCATATATTAAAATTGTAATATCGTCCCTCCCCAGCTAAGACCGACTCCAAATCCAGTAACCATAACTTGCATTCCTTCCTTGATTGTTCCACTATCCAAACAATCCTTCAAACCAATCAACACAGTAGACGAAACTGTATTGCCAATCTCTTCAAGATTCACATAGAACTTATCTTTTGGTAGCACACATACCTTTCGGATGGTGTTGAGCATAAATTTATTGGCCTGATGAAAGATGTAGTAATCCACTTTATCAGCAATTGTGTCATTTTTTTCCAGAACATCTTTCATCATGGACGGGACCGCTTCAAGAGTAAAATTGAAAATGCCGCTTCCGTCCATATAGAGATAATCGTCATAACGGGTATGTCCCTCGTCATCCACTTCGTTTTTCTCTGCACTGTCTTTGCATCTTGCAGCTCCGGTCCTCACAATAAGTTTTTCCGCACCACTGCCATCCGTGCCGAGAGAGAACTCACCGATTTTGGCAAATCCCTCAGTAGATATAAGGCAAGCAGCTGCACCATCGCCAAAGATGGCACGATTGCTTTTATCAGATGGATGAAGATACTTGGTATATGTCTCTGCCGTCAATAATAAAACGTTCTTTGCGACACCCGCAGTAATAATGCCTTTGGCTAAAGCCATTCCATAAATACAACCGGAGCACCCTAAATTAAAATCAAATGCTCCTGCTGACGTGGGGATACCGAGCCTATGCTGAAGAATACAAGCTGTTGATGGCAGGAAATGGTCAGGACTCTGTGTACAGAGCATCACGAAGTCGATATTCTCCGGCCTGACGCTATATTCCTCAAACAATTTGCGGGCTGCTTTCCCGGCCATGTCACCTGCCGTTTCGTTTTCAGCGGCAAGGCGACGGGAATTGACTCCCACCTTCCTTGCTATCTTGTCAACACTCCATTCAGGGAACTCTTTCACCAATTCCTCATTAGTCATCACCCTTTCGGGCAAATAATATGATATGCCTTTAATATAAACCATTATTTTATTTAAAATTTCAAAACAGTGGCAGCCCACGATAATCCGACACCAAATCCAGCAATCATTACTTGCTGTCCCTTTTGTATCTTATTCTCATCAAGACAATGTTTTAACGCAATCGGGATTGTTGAAGACGTGGTGTTGCCTGTGTTCTCTATATTAATATAGAATTTATCTTTTGTATGCTACATACTTTACGTATGGTGTTGAGCATGAATTTATTTGCTTGATGAAATACATAATAATCCATATGCTCTTTCTTTACATTATTTTTACTAAGCGTATCATCAATTAGTTGTGGAACACGATCAATCGTAAAATTGAAAACTTGCTCACCATTCATATAGAAATAATCGTCACGCCTAACATTGTCCGCCCCGTCTTTTTCCTCATGTCCTGTCCGCGCAAGATGCCTTGAACCGCAGTTTTTTACAATAATAGCCTCCGCACCGCTTCCATCAGTACCGTATACGGTTTCCCCTATTTCTGCAAGGCCCTCATTGGATATCAACGTTGCCGTGGCACTGTCACCGAAAAGTATCCGGTTCTTGTCCTCAGGATGGAGATATTTCGAAATGGTATCACCTGTGAGCAACAATACATTGCGTGCCAAACCTGAATCTATGAAACTTTTAGCCATTGCTAATCCGTATGTATAACCGGAGCACCCTAAATTAAAATCAAATGCTCCAGCAGTGGTTGATATACCAAGTCTATGCTGCAAAACACACGATGATGCAGGAAGAAAATAGTCGGAGCTTTGTGTGGAGAAGATAATGAAATCGATAGACTTACGGTCAACATTCCACTCTTCAAACAACTTGTTAGCGGCTTCACAAGCCATGTCCGCAGCTGTCTGATTCTCTGTAGCCACATATCTTTGATTTACTCCTACACTCTTCGCTATCTTAGTAATGTCTATATTTCCAAAAAAAATTGAAGCTCCACTATTTGTCAATATATTTTCACACATAGAGAGAGGGGGGGGAGAATATTGAAATAGCCTTTATACACGCCATAGTTTTCTTTTTATAAATTATAATTTACTTATCCCTCCGGTCAGTTTTATACTGGATCCTGTCATCCATGCGGAAGCGTCCGACAATAGATAAACGGACAGGTTGGCAACATCTTCCGGTTTTCCATAGCGCTTGAGAGGATATTTCTTTTCGTCCTCTTTCAACTCTTCCTCCGTGATGCCTCCCTTGTAAATGAGATCTGTCCAAATCATAGCAGGAAGAATACAGTTCACTCTTATCAATCTTGGAGCAAGCTCTAAAGCCAGACAGTTGGCGTACGAAATGACAGCACCTTTGGATGCACAATACATTGCATTGCCAATAGTAGGAGAATCGTAGGCAATAGATGCTATGAACACTATAGAAGCCCCTTTGTTAATTTTCTTTTGCCTTAACAACTCAGTTTGAAACATAACAGGGGCTTTAAAATTTACATCCATCATATTATCAAGGTCGCTTTCTTGAAGCTGCTTACACAAAATCCGCTGTCCAATTCCGGCACAATGTACGACACCATCCAATTTAGGCAGTTGTCTGACCATGATTGCAACAGCATCTGTTTGGCTGAGATCGGCAATCAATGAGAGATTTTCTTCCCCTCGCATTTCCCGCAATGTTTCTGCAAGTCTTTGCTCATTTCTGCCATTGATTATCACAGACGCTCCCATCTTGGAACAGGCTATGGCTATGCCGCGGCCTATCCCAGATGATGCTCCAGTCACGAGAATTGTCTTTCCCTTGAGTGTGAAAGGATTGAATATATCCATTTTTACTTTTCAGCTACAAGATTAAACAAATCCTCTACAGTAATACACTCACGGATTTCCTTACCAGTAATAGTTTTACCATAAATGGTCTTTACCATGGCGATCACGCCCATACCTGCAAGACTTCCCCACTCGTCGAGTTCATGAAATTCGGTGTAAGCCTGGATTTCTGACGCATCTGTGTCATCAAACTGTTCTGCGAAGTTCGCAACAAATTCTTTTAAATTCATATACTTATTTTTTCTAATTAATATTTCCATAAAATATCCTCATCGACTATTTGAGCCGGATGCCCTGAAACCATGGCATGTGCCGGAACATTACTTATAACAAAAGATTTTGCACCAATAATCGCCCCATCTCCAATCCTGACTCCATTCATAATAGTGCAAGATTCACATAACCATGCCTTATCACCAATAATTACAGGTTTTGTATTCTTATATCCCTGACGATTGATATAATGTGATCCATTATTGTCCCTGACAGTAACATTGCGTCCTATCATCACCCTATCACCAAATTCAATATGCTCACCACAAACAACTGTCAATCCGATATTGGAACCACCATGCCCTTTAAAAGTAAGTGTGGCACCACTGAATATCTCTATGTCTGAACCGTAACCGATGATGGTTCCAGGGCCGAGATTAAGCGTAGCTCCTGCATCTACCGACAAGCGTGTTTCAAGCTTTGATTTACGGAATTTTACCTTTTGTCCAAGAAATGTGATGCCTTGCTTGCGGATAGTGGCAGTTTTGTTTATATGAATGATGCAATAAGGAGCAGGCAACAATATATTGCCGCGAAAGATTTCACCGATAGTATTGTATTTCAGTAACTGCCAGAGTGGACGTGGACGCATTTGCGTGGTTTTCATAATGGTGCAAACATAGCCGAGCCTATCCTTAACAAACTGTTTTTTACCCTGTTTACATGGCAAGATATATTTATTGGCAAGTTCTGTGAAAGTCATCCGGTCCAAGTCTTTAAAAAATTGATTGCGGTTTACCAAGGGAGTACCCAAAGGCTGATTGAGGGCAGGGTTACTTTTTTCTGCCAGAGAAAATGGTACTTCAAGATAATTGATGCGCTGCTTGGTCCTCTCAAAATAGGCTTTGCCTTTCTTCGAGTTAACCATCACGAGTGACGTACCAAGGTTTTTATCCATAGAAGTATTGATTTTCTCTATCCCCCAAAAATCGGCAAGAGTAATGTCGGCTATACGTGGATATCCTTTGAACTTACACTCATAGCATGAAGGGCGACAGTAAACATTGGTTTGCAGATATCCCTTGGTATAGTTTGACTGGTCCTTAGTCTCATAAACATGCTTGCCGTTGGCTAAAATCACTTTCTGCGTAAGGTTGCGCCAACCGTATTCTTTCGACTTAGCCTTACAATAAATAACCTTAGAACCATAGCGCTCCTCAAACGAATCAAGGTACTTACGCCATACTTTAGGAGAATTAATACCACGACAGATGTAATCAACAATAATTAGATTATCATAATCTTTGCGAAGGAAAGCACGCAAAGCAGTCATCTGGCAGGGACTTCCACAAATGAGAATCTTTTCCCCTGCACACAATAATTTTCTAACCTGTACAAAGAACCCCTCAAAAGAACTCTGCAAATACTTGGAACTCCTGATACGGGGAAGATCAGTCTTGTCATTGGAAATGTATTGGCGAACAGAAAAATCTTCATTAAATACTGCGCCACCCACATACCCCTTGTCTTTGTACATAATATCAGCCAAAGCCGAGAATAAGCCTCCAGAAGTGGAATCAAATACAACCTCCATATTTTTATGTTCGGCCGCATAGTACACCGGTTGCGAAAGGTCATTCTTCTTCAATTCCTTTATATTGATTATGGGACACACTTTCTCGCATAATTCACAATTTACACATTTATCCTTATTCACTGTCGGATACCAAAAACCTTCAATATCAGTCTTGAATGTTATTGCGCCATGAGCACATGCATCTCCACAAGCATTGCAGCCGCAACATTTGGTCTTATCTATAATATTTATCATAAATGAAATTTATCACCTTATAAACCTATTCGTTTTTGTAAACGTCCAAAACATTATATGCGTCTTTCAAATGAATGCCAATAGGCACTCGTCTCTCATTCCGAACAATCACTACTGTATATAAATATTTATATTTAAATTGCGGCAAAGATAAAAGCCCAATGAGAACATTTCAAGACATCATTTGGGAACGCTTACACAATAACATATACAATGACATCAAAGCTACACAAATTACCAAACAGATCATTTCCCTAATATCCAAGATAATTTTCTATTAAAAAGCTCTGTTATAAGAAATAATATTACCCACATGGAAACATGGCGTATTACCGAAGACAGAACCGGAGAAATATCCATAGAATTCATTCCTTGAATTAAGCATAGTTGTATGCATTGAGAAAATGCTAACACAAAAAATGTATTCTTGCCCCAATATGAAAAGATATAAAACCAAGGCTTTAATACAGTATATTCCATATATTTAGTCAATAACATTGATAATTGAATAATAAACAAAATACCTAATATTGCGCCTATATATACTGGTATTAAAGAAGTTATAATGTTGTAGCACATATCTAAATGATAGAATTGAGCAATTAGTCCACCGATACAAAATGATATAAGTAAAAAACTAAAAGTCTTCTTGACAGACTTATCTCTCCATACATTTAAAATAAAATCAGCCAATTTATTACCTAAACCCAGAAAACTTACGGCTAAGAAAACTGAAGAAATAGCCCATGGCAATAAAAGGTGCACCTCTGACAACCAATAGCTAAGATAAGCAAATACAATCAAAATCACTACAAAGAACTTTTTATTACGACTCAGTAAATGATAAAAAGTATAATATAAAAGCTCAGCCAGAAATAATATAGGTACAAACCACAACGCAATGCCCCCCCATCCATGAACAAGCACTTCTAAAAACCTATCCTTAAATGTATTTACTTCATAAGATTCAGATATTCCTATGACTAGAATAGAAAACACAAAAAAAGGAACTAATAAAGTACGCAACTTGCGATATAAAAAAAAGTTCAAAGATTTATAGTTTCCTACTTTAAAAGTCATTCCAGATATAAAAAAGAAGAAAGGCATATGGAATGACCAAATCCAATTCGAAATAATCGATGGTAACCGAGTATGCCCAACTACCATTAAAACAATACAAATACCTTTTGCAACATCAATCCACTCTATCCGTTTTGAAATACGAGCCCCCATATTTACTCCATATAAAAAAATGAAGCGACGTACTTTTGAGATCTTTCCTCAAAATTATAACATGAAATATTTTTAGCTAATACATTATAATAGATAGGATTGCAAATTTTCAGTACGGCATTTTTTAAAGAATTTCTATCATCCAAATCAAATCTAATCCCATTTACATCTTCTGCCACAAGGTCCATAGAACACCCTACTTTATTGCTTACAATTACTGGTAACCCATTATTCATAGCCTCCTCAATAACCAATCCCCATGGCTCTGATTTAGAAGGCAAAACAAAAACATCATTACTCTGGTAATAATGAGATATCTTATCATTAGAGATAGCCCCTAAAAAAGAGATATTAAATGACGCCATTTTTTTCAATACCTCCTCTTGAGGACCAAAACCTATAATATTCAATTTTAAATCTGGTAAAGAATTGAACACATCAATCAGAAGTTTAAGATTTTTTTCTTCCGACAAACGACCAACATATAAAAAGTTCCGAATTTGTGTCTTATAAACAAAGGAAGGTTGATTCACATAATTAAAAACTCCAACTCCTTTTGTTTTGATTATTTTTCCCGAAAAAGACAAAAGTTTCAATAATTCAATATGTGGTTCTCCCGAAGCGTAAGCCAAGTATATTCGTTTTAAAAAAAATCTTTTTAACAGTCCTCGCAAACCTCTAATAGACGACTCATAATAAGTTGATTCTACCACCACTGCATTTTTACTCTTTGGAGAGAGAAAAGCTAAAAACCAGAGATAAAAAGAATCCCACCCCGATAGAATTAAACTGCGATATGAATAATCACGCTTTAACAACCGCCATAGATAAATCAAACGAGAGCCTTGTAACTTCGATAAAATAACATAGTCAAATTTAATCCCTTGAGAAACAAAATCTTTATTTCTCCGACTATTCATTTCATAAAGAAAAATCACAAAAACACGCTTTTTTTCGCACAGTCTATTCAAGAGATTCACTTTATAAAAGGCCGGCAATGGCGTTACAAATATAACATCAATTTGTTTCATAATCCTTTGTTTATAGATTCAACTCTATTAAAAGCATTACTCCATGCCATCGGAGAAAAATAGTGCAGTAAAGCGTCTCTATGGTTTGAATATTTCTCAAACCAAGCATCATTCATCTGAGATAACTGAAGAATGCACATTTTAAGTTGTTCCTTATCAAAATTAGAGTAAACATAATTAATATCTTTCAACTCAGGATAGCTTATTGTAGAAACAACTAGCTTATTACACGCCAAGTATTCTATAATTTTTGATGGGAAATTATTTTTATTTTCAGCCAGATTAGGATCTCTAAAACTTAGACATACTGTAAATCTTTTCAAATAAGAAAGATAATCTGTGTAATTTAGATATCCCAAATAATGTATATTCGCATATTTAGAAGCATATTTCATCACCAACGATTCATCCTCCCCTCTACCAGATACGTAAAGTTCACACTCTGGCAATTCGGAAAAAACATCTAATGCCATCTTTATACCTGTCACCTTTTTTAATGCACCAGAAAAGAAAAATGCATTTTTTACAATTTCCCCATTAGTTTCTTTTATAGAGTTGATGGCATTCATTGGAACAATTCCAGGCATATAAACTATATTTTTGTTTTGTATTGTTAAACGTTCCGACAAAGCCAAAATTCCATCAACAAATCTAGACAAACATATTTCCGCAACTTTAGTTATAGAAAAAAGCCTATTAGATGGAGTATGGTCTGCTAGTAAAACATAAATTTTCTTACGATAGATTACTTTCAAAAGCATAAAAGCAAGTAAGTTATGCCTTTCAAGATTATAAAACCAAATAGAATCATCATTGCGTAATAGTCTGACTATTAACAAATTTTCCACCAAATAATTTAAGTGCCTTAGTATTGGAAAACTTCCAAATACACGAACCTGAATAAATTTTACTTTCTGAATTGAAGGTAATTCCGCCAATATATTTTTTCTCACATTCAGAGGAACTTCTGAATACACTTTACTAAAACAGTTACCTTCAATAAGATTACTACAAAAATTTGTCACACATTGAGAGCCATATAAAGAGACCAATTCTTGTGGTATATAATTGCAATATAATGAACGATTAACAAGAAGCATATTTATTTTCTAATTCAAATTTTTCCCTATGAATATAAATACTGAGAACTAAAAACATTATATATTGTGTTGATAGAGTTGCACCATTTGGAGAAACAAATGCTACAAAAAGATAATTAAATAGCAGCACTAATATCAAATAATCAAAAATGCTTTTCTTTTTATACTTACGTAATAATGAGAAGATTTTTATAACCGGAAACAACACCAGCACAATGCCAAATAAACCTACGTCAACCATTTTAGCTAGAAAGGTATTTTCATAATTACTCCCAATAAATTCGCCCTCTCTAACCCCCTTTATAGGAACACTACCAACCCCATGACCTATCAATAGGACTAATTTATTTTCCTGCATGTAATCAATGCCATTCTTCCATTGCCGTATCCTAGTATCATCAGCTTTACTAGTAGATTTGTCATCCCCAAGATACCTTTCCAAAAGATATTCATTAGAAGATAATAATGAAGTAATTACTGAACCTGATGCAATAAGTATTATAGAAAAAATTACCAATAAAATAACCCGATTCCCTTTTGCACAAATCACATAATAGACAAAACCAGCAAAAAACATTAATAATACAATCACAAATATTTGTCGGGATCCCGTAAACCAAGATCCTATTAAAGGAAGAAAAGAACATAACAAATAAAAAAATTGGCTCTTCGTTTTTGAGGAATGATATAGTAAATAAAATGATGAGAGTACGCAGAAAGAGAAATAAACCCCAAATGTGCTAACAGACTCAGCTAAGAAGCTACAACGATTCATAGCTAAATCTTCCTCTGCCAAATAAGATATATCTTCATGAGCGCTTAATACCAAAAATTTAAAAAGCAATGTTTGGCTATCAATAATAAGCCCTATTGATAAAAACAGTCCAAGCAACGAAAAAAACTTAAATATAGAATGTGGATTATATTTTGAAGAATTTAATAAATACGATGAAAACAAAACCACATGAAATCCTGCGGTATACATCCATAAAGCAAATCCAACTCTAATTAAGCCATATCCTTGAAAAAAAAAGGCGTATATACAATACGGTATACATAAAAATGTTAGTAACAATAAATCTTTTTCTATCTTTATCAACGAACGATTTTTATACCTTCCAAAAGAGCACATCAAAAGGGAAAAACCTATAAATGTCAAAATTTGCCTCCAGATCGTAAATGGAGTACCTTTAGTCAAAAAAGAAAATAAACCACCATTTATAACTAAGAAAAAAGAAATACAATAAAATAAGGTTATATAATTAGAGTATTTAGAGGCATTAAATTTCATCAACATTTATCCACAGCTATTAGCATACATAAAACAATTTAAATTTCCCCTATCTTCCCACTAAGTTCAAAACAGTATACCTATTTCTTATCATTTTAGCTAAAGGTATCATTTTCATAAAATCAATCTCGGAAAATTGGATATACTGTTTTATCATGCTATTTAAACCGATTCGAGAGAAATAACTGTTTATCATATTATACTCACTTTCAGTTCTCAGCAGTTTCTCTATCAACAAATGCGCCCACGCCACTTGAATACCATGTATAGTAGACTTGTCAGAAAAATATTCATCAATGGCGTGACTCATTAAATGCTCAGAACCACTCGTCCCACGTGTATTGCCAGAATGTATCATGGATAATCCGGAAGTTATTAACCCCCTTGCAAGATCAGCTAAAAATACATCTGTATATAAATCTTTCTCAGAATATCTTAAAATAGAAACAGCAGCTTCTTTTGCCAACATAAAAGATAATTCATCAATCTTTTCTCCTGTGGAAAGTCTAGATAACTCCCAGTCCTTTACAGCACTCAAATTTGATAAAAGATCACCTACACCTGCCAAAATCAACTGCTTGGGAGACTTCTTCACAATCGATAAATCCACTACAATTCCGATAGGAGGTTTAACTCCAAAACTTTTTTTCTTCCCATTACACGTTAAGCGTGCAACTGGAGAATAAATAGCATCGTTAGAAAGTGTTGATGGCATGGCTATGTAAGGGATATTCATATCTGTTGCCGCATACTTGACAATATCTAAAATACTACCTCCACCAAACGCAATAAAAAGTGTATCTAAATTATCACATTGTTTTTTCAATAAAGAGTATTCTTCTACCTTTCCTCCTTGGACAAGAATTAAACTATCAAATTTATTACTATCTATAAAGTGACTGTAAAGAGTATATAATTCAGGAGAAGTCACTAAAGTTTTATGAGAGAAAAACAGATGACTGGATGTGAGCATTTTATCAACTCTACCAAGTACTCTATTATCAATCTCCACAAAAACAGGTATTTCTAAATGCTTATAAAACATTATTCAACTCTTGAATAGATTTAATTATTTTAGATGTACTTATACCTTTAGTATACGGAAGATAAACTAATTCAATCTGATGCTTTTGCAAAAACTCTGGAGTCATACATATCTGATTTAAGTACCCTTCACCTGTCCAATCATCACCATGCACTATAATATCTACATTATACTTAATTACATAAAGTTTATTATCCAAATCTGGAATAATAAAAGCTTCATCTACATAGGAGCAAGCTTTAACTACTGCCAATCGATCATTCTCGTTAATAACAGGCTTTCTTTTATAATTAGCAACCATTTCATCACTATTAATAGCAACAATCAGCCTATCTCCAAGACCTTTCGCTTTTTTTAAGAGCTCAACATGTCCACGATGAAACAAGTCAAATACCCCTATTACATATACAGTTATCATATATCTAAAAAATCAAATCGTTTTTATTAAGTTTATCTATTACATGCATCAACCGATAGCAAGCTTGATCATCTTTATATAAATTAAATTTGTTTTGAGTTTCCTTTTTATAAGTTTCAGGAGTTTTTAAAAAAGACTTGAGGGACTCTAAATCAGATAAAATAGGACCAGGAAGCACCTCACTAATGTTATCAAAAGTCAAGCCTCTTGACTTTTGATATTCATCTATGTCATTCATTACAAATCCCATTGGCCTATCTAAAATATCATAATCAATCCAAACCGAAGAATAATCCGTTAGTAAGAAATCTGTTGCCCCCAGTAATGGATAAAGCTGAAAAGAAAAATCATTTTGTTTCACTATCATAATATTAGTAAACAATGGGAAATCAACCGTTTGCAATATATCCATTGGATGCAACTTTACAATCAACAAAATTTTAATTTCCGATAAAAAAATATTCAGATCTTGCAAGTCTGCTATATTCAAAAAAGAAATAGTATCGTTCGTTGAAATACCATCAGTTCTTGTTTCTCCAATAATCGAAGTACGGAAAGTTGGTAACCAAATGCCAACAGAACAATAGTCGGTCCTTTGGATATTTCTTTTAGAAAAGAAGTCTGTCTTTTGAAAAAGTAAATCATTGCGCGGTTGTCCAACAAGTAACACTCTACTCAGATCCAGGTTATTAAAACTTTTAGACATCAATTCCCTAAAAATTTCTGATGTAGCAATTAAATAATGAGCTTTAGTCTTATTAACTCCATGTTTGGCAGGATCCATTGAACCTATCCGCTTTAATGGCATGCCATGCCACAAATTTATCAACTTATCTCTTTGACTGATATCCCAGAAACTATATAATCCATGAGTACAAAAAACAAACTTAGCCCTAAAAAAATACCAAAAAGCTAATAATGAAAATCTAAATACAACTTTTGTATTCGAATTTTTCGACAAAATATCCTTTTTACATGCTTTATAACCTGTCTTATCAGAAAGTACCCATACTTTCAAATAATGATCATATTGCTTTGATCCAGAAATATATTGAAATAGAGCATAAGCATTATCGGTATAATCCGGAAAACTAGAAAACAACATAACAGAATCTCTCTTTATTATCCTAGAGAATAAAATTCCTGTTGAAGCTATAAAAGAAGAAAAAGACAATTTCATTAAAGTATTATTAATCATTCACATACCGTATTTTTTATGGAGGAGCGAATAAGTACCATAAGGATAAATAATAAACAGAACTAAAGATAATTTATATTTTAAGGATATAGAAGTAGAAAACAATACATATGATAGTCTACTTTTAATATAGAAAATTATTTCGCGTCTATAGGTATTATCTGGAATATCAGTTCTCACATAAGCCATGAAGCATTGAAATATCATAAATGAATAAACATTTGCTATATCTGTTTCTTGAATAGACGGAGAAGCATTCTTTAAAATCCAAGGTATTTTCATACAAGACATAACTTTCTGACTAATTCCAGAGTGATTAGCACTTCCTTGCCTCTGCCTATAATGATAAAAACATTGGTTTGTCCTCAGCACTACTTCAGAGTCTGCGACCACTTGATATTGAAATAAAAAATCCTCCCAATGATGTACTTCTTTAGAAAAACATTTTCCAATAAATAAAGATGTCCTATATAATCCTAAACACATAGAAGCCGGAAACGAAAATGCAAGAAGTAAATCGATAGCTTGCTTCTTACTATATTTATCTATCTTCAACTGTCTTTGAACATCTTCAAAATAATGAGAAGAGATACAAATATCAGCTTGATTAGATAATAATAAATTCAAGAAGCATTCAATCATATTGCTATCTATCCAATCATCCGAATCGACAAAACAAATAAATTCTCCGCTCGCTACGCTGATCCCTGTATTCCTGGACTCACTTACACCACTATTCTTCTTATGGATAACATGTATCCTGTCATCTGCCAAAGCATATTGATCACATATATATCCAGACTTATCAATACTCCCATCATCAACCAGTATCAGTTCTATATTAGGATAAGTCTGATTCAATATACTATCAATGCACTCTTCTAGATACTCTTCAACATTATAAACAGGAACTACTACAGAAACCTTATTCATAAAACACTAGCATTCATTGACTTGTATTTAAATCCTTTATTTTCAAGTCGTGATAAAAACAATGGTAATAGCTGTAGTGTATTTAAACTATGTTCTTCAGAAAAATGAAACAACACAATGTCTCCACCACTTATCTGTTTCGTGATCTTATCAACATGTGTTTGTACATCCTCTAACTTTACATAATCTTGCATATCAACAGACCATTTTATTATATCATAATGTTTTTTCAAGAGAAATAGCTCCATAATTTTCAAAGATCCGAAAGGCGGCCTAAACAACTTCGCATGCAATATATCATTACACTTAGACACATCCTTCACATAATCTTGACTCCTGACATCAACACCCTTTAAATGAGAATAAGTATGATTACCAATTGCATGTCCTCTTTCCTTTATTTTCCTATACAACAAAGGATATTCATGCACCTTTTCTCCAATACAGAAAAATGTAGCTTTTGCATCATACTTATCCAGTATATCCAAAATAAATTCCGTGATTAGAGGATCAGGTCCATCATCAAAAGTTAAATAAATATCTGCCTTTGATGTTTTTACCTTTTCTATTACCCAAAATTTAAGAATGATTGACTTAATCCTAAATTTAACTCTTTCCAGCAAAAAAGATATCATTTTGATAAGCTTTGTAACAAATCCCCCTTAGATTTTTTTCTATTAACATCAAGAATCCGATTAACTTTTTCCCAATTAATTTTTTTATTTATTTTTTGTTCATCTAATTCAGTTACCGAACTAATTAAACGATCTTCTAAATCGAACATCCTCAATAAAGAATGAAATCGAGTAAGCCCTCTTCCTTTATTAGCATAAGCGACAAAAGGCTTATTGAACATAATAGAAAAGACACATGCGTGAAAGGAATCTGTAATTACATATTTTGCATCAGAAAAACCTTTCAACCACTCTTCAACGGGAGAAGCTATTCGCTCTATCGCTGATAAACTTATATCATTTGTGTTAGGATTATTATTATAAAATATATCATATCCAAGAACTGTTTGGAGTTTTATCACAGCATCTTGTTTGTCAATAGTCTTATCCAAAATATAGACCATCAACCCCTTTTCAGATAGATCATTTTTTGCAATATCTCCCATTAATGCAACATATTTATTAACATCTAATAACATCGTCGGGTCTAATACATGGGTAGAATTTACATCAAAATATTTCCGGCATAACATAACCCCAGAATCTTCACGAACACCAACAAACGAAAATAACTTCAATAAACGTTGACAATTAAGAGTTTGTTTTTTAGAAAACATCCACCTATCAACACCAAATGAAGCAGCATACGCAATCCTTCTCACATTCCAATCTTTAGCAAACTCCAAAAATGCGTCCTCCACATGAAAAAAATAATCCGGACGCCATATTTGATCACTACCTACAACCCATATATCCACAGATTCCTTTTTTATTGATCTAAAATTCTCAATATTCACAATAGGATAGATATATTTATCGACAAATAATTTTGTATGAGATTGAATAAGAGAATTTATCTTTTTAATATCTTTTTCCGCAAAGACAGATAAATTCTTCTGTCTCCAAATGTATTTCATAAAGAATCTCTTCATATAAATTAATGGCCAAACAAATGGTGAAATTTCACGTACATAAATCTTATTATACAATGTAACATCATACCCATTTTCTTTCAAAAAGCTCATTAATGCATATGCTTGTAATATTCCACCATAATTTGCATCTAGTGGCAATGTAATTATACCTATTTTCTTCAAAATTTATACATTTACAAAAAGTAACTAAAAACGAACCAATAAATCATATATAGCACTATTACACCTAAAATATAAATATATAATTTAGTAATAGATTATTATTCCATATCCATATTCGGATACGGATTTTCCTCCAAACTCTTTAAATGCTCCACCATCTCAAACTCTTCCCTCGTCAATTCCCGATCCTTCCAACCGTCTATTATTGCATGTGCCTCCGCCGCCAGCTCTTCATCAAAGACCTCGGCGTAACAAGCTACCAACAAACGGCATTTCAACAGCGAGACGGGAAGTGTATCCAAGATATCCCAACTACGATTGAGAACCGACTGGATTTTATCTTCCTTATCACCGTGATTATAAATGGTAGCATTATAGCCGGTCAACAAAGCGATACAAAGAGAAGCTTCCTCTTCGAGGGTACGTCCATGTGAACCGAAAAGATGCTCACAACGATGATACACATCCGTATTCAACTGACGGAAACGGTCGGAGTAGATGGGTTCGCCATCCAGACCTAAATGGAGAAGTTCGTGCGAAACGGCGCACAAAGAATCGATTTCTGATTGCAAAGACAACATGGTGATTTATTTACGTATTGGAATATGCACCACAGAGGGCACAGAGTTCACAGAGTTTTTAATTCTTTATTAATTCGATTAAAGAGGGATGAATGAAGGCCGTGGCAACTGCCATAACCCCCTGGATGGAAACCACCACACGGCGGTCACCTTTGATACGGACAAACTCACCCTCAACTCCCTCGAAGATGCCACCGGTGACACGGACACGGTCTCCCTTTTTCATGGAAACGGCGGAAGGGTCCAGATAAACAACCTGTTCATCGTAATTACCGGCAACAGCAATAAAACTACGCATCTGGACTTCAGGAATGGTAATGGGCTGACGGGTCTCACGGTCCATGATATAACGAATGGGAAGAGAAGCGCCGACAGTGGATTTCATTTCGTCAACTTCACTGCGGGTGGCATAAACAAAAACCAGGTTGTGAACAACAGGAACCAGTTTGCGGATCTTACGCTCACCACGGAATACGTATTCGTAGCGCATGGGAAGAAAATTCTTCACTCCACGGGAGTCCAGGTATTCCTTAAAGGCAAGCTCACGGCTATAGGTGATACGAAGGGCGTACCAGGATTTATCAATGCTGTTGTTCACGAAAGGATATGATTGGGGGACACCGGGGTAGTGAAATACCTTCCGGTCAAGTTTGCTAATTCTATTATTTGCCTTGCAGCGTATATCATTTCATCAGGTACTCCCCTATCGCAGGAGAGACGGTTTGAAAAGGGATTCAGAGCAAAAAAGACCATCTTCACAAAGAAGCAGGGAATTTTTGATCTTAGATTTTGTAAACAAGCGTATTATGAAGCAGAAATGTTTCAATAGACGTTCGTCTTTTGAAACACCTTTTTTGTAAATAAATCAAAAGTATCAGACAAACAAAATCAGACAGATAATAAATAGTTTTTTATTAATTCATAAACAACTATATATTAGTGCATTAATGTAATAAGTGAAAGAGGAATATTATTTTTTTTATTAAACATTTTGTAGTTCTAAAAATACCCTCTATCTTTGCGTTCAATTAAACGAACGTCTATTGAAACACTCACATTTCCATCCCATATCAAACTATATATCAAATATTTAACCCACGAAAGAACGTTCATTTTTTCTTTAATTTCACATTTACTTGTCCGCTGAGAGATTCCTTTCTACCTTTGCAACACATTAACACAAATTAGTTTTTAATAAAATAAAAATCACAATGAAGAAACAAAAAGTAGTATTTCAAGCCGTAGACAAAAGTGTAAAAAAACGCTATTAGCAAAACGCAATCAACTATTACAGAAATAGTTAAAGAAACAAGAGGCAGAAAGAAAGGAATACCGATACGTGGAATAATTTCGCATAAAGAAGAACTTATCAAAGCGTTGATAGAATCCTACATAGAGGATGCGAATATACAAAATATCAATACATGTCAGGCTTCACTCGCACGCTACATCAATGAAAAAAGACTAATCGGAAATATTAAAAACGGAGTATTTAAACCATTATCCATCAGTTCAATATTAGTCTATATCAGCAGCATTTGGGAAGAAGTGGAAAAGGATAGACAGCACAAACCCGCCATCCACAAAAATACGCACAATGAATTATCATAATCCGCCTTACATGAAACGTCCCCTATCTTCGTGGTGATAACATTTTATCAACTTAAAAAATATACGTATGAAACGAAAAAAAAGACCGGCATCACAGAGTGAAGCCATGAAACTGAGATGGAAGAAACGGATTGTCTTTGAGAAAGGATATACCGAACAATGTGCCGAATGGATGGCAGAGCGTCTGGAAGCATTAACAGACCACCTGCAATACGGGCACGCAGTTATTGCTTATCAGAAGCAGAACGGAGACTTCAGGCTGGTGAAGGCGACACTGATCTATTACGAAGCGGAATTCCACAAGAAGTATGATCCCACAAAAATAGAAGGTGCCGTAGTCTACTGGAATGTGGACGAACAGCGGTGGACAACGTTCCAAGTGGAGAACTTCATGGAATGGAGGCCGATGGCATAGGGTGGGCACCACAGAATTACACGGATTTTCACAGATGAATTATTTCTATTTTGAGGAATCAAGTGAAAACGTCTTTGGGAATCCGGAGTAATTTGTGATGAATGTTTTATTGAAAGTACAAACGATTAATTTGAAAATACAATGGCAATAGCATACGACGGGATCAACTATTTCCCGATGGGCGTAAACTTCATGGAAGAGAACGCAATGGAAGTGATAGAGGCAAAATACGGAATCAAAGGCCCCGCAATCGTACTGAAGCTCCTTTGCAAAATATACAAGGAGGGATACTTCATACGGTGGGATGAGGAGCAGTGCCTGATCTTTGCCAACAAGGCAGGAAGGGAAGTGCAGGCCGAGGAGGTGCAGGGAATTATCGAAATTCTCTTTATCAAAGGGATACTGGACAGAAACAGTTATCTGGAAAACGGAATACTGACTTCAGAAAACATACAAAAGGTATGGCTGGAGGCAACGAAGCGAAGGAAGAGAGAACTGTCGGAACTCCCCTACCTGATAGTAAAAACGGAAAAGGAAAACGGAAAACCCGATACTCCTTCTATAACACAGGAAATTCAGCAACCGGAGCTGTTCAAAGGGGAAAAAACACCTGTTAACCCGAAAAATGTAGTACATCATGTAGCCGTTGACGCAAAAAATGCATGCAATTCCGGACAAAGTAAAGTAAAGGAAAGTAAAGCAAAGGAAAATAAAGAATTACCCCCCTCAGCTCCCCCCGAGGGGAAGGAGGAAGAAAGGAAGGAGGATTCCGCTTCTCTTCCGATACCGGGATACGCCTTCAATACGATGACACACAATTATCCGGGACTGATGGACACGCTGAAGAGATTGAGCATTACCGACACCGGGGAAGTAAACTCCATACTCAGGCTGTCGGACTATGGAAGGAAGGGAACGACGGTGTGGCGGCTGATTGCCAACACTTGCTGGAGTGACATAGGGGCAAAAGGAAGGTATCTGATAGCGGCGCTAAACAAGGCGAAAAGAAGATAGCAGGAAGTGTTAGTCTCCGATTTGTAGTTGACAAAAAAGCAAGTATCCAGACTTTTGGTCTGAAAGGGATTCAGTGAAACAAAGAAGCAAAGAGCGTACTTAAAAAACTAAAACACAGCGCTTTTAATGTACAAGATTCCTGTCGGTAAAAGCTTTGCTTTAACACAGAGTTAAAGTTTGTTCTTTGGATGCAAATAACAAGTGTTTTACGTGCAAAAGACTTGTTATTTGCATCTAAGAATAAAATGGCCGGAAGAGGGCGTTAACAATGTTAATGAAGAGCACTGATACACCCAACCGGAAAATGAGGAAATTAAGATTAAAAGTCAGTGCTCCGACCTTTTTAAAGCAATGTACAAGGATCTTTCTGCTTAACAAAGCATTGTGACAGCAGTACGGCAAACGGAGTATCGTATACTCTTGCTTTCTGAGGACACCCCTTTACACAGGCACAGCATTTAATGCAGCGTTCGGCATCCGTATTCAACTCGTCACCTTTTATAATGGCACTCACGGGACACATCTTCGCACATGCACCACAATGAGTACACAAGGATTCGTCTTCTACCCAAGGAGTACGGGGAAGTGGGACACCACTCTTACGCAAAGCAATCACCTTTCGCAAAAAACGGAACAGCGGAAAGAAAGGCTGGCGCGGACGCCGGATTTTACGGACATCCACTGCATACAGCTTCTCCGGCTCGGCAGCAGATGCTATTTTATCCGAGATCTGCTTTCCAAAATCAGCTGCCAAAGTAAGATCACGTTCATCAGGACGTCCGGCAGCTACGGGATATTTCTCTGTACTATATGAATGTTCTCCAATGAAGGTTGCACCGGCAATCACCTTAAATCCCTGTTGAATAGCCCAATAATCAAGTTCCATCAACGATTTTTCATAAGCGCGATTACCATATACCACCACGATAACTGCCGGAGTATTATTTCCACGTACACTTGCCAGACGATCCATGGCCAAAGGAGCCACACGCCCTCCATATACAGGTACGACAATAATGGCTAACGCAGATTCGGTAATTACTAAATCCTGAGCTGCCTGTTGTGTTAAATTCGTGTTTATCACATTTGTTATTCCAGTTCCACGAACAATTGCCTCTCCAACTTGTTTTGAGGTGTGGGTAGGCGAGAAATAAATCAGATGGACTTCGTTTGCTGTCATAATAGTTATGTTTTGTGCAACAAAGGTACACTTTTATGAAGAAAAAAAGAGTAAACGATCATAAAAACCAAATTTATTTATTATCTTTGCAGCGTTGAAACATTCCGATAATCCTCCAACGGGAGATGAAACTCGGATTTCCGATTCAACAAAACATCCCAAATTCATCATATAAAAACTGTTGCGTTTGTTAAGCTTCCGGCCATTGCGTCGTAGCTTCGGCCGTACGTATTTCAACAAATAAAATTAAAATATTAAATAACTCACATATACTGTATGTATAACATTATCCAATTGAACGACAAAAATTTGTCGGAACTACAAACTATTGCCCAGGAACTGGGTATCAAAAAAACAGACTCACTTAAGAAAGAAGAACTTGTCTACAAAATCCTTGATGAACAAGCTATAGCCGGAGCTACTAAAAAAGTAGCAGCTGACAAACTTAAAGAGGAACGTAAAGAAGACAAGAAAAAACGCTCTCGAGTGACAGTAAAGAAGGAAAACGCCGACAAGGTTTTCTCTTCTACCAAAAATGGTGAACTGACCAAGACAGATGCCAACGCACCTGCAACCAAAGCACAAGCTAAGACAACAGAACCGACTAAGGAAGCAACTAAAGAGATGAGTACTGAAACGAGCGCCACTCCGGCAGAATCGACAAAGGTAACTCCTTATGCCACTCCGAAAAAGAAACCGGGACGTCCCCGCAAAAACGCAGTGGAAGCAGAAACCAAACCTGCAGAGGTTATAGCAGACAAACCTGTAACAACCCCAGCGGTACAGGAAGAAAAGCCGGCTGCTCAACCGGAAACGGAAAAACGCCCTATCAGCAAACCGATCCTCAAACCGAAACCAACCGTTGTAGACGAAGAAAGCTCAATCCTCTCGGATATGGATGCAGATGATGATTTTATCCCCATCGAAGATCTGCCTTCAGAAAAAGTAGAACTGCCTACTGAATTATTCGGCAAATTCGAATCAACAAAAACAGAACCGGTAACCACCACTCCCGAACCGGCTGCACAACCTCAACGTCCCCGTGTCATTCGCCCACGCGACAACAACAACTACAGCAATAATAATAACAACAATAATAATAACAATCAGCGCAACAATAACCAGCGTCCTCCTGTACAACAACGTCCCATGCCGCAACAAAATGCAACTGAGCCCGCTCCTGTTCAGGAACGCCGTGTGATTGAACGCGAAAAACCATACGAATTCGATGATATCCTCACCGGAACCGGTGTATTGGAAATCATGCAGGATGGCTACGGATTCCTCCGTTCATCAGATTACAACTACCTCTCTTCACCGGACGATATCTATGTATCTCAATCACAAATCAAACTATTCGGACTGAAAACCGGTGATGTAGTAGAAGGTGTAATCCGTCCGCCCAAAGAGGGTGAGAAATACTTCCCATTGGTGAAGGTTTCTAAAATCAACGGACGTGACGCTGCTTTCGTGCGTGACCGTGTGCCGTTCGACCACCTTACTCCGCTTTTCCCGGACGAAAAGTTCAAGCTTTGCAAAGGTGGCTATTCCGACTCCATGTCGGCACGTGTGGTAGACCTCTTTTCGCCCATTGGTAAAGGACAGCGTGCACTGATCGTAGCCCAGCCTAAGACGGGTAAGACCATCCTGATGAAAGAAATTGCCAATGCCATTGCTGCCAATCATCCGGAAGTATATATGATTATGCTGCTGATTGACGAGCGCCCGGAAGAAGTTACCGACATGGCCCGCAGCGTCAATGCCGAAGTGATTGCTTCTACATTCGACGAACCTGCCGAACGCCACGTAAAAATAGCCGGCATCGTTCTTGAGAAGGCCAAAAGACTGGTAGAGTGCGGACACGACGTAGTTATCTTCCTCGACTCGATTACACGTCTGGCACGTGCATACAACACTGTATCTCCGGCATCGGGCAAGGTACTTTCGGGTGGTGTGGATGCAAACGCACTTCACAAACCGAAACGTTTCTTCGGAGCAGCCCGTAACATCGAAAACGGAGGTTCGCTCACAATCATCGCTACCGCCCTGATCGACACCGGTTCTAAGATGGACGAAGTGATCTTCGAAGAGTTCAAGGGTACAGGTAACATGGAGTTACAGCTCGACCGCAACCTGAGCAACAAGCGTATCTTCCCGGCTGTCAACATTGTGGCATCGAGCACACGCCGCGACGATCTGCTGCTCGACAAACAGACACTGGACCGCATGTGGATCCTGCGCAAGTACCTGTCGGATATGAACCCGATCGAAGCAATGGACTTTGTAAAAGACCGACTGGAAAAAACCAAAGACAACGACGAGTTCCTGATGAGCATGAACAGTTAAAAAAGTCCTTTTGTGAACAAAACATAAAAAAAAAGAGTGAGATTCTGTTTGATTCTCACTCTTTTTATTTAGCTTTGCACTACATGCATCATAAACAAGCATAAAACAAACACCGGAAGTACAACAATTACTGTGGGAAAGTTTATTAATATAACGTTTATAGCAGTAGTAACCCTATACTCTGTCACTACACATGCTGCCAATAAAGCAACAATGCACGTGTCAGCACTCCAAAACCTGATTGACAACAGCCTCAATTATAGTAAAGAAGCTCCCAACGACAGTATCATCCAATGGGGTCATGAACTGGCTCCTATCCTGAAAAAACAGAAAGAGTACAAAACCCTCTTCCAGTTGAAACAGCTTATTGCGACTGCCTATGCCACACGCGGAGACATGAACATGGCCATCGACCATGCCCGCCAGATGTACAAGGAAGCCAAAGAACTGAATTACCCCATCGGCATTGCCCTTTCCAGCCGCGCCATCGGGGATGCTTACCTCAACGCCAACATGCAGGAACCTGCCATCGAATCCTATAAGGAAGCCCTGGAATTGCTGGACAAGATACCGGGCAGCGAAATCCTCGAACAGGAAATACTTCCGAAATTCATTCTGACCCTGATCCAGACATCACACATGGACGAAGCACGTACCTATCTAAAAAGATTCGAGAACCTGCATACCGCCGTTCCAACTCCTACATTCCACTTTTTTTTATGTGCATGTAAAGCTTACTATGACATTGAAGCAGGCAATCCGGAGAAAGGGAAAGCCAGTTTGGACGAAGCAAGGAAAATCAGTGACCAACTGAGGTTCCTCTATCTCCGCAGTATCTTTAACTACATATTGGGGCAATACTACCAGGCTATCGGTGAGTATGAACTCGCCTTACAACAATATGAACGCCTGATAAATACCCCTAAAGCACCCGCTCCCAACAAACACATCGGATTGCAGTTGGAGTGTGCGCAGCTACTGACTAAGATGGGAAGGACAGAAGAAGCCTGCCTGATTTACCAAAAGGCCAACGAACAAAAAGACTCGCTGAACGCTTTGAGTTATGCCCGGCAAATCAATGACCTGAGAGGCATGTACCAGATAGACCAGATGGAAATCCGGAACCAGATACAACGCAACCAGATCACCCTGTGGGTTATCATAGCTTCCATTTTCATATTAGTGCTTATTTTGCTGCTGATCGTCCGCATCCGGCAGGAAGCCAACCGCCTTCTCCATTCCAAAGAAGAGTTGGAGATTGCACGCAAGTATGCCGAAAACGCCATACATACCAAAAGCCTGTTCCTATCCAATATGAGCCACGAAATACGGACACCGCTGAATGCCCTTTCCGGATTTTCGTCCATCCTGACCGAAGAGTCTATCGACAATGATACACGACGTCAATGCAACGACATCATCCAGCAGAATTCCGAGCTGCTGTTAAAGCTGATCAATGACGTGATAGATCTGTCGAGTCTCGACCCGGGTAAGTTGACTTTCAACTTTAAGGAATGTGACGCAGTCAATATATGCCGCAACGTAATCGATACTGTAGAAAAGGTGAAGCAAACTCAGGCCGGAGTCAGTTTCGTCACTTCACTGGACAAACTGACTTTGCGTACCGACGAATCACGTCTGCAACAGGTATTGATCAATCTGCTGATCAATGCCACCAAATTCACCACCGAAGGCAACATCACCCTGACACTGGAGAAAGAGTCAGAGACCATGGCCCTGTTCACAGTAACGGATACCGGATGCGGCATCCCCCCCGAAAAACAGAATCAGATATTCAACCGTTTCGAAAAGCTGAATGAAGGGGCACACGGAACAGGACTGGGACTCTCCATTTGCCAGCTTATCATCGAACAAATCGGAGGAAAGATATGGATTGACCCGGAGTACACCGGAGGTGCACGCTTCCGGTTTACACACCCCATCGGATCCACAAAAGAAGAGGAGGCAAAAGGATGAAACGATTCATACTGATCCTTATTGCATGCTGTCTGGCCTCAGGAGCGTACGCGGACGGACAAACAGAAGCCGACAGCCTGTATCGGGTGGCACAGACACTTCCGCATGACTCCACACGTCTGGAAATGCTCAAGAAACTGGCACAAATAGAACAGTTGACACCGAAATGTATCACATATTCAAACCTGCTGAGAGAAGAAGCAACTCTACAGAATAACGATAAATACAACACCATAGCCGCCTATCTGCACACAGTGTACTACTATAACCAAAGCAACCGGGACAGTGTAAAGAAATGGCTGGACATTATGGAGCCTTATGCCCGGAAGTCGAAAACCTGGGATCTGTATTTCGACGCTCTCCGCTTCCAGACAGACCTCTACACTTATGAAGAGCAGTATGAACTTGCCATCAACGAGGCAAACCAGATGTTCGAAAGGGCAAAGAAAGTGGACTGTGTCCGCGGACTGATCGGAGCCAAACAATGTCTGGGCAATGCCTATATCGGCACGGAGCGATGGGACGAGGGAATGAAAGCATTGGAAGAAGCCTATCAACTATCTTCGCGAACAGACAATGCCGTGGTACGGATCTCAATCCTTTGCCAACTGATTGCGGTAGCCAAGGATAAACAGAACAACAAACAGCTGTCCGAATACCTCGGAAAGTTAAAAGAGACTTTGCAACAGCACACTGCCACAAACCCGATGCTCAAAGAGGCATTTTATGATGTTTATCTGTTCGGTGAGGTGTACTACACCTATTATTATCTGAATACCGGCCAATCGGAACAGGCACACGAAAGCCTGGAAAAAGCCGGGAAATATCTTACTCCCAATACTTTCTTCATGTACCGGGTGCTCTATTACGATGCCTATGCAGCCTATTACCGAACTCGAAAAGAGTATGACAAAGCACTTGCGAAGATGGACTCTACCATCATTTTATTACAGGAAGACCGGAACAGCAATTATATCCACCAGCAGCTGTCTAAAGCCGATCTTCTGGTAGAAGCCGGGCGGAGTGCGGAAGCTCTTCCGTTGTATATCGGGACACTCCACCTGAAAGACTCCATCGAAACGACTATTTTCGATAAACAGATGCAGCAGATAAAGGCAAAATACAATATCGACAAAGTAGCTTTGGAAGAAGAACAGTTGAAAAGCGATATCCAACTGACGGCTTTGGTCATTGTCGGCATTGTCCTGGCAATCCTGATTGTCTTCATGCTTCGTATCTCGCACGTTCGTAAAGCATTGGAGCTATCGGAAAAAGAGACACGGAAGGCAACCCGCATGGCAGAAGAAGCCAACGAGATGAAGAACCGCTTTTTGTCGAACATGAGTTACCACATCCGTATCCCGCTGAACGGCGTAGTGGGCTTCTCGCAACTGATAGCTTCCGAATCCAACATGACCGACGAAGTCCGGAAAGAATACTCCTCCATCATCCAGAAAAATTCGGAAGAGTTGATGCGCCTGGTCAATGATGTGCTCGATTTATCACGGCTTGAAGCAGGCATGATGAAGTTCAATATTCAGGAATACGGACTAACCGAACTCTGTAACGAAGCTCTCTACATGGCGCGTATGCGCAACGAAGAGAACATCTGTATCCGGCTCGGAAACGAAACAGCCCCCGGCCTGGACATCCGTATCGATACGGCCCGTTTCAGCCAAGCGCTGCTGAGTACTTTGACTTATCCGCAGAAGTGTGAAGAAAAACGGGAGATCGACTTCAAAGTGACCCATGACACAGAAAAGAACATGATCCGTTTCCGCATCATTAACTCCCCGTTGGCCGACGAAAGATTTACCTCACAGGAGGTATACATCCGCCACGAAATTAACCGGTTGTTGCTGGAGTATTTCGGAGGAAGCTATAAAGTACAGGCAAACGCAGGCGAAAAACCGACCATCCTCTTCACCTATCCGTTGGGAAAAAATTGACTTCTTTTCCCGGTGGCTCGTCAACTTCTGCAGAAAGTTGTATCTTTGCGGCCTGCAAACTAAAATCCTTATTTATGTATACCAACAAACAGATCTGGAGTGTCAGTTACCCGATTCTCCTGAGCTTGCTTGCGCAAAATGTCATAAATGTCACCGACACCGCCTTTCTGGGACGCGTCAGTGAGATAGCTCTTGGTGCCTCTGCCATGGGCGGGCTTTTCTATATTTGTATTTTCACCATTGCCTTCGGATTCAGTACCGGTTCACAGATCGTCATTGCCCGCCGCAACGGTGAAGCGCGTTATACCGACGTGGGGCCTGTCATGATCCAGGGAGTCTTGTTCCTGCTTGCCATGGCTCTTCTGCTTTTCGGCTTTACCAAAGCATTCGGTGGCAACATCATGCGCCTGCTGGTATCTTCCGAAAGCATTTATGACGCCACGATGGAATTTCTCGACTGGCGCATTTTCGGCTTTTTCTTCTCGTTTGTCAACGTCATGTTCCGGGCACTCTATATCGGAATCACCCGCACCAAGGTACTTACCATCAATGCGGTAGTAATGGCTCTGACCAATGTGGTACTGGACTATGCCCTGATATTCGGACACTTCGGATTGCCGGAGATGGGCATCAAAGGAGCCGCCATCGCCTCGGTAATAGCCGAAGCGGCTTCGCTGCTGTTCTTCCTGATTTATACGTATATCACCGTCGACCTGAAAAGATACGGTCTCAACCGTTTACGCTCGTTCGACCCGGCTTTGCTGATGCGCATCCTCAGCATATCGTGCTTCACCATGTTGCAGTATTTTCTGTCAATGGCCACCTGGTTCATTTTCTTCGTGGCTGTGGAAAGGTTGGGACAGCGTGAACTCGCCATTGCCAACATCGTACGAAGTATCTACATCGTCATGTTGATTCCGGTAAATGCACTGGCAACCACCACCAACAGCCTGGTGAGCAACGCCATCGGCGCGGGAGGCATCGAACACGTGATGCCCCTGATAAACAAAATCGGGCGTTTCTCTTTCCTGATCATGCTGGGACTGGTCATCGTAACCGCCCTTTTCCCACAGGCATTGCTTTCGGTATACACCAACGAGGCAGCGCTGATCAGCGAATCCGTACCATCGGTATACGTTATCTGCGCGGCCATGCTGATTGCTTCGGTAGCCAATGTGGTATTCAACGGCATATCGGGCACAGGCAACACTCAGGCGGCACTGATGCTCGAAGCCATCACCATCGCAATCTACGGATCGTATATCATTTTCATCGGAATGTGGGTAAAAGCTCCCATCGAATGGTGCTTTACAATTGAGATACTGTACTATACACTGTTGCTCGCCACAAGCTATATTTACTTCAAAAAAGCAAAATGGCAGAACAAAAAGATATAAAGTACAAGAGATTTTTGTACATTTGCGGCTGATTTCATCACAGATTACACAGATTAGCACAGATACTCTCTATTTCAAATACAAAATCCGTGTTAATCCGTGTAATCCGTGGTGGATTTTACACATCATTAGTAATTCATAATTCAAAGATATGTTCGACAATTTAAGCGAAAGACTCGAAAGGTCGTTTAAGATTCTGAAAGGTGAAGGCAAAATCACCGAAATCAACGTAGCAGAAACCCTGAAAGACGTGCGCAAGGCACTGCTCGATGCCGACGTTAACTATAAAGTAGCCAAAGGCTTCACGGATACGGTGAAGGAAAAAGCATTGGGACAAAACGTGCTCACAGCCGTAAAACCAAGCCAATTGATGGTGAAGATCGTTCACGACGAGCTGACTCAACTGATGGGTGGAGAGACTGTCGAGATAGATACCAAAGGCCAACCGGCAGTCATCCTGATGTCCGGTCTGCAAGGTTCGGGTAAGACTACTTTCTCAGGCAAGCTGGCACGTATGCTGAAAACCAAGAAGAACAAGCGTCCGTTGCTCGTTGCCTGTGACGTTTACCGTCCTGCCGCTATCGAACAGCTTCGTGTATTAGCCGAACAAATCGATGTACCGATGTACTCGGAAATCGACAGCAAAGATCCCGTTGCCATAGCTCAAAACGCCATCAAGGAGGCACGTGCCAAAGGTTACGATCTGGTAATTGTCGATACGGCCGGACGTCTGGCAGTCGACGAGCAGATGATGAATGAAATCGCAGCCATCAAGGAAGCCATCCAACCGAACGAAATTTTGTTCGTGGTAGACTCCATGACCGGTCAGGATGCCGTAAACACCGCCAAGGAGTTTAATGAGCGTCTCGACTTCGACGGTGTAGTGCTGACGAAGCTCGACGGTGACACCCGTGGTGGTGCCGCCCTCTCTATCCGTTCGGTTGTGAACAAGCCTATCAAATTTGTAGGTACAGGCGAGAAACTCGATGCCATCGACCAATTCCACCCCGCCCGTATGGCCGACCGCATCTTAGGTATGGGTGATATTGTTTCGCTGGTGGAACGTGCGCAGGAACAATATGATGAAGAAGAAGCCAAACGCCTTCAGAAAAAGATTGCCAAGAACCAGTTCGACTTCAACGACTTCCTCAGCCAGATTGCCCAGATCAAAAAGATGGGTAACCTGAAAGAACTTGCATCGATGATTCCGGGTGTAGGCAAGGCTATCAAAGACATCGACATTGACGACAATGCTTTCAAGAGCATTGAAGCCATCATCTACTCCATGACTCCGGAAGAGCGCAGCAATCCGGCTATCCTGAATGGCTCGCGCCGTACACGTATCGCCAAAGGTAGCGGTACGACTATCCAGGAAGTGAACCGCTTGCTGAAGCAATTCGACCAGACCCGCAAAATGATGAAGATGGTAACCAGCAGCAAAATGGGCAAGATGATGCCGAAGATGAAATAAAACTGCACTTTTCGTCCCGAAAGCTTGACTTTGGCTTTGGGATAATGTATCTTTGTCAATGTAATCATTCAATAGATTCAATCAGAATGCAATAAAAGGAGGAAACCGTGGTTCCTCCTTTTTTTATGCACCTAACCGAAAGGAGAACCTACAGCCCGCAGCTTAAGCCTCCGAAGACGGTTGCCATACTCCCGAATGCCAGTTGCATTTCCTCCAAATGCTTACTGCATTTCAGCAAAACCCCGGCTCTACTTGTATCGGACCGAGGCTCTATCCCGAAAAGCACCTCCCTGCTTTCGACCCCTCCCCTCCTCCTGTTAATAATCTATAAAGCTACTCTTGACAAAAAACAGGAGATGGTAAATGATATTACTTTTGTCCGATACCATAAAAACATTGAATCAATGAAACACATTCTCTTCACTCTGGCGCTTGCTTCCGTAGCCGGGATGGTCGACCGGACGGAACAATCATCGCACGTGACCTCAGGGGTGAAGCCATGATAAAGAAAGTGACTGAAGTACTCAATATTAAATAACCCAATAAACAGATAAGAAATGACTCTAATTGATGGAAAAGCCATCTCCGAACAAGTAAAACAGGAGATTGCAGCCGAAGTGGCAGAAATAGTAGCCCGGGGTGGCAAACGCCCGCATCTGGCAGCCATCCTCGTAGGACATGACGGAGGCAGCGAAACATATGTAGCCGCCAAAGTGAAAGCCTGCGAAGTGTGCGGATTCAAGTCGTCACTGATTCGTTACGAAAGTGACGTGACGGAAGACGAACTGCTCGCCAAAGTACGTGAACTGAATGATGACGAAGATATAGACGGATTCATCGTACAACTTCCGTTACCGAAACATATCTCGGAACAAAAGGTAATTGAAACCATTGACTACCGCAAAGATGTAGACGGATTCCATCCGATCAACGTAGGACGTATGTCTATCGGACTGCCTTGTTACGTATCAGCTACCCCGAACGGTATCCTCGAACTGCTGAAACGTTATCAGATAGAGACCTCGGGTAAGAAATGCGTCGTACTGGGACGCAGTAACATTGTCGGTAAACCGATGGCAGCACTGATGATGCAGAAGGCCTATCCGGGAGACGCAACGGTAACCGTATGCCACAGCCGTTCGAAAGATCTGGTGAAAGAGTGCCGGGAAGCGGATATCATCATCGCCGCACTGGGACAACCCAACTTCGTGAAAGCGGAAATGGTGAAAGAGGGTGCTGTAGTAATCGACGTAGGTACTACCCGCGTACCGGATGCCAGCAAGAAATCGGGCTTTAAACTGACAGGTGACGTGAAGTTCGATGAGGTGGCCCCGAAATGCTCCTACATCACCCCTGTTCCGGGAGGTGTAGGCCCGATGACCATCGTCTCTCTGATGAAGAATACTCTGCTGGCAGGCAAGAAAGCAATCTATCAATAATCCTCTCTGCCCCCGTTTCCTCTTTTTCTGTGAGAGGAAACGGAGAGCGAAAGAGGTGGAACACATTCTTCAGAAAGAACTTTAATACCTGTTGCTTATGAAACATCTGATTCTTCTTTCCCTGTTTTTCTGCTCTGTATCTTGCAGCAGCAATGCACAAGAACAGCCCGTCCCTGTCCCGGCGCCCGATACGATATCTGCACAGAAGATTACACTCCTCTTTGCAGGCGACTTAATGCAGCATCAGGCACAGATAGATGCAGCCCGGACCACCAAGGGATACGACTACACGGACTACTTTAAATTGGTAAAAGAAGAAATCAGTAAAGCAGACATTGCCATCGGCAATCTGGAGGTAACCCTCGGAGGAAAACCTTACCGGGGTTATCCCGCTTTCAGTGCTCCCGACGAATATCTGTCCGCCATAAAAGACGCCGGCTTCGATGTATTGATAACCGCCAATAATCATTGTCTCGACCGAGGCAAAAAAGGGCTGGAACGAACCATCCTGATGCTGGATTCGCTACAAATTCCTTATGCCGGAACTTACACTGACAGTACGGCGCGCGATTCACGCTATCCACTATTGCTGGAACAGAACGGCTTTCGGATTGCCCTGCTCAACTATACATACGGCACCAACGGCATTAAAGTCTCTCCCCCAAACATAGTCAACTACATCGACAAGGCTGTCATGGCACGGGACATTGAAGCTGCTAAGGCTCTGCATCCGGATGTATTGATTGCCTGCATGCACTGGGGGATCGAATATCAGTCACTGCCCAATAAGGAGCAGACCTCCCTGGCCGACTGGCTACTTAGTCAAGGAGTCACCCATGTGATCGGCTCCCACCCCCATGTAGTGCAACCCATGGAGCTGCGGACCGATACCCTCACCGGTCGGCAGAATGTAGTCCTCTACTCTTTAGGCAATTTTATTTCGAACATGTCTGCCCGTAAAACAGACGGCGGACTGCTCTTTAAACTCGAATTAATGAAAGACAGCACGGGCATATCTGTCAGTAATTGCGGATATGGTCTGGTATGGACGGCACGCCCCATACTCTCCAAAAAGAAAAATTACGTTTTATATCCCGCAAGTATTCCGACAGACTCTTTATCGGCAGAAGAACGTAACCGCCTGAAAATCTTTATTAATGACACGCGTGAACTCTTCCGCAAGCATAACCGCGGAATTAATGAATACATTTTTTGAAGAAAAAAGTTCGCGAAATGTTTGCAGATTTAAAAAGAATCGCTACCTTTGCATCGCATTTGAGAGAGATGCTAACATGGTGGATGTAGTTCAGTTGGTTAGAGCGTCAGATTGTGGTTCTGAATGTCGCCGGTTCGAGTCCGGTCTTCCACCCAACGAAGAAGAGGAAATTCAATAATGAATTTCCTCTTCTTTGTTATATATCAGGCTTTCCAGAAAATTATGAGGCTGTGTCGAAACTCTTTTCACCACAGAGTATCACAGAGTTTTTTTTTACTAATAATCAGTAACTTAAAAACACCTCTGTGTTACTCTGTGTCCTCTGTGGTGAGTTATGACACACCCTCATATAGTCATTAAAATGAAATATATTTTATCATGCCGCATTTAAAAACGCGGCATGACAAACTTATCATCAGGAGATGTAAAGGACAATCCCGGAACAGAACGACGCATATCTTTATAGGCATGTTCTTTAATCAGTGAATAATCTGTAGCATCCAGGGCATAGTAATAATCATCTTTATCTGTCGATAACTTTACAGTCCAATCAAACATATTTCCAAAGATAGTCAACTCATCTTTTGCCGGATCGAAACCGGGGAGAGCTGATTTCACCAAACTTCCATCACTATTGATAACATAAAAATGATGCTTGCTATCAACCATATACCCCAAAGTCCGGCGACTACGGAACTCAGTAATAAACACATATTCCGGCAAGACTCCTTCAGGCAACTGAATAGCTTTCACATACGGACGTCCCTTGGTGCACTTCAGATGGAACAGTTTATGGTTGGCATCTAAAACCAGATATCCCTCATCATAGTCTTTACGGGTAGTCGGATTGCCCGAAGCATAGCTTGCGGGAAAAGCAAACCCTTTCTGAACCAGCATATCCGTAAACAATTTGCTCTTCGCCTCATCTATACGATTCGTCTCCATATGAATAAATTCCATACCTTTATCGGTAAAACGGAATGCATCTTCGGGCATTTTTAAATCCACCCGTTTGGACATGGACTCCATCAGGAAATAAAGTCCTGTCTGGGGAGCATTGATGGCTGACGGCACACTCTTGAAAGTAAAGTTTGTCAATTGAATATCTTTCGGACTAACCGCCTTGCCACAAATGGTATCAGGGAAACGTTCGTCCGCCGTAAGCTGGCGTACATAGAGAGAAGGCAATAAACTGTCCACCTGCTGCTGTGTATATGTATTGCCTTTTGTATCATAGCGGTAAAGTTGCTTATTCTCATCCAGTTGTGTAATAACAAAATCACCAAGTACGGAACTATACATAGTAAAAGGAGCTTTGACAGGCTTCAATGTGAGAAAAGCATAGCACCAAGGCAACTGCCATACAAGCAGGACAGCCACAGTAACATAAAAAAATATTTTGCTGAATCGAATCATGTTTGTTTGATTTTTTAGTAATAAACATTCAGTTAGTCTTGCTTACCGGCCTTGAACCGTACCACAGAAATCCACGAAAGAGAAGCGATAAGCAGCGTATAAAGTGTCAGCCAGGGCAAGAAACTGTTATAAGCCTCCGCTCCCGGAGCCAGAAAGTAGACACGGAAAATCAATGCCGCAATAATCAGATTCAAAACCCTGCGTTTCCATGTGGGCTCCAGGCAAATCCATGAAACAAGCAAATAACCGGCAAATCCGGCAAGGAACCATGGAGCTGCAGATAATAAGATACGCTGCACCAACTCACTTGTAAAATGTTGTGGCAGATAAACTCCCATAATAATAAAACTCATAGCAAAACAGGTTACCAGTGCAAGTACACCATAGGCCAACATCGACATGACCATCTTCTTCTGTGAATAAGGCAAATGCAAAGTAAGTTTCAAACACTTACGTTGCATCTCGGGAAAAAACTGTACGGCAGCAAGCAAGATACCGATAAGTAAAGGGACAAATTGCAACAAATCAATAAATATAGCATCCTTCTGAACCATTACCACCCATAAATGATCGATTCCCTGTATGGCAATGGTGCGGCCAATACGAAGCATGGAATATCCTGTGATTCCTATCATAAAAAGAGTTGCCAGCAACAAATACCAACGCGTTTTTATCCACTCTTTATAAAATATGGCTTGTATCATATTTCTTCTATTTATTTACATATTAATACTTTCCGGTAAGACCGATAAAGGCATCTTCCAGACTTACATTTTCGTGCTGCAAACCAGTAAAGGGAACTTGACTTTCCTTCAATAGTTTCTCCACATCCATGGGAGGCAAAAAAGAATACGTCTCCAAGGTCTGACGGATGACAGCCGGATGATAGCAAGTTGCCGGCAACTGAGGCTGATAACCCTCGGGCACAGCACAAGTATATCTTCTCAGCTCTTTCATCAACGTTTCAATAGGTTGTTGAATAAGGATAGAGCCATAATCCATAATAATACAATCATCAATCAACCGCTCCATATCCTGAATAATATGGGAAGTCAGGAAAACAGTCTTGTTCTCGGAACGGGCATAGTCACGCAAATAATCCACAAAAAGGCGGCGATAACCCGGATCAAGTCCTAAAGAGAAATCATCCAGAATCAACAACTCCGGATTTTGTGCCAGGATCAGTCCCAATGCCACTTGCGAACGCTGTCCGTTCGACATTCTTGAGATACGTTGCCCCGGAGCTACCTTCAGTTTATTCATCAAGTCATAATAAGCCTCCTTTTTCCATTGTCCCGGATAAAAAGAAGCATAAAACTTTTCTATCTGTGTGATATTCATAAACTGATATTGAACATGACCTTCCAGCAATAAGCCGATATTCCTGCGTAAAGCAGGGTCCATGGTCTGAATGTTCTCACCAAAGATGCGACATTCGCCCGAACGTGGCTGAAGATAACCGCTCAATATATTAATGGTTGTCGTTTTCCCTGTGCCATTTTTACCCAACAATCCCAAGATACGCCCTTGAGGTACTTCAAAACTCAAGTTTTCATAAATTTTACGTTGACCGTAATAATGAGTCAGGTTCTTACATTCTATAATTGCACTCATGCTTTATAAATCATTTTTCGTTTGTTATTAGAAACACGTCAGGAAAAGAATAGGAATCAGAATACCGGCCACCAACTCGACTCCCCCTCTGCCCCACAATCCTTTAGGACCTTTTATCATCACCATACCGCTGACAGTGATAATAATCAGACAGACAGCAAAGGCATCGGCAAACCAAGTCCACCACTTGCCCGGATTGAAATGGAGTTGTACCATGGAAGAGATCAGCGGACGGCGCTTCACCCCCTCGTAGACAGCATCTTTTGTCCGGGTATTAATCACCAGACTTGAACCTCCTTTCAGAAAAACCTTAATCCGATCCGGTTTCGGATAATAATATTTAGTAAAATTTCCGGCTTCGTCCAGTGGTTCCAACAAAGCCAAAATCATCTTCTCATTGACTTTATTCTTGTCCGACAGGTCCTCTGTTATTTTATATTCCGTTCGTGTCACTGTATAATGGGGATTTATGCTATCCCTATGGTTCATCACGATACCCGAAATAGCATAAATCAAAATCATTCCTGCAAAGAAGAAAGACAGATCACGGTGGATAATCCGGCTCCATTTGCGGAATGCAGCACCTTTATTCTGCGATCTCATAAGAACTGGCTTCCATATAGTAGAATGACAGATAATCTTTTCCGGTAGCAGCTTTTCTTTCTGCTATCTTTGCACGAAAGTCTGCAATACGGGCTTCAGGAGTGTTGGCTGTTTCACCGCGTGCTTTTTTTTCCGAATCACATCCGGCAGCAGTTTCTCCATGAGATTTTTCGGTCTGGGCTTTCAGTTTAGCCTCCCAGTTTTGCAAGTAAGCTTCATCTACCCGCTGTTCCTTTAACGTTCCGGTCACTGTGACAATGGCATTGATACATTTGGTGTCAAACGAACCCAAAGGTCCGGCTTCCACACGAATCGTTTTGGTATCATCACTGCCCATCAGGAATATTTTTGTAGCTCCGTGCTTGCAGGTATGTGTGCAGATTCCTTCTATAGTCACCTCCCGGTTAGCCAGTGAATCGGCATGCGCCAGCAGGTTATCGACGCTCAATGCCGCGGGAGCCGCCTGCTCCGTTTTTTCGGACTGACTCTGTTTGTTACTGTTTCCACAAGAAGTAGTAGTTACTAAAGCTGCCATTAAGGTTGCAGCGACCATAAACTTAATTTTCATATGCTAACTGTTTTTATTTTTCAGAAAAAGATGCCCAGTGAACAAGCGGCATACCGGGCCGTTCCGCATTTTTTATAATATGCAGTCTGCCATTGAACAGACAAAGACAGGTTATACTGTTTCATGATGGGATAATCCCCTTGCAGACGAATCCCTACCATACTATAGCTATCAGATAAATAGTCAATATTCGCCAACAAAGTCCGGGCGGACGACTTCGCGGCATCCAATCCCGGTAAAGAATATTCAGCCGATAAATTGGCATAATATCCACCGTTTGCTTCTGCGGTCAATCGCAGCTGCCTCTTCTGATACTGCAAACGGGCACGCAAAGAACTCTCCAGAGCAGACAGGTGAACAAACCGGGATACGGCGTTGTAATCCGTCTCCAACCGATGGTAGATTATGTTTGGAACAATTGCTCCTCCCCATACACCTTTATCGGTCAAAAGCTTCTCCCACAAACCACTTACGGCAATCCTACTATTCGTGACCTTCATTCCCGGAGATGTGCTGATTAATGCTCCATAGGAGCTTCCGCCCGCCTCTCCGTAAATATTCTCCGTTCCTTTACGGACTGTATAGCCTGCATCCAGTTTCACTGCAAGGTGTTCTGCCTGCTGAAGTTCCCGCATCCAGGTCACGTTCCCTTTCAAATCAGTCGTATTCAATTCCAGCAAAGTGAGATTATTGGCATTGCTCAATTTCTTGTCCATCGACATACGGTCAATTGAGACTGTGGCCGATATCCCCTTCTCCGTATCAGCCGGCAGAATGCCTATGCTTCCTCTCCACCGGGTGCCTTGATGCTTCGTTCCGGTCTGGTTTCCGGCAAAACGCACATAATCCATGCCCAATCCCAACATATGGTATACCGAAGTGGAACCTTTATCTGCAAGGAATGAAATCTCACTTTTCTGTTGATAAAGCCGGAAATCTGCGGAAACTCCCAAACGATATGTCCCCAGACGATATCCTGCTCCCAAAGCAAAAGAGAGATCGGAAGCTGTATTACGCGGACGCGGATCTTTATCCCGATAATTATGAGACGCCCTGTAACCACCGGTGATTCCCCACGTCCAGGAACCCGACTCACTGGCGTAACCTCCATTGAAATAATAAGTTTCTCCTTTCAGGAAACCGCCAATGGAATCACCGGTCACATAAGGAGTGATCAGTTTCCAGTCTATATTTTCATTCCATAACACATTCTCCTGCTTCTCACTCCTGTATCCTGCTGAACCGAATACACGATCACGTTCCGAAAGAATGACGAAGGAGTTGACATCTACCCCGATACGGGTATCCTTATCACCTTCCTGTTTCAAAGATGCTTTTCCTTTATCATGATAAGCTCCATTTACGTCCAGCCTTGTCCATGTATACGGAGTATAGTAATAATAAAGTGCCGGATTCCGCCATACCTCACCACGAAATCCGGTCGCGAATGAAGCGGTACGGATCACCTTATCGGACAGGGAGAGTGTGTCGGCAGTCTGCCCGAAGGCTTCCTGCCGACTCTCCACAAATAAAGCAATCAGCAACGTAATGATAATTCGGATTCGCATCATGAATAATAAAGATTTATATATCAATAGGATGGATTCAATTATTTGTTAAACAGGCTCGGAGTAGCCGCAGGTGTGAAATCAACGGTAGAGTTATTTGTATCCTGCAATACTTCCCGATCACCATCCTTATAGGCAGCTTTACGCATTACGCACTTTCCGATGTTCTCTGCAACGGTATTGTTCACACCGATATAAGTATGCCCCATATCCAACCCGGTAGAGGTAACATTCCACTGCCATTCATTGGAAGCACCTACATTTACAGCATCAATCACCCATTCATTGGGGAACTTATATTTGCTTTGCGGCTTACTGGCTGTTCCATTTTGCATGATATACGTATAGTTGTATGCATAGTCTGAAATATACTTTTCTTTAGTCATGCCTTTGGGTAATCTGCCGATAGCATAGGCGCGATTTCCCTGTTTATTCAACACCCAGATAGTTTTGGAATAACAATAATAAACATCCAAATTGGGAACAGCCGGATTATCCACATCTTGCTTCGATTCAATATACCACTCAAAATTGGCTTTACTTAAATCTATAGAATTCGGATTAGCCTCTTTATGATTGATCGCATTGTCACAAAGGATAAAGGACTCTCCCGGTTGTACCGGATAATCTGTTCCACTGCCCGGCACCGCTACAACAGAGCCTACCGCAATAGCTTCATTCATAATATCCGGATCTACCGACTGATATTTCTGGGTAGTTTGGAATTGTGATTCCATAAATATCAATCCATCCGCATACAAAACTTTATCCGAGTTATTATAGATACGTACATACTGGTCGCCATTATATTGCTTGCCTGCCTCATTATAGGTTCCGGGAATAAATATCTCGGCAATCACAAAATCGGGGTCACCTGTATTGAGTACATGAACTTTCAGTTCCAACTTGTATGACCCTCCGGATACGGCCACATTCTGTTGCACTCCCTGTACATCGACTTCCACCGGAGTTCCATTCTGTGAGTAAGTTCCCTTACCAATGAAAGTTACATTATACAACCCGTCCGCCAATTCAATACTTTGAGCCGGATAGGCAATGTCTGTCTTGACAGATGTATTTACATTTTCAAAAGTATAGGTCCCACCGGTCAGTTGCAGACCCTCGATGGTTGTATCTACAGTAGTGGTAATACCTACAGTGGATATGCTCACTTTGTCATCATCACTACATGCGGTAAATCCCAGCATTGTCGCAAAAAGGATTGCGATTGTCAATTGATTCTTTTTCATCTTCATTTCTATTTTGTTTTATTATTCATTTACTAAAAAGTCAAGTTCATTTCCATGCCGAAATAAGGCGATTCGGACGTTCTCCGTTGCAGTACGCCCCGTAACGTATAATCAGGATAAATGCCCAAAAGCCGGTTTACATAAAAAGCCAGATTCAGATACTTACCGATCCGTTTACTCGCCTTCAGATTGATATCCATATAAAAAGGCACGGTAGTACGCTCAAAATAAGTGGCTGAATATTTCTCTACCAGATGCTGTAACTGAATATTGTTTTTATCTTCTTCGCGAAACGGATGCGTTTCACCGGATTGATCGATATAGCTTACCGGCACGCCGTTATTCCACAAGTTCCGTCTGTTGGTATACCAAGTGCATTGTGCCGACGTGGAGAAAGTAAGCCCCAAACGCTGTATATAGGTATCAAACATAAAGTTCGTATTGAATGCCTGGCTTTCTGTTCCGTTGTCCCCATTATACAACCCCACATATTTCAACTGTTTGTTGTCCAACAATATAGAAGAGGCCTTATATTTAGGAGAGTCCGAATTATAAACTGTCTTTATCCAGGCTCCATACATAGTGACGCGGGTCTTGAGCGATTCGATTCGTTTGGAAGCGAACTGAAACTCCACTCCTTCTTTACGCACCTTCATTACATTGCCTTGTGTGGAATACACATCCAGATTATATTCATTTGCATAAGTCAACTGAGAAAGTTGGGGAGGAGCCGTCAAAGCTGAGCCGTCGATACTTGCAGGATCATATAGCTTATACGCCAATGATTTATAATAAGTGATATCATCAAAAGCATTGTTCATCCGTTCGCGGAAATAAGTCATCGACAAACGGTTTCCCTTATAGCTGACGTCGGCCCGCACTTCCCATTTCATGTTACGTGCCGGTTCCAACTGATAGTTTGTATTATCCCATTTATACGTCATCATATTGATACGGCGATAATCCGGGTTGGTATGGTAATAATTCAACTGGATCAAGTCTACATACTTAAAATCCGGATATAGCTGTGCGGTGGTCGGCATACGGCTGATCCAGCCCAAACCTCCCGAAAAGGCAACATTCCATCCGTTTGATACCGGCAAACTCCATTGCAAGTCTAGACGGAGATCGGGATATATCTTACCCTGCATCTTATATTTAGTGTCCAGCCCCAATAAGGACTGCAAGCGGATACCGGCCGTAAAAGCCAATTTATGTCTATTTACAGGAAGATTCAACACCTCCTCGGCATAGAAGGCGAAAGGTTGCAGCCCCGGTATGTCCTTAAAACGGCGCGGACGTGTACTCAAACTTTCACTGATGGGTCGTGTCACATCGAATACCTGGCCTTCTCCCAAATTCTTCTGATAATTCCATTCCACCCCTATATTCATTGCATTTTGCAGCATCCCCAGTGGAAAAGCCAATTGCGTACGGGCAGAAGCCGTAACATATAAAGGTTTACCGTCAATCTCCATCTGCGCCACATAATTATAAGGCAGATAGATGCCATCAGATTCTCCGGTCTCTGTCTGAGTAGCAATAGCGGCCGGACGATTCAGAGACACAGATTTCGTTTCACGCATCTTCTCCCACTGCCAACTGACAGAAGTTGCCGCGCTAATCTCACGAATCCACGAATGGTTAGGGAATTTCAGGTTCCATTTTCCTGCCATCTTCAAACTACTGAAGTCTGATTTATAAGAGTCCTCCTTTACGGTTGCATCTTTATCCCGCTTCGCATCATCAAACGATCCGGTATAGTCGGTACTGATATTCCAATGAATATTACGTTCATTCCATAACCATTTTCCATCCAGACGGGTGGAGGCTGTGAGACGGGTATAGTTTTTCACGCTGTTGCGCGGATCTATTTTTGAATCCAGATAGCTCAAATCGGCATTCAAAACATAACGTCCGTTCCCGTCCAACCGGAATCCTTTGCCCACTGAAAACAGTTTGCTGGTCTTATCAGCCTTGAAGCGTGCAGATAACGGACTTTCGCTGGTTTTACGCTGGATAATCACAGCGCCGTTTGCCACGTTACCATAAGCTACAGAGGGAATACCACGAATGATCTCCACCTTTTCAATATTATCAGTCGGAATGGTACGCATATCCAGTCCCTTTGACATCGTACTCGTCGCATTTACAGCAGAAGTGCTACTCGGCATATACTGCAGATTGGCATCCGTATTCTGAAAAATACCATCAATGTAAAATCCAACTCCCAATGAAGAGATATCTTCCGTCTTACCCGTTTCACGTATACGAATCAGATTGGCCTGTCCCATCTGAGGATCAGCCGATTTTCCCCCGGGTATCAGTTCCATCAAATCACTGAAACTACTGGGTTGAAGATGTTTCATGGCAGTACGGTCGACTATGGAAGCACTGGTAGCACGCTTTGATTCGGAAGCAGTCACTACCACTTCGTTCAACGCCATGTTTGAGGGCTTTAAATGAAAGATTTCTGAAGTATTTCCAAGCACTTTAATCTCTTTTTCGGTAGAATCATACCCTAAATAAGATACGACGATCCGATAGGTCCCGGGCTTGATATGAAGAAGTTCAAAATGTCCGTTTGCATCTGTTATTCCGCCATAAGCAAACTGTTTCTCCACAAACAACTGAATGGTGGCATAATCCAATGCTTTATGAGTTTGTTCATCCAATACAGTACCCCGGAATACAAACGTCTGCCCCCACGCACGAGACACATTACAGCAAATTATAAATAAAAAAAGTATATATGCAATTTTACGAATCATCTCACCTTCTATTAGCTTGCAAAAGTACAATATACCCACAGCGGGGACAATACCAAAATTTAGGTATAATATTGTATCTATATGCAAACACAATACCTACATTTAGGTGTTTCACTTAATCTTTATCAATGTAAAATCACCTTTGATGAAATCTTTCTATTATAGGATTACCAGTCTGGCATTAGCTATGACTCTTTTTTATTTACTGTCCTTATCTTCCTCCAAACACGTTTATATATAGATAACATCCGGTCAAATGCGGGACGTTCCTATTTCGGCTTACCTCACAGGAATCTTGATCCAATATATACCCCTATGAAATAACAATATATGAAACGCCCCTTAACAATATATGTAATCGGAATAACATATATTGTTAAGGGGCGTTTCGTGTATTCTACCCGACAGGTAGGATACAAAGTGTTTAAAGTCTGTTCAGGTGATTCTTACCTGTCGACCGCACACTCGGATTTCCTTTGTATGAAACTTCACCGCTTCCTTGAATATTAGTCACAAGTGTCTTTGTAGCTACACAGGTAATATCTCCGGAACCGTTGACACGGGCTGTTACATTCTCTGCATCCAACTTACGCGCATTAAGTTCTCCCGACCTGCTCAGCACCAGTGTGGCATCGCGGGTAGAACCGGACAGAGTCATATCACCCGAACCGGCCAATTGTGCCGCCACATTATTGGCACGGATACCCAATACATCCATATCACCCGATCCGCTCAATTTTGCCGTTACGGTCGATGTGGTATAAGCACTTCTTACTTTCAGATCACCTGATCCCTGAAGCATTGCACTGATTTCGCTCCCGGTAACACCGACAACATTCAAGTCACCCGAACCCTGCAAAGTCAGACTCACACTTTTAGCACGAATCTGTCCTTTCACATCAATATCTCCGGAACCTTTCAACAAAGCAGAAAAATCACCATTGCATGTTACATCTCCCGCAACGATGTCTCCCGAACCGGCCAATGATACCTCAAGTTCTTCTGCCTTCAGATTACCTAAATAGATATCGCCCGACCCCTGAAGGAAAGCACTTCTTAAAGACGGACTGGAAACCAGGACTTTCAGCCGTCCCGCTTTACCATAAGAAATATTAGTATGTGGCTTCATATTCACTATCAGCGTACTTCCTTCTACCCGGCATTCTATCAAATCGACCAGATTGTCCGATCCTGTAACCTGAACCTTGGTTCCTCCCGACGACTGTGTGTATTCAATGGTCGGACTTCCTTTCAGCTGAATCCGATCGAATCCCGACACTTTAACGTTCTTCGTTATGTATTTACCACTTGCCACAATCGCTCCTTGGGCACTTACCAACGTTGCCGACATCAACAAAGACAGAAAAAGAAATGCACTGATCCCTCTCTTACGAATTGTTTTCATATTCATTCTATTTTTTGATTATAGCTATTAGACGTAACAAGTATCCGGAACGTTGCACAGAAACCTGTATTTCTTGCAAAAAAACGGATGGTTGCTTTCCTTAATACAGTTCCAAACCGAACTCTTCCTTCAGTTGCAACAATGCGCTGTTCTTTTGTGCCATCATCTGGAACTTTTCCACACGGCTGACCGCACGTACATTCTCCGTCGCTTCGCTGACACGAACGGTCATTGTCACTTTGCGGTTCTTTAATGAACCACGCAAATATGCTTGTATGTTGGGAATCAGTGCCGTGAAATCTTTCGCAATGATTTCATTGTCTACCACCACCTCAAAAGTTGTATCATTGAGCAATGACAGACGCATGTTCTGCATACGCATGGCAATCGCTTTCTGTTCTATCGGCATACGTCCGGCGTATTCCTGCCAATAATAATTCAAATCGCGTTCATTGAAGATGAAATCTTCTTCAATCTGCTGTGTTTGCGCCTGGACAGTATGGACCGCTCCCGATCCCTGCTGCTCTTCCTCCTTCTGAGGATGCTTGATGGAAAGTCCGAGACTGGATTTCTTCATCACAGGAATCTTCTTTTCTTCTTTAAACTGCGCCATCCGTACCGCATCGGGCATAGCTCCCGGTGGAGAAACCGCTCCGCCCGGACGTATGTTGACAGCCGGAGAGGCAGTGGCTTGCTGGGGCGCAACCTGCGGAGCAGCAGGTGCAGCGACATTCGTACTCTGAGATTGCGAAGCGGCAGGTGCTACCTGAGGCTGCTGTGCAGCGGCGGGTTGCGTGAAGACGGGTTTTATGGCTTGTTTAGGGCCACGCCCACCACTGCTGTCATCCCCCTCAACGGTAAGCTGAGCAACCTGTATCAAGGTCAGTTCCACCAACAGACGTTTATTTTTGCTGGCGCGATAGTTCATATCACAATCGTTGCAAAGTTTCATGGCCCGGTACAGGAACGGCAATGTGCACTTCTGTGCCTGCTCCTGATAACGTTGGCGGATACTGGCACCTACCTCAAGCAACTGGAGTGTAGCAGCATCTTTGCTCACCAACAAATCACGGAAGTGTGATGAAAGTCCGGTGATGAAATGGCTACCGTCGAATCCTTTGTTCAGTACATCGTTGAACAATAGTAAAGCATCACTTACCTTATTTTCAAGGAAGCAGTCTGTCAGGCGGAAATAGTATTCATAATCCAGCACATTAAGATTCTCGATCACACTCTTGTAGGTGATATTACCTCCGGTGAAACTTACTACCTGGTCGAAAATGGAAAGTGCATCACGCATACCTCCATCGGCTTTGAGCGCAATCACGTTCAAGGCTTCAAGTTCGGCCGTGATTCCTTCTTTCGATGCCACATAAGACAGATGATTCACGGTATCATCCACACTGATACGGTTAAAATCGTAAATCTGACAACGCGACAAAATGGTGGGAAGGATTTTATGCTTCTCCGTTGTAGCCAAAATGAAAATGGCATGGCGGGGAGGTTCTTCCAATGTCTTCAGGAAGGCGTTGAAAGCCGAGGCCGACAGCATGTGTACCTCGTCAATGATATACACTTTATACTTACCTATCTGTGGCGGAATACGCACCTGTTCCACCAGTTGGCGAATATCGTCTACCGAGTTGTTGGACGCCGCATCCAGTTCATGAATGTTGTACGAGCGTTGCTCGTTGAAAGCGACACACGACTCACATTCGTTGCAGGCTTCGCCATCTGCCGTAAGATTCATACAGTTGATGGTCTTGGCAAAAATACGTGCACAAGTAGTTTTACCCACTCCGCGCGGTCCGCAGAACAGATAAGCATGCGCCAGTTTCTGGGTGGCGATAGCATTTTTCAGTGTAGTGGTCAGTGCCCGTTGCCCCACGACCGACTCAAAGGTGGAAGGACGATATTTACGGGCGGATACGATATAGTTTTCCATATTCCGGATGATCTCTGTTTTTTGAGTTTGTGCAAATGTACGCAAAAAAGTGCAAGGAGAAAAAAGGAAGCGGAATAAGTTTTAGAGCGGAAATGCTACGTTTTAAGTTATTAGTTTTATCTTTGCATCTGGAATTAATGAGAAAATCATGGGCAAATTAATCACAATCTGGGAGTTTATAGGCAGACATAAATACTGGATCACCGTCCTGGCATTCGGAGTCATCATCGGCTTTTTGGACGAAAACAGTATGATCCGCCGCATCGGCTATGCACGCGAAATCAGCCGCTTGCAGGGAGAGATTGATAAATACCGCGCAGAGTATGAAGAAAACACGGAGCGCCTCAACGAGTTGAGCACCAATCCTGAAGCCATCGAACAGATAGCGCGCGAAAAATATCTGATGAAAAAGCCCAACGAAGACATTTACGTATTTGACGAGAACGAATGAAACAACTGATACCCGCACTTTTCGCCGTAGGCGCCGTGATGGCTCTCGTAGGAGCCGCCGTCTTTATCACCGGATGGGTGTATGCACCTTATATATATACCATCGGGGCAGGCTTTGTGGCATTGGCCCAGGTCAACACTCCGCTCCGGGCAAAAAGCAAAACACTCCGCCGCCTGCGCATTCAGCAGATATTCGGCGCACTGGCATTGATACTGACAGGTGCATTCATGTTCACCACACGCGGCAACGAATGGATTGCCTGCCTCACCATAGCAGCTATATTGGAACTTTATACAGCTTTTCGCATTCCGCAGGAAGAGGAGAAAGAGCTCTCTAAATAAAAAAGAGCTCCCCTTTTTCAAAGTTTCCTCTCTACCTTCCACTTGCATCAGCAATTGAAACCGAATGATACACTACTTTAAATGAATAACCATCGTAGTGTCCCGTTCGAGTTCAAAACAGCATTTTTCAAACGAAGGAGCTCCCAAGACTCCTTCGGCATCATTGCTGAACCCGAACTTTTCCAAAGGACGCCCGAATGCACCGGTATCCAACTTCCCGTTTTCATTTTCATCCTGAAAGAGGGAAATGGCATAAGTACCGGCAGGAATTCCCTTACAAGGTATCTCTATCGTCCAGTCCTTCACTCCTACCCGCAAACCGAAAACAGGCTTCTTCATAAAGGTCTGTTTGGAAGAATAGATAGCCACGTAAACAGATCCGTCCACATGCTCCACGTCTTTGACAATCAATGTCAGATTCTGACCCGCTACGGACACACTCGTTAGTACTGCAAACAGCAAAATAATCATTGTCTTCATAATGGTAAATATTTAAAAATTAGAAACATCATAAGCTACTTTCTTACCTAAAGTGATATAAACTCCCAGATAGAAGAAACGGTCACTGGAAGCACGGACGGCCTGTCCGTTAATCCGTCCATATTCGTTTTTACGCCCCGTCAGATTAGTGGCAGAGGCATGTACGATAACCTTCTTACTCGCCAGCACAGTGATACCCAAATCGAAAGAATGACAGGGTTTTACTTCATCATTCATCAACCCCGGCAATTCCGGATTATGATAAGGACGCCCACTTGCCAACCGGTCGGTCACGCTGAAGATGGTTCGCAGACGGGGAACACTGTATTTCAGTACCAATGACACATTATGACGGGTAGCGTATTGCGGAACGGTCAGTTCAGTATATTCCCGGTATTTCCGTTTTGAAAGATTATAAGAATAGGACAAACGGTATTCAAAATTCTTCCATAGGGCATTGTCACAAAAATATAGGTCAATGCCTTTACTATATCCGTATCCATCGGGAACCATACCTTTGGGAACAGACAATTCCAGCCTTTTATAATTTTTATAATAAAACTCCGCTTTGTAAAATCGCCCGCTCTGTTCGTATTGGAGACTGAAGAGAGTCTGCCTACAGATATTAGAGGGCAAAGCAGTGTTTTTTATCAGGTATTTATTTTCCGGTAATTGAGTGTATTGTCCTGCCACAACCGAGATTGACAAACGATTCCACGCATAACTGACAGCAGCTCTGGGAGACCAGTTCATCCGCCGGTTCAATGAAACATACTCCGGACGGAAAGACAGTTCTGTTTTGAAGTGTTCCGACAGATAAAAAATGGACGAAAGAAATCCTGCACAGATCGTGGGGTACATACGGTTTTCATCATAGAGCAACTCAAACCGATAATAATCCCGATATGACCGGATAAAAGTTTCAACTCCCGCATCCAGACGTAGCCAAGGAGTAAATTGCCGGAAGGACCTGACTTTCAAATGAAGTTCCTGCTGCCGCTCACTCCATGCATCCCCGCCTGTCACTGCACCTCCCACTCGCCGGTCATAAAAAGAATACGCAGCCCCGAAAAACCAATTCCAACCGGAAGCGGCACGTTTGCGGAAGGTAGTGTTCAGATAAACATTGTTTTCACCCAAACCGAAGAGATGACGGTCTGCATCTGCATAATTCGAAAAGGAAGTACGGTCATACCCTGCATATAATTTGAATACAGTCCTTTCATCCGGCGTGTACCGATATTGGGCAGCACCGGAAAACATACCGTATGGCTGCTTGAAATCAGTCCGGGAAGGATAAACCCGATAATAAGGTGACAGATTCTGATAATCGAGATTCAGCGAAAGTGAAGAGTGCCCGAAAGCCCGCGTACCACCTCCTCCCAACCCGACGGTAGAAACATTCATCCCCAGTTTATTGACCGTACTATGGTCCTTGGTTTCCAGAGGAAGTACAGCAGACAAGGCCTCTCCATACTCCTGTGACTGTCCGCCGGAAGCCAGATTGACACCACTGAACATAAAAGTGGAATAGCGTCCTCGTGCAGGAGTATCCGCTCCGGTTGTAGTATAAGGATTCAACACATGCATGCCGTCTATATAGGTCTGTGTTTCGTTACTGCTCCCGCCACGCACCAGCAGACGACCGCTTTCACCCTGAATTTGAGCCCCCGGAAGGGTTTGCAAAGCCCGATATAAATCTCCGTTAGCTCCTCCTACCGTTACCAGATCGACCGGTCGCAAATCGCTCCAGCGGCTGTTAGCCCTGGGAGTTTTATGTGCTTTGACGACTACCTCGTCCAACAATATACTATCACCTAAAGTCGTGAAAAAAATGGTATCCGTAGTTACGTTTTGGGCTACGAGTGAAACCGGGAGAAGCATCAAGCTTCCAATTACTGTTACATAGAATCTTTTCATTGTGGTCTGTTTGCTAACATTTTCACCGGCAAACATAAAGGATCGGTTCCAAGCAAAAAAATATCCGGGACAGACAGCCCGGATATGTGACAAGCAGTTCGTCCTATGTGACGAACTGCATCTTTTTGTGACCAACGGTTATTTGCCGACTATAGTTTCCATCAGCTCTTTAACCTGTTTGGAATAGGCCCGTGATACAGGTATCTCTTCCGGACAACCTTCCAAAAGCAAACGGTAGCCCTGTGAGTTTCCACTAACCTTTACCACCTTACGGAGATTGACCAGAAAAGCACGGTGACACTTCGCTACCAACGGAGACCCACCGGTTACTTCCTCCGCCTGCTTCATGGTCATCCGCAACAGACACTGCATAGTTCTGCCTCCTTTCTGATAGTTCACCCGGATATAGTTTCCATCGGACTCTATATACAACAAGTCCTTAGAGTCCAATTCCAAAGATTCCCTGGTACCGCCCTGGAACGAAAGCAAAGAAACTATTTCAGTTGTTTCTATAGATTCCGTCGCAGATACTGGCCGCTGTAAATGGAGGTTCATCTCCGTCGCTTCCTCTAAATGGATAGCCAACAACCTGTTTTGATTCAATAAAATGAAAAGTACTGTAGGGAAAAGTCCGATAACCAAAGTGAACAATGCAAAAACACAAAAGACATCCCAACGCAGCCCCCAGCCAAAAACAAATGTTGAATAAAGCCAGTTACCGACAGCAATAAATAAGATTACCATCAACAGATTGACTATCTGTTTCCATACAGTCCACCCCTCTTCTTTGTAAAACTCCGGAAACAGACAGGCAAAAAGATACACGGGGATGCTCAGAAATACTGCTGTCACACCCATAAAGCCCAAAAGTATCCAAAACTTATGCCCCTCAATGCCCGATATTCCGAAAGGCTGTAAAACCAGTAATATAAGGAATACGACCAACGAAGAAATCAATACCACCTTCCATCTTTGATACACAACCGGATAAGGACTTTGCAGGTATCTTCGTATTTTTTCACTCCAATGATTTCTCATTTGTATTCTGTTTTTCACTCTTGTTGCAAAGTAATATAAAATATCGCACGGACAGCTATAAATCGAGAGATAATCTTAAAGACAAAAAGAGGCAATCCTCTTCAGAATTGCCTCTCCTATTTCATAATATGATAAACCGGATTTTACTTCTTACCCACAGGAGCATATCTTGCGTTAAGTCCGTCTACAATTTCTTTTGTGATGTTCAGTGTGCTGTCGGCATACAACAGATTATCAAAACTGGTATTGCTGATAATCAGGTTATAACCTTTAGTCTTATTGTATTCTTTCAGGAAAGCATTGATAGAGTCACGCAGAATCTGGCTGTTTTTAGCATTTTCAGATGCCATTTCGGTAGCCAGTTTGTTTTGCAATGCCTGCAAATCCTGCTCCAATTTACCTAAGCGTGCATATTCCTGTTGTGCTCTTTCCTGAGAAATAAAAGCATTGCTTTCATATTTTTTCTGGAATTCCTGCTGTGATTTACGCAGTTCGTTAGCTTTTTGATTTAATACCATACGGCTGTTCTCTTCCTTACTGATCATATCAGCATTCAGATCTTTGCAGAAATTATATTGAGACAACAATGTATCTACTTCTACATAAGCGATTTTCAGACCAGAAGTGCCATTTGCATTTCCGGAAGCAGCGGGAGCAGCATTGTCGGCTTTACCAGCGCATTGTGAAAAAAGAAAGAGGAATGCAAGAGCAGCAAATCCGTTAATGAGGTAATTCATTCTCTTCATACTTGTAAAATATAGTTTTTTAATTAATTAGTTCATACTATCGTTTAAGGTTTTCTCAATTTCATCAATAGAAAAGCGCCGTTTCTTTTGTGCTTCCCGATCTTGAGACTGTGCACAACTTATGCCTCTCTCCCTTAACGCTTTATTGCCGCTGACGTGCCCGTTGGGAAATTTTCCGCCTTTTGTAAAGAAGACTTTTATGCCTAATAAACCAAGGCAAATAGCAACTATTAACAGAGTTATCAGTATTGTATAGAGCATTTCTATTAATTTTGTGGGTGCAAATATAGACTTTTGTACTGACTAAGCCTCCTTTTTTACCATAAAAAAAGAGAAACGGGTTCAAAATTCGCAAGCAAATTAACCATATTTAGCAATAAGGGGTTAAAATTGAATTTTTAATTCCATAAAAAGAAAAGAGAATGGAAAAATCAGAACTGAAACCGGCCGGCGTATTTCACTTCTTCAACGAAATCTGCCAGGTGCCCCGTCCTTCAAAGAAGGAAGAAAAGATAATCGCTTATTTAAAAGCGTTCGGAGAAAAATATAATTTAGAGACAAAAGTGGACGAAGCCGGTAATGTACTTATCAAGAAGCCGGCTACTCCGGGTAAAGAAAACCTGAAGACAGTGATCTTGCAATCACACGTAGACATGGTGTGCGAAAAGAATAACGATACGGAGCATGACTTCCTGACCGACCCTATCGAGACGGAGATTGACGGGGAATGGATGAAGGCAAAAGGAACAACTCTGGGGGCTGACAACGGTATCGGTGTAGCTACTGAGTTGGCCATTCTGGCCGACGACAGCATTGAGCACGGTCCTCTCGAATGTCTGTTCACTGTAGATGAAGAGACAGGTCTGACCGGTGCTTTTGCCCTGAAAGAGGGGTTCATGAACGGGGAAATCCTATTAAACCTCGACTCGGAAGATGAAGGTGAACTTTTCATCGGTTGTGCAGGTGGTATCGACTCGGTTGCCCAATTCAAATACGAAACGGTGATGACACCCATCAGCCACCTTTGCTTCCATATCACCGTGAAAGGTCTGAAAGGCGGGCATTCCGGTGGAGATATCCATCTGGGACGCGGCAATGCCAACAAGATTCTGAATCGCTTCCTGTACTTGATGCAGAATACTTATCAGGAAGACTTCTTCCTCTTCGAATTCAACGGAGGTAACCTGCGAAATGCCATTCCGCGTGAAGCTTCAGCTGTATTCTCCGTACCGGAACATTATAAGCACGATGTGCGCACAGCCTTGAATGTCTTTATTGCAGAAATAGAAGACGAACTTCATAAGATAGAACCGGATCTGAGTATTCTTCTTGAAACGGAACCTCGTCGTGACTGGGCTATCGACCCAAGTACAGCCTATCGCCTGATCACTTCGTTGTATGCCTGCCCGCACGGAGTTTATGCCATGAGCCATGACATCCCGGGTCTGGTGGAAACATCGACCAATCTGGCATCTGTCAAGATGAAACCGGAAAATACTATCCGTATCGAAACCAGCCAGCGCAGTTCCATTCTTTCTTCACGCGACGATGTAGCCAACACTGTACGTGCAGTATTTACTTTGGCAGGCGCGCAAGTGACTTGGGGTGACGGATATCCCGGATGGAAACCCAATCCGGACTCGGAAATCCTGAAAGTAGCTGAAGAGTCATATAAACGTCTGTTCGGTGTAGATGCCAAAGTGAAAGCAATTCACGCCGGACTGGAATGTGGTTTATTCCTTGATAAATATCCTGCATTGGACATGATTTCCTTCGGTCCTACATTGACAGGAGTCCACTCTCCGGACGAACGGATGCATATTCCTTCAGTAGATAAATTCTGGAAGCATCTGTTGGATGTATTGGCACATATTCCGGCAAAGAACTAAATCAATTTCACCACAGAGGACACAAAGAAGAATTCACTTGATAATTCTAAAATTAAAAATCTGTGTACTCTGTGGTGAATCAAAACGAGAACTAAAATCTATGCTCCGTCTCTTCTTTTTATTGCTGATTTCCTCCACTTCCCTTTTTCTTTCTGCACAAAATCAGCCTCCTTTTCGTGTCGTCTTTTGGAATACCGAAAACTTCTTCGATACCCGGCACGATTCACTCAAAAATGACAGGGAGTTTCTGCCCCATTCGCTCCGGCATTGGGGGTATAGCCGATATAAAAAGAAGATAGATAATGTGGCCCGCACTCTTGCAGCAGTCGGAGAATGGAACTTTCCGGTATTGATAGGATTGTGTGAAGTGGAAAATGATACGGTTATGCGCGATCTCACGCTTTATTCTCCGCTTAAGGAGGCAGATTATCGTTATGTGATGACACACTCTCCTGACCAGCGCGGTATCGACGTAGCACTGCTTTACCAACGCGACCGATTCAAACTCCTTACCTGTTCTTCCATCCCTGTCGGCAATTTTGAGAATCATCGTCCGACAAGGGATATCCTGCACGTCAGCGGATTATTGCTGACAGGTGATACACTGGATGTATTGGTGGTACATCTACCCTCCCGCTCGGGCGGAGCACGTCAATCAGAACCTTATCGCCTTTTTGCGGCACAAAAACTGAAAAATGCGGCAGACAGCCTAATGTGTGTCCGCCGTTCTGCCAAATTGATTATTATGGGAGATTTTAATGATTATCCCACTGACAAATCTGTAAAACAAGTCCTGAAAGCCCTTTCTCCCGAAGAGAATCCTGACCATAAACAACTGTACCACTTACTGGCGCGAAAAGCCAAGAACCGTAACTTCGGTTCCTATAAATATCAGGGTGAATGGGGATTGCTGGATCACCTGATTGTATCCGGTACACTGCTTGATACTTCCGGTACGCTTTTTACCGAGGAAAAAAAGGCAAGCGTACTGCGCTTGCCTTTCCTTCTGATAAAAGATGAAAAATACGGAGGCATGCAGCCTTTCCGCACCTACATCGGAATGAAATACCAGGGAGGATACAGTGATCACTTACCTGTATATACCGATTTCGAAACCAATCAATCCGAATATTGATATACCTTCAGTTCAAACTTGGGTACCATAGCAAAAAAATGATCGAAAATATCGGATTGGATACGTTCATATTCTTTCCAAACCTTGTTACGGGAAAAGAAATAAATCTGAATAGGTACCCCGTATTCAGTAGCTTCCTTCTGGCTGATAATCAGGTCGAGATCCTGATTTACCACAGGCAAACTGCAAAGATAACGTTCTACGTATACCCTGAATACTTGCGAATTTGTAGGCACCACTCCTTCCTCCGGCTGATAATCTGCCAACAGAGGTATCTCTTTGCGAAAGGTATCAAGCATTTCGGGGGTGCAGAACTTCAAAGTTGTCAGATCAAGAAAAATGCTCTTCATCACCCGCCGTCCTCCGGATTCCGTCATTCCCCGCCAGTTCTGGAACGAGCCGTTCACCAAAGAATAGGGAGGAACGGTAGAAATAGTATTATCGAAATTCTGAATTTTAACGGTATTCAATGTAATCTCTTCCACAATGCCGTTTGCATTGGTTGAAGGGATGGTCACCCAGTCACCGGGACGTATCATATCGTTGGCAGACAACTGAATACCTGCCACAAACCCCAGAATGCTATCTTTAAAGACCAACATCAGAATAGCGGCAGAAGCCCCCAACCCGGCGAACAGCGTAGCAGGAGATTTATCGACAATTATGGAGACAATCACAATGCCGCCAATAAAGAAGACAAGAACTTGTAATACCTGAATAAAGCCTTTCATCGGACGATTCTTCAACTTTTCTTTTCCATTGAGTATATCCAGCAACATCAACAGACTGCTGTTGAGAGCCAGTAACAAGGCAAAGATCATATAGATAACACAAATTTTCTGCGAAACCAGCAACAAAGTCTTTCCGTGTACAAATGCCATAGGCAAAAGCATATACATCAGAATACCCGGCAGAATATGGATCAGGTGGTGAATCACTTTATGTTTGACCATCAATGTATCCCATTTATAAGGAGTCCGCCGTGCCAGACGCTTTATTCCACCCACAAAAATGGCCTGGCAAAGATAATCCAGCCCGACCGCAATAAAAATCATCAGGATGGCAATAATCGTTTCATCAAAGGTATTCGCTATTTTCGGGTCCACTCCCCAACCTATAAGGATTTTATTCATCCAACTTCCTAAATCTATCATAACTATCGTCTTTATTTTAACATGTTCATTTTATCAAAATAACACCTGAATGGGCTTTAGGTTTAGCCCAAATAAAAAAGGCTGTATTGAAAAACGGTATTTTCAATACAGCCAGCTTCATCTGTTACCAGAAATCCTTATCCATTTACCTTTTTATAATCTTCCAGAAATTTCTTCAGCCCAGCATCTGTCAGCGGATGATTCAGCAGCCCCTTAATGGCACTCAACGGGCAAGTCGCCACATCGGCACCGGCTTCCACACATTCCATAATATGCTTGGTGCTACGGATGGAGGCCGCCAACACCTGAGTAGGATAATTGTAGAAACGGTACATCCGCACAATATCGGCAACCAGTCCGACACCATCTTCACAAATGTCATCCAGGCGTCCTACGAAAGGAGAAACATACGTAGCTCCCGCTTTGGCAGCCAGCAAAGCCTGACCGGCAGAAAAGACCAGCGTACAGTTGGTGCGAATGCCCTGTTCGGAAAAATGCTTGATGGCTTTGATGCCGTCGGCAATGCAGGGCACCTTCACCACAATGTGGGGATTGAGGGCTGCCAGCTCTTTTCCTTCCCGAATCATTCCTTCGTAATCAGTAGCGATCACTTCGGCACTAACATCGCCTTGCACGATGTTACATATCTCCACGTAATGCTTCCGCTGGTTCCCGACTCCTTTTATCCCCTCTTTAGCCATCAGAGAAGGATTAGTCGTTACTCCGTCCAAGACTCCCAAATCGTGTGCTTCCCGGATTTGCTCCAAGTTAGCCGTATCAATAAAGAATTTCATACCTAATAGTGTTTAATATCTTATATTCAAACAGATAACCCGGAGCAGTTGTTCAATGGAACGACTTACTTCTGCAAACGGATACCGATTTCGTTCAAAGCGACCTTTGCCGGAGTAGCGTCCGGTGTAGTGGCATCGAGTTTGATGTAGCGGGCACTGACCTTGTTGCCGAACGAAACGGTCTGCGGAACAGGGTTGTGCATAATGTTGCTGAACTCCCCGGTAGTCGGCACTTCTTTCCAGTCTTCACCATTGGTACTTACATAGAATTTATAACGGAAAGCCATTGTCGGCTTCGCTTCCGCATTGGCAGGAGCATATACGAAACCTGCCATCTCTACGGCTTTTCCAAGATCAATCACCAACGGAGAGGCAGTCACTTGTTTCCATGCAGCACGAGGCAGATCGTTCCAATTTTCTTTCGCAGACGCCTCTTCCAACGGACGGGCATAGTAGGCAGCCACTTCGCTGATATTAGCCGTCAGACGGCAAGCATCAATCTTCACTCTCAGTTGAGTGGCCTCGATAGCCGGAATACGTATCAGACGTTTATAACCCACGGTAGTACCTTTGGCTATCTCCTTCCATCCTCCGGCAGTCAGTGCCTCGACAGTAAAAGCTTCTGTACGCTGTCCTTTCGAGATATCCTCACGTAGCATCACCACGTTGATTTCCGATTTCGGTTTCAGCTGATAGGTATGGGTATCACCCGGTTTGGCAGCCCATGGTTTCAATCCGCCTTTCACACGGTTATCGGCAAAAATTTCTTTGCGATAGTCGGCAAACTCTTTCAGACGGTTAACGTCGGCATCGCTGATGCGTCCGCGCCGATCGGGAGGGATATTGAGCAGCAACACTGAGTTGTAACCCACAGATTTGAAATAAATATCGGTCAGATGCTTGAGGCTCTTCACCTTACCGTCCTCCTGCTGATGATAAAACCATCCCGGACGGATCGATACATCCACCTCGGAAGGATACCAGAAGAGTTCCCTGGCATTAACCAACATGTCGCGTCCACCCAAATCTTTGGAAGTCGCTTTTACACCTAACGCTTTGTTCTGCTCTTCACAACGGGCATAAGTGCCCGGAGTCAATACGGTGGCACTCCACTCCGTTTCACGTCCCAGTCCGCGTTCGTTGCCTACCCATCGTACATCGTCACCCATAATGGCAGTCACTGCATGGGGTTGAAGACGACGGATGGTAGAGAGGATGGCGGTCCAGTCATATTCCTGTTTCTTTCCGTTGGGACCTTCACCATTGGCTCCGTCGAACCAGACTTCGTGTACTTCACCATAATTGGTAAGCAGTTCAGTCAGCTGTTCGATAAAGAATTCGTTGTATTTCGGAGAATCCCCATAACAAGATGCATTCCGATCCCAGGGAGAGAGGTAAACACCGAACTTGATACCGTATTTATCACAGGCATCACGGAGTTCACGCACCACATCACCCTTTCCGCCTTTCCAAGGAGAAGAGGCCACGGAGTGGTTAGTAGTCCTGGTAGGCCACAGGCAAAATCCATCATGATGCTTGGCAGTCAGGATAGCCATCTTGAAACCCGCCTCTTTGAGTGAACGCACCCATTGTTCCGCATCAAGTTCGGAGGGATTGAAGAGTGCGGGATCCTCTTTTCCGTCTCCCCACTCACGCCCGGTAAAAGTATTGATACCAAAATGGAGGAAAGCAGTCAGTTCCATCTGTTGCCACGCCAGCTGTTGCGGAGTAGGTACAAGACGCGCTGCCATATCGACTTTCTGCTCAAGGGTAGCACCTTGCGGAAATTCCACGTGCTTCACATAGTAGTCGTCCTTTTTTTGGGCCTGTCCGGCTGTACAGATAGCTGCAAGCAGAACCGTCGATAAAATAAGTTTCTTCATAAATCTATTGTTTTAAGTTTGATTCACCACAGAGTAACACAGAGTCTCTCACAAAGGATTTTCCTCTCTTCAATATCCTATTAACAAGAACTTAAAAACTCTCTGAAACTCTGTGGTAAACCGTATCCTTTTCTATTCCACGTTAAATATTCTGTCTATTTCACTCCTCTCAGCGTGAACTCAAAACTCTGCTCCGTCAGCGGCACGCGGTATTGCGGTTGTACACCGGGACCACAGGTTGCTGTCCCTACACCTGCCTGTTCGGCATCCAGATGAACAGTGATACGGCCGTTACGTTCCAGATCGTTAATGTGGCGGGCTTTCTCCAGCACATCGTCAGTAAACGGAACGACACTGAACTGGAACGGACGGTTCGAATCGACAAAGATTCCTTGTCCGGCTTCATCCTCCAATTTCATCCAGCGGACATCCGTACGATTTCCGGTAGACTGCGGAGTCACGTAATAGTGGAACATCCTTTCGGCAGTAGTCCGATACAGCCCTATCTTGCCCGACTGCATACGGTCAGCGTAAGTCTCGTTATCACCGCGTCCCAGATAAGCCACATTGCCAAACGTATCGTTCATCTCGAAGGCCAGCCCCAGGCGTGCCATTGATTTCACCACAGCCGTATCGGGACGGAAAGTCACTTTCACCTTCAAAGCCCCGGCAGCATTCAGTGAGTAAATGAAATCGGCATCCCCCACTTTAGTTCCCTTCGCATTCAGGACTTCTACTCGTGCAGTAGCGGTACTCTTGCTCTCCTTCAGTGACACCACTTTCTGGCTCAGCTGATCGAGTCCGGATTTACGCCAAAGATATGCACCGTTGCGATCGCGGTTATCATTGTCCGTAGCGGGACGGAAAAGGCTCAGTGTAACAGGAGTTGCCAGCAATTCCTGCCCGTCCAGTGTAAAAGAGTTCAAAGCACCAGTCGCCTTATCCAACGTAAAAGCAGTCTGTCCGGCCTTGGCAGGCAGATGAGCCGTACTGTTCTTTGTTCCGGGCAATACAAACTGGTCGTAAGCCACCTCCCAATCAGTACCCACCATCAGTGAAGCTTCTTTACGAGTCCAGCTCAGGTTGAGATATCCTTCACGCACATTGGCAGGCAAGACAACTTTTCCTAATGTCACATCAACTGTAGCATGTGGCGCACAATTCACTTCTTTTGTTCCTTCTGTGACCGTTTGTCCGTTATCGCCCACCACCTGCCAATGCAGGATATATTCGTTCAGATTGGAGAAGTCGAACCAGTTTTTCACTCTTATGGTCAGATTACTCTTATAGAGCAAGGTACACTTGATGTTCTGATAAATCTTTTTCACTTCAAGCAAGTGCGGATGCGGGACACGGTCAGCGCTTACCAACCCGTTGCAGCAGAAATTACCGAAACTCGGAACTCCTTTGGGACCGTAGTCCCCACCATACGACCAATACCAACGCCCATTCGCGTCTATCTCACGGAACGACTGGTCTACCCAGTCCCACACGCAACCGCCTTGTGCCATCGGATTATTTTCGAACACATCCCAATACTCCTTCAGGCCACCTACGCTGTTGCCCATGGCGTGCACGTATTCGCAAAGAATGAACGGACGGTAAATATCTTTCTGTGCCAGATAGGTTTTGATTTCATCGACACTGCGGTACATCCGGCAATAAATATCGGTGTTATAATTCTGCTCGGCACGTTCGTATTGAACGGGACGATTCTTTTCTACCGATTTCAACCAGTCATAGGTACGTTCGAAGTTAATTCCGTTTCCGGCTTCGTTACCCAACGACCAAATGACGATGGCAGGATGGTTCTTCGAACGCTCGTACATACGGTGTGTACGATCCATGTGTGCTGTCAGCCAAGTGCTGTCCTTGGCAAGCGAAGCAGGACCGTAGCCCATACCGTGCGACTCGATGTTGGCCTCGTCGATCATATAAAGTCCGTAGCGATCGCAAAGCTGATACCAGTACGGATGAGTGGGATAATGTGAATTACGCACGGTATTGATATTGTGCAGCTTCATCAATCGGATATCCTGCTCCATCAGCTCTTTGCTGACAGTACGTCCCAATTGCGAATGTTCATGCCGGTTGGTTCCCTTCACCAGCACAGGTACACCATTGATGCAGAAACGTCCGTCCTTGATCTCCGAAGTACGGAAACCCACTTCGCAACCGGTAACTTCCGTCACCCGTCCTCCTGCATTTTTCAGTTCCAACACGAGCGTATAGAGATTGGGGTGCTCGGCACTCCAAGGCTTCACGTCTTTCAGGCGCTGTTCACCGAAAGTGATGAAGTTACTCAACCCACGTGATTTGACAGGCATTTCGCCCGAAAGTACGGGACGTCCGGCTGCATCATTCAGGCTATAAGTTATAGATACCGCTCCATTGGCAGGTCCCTCAACGGTAACATCGAGTCCGAAGATACCATCTTTGTAACGCTCCTTCTCGAGGGTGGCATTTACTTTATAGTCGGCAATGTACTGCTTCGGAGTACTATATAAATATACATCACGTTCAATGCCGCTCAAACGCCACATATCCTGACATTCCAGGTAAGAGCCCGAACTCCAGCGGTAGACTTCAAGTGCGACGGTATTCTCGCCTTCTTCCAGCTTGTCAGTAATGTCCCACTCGGCTGCCGTCTTTGAGCCTTGGTTGTAACCGAGGAAATGGCCGTTCACCCATACATAATAGAAAGAGGTGACACCTTCACAACAGAGAACCACCCGGCGGTCTTTCCATCCGGCAGGCACAGTGAAAGTTCGGCGGTAAGAGCCAACTTCGTTTTCTTCAAACGGTACGAGAGGAGGATTCTTCTTGAAGTTGAACATCTTATCATCGAATTCATAAGTCTCGTTCACATAAATAGCAGTTCCATATCCCTGACGCTCCCAGTTTCCGGGTACATTAATGTCTGCCCACCCTCCGGTATAGAACGAAGGTTTATAAAAGTCTTTCGGACGGAGGTCGGGATTCTTCACCCAATGGAATTTCCATTTGCCGTTCAGGCTCAAATAATAGGGAGACTGTTCATAGTCCCCTTTTTTCACATCGGCAGCATCTGCGTAAGGCCACACATAGGTGTGAGGGGCCAACTTGTTCAGGCCTACCGCATATTGGCTCTGCCATTCGGGAGTCTTCTGCGCCTTTGCGGGCACCATAACCAGACAGGCCAGTATCAGTAGAAAGGTTAGTTTGATAGGTTTGTTCATTGTTTATCAGGTATTTAATATTCAATTATCTTTCTCGGGGATGTGTCAAAACTCGCCACAGAAGACTTTTGACACATCCCCATTTGATTTTTAAAGGTAAATACGGATCCTATTCGATCATAACTTCGTCAAAAAAGACGCGCGCTTCCTGTCCGGGACGCACATGATCAGGAGGACATTTTCCGGCTCCACGAACTGTAACGCGCACATATCTGGCCTTTGCCGCTCCCAGATCGAATTTCAAATCATCCACATAAGTTCCTTCACGGAAAATATCTTCGGGAGTAAACCGTTTCTCTCCCACTGCCGTAAAATTAATGTTATCCGAAGACAACGCAACACTGACGGACTCCGGTTTGTGCACAGCCATTCCGTACACTGTAATAGAACCCAGCGTAAAAGTATGGATATTTTCTTCTTTTTGCAAATCTATCGTAAAAGAAATACTATCATTGTCTGTCCACGAGCACCATTCGGAATCGGTTTGTTTCAAGCTGCCACGCACTCCGTTGGTTAAAACCGGAACACCGGAAGCCCCCCGGGTGAATACCGGTTTCGCAGTAGCCTTATTGTATGACAAAGGCAACACGAGGGTCTTTCCCACCTGCCGCCCATCGGCAAAAGTGGCACACTTCAAGGTCTGTGCGGTACGGAACGTGAGCGACTGAGTATAGAGAGCAGAAGTTGCTCCCGGCTCAGTGCCATCAGTTGTATAACGGATTTCCACATCGGGACGCATGCACTCCAGTTTCACTTGCAATGTACCATCAACCGGAGTAGACGTATGTTGTATGTTGTACATAGAACGGGCGTATCCCACCTCTTTGACGGCAAGGTGTTCGTTATAACGATCCATCGCTTTCAGAAACGAAGCCCAGTTTTTCTGCTCCGGGCGACTCCATCCCACTTCGGCAAGTGCTGCCAGACGGGGGAAGACGAGATAGTCCACATCCTCGGGACGGTTACAGAACTCCGTCCATAACGATGCCTGTACGCCCATCAGTAACGAAGCATATTCGGGCTTCCAATTCTTCTGCACAGGTTCGTATTGATAAACGTCTTTCAGCGTATTGTTACCAAAATAAGTGAGTGGTTCAAACCATTGCGGTCCTTGATAACGAATCAGGTACATCACACGGGCCGGAGTCATCACAAAACGATGTCCCTGCGCAGCAGCTTTCAGGGCAGCGTTGCCCATCCCTTGCCAACCGAAGACAACGGCTCCCTCGGGGATGAAGCTGTTTGTCAACTCGTCCCATCCCATCACCTCTTTACCTTTACTGCGCACATAGTCGCCTATCCGCTTCATGAAATAGCCTTGAAGGTCCTCTTCATGGGCAATGTGTTCTTTCTTCATACGATCCTGGCAAAGAGGACACTTTTTCCAATAAGTTTTCTGCGCTTCGTCGCCACCCAAATGGATGTAATGTGAAGGAAAAAGCGCAGCCACTTCATCAATGACATCTTGCAGAAAAGTGAATACACTATCGTTTCCGGCACAGTAGATGATTCCTGCATGGTCTCCACCCAGACCGGGCAATACACCGATAAACCGGTCTACCACGGGACAAGCCAAATGCGGATAAGCAGCCAGTGACGAATTGGTATGTGCCGGCATCTCTATCTCGGGAATGATCTCTACCTGACGGTCGGCAGCATAAGCTATCATCTCCCTCATATCCTCCTGGGTATAAAAGCCACCGATGGGAGTCGGTTCTCCGGGCAACGGATTCCGGCGCGAATGGAATGGCACATCGGTATGATCCACCCGCCAGGCACCGACCTCGGTCAGCCGGGGATATTTCTTAATTTCAAGCCGCCAGCCATTATCGTCCACCAGATGGAAATGGAGTTTATTCACCTTCAGCATAGCCATGCAATCGATGATTCTCAACACATATTCTTTGGGAAGAAAAAAGCGGGAAACATCAAGCATTAGCCCCCGGTAACCGAAACGGGGCTCGTCCTGAATGCTCAAACAAGGAACCGTCCACAGTGCATTGACTGTATGATGATTTTCAATATCGGGAGGAAGCAACTGGCGGATGGTCTGCAAGGCATAGAAAAACCCTTTCACATCCGATGCTCTGACCGTAATCTGTTCCGGAATGATATCCAACCGATAGGCTTCGCTTTTCAATGACTTGTCGGTGACGAAACGTACATCGCCTTTCATCTTTCCCGTTTTCAGTACGGGAGTAAACCCGGCAGCTTTGGTGAAGAGGTTTATAAAATTCCGTACCACTTTCGCCTGTTCGGCATTTTCCACAACCAGCGTAGTACCTCCCGAAAAACGGAAATGCCCGGTGCCCGATACCATTTGTACCGGGCAGGGGACTATAGAAACTGTTTGTGTTAAGTCATCGGCCTGCAACGCCGCAAGGGGGCAGAGCATCAGCAGGAGTATGCATATTATAATGTGTTTCATATATCCGGGATTTCCACTTATTCTTTATCTCTCTCCGGCGAGAAACGTACCGGATCATTATACTGTTCCTGAAGTTGCAGCATCTGCTCTTTGAGTTCTTTCACTACAGGTTCGTATTCTTTCTGCCCGTACAGATTATGCATCTCCGTCGGATCAGCCTGCATATCATAAAGTTCCCACCAGTTGATGTCATTGTAGAAATGAATCAGTTTATAGCGTTCGGTACGTACCCCGTAATGGCGTTTCACCATATGTTCGGCGGGATACTCATAGAAATGATAGTACAGTGCCTTCCGCCAGTCTTTGGGTTGTTCACCCTTCAGCAACGGTAACAGAGATACACCCTGAATATCGGCAGGAACGGGAGCACCGGCCAATTCGAGGAACGTAGGTGCATAGTCGATGTTCTGAACCATTTCGGTAATGTCGCCACGACGGTCAAAACCCTTCGGCATACGCATGATCAGCGGTGTGCGCATCGATTCTTCGTACATGAAGCGTTTGTCGAACCAGCCGTGTTCGCCCATATAGAAGCCTTGGTCAGAAGTGTAGACTACCAGGGTGTTATCCAGTAATCCTTTCTTTTCAAGATAGTCGAGCACACGTCCCACATTGTCGTCCAGTGACTTCACTGTCTTCATATAGTCACGCATGTAACGCTGGAACTTCCAGTTGGCAAGTTCCTTCCCACTTAGATTCTGCTTGTAGAAGTCATCGATCAACGGACCGTAGAATTTATCCCATGCCGCACGTTGTCCTTCGTCCATACGTCCCAGAAATCTCTGGTAGAGCGATTTTAAACGTGAATCTTTATCGGGGCGAAGCATCTTCAGGTCATAAATCATATCCATATCCTTCACAATACTCATCTCTTGCGCTGCGGCAGCCGGACGGCCTTCGTAATCGTCAAAGAAATTGTCGGGCAGCGGGAAGGTTTTGTCTTCGTACAAAGCCAGGTTACAGGTATCCGCCATCCAGTTGCGGTGGATAGCCTTATGGTGAATCAGCAGACAGAACGGTTTGCTCTCGTCACGTTTGTTCTCCATCCAATCGATAGCGTCATCGGTAATCAGGTTGGTAATGTACCCATGTCTGTGAACGGTGTCGTTGTCCTGAGTGATAAAGTCGGGGTTATAATAGTCACCTTGTCCGGGCACAATCTCCCAATAATTGAATCCTGAGGGCAGACTCTCAAGGTGCCACTTGCCTACGAGTGCAGTTTGATAGCCGGCCTTCTGAAGCAGTTTCGGGAAAGTTTGCTGGGCACTGTCGAACACGCAGGTAGTATTGTCATAAAACTTGTTGGCACAACTATGCTTGCCTGTGATCATACAAGCACGGCTGGGACCGCTCAGAGAGTTTGCAACGAAGGAATTTGTAAAACGCACGCCGTCACGGGCAATACGGTCGAGGTTCGGAGTTTCCATATAACGGGTATCGTAGCAGCTCATCATTTGTGCCGTATGGTCGTCCGTCATAATATAAACAATGTTCAGGGGCTTTTGCTCTTCTTTCTGTTTGCCTGTGGCACATGAAGCCAAAGAAGCTACTGCCGCCGCACCTGTCAGCGAGCAGAGAATTCCGGAAGATAGGTTGTTCATCATAAAGTAGTTTTTCTATTAGGGATTAATTAGTGGTACAAATATAAAGAGTTTTAACACCCCATAGAGTTCAAAAACAACTATGATTCTTCTGAAAACGTCTAATAATGGAATAAAAAGGGCATTTATAGACGTTTTTGAACATCGGATAGACAAAATCGGAAGCCTGTCGTGAACGAGTCTTAACTGAAATTTGTATATTTGCAGACATAGAAGCCTGACAAAATGGAATAGAAACGAATCGAGTTCACCACAGATTACACAGATTAGCACAGATTCTTTAATCTAATTCTCAATGAAATAAATCATTTATCTGTGGAAATCTGTGTAATCTGTGGTGAATAAAACTCAAAACCAATACTGAATGAACTAAATACAAACCTAATCAACAAACTCTTTTTATGAATCAAAAATTATTGCTCAGCAGTGCGCTGCTTGTCGGCATGGCCGGAACACAACAAGCGTTTGCACAAAAGAAAAAAGTTCAGGACCCCAAAAAGCCGAACGTAGTTTTCATTTTGGCCGACGACCTCGGATTCGGTGACCTGAGTTGCTACGGACAAGAGAAGTTCGAAACTCCCAACATCGACAAACTGGCCCAGGAAGGAATGCGCTTCACCCAATGTTATTCGGGAACAACGGTAAGTGCCCCCTCACGCTCTTGCCTGCTGACAGGCACTCATAGCGGACATACGGCTATCCGTGGTAACGTCGAACTCGATCCGGAAGGACAATTCCCTCTGCCGGCAGATGCACAGACCATCTTCCACGATTTTCAGAACGCAGGATACAAAACCGGCGCTTTCGGTAAATGGGGACTGGGATTCATCGGCTCTACAGGCGATCCGAAAAAACAGGGAATCGACGAATTCTACGGTTACAACTGCCAATTGCTGGCACACAGCTACTATCCCGATCACTTGTGGGACAATGACAAACGGGTAGAATTAAAAGACAACACACTGGATGTGCAGTATGGCAAAGGTACTTACTCACAAGACCTGATCCACTCAAAGGCACTCGACTTCCTTGACCGGATGGGAAAAAGCGGAGAATCGTTCTGCATGTGGTATCCTACCATCATCCCTCATGCCGAACTGATTGTGCCCGAAGACAGCATTATCAAAAAGTTCCGCGGCAAGTATCCCGAGAAGCCTTTCCATGGCACCGAACCGGGTAACCCGGCATTCCGTAAAGGCGGATACTGCTCTCAGTTCTACCCTCACGCAACGTTTGCAGCCATGGTTTACCGCCTCGACGTATATGTAGGCCAGATTGTACAGAAGCTGAAAGATATGGGTATCTATGACAACACCATCATCATCTTTGCCAGCGATAACGGACCGCACATGGAAGGAGGAGCCGATCCGGACTTCTTCAATAGCAACGGCATCTGGCGCGGATATAAACGCGACCTCTACGAAGGAGGAATCCGTGTACCGATGATCATCTCTTGGCCGGAACGTGTACAACCCAGCACCCAAACCGACTTCATGTGTTCGTTCTGGGATGTAATGCCCACTTTCCGTGAAATATTGAACCCGAAAGCCAAGAACCAACAGATGGACGGTGTGAGCCTGTTACCACTACTTGAAAACCGCAAAGGACAGAAAGAACACGAATATCTGTATTTTGAGTTCCAGGAGATGAACGGACGCCAGGCCGTACGTAAAGGCCCGTGGAAGTTAGTTCACATGAACGTTCGCGGCAAAAACCCGTATTTCGAACTCTACAACCTGAATTCCGATCCGTCGGAACGCCACAATGTACTGAACCAGTTCCCGGAAAAAGTGGCCGAACTGAAAGGCATCATGCAGGCTGCACATGTGCCAAATCCTAATTTCCCACTGTTACCGGGAGAAAAATAAGAAGAAACATTTTACTTCATTACAGAATACACAGAGGGCACAGAGATTTTCCATTAAAAGAAATTATCTCTGTGCCCTCTATATTATTAATAACTCGCAGTTATTGCTTCACTGCCACCGTATCTGCCGCAAAGACATCTTTCCGGTAGCCATACCCCAGGTCGGAATAAATCTTCAACATCTCAGGCAGACGTTCCATGAAACAGTCGAAATTTTTATGTTCCGGCAATGTCCATTGTATTTCGGACAAAGCAGCCATTCGAGGTAAAATCTGCCACTCCATCTTGGTTGAATCGGCAGTCCACTCCGTCCAGATACAACCTTGAGTACCGATTACAAACTTCTTTTCGGCATCGGTCAGTTCGGCAGGAACAGGTTCGAAGTTATATACACGATTCATCCATTCGAATCCGGTCATCTTATTAATGCGCGGATTGCTGAAATAGAGCCGCTGGATAGGAGTCATGATGACATCGTGATGCTGGCGCGCAGCTTCGATGCCTCCTTGAATACCCCTCCATGACATGATGGTAGAATTCGGGGTCAGACCGCCTTCCAATACTTCGTCCCATCCCAACATACGACGTCCGTGGGCGTTGATCTCTTTCTCCAACTCAGACATGAAATAGGTTTGCAACTGATTCTCTTTCGAATGTTTAGGCAGCTCTTTGATACCCAGTTCCTTAATTTTAGCCTGACATTTAGGGCATTTCTCCCAACGGCTCTTCGGACACTCGTCTCCACCGATATGAATGTATTCGGAAGGGAAAATATCCATAATCTCGTCCAACACGTCTTTAGTAAACTGAAGTGTCTGTTCGTTACCGGCACAAAGCACATCGGAAAATACACCAAATGAACAAAGCACCTTATAGGGACCACCCGTGCAACCCAGTTCCGGATAAGAAGCCAGAGCGGCTGTAGTATGTCCCGGAAGGTCTATTTCGGGAACTACCGTAATGAAGCGATCGGCCGCATAACGGACAATCTCACGGGCTTCATCCTGTGTATAGAAACCACTGTGAGGCTTTCCATCGAACTTCTTGGTTTCCCAGTCAATAATGGTAGAATCTCGTCTGGAACCTATTTCCGTTAGTTTGGGATACTTTTTGATTTCAATTCGCCACCCCTGGTCTTCGGTCAGGTGCCAATGGAAATAGTTGATGTTATGCAATGCCATCAGGTCAATCATCTGTTTGAGGTAGCTGACGGGGAAGAAATGGCGACCTACGTCGATCATGAATCCACGATAACGGAAACGGGGAAAGTCGGTAACCGTCCCGGCAGGAAGAGCTGCCGCCACTTTTCCGTCCTTCAGAATCGGAAGGGCTTTGTGAATGGTTTGGGTACCGTAGAATACTCCGGCCTCACTGCCTCCGGTGAGAAGAACCTTCTCGGGGGTGATCTCAAGTTTATAACCTTCCGGGTGAGTCATTGTCGTATCTACAGCAAGGATAATGGCGTTACTGCCCTTCTCTTTATCGGACACACGGACTTCGGTTCCGGTCATCTCTTTTATAAAGGTAGCCAGAAAATCGGCAGTACGATGCATTTTTTCATTAGCTGCCGGATAGATGATCGTAGTACTGTGGTTGATAACAAAAGGTGTAGTGTCTTGGGCAAGGACAATCTCTTGCGGCTGAGGAATTACGTCCAGATTCCCCTTTTCGATAACTGCGGGGCGACAGGCACAGAATAGCACAACGGCCAACAAACCGGGAGCTAAACGGAATAATAATCTTTTGTTCATAGTGTTTTGATTTGCTCACCACAGAGTCACACCGAGTTCCATAGAGGAAGGAAGCATAGAAGATACGCTCTATGGGACTCTGTGTACTCTGTGGTTAATGTTATTCATTTCGGCAAAGATAAGATTTTATTTCCATTTTTTTGGTCACGTCTATGCAAACTGTTACTTTTGCCGTTAACGTGATAGATATGCATCCATGAAAAACAACCCATATACCGGCTTTCTCTGTTGGTTGACCATACTTCTGGCAGTCTGCTGCCTCCCGCTGAAAGCCGGCCATTACTACTATAAACAGATTTCCCTGAAGGAGGGACTCCCTTCTACCGTGCGATGTGTCTATACCGAACCCAAAGGTTTCGTATGGATAGGCACCAATGCGGGATTGGGAAGGTTCGACGGAGAAAAGCTGAAGAAATATATCCACCGGAAAGAAGATGCGCACTCGTTGCCACACAATTACATCCATCAGATCATTGAAGACAATCAACACAACATCTGGGTACTGACCGATGACGGAATAGCGCAGTATCGCAGGCAAAACGACGATTTTACGACTCCACAAGACGAACAGGGACATTCCATCCTCGCCTATTCCGCTTGCCTGACGGAACAGGGGGTGATCTTCGGCGGCCGCAACCGCATCTATCGTTACGATTACGAAAACCGTTCCGTAAAACTTCTGCTGGACTTCAGTTCCGACCCTTACTTCGCCATCTCCGCCATCAGCCGATGGGACGAAGAGACGCTGCTATGTTGCAGCCGGTGGCAAGGTCTCAGGTTGATCAATCTCCGTTCGGGAGAACGCCGTCTCCCTCCATTCGACTGTGGGAAAGAGATCATGGCACTCCTGATCGACTCGCACAACCGCATCTGGGTGGCCCCCTACAATGAAGGCTTGCGCTGCTTCAGTCCCGAAGGCAGATTGTTAGCCTCGTACACTACCGCAAACTCCCGCCTTAGCAACAACGTGGTGCTTAGCATAGCCGAACGGGACTCGCACATCTGGGTAGGAACAGACGGAGGAGGTATCAATATCATACGTCCGGACAACCATCAGATCAGCGTTCTTGAACATATCCCCGGAGATAACTATTCACTTCCCGTCAACTCTATCCTATCGCTCTACAACGATACCTATAACAACATGTGGGCCGGAAGCATTCGCAAGGGTTTGATCAATATCCGTGAAGTATCCATGAAGACCTATACCGATGTCTTTCCCGGAAGTAGCAAAGGGCTGAGTGATCCCGCCGTACTGAGTCTTTATCAGGACGAATCGGACGGACGGATCTGGATCGGTACAGACGGCGGAGGTATCAACAGTCTTGACCCCGACACGGAAGAGTTCCGTCACGACCGGTCTACCTGGGGAGACAAAGTAGTCTCTATCGCCGGTTTCACCCGGGAAACACTCTTACTCTCTGTCTTTTCAAAAGGATTGTTTGTTTACAACAAAGCGAATGGAGAACAACAGTTACTGACCATCGACCATCCCCGCCTCAAACAATATCTCTACTACAGCGGAATGGCGGTAAATGTCTATCAGGACGAACCGGGCAGCGTCCTCTTGCTGGCAGGACATATTTACCGATACGACACCGGCTCGCAGAAAATACGCGTAGTGAATGAAGAAGAAGGTATGGAGATTGCCGGCAGCATGAATGCCATTGCCCACAACGAGCGTTTCACCTACCTCAACGACAGCCGTACCCTCTACGAACTGGACCGGACAAACAACTGTCTGAAAAGACTTTTCAGCTGTACGGGCGATACATTATTATATTCTGTTTCGATGGACGAGAAAGGTGATTTCTGGATTGGCAGCAACACCGGACTGGGACAGTATACGCCGTCGACCAACCGGTATCATCCGTTGCCAACTTCCCTGTTCGGTGAAGTGAGTTCGGTTATTTGCGATCATCGGGGAAAAGTATGGATCGGGGCAGACCACATGTTGTTTGCCTGGATGCTGCAATCCCGGAAGTTCATCCTTTTCGGCGAATCGGACGGAGTTATTCCGAATGAATATCTGGCAAAACCCCGGCTTGTCTCCGACAAGGGAGAAGTTTATATGGGAGGCGCAAACGGACTGCTCTGCATCGATAACCGTTTTTCGACAGCTCCATCCGACTATCCGGAAGTGGAACTGACCGACGTATACATAAACGGTGAGCCGGCCATTAACCAGATAACAGGACAGCCGGAGAAACTGACCCTCCCGCAGGACAGCCGGACCATAACCTTACGCATAATGTCCCACGAACAAGATATTTTCCGTAAAAAAAGATACCGTTATCAGATAGAAGGATTGAACGACGAACCGATTGAATCGTACGATCCGGAACTGATTATCCGTTCACTTCCGGCAGGCAAATATCGGATATTGGCCGCATGCAGTACCAAGAATGGCGACTGGACTCCCTTCCGTCCTATCCTGTCACTCACCATACTACCTCCCTGGTACCGGAGCGGATGGTTCATCATCTGTGTATTGCTTATTGCATCGGGTGCTATTGCTGCCGTCATTCTCACCATTCTGCGCCGCAGGCAAAACCGGTTGAAATGGGAACTAAAAGAGCGGGAGTTACAGGAATATGAAGAAAAAATCCGATTCCTGGTCAATGTCAGCAACGAACTCCTCCCCTCGTTCACCGAGACGGGTGAAAGAGAACTGCAAATCGTAGAGCTGATACGAAACCGGCTCCGTAACGGAGAGAAAAATAAAACGGACACCGACATTAAAAATATTCCCAAAGAGGAAAAGAGCGAACTCAGCCAACCGGACGAGACTTTCCTACGAAAACTGAACCGGCTAATCACCGACCACCTGGACAGTCCCGAACTGGACGTCACCTTCCTCTGTACGGAAATGGGATTGAGCCGTGCCTCACTCTACAACAAGTTAAAGGCCATGACCAACATGGGTGCCAACGATTACATCAATAAGTTCCGCATGGAAAAGGCCATCCAACTGATCTCAACCACCGATCTCACCTTTACAGAGATAGCGGAAAAAATAGGATTTACAACATCCCGTTATTTCAGTACTTCATTCAAGCAATATACAGGAGAGACACCGACTCAGTATAAAGAGAAAATAAGGAAAAAGCAATAGGGTGTAGCCATCCGATGCATAGGGTATAACCATCCGGAGTATATGGCTACACCCTATGCATCGGATAGCTACACCCTTTCAGCCCGGCATATTTCTTATCCGAATATAACTTCACTGAATAAAAAAATGGAGCACGACACAGCCATACTCCATTCTAACAATCAAACTCAATCAAGCAATGGTGACAGATGCATCCAGATATACATCCTGGATGGCATTGAGCAATTCCACTCCCTCTTTCATCGGTTTCTGGAAAGCTTTACGTCCGCTAATCAACCCCATACCACCGGCACGTTTATTCACTACCGCCGTAACAACAGCGTCTTTCAAGTCGGAAGCTCCATGTGATTCGCCACCGGAATTAATCAAACCGACACGTCCCATATATCCGTTGGCTACCTGATAACGGCAAAGATCAATCGGGTGATCGGTAGTCAGTTCGGTATACATTCTTTCGTCTGTCTTTCCAAAATGAATTGCTTTGAAACCACCGTTATTAGTAGGCAATTTCTGCTTCACAATATCCGCTTTAATGGTAACTCCAAGACGGTCTGCCTGCCCGGTTAGGTCGGCGGCAGCATGATAGTCTACCCCGTCTTTCTTAAAATCGTTGTTGCGCAGATAACACCACAAGATAGTGGCCATGCCCAATTCATGCGCATAGTCAAAAGCCTCGGCAATCTCTACCAACTGACGACGGCTTTGCTCGGAACCGAAATAGATAGTAGCTCCCACAGCCACCGCTCCCATCTCCCATGCCTCCTTGACGGTGCCAAACAACACCTGATCATACGAATTGGGATAAGACAGCAGTTCATTATGGTTCAGTTTCACTACAAAAGGAATTTTGTGAGCGTACTTACGGGCAACAGCCCCCAGAATACCGAAAGTAGAAGCAACGGCATTACATCCGCCTTCAATGGCCAGTTTTACAATATTTTCCGGGTCGAAATAGATGGGATTCGGAGCGAACGAAGCTCCGGCTGTATGCTCAATATCCTGGTCGACAGGAAGAATGGACACATATCCCGTATTTGCCAGACGACCATGTCCCAGCAAAGTCTGCAAACTACGTAAGGTCTGTATGTTACGGTCCGAGTCAATCCATATCTTATCGATCGTATCCGGTGACGGCACGTGAATCAGTGATTTATCAATGGTTTTACAAGTGTGGTTCAGGTAGTATTCAGCCTGATTACCCAATAGTTCTATAATTTTATTCATAATTGTAATGGTTTTGAGTTTTATTCACCACGGAGGACACAGAGAACACAGAGAATATCTTTCTCTTAAACATCTTAATAAACAAGAGATTAAAACTCTGTGTCCTCCGTGTACTCTGTGGTGAATAATATTCATTTTTATTCCGTAATGAGGGGTTTCCTCTTATCTTATTTTTTCTTTCCCTGATTGGCAACCGCTTCCATCAGTTTCCGGATTTCTTCGGGGTCACCCAGGAAATAGTCTTTTTCCAGATTCAGTTCGTCACTGAATTCAAATACGTAAGGAACAGCAGTCGGCAGATTCAGTTTCACGATCTCTTCATCGGAGATGTGCTTCAAGTGCTTGATAATGCCCCGCAAACTGTTGCCGTGGGCAACCACCAGAATTTCATCAGCGGTTTTCAGATTCGGGAAAATGATACATTTCCAATAAGGCATGATGCGGTCGATGGTATCTTTCAAAGATTCCGTCCGGGGAAGTTCTGCATCGGGCACTTCCCGATAGCGGTTCTCAAAACGTGGATTTCTCGGATCGTCTTCCGACAGGGCATTGGGAGCTATATCATAACTCCTGCGCCAGATAAGTACCTGTTCGTCACCGTATTTGGCAGCCGTCTCGCTTTTATTCAATCCTTGCAGATCGCCATAATGCTTCTCGTTCAGACGCCAACTCTTCTCCACCGGAATCCAGTCCTGATCCATCCGGTCGAGCACACAATTCAGCGTTTTCACCGCTCGTTTAAGGTACGAAGTATAAGCTTTATCGAAATTAAATCCATTTTCTTTCAGTAGTTCACCCGCTTTGCAGGCTTCGGCAATTCCCTTTTCTGTCAGATCGACATCAGTCCAGCCGGTAAAACGGTTCTCCTTATTCCATGCACTTTCTCCATGACGGAGCAACACAATCTTTTTCATTCAACTCTCCTTTCTTTAGGTGTTTATTATAGAACATTTGTATTGAGTACAAAGTTCACGAAAGTAAAAGGAACAGTCAATACCTAAAAATGATGAAAGTGAGTTGTAAATTTGCCACAGAGTACACAGAGAATGCAAAAGACCATTCTTTCGAAGTAAGAGATAACTCTGTGTGCTCTGTGTTTGAATATCAACGATTTCTCTTTAGAAAAAGGCGATCGGTAATGACAGAGGGCAGTTCCGACTCATAATGGGTTACCATAATCATCGTTTTATCTTCACGGCAGCAGAAGGCCTCGATGATCTTTTTCACTCGCCGGCGATTGTACGTATCGAGTCCGTGCAGCGGTTCGTCCAGAATAAGTAATTCCGGATCTTTCACGAAAGCACGGGCCAGCAATGCCAAGCGCTGTTCACCACTCGAGAGTTGAAGAAAAGGTCTGTCTTTCAGAGCGGCAATGCCAAACACATCCATCCACCACTCGCAGGTGGCCATCTGGCTTTCCTGTGGACGCTTATACAAGCCGATGCTGTCATGCAACCCGGAAGCTACAATCTCAATGGCCGGTAGATTCTTTAGATAAGCACGGTGCATTTCGGGACTGACGTAACCGATATGCTTTTTTATCTCCCAAATGCTTTCACCTGTACCCCGCTTGCGTCCGAAAAGGCTGATGTCACAGGCATACGACTGGGGATTATCCGCACAAACCAAACTAAGCAACGTAGATTTACCGGCACCGTTTTCTCCGCTCAATGCCCACTTCTCGCCCCGACGGACAGTCCAGTCGAGTTCTTTCAGGATGGTACGGTCATCATAACGGATGCTGACCTTATTTAATTTTACCACCTCCCCGGAATCATAGTTGGTTCCGTCATAAGGCAATCCGGCTATACGTTGTTGCAATGCGTCCAGAGTCACGGGTACATCGGTCACACGAAATGCAGCCAGGTAAGCCCCTCGTTCCATTTTCGGAAGCACAGTCAAGTCTTCTACCGGAATCACATGGGTAATGAACGAAGGAATATCATCGAGCATCGAAAGCACAAGGATGATTTGCACAGACGACAGCCGGGTGAGGCGTTCGAGCAGGGAGAAAAGCAGTTCACGGGTCGGTGCATCCAAACCAATAAAAGGATTGTCCATTATCAGTACCCGGGGGGCAGTCAGCAAAGTTTTAGTCAGCTGAAATTTGCGCAACTCCCCACTGGAAAGGAGAATGATCTTCTTGTCCAACAACGGCTCGATGCGGAAGAGTTCAAACAATTCCTCCTTCAGCCGTTCATCTTTGATTTCCCCCAGCATCTCCCGCACGGAGGGGGCATCTTCCTGATCGTGGGCATTCCAGCGTTGCTGATAATAATAGTTAGCATCTGCTGCACCGTATGTATCACGAAAAGCAATGTATTTCACGTTATCATATACTGTCTGAGTAGAAGAAGGAGAAAAATCGTATTTCACCGTACCTTCACGCAAGGGATATTTACCCAGAAGCGTATCTACAAACAAACTCTTCCCTCCGCCGTTGGGACCTACGATAGCAATGTGTTCGCCGGCAGCGATTTGTGCTGTGACAGGTTGTGCCAAACGTACAAGCGGGTTGCGTGCTACGCCACCCGCTATACTGAATGTGTATTGTTCCATTATCCTATTTCATTATTAGGCGGAGCAAAAGTATATCAAAATCCGCACAAAGAGACAGAATAAGAGTAAAAAAAATCGTAGTATTGGGCAATCGTAGCCGGTCAGAACCTGAATTTAGGGTTTTCCGGTTCGGTATGCGACTCTTCCATCAACTTCGTCAGTTTCCGGACAATTTCCGGATATTCGCCTGCCACATCGTGCTCTTCCCTGAGATCCTTCTCCAGATCATATAACTTCATTGTAGAGTTTCCCTTCCGGATATTGTCGATAATTCCCTTCCACTTACCCATACGAATGGCTTTCAGACCGATCACCGGATCGGGATATTCCCAATACAGATATGCATGTTCTTTCTGCTGTCCGGTCTTGCCGAGCAAAGTGGGCAGGAAACTGATTCCGTCAGTCGGCGGACAATCAACCTTCGCAATATCCGCCAAAGTAGGCATCACATCCTGAAATCCGCAAATGTGATCGCTTTGAGTGGAAGGTTTGATCTTTCCGGGCCAGGTAACAATGGCAGGTATCCGTATTCCCCCTTCATGAACAAAACATTTTCCCCAGCCATACTCCGACTTGAAAGGGCCTCCGCTATCGAACCACGGTGAATCGCTTCCGCCGTTAAAGGTTGGACCGTTATCGGAAGTGAACATGATAATGGTATTATCATACAGATGATCTGCCTTGAGTTTCTCTATCAGTCTACCGATCTGTTCGTCGAAGTAGCTGATCATGGCAGCATAAGTCGCATGTGGATATCGGCAAGGCATATATCCGGTTTTCCCGGTGTAAGGCGCCTCGTCTCCAAACTTTTCGACATAGTGTTTCACCCACTTCTCCGGTGCCTGTAATGACACGTGCGGAAGCGGAGTAGTCCACATCAAAAAGAAAGGCTTCTTCTTATTCTGTCCGACAAACGAAATCAGTTCATCAAAAATAAGATCATTAGCATACTCCTTCTGTGAAAACTTGGCATAACTGGCTTCATCGCGGGGATCTGTTCCGGGATCCAGCCGGGCAGTGTGAGGGTCGAGCACTTTATTGTTCAGATATACACGGTCTTCATCCTTATACAGAAAGGCCGGATAGTAACTGTGCGCTTGCCGCTGGCAGTTATATCCGTAAAAACTGTCGAATCCCTGTTTATTGGGAGTACCCTCCGATCCCGGAGCACCCAATCCCCATTTCCCGTAACATCCGGTGACATACCCCGCCTGCTGCATCATCCTTCCGATAGTCATCGTATTGGCCTTCAAAGGATACTGTCCCTCCAGATTCGGATGCACATACATGGAGTCATAATTCATGATGGCTCCCCGGTATGCCATTTCATCATTGGCCCGTATCTGTGCATGTCCCGAATGCATACCTGTCATCAGCACACAGCGTGCCGGTGCCGAAACAGGCGATCCGGTATAGTGCTGGGTGAAACTGATGCCGTCTTTACACAGCCGGTCTATGTTCGGAGTTTCTATTTTTCCGGAACCATAACAACCAATATCCCCATACCCTAAATCGTCCATGATAATATAGATGATATTGGGTTGAGATTCTTTAACCTGACTTTTTGCCGATAAAGCAAATACGGATAGTCCGATATAGATTTCTATTCTTTTCATGCTAAGTTTCTTTTTTTAATCCCATTTATAATTTACGTCTACCTCCTTTTTCAGGGCAGGGCCGAATGAATACCCCTGTTGTTCGAACCATGGTTGCTTCAGAAGAACTTTACCGTAAAACTCATCGAAACTCAACGGTTTGCCGGAATACCACATTTGTTCGGCAAGCGCAAGAATACGCGGAAAGACACGACGGTCGATCCTATCTTCGGTTACTCCATCGTCTGTCCACAGTGCAGAACTCATTCCGAGGATAAGCGGGTTTTCTTCCCGTGGCCTGTAAGAGGGATTATGCAGATACACATCTTCCAGATCGAAAGTGCGGTCTTTGGCATATCCCCTCCAAGGAGTGAGCGGGAAGTTCAGATAGGTGTAATAGTTCGTACCGCAAATCACCGGGTAATTATGCCTGACAGCGTTCTTCAAAGCCAGATCCTTGTGCCCTCTCCAGTTCCACCACTGTATAACCACATTATCCGGCAACGGATAACCGTCCTTATAAATCACATCGCCCCAAAAGATAGCCTTCCGTCCTTTCTGTTTCAGGTAATTTGCCATTCGGGCCGAAAACCATAATTGCAGGTCATGGCTGTCCTTCAGTTTTTCTTTCGCAATCCGTGCCTGACAATCCGTACATTTATCCCAGTTTCCCTTAGGAGCCTCATCACCTCCGAGATGAATATAAGCGGATGGAAACATCCGGCACACTTCGTCCAGTACATTCTGCAGGAAGGTGAGTGTACTGTCTTTGCCGGCGCAAAAAATATTCTGTGTAAAACCGCTTTGGGGCACTTTCACCGGAATGTTGAAACATCCCAACCGCGGATACGAATTAAGTGCGGCCTCCGCATGTCCGGGCATGTCGATCTCGGGAACAACCGTGATACCGAGGTCTGCCGCATAGCTGACAATCTCCTTTACCTCTTCCTGGGAATAAAATCCCTGTTGCTCCGGTCCCTGTCCTACGAAAGCTCCGATCCGTGTCAAAAGCGGATAGCGTTTTATCTCGATACGCCAACCGAGACCCTCGGTCAGATGCCAATGAAAATAATTCATTTTCAGCATCGAAGCCATATCGATATATTTCTTGATGGTAGAGACCTTTTGATACTGGCGTCCCGAATCCAGCATAAAGCTACGCCATTTCACCCGTGGAAAGTCAGTGATTTCCGCACAAGGAAATATAAGTTTGTCCCCTTCCCGTGTACCCCATTGTCTCAGGCTCTGAACGGCATAAATAAAACCGGCGTTATCTGCCGCACGAACAGTCATTTTCTCGGGAGTAACAAGAATGCGATAACCCTCTGCGGGAAGTGTGGCATCTTTCTCCCAGGAGATTTGGCTGTGCCCCTTTTCACTACACCATTCCACGGCACTTTTCGGTATCAGTTTTTCATAAAACAAATGCAGGAAAGAAGCGGAAGCATCTTGAGCATGCATCCGTATCTTGCCTTGGAGTTGCAACTGTCCATTGGCTTTTTCGAGGTAATCAGGTGTAGGTAAGATCGTTTGTCCGCACAGACGGACGGCGTGCGAACCGAGGAAAAGCAGTATTAAAATCAGGTATTTCATCTAAACATAGTATTTATAGTGTGACAAGAAACTGTCCAAAGATAAGAATTTCTCGGGACAGTTTCTTATCACACGGTTAAAACCATTTATCAATCAGGAAGGGGCTACTCTACTCCGTCATCCCAACCCGGATTTTGAGCAAGCTGAGGATTCAGCACCCTTTCATTACGTGGAATAGGATTCAAGTAATAATATTCGGGCCAAGTATGGGTTTGTACAGGATGGAATTCAAGATATCCCTCTGCGCCACCTCCGTCAATCGTCACCTTCGTTCCAGCGGGAAAGTCCGATGTCTTGACATACATACCCAACTTCTTCTTTAACGCGTAATGGCACTTCTTCCATCTCCGCAGATCGTCGAACCTGAACCCTTCGGAGAATAGCTCGATACGCCGTTCGCGGCGAATCTCCCATAACAAAGGATTGACAGCATAGTCACCCGGATAAGCAGGATCGCCCAGATCGCGCTTAGGATCGAAAGCGGCGTTGATTTCCGCCACTTTCATAGGTGCCACGTTAGCACGGATACGCAGTTTATTAATTGTCTGATCGGCCGCGGACTGATCGAATTCACCCAACTCACACGTTGCTTCAGCATAATTCAGCATCACCTCTTCTACCCGGAAGATGGGCATATCGGTCTCTTCATTTCGCTGCGATCCCATCGACAAATAAGTACAATAATACTTCCAGTTATTATACCCGAAAGCCGATTTGTACCAAGGCTGATTTTCCAAATAGAAATCGAAATGCGGAACTGCTCCCAGAATACCTCCGTCATACCCCTGGCGGAAAGGTAACGTCTTCTGTCTCTCTTTGCCGCTTCCATACCCTATTCCCAACCGGATATTCAGGCTATCGATAAAGCTCCTGTCCTTAGCGACATCGGTAAATTCCCACTTATTCCCCCAAGCATCGGTAGAAGCCGATCGGTCAATTCTGTATGGAGGAGTCACTTGCAGCCAGAGTCGATGATCCCGGCAACTGAACTCACTGTACATATCCTTATCTCCCTGGAACAACGGACTGTTCCAGCGGGTTTTCCCATCCGAACAGAGATAGCTGTCCACCAAGTCACGAGTCGGGTTATAGTAGGACGATCCGGTTGTTCCCTGAATGCTGGTATCATGTACTACGTTTTCCGCATTCGAGAACTCCCGATAGAGTATGACTCCCGGTACATCTTTCAGGTCGAGTGAACAAAACAGATCATCGTAGTTACTGCAAATTTCAGGATAGCTGCTCATAACCTCGGCAGACACCCGTTTACATTCTTTCAGAAAAGTTTCGGCATCATTCAATCCATGATATTTTCTCCATGTTCCTTCAAAAAGACAGAAACGGGACATAAATGCCTGTACGACGGCTCTGTTAATCGTATTACTGCCATCACCATTGACGTTGATATGCTGCTCGGCATATTGCAAATCTTCAAGAATATGCTTCGCGATTTCGTCTCTGGAAGCACGGGGACCGTTGATCAACTCTGTATCATTATCACTTAATACTCGGTCTATCCAAGGTACTCCGCCGTAAGCAGACAGTAATGAAAAATAGCGGTATGAACGAAAGAAGTATCCGACACTTTTCCAATGCGCCTTCTCAGTCTCAGTCATCTGGGAACCGTCTATCCGTCCCAACATCAGATTGACACGACGGATAAAACCATAATAATCCCAAGTCGTATTATTCCTCTTATCAGGCACAGTGACCAGTCCCCTGATCCAGTTGCTTTCGCTGCTTCCCCGCGTCTGATTATACGAGATATCGTCTGTTGAAGTATCACCGTATCCTAATTTCGGAAGTGTTTCATACAATCCCCAGGCATATGCCTTAAAGTTATCATACGTCACAAAGGCCGTCTCTTCCGTCGGATTGCCCAACGGATACCTTTCCATAAAATCATTGTTCAGGCAACCGGTAAAAGCGATCGCACTGAGTATAAACAAGGCAAATGTATATTTCTTCATACTATTTCGGTTATTTAGAATGTGACATTAAATCCAAGTGAAAATTTCTTCATAAACGGATACTCCCATGCTCCTTTTGAAAGCATATCCGACTCCAGACCTTCCGGTAAATGATCCCATGTATGAAGGTTTTCCCCACTGAAGAAGACCTTGACTTCGTCAAAGTAAACTTGTTTAGACCACGCTTTAGGCAATGTATAAGACAAGGTGATATTTTGCAGTTTCACATAAGCCGCATTGGCCAGATACTTGGTTTGCTTCCAGCGATTCGAACCGGTATTCACACCATTGTTTGCATATACTCTCGGAAAATAAGCATCTGTATGCTCCGGTGTCCAGAAGTTAAGGGTTTCTTTAAACAAACTTCCCCATGTGCCTGTAGGCCATGCAATCTGGTCAGTACGCCAAAAGTCACGCTTACCCACACCACGAAGAAAAATGGAAAGATCGAATCCCTTCCAGCTCAAGCCTGCATTGATTCCGTAATGGAAACGCGGTGTAGAATTACCGATAATACGTTGGTCACCCGGATCGTCTGCTGTCCCTTTTCCAGTCCAGATGGTACTGGCATCATCATCAAAATTCTTATAAAGCACATCCCCCGGATACACTTTTCCAACTCCCTTCGGGATAGGAATACCTTCTTTAAGGGTTCCGTCGGCATTGAAATCGTCTTCTTTATAAAAACGGTCGGTTACATATCCCCAGATCTCACCAATCTTCTGTCCTTTCCGATAAGTACCCAACAAATTGGTTTCATTGTTAAACTTAGTAATCTCACTCTGTGAATCATAGAGATTAAATCCGATACGGTAACTGAAATCTTTGATACGGTCTCTCCAGTTGAGTTCCAGTTCCCAGCCATAGGTCTTCAGATCCGCGGCATTTTGCTTGGCGGCAGCTACTCCCACCACCCAAGGCAAATCCATACCCGGTGCCAGCATACCTTTCGTATCACGCCGGTACCAGTCGAAAGTTCCGTTCAGCCTGTTATCAAAAAATCCGAAGTCGACACCGAAGTCAAGCGTATATACTTTCTCCCAGGTAAACGCATTGCTGACCATAGCCGGCGTAGACAGAGTCGTAGGTCTTTTGCCGTCTACCAGCCAATTGGTTAGTCCCGGAGCCATTTCCGGTATATACGGATAATTGTCCGGTGTACCGTCAGACAGCAAAATGATCTGATTTCCTATCGATCCCCAGGACGCACGAAACTTTAAATTAGACAGAACACTCCGGGTTCCTGTCATAAAAGGCTCTTCCGAAATGCGCCACCCTCCCGAGAAAGAAGGGAAAAAACCGAAACGATTGTTTTTAGGGAAACGTGAAGTTCCGTCATAACGTCCGTTAGCTTCGACCATGTACCGATCCTTGTACGAATAATTAACGCGGTAAAAGAGTCCCCTAAGGGCATATTCATTGAATGTGTCTGTAGCCGTTGTAGTTCCGGTAGCTCCCGATATGGACGGCAGGTTGCTCAACAACACATCTTTTCTTTCCGTCCACTGTGATTCAGCATGATTCTCTTCCTGGTTGAATCCACCCATCACCCCTATATTATGATTACCTATTGAAAAGTCGTAATTTGCAAAAACGTTGATCGCATTGTAGTTGTTAAATCCCTGAGTCAGTGCATACCGCGTGTTCTCCGTATTATTCAGGACACCGGTAAAATTCATTCCGATGTATTTATACTGGTTCACATACATGCGGTTGTAATTCGTCACCCTGTTATATGTGTATTCACCTGTTATCTTCAGGTTCTTCAGAGGTGAAATAATAATACGTCCCAAAGCTCTGAAGTCAGTTTTTTTAACGATGCGCGGTTCTCCATAACGGATGTAAGTGGCAGAAGTTTCAGCGGGATAAGTAATCCCATCCTCTTCATAAGGCGAAATATTCTGATAAGAAGGGAGTTGCATGGCACTTCCCCAAATTCCGTTCCTTCCGCCTTGTTCCACTTTGTTCTGGGTAGAATTGGCATACCGTATATCCAATTGGGTCGTCAGCCATTTGTTGACCTCCACACTAAGGAAGCTCGACAGATTGGCACGTTCATATCGGTCCTTATCGGTAATCAGGATTCCGTCTTCGTTGGTATATCCCAAACCGATGCGGTAATTCGTTCTGGACCCTCCTCCCGAAACCGAGAAGCTATGGTTTTGCATAAAGCCATAATTGTCCATCATATCCGCAAACATGTCGTTTTCTCTCATCAGGAACAGATTCCCGTTTTCGTCGAAAACATACCCTTGAGGATATTTGGAAGGATTATCCATATAATCACGTATATACGTTTCCCACTGAGGTATATTCTTACCATCCACATACGTATCATTAGGCCATCCCATTTCCTTATATGCCAATATGGACTCCAGCGGGTTCGCCTTTTGCGGTAATTCCAATGCCTTGGAGAACGAGAAATTGTTATTATAATTAAACTTAGGCGCCATGTCCTTTTTTCCCTGCTTAGTGGTGATAAGAATCACTCCAAACGCTGCACGCGCCCCGTAAATGGCTGCAGAAGCCGCATCCTTCAAGACAGAGACCGATTCAATATCCTGCGGATCGATCATATTGATATCCATCGGAACATTATTAACCAATACCAGAGGACCGCCACCATTGATAGAAGTAGTTCCACGGATGTTATACGACAAATTGTCACCGGGTGTACCGGTTGTACCTTCAATTTTTAATCCCGGAACAACTCCCTGCAGAGCTGCCGTAACATTCGTTATCGGACGGTCACCCAGTGTCTCCTGTATATTGACGGAGGTAACGGCTCCCGTCAGATTGACTTTCTTTTGTGTTCCAAAGCCGACCACTACCACTTCATCCATCAACTTTGAATCCTCTTTCAACTGAATGACGAGTTGGGTTTTCCCATTGGTACTGACCTCTTGTGGCAGATAACCGATATACGTAACCTGCAGTTTGCCGTCCGCAGGAACTTCTAACGTGAACTCTCCGTTGAGATTCGTGATCGTAGCCTGCTTACTGCCTATGGCAAGTACATTGGCCCCTATGAGAGGTTCACCGGTAATGCCGGTTACCTTACCCGTTATTTTTTTCATCTGGACAGTTTGTTTGGCAGCAGCTTTCTCTTTTGGCTGCACAGAAGGAGTAATAACTATATGTTCAGGTTCATAGTTACAAGTAAACCCGGTATTCTTCAAAAGAGCATCCATCACAAAAGAAAGCTTTTTGTCTATAAAGTTTTCCTTAATTTTCTTGTTTACATCCAGCTTGGTCTGATTGTATGTCACACTTAACTTGGTTTGCTGCTCTATCTGTTCGAATACTTTTTGCAAAGATTGATTGTTACCATATACACTTATTCGCTGATTCTGCCCGTAAGCAGTGTTATAAATGCATAAAGCGAGAAGTAAAAGGACTATTTTATGAATTTTTACGGATAGAATATTCCTTAAATTGATTTTTAATTTCATAATTTTGTGAGTTAATCAATTAATACTGTTTAAAGTCTCTAAAGGTTAAAAAGTTTTTGATTGATTTCGGGGATCGGAAATGGGTGTGGTAATTTGTTTCCGGTTCCCTTTTTTTCATATGGCAGCTCTCCTTTCTTTTATTTTAGCGGACAAATAGATATGGTTTCGTCCTTCTCCACTTTATAGGTGATACCTCCTACAGTTTTTGTCACAATGTCCAAAACATGAGAGATACTATCACGATACTTAAACTTTATTGTATAAAGATCCGAATTGATACGGTCCGATTCTGTCAGATCGGATGATAACCGGATGGATACGGCATATCTTCTTTCCAGCGTTTTCAGGATTTCCCTAAATGATTGAGAGACAAAATTCATTTCACCCTTAGTCCAGCCCGAATAGACGGAGGCGTCTATATTCCTTTTATAAAACTTTCCATCCCGGTTTTCATACTCCAGTTGCTGGTTGGGTTCCAAAGTAACAAAACAATCCGTCTGATTCTTCTTCCTAACGGCAACAGAACCGGTCTCCAATGTGGTAATCGTTCTCTTATCCAAAGGATACGCCTGCACATTAAACTGAGTACCCAGCACACAGACATCCAGGTGATTAGTCTCTACCACAAAAGGAAGTTTCTTGTCTGGTGCAACCTTAAAATGCCCCTCGCCCGAAAGATATACGGAACGAGTGTCGCCTGTAAAATGTGTGGGATATAAAAATACAGACCCGGAATTCAGGGTGATGACCGAACCATCGGGAAGTGTGACCTCTTTTTGTTCACCCTTGGGGACAATACATTCGACAAAACGGACATCGTGCGTATGCAGCCTGACATATACATAGGCAGTAGCAATGGACACCAACGGAATAAGTAGAAAAGCTGCTATGCGTGCCCACCGATAAAGGTTTGACGGCTTACATAAAGGAAAGCCTGCTTTTTTTTGAAACTTCCGTAAAGAATGTCGGGTACAGGCATCTGCCGCAGGATGATAATCATCCCATATCTGATGGAGTGCTTTTTCTTTCCGTTCCTTGCCGGACGAATCAAGAAGCCATGTCCAGACTTTGCTTTTAAGATCCGAACTGGCTGTAAAAGCCATAAAGTTGCGTATAATTTTGTATGCGTCAGACATAGTATATTTTATGGGTTATGTATATAAGATACGTAACCCGCCAAACACACACAGTCCGAAAGAGATTTTTTTTATATAAACTACTAAGTTTATACGATAGTAGCCATAATAACCAAGAGCAATATTTTGCGTATATCGGCCAGAGCCTGGGTCAGATGATTTTCAACCGTACGCTTACTAATGTTTAATTCACGGGCTATTTTCTCATTACTCAGTCCCTGTTCGCGACTCATCCGGTAGATCTTCTTCCTTTGGGCAGGCATTCTCTCCACAGCGATGGCTATGATCAGTTCCAACTCCTTTGCATCAAGTTCCGCCTCTGTTTCACAATGTTCCGGATGATCATCCGATGTTTGCCAGGATTGATAATTCTGAAATAGCAGGGAGCGTTCGATATGCCGGAAAACCGCATTCCGGGCAATACGGAACAGGTATGCATCCAGATTGTCTATCAATTTCAAGTTTCCCCGATTTTGCCACAATAATGCAAAAATATCCTGAGAGATATCTTCCGCCTCTTCAGCATTCTGCAACAAGCCATTAATGAACCCTTTTATTCGAGGGTAATAATCCAGAAAAAAAGCCTCAAACTTTTGAGGACTTTCCAGATTATCCGTATCGGCCGGAGACTTCTTTATAAATTTCATCATACAGATATTTTAAGATTGCTCTATGCACACATATCCCACAAATCAAGACAGTTTTTTAGAGATAATCCACTTAGGTTAACTTTATATTTGTTTTTTATGCCCTTATAATTTTTTTATTATCAGCATTTACAAAGTTAAGCCCGGATTATCTCCGGGCTTTCTCCATATGACTGATACTACTGGTGGATGATCAGTGCCGACTGTGCCGGAACCATTATCTCCGGACCGTACAACAGCCCCAAACCTCGCTCATCAATTACCCCATCTTTGCAGACAACGGTGTATTTGCCTTCAGGTATTGTCAGTTTGGCCGGAACGGAACGAGCATTGAGCACTACGATTATATTGTCCCAAGAGTCTCCGTTCGCACGATCTTTCAAACGAAAAGCTATCAGATTAGTGCCCTCCACTGGAAGAAATTCCAGATATTTACGCACCATCTCCGCATCGCCCATACGGAAAGCGGGATGTGCCTTACGAAGACTGATCAGACGTTTATAGTAAGTGAATACATCTTCATGGAGGGTTTTGCGGTTCCAATCGATGGCATTAATGGAATCGGGACTTTCAAAACTGTTATGCACCCCTTTCTTATCGCGCATCACCTCTTCACCGGCATAAATGAACGGAATACCTTGCGAGGTAAACACCGCCGTTTGTGCCAGTTTATCGAGCCGTGCAAGCTGTTCGGGAGTAATATCGGGAATACTTGACTTCAGACGATCCACCAGGCACATATCATCATGGCAGGATACGTAACTGATCATTTGAGTCGGCTGGACAGCCCAAGGAGCTTTGCTGTAATTCACAGAGTCGTTGTTGACTTGAGGATGCTGGATAGTTCCGACAATTCCGAATTTAATGCTTTCTTCTCCACCGGGAATTCCGGCGAGAAAAGCTCCTTTATGATTATCATTGAAAGGACCACGCAACGCATCACGCAGTTCGTCGGAGAAAGCAGCAATACCGGGCATCTCGAAAGTATTGGCCTTCATAGCCAGCGAATCTCCCGGATACTGTGGTGCCTCCGCAGCCCAACCTTCACCATAAATAATGATAGAAGGATCAATGGCATTGACTGCCTTGCGGATTTCATTCATTGTCTCGATGTCGTGAATGCCCATCAGATCAAAGCGAAAGCCGTCTATATGGTATTCTTTAATCCAGTGGAGCACAGATTCGATCATATACTTACGCATCATGGGACGGTTGCTTGCCGTTTCGTTGCCGCAAGCCGAACCATTTGCCAGCGAACCATCGGGTTTCTGACGGTAGAAATATCCCGGCACCGTACGCTCAAAGTTGCTTCCGTCAGTATTGTACGTGTGATTGTACACCACGTCGAGTACTACCCGAATACCGGCTTTGTGGAGCGCCTGCACCATCTGTTTGAATTCACGGATGCGAACAGCCGGATCATAAGGATCAGTAGAATACGAACCATCGGGCACATTGTAATTTTGCGGATCATATCCCCAATTGTATTTATTTTCATTCAGTTTGGTTTCATCCACTGAGGCATAGTCATAAGATGGCAGGAGATGTACATGGGTGACTCCCAGTTCCACCAGATGGTCAATACCGGTAAGCAACTTGGCAGGATTCAGTGTCCCATGTTCGGTCAGAGCCAGAAACTTCCCTTTGTTCCGAATGCCCGACGTGGAGTCAACAGAAAAATCACGATGGTGCATCTCGTAGATGACTGCATCCGCAGGTGATTTCAACGGCGGACGCTGATCGTTTTCCCACCCCTGCGGATCGGTGGATTTCAGGTCGATAATGGCGGCACGCTTTCCGTTTACCCCCACCGCTTTGGCATTGATACCCGGCGTATCTCCCATCCATTTATCGTTTACCTTGACATTGAATGTATAGAATTTCCCCATCAGATCTTTACTGACCGTTGCTGTCCAAGTGCCTTCTTCCCCCGGCTCCATAGGAATTGTTTCGTAAGCATGCCCTCCTTCACCCGAATCAAACAACATCAGACGAACTTCATCGGCGGTAGGTGCCCAAAGGATAAACTTAGTAGCCTCCGGTGAATACTCCATCTCCGTGAGACTGCCCGAACGCACCGGATACAGCTCGTAAGACGCATATTCTTTCTTGGCAGGAGTACAACTGACTACAGCCGTGGCCGCAGTCACTCCGATAAAGGCAAGATAGTTCATTTTCATGGTTTTTCTCTCTATTAAATTATTATCTGATTAATTGAGTAGCCCGCGGCTACTTCACCCTTTCCGGGTTTTTGGCTATAAAATCTTTCCAACCGCTATACCCTTTCTCCATCACAGGACGCCCCATCTGCAGGAAATGACAATAGGCAGCTGCCAGTCCGTCGGTAGCATCCATAAAGACAGGCATGTCTTCTTTGGCAAAATGCAGCATGCGTTGCAGCATGTCGGCCACTTGCTCTTTTGAAGCCTGCCCGTTACCGGTAATAGCCATTTTTATTTTAAGCGGAGCATATTCGGTAATAGGAATATCTCGACTCAGTGCGGCAGCCATTGCCACTCCTTGTGCACGTCCGAGTTTCAGCATAGACTGCACGTTTTTCCCGAAGAAAGGGGCTTCAATCGCCAGTTCATCCGGCAAGTAGCTTTCAATGATGCTCAGTACCCGTTCATGTATATGGCGCAGTTTAAGGTAATGATCGCCGAATTTACGCAGGTCGATAATCCCCATGGCAATCATCTCCGGCTTAGTCCCCCGGACACGCAGCACTCCGTATCCCATGATCGTTGTACCGGGATCGATGCCCAGAATAATCTTCTCTTTAACCGGCTGAATCACTCCAATACCTCCATCAATGTCGGAAATCCGACTACTTTATCCTTGAATATCTTTACCAACTCTTGGTTAAGCCGTGCACCTTGTTCCTGATGCCAGCGATGCAAAAGGCTGGAATTATCCACCTCCCATTGGAGTGAATAAGAAGTGCCCTCGTCACGATGGCTCAACACACGGCAGATACGTGGTGCACGGAGTGCTCCGTGTTTCTCTACTTCAGAGATATAACTTTCTTTGATCCAGATCAGGAAATTGTCATGAACCTCGTCATCCACCTGAAAAGTGGTATTGTATATCAGCATATTTTTTATCTTTTGATGATTATTTCCGCAAACATAGCAATTATTTCAGAATAATGCATTATATTTGCCGCATCAAAACAGATAAACGTTCGCAAACGTTATCATGAAAACAACGGGGGGTTAGCTCATCTGGCTAGAGCGTAACACTGGCAGTGTTAAGGTGATCGGTTCGAGTCCGATACTCTCCACACCCAATTAATAAAAATAGTAAATATTTCATCATTAAAATGGGGAAATCCGTGAGGACTTCCCCATTTTGTTTTTTATCCGGTTCTACATCAGTTTGCCACAGATCATGGACCAATGTTCCTCCCAGACTCGATAGCCTCTTCCCTAGAGCAACTACCCAATTAATGACCAAACCGGAAACGAAGTTTATGCCAAAAGCCATCTTCTTTCTTTTTTCCTTCCACCGATGCAACCTCAGAGTCTGTATGTGTCGTGGTCTCTGCTTCCACTTCTGTTACCACTTCTTGTATAGAGACCTTCACCTTTTTCTCAAAATTCCTTTTAATCCAAACTTCAAGTACTATTCCGGCATAATCCCAACTGCGTATAATTTTCAAATGATTTTCCAATAGCTGTATCTCCCACTCGATTTTTCTTACCTCTTCACGCAAACTAATGATCCGGTCATACAGCTTTGATTTGCAGCATTGCAATTTCCCCACTTCAGAACGTTGACTGCGCAGGTCTGTCGGCACCTCCGATGTCTCTACAAGCGCTTCTCCGGAGCTTGCGGCATCTTCGTCCTTTTCCGGCCCGGCTATTTTTATACGCTCCCGTCCGCCAAGTACCTCTTCCAGTGTTTTTAGACGATTAGACAATTCATCTTTCTCTTTCTCCAAGCATCTATTCTGCTTGGACAGACTCTCATTTCTGTTCCACAAATCGGTATTACGTCTGCGCGCAGCTTCTATCATTTGCCACTCTTCCATCTGTTGCTTCTTGAACCACTCAACGCTCTTCCGACTTCTGGAAAGTTCTGATTGAAGCCCATTGATGATTTCGTTTGTACTTGCGGGCAGATCACTCAACGTCTTCCTGAATTCCTTGATGTATTCGCATACAGAATCGAATCCCATTCTGGCGGCCACCTTTGAAAGAGGAGAGGCGGCAAAGGCACTATTAAACAGTTTTTGCTCTTCGGTACTCAAGCCACCCACCACCATAGACAATATCCGGCGCACGATGGGCGCAAAGTCATCAAAGAGGCGCATCTTAAGCGCGGCATCTTCGTCCTTCTCAAGTTCCGCCTCAATGCGCCGTTCAAACTTCCCACAAAGTTGTTCGTAATTAGTGGTCAGGCGCGCCAACCGCTTCTCGTTTCCGATCAATCTCTGTACACTCTCGTCGTCAATCAACACCACGCTGCCCACAGTCGAAGAGGTTATCTCACACTCCCGTATCCATCCGAGCACCCGCGATTCGCTGATCCCATACTTATCAGATATACTTTTTACTGACATCCAATCGGCCATATCCATACAATTTAAGGTCTGCAAGATTGTACATAAGATCCGAAGCATCCGTAATTCACCTTATGACGAAAAGAATAGCTATCGTGCCCAATCACTCCCCCGCATCGGCTAAAACAATCATTTTTCACAGAACAACCTATTATTTGTAAAAAAAGAAAGTTATTTTTATTTTATCTCTTATATATGTCAATATGGTAGCGGTTGGAAAACCATTGAAAGGCATGCACATTACCGACTCACTGCCCGAACTTATCTTGAAGTATCAACAAACCGAAAAAAGAAAGAAAAATATCTCTACCCTTCTGATTATTATACACCAATGAAAAACTGAAAAGCCACAAAAGTCATAAAGCAATTACCAAAGAAACATCTTTTTCCTTTATCATAGAGTTTCACTTCTTTGTTTCTCCTTTGTGTACCCCAAGTACTCTGTGATGAATTCAGCCGACTGACACATTTTATTTCTTTCTATCTCCTTTGATTGCAATATTATTGTTACTTTTGCAGCAATTTAAAGAAAAACCGAATAACAATAAATCGCAAGATATGATAGCTAAGATTAATCAACTTCTTGAAGAGGTAGCAGCCTTGAAGGCTGCCAATGCCGAAGAACTCGAAGCTCTCCGCATCAAATACCTTAGCAAGAAAGGAGCCATCAACGACTTGATGGCAGATTTCCGTAACGTGGCTGCCGAACAGAAAAAAGAAGTCGGCATGAGGCTCAACGAGCTGAAAACTAAAGCACAAGAGAAAATCAACGCACTGAAAGAACAGTTCGACAACCAAGACAACGGACAGGACGATCTGGACCTGACCCGTTCGGCTTACCCTGTGGAACTGGGCACACGTCACCCGCTCTCCATTGTACGCAATGAAATCATCGATATCTTTGCCCGTCTGGGATTCAACATCGCCGAGGGTCCGGAAATCGAAGATGACTGGCACGTGTTCTCAGCACTTAACTTTGCCGAAGATCATCCGGCACGCGACATGCAGGATACATTCTTCATCGAATCACACCCCGACGTGCTACTACGCACACACACTTCGTCGGTGCAGAGTCGCGTAATGGAAGTTTCACAACCACCTATCCGCATCATCTGCCCGGGACGCGTTTACCGTAACGAAGCCATCAGCTATCGTGCACACTGCTTCTTCCACCAGGTGGAGGCACTGTATGTGGACAAAGATGTTTCTTTCACCGACCTGAAACAGGTGTTGCTTCTCTTCGCCCAGGAGATGTTCGGTGCCGATACAAAAATCCGCCTGCGTCCATCCTACTTCCCGTTCACAGAACCCAGTGCTGAGATGGACATCAGCTGTAACATCTGCGGCGGAAAAGGTTGCCCTTTCTGCAAACATACCGGATGGGTGGAAATCCTGGGATGCGGCATGGTAGACCCCAATGTGCTTGATGCCAACGGAATTGACAGCAAAGTCTACAGTGGCTATGCCTTAGGTATGGGTATCGAACGTATCACAAACTTGAAATATCAGGTGAAGGACCTCCGGATGTTCTCCGAAAACGATACCCGTTTCCTAAAGGAATTCGAAGCGGCATATTGATTTACGATCAGGCGATTTACAATTTACAATTGAAATTACTTCCCGACATGAAGGAGGTAAGAAAGATGTGTAGAGAGTAAATCGTCTAATTCGCTTCAAACTTCGTGTTCTTCACAGGATGAAGTGGCTTCCAATCGCAAATCGTCCAACTGTTAATTATGAAACCATAATGAAAGATAGGCTTGTCACTCCCGGTTATGTCTTGATACTGGCAGCAAACTTCCTTTTGTACTTTGCCTTCTACTTGATTCTGCCTGTACTGCCTTTCTATCTGACTGAAGTTTTCCAAACCGGAAATGCGGCAGTAGGCGTTATTTTATCATGCTACACTGTGGCCTCGCTCTGTATTCGCCCCTTTTCAGGCTATCTACTGGACACACTGGCACGCAAACCGCTCTATCTGATCGCTTATTTCGTGTTCATAACCGTCTTCGCGGGATATATCCTGGCGGGAGTACTGTCATTATTCATTATGCTCCGTGTAGTGCACGGACTGGCCTTCGGTATGGTGACCGTAGCAGGAAACACCATTGTAATCGACATCACTCCTTCTTCACGACGAGGAGAAGCAGTAGGCTACTACGGACTGATGAACAACACCGCCATGAGTTTCGGACCGATGATCGGGCTTTTCATGCACGACACTTGTTCATTCGAAACCATCTTCCTCTGCTCACTTCTCTCCGGCACAGCCGGTTTTGTAGCTGCATGTCTGGTGAAGACTCCTGTCAAGCAACCGGTCAAGCGGGAGCCAATCTCACTTGACCGCTTCGTATTAATAAAAGGTATACCGGCCGGCGTTGCCCTGCTCTTGCTATCTATCCCCTATGGCATGACAAGCACTTACATAGCCATGTATGCCAAAGAAATAGGAATCACACTCAGCTCCGGTCTGTTCTTTACGTTCATGGCAATAGGCATGGCCGTCTCACGTATGTTCTCCGGACGGCAGGTGGACAAGGGACACATCACGCAGGTTATCACTCTGGGACTTTATCTGGTGTGCATTTGTTTCTTCACTCTTTCTGCCTGTGACAAACTGATGCAGATAAATCCCGAACTAACCGATGTGCTTTTCTTCATGGCAGCACTGCTGCTGGGAGTCGGGTTTGGCACCATGTTTCCAGCCTTCAACACGCTGTTTGTCAACTTGGCTCCGAACAGCCAACGCGGCACAGCCACTTCCACCTATCTCACCTCGTGGGATGTAGGCATCGGAATCGGTCTGGTTCTGGGCGGCTATATCGCCCAATTTACCTCGTTTGACATGGCCTATCTCTTCGGAGCCTGCCTGACAGTGATCTCCACCTTCTATTTTAACCTGAAAGTCGCACCTCATTATCATAAGAACAAATTAAGATGACAAAAAAAGAACGTTATGAAAAAGTAATCGCCTGGTTTCAGGAGAATGTACCCGTAGCCGAAACGGAACTGCATTACAACAACCCGTACGAACTGCTGATTGCCGTTATCCTCTCCGCACAATGTACTGACAAGCGGGTGAACATGATCACCCCGAAAATCTATCAAGACTTCCCCACCCCGGAAGCACTGGCCGCTACTACTCCGGAAGTGATATTCGAGTACATCCGCAGTGTCTCTTACCCTAACAATAAGTCAAAACACCTGGTAGGCATGGCACGAATGCTGGTGAGTGACTTTAACAGCAAAGTGCCCGGTACCCTTGAAGAACTGATCAAACTGCCCGGAGTGGGACGCAAAACAGCCAACGTCATCCAGTCTGTCGTATTCAACAAGGCGGCCATGGCTGTAGACACACATGTATTCCGAGTGAGCCACCGCATCGGACTCGTGGGTGATGCCTGCACGACTCCTTTCAGTGTAGAAAAAGAACTGACGAAAAACATCCCCAACGAATTGATTCCCATTGCTCACCACTGGCTTATTCTACACGGACGTTATGTCTGCCAGGCACGTACACCCAAATGTGAAACCTGTGGTTTGCAATTAATGTGTAAATATTACTGTGAGAAGTATAAAGTTAGCAAAGACACACCGAAGAGGAAGAATAAATAACGATTTCATAGCAAAAAAGAGAAATTAATACTAACTTTGCGGTCATCATAAAAGAAACTAACACTTTTAAAGTAAATAAATAAAGTATTATGCAGACAATTGACAATTTCAATTTTGCCGGTAAAAAGGCATTCGTTCGCGTGGACTTCAATGTACCCTTGGACGAAAACTTCAACATTACAGACGACACTCGTATCCGTGCTGCACTTCCTACGCTAAAGAAGATTCTGGCAGACGGTGGCAGCATCATCATCGGCTCTCACCTGGGCCGTCCGAAAGGCGTTGCCGACAAATTCTCTCTGAAACATATCGTTAAGCACGTGTCAGAACTGCTGGGCGTTGAAGTTCAGTTTGCTAACGACTGCATGGGCGAAGAAGCTGCCGTGAAAGCTGCCGCTTTACAACCGGGCGAAGTGCTGTTGCTCGAAAATCTCCGTTTCTACGCTGAGGAAGAAGGCAAACCGAGAGGACTGGCTGAAGACGCAACCGACGAAGAAAAAGCCGCTGCCAAGAAAGCCGTGAAAGAAAGCCAGAAAGAATTTACAAAGAAACTGGCTTCATACGCTGACTGCTACGTAAACGACGCATTCGGTACGGCTCACCGTGCACACGCTTCTACGGCATTGATCGCCAAATACTTCGATGTGAACAATAAGATGTTCGGTTACTTGATGGAGAAAGAAGTGAAGGCCGTTGACAAGATATTGAACGATATCAAACGTCCGTTTACAGCCATCATGGGTGGTTCTAAAGTGTCTTCTAAGATCGAAATCATCGAAAACCTGCTGAACAAGGTAGACAACCTGATCATCACAGGCGGTATGACATATACTTTCACCAAAGCTATGGGTGGACAGATCGGTCTGTCTATCTGCGAAGATGACAAACTGGATCTCGCCCGCGAACTGATGCAAAAGGCTAAAGACAAAGGTGTAAATCTGGTATTGGCTGTTGACGCTAAGATCGCCGACTCTTTCTCTAACGATGCCAACACTAAATTCTGTCCTGTGAATGAAATTCCTGACGGATGGGAAGGTCTTGACATCGGTCCTAAATCAGAAGAAATCTTTGCCGAAGTGATCAAGAATTCCAAGACTATCCTTTGGAACGGCCCGACAGGCGTATTCGAATTCGAAAACTTCACTCACGGTTCACGCTCGGTAGGCGAAGCTATCGTAGAAGCTACTAAGAACGGAGCTTTCTCACTCGTTGGCGGTGGCGACTCTGTAGCTTGTGTCAACAAGTTCGGCCTGGCAAACGGTGTATCTTATGTTTCTACCGGCGGTGGAGCATTGCTTGAAGCAATCGAAGGAAAAGTTCTTCCGGGTATTGCCGCTATTCAGGAATAAGACTAAAGTGAATCACTATAAAACAGAAAAGGCAGCCCCTCACGGAGTTGCCTTTTTTAAAAGGAAAAAGTCAAGAGTGAAACCCTTTTTCAGCATCATATTACTGCTTTTTTTATCAGCCTGTGCAGACAAAAAAGAGGGACATACGCTGTCATCCGAACTTCAGCCTCTGACTTTCGGACTAATGCCTTCTTTCGACGGACTGCCTCATCTGATTGCCGCCCGCTACGGTGTTTATGATTCGCTGGATATAAAAGTCAACTTCATCACTTATGCCTCGGCAACCGATCGTGACGCTGCTTTCTTATCGGGCAAACTGGATGGTATGCTCACCGACTATCCGTGTGCCGCCCTTTTACAGACCAAAGGAGTCCGTTTGCGTCTGGTTATGGAAAATGATGGCTGCCTTAGCCTGATAACAAGCAAAAAATATGATGTCAGGAATCCGGAAGACCTAAAAGGGAAAAACATTGCCATCTCTTGCAATACCCTGATAGAGTATGCCACCGACGAAGTAATGAAACAGGCCCGTCTTACTCCCGGTGAAGCGAACAAACCCGAAATCAACAACATTTTTTTGAGGCTGATGATGTTGGAAAACGGACAGATTACAGCATCTTTCTTGCCCGGTCCGGCAACGGCAATCGCAGTAAACGACGGACACACAGTATTGCTGAATACAATCCAAATGGGGATACATTCCGCCGGAACGGCTTTCACAGAAGAGGCCATCAAAGAAAAAAACGAAGAAATAAGGAGGTTTATCACCGGATACAATCTCGGCGTGAAATACCTGCAAACTTATCCCCGGGATAAATGGGGGGAGATATTAACACAAGAATTCGGACTGCCGGAAACAGTGGCTGCCCAGGTGGACTTGCCCGATTATCGACCTGCCATGTGTCCGTCTTCTCACGACATAAAAAAAGCTATTACCTGGCTGAAGAATAAAGGAGCAATCCCCGGTAACTATCAGGGTGAAAACTTAGTAGATACGACCTTCATTCCCGGCCAATTCAAACCATAATAAATACAACAAAGTAAAGATGAAAAACACATTCCTATTAACACTTGTGCTGCTACTGGCAAGCGGCAACCTGAATGCACAGGAAAAAAAAGAGGGTATGACGGTAAACAAAGTCGTCAATACGCTAAAAGAACGGATCACCCTTGCCGGATATGCGCAGCTGGGATATACTTATGACGATGCAGCGAAGAAAACCAATACATTCGACATCAAACGAATCATTTTCATGGCTCACGGACGAATCACCGACCGTTGGACCTGCGATTTCATGTACGACTTTTACAATGGAGGTATGCTGCTCGAGGTTTATACCGATTATCAGATTCTACCCGGACTGAAAGCCCGCATCGGAGAATTTAAAGTCCCTTATACGATCGAGAACGAATTATCACCCACGACAGTGGAACTGATTAACTGCTACTCACAGTCTGTGTGTTATCTGGCAGGGGTAAGCGGCAGTGACGTAGCTTGTGGCATGACATCGGGACGCGACATCGGTGCGATGATCCACGGAGGATTACTGAACGACCTGCTATATTACAAACTGGCGGTGATGAACGGACAAGGACTCAATATCAAAGATAAAAACAATCAAAAAGATATCATCGGCAATCTGATGGTAAATCCACTGAAATGGCTGTCGGTAGGCGGTTCGTTTATAAAAGGAACAGGACATGCCGTCGCCGATTCGGAAATAACCGGTATCCCGGCAGGGGAAAACTACACCAAAAATCGCTGGAGTATAGGAGGTATCATCACGGCAAGCCCGTTCAGCCTCCGTTCCGAATATCTGGCGGGAAAGGACGGAACTGTGAAAAGTGACGGTTTTTATGCCACCGGAAGTTGCCGGCTCCTACGCAACTTCGACCTCGTAGCTTCATATGACTATTTCAACGCAGATAAAGCCATCGGCCGAAAACAGACGAATTACATAGCCGGACTGCAATATTGGTTCTATCCCAAATGCAGACTGCAAGCACAATATACTTTTTGCGACCGGAATAAGGGAAAAGACAGTAACCTGTTTCAGGCGCAGGTACAGGTAAGATTCTAAAACGATAATCAATGGAACATAAAATCAGCGAACCCAATGCCCGTGTAGACGTGGCCGATGTACTGAGAGGACTGGCTGTGATGGGGATCATCATCCTGCATAGTATCGAACATTTTAATTTCTACTCCTTTCCGGATGCCATCCCCGGCGAATGGATGAAGTTTACTGACAGAGCTATCTGGAACGGGCTCTTTTTTGTCTTCAGCAACAAAGCTTATGCTGTATTTGCCCTGCTGTTCGGCTTCAGTTTCTATATTCAGGATAACAACCAACAACGCCGTGGTAAAGATTTTCGCCTCCGGTTCATCTGGCGGATGGTGCTACTGTTCATCATCGGACAGTTCAACGCTGCTTTTTTTACAGGTGAAATACTGACGATGTATGCCATGCTCGGTCTGATACTCCCTCTGTTCTGTCGCCTCGGTAGCCGCAGTGTAGCCATCTTCGCCACCCTGCTTATCCTGCAACCGATAGATTGGTTCAAAGTGATCTATGCTCTCTGCAACCCGGATTATGTACCCGGTCCCAGCCTGGCTTCCCACTACTTCGGGATTGCTTTCGACGTGCAGAAAAACGGTACCTTCCTTGAAACGATCCGCATGAACCTCTGGGAAGGGCAACTTGCCAACCTGACTTGGGCATTGGAGCACGGACGCATTCTGCAAACGCCTGCCCTCTTCCTCTTCGGTATGCTGGTGGGACGTAAGGGACTATTCCTTTATAGCGAACAGAACGAACAACGCTGGCTCAAAGCATTAGGTATGTCACTCTTATGTTTCTTTCCATTATATGGTCTGAATAACATGCTGCCGGGATTCATCACGCGCGATGCCCTCCTGATTCCCTTGCAACTGATCATAAGCTCTTTGAGCAACCTCAGCTTCATGGTATTGCTGGTCAGCGGACTGCTTATCACTTTCTACCGTGTCAAAGACCGCAGATTCCTGATGCGTTTCACCTCGTATGGCAAGATGAGTCTGACAAACTACATCGGACAATCCGTCATTGGCTCACTTCTTTTCTACCACTGGGGGTTTGAATTGGGACGTTTCTTAGGAATTACTTACAGTTTCTTTTTTGGCATTCTTTTTGTACTTCTTCAAATGGCCTTCTGTTCCTGGTGGCTCGGTCACTTTAAACATGGTCCCTTCGAAGGCCTATGGAAACGCCTCACTTGGATTGGAAACAATAAACGAAAGTAAATTATGAACGAACAACTTATCAACGAACAATATCAATACATCCTCCGCCTGATCGGACAAAAACGACTGAAGGAGGCGCTGACTCAACTGGAATCATTCCTCTGGAAGTGTCCGGAATGGTCGCTCCGTACCCGCCTGGAGCAGATACAGACTTCGTACAACTATATGCTGCAATACATGCGCCAGGGGGTAGAAGACCCGGAGCGTAAGAAATTATATCAAAGATTGCTGGCCGATACTCTTGAAATCACCGATCAGGCACGTATTACACTACTCGACAGCGTATCAAGCCATTATTATCATCAATATCGTACGCGACGTACTGAGGAACTTTCTCCCCTTACCCTGGAGATGCTGATACACACGCTTGAATCGTTCAATGATGACCTGGCCGTAAGCGGATTCATTTCGGATCAAAACATGGATGAAGTTTTGAAACGTCACGAAGATAATCTGCGGATTCTGTTCTTGCAAACCTGGACCAATAGCAACTGGAGTACGGAAGAAAGTACAACTGCACAATCCATGCTTCAGTCCGAGTTACTTCCGGTGAACGATCTTTGCCTTTTTACAAGTGCCGTTACCCTTAGTCTGATGGAATGTTTCGATCTCCGAAAACTTCTGTGGCTGATAGATGCTTACCGTCACCCCAATGTACAGATCAGCCAGCGGGCTCTGGTAGGAATCGCTTTTATTCTCCATGCCTATTCACCACGTATCGATTTCTATCCGGAAATCAATTTACGTATCACGGCACTGATGGAAGAAACCGCGTTCGAAAAAGAACTGCTACGCGTACATATCCAAATACTTCTCAGTCAGGAAACGGAGAAAATCGACAAAAAAATGCGTGAGGAAATCATTCCCGAAATGCTGAAAAGCATGTCTCCCATGCGCAACATGAAGTTTGGTTTCGAAGAGTCCGATGAAGAGAAAGATGACACCAATCCCGACTGGGCCGATGCTATAGAGAAATCCGGACTGGGTGACAAGTTGCGTGAAATGAACGAATTGCAACTGGAAGGTGCCGATGTATATATGAGCACATTTGCACAACTCAAAAGCTATCCGTTCTTCAGGGAAATCTCCAATTGGTTCTATCCTTTCGACAGGCAACAATCGGCTGTCATTAAAGAGTTTCGTAACCGGGAAACAGAAGGAGGAAGTCTGTTGGAAATCATCCTGCAGTCTGGTTTCTTCTGTAACAGTGACAAGTATTCGCTGTTCTTCACCATGCAGCAATTGCCGCAATCACAGCGTGACATGATGTTGAGCCAGCTCACGGAACAACAAATGGAAGAATTGGCAGATCAGTCGAAAGCCGAAACACTGAAGAAATTTTCCGAACGCCCCGATACGGTAAGTAACCAATATCTGCACGACTTATACCGCTTCTTCAAATTGAATATGCGAAGACAGGAATTTCGCGACTTGTTCAAAGAGACCATCTGCCTGTACAGCAATCCGGCATTGGAAGACATGTTGTTCAACCCGGATGCCCTGCTGGCTTTAGCCAACTTTCACTTCAGAAAAGAGCACTGGGAAAAAGCAGCCGAAGCCTATGACAAAGTCGCCTACATGGTCCCACGAGAGAATGAAGCTGAAGTTTACCAAAAGCAGGGCTACTCTCTGCAAAAACTAAAACGATATGCACAAGCCATCGAAGCCTATCGGAAAGCAGATACCCTCAAACCGAACAACTTATGGACTAATCGCCATTTAGCCATTTGTTATCGTCTCGACCGACAATTCCACAAAGCTTTGGAATATTACCGAAAAGTGGAAGAAGTATTGCCGGAAGACACAAAAGTAATTTTCTATATTGGCAACTGCCTGGCAGAGACATGGAACTACGAAGAAGCACTGAACTACTTCTTCAAACTCGATTTCCTGGAAAGTGATTGCATCAAAGCATGGCGTGCCATCGGTTGGTGTTCGTTCATGACAGGAAAACGTGAACAAGCCATGAAGTACTATGATAAAGTGATTGCCCAAAAGCCGATGCCGGTAGACTACCTGAATGCCGGTCATGTGGCATGGTCATTGGGAGATATAGAGAAAGCCGTGCCTTTCTACTCCAAAGCCGCAGAACTCTATGGCAGTAAAGAGCAGTTCCTTGAGATGTTCCGCAAAGACGAGGATATCATCATAGGAAAAGGTATTACCCCCGATGATATTCCATTGGTTCTTGATCTGATTTAAAACAAACAAGAAAGAAAAAACGAACAGGGTGTCCGATTGTGGACACCCTGTTTTTTTTATAACCTATTAATAATGAAGCTTCTAAATTCTGGCATACCTATTGATTCTTACTCTACAGAAAATAATCTGAAAAAAGATTGTATACCCGTGCAACTTAAATTCAAGTAGCAACGTCTAATAAACAAAGAAAGATATAAACTAATTAAACAATAAAGGATATGAAAACAATTACATTTTTCAAAAGAGTATTAGCCTCTGCAGCATTAGTTTCGGTATGTGGATTTGCTTGTGCAACAAACAACGGTAAACAGTTTGTCCATAACGATACGATGGAGAAGGGAAGACTCGTCTGCCGTGAAATATATTCTATGGATAATCCCGTTTCAGGCATACTCAGTCCGGTAAAAATGCATAAATACAGCTACGATACCGACCATCAGAAAACGGTGAAATCCACCTATACATGGAATGTATTTAAAAACGCATGGGAAAAAGAATCTTTGACGGTTGTCTCCCGATATGAAACAGAAACTTCGGTAGAGTATTCTGTATGGAATAAAGAAAAAGAATCATTTAGCCCATCAGAAAAATATATATACATAACCAACAGTAATAACCAACTGATAGCCCAATACGCATACAAAATGAACTCCCGCACCAACCAATGGATATTGGAGAAAGACGCCTTAGTACCCATTTACGAGAACATTTATGCAACAACCCGTTAATGAAGATTCCGGATTTCACAGATACGGAAAAATCAGGTAACATAATCAAAGAAACCGGGACATCAAAGAGAAAGAATTTAAAATCCGGAAGTTGATAAAAAAGTAGTTATCCCCATCTCCTCTTTGCCAAGACTCTCTTGGGAGTTCAAAACATCGAATCAAGACAAAGCATTTATAACCAAACAGATAAATACACTTGGTATCTGAATATAGAAAGTTAGTTTTAACACTGTATTAAAGTTTGTTCTTCAAACACAGACAACAAGTCTTTTGCATGCAAAAGACTTGTTGTTTATATTCGGGAAAGCAAAAACGGAAATTATACATTAACAATGTTAACGATCCACAGGTTGACTTACTTTTACCCAGTCTATCTCCATCTTCGCAGGCAGTTCACTATCCGTTATGGTACCAGGCCAAGTACCTGCACCGCCCAAAGCATAATTTAAAATCAAATAAAAAGAAGTATCAAACGGCCATTGCTTTTTGACGCTCTCATCGGCCAAATGCAAGTTAGGATAAACTAACGTGGTAGCTCCATTCACTTTAAAAGTAAGAGACTCGGGAGTCCATTCGATACCAAATACATTGAATTGCCCTTTATTGTAAGGAACTGTTTTTGTTGGAACAGGCTTAGTGAATCCCAAGTCATTTTTGTAGTGGCTGTGAATTGTTTGATATACAATGCCGTCATGATTCAACTGCTCCATAATATCTATTTCACCACAAGCAGGCCATCCACTGTAAACGGGTTTGGCAGGCATCATCCAGATGGCAGGCCATCCACCCTTTGCCGTCTTGGTGAAACGGGCACATATCTCTATTTTACCATATTGAAATTCTGCTTTACCTAATGACTGCACCCCTCCCGTCTTATATACTCCATTCACTTTCTCGGCAATCAGTACTAACTTCCCATCGTGTACATAAGCCTGATCATAACTTTCGGATAAATATTTGCTCCAGGCAGGACTGCCTTTTTTGCACAAACCCCATTTTGTTTTGTCGGGAATACTATCTGTCTGGTTGAAGTCATCTTGAAAAACTATCTTTTCCGAAACAGCATCTGACCTTGTCAGAGGTGTAACCATCGAATCATCAGAAGATGAACAAGCATAGAAAGAAAGTACCGACATGACAGCACCGCATGATAAGACAAGAGATCTTTTCATAATACTAAGGTTTTAGAGTTAAACATAAAATTACTGATAAATAACAAACTGTATATTTATTTAGTTCATCAACTCTCTGTGATTTTTTATACGATTCAATAGAGACAATCTAATCTAACTTACCAGAATCTATAAAAGGTATCAATAAAGAGAGCGTCGTTTATGTTATTCAAAACTATAAGAAACATTACACCAAGCTATTTCATCATTCTCAGATGTCATCTGATTAAGGTCTTCAAATACAGGATAATAATAAAAAAAATCAGAATAGTTGGCTATAAATCCGCCATCATGTCCCCTCCCAAAAGAAGTGAAATGCCCGGTCGAACTGTAAGTCCAGAAATGAATTGAGTAGGTCAGCTGTAATTGATCACTATTGACATTATGATTTACCTTACCATAAAATTCCCAACGATTTTCGGCATGGGAACGCATGAAAAGAGAATCATTCCGCATCTGAAAATACTTTTCGTATGAAAGTGAAGTACCATCTTCAAAGTCGGAAGAGAATCTCAACTTATCAACAGATATAAACTCAATCTTATCATTTGGAAAACCCTTAATAAATCCATCCGAACTATTGAAACGGCTTTCCCAATAACTGTCCATCTCCGGAAAGATTTCTACACCTCCTTTACTACTGCCTTGATAGCATCTGAAACCTTCAAGTCGGTATTGTCCGCTATAAGCCACAGACCGGGACGCAACAACCACCGGAATAATATGCTCTTCTCCCCGATAAGATACACAGATATGAGTTTTTCCAACCCCAGCCACACGAACTTCAATGCATCTTTTTCCTAAGTAATCCGGATTATACGTAGCGCCGACCACCGCAGTATCTTCCGAATGGACTTTTATCTGATCTCCGGATGCAGCTTTCAGAAAAATCATAGCCGGTGTTTGCAAAATATCCATCAAGAGTCCCTCTTCTCCCAGGAGACGCTCTTCAGAGCCATTACCGGTATAAAAACGAATTTCATTTTCATCATCTTTCTCACAACCGCCAAGCACTATCACAACTACCATAGCAAAGAGAACATAGTACAGACTTTTAAGTAAGGGTAAGGGTAAGGTTACAGGTTTCATATTATTTTCAGTTTTAGTAAAATCCCTATTCGGATAAAATGCAAATATAACGAATTAAAGAAGGAAAGCAAGGTTAAGAATACGTTATCACACAATTAACGTTCTTTAATTCATTGCCCGTAGGGAGATCAGTTCATTTCCCTGTCTTTTTAATAAATGATCTCAAGAAGATAGAAGGAATTCCTAAACCCAAAACATGAATAAAAACTAATGGATATGACAACATCTCCCCGGAAGGATATTACCAATGATATTCTTTCCGCCATGCAACGTTATCCCGAAAACGAAGCATTTATCATTGACGATAAACATTATACTTATGCCCAACTTGGCAAAATAACAGCCTCCGTCGCCCATTCGCTATCAGAGATAGAAGATGAAAGAATCGGGATCATTGCGGAAAACCGGATTGAAACCTACGCAGCCATTCTGGCGGTACTGGCCAGTGGAAAAACATATGTCATTCTGCATCCTGCTTACCCGGAAGAACGTAATCTCAAAATAGCCGGACTGGCCGGATTGCATACTTTGCTCTGCACAAGCCATGTCAAACGCCCGGCATTCGGAACCGACCTCTTCAGAGTAATCAACACAGACAAGCTGTCGGGAAAAGCACCGTCGGAATTGTCAAGGCTGCAATTCTACCCGCCGGAAGAAGAAAAAAACGCTTATATCATTTTTACATCGGGAAGCACAGGCGAACCCAAAGGAGTCCCCATCACACGTGCCAATCTGAACACTTTTTATCAGGCATACGATTCCCTTAACTGGAACCTGGATGAACACGACCGCATGTTACAAATGTTTGAGCTGACATTTGACGTATCCGTCGTATCATTACTTTATCCCCTGACTTTAGGAGCTTCCGTTTATACAGTGGCCCATCAGGATGTAAAGCATTTCAAGGTGTTCGAACTTCTGGAGAAGTACGAGCTGACCTTCGCCACGGTCACCCCCTCTCTATTACAACTTCTTTCACCCTATTTCGATGAAATCAGCCTGCCTGCTCTGAAATATCTGGGAGTATCGGCAGAGGCTTCGCAAACCGAACTGTTGGAACGATTCAGAAAATCGGCACCCAACGCAGAGTTCGTCAACCTGTACGGCCCGACAGAGGCTACGATTTACTGTACCTGTTACCGTATTCCGGCTTCCAGCACATGCAAGCATTACAACGGAATGGTGGCTATCGGAAAACCATTTCCCGGTATCCGCGTCATCATTGTTGACGAAGAAGGAAATGGTCTGCCTCAGGGAGAGACGGGAGAACTTTGGGTATCCGGTCGGCAAGTAATGAAAGGCTATCTGGATGATCCGGAAAAATCGGCATCGGCTCTAATACACCGTCCTGACGGACAAATTTATTACCGGACCGGAGACCTGTGTATTTTAGACAACGATGGGGATATCATTTATTGCGGCCGTAAGGACTATCAAGTGAAAATACAGGGCTTCAGAATAGAACTAAGCGAAATAGAATACACTGCCCAGTCGTTTTTCAAGACTCCTTGCAACGTGGCTGCCCTTCCGTTAATCTGTGACGGAATTTGCAACGAACTGCATCTGGCAGTCGAAACGACCGAATGTGACCAAAACACATTGATAGAATATCTGAAAGAAAAGCTGCCACAATACATGTTACCGAAACAAATTCATTGTATCCCTCAGTTTCCGGTAACCAATAGCAATAAAACAGATCGAAAAAAAATTGTTGAACTGATAAGAGAGAAGGAACTCTAAAAACAATATAAATATGAACCGAGAAGAAGTATTAAAACAACTACAAAGCATTTTCCGTGATATTTTAAAGAAGGACAACGTCTGTATCAGCGAATCATCCACCTCTCAAGACGTAGATGGCTGGGACTCACTGACCCATATGCAAATTATAGCCCAAATCGAGAAACGTTTCGGAGTACGTTTCAACTTTCGGGAAGTAATTAAATTCAAGAATGTCGGCGACCTATGCAGTGCCTTATTAACCAAAATGGAATAAATCATGCAGTTTCTCTCCTTTAGTTTCCTGGCTCTGATTACTCTCTGTTTCTTTCTCTACTATGCAGTCAAAGGACGTGCCCGCAACTTCATACTACTGGCAGCCAGTTGCATCTTCATCGGATGGTATTATCTGCCATTCCTGTTGACGGCAGTAGTGGTGGCACTGTTCACCTTCTTCTGGGCACAATGGATGGAAAACAGGGCAAAATCCGGGAAAAAGACCAAAGTAATCTATATCGCAGGAATCATCGGTCTGATAGGCGGATGGCTCCTACTCCATGGCACAGTGATAGATAACATCATCTTTCCACTTGGAATGTCATTCTACACATTCCAGGCCATCGGTTATCTGACAGATGTGTACTGGCAGGAGCAACGTGCCGAAAAAAACTGGATAGATTTCCTGATCTATATGCTTTTCTTCATGAAATTCCTCTCCGGCCCCATCGAACGGGGTGGAGACTTGTTGCCACAACTGAAAGATCCTCGCCCGTTCATCTACTCGAACGCAGTGACCGGACTGAAATATATTTTGCTGGGACTGATAAAGAAACTGCTTATAGCCAATCAGATAGCCCCGCAGACGGATATCATGTTTCATTCGATCCATGACCTTTCGGGTGTCCAACTACTGATGACCTGCCTGCTCTATCCTATCGAACTGTATGCCGATTTCTCCGGCTATACGGACATTGCCATCGGAGGAGCCTACCTGTTCGGCATCAAGCTATCGCCAAACTTCAACCGTCCGTTTGCCGCACGTTCCACCGCCGATTTCTGGCGCCGTTGGCACATGTCACTCTCTTTTTGGGTACGCGATTATCTCTATGTGCCGTTAACCGCCGGTACCCGTAACTGGGGACAGTGGGGAGTCTACTTCAGCCTTATCATCACCTTTCTGGCATTGGGATTATGGCATGGTTCCGGATTAACCTTCGCCATATACGGACTGATTCAGGGCATATTGATCTGCTGGGAAATGAAAACCTCTGCTTTTCGCAATAAGTTGCCCCAATATATCGGAAAATATGCATCCGACAGCCTGTTGATAATCCGTACCTATCTGTTGTTTGCGCTGTCACTTATTTTCTTCCGTGTACAATCATTGAGCGATGCCTGGTATTTTTTACGGAACATCTCGTTCGAAGTACATTCTTCCTGGAAGGAAATGAACATCGGCATACGCGACCACAATTGCATTGTAGCAGGTTCGGCCCTGTTACTGGTATTGATCTATGAATATTATGCATCTAAATATAACCTGATGGAAACACTCGAACGCCAGCCCGCATGGCTACGGTGGAGTGTTTACTATCTGCTGGTATTCGCCCTGCTGATGTTAGGTAAGTTCGATACGGAAACTTTTATCTATTTACAATTTTAACCGAAACCAATTACACCCATGCTACATTCACCGAAAATCTCTCCCAAAACACGTTTCTGCCTGAAACTCCTGTTATTGGCATTACCGCTTTTCCCGATAGTGGCCATCTATTTCATTTTCGACCCTTATATGGTGCTGCACTCCTACAAACGATTCGATAACTCTCCCGTGCTGCTCAACGAAGCGCATGTGGGATGGCAGAATTATCTTCAGAATCGTGATTCGATAGCCTATAACTCGTTTATACTCGGCAACTCCTGTACCATGGCATTCCTGACAGGAGAATGGGAGAAGTATCTGGATAAGGACGATCATGCCGTGCGCTTTTATGACAACTGGGAAAGCCTGGGCGGTGTGCGCCAGAAGCTTCAAGCACTCGATTCCGTAGGTGCCCCTCTGAAAAATGTATTAGTCGTTTTGGATAAAAAAGCACTGGATAGAAGTAAGCCCCTGTCGGGCAACGACCATCTGTTTTCGGCTGAGGCAGCCGGTATCAGCCAGTTGGGATTCCATCTGAGATTTTTGCAGGAATTCCTCTATCCTGACAAAACAATTCCTTACATAGGCTACCTGATCGGACATAAGTATGCTCCTTATATGAAAGGGGTCATAAATCCGGGAGATCCCATTCGGGAACCTTACACGAACAACTTTATCAATCCCAGAGAAAAAGAGATCGGACAGGATGGCGAATTGTACTGGACCCATCATGAAAAAGAATTCAAAAAACGAACGGATGCAGGCAAAGAAGAACTGCCGGCTGTGTCTGTCAGCCAGATTCAAGTACTTCGTGCCATTAAAAAAATTTGTGATAAGCATCATACAAACCTGAAATTCATCATCGGCCCGGATTATTTTCAGAAAAAAACGAACCGGGAAGACATCAAAAGAATGAAGGAGATACTGGGTGCTTCTGCCGTATGGGATTTCACGGGAACTAATGAATATACAGCCGATATACATCATTACTATGATCCCGGTCATTATCGTCCTCTGCTGGGGGCACGCCTGCTGAAAGTTATTTATCAAGATTCGGCACCTGCCGGCAATGAAAACAACCCCAAAACGTCTTTTACACAAAACAGATAAATATATCAGAGAAAATAATTATATAACATCAAAAACTTAATTTATGAAAAAGATTTTATTATTAGTATCCATCTGCATTTCATGTTCATCTTGCTGTACACTATTCAGCAGTTCCAAACAAGACATCACTTTTACGGGAATGAATGGAACTAAAATCTACGAAGCATCGACCAAACAGAAAATAGCGGAAATCAAAGAAGACAACAGTGTTACCGTCCAGATCAAAAAGAAAAGAGAAGACAAACAGCTATTGGCCAAAAAGGAAGGATACCAAACCACTCCCTTTGTCCTGGAATCTACTTTCAACAATGCCTGCCTGTGGAATATTTTATTCTGGCCGGGCTTCTTAGTCGACCTGGGCACGCAAAAGATGAACAAATGGGACAACACGATTATCAACATCGAAATGGAGAAAGAGAATATAGAAAACAAATAATCAACTCTCAGGATAGTGACCGTTACACAACTCAAGTTACCATCCTGATCCCTCCAAGGCAATAAACACGTATGGCATTCTCCTCCTTCCGATGAACGAGGAAAATGCCATACGAAATCAAGCGATATGAAGTTAGCGTCAGAAACAGCCTCCTACAGTTGTTTCAACTCCCGGTATAGCCTCTGGATAGGAAGCCCCATTACATTGAAGTAACTGCCGGAAATGGATTCAACCCCGACAAAACCGATCCACTCCTGCACGCCATACGAACCGGCTTTGTCCATTGGCTGATAGTGATCGACATAATAAATAATTTCGTCTTCATCAAGTGTTGCGAAACGGACATCTGTCACAGCAGCGAAACTCTTTTGCCACTCACAGGTGGTGAGGCATACCCCGGTGATCACCTGATGGGACTTACCGGAAAGATTTCGCAACATCTCTATGGCATCTTCACGTCCGGAAGGTTTCCCAAGTGCCTTACCTTCGTGCCAGACTATGGTATCGGCAGTTATCAAAAGTTCCTCCGGGTGCATCGCAGACTGATAAGCGGCCGCTTTCTCACGGGCTATGAACAGCGGAATCTCTTCGCCTTGCAGAGAGTCGGGATAAGACTCATCGACATCAAGCAATGTTTTTACCACATAATCTACCCCCAAGCCGGTCATCAACTCTTTCCGCCGTGGAGAATTAGATGCCAATACGATTTTATAACGATTCAAGTTAGCAAGCATACTAATAAATTAAAGAGTTATATACTAAAAATCACCACCCGAAAGCATCATCCGACAACCATTTGCCTTGCGCTTTAAGTACTTGCTCCACCACATCACGTCCGCAACCGTATCCGCCGTCGGCATATGAAATGTAGCGGGCAACGGCTTTCACCTCGGGAGCGGCATCTTTGGGACAACAGGGCAATCCGCACTCACGCATCACTTCCATATCGGGAACGTCATCGCCCATATAGAGTATCTCCTCGTCCGCGAGTCCGTGCTTGTCACGGAAATCACGATAATCGTGTATCTTTATGGCAGAGCCTAAATAGAGATCGGATACCCCCAATCCGGCAAAGCGCTTCCGCACCGCATCGGTCCGTCCACCTGTGATAATGGCAATATGAAGACCTTTTTTCACAGCCAGCTGGATCGCATAGCCGTCTTTTATATTTACCGTACGCATCGGTTCACCCGACGGATGGAGTGGAATCACATCTGCACTCAACACTCCGTCTACATCAAAAGCAAGTGCTTTAATCCGGGTGAGGTCGTAATTGATAGTACTCATTCTTATTTATATTTGGGGTTAATGTCTTTCGTGGATACTTCGGCTAAGTAATTCATATAATTGTTGCATCCCGGGATCATCGGCAAGCATCCGCAAATGATTGCCGATGACGTTCTCGTCATAACGGATCGCAGGTCCCGTCTGTGCTGCTTTAGGTTCCAATTCGTGCACTTTACGGGCCGTTTCATCAATTAGCGGCAACATCACGTCGAACGGCAAGTTATATTTCTTAAGCAGTTCGGCGGCAAGGGCATACATGTGATTAGTGAAATTGCATGTGAACACAGCAGCCAGATGAAGGCTCTTGCGTTGTTCCGAATCGGCATCATATACACGGTTCGACAAGGTAGACGCAATAGCTTTCAGAAATGCGGCATCTTCGGTCGACGAAGCTTCTATAAAGAAAGGAATCTCCTTAAAATCGACTTCCCGTTGCTTACTGAAAGTCTGCATGGGATAGAACACCCCATAATGTGACGCATGTCCTTCCCAAATACTCATCGGAATGCTGCCTGCCGTATGCACCATCAATGCCTCTTTCCGTTTACCGGCTACGATAGCGGGAAGAAGTTCGGCAAAGGCGGAATCTTTGAGCGAAATGATATACAACTTTGCATATGGATTCACCTCTTCAAGGCTCGTCGTATACTCAGCTTCTACTTTCTGCGCCAGCTCACGGGCCGACTCTTCCGTACGGCTATATACCTGTACGATACGGAATCCTTTCCGATAAAGAACCTTTGCCAGATTTGTGGCAAGATTCCCGGCACCGATAAACACAATCGGTGTATCTTCTATACTTCTTTTCATCGTGTTGAAATCAAATACAATATACCTCCGATTATCAATAAAGCCAAGGGCAGCAGGTAACCGGACATCGAACCAAGCAGTGAGACAATCAAGCCGATATTCAGCACCAGCCACAATCCGAGCAGCACCAGGCCGACGGATTTGTCCCGTTTGATAAACAGGAAAATAACCGCAGTGTAGAGCAAAAGATTATCTTTATTCATCACCCAGGGTATACCCAATGCAGAAAAGTGTATCAGTTTGTCTATCAGATAGAGTATCCCTATCACAATAAGGGTGACTGCCGTGGCTTTATATGTATCTTTATTGTTTGCTTTTACCGCACTCACCGCTACTTGCCTCCAAACTTATTAATATGGATTTTCTCCCATTGCAGATTATCTTCATTGAAGGGCTTGCGCTCCATGCCTTTGTACCCGATCGCAATAATGGACAACACCTGTAATTGCAAAGGAATGTCGAGCACACCACGCACAAACTCATCGGAAGGCATTCCGGCAGCAGTATAACGCTCGCGTACCTGCACCCAGCAACTGCCCAATCCCAAGTCTTCGGCCTGAAGCTGAATCATGATGGAAGCAATGGAAGCATCTTCAATCCAAACATCGCTTGCCAAAGGATCGGCAGTAACCACAATTGCCAGCGCGGCATCGGCAATGAAAGCAGAAGCCTGCTCTTTACAGTGCGAGAGTTCGCCAAGCAGCTTTTTATCATCGACCGCGATAAACTGCCAACTATTGCTACGTTTAGAAGTGGGAGCCATCAGAGCCGCTTTCAGCAAAGCGACTACCTCCTCCTGAGAAAGTTCTTCTCCTGTAAATTTCCGCATACTGCGGCGTTTCTTTATCAGTTCACTGAAATTTTCCATATACTATAAATGCATTGTTTTTAATAAACGAACATTTACCACAGACTTATACAGAATCATAATAAAAAGCCCGATCTGTATGAATCTGCATAACCGGTAATGATTTCCCTGCAAAGATAGGCAATTTATTCCACTCTCGTCAATTCACCGGTCAGTGAATCGATGATAAAGCCATGCACCCGGACGTCTTTCGGGATCAGCGGATGGTTCTCGATAGAACGGACCGTCCCCCTGACAGACTCAACCGGATCGTCGAAACCTCCCAGCCACGAACTGAAATCGACACCGCAGTAGCGTATCATGTCGATCGTTTCAGATTTGATTCCCCGCTCTTTCATGTGGGCAATCATTTCATCACTGTTCATGTGGCAAGCACCGCAATCCGAATGGGCAATGACCATAATTTCTTCCACCCCCAGTTCGATGATGGCTACCAGCAAGCTACGGATGACACTGCCGAAAGGATGGGAAATGACGGCACCGGCATTCTTTATAATCTTCACGTCTCCGTTGTGGATTCCCAAAGCAGCAGGCAGCAACTCAGTCAGACGGGTATCCATGCATGAAAGGATGGCGATCTTCTTATCGGGGTACTTGTTAGTAATATACTTTTCGTATCCCTTGTTCTCAACGAACTTTTTGTTGAATTCAAGAATTTCTTCTAACATAATCGAAACGGATTTTATTGTAGTATATCTACAAAGATAATCACAAAATAACAGGTCAACAAAATAAGCCCCGCAAATGTTGTAAAGAGAAATAAAAAATGTAAATTTGTCCCGATATGCCATTAAAACTGACTACATATTACCGAGGGAGTGAAATTCCGGATTTTCCCGGAACCAATACATTTCATTCAAAGGAGTTATTTCAGATTTATGAAGAAACTCCGGGCTACACTCCGCTCCTGATCATGGCTTCGGAAGATGGAAAACCAATTGCCCGGCTACTTGCCGCCATCCGCAAAAGCATACGCATGTTTCCTCCTTCCCTTATCAAGCGATGTGAAGTTTATGGCACCGGCGAATATCTGACAGCAGAAGCCGATAAGGAAAAAATATTCGGTGAAATGCTGGAGCATCTCACCACAGAAGTATTGCGGAGTTCGTTCCTGATAGAATTTCGCAATCTTGAAAATGCCATGTTCGGTTACAAATACTTCCGGTCGAACAAATACTTCCCTGTCAACTGGCTGCGGGTACGCAATTCACTACACGGCACCGAAAGTGCGGAACAGCGTTTCAGCCCTTCCCGTATCCGCCAAATCAAGAAAGGCCTGAAAAATGGCGCATCGGTAGACGAAGCACACACGATAGAAGAAATCCGCGAATTCTCGAACATGCTGCGACATCTCTACTCGTCCCGCATCCGTAAGCACTTTCCCAATATCATCTTTTTCCAGCACATGGACACACGGCTGATCCACAGCAAGCAAGGTAAAATTTTCATTGTCCGCTACAAAGGAAAAATCATCGGAGGATCTGCCTGTATCTATTCAGGCAACGATGCCTACCTGTGGTTCTCGGGAGGTATGCGGAAAACCTATGCTCTGCAATACCCGGGTATACTGGCTGTATGGAAAGCTTTACAAGACGCACATCAAAACGGGTTCCGTCACATGGAATTCATGGATGCCGGACTCCCCTTCAAGAAACACGGTTACCGCGACTTCGTACTCCGCTTCGGCGGCAAACAAAGCAGTACCCGACGCTGGTTCCGCTTCCGCTGGCAGTGGCTGAACAATCTGCTGATCAAAATATATGTCTAAAAATCAAGCATCCTCTGGGTTTAAAACCAAAGAAGAATTGGCTTGAAACCAACAATGCCTACCTTTTAAAGTAACGCCCCTTGGGTTTTAAACCTATTTTCACCATAATTAATTGCAGAAAAATTTCTTTATTAAACAAGAATTGATTTTCTTTGTGCTGTTTTATACCATTCCAAAAAGACGATTAAAACCAAAATTAAAAAATATAGTTATGAAGATTTCACACATTGAACACTTGGGCATTGCCGTAAAAAGTATCGAGGAAGCCCTTCCGTATTATGAAAACGTATTAGGTTTGAAATGCTACAACATCGAAACTGTAGAAGATCAAAAAGTAAGAACAGCCTTCCTGAAGGTAGGTGATACCAAAATCGAATTACTGGAACCGACATGTCCGGAAAGTACCATCGCCAAATTCATCGAAAACAAAGGCGCAGGTGTTCATCACGTTGCATTTGCCGTTGAAGACGGTGTGGCTAACGCTCTGGCAGAAGCCGAAAGCAAGGAAATCCGCCTGATCGACAAAGCCCCGCGCAAAGGAGCCGAAGGCTTAAATATCGCTTTCCTTCACCCGAAATCAACTTTGGGCGTACTGACCGAACTCTGTGAACACTAAAAAAGAGATACGACTTGACAAGCACAGAATGTATGATTGAAAACACCTTTGGTTATCAATTTTCAACCGTACATCGCAAATCGTCTAATCGTAAATATTATAACCCTTTAAATTAAGAAAAACTCATGAGTAACCAGCTTGAAAAAGTAAAAGAGCTTATTGAACTTCGCGCTCAGGCTCGTTTAGGTGGTGGCGAAAAGGCTATTGAAAAACAACACGCCAAAGGCAAATATACGGCCCGCGAGCGTATTGCACAGTTGCTTGACGAAGGTAGTTTCGAAGAACTGGATATGTTTGTTCAACACAGATGTACTAACTTCGGACAAGACAAGAAACATTTCCTCGGCGACGGTGTAGTAACCGGTTATGGAACAATAGAAGGTAGATTAGTATATGTTTTCGCACAAGATTTCACCGTATTCGGTGGTTCACTGTCGGAAACCATGGCACAGAAGATCTGTAAAGTAATGGACATGGCCATGAAGATGGGTGCTCCTGTTATCGGTATCAACGACTCGGGTGGCGCACGTATTCAGGAAGGTATCAACGCTCTGTCCGGTTATGCTGAAATTTTCCAGCGTAATATCATGGCATCGGGTGTTATTCCACAGATTTCGGGTATTTTCGGTCCGTGTGCCGGAGGTGCGGTTTACTCTCCTGCCCTGACAGACTTCACGCTGATGACCGAAGGTACATCTTACATGTTCCTCACCGGACCTGCTGTAGTAAAAACAGTAACAGGTGAAGACGTATCTCAGGAAGACCTGGGAGGTGCAAGCGTACATGCCAGCAAGTCGGGTGTAACCCACTTCACAGCCGAAACCGGAGAAGAAGGTCTGGCGATCATCCGCAAACTTCTCAGCTTTATCCCGCAAAACAATCTGGAAGAAGCCCCATTGGTGAACTGTACCGACCCGATCGACCGTATGGATGACCTGTTGAACGAAATCATCCCCGACAGCCCGAACAAACCGTACGATATGTACGAAGTGATCGGTGCCATCATCGACAACGGTGAATTCCTGGAAGTACAGAAAGACTACGCCAAAAATCTTATCATCGGTTTTGCCCGCATGAACGGACAGTCGGTAGGTGTGGTTGCCAACCAACCTAAATATCTGGCAGGCGTGCTCGACAGCAACGCATCACGCAAAGGCGCCCGTTTCGTTCGTTTCTGCGACGCATTCAACATCCCGCTGGTAACATTGGTAGACGTTCCGGGATTCCTTCCGGGCACAGGTCAGGAGTACAATGGTGTGATCCTGCACGGAGCCAAATTGCTGTATGCTTACGGCGAAGCCACTGTACCTAAAGTGACCGTAACCCTGCGTAAGTCTTACGGTGGTTCACACATCGTAATGAGTTGCAAGCAACTTCGCGGTGACATGAACTATGCATGGCCGACAGCCGAAATCGCCGTAATGGGTGGTGCCGGTGCAGTAGCGGTATTGTATGCCAAGGAAGCCAAAGATCAGGAAAACCCTGCTCAATTCCTGGCAGACAAGGAAGCCGAGTATACCAAACTCTTCGCAAACCCGTACAATGCGGCCAAATACGGCTACATCGACGACGTTATCGAACCGAGAAACACTCGTTTCCGCGTGATCCGCGCTTTGCAACAGCTGCAAACCAAGAAATTAACCAACCCTGCTAAAAAGCACGGTAATATTCCATTGTAACAAATAAAAATCGATTGTTATGAATAAGAAAAGAATCGGGATATTTATCGCTCTGCTGGCAATGGTTTGCATGGGGCTCAGGGCGCAAAGTGCCACCAGTCTGAAAATCAATGAAGTTTTGGTCATCAACGACCAGAACTATCAGGATGATTACGGACTGCACAATGCGTGGATAGAGATATTCAATACCTCTTTCGCTTCGGTAAATCTGGAAGGTTGCTTTCTGACGAACGATAAAAACAATCCGACCAAATATCCTATTCCCAAAGGCGACGTGCTGACTTTAATCAAGCCACGCCAACATGCTTTGTTCTGGGCAGACGGGATGCCTAACCGGGGTACGTTTCATGTAAACTTTACACTCGATCCGGACAAAGAGAACTACATTGCTCTGTATGATTCCAACGGTAAAACTTTGATCGACGAGGTAACCATCCCTGCCGGTCAGCTTGCCGACCGTTCATACGCCCGTGAAAAAGACGGAAGTGCTAACTGGGTAGTAAAAGGTGGTGGAGAACATAGCTATGTCACTCCAAGCACCAACAATATGACTATCGACAAAAACCCGAAGATCGAGAACTTCAAAAAGCACGACTCTATCGGTATTGGTATGGCCATCATTGCCATGTCAGTCGTATTCATTGGTTTGGTACTTTTGTATCTTTCATTCAAGGCGGTAGGTAATATCGCTGTCAGACTGGGTAAGAAAAACGCAATGAAAGCCACCGGCATCACCGACAAGACGGAAGCGAAGGAGAAGAACCTGGGTAGCCACACAGGTGAAGAGACCGCCGCTATCGCCATGGCTTTGCACGAATACCTGAATGACGCTCACGACGTTGAAGACATGATTCTGACTATCAACAAAGTGAAACGCACCTACTCACCGTGGAGTTCGAAGATCTACACACTGCGTCAGACTCCGAGAAGATAATTACTAACCCTAATAAAATGAAGCAATGAAACAATATAAATATAAAATCAACGGCAACCTTTACAACGTTACAGTGAACGATGTAGAAGATAACATAGCCAATGTTGAAGTAAACGGAACCTCTTACAAAGTAGAGTTGGATACTCCCGTCAAAGCTGCTCCGAAACCGGTTACCCGTCCGGCAGCCGCTCCGAAAACCGAATCGGGAGCTCCGGTAGTGACCAAACAGCCGACAGCTTCCAAGAGAGACGGCGTGAAATCTCCTCTGCCGGGTGTCATCCTCGACATCAAGGTGAAAGCAGGAGACACTGTCAAGAAAGGCCAGACTATCATCATCCTTGAGGCTATGAAGATGGAAAACAACATCAATGCCAATAAAGATGGAAAAGTAGCAGAAATTAAAGTTAATAAAGGAGATTCTGTACTTGAAGGTACAGACCTCGTAATCATTGAATAATTATGGGAGATTTCGTATCATTCTTAGGGAATAACCTTGTTGACTTCTGGGGATACACCGGTTTCGCAAACGCGACACCCGGACATCTTTTCATGTTGCTAATCGGTCTTTTCTTTATCTACCTTGCCGTAGCCAAAGAATTTGAACCGATGCTGCTGATCCCCATTGGCTTCGGTATTCTGATCGGTAATATTCCATTCAATATGGAAGCCGGATTAAAAGTGGGTATCTACGAAGAAGGTTCGGTACTGAACATCCTTTATCAAGGTGTAACCTCCGGTTGGTATCCGCCGCTTATTTTCTTAGGCATCGGGGCCATGACGGACTTCTCGGCACTGATCTCCAACCCCAAACTGATGCTGATCGGAGCTGCCGCACAGTTCGGTATCTTCGGCGCTTACATCATTGCCCTCCTCATCGGATTTGAGCCTAACCAAGCCGGTGCCATCGGTATCATCGGTGGTGCCGACGGACCGACGGCGATCTTCCTTTCGTCCAAACTGGCTCCGAACCTGATGGGTGCCATCGCCGTATCAGCCTATTCTTACATGGCACTGGTACCGGTGATACAACCGCCCATCATGCGTGCGCTGACCACTAAACACGAACGCCTGATCCGCATGAAACCACCAAGAATCGTATCGCATACCGAAAAAGTGATTTTCCCCATCGTGGGTCTGTTGCTCACTTGCTTCCTGGTTCCGTCGGGTCTGCCTTTGCTGGGTATGCTGTTCTTTGGTAATTTATTGAAAGAAAGCGGTGTAACCCGTCGCTTGGCAAATACTGCCAGCGGTCCGTTGATCGATGTCATCACTATCCTGTTGGGACTGACTGTGGGAGCTTCTACACAAGCCTCACAATTCCTCACCTGGGATTCTATCCTGATCTTCATCCTCGGTGCATTCTCTTTCATCATTGCCACTACCTCGGGCGTCTTGTTTGTGAAGTTCTTCAATCTCTTCCTGAAGAAAGGCAACAAGATCAATCCGCTGATCGGTAATGCAGGTGTATCTGCCGTACCCGACTCGGCACGCATCTCACAGGTGGTCGGTTTGGAATACGATCCGACCAACTATCTGCTGATGCACGCTATGGGTCCGAACGTGGCGGGAGTAATCGGTTCAGCCGTAGCTGCCGGTATCCTGCTCGGATTCCTTATGTAGTTTAAAAGCTTTTTCATAAAATAGAACCGGGGCGTCTCTCTTTGCGAAAAGAGAGGCGCCTTGCATTTTACGTTAATCTATCTAAAAGACGTTACGAACCCTTCGTAGAAACGATATTTTTACTAACTTGCAGGCAATAAAACATACGTCCTATGAAAACAAAAGCTATGAAACCACTCATCTTTATCTTTTGCTTGTGTCTTAGCCCCATACTAACGGCACAGAACACGAATCAAAACAAGATTCAGGAAGCAATGGCAAACTATGATTACGAGACTGCCATTGAACTGATCAACAAAGAGAAGCCTACCATCCCGCTATTGATGCAGCAAGCCAAAGCCCTGAAAGGAATCGGCAACAACGCCGAGGCTCTCCGTGTCATCCGCCAAGTAATTACGGCAGATTCTACCAACCAACAGGCACACATCGAAGCCGCGGAATGTTGCAAAGCAATGGCTAAATATAACGATGCATTGGACTATTACCGGAAAACCATCACCTTGAATCCCAAGAACAAGTATGCCCGCTTGCAATTTATCAACTTGCTTTGCAATACGAAAAATTATGCCGAAGCTTTTGGAGAGAGCTCAATGATGTCCGAAACAGACAGTTCGGCCGTGGTACTCCACCTACAGGCACAGAGCCTTGAAGGAATGCAACAAATACTGCCTGCCATCGGCTGTTATGAAATCATTCAGGACAAATACCCGGACGACTATTTAGCAGCGGCCAAACTGGGAAATCTGAACATAGCGGCAGGATATCCCGAATACGCGATCAAAGCAACCGAACGCTACAGAGAACGGGATTCAACCAACCTGATCGTAAACCAGCAAAACGCACTTGCCTATTGTCGTGCCCAACAATACCCGATGGCCATCAAGCGTTACGAAAATCTATGCCAGCAGGGAGACAGCAGTACACAAACATTATACTATCTGGGAATCAGCTATTATGCCGATGAATATTATTATGAAGCACACGCATGCTTCAGCAAACTGTACAAAGATATGGAAGAAGATCCGAACCTGCTCTATTATCTGGGACGATGTTGCGCCAAGACTTCCTGGAAAAAGGAAGGCATAGAACATCTGGAGAAAGCCATCGAACTTACCATCCCCAAAGACAGTACCATGATCCGTCTTTACAAAGGCTTGGTCGATTGCTGTAAACTGGCAAGAGACACACCCAAACAAATCCAGGCCCTCAAAGAGCTGTATAAATATGATAAGACGAACCATAAACTACTTTATGACATCGCCTGGAATTATTCATATCAGCTAAAAGACCACAAATCAGCCGAACGTTATTTGCAGGCCTTCTTAAAGACCCGGAACAAAGATGCCAAAAAGGAGGAAGCCACCGCCGAAACAGGAGAACTCGTTCTGGGACTTGAAAACTACTACAACGCTGCCGATAAGTGGCTGAAGGACTTACAGAAAGAAAAATTCTTCAACGAGGGAATACCGGAACAAAGCCCGAAATAACAGAACCTATATTTACTCATATGAAATACCTCCTGATCCTCCTCTGTCTGGGCTTCAATGTAGCATTGTCCGCTCAGAACGTAACTTCTATCCAGGAAGCAATGGCAAACTATGACTACAAAACGGCCATCAGACTGATCGATGGAGAAACTGCTTCATCGCAATTATTGTTACAAAAAGCCAAGGCTTTAAAGGGATTGGGACACACTGCCGAAGCCTTGTCCACTTTACAACATATCATTTCCGAATTACCCGAAAACCAGCAGGCATTGATAGAAGCCGCTGAATGTTGCAGGCAACTGAGCAAGTACAACGAGGCCTTGGAATACTATCGGAAAGTTTTGAAGTTAAATCCGGAACATACTTACGCACACCTGCAATACACCCGTCTACTATACAACCAGCAGCGATATGGAGATGCACTGCACGAAAGCGTCACATTGGCCAAGAAAGACAGTTCCGCTACCGTATTACGATTAATGGCAGAAAGTATGGAAGGACTTAACATGCCGATAGAAAGCATGTTATGTTACATTTCCATCATCAGAAAATATCCTTCCGACTATCTGTCTGTTGCCAGATTGGGCAGCATACTCAATACGATGCAGGATTATGAAGGGGCAATCTCCCTGACAGAAGGATATCGCCAAATGGATAGTACCAATGTAGAGGTAAACCGACAGAACGCCTTGGCTTATTGTCTGCACAAAAACTACCCCATGGCAATCAAACGTTATCAAGATCTGACAAGCCAGGGAGACAGTACCCTGCTGACATGTTATTATCTGGGAGTCAGCTATTATGCCACGAAAGAATACTTTAAAGCACGCGATTGGCTGCTTAAAGCAAAATCCCGCCAGTCCCCCAGCGCCAACCTGCTCTACTACTTGGGACGCTCCTGCTCCAAGACTTTGTGGAAACAAGATGGGATTGAGTATCTGAATCAGGCCATCGACCAGACTATCCCCACCGACAGTATAATGGAACGTCTCTATTTCGGACTTGCGGATTGTTATAAAGAGGCCAAACAGACCCGCGAGCAGATAAAAGCAATCAAAGAACAATATAAGTATGCCCCCGACAGGCATATATTGCTTTATAACATGGCCTTTCTATCCGATAAAATCAAAGATACAAAAGCCACAGAGCGCTACTTGCAAGCTTTTTTACGAACAAAGTCCCAACAGAAGGCAATAGAGCTGCAACAAGATAGCGACGTCGAAGAGGAGGAGCCCGCACCTCGCATAGACTATTATAAAAGTGCCGCCAATAAACTGGAAAGTATCCGAAAGGAAAAATTCTTCAAAGGAGAAAAGTAGGTATCCAAAGTGGCTTTTGTGCACATTACAAATGCCCGATTCAGGTTTAAGCATCTCCTATGAAAACGTTTGCATAAATAGATGGCGGACAGTAAGGAAGAAAACAGGAACCAATCCGATGATTTATCCTATATTAGCAGCATCTAAATAATAACGAGCTAATATCATGAAAAAATTATTGTTCTTCTTAGGTTCTCTCTTACTTTCATTAAGTACTTATGCAGCCATGAACGTATCAAAAATCGATCCGCCCTTCTGGTTCACCGGCATGAACAATCCGGAACTCCAGTTAATGGTATACGGCGAAGGCATCGGCCAGGCATCCGTATCAGTAAACTATCCCGGAGTATCACTCAGCAGCGTCGTGAAGCTGGAAAGCAACAATTATCTGCTTGTCTATCTTCATCTCGATAAAGATGTTAAACCGGGGAAAATGCCTATTACATTCACTCTCGGAAAGAAAAAGCTGGTTAAGGATTACGAATTGAGAGCACGTAGCAAAGCAGGAGCCGACCACAAAGGCTTTGACGCATCGGATGCCCTATATCTGTTAATGCCGGATCGCTTTGCCAATGGAAACCCGGACAACGACCAGATAGAAGGCATGGCAGAATATAAAGTAGACCGCAATGACCCGAACGCCCGCCACGGCGGTGACCTCGCCGGTATTGAACAAAACCTGGACTACTTTACCGACCTGGGAGTGACCGCACTCTGGTTCACCCCGGTACTTGAGAACAATATGAAAGGCGGTTCGTACCACGGCTATGCCACGACCGATTATTACAAGGTAGACCCACGTTTCGGTACCAACGAAGAATATCGTTCGCTGATAGACAAAGCTCACAACCGGGGCATTAAAGTCGTAATGGATATGATCTTCAACCATTGCGGAGTAGAACACCTCTGGATCAAGGATATGCCTTCGAAGGACTGGTTCAACCACTCCGATTTTAAAGACAACTTCGTACAGACATCTTACAAACTGACTCCTCACGTAGATCCGTACGCCTCACAGTATGACTTCGACCAGATGAATGACGGCTGGTTTGTGGAAGCCATGCCCGACTTGAACCAGAAGAACCCTCACGTATACAAATATCTCCTGCAAAACAGTTTGTGGTGGATTGAATATGCCGATATCGACGGCATCCGGATGGATACTTACCCGTATGCCGACTACGATGCCATGAGCAACTGGATGAAGGAACTGAATGAAGAATATCCCAACTATAACACGGTAGGCGAAACCTGGGTAACCGAACCTGCCTACACAGCCTGGTGGCAAAAAGATTCCAAACTCTCCGCCCCACGCAACAGTAACCTGAAAACTGTGATGGACTTCAGTTTCTTCGACAAAATCAACACAGCCAAGAACGAAGAGACCGACACCTGGTTCAAAGGTCTGGATCGGGTATACAACAACTTTGTATACGATTATCTGTATCCCGATCCCGCATCCGTGCTGGCTTTCATAGAGAATCACGATACCGACCGCTTTCTGGGTGAAGGTGAAAATCTCGATATGCTGAAACAGGCCTCTACCCTTTTGCTGACCACCCGGCGTATTCCGCAGCTCTATTACGGAACCGAAGTCATGATGAACGGAGTAAAGAGCAAAAGCGACGGTTATGTCAGAAAAGATTTCCCCGGCGGATGGGCTAATGATAAAGAAAACGCTCTTACTCCGGAGGGACGTACCAAACTACAGAACGAAAGCTATAACTTCTACCGCAATCTGCTGAACTGGCGCAAAGGCAACGATGTGATTGCCAAAGGCAGCATGAAACAGTTCATGGTTCAGCACGGTGTATATGCCTATGCACGCGAATATAACGGAAAAACAGTATTTGTCCTGTTGAACGGTACGGATAAGGAGGTGAAACTCCCTCTGAAATATTACGCTGAAGTACTGAAAGATAAAACTCAAGGCAAAGACGTCATTAGCGGAAAAATGATAATGCTGAACGAGGAACTGACAATGGCTCCACGCCAGTCAATGGTCATAGAGCTTTAGCCCCGTTCACCCCAAAGCAGGCTCGGGGTGTCAAAAGTCTTTTTACCACGGAGTAACACAGAGTAGCACAGAGTGTTTGCAATAATAATCAGCAACTTAAATCACCTCTGTATTACTCCGTGTTACTCCGTGGTGAATTTTGTCACGAATAATAATAGTCAAACATTTGACTATTATCGAAGAATATTGCTACCTTTGCACCGACTAAAAGAATACAACGATGACAAACAACGAATCGGCACGCGAGCTTATTCTACAAATCCTGCGAACCCGGATGGCTTTCCGTCAAACCCTTCAACGGGTGCTCAAACGGCACAACGTAGATATGACCTTCGAAATGCTGCAAGTAATGAATTGCCTGTGGAACGAACAAGGCATCAGCCAGCAGTCTCTGGCAGAGAAAACGGCAAAAGACAAAGCTTGCCTGACTAACCTGATCAATAACCTGGAGAAGAAGAATTGGGTGATACGGAAAGAAGATTCATCCGACCGGAGAAACCGGCTGATTTTTCTTACAGCACAGGGCGAGGAACTTGCCCTTACAGTGAAACCGCTGATCAACGATATCTATACCCAAACGGGAATAGAGATGGAGGTCAGCCGGATAAACGAATGTACCGAAGATTTAAAAAGACTGTACGAAGTTCTCAACGAAATCTAAAATCAACTCAGGCCATGTCCACCCATCAAGCGAAACAAAAAGAATTAAGAAAGCTGAAGTACAGAAACACCTTTCTCAACACGGTATGCATATTATTAGCACTGGCAGGTATCTCGTGGACAGTAAACTATTTCTGGAAATATGCCCGCTACGAAATAACCAATGATGCCGTAGTAGACCAATACATCGCTCCGCTCAACATCCGGATACCGGGATATATCAAAGAAGTACGTTTCACCGAGCACCAGTATGTACATGCCGGCGACACGCTCCTGATTCTGGATGACCGTGAATACCGGATCCGACTCAAAGACGCGGAAGCCGCTTTGATGGATGCCTTAGGCTCCAGAGAGGTTTTGAACTCCGGCATCCGGACCTCAGGAGTGAACATTGCCGTACAGGACGCCAACATAGCCGAAACCCAAGCACGGCTTTCACAGCAGGAAGCCGAACTGAACCGATACACCCGGCTCCTGAAAAAACAGGCCATCAGCCAACAGGACTACGAACTGGCAAAAGCAAATTTTGAAGCAACCCGAGCACGTTACAATGCCCTCCTGCGCCAGAAAGAAGCCGCCCAATCGCAGTACTCTGAAACCAGTAAACGCAGTACCAGTGCCGAAGCCAATATCCTCCGTAAAGAGGCCGAAGTGGATATGGCTAAACTGAACCTATCATATACCGTCGTCACCGCACCTTATGACGGATACATGGGACGGCGCACCCTTGAACCGGGACAGTTCGTACAAGGGGGACAGACTCTCTCGTATCTGGTACGAGGCAATGATAAATGGGTAACTGCCAACTATAAAGAGACTCAGATAGCCCACATCTACATCGGACAAAAGGTTCGCATTAAAGTAGATGCTTTCAGCGGCCGGACCTTTCATGGAACCGTCACGGCCATTTCCGAAGCTACCGGGTCAAAATACTCCCTGGTGCCTACCGACAATTCGGCCGGGAACTTCGTCAAAGTACAGCAGCGCATTCCTGTCCGCATTGACCTCAACGATGCCTCACCCAAAGAGATGGAATGCCTCCGTGCCGGAATGATGGTAGAAACGGAGGCGGTCCGCCCATAAGCCTATGGTAAAGCTCAACCTCCCTACCCGCCCCTGGGTGCCCCAATGGTTGGGCATCGTAACGATGTTCATCGTCATTTTTCCCATCACCCTGCTCAACGGAGCTTACACAGGCAGTATGATCGAAGTGTCGAACACGCTGGGAGTGATGAGCGAAGATATCACGATGGCCTATTATTCAGCTTCGGTGGGGATGGCTGTAGCCTACCCCATCGTACCGAAAATACGTGCTATAGCCACTTCGAAGACCTTGTTGCTCACAGACTTATTGCTACAGGTTTTCTTCAGCCTGATCTGTGCACAGACAGGCAGCATGGACGTCATCATGGGATGCTGTTTCTTCATGGGATTCCTCAAAGGTTTCGTCATGCTCGAGTTCATCATCCTGATCCGTCCACTTTTCAGTCCCAAAAACATACGAAGTGAATTTTACGCCTACTTCTATCCCATTGTCTTCTCCGGAGGACAGTTGTCAATGGCTATCACGGCACAATTGGCCTATCATTATCAATGGCAGCACATGTACTATTTCGTCACCATCCTTCTACTGGTTGCCATTCTGTTTGTATTGTGTTTTTTCCGTTACGCACAACGTCCCGTCCACATCCCGTTCAAGGAGATGGACGGAAAGAGCATGTTCATCATTGCCGCTGCCTATCTGCTGACACTCTATACCTTCACTTATGGCAAAACACTCGACTGGTTCGCATCCCCTAAAATAAGAGTATACGTATTCATCATCCCTCTCCTGATAGCTCTTTTCATCTACCGGCAACGGACACAGCCGAAGCCTTTCGTCAGTCTGAAACCACTTACTCTGCATAAATCCATCATCGGATACGGCTTCATGGTACTCGCCATGTTTCTGACAGCCACCAGTTCACTGGTGACCAACTACATGAACAGTATTATCCGGGTAGACAGCATTCATGCCAATTCACTCAGCCTGTGGCTGTTGCCCGGCTATGTCGTGGGAGCGATTATTTGTTTCTGGTGGTTCCGATGGCAACGGTGGCGGTTTCGCTTTCTGATTTCAGGCGGCATGTTCTGTTACGTCATTTATCTGGCAATTCTCTACTTTGGCATAACCCCGTATGGCACTTACGAAATGCTCTACCTTCCTATCTTATTCCGAGGAGTGGGCATGATGGTCCTGTTTATCGCATTCGGCGTTTTTGTCGTCGAAGATTTAGACCCGCGCCTGACACTGTCCAACGCTTTCTTCCTGATTTCCTTCCGGTCGGCACTGGCACCGGTCCTGTCGGCCTCGTTTTTCAATAACATGCTCTATTATCTTCAGGTGAAAGGCATGAATGTTCTTTCGGAAAATATGACGCTGACCAATCCAATAGCCGAACAGAAATATAACCAGGCACTGAACAGCGCCCTGGCACAGGGGCACGAATTCAGCGAAGCCGGCCAGTTGGCAACCAACAGCCTGTACTCCATTTTGCAACAGCAATCTCTCTTGCTGGCTCTGAAAACACTGATCGGTTATGTGCTGATACTGGCACTGGTGGTTGCAGTCGTTGCAGCTTTTATCCCTTTCCATAAGACATTGAAAGTGGCTGTCGTAAAGACGGGAGACGATATGGTATAACGAACGAGGAAAGAATAAAGATTCCTCCGGCAAATATGTAGTTTGACAACCGTCCCGATAAATTTGATAATCAACAGATTATATTTACCAATATTTTTCTTTCAATGTAAATCCATTTATCCCGGTATGTAAAGACATTATCTCCGGTATGTAAAGGCTTTTATCCCGGCATGTAAAACCATTTACCCCGGTACGTAAAACCATTTATCCCGGCATGTAAAACTTTGATAAGCCAGTCCCGAAAACCCGGTGAATTTGATTATTCACCACAGAAGAGAATAACGTCTCACAGAAGAGAATTTCTCTCCGGAACCTTTCATAAACAAAAGATGAAAACTCTGTGCCTTTTGTACCCCTCGTAGTGAATCAAAACCCGAACCGAATGGCAACCGGATTTTCGGACCGACCTAAAAAAGCCACTCAATCGCTTGAGTGGCCTTCCAAAAATGTAAATTAAATAAACATGAACAACATCATGTTTTTTTATTCAGCCAATTTATTGTCTGAACCCAGCACATTGATGATTTTGTGCTTGTAGAGTTTTTCCATGTTGTCGCGAGCCGGTCCCAGGTATTTACGTGGGTCGAACTCAGCCGGTTTTTCTGCAAATACCTTACGGATAGCAGCAGTCATAGCCAAACGAGAGTCTGAGTCGATGTTGATTTTGCAAACAGCAGAAGCAGCAGCTTTACGCAACTCGTCTTCAGGAATACCGATAGCAGCTTTCAGTGCACCACCAAATTGGTTAATGGTTGCAACTTCTTCTTCAGGAACTGAAGATGATCCGTGAAGAACGATAGGGAATCCCGGAAGTTCTTTCATTACGCCATCCAATACGTTGAATGCCAACGGAGGAGGAACCATACGGCCGGTTTTCGGATCGATGTGGCACTGTTCCGGAGTAAATTTATAAGCACCGTGAGAAGTACCGATAGAGATAGCCAATGAATCGCAACCTGTTTTAGTTACGAAATCAACTACTTCATCCGGTTCAGTATATGTGTGGTGGTCTGAAGAAACTTCATCTTCTACACCGGCCAATACGCCGAGTTCACCTTCTACAGTTACATCGAACTGGTGAGCGTAGTCAACAACTTTCTTAGTCAGAGCAACGTTTTCATCATAAGGAAGGTGAGAACCGTCGATCATTACAGAAGAGAAGCCTGAGTCGATACAGCTTTTGCAAGTTTCGAAAGTATCTCCGTGGTCGAGGTGCAAAACGATTTCAGGTTTTTTGCAGCCCAATTCTTTTGCATATTCTACAGCACCCTGAGCCATGTAACGCAACAGTGTAGCGTTAGCATACTGACGAGCACCTTTTGATACCTGCAAAATAACCGGAGACTTAGTTTCTACAGCAGCCTTGATGATAGCCTGCATCTGTTCCATATTGTTGAAGTTGAATGCAGGGATTGCATATCCACCCTTGATAGCCTTAGCAAACATATCTCTAGTGTTTACCAGACCTAAATCTTTGTAATTAACCATTTTGTTTAAAAGTTTATTGTTAGTGAATCAAAAATTCTACGCAAAAGTAAGAATAATCCTTTGAATAGAGAAACCGTCGGACGGAAATATCCGCCCGACGGGTGCAATTCAATCCTATTTCAATTTATTTCCCATCCTTTAAGAGCCGTTTGTAATGTCTACGTGGCAAATAAAGGGTTTTATTGTTTCCTCATATATATTATGGTAGGCAAGTGGTCACTGTAACCGTCCAACCATACCTTACCGCCGTAGGTGCGCAACGGTGAACCCTTGTATCTGCCCTCCTGCTGGAACAGGTATTCACGCAGAAAGACTTCGTTATGATCATATTTCAGTCCTTTTGCAGCCTGAAGCAGACTGGGTGAAATAATAATCTGATCGAACAGATTCCATTTGCCGCGATACAGCAAAGTGCCGACTCCTTTATCTTCCAGCGTCACCCACCAAGGATTATAGAGGTCATCCTCCGTCATATCTTCGACGTGTTTCTTAGCTCCCAGCACGGCAAGGCTCTGATCCATCGGGTCGTCGTTAAGATCGCCCATAATAATCAGTTTCAGGTCTTTGTCCGAACGCATTAACGAATCCTTCAATGCCTTCACCTGCATGGCGGCATGCATACGCACAGGCTCTTCCGCCCCACGGGATGGCCAATGGTTTACAATCATACATACCTTATCGCCTGCCAGTTCACCACCGACGATCAGGAATCCACGGGTCTTGTGAATCGTATCTCCTTCGAACGGAGTGGAAAGAACCAATGCCGTCGTACGGGGAGTAAACTGTTTGGGATCATACAGCAACGCACAGTCGATTCCCCGTTTATCGGGTCCTTCGTAATGTATGTAGCGATAACCTCCCGCAGCCATTTCCGGTTGGCGAATCAGGTCTTCAAGTACATTCCGGTTTTCAACCTCGGCCACCCCAATGGCGGCAGGTCCGGCAGGTACTTTATCGCGCGATAGTTCACCCAGCACTTTGGACAGTTTTTTCAGTTTGGAGTGATACTTCTCCGAGTTCCATCCCTTAGCAGCATCCGGCAGATATTCATAATCGTTTTTTCCGGCATCGTGAATGGTATCAAACAGGTTTTCAAGATTGTAAAAGGCAACGCTGTACAGCCCGTCTTTGTGCTCCTGCGCACGGACACCGACAGACAGCAACACTAAAAAGCCGAATGCAATAATCAGTTTCTTCATAATTTTGTTTTAAGTTTGATTCACCACAGAGCAACACAGAGCCTTAAGTTCTTGTTACCAGGATATTGGAAAGAAGAAAAAATCTCTATAAAACTCTGTGTTGCCCTGTGGTGAATTTAGTTCATTTCTTAACTATTTAATGTCCTTTTGGGATTTCAAACCAGCGGGACCTTGACTTTAAACCAACGGATTTTCTCCGTCAACCCTGCAAAAGTCTTAAAAAAAAGCGAGAATACGACTTTTTTTCTGAAACTTTTTTCCTAAGAAACAAAAAAGCATTATCTTTGCGCTCTGAAAAATGACCATTACACTATTCTTACCAAATAGTAAACGATATAATAATTTAAAAAACAAATATTGAAATGAAAAAAGGTCTTCATCCTGAATCATACCGTCCGGTAGTATTCAAAGATATGTCAAACGGTGATATGTTTTTGTCTAAATCAACTGTGGCAACTAAAGAGACCATCGAATTCGAAGGTGAAACTTATCCGTTGCTGAAAGTCGAAATCTCAAGCACTTCTCACCCGTTCTACACAGGTAAATCTACATTGGTAGATACAGCCGGACGTGTTGACAAGTTCATGAGCCGTTACGGTAACCGTAAGAAATAATCAAACGGACTTCCGATTGATAAAAATAAGCTGCCTCCTTTGCGGAGGCAGCTTATTTTTTTGCCTATATGGAAGAAGAGATTATGGAAATCATCCTTCCGAATTCCTTATTAACGGAAGCACCAGAGTAAAACGACTGCCTTTTCCAACCTGAGACTGCACTTCGACACGTCCGGACAGCCGTGTGGCAATCACCTTGCAGATAGACAATCCCAATCCGGTGCCCTGCGCAAATTCATCCGCTTTATAAAAACGGTCGAAAATGGCGTTCAGGTGTCCGGTGTCGATCCCTTTGCCGGTATCTTCCACATAAATGCCTACTTCGGCCCGCCCGGGATCCACTTCACATCCCAGCGTAATGCTACCCTCCACAGTAAACTTGTTCGCATTGCTGAGGAAGTTGGAAATGACCTGTATCAGGCGGAGCTTATCCACTGCCACATACACAGTCCAGCTATCGTCCATCTTCAACCGGAACTCTACAGGAGGATGAATGATCACCTGATGGGTACGATAAATTTCAGAAACAATCTTCGCCAGGTCATACCGTTCTATGACAAATTCCTGATTATTGGAGTCCAGTCGCGAAATATCCAGCACATCACTGATCAGCTTGAGCAACAACTCGCTGTTATGATTCACAATTCCGATCATATCCTTCTTCTCCTCCTCGTCAAGCTCCCCGGCCGTCTCGTCTACCAGGATGTTGGTGAAGCCGACGATGGCATTTAGCGGTGTACGTATTTCATGGCTCATATTAGCCAGGAACGACTGCTTCAGTTCAGCGTTTTCCGCAATCTCTTTCGCCCTGATCAGTTCGTCCTCCCTTCGTACCAGTTCCTGTACATTCTGTATGACACCTGCTATCACCAGTTCTCCCTGATTATCCTTCAGGCTGTCGCAACGGCATTCAAACCACTCGTACCCTTTCGCCTCATCAAAGCAGAACCGCAGCCGCTGCAGAGCCATCACCTGCAACTCTTTCGTCTCCCTGAATAATTTCTCAATACACTGCATGTCATCGGGATGCAGATACTTTAAGAATTGCCTGAAAGCATAGCGCCGGCACTTGATACCGGTGAGTTGTACAAAGTTCTCGTCCAGGTTCAGCTCTCCCTTGCGTATATACCACAAAGAGATATTTCCTCCCGAGGTGGAAAGAGACAGATGCTCGTGTGCGCTCTTCAAAGCCTGTATATCTTCATGTTCACAACGGACTTTGCGGCGGATGCGCAGCAGGGCAATAAACAAGACAATAAACAAACAGACAAAGACAGCTCCGGAGACATATATTTCACGACGATATTTATCGTAAAAAGGCCGATTGAGTATTTTTACATTCTCCGGTACATTGGCTACATCAAAAACTTTAAAAGCAGAAAAAGGGGTCCAGTCCAAGATATATTCCTTGGCAAGCTCGCGGCGTTTAGGCCCTTTAACTCCATTCCCCACCCAAAGTTCTTCTGCCAGCAAAGCTACGGCCCCTGCCGATATTGCATCGGTAGCCATATATCCACCTACAATGCCGATATTTTCATTAAACCCCTCACGGATGCAACTGAATGAAGGAATATTCAGCACGCGGGAAACAGGCATGGTCGAAACATCCCATTTATCCAGCAAAAAAGCCGTATCATGTTGCCGTTCTTCGGGCATGCCGGTAATCACAAGCAGAGACAACCCTGCCATATAACGGAAAGGAAACATCTTTATCGTAAAATCCTTGGTATCCTCATTTCGGGAAAAACGGTCCATTATGGCCAGATTTTCTTTCTGAGCCAGGCCATAAAGAGTCTGATAGATGTTCGAATCAAAAATACCTTTCTGTCTCCCCCATATAACAATATTCTTTTTATCCTCCTCCTCCAGTAACCTCTTCATAGAACATTTTCCCAAAAATGTTAAATCCAGGTTATATACCACAGTGATATTGTTACGGCCAAACAGCCGCTTCATGAATTCGATGTTCGTTTTGAAATCGGGTCTATCGGAAAGTAAATATACCGGTGCATCCTCGTATTGCCTCAACTGCTCTTCGTTGGGAAAATGAATGTTACTCAGCACAACAGGACGCTTCCGCAGCAAAGGGTGTGCCGACTTCAAAACCGAATAAGCAGCCTGATCTCCTACAACCAGCAGCATATCCACACTTTCGTCACCAACAGAATCCAGATAACCGCGCATGCGTTCTACTTCCTCCTGCTCGTTGTAAAACTCACAATTTAAATAAAATTCTGTAATCCGTGGAGTAATCCCTTTTGTTTTCAGTTCCTCTTCCAGATTTTGCCGGAACTTACCATATCCTATATCATTTGGACCGAACGAATAAACCAATTGTATATTCTTCTCCATCTGTTCCGTCTGGTGACTTTGTACAGAATATGCCCAACCGGCGGCTAAAATCAGGATAAGGCCGATAACGGCAATGTATAGAATTCTGGAACGTTTCATTAAGACTCTTGCTGACGTTTGTTTTCCCTTTCAATTTTAAAATGTACAAATATAAAGTATATTATTTATATCTAAATACAAAGAGGCATATTCTTTATAGGGAAAATCCTATTGCACAATAGGGAAAAAAGCTGTGACAGAGGGAACTTCTTTTGTATCTTCGTAACATCTAAATAATAAATTTACTAAAAAAGATACGACTATGAAACGACTTGCTATTCTGTTTGTGCTTGTTCTGACATCGTGCATCCTGTATGCCAGAAGTGGAAAAGGGGATAATCTCAGCGGTCCTATCGCGCTGAAAGGCGAATTGACGGAGAAATATCAAAACTACTCAAAAGGGACTCCGGTCGTCATACGCGGAGTGCGAAAGATGAGAATTTCACCCAACGATGCGGTGGGCATCACTTACGGAGTGGAAATCGACGGACTGCAATATCCTATCGGAGAGGAAGAAGCCAACAAAATCATCCGGTTGAAACCGGAAACGGTCCTTGAGTACTGGCAGGGGATTTACCTGTCTCAAGGCATGTACGATTACTACGACCGGAAAGGATACCGCTATGACATGCGGCAAGAGCTGGACGAGGAGTGCCTGGACTATCTGGACAAATTAAACGAAATCAGTTATAAAGACGCTTACATCGAGGATTACGTACAAGCCATTTTTGCCAAAGTCAATCCGGGAGAGGTGGATTCCAAACGTCCGGAACGCCTGAATGTACGCATCATCCAGTCGCCCGAACCGGATGCTTATATGTTGCCTAACGGCGCTATGCTGGTAAGTACCGGTTTACTGTGCACACTCGACTCCGAAGAGGAGCTGGAAGCCGTCATTGCCAACGAAATGGTTCACTTCATCCTCGATCATCAGGTGAACAACGTGTCACGTGCCGAAACCCGTGCCAAACGTGCCGCTTTCTGGGCAGACGTGCTCGGTACGGTAGCCATGGCGGCCGATGACACCAACTGGATGTACGGATACGACGAACGGGTGGGCGCCATTGAACTGGCCGCCAGCATCGGAACCATTGCGGCATTGGTCAACGTACGGACAGTAAACCGCCTGGGAATGGATTACAACAGCAAACAAGAGATACAGGCCGACCGGATTGCAAGAGACTATCTGGCGTTCAAAGGATTGAACCCCGATGCATTATCCTCGGCTATCGCAAAAATAAAAGATTTCTATGGTTCAACGCACCGTTACAACAACCTGACACGATATGACAGCTATGCACGACTGAAAGAACGACTTGCCAAACTGGGAGAAAAAGAAAGCATCCACAGCCATGCTTATCAGAAAGCGACATCGGATATCGTGACGTTCAACGCAGCCATGTACCAGGGAGACAAACGCTACAAAATGGCCGAACAGCTTGTATGCAAGAACATAGACAACAAGGTGGCTTCGGACCACGATTACGTAATTCTGGTGAAAGCACGCATGGCACAGGAAAACACTCCCGAAAGCAATGAATCCTGCCTGAAACTGCTGGAGAAAGCCAAAGAGATCGCTACCGCCCGCAACCTGGACATCAACAAACAGGAGATCCTGCTGCTGATGCGCATGAACAAACAGGTAAAGGCTGCCGATAAGCTGAAGGAATACAGGGATCTGCTGATGCAATACCAACAGCAGAACGCGCTCGGTTCGGAAGAATCCGGATGGATCGGTGAAGAGATGAACTGGGCAGAGAAGATGCTGTCGAAGATCAGCCTGCTGTAAAGCCCAGTCACCAATATTTCAAAGGGTGTAGCCACAGCGGTCGGATGGCTACACCCTTTGTTGTGTATGGCTACACCTTCCGGAACAGAGGGTGTAGCCCTTTTTATAATCAGAAGTTAGTATAGACGCGACATCCATGGGCAGGTATCGTCAGGCCGGTCTGCATCGAGGTCACATGGAGTTTCGTACCATTCAGATACTCCGTCCAGACTCCCGTTGCCGGGAAGGTAGTGATTGCCTCTATCGGCTTAGCGGTGAAATTGCCCACCACCACCAACTTCTTGCCGTTGGTTGCCTCGAGGGTGAGAAAACGTCCTCCGGTCCAGTTGGCCGTCTTCACCAGCCAGGAGAACGTGGCTCCGGGATCAAAGAGTTCAGCATGTTCCCTCCGCAGTTTCAACAGCTTTGCGTACGTATCACACAATTCTTTCCGGGCTCCATTATCCAGATATTCCCAATGCAGGGGTTTCTTACCGGTCCGCCCTCCCTCTTCAATCGATACATCATATCCCATTTCACCAAACTGCCAGACCATCTTAGGCCCGGGTGCCGTGAAAAAGAATGAAGCATTCGTGGCAAGCTGTTTCATACGGGCATTCAGATCCGATTTTAAAGGCTCCCCGCTGTAAGCAATCTGCTTGAAGGCTGTCCGTTCTTCGTCATGGCTTTCCATAAAACCAACCCATCCTCCGTAGGGCATGGTAGTTCCGAAAGTGACCAACGGAGTAAAATCACTGTCCGACTGATAGCCCATTGCCGACTGGCAATAAGCATTGTTCAGGTTGCGCCAAAGCTGCATGCCTTCTTCCGCCAACTCGCTCTCCTCTTTTTCGTCACAGAAATGCTCAAGGATGACGACAGCCTGCGGATTCACTTCACGAATTGCCCCGTTATAATCTTTCAGGATGGCAATACGCGAAGCATCATATTTTCCGGCGGTGGCCTCCGTACTGCTGTTCTGCGTGAATCCCTTCGTCATGTCGAAACGGAAACCATCGATGTGATACTCTTCCAGCAGGAACTTCAGATTCCGTTTTACAAATGCACGCACCAAGGGTGATTCATGGTTGAAATCGTGGAAGACACCGTAAGGATGGGGCTCTTTCACATTAAACCAGGGGTTATCGGCTGCCGTACGGTTGTTTTTGGTATCCCAATACAAACGGGCAAAAGGATGCGAACCACTGGCATGGTTGTAGACAACATCAAAAAGGACAGCCATACCCGCTTCGTGGCATTTATCGATGAAAGCCTTATACATGCGGTCCGTACCGTAAGCCTTGTCCAGAGCGAAATAGAAACAAGGATTGTATCCCCAACTGTCGTTTCCGTCGAACTCCTGCACCGGCATCAGCTCGACGGCATTGAAGCCCAGACTTTTCAGATACCCTATCTTCTCCATCGCCCCGTTCAGGTCGCCTGTAGCAGTGAAGTCGCGCAACAACAGTTCGTAGATCATCAGGTTCTCTTTATCGGGTATCCGGAAGTTTTTGACCTTCCAGTCATAAGCATCCTCCCGTATCTTGAACACAGAAGCAATGCCGACAGCCCCCGAAGGATACTCTTTCGCATCGGGATAGGTAGAAGAGGAAATGTATTTATCATTATCCGGATCGAGTATCTTACGGCTGTAAGCATCGGCCAGACGAAGGGTCTCCCCTTCCCTCGTACCTACATAATACTGAAAAGCATATTCACGGGCGGGCTGAAGTCCGGTCAGCGTAATCCACCAGCACCCCGCAGCGTCATCCCGGTTCATCTGGCTGTTGCTTTCATTACTCAGCTTCCAGTCATTAAAGTCGCCCACGACATGTGCAAAGTCCTTATGTCCTCCCTTTTTGTCTTTATCATACAGCACCAGTGTGACAGTCGACGGGTCCACCGGATTGATGCCTTCCTGCAAACCGCCGGGCATGGAGGCATATTTGACAGCCGCCGGCTCAAAAGGTTTGTACAAACGATCGGTAACAGTGACAAACGAGTCCCCGTCCAGTCCCTTTTTGCTGCCGTCGGCACTGCGGATGACGATGCCCAGCTGCCGGACCGGAGTCTCGCCCGAACCGAACCATTGGCGTATCGAAGGCTCCAGCGTAATGCTCCAGATATTATCTGCCACCCGGTTCATTTTGCACTTGTCCACATTGGTATTCCAGTCCGCAGGCACATGCATCCAGCTCCCTTCCGACACCACTCCCGCATGTACATAAACATCACCCGTATAGTCATAAAGCGGAGAATCCTTCGTTGCTTTAAAGTACAGGGTCAGTGGGAGATCGGCATCCGGAGCCCCGGGCCGGAAACTCAGCCCGTCGTCACAGCTCCCCTCCTGTGTGATCCGGAGCTTTTCCGAAAGGCTGCCGCTCCTGATCACAATCTCTCCTTCACGCCCGGCCGGCCCCTGATTGGGAGCCACCGCAAAAGTCAGGTTGGCAGACACCAACCCGCGGGTATTGACCTGAGAAATCCAACTGCGGCCCGCTTCCGGGATTTCGACCTCAAATGCGATATTGGCTTTTACTTCCACCTGCACATTTCCTCCTTCTTTGCCCATTTCGAAGCGGGAGGCCGTCAGTGTCAGCGCATCTTTCTGCTTTTGTGAAACGGTAAAGCTCTTTTCAATACCTCCTGTCACCAAGGTCAGTTTCACACTCCGGCTGTCATAACCGGTGTTTTCCTGTGTACTGACAGTGACGGAAGCGTCGCCCGCCCCACCCGAAGACGGAGTCACCGTACACCAGTCTGCCGCCGTACGTGTATCCGCACCGGTCAGCGAGATCCGCCACGGACGCCCTGCCGAGAACGACAAAGTCCGTGTTCCCGAAACAGCGGGAAAGTCAATGCCTTGCTCAAAATAAGTTTCACTATCAGACGAAAGGATCAGAGAATCGGTTTCTTCTTCATCCGACGAACAACCGAAACCAATCAGCGGAAGCAGGAGAAGCAGAAACGGAAAAGATAAATATTTCATAGATTAAAAGGTATTATTGTATATAAAAAGAAGAGAGGGGTATATAAAAATTCACCACAGAGGGTACAGCGTAACACAGAGTCGATTTTTATGTCACTGATTATCGACATGAATACTCTGTGTTACCCTGTGTTCTCTGTGGTGAGAAAATTACCTGTGGTAAAAAATACAGGATTATTTCTTAGTCATGGTAGCCGTTTTGGCATCCGGATTCAACACAATGGTATAAGTTCCGGCTGTCACCTTCATATTGTCACCATCCTGAGTCAGTGCTCCCAGAGTGCCGCCCAGATTGACAGTCCATGCACCATCCCATCTGAACTTCATCTCACCGGCCACCAGAACAACATCCACCGACCAGAGTTTGGTTGCCGGATCATAGTTCATCAAGGTTCCTTTATCCCATCCGCCGGGCGTGGCGTCACCGATCACTTCCCATCCGGTCTTGGTCAACGAAGCTGTCAGCTTCTTCATATCGGCACCTACCCGATAGTAACCGGCTGTTTCAATCTTGATGTTATCCCCACCTTCAGGTTTCAGGGTAAATGTCCCTACATTCTTATCTCCATCCCAACTGATAGAACCTTCCATACCGATCCATGTACCAGCATCCCAGAATTTAAATTCGGTATTGGCATCAAAATAATGCGTTCCGGTATAGATAAAGTCGCGGGCAGCAGATTGCACTTTGTAACAATCATCTTTAGTAGCGTCCCATCCCTGATAGCTTCCCGGCAATGCCATTTCCGCACTCGACAATTCAATGGTAGTTTCTACCATACTATAAGAATATTTACCGGCATTTGTCAGATTCATAGTGATCACATATGGACTGGCTTTCAACACCTTAAAATTATTAGGTCCTGCCACCAGTTCGCCTTCAAGTTCGGACTCCTTACCGGATACCGCTCCGTAGTTATCGGAATCCCAGCTATTGTTCGACCTGAATTTAAACTCTTTGTCAAGCAACGAAGTAGTCACCGTCCATAAGCGGGTAGTGGCATCATAATCCATTTGCGTGTCCTTATCCCAACCACCGGAAGTAGCGTCTCCCACCACTCCCCATACAAGGGGTTCGGTCTGTTCTACCTTACCTTCGGCATCTACTTTGATTCCGTAAAATCCTTTTTTCGCAACCGTCAGGTCCTTTGCCAGAACCTTGGTAAGATCACTTCCGTCCACAATGGCATACGAAGCGCCGTCCGCGTCAAAGTTGGCATATCCCTGATACACCCCGTCGCCATCCGGGTCGCCCAACAGATAAGCATTCGTATAGTCCCAATCAGGATACCCTACGGCTACATAAGCAAATTTCCAGTCAACCGCATTCGGATCAAAAGGAGTAGCCTTGAAAGTAATCGAGTTCGAAGCCGGATCAGCTGTCACGTCATACGCCTTAGAAGTCAGCGTAATCGTAAAGTTATAAGTCTGTCCCGGATAAGCGCCCACTTTGGCCATCATAGCGTTCATCTGCGCATTGGTAAACTTCAGGACGGTAGCCCCGGTTTCACCTAATAAAACGGTTTTCGCATTCGCGTCATTCGTCAGTGTAACGTCATAGTTCACCACTGCCTTCACTCCATAGTCCGCCGGCGTCCACTTAATCTCAGGAAACTCCGCCGCAGCATTTTCATCGTTGAAAGTAAAGTCGCTTTGAGAGAAAGGCTCAAAAGCAGAGGCTTTCTGCAACTCCATGACGGGCGACTTCTCGTCTTCGCAAGCCGTAAAAGCCAGGAGCCCTAACAACAGTGTATAGAAATATATTTTCTTCATAATCTTATTCGTTGTTTTTAATGGTCATTCGATTTTAGTATCCTTCATTCTGCTTGAGATTCGTGTTAGAACCGATATCGTCTGACGGAATCGGGAACACGTTGTAGAAGCTATCTACAGCCTTACCTTTGGCTGCACCGCCCTTCCAGGGCCATACATAACCGGCAGTAGTAAACAGTCCGAAACGTACCAGGTCCGTACGGCGTTGTCCTTCGAAGAAGAATTCACGGCCCCGCTCGTCAATGATGAAGTCCAATGTCAAATCGGAATCGGAGATAGGAGCCAGCGTTTTATCACTGTAAGCTCTTTTACGCAGATCGTTCACATAACGGAGAGCCGTAGCTCTGTCGCCACCCTGACCGCCTCTGAGCACAGCTTCCGCATACGTCAGGTAGATCTCACCCAGACGGAAGAGCGGGAAGTCAACGTAAGCTTCCTTAGAAGGAGGCAGCGTTCCGTCCTTGTTCACGTTGAAATATTTGGTAACAGGAATACCATTATTCTGGAATGTGTTTTCGTCAATAATTTCAATACTGGTTGTCAGATCGGTACGAAGCATTGCCTTACGGGTATCCACATCGCTGCCGCTCTCTTTAAGGAACAGGTTGTAGAGTGAAGATTTTGCCCTCACACCCTGCCATGCTCCTTTGGCGTTGACTTCATCCTGAGTTGCCGTAGCCCCCCAACATAAGAAGGCGGTCATACCACCCCAGGTCATCGTCTGGTCGCCTTCATAGCGTACCGGGAAGATCATTTCGTTAGACAAGTGATTGTCTGCCTTGAACATATCCACATAAACAGGTTCCAACTGATAGCCCACTTCGATCACCTTCTTTGCATACGTGATACATTCGGTGTATTTGTTCAGGCCGACGTAAGTCTCCGCATTGAGGTACAAGCGTGACAAGAGTGCCCATGCGGCAGCCTTGTTGGCATGTCCGTAGTCCTGGTTGTATCCCACTGCCGGTTCCAACATATCTTCCACACACTCAGTCAGCTCTTTCTCGATCCAGTTGAACAGGTCGGCAGCCATGATCTGCTTCGGCGGAATGCTTCCGATCGGGCTGTTTTCGTCTACAAACGGTACATTGCGATACAGGTCGAGCGCATACTCATAGCTCAGTGCACGCAGGAAACGGGCTTCGGCACGCCATGTCTTGATCGAGGCTTTCAGTGAAGCGTCGCAACCGCGGGCATCCAGTTTATCTTCGGTCGTCTCGCGCAGATAGGCGTTGGCTACGTTGATCTGATAGAACAGGCGGTAATATGAACCCTTGATCCACGGACTGGATGCACCCCAGGAGATGTGGTTGAATTCAGGGATACCAGGGTCGTTCCATGCACAGTGTGCGATGTCCGAAGGCAGATCCTGCATATTCCACAATACACGGAGGAAGGAAGCCTGGCTACCGCCGTCGATACCTACCACATCCTGATCGGAGTCACCTCCGCTGTTACCACCGATGGCCATACCCGCATAAATCTTAGCAAGGCTCTGTTCATAGGCTAAAGGCTCGTTCCCGAAAACAACGTCGGAAACCAATTCGTCTTTGTCCAGTGGAACCGTATCGAGGTCGTTCACACAAGACGCTACTCCTAACATCATTCCCAGCAATGCACAGGGAAGAAGATATTTAAATTTTATTGTTTTCATGTTTTACAGATTTAAAAATTGAGATTAAGGCCGATCATGAATACACGGGGGCGAGGATAGATGTTGTTATCGATTCCTTCACCACTGATTTCCGGATCCAGTCCCTTGTACTTAGTGATGACAAACGGATTCTGTACCGTAGCATATACGCGTGCACTCTGTTTATCATTGAAGAGCTTGTTGAACGTATACCCTAAAGAGATGTTGTCCATACGCACGAACGAAGCATTCTGAACGTAATAGCTCGAACGGTATTGAGCGTTCTTGAAGTCGGTGCTGCGGGCAGAGGTCAGACGGTTCTTCAGGAATCCGGTCTGGTCATACATATTGGCGCCTTCGTATGCTTCACGGTTGGACTGTACGTTGTTGTAAACATAGTTACCAAAGCTGCCGCGCAAAGCAAATGAAAAGTCCCAGTTTTTATAAGAAAGTTGTGAGGTCAGCCCCATGAACACGTCGGGAGCAGCTTTCTTGAAGCAGATCAGGTCGGCGTCGTTAATCTGGTTATCGCCATTCTGGTCTACATAGGCACCTTCGATAGGTTTACCGTCGGGACCGTAAATCTGCTCGAACACGTAGAAGGAGTTGAATGCCTCGCCTACCCGGTGGATCAGGGCGTTGTATCCTGTACCACCGTCGATACCGCCATGGATGACACCGGCATAGTTGGGGTCGTCGTTGAAGGTCATCTTGGTGATCTTGTTCTTATTGTAAGAGATGTTGTAGCCGATGTTCCAGTTCCAGTCTTTGGTTGAAACGGCATGGGCATTGACGCTGAATTCAAAACCCTTGTTCTCCAATGTACCTACATTGGTCAGCAGTTGATTGCTGAAGTTGGTTCCGGCAGGAGCCGTAACGGTATTCAGCAAGTCCTTCGTTTTACGGAAGTAATAGTCGATTGTACCCGTGATGCGTCCATTCAGGAAACCGTAATCGATACCTACGTTCCAAGTAGTGGTTTCTTCCCACTTCAGGTTCTGGTCGTAAGGTTGCGGAGCAATCAGAGAGTATTCGGTGTCACCGAAATAATAGTTGGCACCTGCCTTGGAGTACATATAGCGGGCCATATACGGATAGTCTCCGTTACCCAGGTTCTGCTGTCCGGTCACACCATAGCCCAAACGCAGCTTCAGGTCCGAGATAGCGTTCACATTCTTCAGGAATGACTCCTCGTTCAGTTTCCACGCCAGTGCTACGGATGGGAACAATCCCCAGCGGTTGTCCGGGCTGAAACGTGAAGAACCGTCGTTACGCAAGGTGAATGTCACCAGATAACGGTTCAACAATGTATAGTTGAGACGTCCGAAGAAAGAAACCAGGTAGCTTTCGCTCGCATAGTCATCCCCCTTCTTATAGAATTCTTCCCCGGTCTTCTCTGCATAAGCGGCCGAGTAGGGATAAGAGTTGGTAGTCGAATTATAGAAATGCTGCCAGGAGTAACCTGCCATGACGTCGATGTAGTTGACTCCGAACGTATTGGTATAGTTCAGGTAGAAATCGAGCAAGGTGTTGCGTTTCAACTGTGTATAATGGCTGTTTTCGCCAAAACCGCTTTTGAAGTTACCCGTACAGTAAGTCAGCGGTGAATTGTCGGCGATAATCACGTCACCCTTACTCTTCGATACGTCATAACCTAAATTCAGGTTAGCGCGCAGTTCGGGCAGGAAGTGGAATTTATAATCGATCTGCGCATTGCCGATACTGCGGTAAACGGTCGATTTATCATCTTTCTCTTCAAGCATGGCAACAGGGTTGGCCAGACCGATATCAATCGGAGAAATCTTGTCTCCCTCCTGCTTCATATACATAAAGTATCCGTTTCCGTAAGGGTTGCCTTCCATATAGACAGGCTGTGTGGGGTCATACTGGGTAGCCAGACCGATAGCTGCACGGTCGGCAAAACGGTTCTTGTTGTACACTCCCTTCACATTCAGCTGGATGTTGAGCTTCTTGTCGAAGAAGTTGGGGTTCAGGTTAATGGCACCTGTCAGACGTTGCATGTTCGAAGTCTTCAGGATACCGTTTTCGTTTGTATACGCCACAGACACACGATAAGGCATATGCGGAACGGCTCCGGATACACTTACATTATGGTCGGTACTGAAAGCCGTGCGGAATATTTCATCCTGCCAGTCGGTAGAGGTTTTGCCCAAAGCGTTGGCCTGAAGACTATTCTCGCCAAACTTCTCGATCACGAAATTACGGAAATCGTCTGCCTTCATCACATCGACCGTATTCGACTTCGTACTGATAGAGAACGTGCCGCTGTAGTCCACCTTCACGCGTCCCGACTGTCCCTTCTTGGTGGTAATGATGATAACACCATTGGAGGCACGCGAACCGTAAATAGCAGTAGCAGAGGCATCTTTCAGAATCGTAAACGTCTCGATGTCATTGGGGTGGACGGTAGAGAGCGGATTGCCCATACCTTTGATTTCGGTGTTATCGACAGGCACCCCGTCAATAACGATCAGCGGGTCGTTGCTGGCCGACATGGACGAACCTCCGCGCACACGGATCGTAGCCCCGGCTCCCGGAGCGCCGCCGTCGGTAATCACGCTGACACCTGCGGCCTTACCCACCAACAGGTCGGAAGCCGAAGTAGCCATACCTTTTACCATCTTGTCCGCATCGATTGCCATCACCGAGCCGGTCACGTCATTCTTCTTCACGGAACCATAACCGATCACCACCGCTTCCTGAAGCATCACCGCATCATCTTGGAGGGTCACCGTCACACTGGGAGCAGCTTTCACTTCAACCGGCTTGTAACCGATGAAAGAAATCACGAGGGTAGAATGTTGAGGAACACTCAGAACAAAGTTTCCGTTCAGATCGGTAATCGTACCGATAGAAGAATTATCCTTCACAACCACATTCGCGCCGATTACGGGTTCACCCGTTGAATCTTTCACATGTCCCTTGACAGAGACTTGCTGTGCATAAGCGCTCAATGACAAGAATAGCCCAAACAACAGGGGCAGAATCATACGACAGATTCTAAGATTAACTTGCTTCATGCATTTAAAAATTAAAGTTAACAATATAAATATTAATATGATTTCTAAACTTTACATAGAGAATGAACGACTCCATTCCCGTTCTTGATTACGTAGCAAAAATAGTATATTAAGCGACAGCCACTTATTTAATATCCGACAAATCCGCTCCTGCAACTACGCAAACGATTGCACCGTAAAAGCAGGGTTATAGCACATTGTCACCGAACTTTTTAGCCTCCTTTACACTATTTTTGTATCATATTAAACAAATCCGTAAATATATTGGTTTTGTTTTTATATAAAATCATTTACCTTTGGGTGAAAAACGAATCGAGTTCACCACAGATTACACAGATTAACGCAGATTCTTTGAATCTAATTCTCAATGAAATAAATCATTTATCTGTGAAAATCTGTGTAATCTGTGGTGAATAAAACCAATCAACCATGAATAAACCGCAAATCACGATCAAAGACATCGCCCGCGAACTGGGAGTCTCCCCCTCCACCGTATCGAGGGCCTTGAAGGACAATCCCGACATCAGCCAGGAAACAAGGGACGCTATACATAAGTACGCGCGCGAACATAATTATAAGCCTAATGTATTGGCACTGAACCTGCGCACGAGCCGTTCCAACACCATCGGGGTCATCATTCCACAACTCGTGCACCACTTTTTTTCGTGTGTGCTGAGCGGCATCGAGGAGACGGCGGCAAAAGCCGGATACAACATCCTGGTGGCACAGAGCAACGAAGAGTATGAACGGGAAGTGAAAATCGTCCACTCTTTTCTCGCGGCACGGGTTTGCGGGGTCATCACTTCCCTGGCCAAAGACACCTCCCAATACGACCATTACCAGGAGTTGCTGGACAATAATATCCCCATCGTGTTTTACGACCGTATCTGTACCGGAATCAATACCGAACGGGTGGTGGTGGACGATTACGCGGGCTCGTTTGCGGCGGTGGAGTATATGATACAGACCGGATGCAAACGCATCTTTTTTTACAGCGCCGCCCCTCACCTCGAAATCTCCAAGAACCGGCGGAACGGTTATCTGGATGCCATGAAGAAGTACCGGATTCCGGTAGACCAGAGCATGATCAAGCTGTGTGATACCCGCGAGAAAGCAATTGCCATTACTCCCACCCTGCTGGAAGGCCCCGACCGTCCGGACGGTTTCTTTGCCATCAACGACGAAACGGCATCGGGCATCCTCTATTCCTGCAAACTGGTGGGACGGAAAGTGCCGGACGAAGTGTCCATCTGCGGGTTCACAGACGGAGCCATTGCCCAAAGCACAGACCCGAAACTGACCACGGTAGAGCAGCACGGCGAGGAGGTAGGCAAAAGTGCCATCAGGCTGCTGATAGAAAAACTGGAGGGAAACGATGAAGGAAAAAGCAGCAACAAAATCGTGCGGACCAACCTGGTGGTACGAGGAACAACGAAATAAACCGGGTTCACCACAGATTACACCGATTTTCACAGATTCTTTAATTTTATTGGTAATAAATAAGGCAAATTATCAATCTGTGTTAATCTGTGCAATCTGTGGTGAACTCAAAACAATATAATTATAGATTCACCATGAAAGTAAAACCTGACTTAAGTTTTTGGAAGCTGTGGAACATCAGCTTTGGTTTTTTCGGCGTACAGATTGCATACGCACTGCAAAGCGCCAACATCAGCCGCATATTTGCTACATTAGGCGCCGATCCGCACAGTCTGAGCTATTTCTGGATACTCCCTCCGTTAGCGGGAATCATCGTACAGCCCATCATCGGTTCGGCAAGCGACAAAACCTGGACACGCTTCGGGCGGCGCATCCCTTACCTTTTTGTAGGTTCGCTGATCGCGGTGCTCGTGATGTGCCTGCTGCCCAACGCAGGCAGTTTCGGCATGGCAGTGGGCACGGCGATGACCTTCGGACTGGTGTCGCTGATGTTCCTCGATACTTCGATCAACATGGCCATGCAGCCTTTCAAAATGCTGGTGGGCGACATGGTAAACGAGAAACAGAAGGGACTGGCCTACTCCATCCAGAGCTTCCTATGCAATGCCGGCAGCCTGGTAGGTTATCTGTTCCCGTTCATCTTCACGTTTATCGGCATCAGCAATACGGCGGGCAAGGGGACGGTACCCGATTCGGTGATTTACTCGTTCTACATCGGTGCCGCCATCCTGATCCTGTGCGTCATCTACACCACGGTAAAAGTGAAAGAGATGCCCCCGAAAGAGTTTGAAGAATTCCACGGTATCACAGCCGACGAAAAGAAAGAGAAAACCGACTTCATCTCTCTGCTGAAGCATGCCCCGAAAGTATTCTGGACGGTAGGCCTGGTACAGTTCTTCTGCTGGGCGGCCTTCATGTACATGTGGACGTATACCAACGGTGCCATCGCAGCCACCGTATGGGGCACCACCGACGTGCAGAGCGCAGGCTATCAGGAAGCGGGCAACTGGGTAGGCGTGCTGTTTGCCGTACAGGCCATCGGCTCGGTCATCTGGGCAGTGGTGCTCCCCCTGTTCAAGGCACGCAAGCAGGCCTACGCACTGAGCCTCGTGCTGGGTGGCGCCGGATTTATATCCACCCTCTTCTTCCACAACGAATACCTGCTGTTCATCTCCTACCTGCTGATCGGATGCGCCTGGGCAGCCATGCTCGCCCTGCCGTTCACCATCCTGACCAATTCTGTTTCGGGCAAGAACATGGGCGCTTACCTGGGATTGTTCAACGGGACCATCTGCATTCCGCAAATTGTAGCGGCACTCGTCGGCGGAGGCATCCTCCACCTTGTCGGCGGACATCAGGTGAACATGCTGGTATTGGCGGGCGTACTGCTGATCGTGGGAGCCGTTTGCGTCTATTTCATCAAAGAGACGGTGGTGCATCACGAAGGGTAAGCCGGAGAGGCTGTGCGATAAATACTTGGCAATCGGGGGAAAGGCCCTAAAAAGTAATTCCTCCGGACTCACTTGTCCGGAGGAATTATACAAACAAAACAAATACTGTCCGTGTCTCCCGACAGGGAAGTCAATTATCGGCCTGCATGAATGCCATTAATTCACATGGGTAATACTCGATTCTTTCTGGATCAGGCGGTAAGTCTTCACTACCGGCGCCCCATTGGCATACGTAGTCACGGTAAAGTTCATTTCGCGGGCATTTCCGGAATTCAGAGGGAAACGTGCCTTTACATTATACGAACCGTTAGCTGTTACCATATTGACTTTTCCTTCCGACTCTACCCACCGGTTATCTGCCTCTCCAAACGAGACAAGCACCGGACGTATCTCACTTTTATCGGTAGAAGGAGTGCCGCTGATGGTAAACATATATTCATTTTGCTTTCCAGAAAGCACAAGTTCATCAGGAATCTTTCCCGCTATAATAATCGTGTTTCCGTCCATCTTGATGTAGCCGGCCGCTGCCAGCTCGGCATTCAGTTGTATCTCGGCGCTTTGGCAAAGCGTCGCCTTGTCTACCGTGCCGCTCTGAATGATGGTCATGTCCTTGGTTTCCATTGCTCCGGAACCACCATTCGCACTCGCATTCCAGCGTCTCAGCGTCAGCGTGGCACGGCGCTCTTCTTTACCGATATTATCGGTCATGGAAAGGGCATGTATGCTTTGGGAGCCTAATAGAATATTAGATTTCTGTATCCAGTCGCAATCTTCGGGAATCACCACATCCACTGCTTTCAGGGTTCCCCCTTCTTTGAATCCAGGCACGAACGCTACGTCCAGGCCAAAAGGCGAACATTTGTAAACGTCCTCACCCTGCTTTAAAAACATGTTTGCCACCAGCGGACCAAAGCTATTGAAATTTTCCGTATACTCCGTAATGTCCAGATAATCCTGGTAAACGATATATTCATCAACTTTCTGCTTGCGATCAGTAGTATTGTACGTCACGAGGGACAGCTTTGCCGTACGCGGACGTCCGGTATTGTTCGCTTCCGTGACTTTCAGGTTGTAAGAGATCTTGCTCGAGTTTAAAGATCCGGCACTCTCTAACCCAACTTCCAGCCAATCACAATCTTCCGGCAATACGATACCGATCGGATTGATATCGCTATTGTTCGTGCCTGCGATAGTGGCGATCTTCACTGCTGAGAAACTTGAAGAAGGATACTTGATGGTCAGCGTCTTTGCACCGGCATCCAAAGTCGCATTAGTAGATTCCGCTGTCAACTGGGCATTCGCATTCAATTTCTCCATCACGTCCTCCGTATCTACAGATTCTCCGTAGTTCCATTCGGCAACGGTGATGTCGGCAGTGACATTACCGGCACTGTTGTTGAGGTTGACAATGTAGCGGGTATTGACATCCATACCTTTGAAAGTACCGGTCATGCTGCTACCGAACTTGGCTTCCACCTCGATATCACCGCTACCGCCTATGCTGCCTGTAATTTCTACACTTGGGATATAATCATTAGTAGTCTCCGCCTCTATCGGCAAAGCGTACAGTGCGGCAGGAATCAGTTCCGCGTTCACCACGTCTGCCGCCGCCAAAGCTACAATATCGTAGTCCCCGGAGGTGGTTGCCTGCGGCGCTTTGCCGAACATCGTAGAGTTCCCCGCTCCCGAGAGTGTTACCTTTTTCACCGTGAAGCCTGTACCTACAGGGTTCTTGATGTCGATACGGGCCACACGGCGCACCAGCGTGGCATTGAGAGCCGTGCCTTCGGCAACGTCCTGATTGGTATACAATGTATTGAAATTCTGCGCCCCTGAGCCATCGTATTCGTTGCGCCCGATGACGGCGGTCATAGGCAGCCCCTTCTCAGCAGTGATGTTATTGCCATTTGCGCTGAGTGCGGTTTCAAGGATTTTCAAATTATCCAAGTCGGAAAAGACCGACGCAGTGCCGCGGTCATTCCCCGCGCCGGCGGTGGTGACGGCGAGAGCCGTCAGCGCTGTGGAGGTACGATCTATGTCGTTCACCACCAGCACAAATCTGCGGGTGCGCCCGTCGCCCTTAGGCACGCCATACGAAACCCGGTATCCGTCGCCCACGGGGGTGAGCACCAGGTCGTTTTCGTAGCCCAAAGCTTTATACCGGTAGATACGTTCCAGGGTATATCCCTTCAAGTCATCCGCACTGGTCCCGGTAATCGCCGCACTTGAACTCTGGTTGTTCAGGTCCACAAAACTGTACAGGTCCAGCTTTTCGATTTTCACTTCACCGGGCAAAGCGATGATGTTGTCGCCTGCCGCACGGGTGACCACAGTCCCTCCTAACCCATTGATTTTCATACTTACCAACTGTTCGCCACTCTTCAGCGGGACATCCGGCCGGTTTTCATTCTGCAACTCTTCGTTGCTGCAAGATGCCAATCCCAATAAAAAGGTGAAAGCCATCCATTTAAACAAAGAACTTCTTTTCATACACGTTCGTTTTTTAGTGTGTTAATACTATCTGTTGTAAAAGAATCATTTTACGCCGTGGGGTTCTTGCCTCACAGTCAGCTTGCGTGTTTCACCATTGCGCAGCTCCACGCTGACCGTCGCCGTGCGGGGAGGCAGGTTGCCTATCTCCTCTACCGTCACAGGCACATACAAATCCGCCTTCAGGCTGATGCAAGGAGCGGTCACTTCGTAACCGGCATGCAGCCAGGACGCATCGACAGTCACCTTCACCGGTGCGGACAACGCCGGATAGAGCAAGCCTACGCAGAAGGGATTATCATTCACTTCGGTGACAGTCGACTCAATCCTGTTCACAATGGCCTTTAATTGCTTTCCGGCTGCGGCAGGCCCACTCTCCCGAAGGGTCCGGATGTACACTTCATAGAATTTTACCTCATTGTATCCATCATCTCCCACACGGATCGGATCACGCATGGCAACCCGGATTTCACTTCCCTCCATCCGGAGTTCGCCGGCTTCGCGCAGCGGGAGTCTCACCTCCACGTCATCGGCCATCTGTGCCGGGTCCGGATCGGCTTCCTGCACCACAAGCCAATCGGCCTCCACCGGTGCGTCACCGTTGTTCGCATCCCGATAGCGCATCCGGAAGGTGGCTTCACGAGGGTGTCCGGTCCTGTTTTCATCCACCCGGAAGTATAAGCTAACCGCACCGGGTGATGGCACCGATACCTTCTTCACCCAGTCATAATCTTCCCGGGCAAAAAATTCCAGATAAGAACCGCCACCCCCGACTACCGCTCTCGTAACCACCTCGTGCCCGATCACCCGGAACGCAGCACCTCCAAACGCCGGCAAGCGGATGACCCGCGCGTCCGGATCGACACGACACAGCTCCTTCATCAGCCCCACTCCCCGGACCTCCACCGAAGCCAACGCAGGACTGTGCGCCGCTGCCGGTTCCAGACAGACTGTATACTCCACAAAGCAGGTCTTCCCGTCTTTTTCGTACACAAAGCTGACAGGCACACGCAACGGATAATCGTTGCCGACGGTAACAAAAGAACCTCCGCCTATTCCGGCTCTAACCGTACGGGTTACGGCAGGTTGCTTCATCTCTAAAGTAGTTTGAAACGTTTCCGATGAAGGGTTGCCGGTTACCTGTCCCGTCCCGGCCGCCAGCCAGTCACATCCCTCGGGAATTTGAATCCCGATCGGTTTCGTATCTCCCGAGGCTCCGGTCAGGGTGACAATGGCAGGATCCGCTTCCCTCAGAATACCGTCCCTCAGTGTGATAGTGGTACCTGCCACCGCCACACCCGTTGCCGACGGTGCCACCTCCACTGTACATCCGGCGTTGAGCCTGTCCGAAAGATCGCCGGTATCTATTCCGTTCCCTTCGTCCCAGTCCGCCACCTCGAGGCTTACCCCCAGGTTGGCATCGTCGTTCCGCACCCGCAGCAAGTAACGGGTATTGGGCTTCATGATGCCTCGTGCCGTCAGCGGCAGTTCGTTGTTCATCAACTTCCCGGTGAGGCCGATCTCCACCTCCGTATCTGCTTTGAGCGGAAAAAGGTAGCAGGCTCCGGCAGTCTGTACGGCAGTGACGGATAGCGGAACGGCCTTATATTCCGTTGCAGCAGCGCCCGCCGGTTCAGCGAAAAGAGCCATTTCCGCCGCAGCTTTCACCTGTATCCCCTCCACCCGGTATCCCGTAATGTCGGGATTCACAATATCGATGCGGCTCACCCCGCGCACCAGCCGCACCGAGAGCCCCCGATCGAGTTGCTGCGGGCTGAAAACGGGATCATCGCTTATCACTCCGTCGGAACTGATCACCCGGTGGGTCACTTTCGCGCTCATGGGCAGCAGCGGACATGCCGGAGGCAGATACGCCGTCCCGCCCGATTCCCGATCGGGTGTCCACTTGAAGGTGCTGATTGCAGTGCCATAAGTCAGGTTTGCCCAATCCCCGGGCGGGTTGGCTATCCCGCGGTTGGCGCACACCAGGAAGGCCCGTTGGTGCGCGTCCCCTTCGGGCACCCCGATACCGGCATGATATCCGTCGGCATCGGGCAGCAACAGGAAGTCATTGTCTGTTCCGCCCGCCTCATAGCGGTACGTCCGTTCGTGCTTGAAGTTCGTCACATCTGTCTGCTCCGTAGTTCCGTCCCAGCTCACAAAGCAATAGACGGTGAGCGACCTCACCTCACACTCTCCCGCCAGTGTCAGGCTTTCGTTACCCGCACGGGTAGGCACGGCGCCTCCACCTGCCAGCCCGGTAAGCGAAAGATTCACGATCCGCTCACCGTCCGCCGGGGAGACCGGGAGGAAACCATCCTGCTCCGATACGTCGGAACAGGCGGAACCGCCCAGGGTGAGCAAAGCGGTGAGAAAAATAATAGGTATAGTCTGTTTCATAATTGTTTTGAGTTCACCACAGATTACACAGATTAACACAGATATTTTAGTTTAACTCCCAGTAAAATAAATTATTAATCTGTGAGAATCCGTGTAATCTGTGGTGAGTTGTATTCATTTCTATTCCGTTACCGAGAAAGCAAGCTTCCGCCTCCCGAAGAATCCGCCTGATATATGGGGCGTTGCACCAGCGTATAAGTCGATGTCCGGATTGCTCCTCCTTCATAAGTCTGCACACTGAAGCTGACACTGCGGTCCGCGCCCGTCTCGTTGGGCAGCAGCCGCAGCTGGCGGACAAAGCCGGGCGGGGGACCGTCCCCCTCGTCTCCGTCACCTGTCAAGACATCCTCCCGGCTTACATACACAAGGCTCTCGTACAGCCAGCCGCACCCCGTAGGGATGATGACCCTCACCGGCTTCCGGCCTTCGCTGACCACGTGGCAGGGATTGGATATCGTCCACCGGGTATTCCTCTTGCCCACGTAGATGGTGTTTCCATCCATGTAGAGCTCGTCCACCGGATAGCCGTTTCCCAACCGGAGCCCGGCCGACGACGCCATCCGCGCGTACACCGCGGCAGACACCGGGGGTTGCACCAGCGTGTAGCGCCGCTCCTCCAATTGTGCGCCATCCAGCACCGTCGGGTCGGCGACGGTCGTCGAGAGAGACCTTATGTCCCCACCCCCGCCACCGGTGCCGGAGGACCCGGAATGCGTGTTACGGCGCACCACAAGCACGGCCCGCCGTTCCGCGCCGGTCAGGTTATCCTGCACTGCGGTCAGTATCCGCCGCCGGGGTATCAGGGCACCGATGTCCAGCACATCTTCCAGGAAGACCGCCGCCCATGGGTCGCCCGGCGTCTCGACGTAGGCCGATCCGTCGGACTCGGGGCTCAAAGCCGCTTCCGCCGCCGTCCTTGCCGTCCCCACGCCACCCTGCGCCGTTTCAGGGTCGAGGCACAGGCTGACCTCCCCCATATAGGGAGAGAGCAGGATGGGAGTGGCTTCGTCCAGTGTCCAAGGCCGGGATAGCCACGAAGGGGTATCGCGCAGGCTCCCCCCCGCGGGCCACTCCCGGGGAATGGACGTGTTTTCCTCCGCCCCATAGCTGAAGCAGTCTTCCACCACCCTCCAGTCTTCGTAGCGCAAAGCGCCGGTGGCCACGTCTTGCAGCACCAGGGTGAAGGTGGCGGGAGCCGTCGGGACTCTCCTCCGCCACACGGAGACGGAACGCATCGGGCCGCTTCCCGTTTCCCTCAGGTCGGCCACCTCTTCTTCGGTGGGTATCAGGTAAAGCCTCACTTCGGCGGTATTATCATCGGTCTTTTGACTGTGCACCACCTTGACGCGGCCCTGTAGCGGCGCCGAGAGGATGACACCTATCGGGGCGGGATTGCCCGACGCGCCGGTAAAGCGGACGAAGGGATAACTCACGATCTGGTACGTGCGGTCCGATCCGGCCGGCACGAACTCCTTCGCCACCCACTCTTCGGCGGCCGGGACGGCATCGGACAGCGCCCCGGACATCAATCTCCCGCGCCCGGCAACGCAGGTATACGATTCCTGCGCCACACGGACCGTCCGCGTCGGCAGCTCTACCAGCCCGAAGCAAGACACGACGGGCCCGAACCCGGTCCCGGCCGGCAACCGCCCAGTGACGGAGGCCACCTCGGTATTGTAGGTCGTCGCCGTCACCTCGGCGTCGATATCCGCCCCCTCGTCCCAAGGCAACACCTCGAGGGTGGCGGCCACATTGTTTTCGGCACTTTTGACGCGCACCACGTAACGGGAATTTGCCTCCAGCGCAGCGCCAGGGATGGACACGGTGGTCTCCGCGCCCAGATAAGTCCCCTTCAAGGTGAGCGTGAAGGCTCCCGGAAAACTGTATACCGCCGCGGGCAGCCATTCGGCATCCGTCAGTGGCAACTCTATGGCGGCAGTGGCTGACGTACCTCCCGCTGCTCCGTCGAACAAGTCTGCCTTGTCCTGCCGGGTATAGCTCAGCCCGCTCAGGACAAACCGGCTGACAAACGGGTTACTGATGTCGATGCGTGCCACCCGCCGCCTGAGTTTCACCTTCAGCCCCCCGGCAAGGTCGGCCGCGGTGAAGGTTGCCCCGTCGTCATACCGATAGGTTCCGTCGTTCATCAGCACCGGTTTGGGCACGTTGCTCGACATCGGGAAAGGAGCCGCCAGTGCGGCGGGCGGCCCGGCAGCGACGGCGGTCTGCCGTGTCAGTACCCCGCTCAATGGGGTAGCCGACGAACGGTCGGCCTCCGTAGCGGCCACCGCGGTGAGGTCCGCCGGCGCAGGCGTGTTAGCCAACATCAGGAAGCGTCGCTCGTAGGCATCCTCGGGCACCCCGATACCAAACCTATAGCCACCCGCCCGGGGGCTGAGCGTAAAGTCATTGGCGGCCCCGCCCTGCTCATAACTGTAAATCCGCTCCAGAGTGAGCGTCGAAGCATCGGACTCGCTGCCCGAAGTATTGACAAAACTGTATATCCGCAACGCCTGTATCTCGTTCTCGCCGGCGATCGTCTCTCCCGCATCCGCCTCCGTACGGCTGACAGGCACGCCTCCGCCGGAGCTAATTCCGTCGAGGCTGAACATCACCGCCTGCTCTCCGGGACGCAGGCGGACATCCCCGTTGATTTCCGATCCGGGTATGCCGTCGGCAGTGCACCCGGACAGCAGCAGGCAGATACCTGCCAGAAGAGCCATCGTAGTTTGTTTCATAATATGTATGTTTTTGATGTTCACCACAGAGGACACAGAGGACACAGAGTTTTAATCTCTTGTTTATTAGGATATTTAAGAGAAATATATTCTCTGTGTCCTCTGTGTCCTCTGTGGTGAACCGTATTCATTTCTATTAGCGTTAAAAGCCGCTCCAAGTACCGACGGCCCCGCTGTTCTTCCCCTGGCTGACGGTGAGCGTTTCGGTTTTCAGTCCGCCGCTCCCGTCGTGGTAGCTGATGTTGATCCGTCCGGTGCGGGCTGAGGATGCGCTGTTGGCATCTATATACAGCCCCATCATGTAGTGGCCGGCATCGGCAGTATCGCCACCAGACGTTCCGTCTATCCTTCGCGAACAAGGTACCAACTTCATCCACGCGGCCCCCTGCACAATCTCCACCAGGATGGGATTCCGGTCTTTGCTGCGGATACTTACGCAATATCCATCAGGATTAGCCACCCCTCCATTATCGGCAATGCTCAGCGTATTTCCGGAGCAGGAGACACCGGTGACCGTTCCGCTATTCATCGTCTGGGAACAATCCACTTCATAGCCGGCGGAGGTGAGCTTCGTCGCGTCTCCCCCTCCCGCCTCCTGCTCCAGGGTATAGACGGTAGTCTCCAACCGGTTGGTGGAGGCGTTCCAGCACCGGAGTGTCAGGCTCCCGGTGCGGGGTACGGAGCTGTGGAAATTGTCGGACATCAGGAGAAAGTTCTGACTCTGACCCTCACCTATCATTATCTTCCTCTGCCACTCCAGCCATCCGGCCTGTTCTGTCCAGCCGGACGCGAATCCCGCATCTTCCAGCACGAAAGGCACGCTTCCCGAATAGGGAAAGACGGGAAGAGTGATTTTATGATTCCCCTCGTCCACCCGCCACGTGTCGTCGGGCGGAGTGATGGTCACAGGCGGGAAGTATTGCGCGGCATTCGTAGCATTGCCCAAAACAGTGTTCAGCTGGGATGGCAGCAGATAGTCCACCTTCAGGGTATATTCGTCCACCTGCTGGGTTTTCGCCCCGGTAGCGGCGTCCGTACGGTGAGTCACGAGGCTGATCTTATAGGTTTCGGGAGCCCGGAAACTTTCCATCAACTGCTTTCCCGAAGCGGCATCCGACTTGGCCAGCCTCAACGGCACGACGTAGGTGCCTGTAGCGGTACTTGCCGTTCCCATCGAAAACAGGGGGGCATCCGCCGGCATGATCACGCCGATAGGGTTTGCGTCTCCGGCAGCTCCGGTAAAGGTGATCAGAGGCATCCAAGGGTCTGCCACCCTCTCTCTGCCGCCGCCCGAAAGCCGGGAAAAATGGATCACCCGGTTGTCGGCATCTATTTCCGCTATGCTGCCGGCCTCGCCCATGTCGGCATTCAGCGCCACCGTCGCCCCGGCGTTCAGTTTCCCGAAGACATCGCCCTCAATGCCGCGCCCATCGTCCCAGGGCACGGCACGGAGAGACGCCACCGCGTTTCCGGCAGAATTCTTAATGGTTATCAGGTAGCGGGTGTTGGGCTTGAACCAGCTTTGGCCGTCGGTAATGACCAGCTTCGTCTCCACCCCGTAGAGCACGCCCGCCAGTTCGATCTTGAGCGTGCCGCCGTCATTGCCTGTTCCGCCCCAATAGTCAAGCTGGGGCAGATAGAACACCGCCGGGAGAAATTCGGCATTCTCCACAGGGAGATCGGGATAGTATCCGCGGGTGGAAATCTGTTCTCTCCCTTCCGCGTTGAATTTCCACTCACCGATGTCGCTGACCTTGACCGAGCGGAGCTCGAAACCGGAGGCGGCGGGATTGTCAATGTCAAAGCGCGCCGCCTGCCGGGCGAGATCCACCCGGACGCCTTGCGCCAGTTTTTCGGCGGTAAAGTAGTTTTTCTCCTGATAGCCTCCTCCCGTCAGTTCCTGCCGCCAGTATCCGGTTCCCATCATGCAGAGGGGGCAGGCGATGGGGGTCAGGCTAAGCGGGGTCCCCCCCATCCCTCCGGCCGGGAAGAACTGCGGGCAACCCACACTCACGAAACGGGTGGCCGTGCTGCGGTCGGCAAGCGCGCCCGTGCCGCTGTCCTTAATGGAGACCGCCACCACACCGGCAGGCACAGCGCCCCCATTCGCCACCAGCTTGAAGTAACGGCGGTATTCGTCCCTGGGCACGCCGAACGTGACCCGGTAGCCATCCCCGTCGGAGGTCAGCAACAGGTCATTGTCCGCCGCTCCCTCCGTATAGCGGTAGACACGCTCCAGGGTCGATTCCCCGGAAGAACTCAGCATTTCCATCTCCTCTTCGGAGAATACCGTCCCGTCCTGCCGGATATTGACGAAGCAATACACCAGCAATTCTTTCACCTCGTTTTCGCCCGGCAGCACCACCGCATCCGTAGCCGCCCGGCTGACGGGCACTCCGCCACCTCCACCCAGGCCGGAGAGCCGGATACTGGCTTCCATCTCTCCGGGGCGCAACGTTATCTGTCCGCTCCCGGACGCTCCCCCCTGCTCCACCTCTACCGTACAGGCGGCAAGCAGAAAACAGCAGAGGGATGTTAGTAAAGATCGTTTCGTATTCATTTTCATCTGGTTTTGAGTTCACCACAGATTACACAGATTAACACAGATATTTTAGTTTAACTCCCAGTAAAATAAATTAGGTACTGATATACATATCTACACTGGAAAATCATAGAAAGGCTGGAGTCGGGAAATCCTCGCACCAGTATTTTCTATTTATTTAACATTTTAATATCCATTCTCATAAAAAGAGCCAATACAAAATAAGTTGTCGGCTCTTTTGTTTTGTCATAGCATTCAAGAATTATGCAGATTGTTTTGTAACCATGACACATGTATAACGTGGATTGTACTATTTCACATCATTTAATCATAAATCGAGTTACCTCGTCTTTCACTTTTTCGTTATACGCACAGGAGGTTATCGGTTTTTATCAAGATTTTCTCCGTGAACTCATTGTTGAACAAATCAATCTTTGTAAATTGTAACATCATTAAAATTGGAGGACAGACTTATGAAAGACCCGTTCAAACTTAATGTTAAATCAATCATGGCTCTTTACGAACTATTCCCTACGGAAGAAGCCTGTATCAAACATCTTGAGGCCATTAATTGGCATGACAAACCTGTTTCACCATTTGACAAGACCTCCAGAGTTTATAAATTGAAAAGCGGCAAATATCGCTGTAAGAATACAGGTAAGAACTTTACCGTTCGCACAGGTACGATGTTTGAAAAGACAAAGATAAGTTTGCGTAAATGGTTTATCGCTATTTGGCTTGTTACCAATCACAAAATAGGTCTTTCTTCCTACCAACTCGCAAATGATATAGAAGTCACGCAAAAGACAGCATGGTATATGTTGCATAAAATACGTCATGCAATGCGTCTTGCTAATGAAAACATCTTGGAAGAGGCAGTAGAAATAGATGAAACGGTTGTCGGAGGTAAAAATGGGAATCGTCATAAGGATAAGAAAGTCCCTCACTCGCAAGGACGTTCACACAAGGATAAATTTCCAGTCGTGGGAATGATACAGCGAGAAAATCTAATGAATGCCCGAGCAACCCCTGATACGAAATCTGACACTCTGTCCGCATTCATTAAGGAATACATACATCCGGATGCAATCATTTATACGGATGAGTACAATGCTTACGACCCAATAGGGTTCAGTTATACTCGTTTCTATGTCGACCACAGCAAGAAGTTATATAGTTATGACCACATAACGACAAACAGAATAGAGGGTGCTTGGACGCATTTCAAACGTATGGTTAAAGGTACATACAGAACTCTGCTTAAAAAGTATTTGCAGAAATACGTTGACGAGTTCGTGTATAGGTATAATCTGAGGGACATCAGCAATTCCGACAGATTTAACTGTTTCCTTTGTTGCGCTGACACACGTTATACATACAAGCAAATCAGAAAATCAGCGGCTTAAGATGAAAAGAAGAAAAGAACCTACGGAGTTCAGACTTGGAACAATCATTGTTCCCTATATTGAAATGTTCGATGAAGCAGTAGCCATAAGGACGGATGGGGTACGGCTTATCATTGATACCTATTTTAACGACCTGTCTATTGATGACATTCCCCAGCAATATGTGTTCACTTGGAACTGGCTCGGTAAAGGTTACAAGTTTACCGTCATAAATCACCTCTATAAATCGTCTAAAGCGAAAACTAAACGAGGCTTTAAGAAGTTACTCGCAGAGGCATTGCCATTGCTTATAGACCCTAAAAACGGACTAATAAAAAAGCCGGAACTTAGTCCGGCTGATTTAAATAGGTTTAATACTGTGCTGAAGACTTGTTCAAAGTGATTTTGTACTTTAAACGGAAAATCGTATATTTGCAAAAGAGGCAGCAGGATACATTATTTCTGTTCACCTGCTGCCAATTGTACCATAAAAGGAGGCTGGCTGTGAAGTTTGCCTCCTTTATTATAACGTATTCTTTTCCGTTGCTACTTATTCTTAATAGGAACTACTGAAAACACTGTATAAGTGGCAGGAACGGTAACGATTATCCCCTTTGGACTTTCAACCTCTGTATGAGAATCAACTCCATTGTTATTCAAATACCAACTCAACTTTTGTTTTGTTACGACAACAACCTTTCGTCCTGTTACCCTGTCCGTTCCTTCGTATGTATAAGATTCTGTTCCGCTACTTTTATATTTGACACCCAAATTGATAATATCCCCTCGGACATTGATATAGATGCCGTATGTCTTGTCCGAGCCGTCGTAGGAGATTTCAAGTTTTTGCGTCCAATGCTTCATGTCGTTGTCTGTTATTAAACAGCCTCTTTCATAGTTGCATAAACGGACGTTTCCATGAACTAACACTCCTTTATCGGGAGTTGCAGAATTTTGACCTTGAACATTTGTAAATGCTCCAATCAGCATAATAAATACTGATAAAACGAAATACTTTTTCATAATGGCGAAATTTTTCGAGTTTTTCTCAGACAGCCAGTGAGAAATTACGTTATTACAAAGAAAGTGGACTGCCACCTGTGTGAACTCGAAAGCATCGCCAAACGCTTGTACAAACACACAGATGAACAGCCCACTTGATATAGGTTGCCCACTGTGCCTCGTTTGTACTTTTTGTTGAATTGGCGATTCTTCGAGTATCAAGGCACTTCCTTTTATTATCCACAATGTTTAGCCTCGGAAGGCTACTGCAAAGATAGCTGTTTTTGACTTATATTCATCAATACTAAGGCAATTATATTGATATTTACATCATTCAAATAGATATAATTGCCTTTATTCCACAAAAACAAATTTCATTGCAAGCACTGAATTTATGCGAATCTCGTAGCCTCCTTTTGTATAATCTTCTGAAATAATCTTGAGTAATTTTTGGTATAATAATCCAGGGTCACCCCATATTCTCCCCATATTTGCATTTGAAGAGATAAAGTTTGCATCATAGGTTCCACTACTGTCAATAATATGAGCTACGATTTCGGTTACATTACTGAAAGGGTCGTAGATGAGCATTTTTTGAGTACTTCCCATTCCCCACCCTTCTCCTAAAGAAGAGTCATAAGCGGAAGGATCTATACTTTTTATTTCTGATATCGAATAAGCTCCTTGTAATACACCCGATGAATCCACTTTAAGATTTCCAATGAATTTGTTCATATTCAGTACAAAGGGAAATCTGATTGGAAAGTAAGGCATCGCATTTTGGATAACTTGAACAGACTTAGAAACTCCACCGCTTGCATTAAAATTCAGTATTTCAGAACGTTCTTTCAGGAGTATATTAGGTTCAGCTGCTACACTAATGGTATTGCTGCTACCTGATGTTCCACTATCGGGAGTTACTGTAATAAAATTCTTTTTCATACTCTTCAATATTAAAATGGCTATCTATTCAAATCAACTTTTGTTATCCACAGGTAATTGTCCGTTCCAAATTTGAAATCTTCTTTATGGATAGATTGGGTACGTTCCAATAAAGTCTGTTCGGTCATACCATTGGCAAAGTTGTGACCGACATTCAAGACAAGAGTAGTGATGTCTTGCGCATCATGGACTTCGTTAAATCGGCATTCACGAGTTTTAAGGTGTACGTCATTCACAAGGAATACACGGTGTTCACCCAACACGTCAAGGATTAGAACCTTGCAATTACAGTTCATAACCAAGCCTTTGCAGGCTTTCAAAATGTTTTCGTCTAATTTCATATTCAGTAATTTTTAATGATTAATACTAAATATATAACGTGAATGCTTAAAGTTATTATTTTGTCTTTAAAGATTGAACAAGATATTTATGATAAACGTTTTTAATACAAAATGTATAATCATCAATCGGAACTTTTCGTATATTTGCAATAAAATCAATTTCAAAATGGAATTTGAACGAAAGCAAATAGATGAAGAACCAAAAAAATTAGGGAAAATTGATTCTGTAAATACAGATTCTATTAGTACAGATTCTGTGAAAAAGAAAGATGCTTTTTCTCTGATAGATAGACAAGTTTCTGAATCCGATTTAAAATCATTGGGTACTCTTCGTTGGTTATTAAATGAACACGATAAATATGAAGAGTGCATTAAACAATTAGATGATTATAAAGAGAAATTCTATAACTGTGATAAAGAGAAATCTGTAATTGAAGAAAAATTGAAAAACAGTACGTCTTTTGACATTTTGTACAGTCTTTCTTTATCTGCAGGTTCAGCACTTATTGGAGTTGCACCTTCAATATCTGATGATATTTCTAAATGGATATTACCCATTATTGGAGGGCTTTTATTTATAGGTGGAATCATAACTAAAATTGTACACAAATGATTATTGAAATAGATAGCATTAAAGATTCAGGTAATTTGGAAAAAGAAAGAGTTATTTTCAAAGTTATCGAAAATGGCGATTTAGGTAAATATATGGTTGCTCAAAGCATTACCATAAATGACACCAGTTTTTCTTCTAAATTACAAAATTTATATTGGTTTCCAGATAAAGAATTAAAAGCTGGAGATTTAGTTGTTTTATATACTAAACAAGGTGAAAAAGGAAATTCTGTAAATGAAGATGGGTCCACAACATACTTTTATTATTGGGGATTGACTTCCACATTATCAAGTATAGAAAAATCATGTGTTGTATTATTAGAAACTTCATGGAGTACTCAAGCTGTTCCGAAGCCTGAGTTGCAATCAGAAATAGATGGTGAATCTAAGTAACGAATAAAAAAAATAGAATGGTGGAATTTTTACCATTCTATTTTTTTTTATTCGTTACTTTTCCAACTTTCCAGTGTAGATATGTATATCAGTACCATAAATTATTAATCTGTGAGAATCCGTGTAATCTGTGGTGAGTTGTATTCATTTCTATTTTAGTTTTTCATTTCCATTCCGTCTAATTGGCCCCTATGCTTCCTCCCTCCTGCCATCCGGAGGGGTGGGTTTGCATAATCAGCGTCTGGTCTTTGCCGATCCGCACCGTGAGATCGAACTCCTGACAAATGTTCCGGCTCAGCCCGATGCCCATGACATCGAAATAGCGGCTGAGGTCTATCTCTTTCATCAACCCTTCTCCTTGTTCGGTGAGCTCCAGTACGAGACGGCTCCCGTCGGTGAGGCGGAGGGTGACAAAGGATGCCTTGACCTGAAAACCGGACTCGATGACGGCAGCAGCCCGATAGACCGACAGAGGTACACCGGTATCCTGCTTCGGGAAGGTATAATCTCCCCAGGTTTCGCCGCCGCAGAAGTGGTAGGCGGTATGCAATCCGCGCAGGCGCATCACCGGCGACCGGGCCGAACGTACCTCCGCAGGGATGTCGTCTTTCCACTCCACTGTCAGGTTAAGCCGGGCATGGGCATGCATCAGCCCCACGGTCAACTCGTTCACTCCATATTCGGATACCTTGAATGTAGCGGTTCCATAATAAAGCCTGCCTACGTTGGCATACTCCGCCGAAGCCTCTTTGCCACCATAGGGCAAGGCATGCAGCCTGCCGTCCTCCATACGGCTACCGTGCGGATTTATCTCCTCCATACGGCAACTTCCGCCGGGCGCATTGCCCCACACCACCAGCCGGTAGGTGCCGGGCGGCAGTGTAAGCATGCCCACCCCCGCCTCGCACGAATCACCCGGAAACTCTCCCACCAGCACACTGTCCTCGGTATAAACAAACTGGCGGAAGTCCTCCACCGGATAATCTCCCGTAGCAAAGCCGCGCCCGTCGGAAGTCACATAATGTATCAGCACATTGTAGGGACATGTCCGCATTTCATACTCCAGGGTACATGAAGCCAGGAAGAGGAGGTATACAAAAGCCGGCCACTTCCAATGCCTCCACACCTCCTTCCGCCGCAGGAAAGCGGAAGGAGAAGCGCTTAAAGTTGCAAATATGTCTGTCGTTGTTTTCAAGGTTGCTCACTTTTTTTTCTTTCCCATTCCACCACAAACTCAGTGCGCCTCAGTCCGGGGAACCAATCCTTCAACATCGTCCGGTAAGGATCACCGTGTCCTATCTCCATCAGCCGCAGTTCACGTCCGTCAAAAAGAGGCACTTCGCGGATGATACGCAAGGCATCCGCCGCCCACGACGGATTTCGGCGGATCACCATCTCTTCAAGCCCTTCCCAATCCTCGGCAACCGCTTTCAGATTGAATACCGAATGATTAGGCAAATCATATACCTCGCTCAGATATTCCATCACACCCACAATGCGGCGGTTAGCCAAATTCACATTATGATCATAACGTCCCTCGGGCGAAGCATAGCCGGTGAGCCGGATGGAGCGCACCGTCACTGTAGTATCCGCCAGCAGAGGACGCAGCAGGCTGTCGATGCGCGCCAGCTCCCTCCGGTTAGTGGAGAAAGCAGGCAACACCCGGGTGACATTGACCGGGTATTGGATATACATCACGCCCCGCCCCGACTCTAACCGCAGGTTGCCCGATGCCGCGAGTGTATCGCGTCCGGCGTGCAGGCTGTCCAATGCCCGGCGATAACGTTCGTTCTGTTCTTCTATCCGACTCAGCACCAGGCGGAGACTATCCGCTTCGCGCCGGTCGCGGAGCGACATTTCGTAGGCAGTACGTGCATCGGACGGAGCCGTAGCGGCAGGCGGGCATCCCAGACGATAAACCAGGGAAACCGCCGCACGGGTAGGCCCCCAATAATGTCGCTTAAAACGTGCTTCCATCACAGCGCATCCCCGGCAACGATAACGATCGTACTTCAGAAGGGCATATCCCACACCGAGCGACGCCTCTATCCCCCAACGTCCCGCCAGTCGGTGATAATATCCATAAGTGAGCCCGCCTCCATAGACAGTACCCCGATAATGATGGTGTTTCAGCGCATGTATAAAAGGGATGCCGCCCACATCGAACCGCCCCGCCAAAGCATGTGCCCCCACAAAGTGGCGGCTAAACGGACGATCGAACCAATAACGCGTCTCCACTTCAGCCAGATAATGCCTCAAACTGAAGTCTCCCCGGAAATCAATCAGATTGTAGGCGCCCCAGATCTCCGCACTCATACGAGGCGAAAAGGCATACTCCACTCCGAGGTTAGGCGTGGTGGTAGCCGCATGCAGCAAGTTCACCTTCAACGCCAACCGTTGCTGGGCCCGAAAGGGTAACACCCCGATTGCCAACATAAGAATAGAGATAAGTATCCGGTTCATATTCACTCGTTTTTCAGATTTTTCAGATAGGGATAATGAAAACGTGCCAAGTCTTCGAAAGGATAGTGCACATACACTGCGAGAAACATATCGAAAGGGTCAAAGGGCCAATCGGAACTGCCGGTGCAAAGTTGCCGGCGTAAATCGGTCACCAGTTCACACACTGCAGGGCACATACGCAAAACTCCAAAACGATAGGTTATCTGATCGGCCACCATTTCAAGTGCTTGTAAAAAAGGACGGAAAGGAGCATGACGCAAATGCCGGAAACTGACACAAAGAAAATAACAGCACTCTTGGGCAGAAACCAACCAACGGGTATACGAAGGAATAAATACCATTTGTTTGGATCTGACTTCCGTCTCCATGCCGCTATCCGGCAAAGACACCACTGCCACTCCCCGCTGCAGAAAAAGCAGGAGGAACTGTTCACCTGAGTTCTCTTCCATGCAGTTTTGTGCAGGACAAGTGTATTCACAGAATCGAAAATCGGATTTAACATCCTGATATTCAATCCATTTAGTCTCAAAACTATAATTCATACCGTTTCGTTTGTGTTTCAAAAAACGTACGTCTTTTGAAACACTGTTTTTCGTCTTTTCGCCTGTATCTCTCTGTATCAGCTTTTCAAGTCCATCGGCCATTGAGCAGAAGTTCCAAACAAGCGAAAGCACCCACCAACACGGCTTTTGACAGAATAAAACATATTTTTCAAAAAATATTATTTATAAATTATTTGGATAAACAAAAAGAAGACATTATTTTTGTGCCAAAAGACGTACGTTTTTTGAAACACTAATACTTCAATACCACACTTATAATCAATGATATATAATAATGTATATGAAGTTTCCAAAATTGTTAAACAACGTTATCATCTCTCTTAATATGTTCGTATTTCACTAATATACCTTAATTTTGCAGCTTCATTTATTGTAAATAATAATAAAAGAATGAAGAAAGAATTTTTTTTAAATGTGAGGCTGAAATCAACGAAGGAAGCCTGAAATTAGTGTTTGAAGACCCGGAAGAGATTCTGGAAGTATGTAACAAGATTTACTCTACGAAAGAGGATCGAATTGTCATACAAAGAGAAAGAAATCAGTTACTTACGTTTGCTCTCCGGAATGCGGTCAGTCTTGATACCTTCGATCCGGACAAGCCGTTCATCCCCCATCTGACACACCAGCTATGCCGTGCCTATGACTTCCGGAGCATCTACCGTCCTCAACAGTCCGTATCGGAGGAATACATTGAAAGAGAGCTATTTAAACTCTGGAACGAGATGAAAGAGAAAAACAATGAAGAAACACTCCGGAAGGCGTAGAACGGCCCCGGAGGATTATATGGAAATACGCACCCGAAGCCCTACCTTTGCTGCTGCAGAATAGGTTTGAAAGAAAGCACTCTGCACAGAATCAAATCATTTAACTTGCACTATTATGAAATACGAATTATTTTTCCGCTATCGCGTCAGCATGATGTCCGACGACCGGGTGATCGCCCTATGCGAACAGAACGGCATAGAAGGCATAGGCATCTATACCGTCCTGCTGGCCGAGTTACGACAACACGAGGGGTATCGCTGCGCCTTTGCTTCACTGCCTGCACTGGCACGCCGCTGGAATGTATCCCTGGAAAAGCTGCAAAAGATAGTGTGCGACTTCCGCCTGTTCCGCCTCTACGCGGAAGACGAAAGCGGGCGTAGCTTCTCAAGCATCTATCTCGACGAAGAGATGAACACCGAACCGGATACCCCCGTCCGGAACCGCATTTCGACCGGGACGGACCGTCGAGAATCCGCTGCAACCGGGACTGCGGTTGCCGGAGCCACCACCGCCGGTGGGGTGAAAGTCACCGTGAAACGTGCTGCCAACGGGCGTTTCACCGCAGCACGGTGTAAGAAAAAGAATATATTAAAAGAAAAAGAAGAAGAAGAGATAATCAGGGCTGCCCCCGAGCCTCCTTCCGTCCCAATAACGGAACCACCCCGACAGCCCTCGCCGCAAAGATGGGAAACATACGTGGAGAGTGCTTTCGGCGAACAGTCGTGGCTGGAGGTGCAGGCCATGCACTCAGGCATGGGCTTCCGCTTCATGGAGCTGCTGCCACACATCCGGACATTCTTCAAGCAACATATCGTGACGTATGGCAAAGAGCAAACCCTCTTCTCCATAGCCGACGCCAAAAGTTACTTCAGCAACTTCATCCGTCGCGGCTCTGCCACCCGGCAGGCGCTGGACACTGTGCTGAACCGCCTGGAAGCAACGGAACGCCGAGCAGACGCTTATCGCTTTGAGCAGCACGACCCGCTGACAGGAGCCCGCTCTTATTGCGGAGAGCACATCCCGGACGAAGCACCGCCCCGCCCGTCGGAGAACGCCGTGTGGAGCTCCGAGTCGGGGAAGTGGACGGAATAACGGCACCACCGGAGACTAATGGCGGCAGGGAGAACGGTCTCTGCCGGCAGGAAACGTAAAGAAAACCAATATCGCTCTTTGACTTATCGGAAACGGACATTCACCACAGAGTAACACGGAGTTTTTTTAGACAGAAGAACAAAAGAACAAAAGATTCTTTATGTGTTCATCTGTTCTTTTGTCTGAAAACTCACCACAGAATATCACGGAGTTTTTTTTAGACAAAAGAACAAAAGAACAAATTATTCTTTATGTGTTCTTTTGTTCTTCTGTCTGAAAACTCACCACAAAGTATCACGGAGTTTTTTTTAGACAAAAGAACAAAAGAACAAATTATTCTTTATGTGTTCTTTTGTTCTTCTGTCTGAAAACTCACCACAGAATATCACAGAGTTTTTTTAGACAGAAGAACAAACGATTCTTTATGTGTTCTTTTGTTCTTCTGTCTGAAAACAGACAGGGCGCAGCCAATTAATCTCCGTGTGAGACTTTGTGATAAATTAAACAGGCTCTAATTTGGAATCATCCCTTTTAAAAGCTATATTTGCGGGATATGAATACAAAGAGGAGGTACGATAATGGATTATACAGACAGATATATCCGATTTGACTGGGCGGTGAAACGGCTGTTGCGCAATAAAGCCAACTTCGGCGTGCTGGAGGGTTTCCTCACAGTGCTGCTGAACGAACCGATACGCATCGTAGAGATACTGGAAAGTGAAGGAAACCAACAGCGCGAAAACGAGAAATTCAACCGCGTGGACATCAAGGCACGGAACAGCAAAGACGAAATCATCATCGTAGAGGTGCAGAACACCCGCGAAATCTATTATCTGGAGCGAATCCTCTTCGGAGTGGCAAAGGCCATCACAGAGCATATCGAACTGGGAGAACTCTACTCGGAGGTGAAGAAGGTGTACTCCGTCAGCATACTCTATTTCGACATCGGACGGGGAAACGACTACCTGTATCACGGGCAGAACACTTTCGTGGGGGTACATACAGGAGACTTCCTTGAAGTGACCACTAAAGAGAAGAACGCCATCATACGGAAACTGCCTGCCGAAATCTTCCCCGAATACTTCCTGATCCGGGTGAACGAATTCAATAAAGTAGCCGTCACTCCCCTCGAAGAATGGATTGAATATCTCAAAACCGGTATCATCCGCCCGGATACGAAAGCACCCGGACTGGAAGAGGCACGCCGGAAACTGATTTATTACAACATGGATAAAAAAGAACGACTGGCGTATGACGAGCATATCAATGCTGTCATGATACAAAATGACGTGCTGAGTACAGCCGCACTGGAAGGCAGACAAGAAGGGCTGGCAGAAGGCAGACAGGAAGGGCTGGCGGAAGGACGGATCGAAGAGAAAAGAGAAAACGCCCGAAAGATGAAATCACTGAACTTCCCGCCCGAAACCATTCACCAAATAACGGGCCTGCCCATTGAAGAAATAGAAAAGCTATCTTAAGGATACTCACCACAGAGTAACACAGAGTAGCACAGAGTTTTTTTTAGACAAAAGAACAAAAGAACAAAAGATTCTTTATGTGTTCTTTTGTCTGAAAACTCACCACAAAGTATCACCAAGTTTTTTGGACATAAGAACAAAAGGACATACTATTCTTTATGTGTTCATCTGTTCTTTTGTCTGAAAACTTACTACAGAGCGCAGCCAATTAATCTCTCTGTGCCCTCTGTGTCCTCTGTGGTGAAATCAAAACCATTACCCAGATTTCCGTTTCCGGCAAGTTTAGAGCAAACACCTAAAAACAAATGGAAATCGACCATGAAATCATTTAATTTTCGTGAACTCGGCATCGAATTTGATGCCTACGGCCGCACAGCAGGCCACATCAAGACCAAATGTCCCCGATGTATCGGGCAGAGAAGCAACAAAAGTGACAAGTCCCTTTCGGTGGACCTGGACTCAGGACTCTACAAATGCCATTACTGCGGATGGAGCGGAGTGGCAGACGACGGAAGCGGAAAGCATGGCGGACGAAAGACAGGAGATCCGCTGGTGGACTTCCCCGCCGAAAGAAACCGGACAAGCCCCCGGACAACAGCCCCGGACGGCACCGCTGTCCCCCAACATCCCCAAAAACCTGCCAACGAAACCCCTCTCACTCCGGTGCAACTGAAATGGCTGGCGGACGAACGCCACATCAGTGCACACGCGGCGGAACAACTGCACATCACCTCGTCGGTGCAATACATGCCCCAAAGCGGACTTGAAGAACCCTGTCTCTGCTTCAACTATCTGGAGGAGGGACGGCTGGTAAACATCAAGTTCCGTGCCACGCTCCATAAACACTTCAAAATGCTCACCGGAGCGGAACTGATTCCCTACAACATCGACGGCATCAAAGGCACCCCGGAATGTATCATCACCGAAGGAGAATTGGATGCAGCCGCCTTTGTCACGGCAGGGCGCACTGACGTGATATCGGTGCCCGGAGGTGCCAACCGTAACCTGAAGTGGATGGACCGCTTTGTGGACAGCCATTTCGAAGATAAGCGGGTGATCTACATAGCCGGCGATGCCGACCCGAAAGGGGAAGAACTGAAACAGGAGTTGCTCCGCCGCCTGGGACGCGAACGTTGCAGGGTGGTCAGCTACGGCGAAGGGTGCAAAGACGCCAACGAGCTCTTGGTAAAGGCAGGTCCGGAAGCATTGTCGCAGGCGCTTGCCGACGCTCCGGAGATGCCGTTGGAAGGCGTATATACAGCGGCCGATGTGGACGAAGAGATGCGCATACTCTTTGAAAACGGACTGTCACGGGGAGCGGAAACGGGACTGAAGAACCTGGACGACCTCTGCACCTTCGAGACCGGAAGGCTCTGCGTCATCACGGGACACCCGGGCGACGGAAAATCGGAGTTCACGGACGAACTGGTGCTGCGCCTCTGCCTCAACCACCAATGGCGGACAGCTTATTTCAGCCCCGAAAACCAACCACTCCCCTATCACCTGGCCAAACTGACCGAAAAACTGACCGGACAGCGTTTCCGCAAGGGACTGATGACCGAAATGCTCTACGAGAAAGCGCAACGCTATCTGGCGGAAAACATTTCGAGCATCCTGCCCAAAGAAGATTTCACCGTAGAATCGATACTGGAACGGGCACGCCAACTGGTGAGGAGGCGGGGCATCCGCATACTGGTACTGGACCCTTTCAACCGGCTGGAACACCGCATCCCGGGCGGACAGACGGAAACGCAATATATCTCGGCATTCCTCGACCTGCTGGCAAACTTCGCCCAAAGGCACCAATGCCTCGTCATCCTCGTGGCGCATCCACGCAAGATGCAGACAGACCCGCTGACGAAACGCCTGCCCGTACCCACGCTGCAGGACATCAACGGATCGGCGGCATTCGTCAATAAATGTGACTTCGGACTGGTGATAGAGCGCGACCGGCAGGCAGGGGTGACACGGGTACACGTGAAAAAAGTGAAATTCCGCCATTTAGGGAATATCGGCGAGTGCAGCTTTGTGTTCAACCCGGTCAACGGGCGATACTCACCCTGCGAAGAGGACGCCACGGCGGAACGCACCGGTGACCGGATACGGAACACACAGTTCGACTCCAAACACTGGTTCGGAATGGGTGGAAATGCGGAGACTGAAAAAACGCTCGATTTCCTGCCGTGAAAGGCCGCCCCGCCATCGTCAGCCCGGTTCGCCGATCGCCTCTACGATCAGTTCCACCTGGGCGGGCGTATAGCGCTTGTCTTTAGTACGCAGCCCGGTAGCGGAAAGGGCCTCCGTCAGACCGGGAGACTTGCCGATCCATTTGCGCAATTCGCTTGCGGCACTCTTAGGACTGATTTCGGGCATATAGAGCGAGGCCAGTTCGGACTTGCCATAACTCTTTATCCGGAACTTTTTCTCTGTGGTTTCTGGTTTCTTTTCCATACTGTTTTTTTGAGTTGGGTTCACCACAGAGGACGCAGAGGACACAGAGAATATTTTTCTCTTAAATATCTTAATAAACAAGAATTTAAAACTCTGTGTCCTCCGTGTACTCTGTGGTGAACCGGATTCATTTTTGCTTTGTGACACTTATTGATTCAGAGTACTAAGATACTAAAAAAGCAGTGGACGGGCAAGGCTTCTTGTCCGTTTTTATCTTCAAAAAGGCACTTACGGAACCAAAGAGCCGCCAATGCCCGCATCTTGCCCCGGACAGCCTGTGGGATAAAGCATAAGTACTACCTTTACATCGTAATCAGAAAGGCCTTGATGTATTACAGAAAGAAAACATTTTATGAATCCAAAAAACATTTTATTATGGCAGTACCTGTGATGCGCTATCAGCGCTACAAAGATCTGAGCGACAAATCGTCGCCCCAAAAGTATTATCTGAAACAAGAGCCGGGCAGCTCCAAAACAGCTACCATCGCCTCCATCGCCAAAGAGATAGAAATCACCGGAGCCCTGAGCGCGGAAGACGTGACACACGTCATGCAGGCATTCGTCCGGCAACTGAAAAAGTCGCTGGTGGAGGGAAACAAAGTGAAGGTGGACGGGCTCGGTACGTTCTACATCACGCTGACTTCCGCCGGAACGGAAACGGAAAAAGAGTGTACCGTAAAGGGTATCAGGCGTGTACATATCCGCTTTGCCGTGGACAACAGTCTGCGACTGGCAAACGACAGCACGGCTACCACCCGCGGAGGAGAGAACAATGTGTCGTTCTACATCAAGAGTGAAACGCCCTCCGGCGACGGAGGCGACGGAGATATTGTAGATGATCCGACGGCATAAAAATGAATATTTTAAAACACACGAAGCAATGAAAAAAACAATCTGGCACAAAGTGCTGAAAGTGGTGATAGCCGTGGCTACTGCCATACTCGGAGCATTGGGAGTCAACGCAATGAATCCTTAGACGATCGATTATCGACATGAATACCCTGCGGGACCCTGTGTCCTCCACGGTAAAAAAAAGACTTTTGATGCACAATGATTGTGCATCAGAAGTTTTTTTTGTATCTTAGGTGCCGATCTAAAAAACACAATCCCAATGACCATGAAAAAATTCCTCAAGGTAGACGAATGGAACATCATAGAAGAAGGTTTTCACGCCGACAACCTTCGCGCTTCGGAAAGTATATTCAGCCTCGGTAACGGACGTTTCGGACAGCGGGGCAATTTTGAAGAGTCCTACAGCAGCGACTCCCTGCAGGGATCATACGTAGCAGGAATCACTTTTCTGGACCGCACCCGTGTGGGATGGTGGAAAAACGGTTACCCGCGATTCTTCTCACGCATACCGAACACTCCGGACTGGAGCGGCATCTACGTGCGCCTGATCGACGAGGAACTGGATCTGGCACACTGGGATGTGGAGAGCTATGAACGCAGGCTGGACATGAAGGCGGGAATCTCGTACCGTGACTTCAGGGTGACTTCGCCCAAAGGCAACACGCTGGAAGTGCACGTAGAGCACATCAACAACATGGACAACCAGAACCTGTGTCTGATAAAATACAGTGTGACATCGGTGAACTATGAAGGCAAAATCTCGCTGGTACCCTATCTGAACGGCGACGTGAAGCACGAAAGCGCCAATTTCGACGAAAAGATGTGGAACATCCTGCGTGCCGAAACCACCAACGACTACGCTTACCTCTGGGCGCAAACCCGGCGGGAAGATTCACAAATCTGCTGCGCACTGACGTACCGTTTTTTCAGGAACAGCAAGCAGATAAGCGTCAGCCCCATCAAGATAGAAAAAGAAAAACTGACAGGATTCAGCGCCGGAGCAGACGTGAAACCCGGCGAGAAGGTGACTCTTATCAAGTACACCGCCATCGTGTCGTCGCTGCAATGTGACCGTCAGGAGTTGGTAGAGCGCGCTGTGAACGAAGCCAAAGCAGCCAGGGAGCAGGGATGGGAATCGCTGACGGCAGCCCATAAGGAGCGGTGGGCAAAAATCTGGGAGGAGACGGACGTGGAGATCAAAGGAGACCCGGAAGCACAGCAGGGCATACGGTTCAACATCTTCCAGCTGAACCAGAGCTATCAGGGAGACGACGAGCGGCTGAACATCGGTCCGAAGGGATTCACGGGAGAAAAATACGGCGGCAACACGCAATGGAACACAGAATTGTGCTGTGTGCCCTACTTCCTGCTGTCCACCCCGAGAGAAGTGTGCCGCAAACTGTTGCTCTACCGCTATAACCAGTTGCCCAAAGCCATCGAAAACGCACGTAAACTGGGATTTACCGACGGGGCGGCACTCTATCCGATGGTGACCATCCACGGAGAAGAATGCCACAACGAGTGGGAAATCACTTTCGAAGAGATACACCGCAACAACATCATAGTATATGCCATCATGCAGTATGCCAGGGTGACAGGCAACAAAGAGTACATTGCCCGCTACGGACTGGAGGTGATGATTGCCATCTGCCGGTTCTGGAGCCAGCGGGTATCCTACTCGCAGGCACGGCAAAAATTTGTGCTGTTGGGGGTGACGGGGCCTAACGAATACGAAAACAACGTCAACAACAACTGGTACACCAACTTCTCCTGCGTGCAATGCCTGCAAAGCACCATAGACAGCATCGAGATGGTGGCCCACGAATTTCCGGAAGAGTATGCACGGGTGCGCCGTGTCACCCGCTTCAATTATGCCGAAGAGACTTCGCGCTGGCAGAAGATCATCGACGGAATGTATCTCCCCCGGGACGAACAACAGGGCATCTTCATACAGGATGACGGCTATCCGGACAAGGAGCTGACCACGGTGGACGATATCCCGGCAAACGAACGGCCGATCAACCAATGGTGGTCATGGGACCGTATCCTGCGTTCGTGCTACATCAAGCAGAGCGACGTGCTGTTAGGACTGTTCCTGTATTACGAAAACTTTGACCGTGAAACGATTCTACGGAACTTCCGGTTCTACGAACCCCGTACCGTACACGAATCATCCCTGTCACCTTTTGTCCACGCCATTCTGGCTGCCTGGATAGGCGACACGGAAGAAGCCTACCGCCTCTTCCTGCATGCCACGCGCCTGGATCTGGACGACTATAATAATGAGGTACACCAAGGGTTGCACATCACAAGCATGGCGGGAAGTTGGCAGGTCATCGTACGCGGATTTGCGGGAATGAAAATACTGGACGGACAGCTCGACTTCAACCCCATCATCCCCCAAGCGTGGGACAGCTATACATTCAAAGTAAATTTCCGTGGATGCACCCTGCAGATGAAAGTTGAAAAACAGGCGATAAAAATCTCTCTTTTAGAAGGATGTGAGTTGAACATCCGTATCTCCGAAGTTGTTTATAACCTGAAAAAGGGTAAAGATTTGACTGTACCGAGGCAGAAATAAAACGGTTTTCAACGATGAACGAGGGCTCACCACAGAGGACACAGAGGACACAGAGAAGATTTTCTCTTAAAATAATCCTATAAACAAGAGATTAAAACTCTGTGTCCTCTGTGTCCTCCGTGGTGAGTTCTCGTTCATCGTCGCCAAGCCTCGCCACACCCGCCTCAGGTTGTTAATAATATTAAATTATCAAACCGGAAAACTGTTTATAGTTTTTCAGTTTCATATCTTTGCCCCCTCAAAATGAGACTAAACAGACTCTTAATCAATGGGAAATATGAGAAAAAACTATGGATGTATCCTCGCAGCACTTATTCTATTAACGGCTTGCGGACAAAAGAAAGAAGACAATGCGGCAACAGTACGCCCCGTAAAGACGGCCAGGGTAGAGTCCCGGTCGGAAATCAGAAAGGACTTTTCGGGCATTGTAGAAGCTGTAGACTATGTGAAACTGGCCTTCCGCGTGAGCGGACAGATCATCAACCTGCCGGTGGTAGAAGGACAACGGGTCAAAAAAGGACAACTGATTGCGGCCATCGATCCGCGCGACCTGGCCTTACAGTATGCAGCAGACAAATCGGCTTACGAAACTGCCGCTACCCAAGTGGAACGTAACAAACGATTATTGGCACGGCAGGCTATCTCGGTACAAGAATATGAAATCAGCGTATCGACTTTCCAACAAAAGAAATCGGCTTACGAACTTTCGAGCAACAATATGCGCGACACCAAACTGACCGCCCCTTTCGACGGGTCTATCGAAAAAAGGTTAGTGGAGAACTATCAGCGCGTGAACTCGGGCGAAGGCATTGTGCAGCTGGTCAACACCAAGAAACTGCGCATCAAGTTCACCATCCCCGATGCTTACCTTTATCTGCTCCGTTCCAAAGACCAACACTTCCGCGTGGAGTTCGATACATACCGCGGACACATCTTCAATGCCAAACTGGAGGAATATCTCGACATCTCGACGGACGGTACGGGTATCCCGGTGACGATCACCATCGACGATCCCGCTTTCGACCATGCCCTGTATGAGGTGAAACCGGGTTTCACGTGCAGCATCCGCTTCTCGGCCGATGTAGGTCCGTTCCTGGAAGAAACCATGACGGTAGTGCCCCTGAGTGCCATTTTCGGTGAAAGCGAAGGAAACAAAACCTACGTGTGGGTACTGAACGGGAATCAGGTAAACCGCCGTGAAGTAACCGTTTACTCTCCGACGGGAGACGCACAGGCCTTTATCTCGAAAGGACTGAAAGCAGGGGAAACGGTAATAATAGCCGGCGTAACACAACTGGTGGAAGGCGAAACGGTGAAGGAACTGAAATAAGAGTGCCCACTCAACGCAATAATTAATTTCACCACAGATTACACGGATTAACACAGATTTTTTAATCTTATTATCAATAATATAAATCATTAATCTGTGAAAATCCGTGTAATCTGTGGTGCACTCAAAACCATATACAATCATGAATTTAGCCAAATATTCATTAGACAATACCAAAGTCATCTACTTCTTTCTGGCTGTATTGCTGATCGGAGGTATCTCCTCTTTCAGCAGCCTGGGTAAGAAGGAAGATGCTCCTTTTGTCATCAAATCGGCCGTCATCATGACGCGCTATCCCGGTGCCGAGCCCGCCGAAGTGGAACGGCTGATCACCGAGCCCATCTCCCGTGAGATACAGAGCATGAGCGGAGTATACAAGATCAAGTCCGAATCCATGTACGGCATTTCCAAAATCACGTTCGAACTGCTCCCCTCGCTACCGGCCTCCTCCATCCCCCAAAAATGGGACGAACTGCGGCGCAAAGTGCTCAACATACAACCCCAATTGCCAAGCGGAGCTTCGGTACCCACAGTATCGGACGACTTCGGTGACGTATTCGGTATCTACTACGGCCTGACAGCCGACGACGGATTCAGCTACGAAGAAATGAGGGACTGGGCCGAACGCATCAAGACACAGGTGGTCACTGCCGACGGGGTGATGAAAGTCGCACTGTTCGGCACACAGACCGAGGTGGTGAATATATTCGTCTCGGTGAACAAGCTGGCAGGCATGGGTATTGATCCCAAACAGCTGGCAAGCCTGCTGCAATCGCAGAACCAGATTATCAACACCGGAGAAATCAGCGCCGGCGAACAGCAGTTGCGCATAGTAGCCAACGGTATGTATACCACGGTGGACGACATCCGGAACCAGGTAATCACCACCCGCGCCGGACAGGTAAAACTGGGTGACATCGCCGTCATAGAGAAAGGATACATGGACCCGCCGGGCACCATCATGCGTGTCAATGGCAAACGTGCCATCGGTATCGGCGTATCTACCGACCCGCAACGCGACGTGGTGCTGACGGGTGAGATGGTAGACCAGAAACTGGCCGAACTCCTCCCACTGATGCCTGTGGGACTGAACCTGGAAAGCCTTTATCTTGAAAACGTCATAGCCAAAGAGGCGAACAACGGATTTATCATCAACCTGATTGAGTCGATCCTGATCGTAATTGTCATCATCATGCTGGTGATGGGGATGCGTGCCGGAGTATTGATCGGCTCTTCACTGGTCTTCTCCATCGGAGGTACGCTGCTTATCATGTCCTTCATGGGTGTAGGACTCAACCGTACGTCACTGGCGGGATTTATCATCGCCATGGGTATGCTGGTGGACAACGCCATCGTGGTGACGGACAATGCGCAGATAGCCATCGCCCGCGGAGTGGACCGCCGGAAAGCATTGATCGACGGAGCCACCGGACCACAATGGGGATTGCTGGGAGCCACGTTCATCGCCATCTGCTCGTTCCTGCCGCTTTATCTGGCACCTTCGTCCGTGGCGGAAATCGTGAAGCCGCTTTTCGTCGTACTGGCCATCTCACTGGGATTGAGCTGGGTGCTGGCACTGACACAAACCACCGTATTCGGAAACTTTATCCTGAAAGCCAAGGCCAAAAATGCAGGCAAAGATCCGTACGACAAACCGTTCTACCACAAATTCGAAAAGATACTGAGCGTCCTGATCCGGCGCAAAATTGTGACGTTAGGGTCGATGATCGTGCTCTTCATCATCTCACTGGTGGTGATGGGAATGATGCCGCAAAACTTCTTCCCGTCACTGGACAAGCCCTACTTCCGCGCCGACGTGTTTTATCCGGACGGATATGGGGTGAACGACGTGGCACGGGAGATGAAGAAAGTGGAAGCCCACCTGCAAAAACTGCCGGAAGTGAAAAAAGTATCGATCACCTTCGGAAGCACTCCGCTGCGTTACTACCTGGCGTCTACCTCCGTAGGGCCGAAGCCGAACTTTGCCAATGTATTGGTGGAACTGAACGACAGCAAGTATACCAAAGAGTATGAAGAACAGTTCGACGGTTACATGAAAGCCAACTTTCCGAATGCCATCACCCGTACGAGCCTCTTCAAACTGTCGCCGGCTGTGGATGCAGCCATCGAAATCGGTTTCATCGGGCCCAATGTGGACACGCTGGTGGCACTGACCAACCGGGCACTGGAGATCATGCACCGGAACCCTGACCTTATTAATATACGTAACTCGTGGGGAAATAAAATACCCATCTGGAAACCGATCTACAGCCCGGAACGGGCACAACCCCTGGGAGTCTCCCGCCAAGGCATGGCTCAAAGCATCCAGATCGGGACAAACGGCATGACTCTCGGTGAATTCCGCGAAGGAGACCAGGTGCTGCCGATTCTGCTGAAAGGCAACAGTGTGACGGATTCCTTCCGCATCAACGACCTGCGTACATTACCGGTATTCGGCAACGGGCCGGAAACCACCAGCCTGGAGCAGGTAGTGTCGGAGTTCGACTTCCGCTATCGCTTCTCAAATGTGAAGGACTACAACCGCCAGATGGTGATGATGGCGCAATGCGATCCCCGGAGGGGAGTGAATGCCATCGCGGCCTTCAACCAGATATGGTCGCAGGTGCAAAAAGAGATCAAGGTTCCGGAAGGATACACCCTGAAATACTTCGGCGAACAGGAAAGCCAGGTGGAATCGAACGAAGCTCTGGCAAAAAACCTGCCGCTGACCTTCTTCCTGATGTTCACCACCCTGCTGCTGCTGTTTAAAACCTACCGCAAGCCGACGGTAATCTTGCTGATGCTGCCGCTGATATTTATCGGTATCGTACTGGGATTGCTGCTGTTAGGCAAGTCGTTCGACTTCTTCGCCATCCTCGGTTTGCTGGGACTGATCGGTATGAACATCAAAAATGCCATTGTACTGGTGGACCAGATCGACATCGAAAGTCGATCGGGACTCGATCCGCGCGAAGCCGTGATAAAGGCAACCGTCAGCCGTATCGTACCGGTGGCCATGGCTTCGGGTACAACGATCTTAGGTATGCTTCCGTTGCTGTTCGACGCCATGTTCGGCGGAATGGCGGCTACCATCATGGGCGGACTGCTTGTGGCGTCGGCACTGACACTGTTTGTGCTTCCGGTAGCTTATTGCGCCATCCACAGGATTAAGGGATAAAGAAATGAACTAAAATTTAAAAGTATATGATGAAGAATAAACTTATACTTCTGTTTGCATTGGGACTTTGTACACAAGTGCAGGCACAAGCCCCGCATCTGAGCCGTGAGGCATATCGTGACCGTGTGGAAGCTTACAGCCAGGTGCTGAAACAGCAGCATCTGAAATCAATGGCAAGCACGGACGCACGGAAAATAGCCTTTACAGGATTCCTGCCCAAAGTGGACATCTCCGCCGAGGGAACACTGAACCTGAAAGAGATGGACTCCTGGGACGGACCGGCCGGACAATACCGCAACCACACTTATCAAGGGGTATTCGTCGTGTCGCAGCCACTCTATACAGGCGGTGCCCTGCAAGCCCAGAACCGTATAGCCCAAGCTGACGAAAAACTCGATCAGCTGAGCGAAGAGCTGACACGCGACCAGATTCACTATCAGAGTGATGCCTTTTATTGGAACGCCTCTTCAGCCCGTGCCATGCTCGACGCTTCGGCACAATATCAGGAAATCGTAGAGAAACAATATGAAATCATCCAAGACCGTTTTAAAGACGGCGCTATCAGCCGCACCGACCTGCTGATGATTTCGACACGCCGTAAGGAAGCCGAACTTCAATACATCAGCGCACGCCAGAATTATACACTGGCTCTACAGAAACTCAATATCCTGATGGGAGAAGAACCCAACGCTCCCGTAGACAGCCTTTGCTCCATCGGTGTCGTGTGTCCGCCTGTCACCTTGCTCCCACTGGACGATGTGCTGCAACGCCGTGCCGACTTTGCCAGCACAGAAGTCAACATCCAGAAAAGCGAGGCGCAACGCAAGGCAGCCCTGAGCCAGTACAATCCGCAAGTAAGCATGTACGTCACCGGCGGATGGGCCACCGCTTCTCCCAACATGGGATATGACGTGAAGTTTACCCCCATCGTAGGCATGAGCGTAAATATCCCCGTGCTACGCTGGGGAGCCAGGTTCAAGACCAACCGGCAACAGAAAGCCTACACGGGTATACAGAAGTTGCAGCAAAGCTACGTAGTAGACCAGATCAACCAGGAACTGGCTGCCGCACTGACCAAGCTGCAGGAAACGGAAGAGCAGGTGAAGACAGCCAAAGAAAATAAAGAGCTGGCAGAAGAAAACCTGGACCTGATCACCTTCTCCTACAACGAAGGAAAAGCAAATATGGTCGACGTACTCTCGGCACAACTTTCGTGGACACAGGCACATACCAGCCTGATTAATGCTTACCTGGCAGAGAAAATGGCAGTGGCAGAATACAGAAAGGTTATCAGCGAATAAACGAAAGCTCTATTTTATACAGACAGAGGCTCTATTCCGGGTGAATAGAGCCTCTGTTTCGTATATACGCAGCCTCTATTCCGCCAAAAGTTGACTATTCCAACCACACATTTGCGTAGTAAATCAACATTTTATATAAAAATCAGACATAAAGTAACATAATATACAACTTTTCATTGTATATTTGCAGTCACAAACGAACAAACAAATAATCCTAATCACAAAAATAATGAAAACAACGCATTGGATGATGTACACCCTACTGGGAGCAACACTTGCTTTAACAGCATGTGTTGAGGATGACAAAGACCTCTCACAACCCAAAGAACCGGAAAAAACGACAGACCTGGTCATACCGGATGACGCGGACTGGACCACTACAAGGAGTGTCAATCTCTCCATTACTTCGCCCGTGGCAACACGAGTGGCGATTTATACCGACGAATCATGCACCGACGCAAGTTTACTGACAGAACTGCCTGTATCCGAAGTTGCCAAAAACATCCGGCTGGATGTAGCCAAGGCAGACCGGGCATTATACGTACAGTATGCTACAAGCAAAGGGAAAGAAATGATGAACATCCCCCTCAATGCAGCTTCTACGCGTGCAGAGACGCTGGTCAAACTGCCGGAAAACGTGAGTGGATTTGACACAAACGGAGGAGAGGGTGCATACAGATATCAATGGTATCCCGCAAAAGGAGAAACGGCAACCCTGATGATGGAAGATAACTGGCCCGAAATGGGAGATTATGATTTCAACGATTTCGTTATCTATTATCACACGCAAGCGATCTTCTTTGACGGCGGCAACGGAAGCAAAGATTCTTATGAGGCAGACGGAATTGAATTTGAAATCACTTTCCGTGCAATGGGAGGCTATCTGCCTTATCGCCTGGGACTGCAATTGGACCAAACATCTGCCAAATATATCGACGAAGTGATCGAAATAAACGGGAACGACCTTGTTAAGATGGAACTTCAGAATCCCGGAGAAGACGCTCCTGCTATCTTCATATTCACCGGCACCGATCAATTACGGAAACAGAATAACGGCGGAACATTCTATAATACCGAAGCTGACCATCAGATAGCAGCCAATGACCTGGTAACGATTAAATACAGATTAAAGATCAACTGTTTCAACAGCTTAGAAAGAACAAAGGCATTATGGGCGGCGGCAATCTCAGAAAATCAGAACTTCTTCCTCCAGAAAGAAAGGAACGGAGGACGTGAAATTCACCTGAGAGGTTACGAACCGACTGCTTACTACAGCGATTCATACGCCGGTGAAGCCGGAAACAATATGCGCAGTGACATCAAATATTGCAGTACCGACAATTTCGTGTGGGGTATCAAAGTGCCTGTTAAGCTTGCACATCCACGCGAAAAGAAAGATATCATGGAGGTTTACGGCAAGTTCAGAAGCTGGATCACTAATCCGAATCTCTCACCGGACAGTCCGGACTTCAACGAAAACTGGTTCAAATATCTCGATTCATCTCAAGCAATAAAATAAGCCATCAAACATTTCATACCCTAATCCTATTATTCAAATAGGTATTTGTTTGATTTATTTTTCAGCCTGTCCGGTCATTCCCCCCTTGACTGTGGCAGGCTGAAGTTTTTCTTTATTGATTCTCTTCGCACGAATAGACTATCAGACCCTTAAAAGTTGAACATTTCAACCACTTTTGCCACATTCTTTGCGTGATTTGACAATATATACAATAAGTTTGTATCAGGATTCAAACAGAACACACAGCAAACTTACATGAATATACAATAAAATTATGAAAAGAATGAAAACCGCAATGTACACATTAGCAGGACTAATGTGTCTTTTGACATCTTGTGTAGACGACGACAAAGACCTTTCGGTACCACCCACCGGAAACACCACTGACCTGGTTATACCGGATGGTTTCGACTGGTCTACAACACGCACCGTCACCCTTGCGACCAATGCGCCGCATGCCGTTTCCGCTTCCATCTATCTGGACGAAGCATGTTCCGAACAGATAGCAGACCTTGCGATCCCGGAAGGAGACAAGAACACTTCTTTGGAAGTGCCGAGCGCCAATAATGCCATCTGGATCAAATATCCGGTAACCAACGGGGGATACGAAACTCAAAAGATAAGCATCAAGTCAAAAAACCTCACACGAAGTTTAGCGAACCGTTGGGAAGCCGACTGCTTGTTTCCGGATAGAGGAGTATCAGAAGGTGGCTGGCCTACTTCCACTATATATAAACCCGCTAAAAATAAATATGGTACACTTATGTTTGAAGACATGTGGCCTGAATTGGGAGACTATGATTTCAACGACTTCGTGATAAACTATCGGGCACAAACGACTTGGAGCGGATCCTCTGACAGAAAAAATGACTATTTGGATATTACCATCAGCCTGAAGCTACGTGCAATGGGAGGAAGTCTGCCTTATCGTTTCTGCATCCAGTTGCCGGGTAAAGCAACAGACATGAATGGAGATCTCATTGATTCCCCCACAATAACCAAAGATAAGATCACAGATTTTAAAATTGAATCGGCTACTAAAGGTATTGGTGTAGAGTTTCTCGCAAATGCTTCAAGTCCCATATTTGCCTTGACAGGACTTGATAACCTAAAAGGCTCAGACGGAACCCAATTCTACAACACACAAGCAGGTAAATTGATCTCCTCCAGTGCGGAAACACCGACTATCATTTTTTCATTCAAATTGAAAGTGACGTTAGATGATTCTAATTTCATATTCAACAATTTCTCTACCGCATACGACTTTGACTATTTCCTCCAAAACACCGAGAACGGACGTGAAATACACTTCGTCGGATTCAAGCCTACTGAATTATACAAAGGTTATGAAACTGACCGGAAAGAGGCTGGAAAGAACTATTATTGCAATAAAGACGGTTTTGTATGGGCACTGAAAGCACCTGTTGAAATGGGATGGGCAATAGAGAAACAAGATTTACTGAAAGTTTATCCGAAATTTAAGAGCTGGTTGGTGACCGGAGGATATGAGTTGGAAAATAATGTAGAAGAATCTAAATGGTATAATTACCCCCAAATTAGTAGTTTATACATCGATCCCCAAAAACACTAATCCTTCATCTCAATAGTAAAAATTAGTATCGGTTTTCTAAGGATTGCGCGAAAGTTGTTGGCAGAATTCGCCCTCAAGCCGGCAACTTTCAGAATCACAAATCAGATTAGTTTTTGCCTTCAGCCTGCCCGTTGTCTCATTCCACGGCAGGCTGAAGTTTTTTTATTGCATTTCTTTCTCACCACCAACGAATTTGCTTATCTTTGCACGCAAAGAAAACAAAATCGTATATACACACATGATTCTTTTTTTCAGAACCCCTTCCAAGAGCGTGATTGCCGTAGAGAGCAACCACGAACTTAACGCGAACGACAACAACAAACTCTGCTGGCTTTTTGGTGAAGCCGTGCCGGAAAGTGAAGAAAACCTGCAAGGCTGCTTTGTTGGGCCACGACGTGAGATGATTACTCCATGGAGTACCAACGCAGTAGAAATCACCCAGAACATGGGACTCGAAGGTATCAGCCGTATCGAGGAGTATTTCCCTGTAAAAGATGAAAATGCCGACTATGACCCAATGCTGCAACGCATGTACAAAGGTCTCGACCAAAACGTATTCACGACCAACCGCCAACCGGAAGCCATTATCTATATCGACGATCTGGAAGCCTACAATGAAAAAGAAGGTCTCGCCCTGTCAAAAGAAGAAATGGACTACCTGAAAAAGGTAGAATCGGATCTTGGACGCCGCCTGACTGACTCGGAAGTTTTCGGATTCGCACAAATCAACTCGGAACACTGCCGTCACAAAATCTTTGGCGGAACATTTATCATCGACGGCGTAGAGCAGGAATCGTCCCTCTTCCAGATGATTAAAAAGACTACTCAGGAGAATCCGAACAAAATCATCTCAGCTTACAAAGACAACGTGGCTTTTGCCGAAGGTCCGGTAATTGAACAATTTGCCCCGGCAGACCACTCCAAACCCGATTTCTTCCGGATAAAAGATATCAAAAGCGTCATTTCGCTGAAAGCGGAAACCCATAACTTCCCCACCACAGTAGAACCTTTCAACGGTGCATCGACAGGTACAGGAGGAGAGATCCGCGACCGTATGGGCGGAGGTAAAGGTTCATGGCCGATTGCCGGAACAGCCGTCTACATGACTTCTTATCCACGCACGGAAGAAGGACGCGAATGGGAAGAAATCCTGCCGGTACGCAAATGGTTATACCAGACTCCGGAACAGATCCTGATCAAAGCTTCCAACGGAGCGAGTGATTTTGGCAACAAGTTCGGCCAACCATTGATCTGCGGTTCGGTACTGACTTTTGAACATACGGAAAACAATGAAACTTATGGTTACGACAAAGTAATCATGCTTGCCGGAGGCGTAGGTTACGGCACACAACGCGACTGCCTGAAAGGACAGCCGGAAGCCGGAAACAAAGTAGTAGTGATCGGCGGTGACAATTACCGTATCGGATTGGGCGGCGGTTCGGTTTCGTCGGTAGATACAGGCCGTTACAGCAGCGGTATCGAACTGAATGCCGTACAGCGCGCCAATGCGGAAATGCAGAAACGCGCCAACAATGTGGTTCGTGCCCTTTGCGAAGAGGACGAAAACCCGGTAGTATCTATCCATGACCACGGTTCGGCCGGACACGTAAACTGCCTCTCCGAACTGGTGGAAGAGTGCGGCGGGCTTATTGACATGAGTAAGCTGCCTATCGGTGACAAAACGTTGTCGGCCAAAGAAATTATAGCAAACGAAAGCCAGGAACGCATGGGACTCCTTATTAAAGAAGAGGCCATCGAACACGTACGCCAAATTGCCGAACGTGAACGCGCTCCGATGTACGTGGTAGGTGAAACGACCGGAGATCATCGTTTTGCTTTCCAGCAAGCCGACGGCGTCCGTCCGTTCGACCTGGCCGTAGACCAGATGTTCGGTTCTTCTCCCAAAACTTACATGATAGACAAGACCGTAGAACGTCACTATACAATGCCGGAATATGAAACATCCAAACTTCACGAATATCTGACCCGGGTGTTGCAGCTGGAAGCCGTGGCTTGTAAAGACTGGCTGACTAATAAGGTGGACCGTTCGGTTACGGGTAAAGTAGCCCGCCAGCAGTGCCAGGGAGAAATCCAGTTGCCTTTGAGCGACTGTGGTGTCGTTGCACTCGACTATCGTGGCGAGAAAGGTATCGCTACTTCTATCGGACATGCTCCGCAGGCCGCACTGGCCGATCCGGCAGCAGGTTCCATCCTTTCCGTATCCGAAGCGCTGACCAACCTGGTATGGGCTCCGCTGGCCGAAGGTTTGGACAGCGTATCACTTTCCGCCAACTGGATGTGGCCTTGCCGCTCTCAGGAAGGGGAAGACGCCCGTTTGTATACAGCCGTTAAAGCACTGAGCGATTTCTGCTGTGCATTGCAGATCAATGTTCCGACCGGAAAGGATTCTTTGTCTATGACTCAGAAGTATCCGAATGGAGAGAAAGTAGTTTCTCCGGGAACGGTAATCGTATCAGCCGGCGGTGAGGTTTCGGACGTGAAGAAAGTGGTTTCTCCCGTCCTTGTCAACAATGCCAAAACTACACTCTACCATATCGACTTCAGTTTCGACAGCCTGAAACTGGGTGGCTCGGCATTTGCGCAGTCATTGGGTAAGGTAGGTGACGAAGTGCCTTGTGTACAGGATGCCGAATACTTCCGCGACGCTTTCCTGGCAGTACAGGAGTTGGTGAACAAAGGACTGATTCTTGCCGGACACGACATTTCGGCAGGTGGTCTGATCACTACGCTGCTTGAAATGTGCTTTGCCAACGTAGAAGGTGGCCTGGAAATCGAACTTGACAAGATGAAGGAAACGGATATCGTGAAGATTCTGTTTGCCGAAAACCCGGGTATCGTTATCCAGATCAGCGACAAGCACAAAGACGAAGTGAAGAAAATCCTCGAAGATGCCGGCGTAGGCTTCATCAAGTTGGGTAAACCGACGGACGAACGTCATATTCTGGTAAACAAGGACGGTGCTACTTACCAATTCGGTATAGACTATATGCGTGATGTGTGGTATTCTTCTTCTTACCTGCTCGACCGCAAACAGTCAATGAACGGATGCGCCAAGAAACGTTTTGAGAACTACAAGATGCAACCGCTTGAATTCGCATTCATGCCGGGCTTCAAAGGCAAACTGTCTCAATACGGCATCACTCCGGAACGTCGTACTCCGAGCGGTATACGTGCCGCCATCATCCGTGAAAAAGGTACGAATGGCGAACGTGAAATGGCATACTCGCTCTATCTGGCAGGTTTCGACGTGAAGGATGTCACCATGACCGACCTTATCAGCGGACGCGAAACACTGGAAGATGTAAATATGATCGTTTACTGCGGAGGGTTCTCTAACTCAGATGTATTGGGTTCTGCCAAGGGATGGGCCGGAGGTTTCTTGTTCAATCCAAGAGCAAAAGAGGCGCTCGATAAGTTCTACGCACGTGAAGACACACTGTCATTGGGCATTTGCAACGGTTGTCAGTTGATGATGGAGCTGGGATTGGTAAATCCGGAACACGAGAAGAAAGGAAAAATGCTGCACAATGAATCACATAAGTTCGAATCGACCTTCATCGGCGTCACTATCCCTACCAACCGCAGCGTTATGTTCGGCTCACTGAGCGGCAGCAAACTGGGTATCTGGGTAGCACACGGAGAAGGAAAATTCTCTCTGCCATACGATGAAGACCAATACAACGTAGTAGCCAAATACTCCTACGACGAATATCCGGGCAACCCGAACGGTTCCGATTATTCGATAGCTGCCTTGGCCAGTACAGACGGTCGCCATCTGGCAATGATGCCTCACCTGGAGCGTGCCATCTTCCCATGGCAAAACGCCAATTATCCTGCCGACCGCGTACACAGCGATCAGGTAACTCCATGGATTGAAGCTTTCGTAAATGCACGTAAGTGGATCGAAGAAAAGACTAAATAACAGGATATGCAACAATAAAGAAGGGCGGGTCTCAAAGTGAGGTCCGCCCTTTTTCGTCATTCAGCGTCCGTAACAAATCCTTTCGTAAAGTTTGCACTTCTCCACTCTTTTTATTAATTTTGTAAAATCATTCGCCCCCCGAAAGAATAATCATTAAAGGATTCCAGCTTGTATGAAAAAAATTCTTTTTCTTCTGCTCTTATTGCCTCTTATGGTCTCTGCACAAACCTACAAATATATCGGTGTAGAGGATGGGTTAAGCAACCGGAGGGTATATTACATCCAAAAAGATAAAAAGGGATATATGTGGTTCCTTACCCATGAAGGTGTGGACAGATATGATGGCAAAGAGTTCAAACGATATAAATTGATGGATAACGGTGAAGAACTGAATTCACTGCTTAACCTGAATTGGCTATATCTGGACCACGAAAATACCTTATGGGAAATAGGAAAGAAAGGAAAGGTGTTCCGTTACGACCCGTTACGGGATGAATTCACACTTGTCTACAAGCTACCGGAAGACGTGGTCAAAGACCGCCCCGCTCCCATCAGCTACAGCTTCATCGACAAGAATAACAACATCTGGCTGTGCAACGATGAATATCTTTATCTATACAACACCCATACGCAGCAAACCCTGCAGATCAGAAATGAAATTGAAGAAGATATCACTGATATCGAACAAATAGACGAAACACATTTCTTTATCGGTACGGAACAAGGCATTCATCACGCCGAACTAAAAAATCGGGCATTGCATCTGCTTCCGTGTGACAAACTGGACAATCTCCCGATACAGATCAACGAACTTTATTTCCACCGCCCTTCACGCAAATTATTCATCGGTACTTTCGAACGCGGCATATATGTCTATGACATGAACACCAAACGAAGTACCCAACCCCGAATGAGCCTGACAGACGTCAGCATCACACGCATAAAGCCACTGAACAATAAGGAACTGCTTGTTGCAACAGACGGTGCAGGAGTATATAAGATAAATGTAAACTCTTATCAGACCACTCCATACATCGTAGCCGACTACAACCAACACAACGAAATGAACGGCAACAACATCCCCGACTTTTATGTGGATGACGAACAGCGCATCTGGCTTGCAAACTATCCAATCGGCATCACGGTACGCAACAACCGCTATTCGGGCTATAACTGGATAAAGCATTCCATTGGCAACAAACAATCACTAATCAATGACCAAGTAAACTCAATCATTGAAGATAGTGACGGAGATTTATGGTATGGTACCAACAATGGAATCAGTTACTACAACTCCGCCAACGGAACATGGCATTCGTTCATGAGTTCCTTCGAAAAGGACGAACGTAATAAGAATCATATCTTCCTTACTGTATGTGAGGTAGAACCGGGGATCATCTGGGCTGCCGGCTATAGTTCGGGGATTTACCAGATAAACAAACGGACCCTGTCTGTGGAGTATGTTACTCCGTCTTCACTGTATGGAATCAATATCCAGCCGGACAAATATATCCGTTCTATCATGAAAACAGCCAATGGCGATATATGGTCGGGAGGTTATTACAACTTGAAGCGCATCAACTTTAAAAACAGAACTCTCCGCCTGTACCCAAGACTCAACTCCATCACCTCCATTATCGAAAAAGACAGCAAACAAATGTGGATAGGTACGGCAACCGGGCTTTATTTACTCGAGAAAGAATCCGGTAAGTATCAACGCATCGACCTGCCGGTAGAGTCTATGTATATTTATTCGCTGTACCAAGCAAAGAATGGACTTTTATATATCGGGACAAGTGGTTCGGGGCTATTGATATACGATCCGGAAAAGAGAAGCTTCACTCATTACCACAAAGATAACTGTGCATTGATTTCCAACAATATATACGCAATCCTCTCGGATGCGGATGAAGACATCGTCATGAGTACCGAAAACGGGCTGACCAGTTATTATCCGGCAGAGAAGCTGTTCCATAACTGGACCAAGGATCAGGGATTGATGGCCAGTCATTTCAATGCCGGAGCAGGCACGTTGCGTAAAAACGGCAACTTTATATTCGGCAGTTCCGACGGTGCCATCGAATTTAACCGAACGATGAAGATACCCAGAAAGTATTATTCCAAAATGGTACTCAGCGATCTGAAGATTTTCTACCAGACTGTTTATCCCGGCGAAGAAAGTTCTCCGCTAAATATGGATATTGATGACACCAAGGAGTTGAAACTGAGCTATAGCCAGAATATATTCTCACTCAAAGTATCGTCTATCAACTACGACTATCCGTCGAACATTTTATACTCGTGGAAACTGGAGGGGTTCTACGACCAATGGAGCCGTCCCGGAAATGAAAACATCATTCGCTTTACGAACTTGAGCCCGGGTGAGTACACCCTCCACATCCGTGCGGTATCCAATGAAGACAAACGCGTCGTACTTGAAGAGCGTACCATGGAAATCAGTATTGCCCAACCCATCTGGCTCAGTTTTTGGGCTATGCTGATTTATGCCGTCGTACTGGCGGTGATAGCCATCATTGCCCTACGTATGATCATCCTCCGGAAACAAAGGAAAATATCGGATGAAAAGATCCACTTCTTTATCAATACGGCACATGACATCCGTACTCCGCTGACACTGATCAAAGCTCCGCTCGAAGAGATACGCGAACGGGAAGCATTGACCAAAGACGGTATCAGCAACATGAACACGGCTTTACGAAACGTGAATGCACTGTTGCGCCTCACCACTAATCTTATCAACTTTGAACGGGCAGACGTATACTCGTCGGAACTTTATATTTCGGAATATGAACTGAATACTTACCTGACGGAGACCTTCAATGCGTTCCGTCCATACGCTACCGTGAAACACATCAACTTCACTTATGAAAGCAATTTCCGTTACCTGAATGTATGGATCGACAAAGAAAAGATGGATTCAATCCTGAAAAACATCATCTCGAATGCCTTGAAATATACTCCCGAAAACGGCAGCGTACACATTTACGCTTCCGAAACGAACGATACGTGGAGCGTTGAGGTGAATGATACTGGTATCGGAATCCCTGCCAATGAACAAAAGAAGCTATTCAAGATACATTTCCGGGGAAGCAACGCAATCAACTCCAAAGTGACCGGAAGCGGCATCGGGCTGATGCTTGTATGGAAACTGGTTCATCTGCACAAAGGAAAAATCAACCTTAACAGTGTAGAACATCAGGGTTCGTCTATCAAAGTGACTTTCCCGAAGGATAACAAGCATTTCCATAAAGCACATCTGGCTACCCGCGCACGCGAACTCAGCACGGAGCAAGTACCTCCTGTTTCTCCCGCCGATATTTACGAAAAGGCGAAAAAGCAGCATGACCAGAACCTGCAACGTTTACTGATCGTTGAAGACAATGATGAATTGCGTAATTACCTCACCCACACGTTATCGGATAATTACACCATCCAAACTTGTTCCAATGGCAAAGAGGCACTGACTATCGTAAAAGAGTATATGCCGGAATTGATCATTTCGGATATCATGATGCCGGAAATGCGGGGAGACGAACTTTGCGCCGCCATAAAAAATGACATTGAAACGTCACACATTCCCATCATCCTGCTTACGGCGCTGAATGATGAGAAGAATATCCTGGAAGGACTGAAAATAGGAGCAGACGAATACATAGTCAAGCCGTTCAACATCGGCATTCTGAAAGCAACCATTGCCAACTTGCTGACAAACCGCGCACTGCTGAAAAGCAAATATGCCAACCTTGAAGTCAGCGAAGAGGAAGAGGCCTCTCCTAATTGTGCAACAGATCTCGACTGGAAATTCATTGCTACGGTCAAGAAGAGTGTCGAAGAAAACATAGACAATCCCGCCTTCAATGTAGATGTACTCTGCAACCTTTTGAATATGAGCCGCACGAGCTTCTATAATAAGCTAAAGGCATTGACCGATCAGGCTCCCGGAGATTATATCAGACTGATCCGCCTGAAACGGGCTGCAACATTATTAAAGACCGGACAACACTCCATCACCGAAATATCCGAGATGACGGGATTCAGTGACGTCAAGTATTTCCGTGAAGTATTTAAGAAACATTTCAATGTGAGTCCCAGCAAGTACTCTAAAGAGGGCGGCAAAGAGGATAAGGAAGAAGACCCACAAGAGTAAGAAAAAAGAGAATAAGAGTAACATATCAAATGAATATTTATCTTGAAGCGTTCGGCATCTTTTTCAAGATTGGTGCCTTTACTATCGGAGGTGGCTATGCCATGGTACCTCTGATAGAAAACGAAATCGTAACCAAACGGAACTGGATTTCCAAGGATGACTTCGTTGATCTGCTTGCCATATCCCAGTCGGCACCGGGCATCCTGGCGGTAAACATTTCCATCTTTATCGGATATAAACTGCGCGGTATACGCGGAAGCCTTGTAACTGCCCTTGGAACGGTGCTCCCGTCGTTTATCATCATACTGGCCATTGCCATGTTTTTCCATAACTTCAAAGATAACCCCATCGTAGAACGTATCTTCAAGGGTATCCGCCCGGCAGTGGTCGCACTGATTGCGGCACCCACTTTCAGTATGGCGAAATCTGCCAAAGTCAACCGGTATACAATCTGGATTCCGGTTGTTTCTGCCCTGCTTATCTGGTTACTGGGCTTCTCTCCTATCTGGATTATTATCGCGGCAGGCGTAGGTGGCTTTTGCTGGGGAAAATGGAAACAGTCACATCGCTAATCATCCACTTTGACATTTAAACATTATGATCTACCTGCAACTCTTTTATACATTCTTCAAGATCGGACTATTTGGCTTCGGAGGCGGATATGCCATGCTCTCAATGATTCAGGGTGAAGTCGTGACACGCTATGACTGGGTTAGCACTCAGGAGTTTACCGACATTGTAGCCATCAGTCAATCCACTCCCGGACCTATTGGTATCAATGCCGCCACTTATGTGGGTTTTACGGCTACGGGCAGTGTCTGGGGATCTGTCATCGCCACGTTTGCAGTAGTGCTCCCCTCTTTTATCCTGATGCTCACCATCAGTAAGTTTTTTCTGAAATACCAAAAACATCCTGCCGTAGAAGCTGTTTTCAGCGGACTCCGACCTGCCGTAGTAGGACTGCTGGCGTCGGCAGCACTGGTCTTGATGAATACGGAGAATTTCGGTTCACCGACAGGGGATACTTATACATTTGTAATCAGCATTATCATCTTCTTAGTGGCCTTTATCGGAACGAAAAAGTACAATGCCAACCCGATTCTGATGATTATTGCCTGCGGAATAGCAGGACTGATATTATATTAGGAGAGGATTGATGAACCACAGGATGACACATTGATGAACCACAGAGTTTTCAGACAAAAGAACATAAGAACAAATAAAGAATAGCCTGTTCTTTTGTTCTTATGTCTAAAAAAAGCTCTGTGTTACTCTGTGGTGAACTACTTTATAATTTCACCTTCTTACTTACCGATTTCGATTCATTGTGCAAGCGGTCGAGTGCTGTCACAACATAACGGTATTTGGTCTTTCCGTCATCGTAAGGAAGTTTATAGAAATTGTTTCGGGTAATGGCAACGATATGCGAAGCGTCATCAATGTTCACTTTCTCTTTTCCATCAAAACGGTAAACCACATATTGCACGGCACGGTCCATCTCGTCTTTTGCTTTCGGAGCAGTCCAGAAAAGCATATAGCCATCTTCCGTCCACACTTTTTTCACTTTACGCACCTTGCCCGGAGCCTTATCGTCCATAAAATCGAAGACAGGAACCAGAGCAGGATACTTATGATACTCTTGCACAAGTGCGTCCCGATACTTCCCGGCATTTTCCACCACAGCGCTTGCCGGCCATTGGCAACTTCCGCCGATAGTCTGATAAGCTCTTTCCAGAGCCATCTTGCGAGGCAACTGATTGATGGACGGATTTTTCGGATCGGCATTCTGAACCGTATTCATTACGGATTGGCCGATGAACAAAGGACGGTTCTCCGTATTCTTTGCCCACCACTTCACCAGGGTTTCATAATCGGCAGCGGGGTGACCTATCTGCCAGTATATCTGCGGGATGTTATAATCCACCCAGCCATTACGCGCCCAGAGCAATACATCGGCATACAGGTCATCATAATTCTGCAAACCATTTGTTTTACTACCCAACGGATCGTTCTTCTCGTTACGGTAAATACCGAACGGACTGATACCGAACTTCACCCAAGGTTTCAAACCACGGATGGTTTCATGAATCTTCTGGATCAGTATGTTCACGTTGCTTCGGCGCCAGTCGGCACGGTTGGTGAATCCTCCGCCGTAACGGGCAAAGCCCGCATCATCGGGGAAGTCGACACCCTTTGCCGAATAAGGATAAAAGTAGTCGTCCATATGGATGGCATCCACATCGTAACGCGAAACAATGTCTGCCACCACCATACAGATGTGACGGCGGCTCTCGGGCAATGCCGGATCAAAATACAATTGATTATTGTAGGTGACAAACCATTCAGGATGGATATTGTACAGGTGATTGGCTGCCAGTTCACTCTTGAGCGATGTCTTTACCCGGTAAGGGTTGATCCACGCATGGAACTCCATTCCCCGTTTATGGCATTCGTCAATCATAAACTGCATCGGGTCCCAATAAGGCGAAGGTGCCTGTCCCTGCACACCGGTCAGGAAACGGCTCCACGGCTCCAATTGCGAAGCATACAAGGCATCCGCTTCGGGGCGCACCTGAAATATGATTGCATTGATACCTGCTCCCTGCAAAGAGTTGAGCTGATCAATGAGTGTCTGTTTCAGCTTCTCGGTAGGTATGCCACGGAACTGACCATTCACTGCCTGTATCCACGCTCCGCGGAATTCTCTCTTCGGATAAGGGCTTTGTTGTTGGATTTGTGCCCCCACTCCTGTTGCAAGGAAGAGAGCTAAAAGAAGAATCAATTTTCTCAGGTTCATAATCGGTTTCATAAAAATGTGGTGCAAAGATACAATTTTGCTCCTCATTTGCAACGGCTAAGCGAGCAATTCACTATTCGCAAGGTGTTTTTAAGATAAAAGTTCCTTTCTCTGTTAGGTTAAACGTTTCCGACTCGTTATCTTTGCAGTCCAAGTAACGAAAACGCTTATGACTGACAGTAAATACATCTCCATAAAGGGGGCCAGAGTCAACAATCTGAAGAATATTGACGTAAACATTCCCCGCAATAAACTGGTGGTGATAACCGGCCTTTCCGGTTCCGGAAAATCATCGCTTGCTTTCGACACCCTCTATGCCGAGGGACAGCGCCGCTATGTAGAAAGCCTCAGCAGTTATGCCCGCCAGTTCCTGGGCCGAATGAGCAAACCGGAATGTGACTTTATCAAAGGGATTCCGCCTGCCATCGCCATCGAACAGAAGGTAAACAGCCGCAACCCGCGCTCCACGGTGGGTACTTCGACCGAAATCTACGAGTACCTGCGCCTGCTTTATGCCCGTGTGGGCAAAACCTACAGCCCTGTCAGCGGTGAAGAAGTGAAAAAACACTCCATCGAGGACATTGTAAACTGCATGCTCTCATATCCCGAAGGAACCCGCTACACGGTGTTGACGCAGATTTTCCTGCACGACGGACGCACACTTGAACAGCAATTGGAGATCGACCAGAAACAAGGTTTCAACCGTCTTGAAGTGAACGGTGAGATGGTGCGTATCGACGAATATGCTGCCGGCAAAGACGACGTGGTGTACCTTCTCGTCGACCGAATGACGGTGGCAACAACCAAGGATGCCGTCAGCCGCCTGACCGACTCGGCCGAAACAGCCATGTACGAAGGCAATGGCATGTGTATGCTTCGCTTTTATCAACCGGACGGATCGACCCGGCTTCACACCTTCAGCACCAAGTTCGAGGCCGACGGCATCATATTTGAAGAACCGAACGACCAGATGTTTTCGTTCAACTCACCGATCGGTGCCTGTCCGGTATGCGAAGGATTCGGCAAGGTGATCGGCATCGACGAACATCTGGTAGTGCCCAACCGTTCGTTGTCGGTCTACGACGGAGCCATCGTCTGCTGGCGGGGCGAGAAGATGGGTGAATGGCGCGAAGAACTGATTCACAATGCAGAAAAATTCAACTTCCCGATTTTCACCCCTTACTACGAGCTGACCGATGAACAGCGCCGGGTGTTGTGGGAAGGAAACCAATATTTCCACGGCATCAACGACTTTTTCAAGATGCTTGAAGAGAACCAGTACAAAATTCAATATCGTGTGATGCTGGCACGCTATCGTGGAAAGACGCTTTGTCCGAAATGCCACGGTACCCGCCTGAAACCCGAAGCGGGATACGTGCGCGTAGGTGGAAAAAACATCTCGGAACTGGTGGACCTGCCCATCACCGAATTGCAGAAGTTCTTCGATTCGCTTGAACTGAACGAACACGACCAAGCCGTGGCACGCCGCATCCTGACAGAGATCAACAGCCGCATCCGTTTCCTGATCGATGTGGGATTGGGGTATCTCACCCTGAACCGGCTCAGTAATTCGCTCTCGGGCGGTGAAAGCCAGCGCATCAACCTGGCCACTTCGCTGGGAAGCAGTCTGGTGGGCAGTCTCTACATCCTCGACGAACCCAGTATCGGGCTTCACAGCCGGGATACGGACCGCCTGATCCACGTACTCCGCCAACTCCAACAGTTGGGCAATACGGTAGTGGTGGTGGAACATGACGAAGAGATCATACGTGCAGCGGACTACATCATCGACATCGGCCCGAATGCCGGCCGGCTGGGCGGACAGGTAGTCTATCAGGGGGATATGAAAAATTTACAGAAAGGCAGCAACAGTTACACTGTGAAATACCTGCTGGGCGAGGAAAACATTCCCGTACCGGAACACCGCCGCCCGTGGAACAACTATATCGAGATAAAAGGTGCCCGCGAAAACAACCTGAAAGGAGTAGACGTACGCTTCCCACTCAATGTGATGACCGTCGTAACAGGGGTCAGCGGATCGGGAAAGAGCACACTGGTACGTGACATCTTCTACCGGGCGCTGAAGCGTGAACTGGACGAATGCACTGAACGCCCGGGTGAGTTTGCATCCATCGGAGGCGACCTGCGCAACCTGCGCAACGTGGAGTTTGTCGATCAGAACCCCATCGGTAAGTCCTCCCGTTCGAATCCGGTAACCTACATCAAAGCGTACGACGAAATCCGTAAGCTCTGGGCAGATCAGCCACTGGCCAAGCAGATGGGCTATACGGCAGGCTATTTCAGCTTTAACAACGAGGGCGGACGCTGCGAAGAGTGCAAAGGCGACGGAACCATCACAGTGGAGATGCAGTTCATGGCCGACCTGGTGCTGGAGTGTGAATCGTGCCACGGCAAACGCTTCAAAGCCGATACGCTGGAAGTGAAGTTCCAAGATAAAAACATTTATGACGTACTGGAGATGACGGTCAACCAAGCCATCGAGTTCTTCACGGAACACGGGCAAAAGAAGATCGTAAAGAAGCTGATCCCCCTGCAGGATGTCGGTTTGGGATATATCAAGCTGGGACAATCATCGTCCACCCTCTCGGGAGGAGAGAACCAACGCGTGAAACTGGCTTATTATCTGAGTCAGGAGAAAGCGGATCCAACTTTGTTCATCTTCGACGAACCGACCACCGGACTGCACTTCCACGATATACGCAAGCTGCTCGACGCATTTGATGCGCTGATCCGTCGCGGACACTCCATCGTGATCATCGAGCACAACATGGATGTCATAAAATGTGTCGATTACGTGATAGACCTCGGACCGGAGGGCGGAGACAAAGGCGGTAATATTGTGGCAGTCGGGACACCGGAAGAGGTGGCTGCCTGTGCGACAAGTTATACGGGACAATTCCTGCAGGAGAAGCTGAACCACTTGTAAAACAAGTAAGGGTTCTCAATCAATTTTATCGGGAACTCACCACAAAGGGGCTGTCAAAAGTCTTTCCAGCACAGAATACGCAGATTATCAATATGGATAATCAATGACTTAAAATTCACCCTGTGTTACTCTGTGCCCTCTGTGGTGAGTTCCTTTTAAAGGAAAAATCAGAAGTAGAAGCCGAAGCCGACTTTCAGTCCGAACTTCGACCAATCGCTGTCTTTAAAACTCAAATCATAGTAAACAGCCGGCTCTATGGTCACTGTCCGTGTCAGGAAAAAAGCATAACCGGCCTCTGCACCAAGCGCAAAGTCGGTGGTGTCTCCCACCTTCCAGTTATAGCGGTTCATCTTCAATCCGGCACCTAAATAAATGCCACACTTATCAAAGTAATATCTTCCTCCGACACCCAGCGTGTATTTATCCTCAGGTTTGCTCCAGTTGGCACCGGCTGTAACCATCAACGCCACATTGTCCACCAGAAAGGCTCCGCCTTGCGCCTGCAATCCGAACTGTGTTTTCTCCGACTTGCTGTAAGAGAGTCCCAGCCCCGTCACCGAGGGATTCACAATCCACTTTCCTTTCTCAAACTGTGCCTGTGCCGTCACTGAAACAACAAGCAGACATACCATCCACATTAATTTCTTCATAACATTTCTATTTTTTCAGGTTGTTCATATGTTCTTCCTCCCGGCGGCGTTGCTGCATCTGTTCCTTTTTCCTCAGCACCAGCCAAAGAACGAGAACAATGACATACGAAGCAGCCAGGGTGAGATACTTCTCTGTATCGCTTACTTCATTATTGCGAGGCAGCAGATAAGCTGCTGTCACAGACACGTAGATCAGTAGGGCGACAGTAACCCAGGTTGATTTCTTTACTTTCTTCATACAAGTGTTAATTATGTAATAACTTCTTTAACTCCTGATTCGAGTTAAATCTATTTTTCCAAACAGCAAACCAAACGGCCGCCCCCAGCGTGCAAATACCTCCTATCGCATACGAAACGGCGTGTGACAGTCCCAATCCTTCGGGAGCAATGCAAATATAAGTGGAGCAGACAGCTGTCATGAACAGGGCCGGAACCAGCGTCAATCCATACATCTTACGGGCACACGCCAGATAGACCGTAATGGCCCAGAGGGTAAATACCGACAAGGTCTGGTTGGCCCAGGCAAAGTAGCGCCAGATCATGTCGAATCCGTCCTTATCACGCAAACTATAAAGCAGCAGCCCGATGGCGGCAACAAACATCGGGACACAAATATACAAACGGCGGCGAATGCTTTTTTGTTCCAGTTTCAGGAAATCGGCAACAATCAGACGTGCCGAACGAAACGCGGTGTCGCCCGACGTAATAGGGGCAGCAATCACTCCCAGAATGGCAAGCACGCCACCCACTGCGCCGAGCCACCCTTTCGTGATGGCATCCACAATGACAGAAGCGTTGTTTTCCTCCATACCATGCTCACGATAAAAATAAGTGGCGGCAGCGGCCCAGATCAAGGCGACGATTCCCTCGGTAATCATGGCACCGTAGAATACGGGACGGCCATGACGCTCGGAAGTCATGCAACGGGCCATCAACGGGCTTTGTGTGGCATGAAATCCGGAGATGGCCCCACAGGCGATACTGACAAACATGATTGGAAAGATAGGCAATGCGGCTGCATCCGGATGGGTATTCTGCAATCCGTCCCACAACTCGGGGAGCGCCGGATGATGGACATAGAGCATCACAAGGATGCCCACTGCCATAAACAGCAAAGCTACGGCAAACAGGGGATATATCTTTCCGATGATTTTATCGACCGGCAGCAATGTGGCGAGAATATAATAGATGAATACGACAATGATCCAGAAGGTGGTATCGAGGCTGTCGGGAGTGAGCTTTGCCAGCAGTCCGGCCGGACCTGCCACAAAGACGGCACCTACCAGAATCATCAGGATGACGGTGAAGCCGCGCATCACCTGCTTGGTGGTCAGCCCCAGGTAGCGGCCGACAATTTCGGGTAAGCTCTCACCTCCGTTGCGAAGTGAAAGCATACCGGCAAAGTAGTCGTGCGTGGCACCGGCAAAGATGCTTCCCAGCACAATCCACAGGTAAGAAGCCGTACCGAACTTTGCGCCCATAATAGCTCCGAAGATGGGGCCGAGACCGGCTATATTCAGAAATTGAATCATAAAAATCTTCCAGGTGGGGAGAGGGATATAATCCACTCCGTCGGCATGTGTCAGTGCCGGGGTCTTTCGGTCGTCGGGGCCAAAGACACGCTCCACCAATCGTCCGTAAATGAAGTAACCTGCAACCAATGCCAGCAGGCAAATTGTAAATGTAATCATGGCGTGTTGAATTGTTAATCAGCGCAAATGTAACATAATCTGTGGAAACTACACAACTTTACAAAGGGTTTTGCTAACTTTGCGGACTTCTGTTCGCCACGGAAGGCAGTTTAGAAGACGTTTCACCACAGATTACACGGATTAACACAGATTAATACGAATTGATACGGATTGATACGGATTCTTTAACCGGATTCTCAATGAAATAAATTATCAATCTGTGTTAATCCGTGTAATCTGTGGTGAACATCAAAACCATTATATTTATGAACACCATCTATAAAAGCCATAACGACTCTTTCTCAGTGAAAAAGAGAGCCGGAAGAGGAACATCCCTCCTCTTTCTTTTTCTCCTCTCCTTACTTCCGCTCCATGCGCAGGCCTCCCCGAAACACGAGGTACGGGCTGCCTGGATCACCGCCGTCTACGGACTGGACTGGCCACGCACCAAAGCAACCACTCCCGCAGGCATCCGGCGGCAGAAGGAGGAGCTGATCGACATCCTCGACCGCCTGAAAGAAGCCAACTTCAATACAGTCCTTTTCCAGACACGTACCCGTGGAGATGTACTCTACCGTTCGGACATTGAACCTTTTAACTCCATACTGACCGGCAAGGTCGGCGGCGATCCCGGATACGACCCTTTGACCTTCGCCATCGAGGAGTGCCACAAACGGGGTATGGAGTGTCATGCCTGGATGGTGACCATCCCACTTGGAGGCAAGAGACACGTAGCCTCACTCGGCAAACAATCGGTAACCAAACGCCAGCGGGACATCTGCGTGCCTTATAAAAACGAATATTTCCTCAACCCCGGACATCCCGCCACCAAAGAGTATCTGATGAAGTTGGTACGTGAAGTGGTCAGCCGCTACGACGTGGACGGAGTTCACTTCGACTACCTCCGCTATCCCGAAAACGCGCCCCGCTTCCCGGACAGTTACGACTTCCGCCGCTACGGTAAAGGACGTTCGCTGGCACAATGGCGCCGTGACAACCTGACGGACATTGTGCGTTACATCTATAACGGAGTGAAAGCCATGAAGCCCTGGGTGAAGGTGAGCACCTGTCCGGTAGGGAAATACCGCGACACGTCACGATACTCCTCCAAAGGCTGGAATGCTTTTTTCACCGTCTACCAGAATCCTCAGGGATGGCTGGGCGAGGGCATTCAAGACCAGATCTACCCGATGATGTATTTCCGCGGCAACGGCTTCTACCCCTTTGCGCTCGACTGGCAGGAGCAAAGCAACGGACGCCACATCGTGCCCGGACTGGGAATCTACTTCCTTCATCCCGACGAGGGTAACTGGACCTCCGAAGAAGTGGAACGCCAGATACATTTCATCCGCGCCAACCACTTGGCAGGCGAAGCGCATTATCGGGTAAAGTACCTGATGGACAATACCCAGGAAGTATACGACATCCTCCGGGAGCAGTTCTATCAATATCCGGCACTGCAACCGCCCATGCCGTGGATCGACAACGCGGCTCCTACCGCACCGTCGGAACTAAATGTAGTTTCCACCGGCGACGGATATACCCGGCTCAGCTGGAAAGCTGCCACGGATAATGAAAGACAGAATGCACCGATGTACATAATTTACGCTTCGGACACCTATCCGGTGGACATTACGAACCCGGAAAACATTCTTGTACAAAACCTGCGGGACACGCACTACACCTATGCTCCCATCCGTCCGTGGATGGCCCGGAAGTATTTTGCCGTCACGGCAGTGGACCGCTGCGGGAATGAAAGTGAAGCGATACAAGGAGAAAAATGACATTTCTTTTAATGATACAATTTAATACACTATCTTTGCAAAACAAACAACGAATCAAACAAACAAACAAACAAACAAACAAACAAACCATCAAAACATTGAATTAAAAGTATGCGGTTCATCCTATTATTTATAAGTTGCTATATCACCATATTTTTACTCACAGCATGCTCTTTCGAAGAAGAACGACGGATATTGGTAATCCACTCTTATGAAAACGATTATCAAGGATACGCAGAATACAATAAACTGATAAAAAAGGAGTTCTCAAAAGCCCGTATACCGGTGAAACTCTCTTTCTTTTATCTAAATTGTGAACGCTATAACGAACCACAAGAAATAAAACGAATCAACCTTTTCATGGATTCTATTGCCAAATGGAAACCCGAAATCATTCTTGTGAATGATGATCAAGCCACTTATTCGTTACTGAAAAGCCACAATCCCATATTAAAAGAAATACCCATCGTGTTTTCCGGAGTCAACTATCCCAATTGGGAACTGATAAAGCAGTATGATAATGTGACCGGATTTGAAGACAAGATAGATTTTAGCAAAAACCTGAAAATGATAAAAAGGCTAACCGGTATAACTAATATTTACACGATATTGGATTATACTTTTTTAGACCGGAAAATCAGAAACCACATCAACTGTCAATTAGAGTCAACTGATATCATATCCAACTTAGACTGGCATCTGGACAAACAGGCATCATGGAAAGAAACTCACAAAGGTAACATAGTATTTACCGCCCTATCTGCACGCAAAATATCCGAGGAACAAACTGAAGACCCAACAAACGGTGCAGACTTTTTATGGGCTATCGGTAAATACAGCAAAATGCCTTATCTACAAACCAAATTAGACTATACGACGCTCACGATGGCATCTTTTTCTACCCAGATGCGCTTTACAGCCATCAATGAGCTTTTTGACTGCGGATATAATTTTCTGGGCGGATACATGACTCCGAGCCACATTCAGGCACAAGAATCTGTCCATACAGCAGTGCAGATCCTTAGAGGGAAAAACATCACTGACATGTCTATCCAAGAAAGCTCCAAAGGGTATTTTATCGACTGGAATGTCATGCAAAAAGAGGGTATGACCATTGCAGACATCCCCAATGAATATACCATCATCAATATTCCCTTTAAAGCCCTGCATCCCGTCCTTTGGTGGTCCGGTTTATTGGGTAGTATCTTTTTTATTCTCGGCCTACTGTCAGGCATCACCTACTTGTATTGGCGTGAAACCCAAAAGAAGCGTTCCATCCTTTATGAGTTGGAAGATGAAAAAGAATCATTGGCACTGGCAGTGGAGGGAAGCGACACTTATGCGTGGCGGTTAAAAAACAACATGATGGTATTTGAAAATGCATTCTGGAAAAACTTAGACATGACTCCCCGCCCATTGACGATTCAGGAGTTCCTCTCTTTTGTGGATGCCGAATATCTGTCCGCAGCACAATTTCTTTTGGCAAAGAACGCCATCAGCAGCAAACACTTTATAAAGCTGAAATGTGATTTCAACGGAAAGGGGTATCAATGGTGGGAACTTCGATGCAGTACCATGGAAAGTGCTTTGGGAGGGCAAAAGACCACGGGACTTTTATTGAACATAGAAGATTATAAAAAACGGGAACAAGAACTGATAGAAGCACGTAAGATGGCGGAGAAAGCAGAGCTCAAAGAGTCTTTCCTGGCCAACATGAGCCATGAAATACGTACACCATTAAACGCTATCGTCGGATTTTCCACTCTGCTTGCTTCTCCTGATGATACAGACATCTCGCAAGAAGAAAAAGATCTGTATGTGGAAACCATCCACCGCAACAACGAACTGCTGCTGAAACTTGTCAATGATATATTGGAAATATCCCGGATTGAATCCGGCTACATGTCATTCAAATACGACGATTATCCGCTGGCTACTCTTATCAACGATACTTACCAGACCCATAAGGTTCTAATTTCTCAAAACATCAATTTCATACTGGAAGAAAGTGGCGAAGACATTATCGTACATCTTGACAAAGACCGATTGATTCAAGTTATCACCAACCTCTTAAACAACGCTGTAAAATTCACTCAGGAAGGCTATATAAAACTGGGTTGGAAGTACCTTTCGCAGAATGAAGAAGTTGAAATTTATGTCGAAGATAGCGGAATAGGCATTCCGCAGTCCGAACAGAAAATGATATTCAACCGCTTCTACAAACAGAACGAATTCGCACAAGGAACAGGACTGGGACTCTCCATCTGCAAAGTTATAGTAGAAAAACTTCAGGGAAGACTGTCATTACAGTCGACAGCAGGTGTGGGAAGCCGCTTCTCCATTTTCTTTTCCTGCAAAAAGCAATCCTTATAAACTCCGTCTCAGTCCTCCACAAGGATATATGCCCGGTAACGGCTCGTCTTCAGGACGGGAACCAATGGCAGATACCCCTTCACCACCCTGCCGTTTTCCGTATGCAGCGGGTGCCCGGCCTTCATCGCATTGTGTTCCTTCAATGCCTGCCCGTCAGACGGATGATAAGAGATACGAAACGTTCCGCCAGCCCCAGGCCATACATAACGGTCGTATATCATCCGGGACACAAGTCCCATATTCATCCGCAGATTGATCTCCACACAAGGATGGACGCGAAACTCCGGAAGGAGAGCGAATCGGCAAATCATCATATCTACTCCCAGATAACCGGCATACTCCGTCCCTAAAGAGACAGACAATCGTCTTTGCAGCTCTTCCCGAAGCCGACGTAAAGCCGCCACAGGCACATAAGCCAACAATCTTCGTTCAATCTCCACATCGGACAGCAACCGGTTTCCTTCGTAAGCTCCACCAGCGTTGGTACGGAACAAAGAGTATCCGGCAAAAGTAATCCGCCCCTTTCCGTCCGAATAAAACTCCATGGCAAAATCTTCTACCTTATTATATATAGGTTCACCGACAACTCCTCCCTGCTGCTCTATAACCCGGGCACACCAACGCTCTATCAGAGGAGTGAACGCTCCCTTGCACCAGTTCAGCCCTTTACCGCTTCCGGACAAGGGGGCTTTGAGCAGACAGCGTTCCAGACTCTCTACAAATGCCCGGCAATCGGACAAAGCGGTCAGGTAACAAGACTCTCCACAAAACGCTTCATCCACTTGCAGACCGGGCAACAACTTCACGGCTTGCGAACGATGGGACAGATTGCACAACCGCCCTATATCCTCCACCGAAGGTACCGCACCATCGGGTACTCCCAATGAAAGCAGACGTTTCCGGAGTGCCAGATTCCATCCCCAGGGAACCACCGAACGTACTTCCGAAAAATCTTCGGCTTGGGTTCTCAAAGATGCGGGAAGCGGAAATAAGCCGAGCATCTCTTCCAGAAAAGACTGATTATAGGCAGATGGAGCAAGCACATCGCACGGCCTGTCCGCAAACCATACGGGGAGCAACGCCAACTCTTCCGCCATCCGGCAGGCGGAGGCAGGCGGCATATAATTGACTTCGCCACTGGCAAGAGCCAGATCCTGATCGGGATTAAACAAGTAAAGCAGATTCGACATTAGCATCAATTAATTAAACAGAATTCATCCGGATGCAGAGACATGTGCGAGTGACGGCAACGAACAGTTACGTGTTTTTCACCCTAAGATACATCCATGCCCGGGGATAGAAACTATCATTTAATTCCTTAAACGTATCGTCCCCTGTCCTTTTGTTGCCATTTCCGGTTTTTCACTTACAAGCCCTTTGCTCTCCAAGAAGCAACTGGCATTAAAACTGGGAAATTTCCTGCAAATATATGCACAAAAACGCATATAAAACCGAGAAACAAGTCATTTTCTGCGGGGCAAACCGTCACTTTCCGCCGAGCAAAGACTTCACTTCTCCGGAGCAAAGCCTTCACATCTCCCGGAGTGACGATTGACAGCCCATCAACAAAGGCTCTTCTCCCCTTCCCCGACTCTATTTCCTCTCTCCCGGCGAAGCATTTCAAACTAACAAAAGAAACCCTTTTTCAAAGAAATACCGGCATAAACTACCGAAAATGAAAAACTATATTTATATTTGCAAGCAAACACTGAAGTAGACAAGCAAAAGCATAATTGCCCGATTGAACTGGCTGCGTTTTTTCAGAAGCAGCTTGCCGTTGACCCGAAATAACGCCTCTACCACCTATCAGGAATACCGTTTTGACAAAATGAAGCAAAAGATAAACTTGCTAAACGAAACTACAATTTTGCTATCTCTACTTTGCAATTTCTAAAAAAAGGCTTATATTTGCCCCCCGAAAAACCCAAGAAAAGAGATGGAAACATTCTACCGCACACATGCCTACCTTGTTGAGCACACCAATGCCCCGGTCCGCCGCGACTTGATGGACGAAATAAACTGGAGTGACCGACTGATTGGTATCAAAGGAACACGTGGCGTGGGAAAAACCACTTTCCTGCTTCAATACGCCAAAGAGAAATTCGGAACCGACCGTTCATGCCTCTTTATCAACATGAACAATTTCTATTTCTCCGGACACAGTATCGTCGACTTCGCCAATGAATTCCAGAAACGGGGCGGAAAGGTATTGCTGATCGACCAAGTATTCAAGCATCCCGACTGGAGCCGCGAATTGCGTATGTGCTACGACCGTTTCCCCAATCTGAAAATCGTATTCACCGGTTCATCCGTCATGCGCCTCAAAGAAGAGAATCTGGAGTTGCGCGACATTGTGAAGAGCTACAACCTCCGGGGCTTTTCGTTCCGCGAATTTCTGAACCTGCAAACAGGCATGAAATTCCGCCATTATACACTCGAAGAGATATTAAGCAGCCACGAACAGATAGCCAAGGGAGTACTTTCAAAAGTCCGCCCGTTGGATTATTTTCAAGACTACCTCCACCACGGTTTCTACCCCTTCTTCCTTGAGAAACGCAATTTCTCGGAGAATCTGCTCAAAACCATGAACATGATGGTAGAAGTAGATATCCTGCTTATTAAACAAATCGAGCTAAAATATCTCTCAAAGATAAAAAAATTATTATATTTGTTGGCTGTAGACGGGCCGAAGGCCCCAAACGTAAGCCAATTGGCAAGCGACATACAAACATCACGCGCCACGGTGATGAATTACATCAAATATCTGGCCGACGCACGACTGATCAACCTGGTCTATCCCAAAGGGGAAGAATTCCCCAAGAAACCATCGAAGATTATGCTGCACAACCCCAATCTGATGTATTCCATCTACCCTGTAAAGGTGGAAGAACAAGATGTGCTGGACACTTTCTTTGTAAACACGATGTGGAAAGACCATAAAGTGCACAAAGGTGACAAAAACACCTCGTTCATGGTAGACGAAGTGATGCCTTTCAAGATATGCTGCGAAGGGGTGAAGATCAAGAACAACCCCGGAGTGACGTATGCTTTGCATAAGGCCGAAATTGGCCGTGGCAACCAGATACCTCTCTGGATGTTCGGTTTTTTATATTAACATCTAATCTCAGTCATTATGGATTACGAAAAGCTTGAACAACTGAAACGCCTCCACGACAGCGGAGCGTTGAACGATGAAGAATTTGAAAAAGAAAAGAAAAAGATATTGGATGAAGAAGATGCGGGCAAACCCACAACCGTACTCCCCATGGGACTGACAGAAAATACTTATCTGGCACTGATGAACTTCGCCATGTTCATACCGTATGTAGGCTGGATTGCCCCCATTGTGCTTTGGATCATGGGCAAAGAAAGTTCCGCACCCGTCAACCGCCAAGGCAAATACATCCTGAACTGGTACATCAGCTGGTTTCTGTACGGCATCGTGCTGACGGTACTCTTCATCATATTCATGTTCAGCGGCATAGTATCCATAAGCGATATGAATTATGAAAACGACCAGAGTTCTCCATTGGCGGTCCTCTTGAGCATATTCGGCGGAGGAGCCGGAATCCTGCTTCTCCTGATACTCGGAGTAGGCTGTTTCCTGTGTCTGCTGTTCCCTATCATCGGAGGCATCAAAGGGCTGAACGGAAAAACATGGAAGTATCCGCTTTCCATACCGTTTTTTAAAGTCTCAGCTTCTGGCAACTAAAACAAGGACAGATTATGGATTACAAGAAATTGGAAGAATTAAACCGGTTGCGCCAATCAGGCGCATTGACCGACGAGGAGTTTGAACAGGAAAAACAAAAGATACTGAATGGTGAATCCCGTAAAGATACATTTGGCATTTCGGACAGCAGCTATCTGGGTTTGATAAACCTTCTGCTCCTGATACCGACATGGGGATGGATTGTTTCTATCGTCGCATGGATCATCGGCAGAGATAAATCGGAAGCCATCGCCATACAAGGAAGATACATCATCAACTGGCTGATCAGTTGGGCCATTTACATGATAATAGTAGGAATTACCCTTGCGGGAAACCTTTTTGGAGCCCTTATCGGCTCGTTGAGTTCCCCTTTAGGACTGTTAAGCGGTTCTTTCTTTACGCTAAGGGCATTACCTATTATCCTTTTATCAGCTGTTTTTTTTGTGTTCCCCATCATCGGGGGAATCAAAGGACTGAACGGAAAAACATGGAAGTATCCGCTTTCCATACCGTTTTTGAAAAGCTCAGTTTCTGACAACTAAAACCATACCGGATATGGACAACAAGAAATTAGAAGAATTAAACCAGATACGCCAATCGGATACACTGACCGTAGGGATCGACCGCGAAAAACTGAAGTTTTCTGACGGAGAAAAAGCCCCGTCCAGGCTATCCCTTCCTCTTGGGGTAGAAGAGCATTGGTGTCTGGTACTGATGAATTTCCTGATACTGGTTCCTTTGATTGGATGGCTCGCTCCAATTCTTTTTTGGATGAATGCCAAAAGCATATCAGCCAAAATTAACAGACAGGGAAAATACATACTGAACTGGTACATCAGTGGCATTCTGTATTTCATAGTGTTCAATATCTGTATGCGATTCAACATGAATGCTAATATGAACTTCATCAGAGAATATACCATGACAGCGGAAGGATATGATGTTAATCTCTATCCTATGTATTTTGAGAAGTTCTTTGAAAGTCCCTCAATTGCTATCGGGGGAATTTTGATTATAATTGGTTGTATAATGTTCGCACTGTCCATTTTGTTCCCCATCATCGGGGGAATCAAAGGATGGAATAAACATACATGGAAGTATCCGCTTTCCATACCGTTTTTGAAATAAACAAATAAATTACTTACTTAAATATTATTTTTAGTTATGACTAAACAGAAGAAATTCATCACATGTGATGGTAATCAGGCTGCTGCACATATCTCGTATATGTTTTCAGAAGTAGCTGCCATTTACCCCATCACTCCTTCTTCTACGATGGCTGAATACGTAGACGAATGGGCTGCCGCAGGACGTAAGAACATCTTCGGCGAAACAGTATTGGTACAGGAAATGCAATCTGAAGGTGGTGCGGCAGGTGCTGTTCACGGTTCTCTTCAGGCCGGTGCACTGACTACTACTTACACTGCTTCTCAGGGTCTTCTTTTGATGATCCCGAACATGTATAAGATTGCCGGTGAGTTCCTGCCTTGCGTATTCCACGTATCGGCCCGTACACTGGCTTCTCACGCACTGTGTATCTTCGGTGACCATCAGGACGTAATGTCTGCACGCCAGACAGGTTTCGCCATGTTGGCTGAAGGCTCTGTACAGGAAGTGATGGACTTGGCCGGTGTTGCACACCTTGCCACAATCAAAGCCCGCGTTCCTTTCATGAACTTCTTCGACGGTTTCCGTACTTCACACGAAATCCAGAAGATCGAAATGCTGGAAAACGAGGACCTCGCTCCGCTGGTTGACCAGGAAGCTCTTGCTGAATTCCGTGCCCGTGCGCTGAACCCGATGAATCCGGTTGCCCGTGGTATGGCCGAAAACCCTGACCACTTCTTCCAGCACCGCGAATCATGCAACAACTACTATGACGCTGTTCCTGCCATCGTTGAGGAATACATGAACGAGATTTCCAAGATCACAGGACGCAAATACGGTTTGTTCGACTACTACGGAGCCGAAGATGCAGAACGCGTAATCATCGCCATGGGTTCTGTAACCGAAGCTGCCCGCGAAGCTATCGACTACCTGACCAGCCAGGGCGAGAAAGTAGGTTTGGTTGCAGTTCACCTGTACCGTCCGTTCTCTGCCAAACATTTCATGGCTGCCGTACCTAAGACTGCCAAAACAATCGCAGTACTCGATCGTACAAAAGAACCGGGTGCTAACGGCGAACCTCTGTATCTGGATGTTAAAGACTGCTTCTATGGCACAGAAAATGCTCCGGTTATCGTAGGTGGTCGTTACGGTCTGGGTTCTAAAGACACTACTCCTGCCCAGATCATCGCCGTATTCAAGAATCTGGCTATGCCGATGCCGAAAAACCACTTTACTATCGGTATCGTAGACGACGTAACTTTCACATCTCTTCCTCAGGAAGCAGAAATCGCTTTGGGCGGCGACAGCATGTTCGAAGCTAAATTCTACGGTTTGGGTGCTGACGGTACGGTAGGTGCCAATAAAAACTCAGTGAAGATTATCGGTGACAACACTGATAAACACTGTCAGGCCTACTTCTCTTATGACTCTAAGAAGTCAGGAGGTTTCACTTGCTCTCACCTGCGCTTCGGTGACGACCCTATCCGTTCTACTTATCTGGTAAACACTCCGAACTTTGTGGCTTGCCACGTTCAGGCTTACCTGCATATGTATGACGTAACCCGTGGTTTGCGTAAGAACGGTTCGTTCTTGCTGAACACCATCTGGGAAGGCGAAGAACTGGCAAAGAACCTGCCTAACAAAGTGAAGAAATACTTTGCACAGAACAACATCTCTGTATATTATATCAACGCAACCCAGATTGCACAGGAAATCGGTTTGGGCAACCGCACCAACACCATCCTCCAGTCTGCTTTCTTCCGTATCACAGGCGTGATCCCCGTAGACCAGGCTGTAGAACAGATGAAGAAATTCATCGTGAAATCTTACGGTAAGAAGGGTGAAGACGTTGTGAACAAGAACTACGCAGCTGTTGACCGCGGTGGCGAATACAAGACTTTGGCTGTTGACCCGGCTTGGGCTAACCTGCCGGATGATGCTAAAGTTGAAAACAACGACCCGGCATTCATCAACGAAGTGGTTCGTCCGATCAACGCTCAGGACGGAGACCTGCTGCCTGTATCTGCATTCAAGGGTATCGAAGACGGAACCTGGTATCAGGGTACTTCGAAATACGAAAAACGCGGTGTAGCTGCTTTCGTACCGGAATGGAACGCAGAAAACTGTATCCAGTGTAACAAGTGTGCTTACGTTTGTCCTCACGCTTCTATCCGTCCGTTTGTACTCGACGCAGAAGAGCAGAAAGGTGCAAGCTTCGAACAACTGAAAGCTGTAGGCAAAGCATTCGACGGCATGACATTCCGTATCCAGGTTGACGTTCTCGACTGTCTGGGTTGCGGTAACTGTGCCGACATCTGTCCGGGCAACCCGAAGAAGGGTGGCAAGGCTCTGACTATGAAACACCTTGAAAGCCAGTTGGCTCAGGCTGATAACTGGACTTACTGTGCAGACAACGTGAAGAGCAAACAACACTTGGTAGACATCAAGGCTAACGTGAAGAACTCTCAGTTCGCTACTCCATTGTTCGAATTCTCGGGAGCTTGCTCAGGTTGCGGTGAAACTCCGTATGTGAAACTGATTTCTCAGTTGTACGGTGATCGCGAAATGGTTGCCAACGCTACCGGATGTTCTTCTATCTACTCAGGTTCAGTACCTTCAACTCCATATACAACAAACGCAAAAGGACACGGTCCGGCTTGGGCTAACTCACTGTTCGAAGACTTCTGCGAATTTGGTTTGGGTATGGAACTGGCTAACGAAAAGATGCGTGCACGTATCGTGAAGTTATTCAACGAAATCCTGGCAGCCGACAATGCTCCGGCTGAAGCTAAGGAAGTATTGAAAGCATGGATCGAAAACATGTACGATGCAGACAAGACCAAAGAACTGGCTCCGCAGATCGAAGCAATCATCGAACAAGGTATTGCGGCAGGTTGCCCGATCAGCAAAGAGCTGAAAGGTCTGACTCAATACTTGGTTAAACGCAGCCAGTGGATCATCGGTGGTGACGGCGCTTCTTACGATATCGGTTACGGTGGTCTCGACCACGTTATCGCTTCGGGTAAGGACGTTAACATTCTGGTTCTGGATACAGAGGTTTACTCTAACACAGGTGGTCAGTCTTCTAAAGCCACTCCGGTGGGCGCCATCGCTAAATTTGCCGCTTCCGGTAAACGCGTACGTAAGAAAGACCTCGGTCTGATGGCTACTACATACGGTTATGTATATGTTGCACAGATCGCTATGGGTGCTGACCAGGCTCAGACTCTGAAAGCTATCCGCGAAGCTGAAGCATATCCCGGACCGTCACTCATCATCGCTTACGCTCCGTGTATCAACCACGGTCTGAAAGCCGGTATGGGTAAGAGCCAGGAAGAAGAAGACAAGGCTGTTAAGTGCGGTTACTGGCACTTGTGGCGTTACAACCCGGCGCTGGAGGCTGAAGGCAAGAATCCGTTCACGCTGGATAGCAAAGAACCGAACTGGGATGACTTCAAAGGCTTCCTGAAAGGCGAAGTTCGTTACGCATCGGTTATGAAACAGTATCCTGCAGAAGCAGAAGAACTGTTCCAGGCTGCCGAGGACAACGCTAAGTGGCGTTACAACAACTACAAGCGTCTGGCCAACCAGGCTTGGGGTGTTGCTGAATGATCTTTGATCGGATAATATAACTCTCAAAGGGGGAAGGGACTAAAATAGGTTCTTTTCCCCTTTTTTGCCAAATAGAAATGAATAGGTTTCACCACAGATTACACAGATTAACACAGAACTCTTAATTCGATATATTGACGAGATAAATTATCAATCTGTGTTAATCCGTGTAATCTGTGGTGACCCCCAAACGGAATAATTATGAATATAACCATACGACCAACCCGACTTGAAGAACTCGATCAAGTGATGCCATTCTACGAACGTGCCCGCCGCTTTATGGCTGCCAATGGCAATGCCAACCAGTGGATCAACGGATACCCCGCTTCCGACGACATCCGGCAGGACATCGAAAACGGGGACAGTTATGTATTTGTAAATGAAAACGGGGAGTTGGAAGGTTGCTTTACCTTCATCCGGGGAGAGGACCCCAACTATAAAGTTATCAAAGACGGCGCTTGGCTCAACGATGCCCCTTACGGGGTAATCCATCGCATCGCATCCGGCGGACGGGTAAAGGGATTGATGGACTTATGCCTGGAATGGTGTTCGTCCCACTGTCCGAACCTGCGTGTAGACACTCACCGTGACAATAAAGTTCTCCAAAACATTCTCTTAAAGAACGGTTTCACCTATTGTGGCATCATTTATGTGAAGAACGGTACGGAACGGCTTGCCTACCAACGCACCTCCGTTACCCGATAGACAGAACTCAGAAGTTGGATTCCCGGACACACATATACCGCTTATGATTCAGGAATCCAGCTTTCTATCAGTTCCCGGTGTTCGTCACGCCATTTTCGGACAAGGTCTTCTTCGTCCATCCGTGCATCTTTCAATGCTTTCATCAACGAACTGATCTCTTCTGTAGTGAATTTAATATTGCTGAAAAACTTTGCCGCAAAAGGATCTTTCTCCGTAAATCCTTTCCATCCGACGACATAGATAGATTCCACATTCCCATAAGTACCTTTCGGATCATGCAGGAACTTCAGGGGGTAGCGGTCGAACATCCAATGCGGTGTCCATCCGGTGATGACGATCCACGATTCTTTATCCATGGCTTTCTGCAAGGAAGCCAACATGGTAGAGCTACTGGAAGTAAGCAACTTATATCCATCGAGCCCATAGTCCGCAATAGCCTTATCCGTAGTTTTCATAATGCCCGCTCCGGCATCGATCCCGACAATCTCGGAAGAGAATTGCCCTTTATGGGAAGCGAGTTCTCCGATTGAGTCGATACTGACGTACTGAGGCACTACCAGCCCGACCCTTGCACTGTCATATACCTCACCGATAAACTCGATCTGATCGCCATACTGATCCATGTAGTCTTTCATCGTCACAGGCAGCCAGGCATCCATAAACACATCCGCTTTCCGACGCGAAACCGACGCGAAGATGGGGGCCACATCCGCATTGAGCAGTTCTACCTCATACCCCTGCTCTTCCAGCACCACTTTGGCCAGATGACTCATGGCAATGCCCTCCAGCCAGTTGGCATAGGCGATGCTTATCTTCTTTTTCCCGGTATCCGGGTTACAGGCCGTACACATCACGGCCAGTAACAACAACAAACTTCCTATTATCCTATATTTCCGCATATTGATTCTTTCTCCTTTCTATTTTTTGTTCTTACGACGAACCATCCCCTGAGTAATCCGGTCCAAAATAATTGCCAGTATCACAACCGCTATACCTCCTTCAAAGCCCAAACCGATTTTCATCTGGGTAATACCCTTCAGAACGATTTCACCCAAGCCGCCTGCCGCAATCATAGCTGCAATGACAACCATGGAAAGAGACATCATAATCGTCTGGTTCACTCCGGTCAGGATAGTGGGCAAGGCCAGAGGCAACTGCACTTTATAAAGCAGCTGCTACCGGGTGGCCCCGAACGAACGCGAAGCCTCTACCACATTCTTCGGTACCTGGCGAATGCCAAGTCCCGTCAGCCGAATCACCGGAGGCATTGCAAAGATGATGGTGGCAAACACTCCCGGCACCACCCCCAACCCGAAAAACAGGACGGCAGGTATCAGGTAGACAAAGGCAGGCATGGTCTGCATCAGGTCCAGTATGGGGTGTATCACTTTCTCCGCACGGTTACTGTTTGCCGTCCACACCCCGATGGGCACCCCCACGATAAGGGCGAGACAGGTAGATGACAGCACCAGTGCCAATGTCTGCATGGTGGCCTCCCAAAAGCCCATACCGTAGATAAGCAGCAACCCTAAAAAGGTGAAAACCGCCACCCCGCGCCCGGCTTTCATCCATGCCAGCAACACCATTGCAGCAATGGTCAGATAAAAGGGGATACCAAACAAGATATGCTGAAACCCATTGATAAAACTGCCGATGCCCAGATTCAGCGCATCGAAAAAAGCGGAGAAGTGTATCATCATCCAGTTGATGAGTTCTTCAATATATTGTCCTATGTTGATCATAATTCTATTGCATTTTGAATGATTTCATTGATTTCCTGTTTGTTCTTTCCGGTCACTTCGAAAATGAGCGATGACAAGGGGACGACTCCCTGAAATTCACGGCCTTCGTTCACCACCCAGATAGGAGAATTGGTTTTGGTCATCAGCGGCAGGATGTCTTCCAATATCGTATCTCCCAGCACCGAATGCACTTCTTCGCGAACGACCGACTCTATTGACTTCACCTGCTCTTTACGCAACCGGAGCAAATCCTTTAAACGCACCTCTCCCACCAACACATTGTTTGCATCTACCACAGGCAACACGGTCAGATTATGTTCGAACATTTTACGGATCAGAACTTCCGGCCCTTCTTTCTTCAACCGGGCCACGAGGGGTTTATCAACCATCACCGAAGCGGCGGTAATGATCTTGCTACGATCCACACTCTCCACGAAGCGTTCCACATAAGCATTCGCCGGCTCTGTCAGAATCTCCTCCGAAGTACCTACCTGCACCACTTCCCCATCCTTCATGATGGCAATCCGGTCGCCCAGCTTGATGGCTTCATTCAAATCGTGAGTAATAAACACAATGGTCTTTTTCATTTTAGACTGTAAAGTCAGCAATTCATCTTGCATTTGTATACGGATCAAAGGATCGAGGGCAGAAAAAGCTTCATCCATCAGCAGCACTTCAGGATCGTTGGCCAGAGCACGGGCCAGCCCGACGCGTTGCTGCATCCCGCCGGACAGTTCGCCGACCATCTGATTCTCGTAACCTTTCAAACCCACCAACTGCATACTTTCCATCGCTCTGTGCTCACGTTCCTGTTTTTTCACTCCTTGCAGCTCCAGCCCGAAAGCTATGTTATGCAACACCGAACGATGGGGCAACAGTCCGAAATGCTGGAACACCATAGCCAGTTCTTTTCTCCGAATACGGAGCAGCTCTTTATCGGTAACATTCGAAATATCTCTTCCATTGATGATTACCTCACCGGAAGTAGGTTTTATCAATCGGTTGATACAACGCAGCAAAGTGGATTTCCCACTCCCCGAAAGTCCCATAATCACGAATATCTCTCCCTCCCGGACAGAGAGGTTTGCGTCTTTTACGGCAACCGTGCATCCGGTTTCCTTTAAGATCTCACTCTTGCTCTTTCCTTCTTTCAACATACGTAAAGCATGCTGCTTGTCGTTGCCAAAAATGAGATACAAGTCTTTAATCGTTATTTTACTCATACATAATAGGGTTTAGATTATTAAAAAACGGACCGGGCGGCCTACACACACGAAAACAAACACTTCTTTATAGTAAAAAAGTTGATACCGGAAAACAACGGTTGTGTTGTTCCCCCGGTCAAATATGATTTCTTAACCCGGTTATTACAGACAGGATTCCTGTCAACAGATAGTTACTATATCCCGAAAGTCAAATTCACATCCATACACAGGTATTACCCAAAGATGTGTGTACGGACAATTAAATAAACAAGCCGAGCGTTCAAATAGTTCATCACATTATTTTCGATGAACACGCCGCATGTACATAAACTGCCACAAGAAAGCCGGCATCACCCCACTCAAATACTGTCGCTCTTCCACCTGTGAAGTTTAAGGTCGACACAACCGTTTTTTCGGAATGAAACACCTTCATCGGACAACAGTTGCCGTTGTTCATCCCATCCGGGCACCAATCGTCCTATAGCATTGACTACCCGATGACAAGGAAGGCTTAAACCGGCAGGTACCTGCTTCAATGCACGCCCCACCATACGTGAATATTGCGGCATCTCGAGCAAAGCGGCAATATCACCATAAGTAACAACGCTACCGGCAGGAATTTCACGCACGACACTGTATACTTCATTGCAGAAAGTTTCGGACAAATTAGATTTATTTTCTTTATAATCTTTCATGGGTGTATCGCTTTTATGCAGCAGGTTCTTTTATAATCCGCTTCTTTTTAAAAACTCCGTCGGGCTTTCACCGAACTGTTCTTTGTAGCATTTCGTAAAGTAGGAAGGTGACGTAAAACCCACTTCATATCCAACCTCTGCTATCGTCATGTCCGAAGAGGCCAGCAGCGAAGCCGCTTTCTTAAGCCGTGCCATGCGAAGCAGTTCGTTCGGCGCAAAATTGGTGAGCGACTTGATCTTCCGGTAGAGCTGAACACGGCTCAGCCCCATCTCCTTGCCCAAATCTTCCACATTCAACTCCGAATCACCCATCTTTGCTTCAATCAGGGACTTGAACCGTTCGACAAAATCTTTATCCATATCGCAGATATCCTCTTTGGCCAATGTCTGCCGGTCGCCAAAGAACTGCTTCATGCGCCGTCGCGACTCAATCAGATTGCGGATACGAGTCAGCAGCAACTGCGAACTAAAAGGCTTGGAAATATAAGAATCGGCTCCACCGGCATATCCCTGAATACGCTGCTCGTCAAGCGAACAAGCTGTCAGCAGGATCACGGGAATGTGGCAGGTCTGCAATTCCCCCTTCAACCGCCGACAACATTCGATACCATCAATCCCCGGCATCATCACATCGGAGATGATGACATCGGGAACATACTTCATCGCTTTACGGATTCCTTCGGTCCCGTCCGCAGCTTCGATGACGGAGTACTCCGAATTGAGCAATGTGTGCACATAAGCACGGATGTCAGCATTGTCGTCGATCACAAGTACAGAAGGTTTGGAGGGATCATTGAAGTTCTCCGCTTCATCCTCCCGGAGCAGGTTATCCACCCGGTCCGGAGCAGATGCCTCCACCGGAGCAGATGCCACGCCGGTCTCCGCTTCGCATGTCCGCACCGGCAAATCGACGGTAAAGACAGTTCCCTGCCGTTCGTCGCTCTCCACTTCGATGATTCCGCCATGTATCTCGACAAACGCTTTTACCAGTGCCAGCCCGATACCGGAACCGGTATGATGCCTGTCGATCTTATAGAAACGGTCGAAGATGCTGCGGATATGTTCTGCCGAAATCAGACTCCCGGTATTGGCGACTGTAAAACGGAAGAAAGGAGTGCCCTCTTTCTGCAAAGCCGAAAGCCGGACAGTGACTTTACCATTCTCGGGGGTAAACTTGAACGCATTGCCCAACAGATTGAAGTAGATACGCTCCATCTTCTCAGCATCCGCCAGAGTGTGGTAATCGGCACCGGGCATGCTGTCGAACGAAAAATGGATATGCTTCCGCCGGGCGGCTGCCTGAAACGAATCGTTCCACTCTCCGAAGCACTGCAACAGGTTAAGCGGGACCGGGGTAAACTCCATCTTTCCCGTCTCGTATTTGCGAAAATCGAGTATCTGATTGACCAGACGCAACAGGATCTGTACGTTGCGCTGCACCAGTAACAACATCCTGCGCCGGTCACCCTCCAATGACGGGTCGGCCAACAACTGCTCCACCGGATCGGCAACCAGAGTGAGAGGGGTGCGGAAGTCATGTGAAATGTTGGTAAAGAAAACCAGTTTGGCATGTGTGGCTTCCTCCAGTTGATGGGAAAGTTCTATCAGTTGGTCTCTCTGCTCTTCCAGTTGCTCCTTCTGGCGGGAAAGTTCCCGGTACAGGCGATTCTTGGAACGGAGAGATTTATACACGACAATCAACAATCCGACGATCAACAGCAGGATGACAAAGCCCCCATACAGCACCACCTGCTGCGTGGCCACCCGCGAAAGATACGTCCCTACCCGGCTGTTGAGCGTCTCGATTTTTCCATCCAACTCGCTGATATGGGCTGTCTGCAATTCCATCACGTGCGCATTTACCGCGTCGACTACTGCTGTCTTCAGTTTTGTCTCCCGTTTAAAAGGTTTCTTTTGCAGAATATCCATCGCCAGCTGAACCACCTTGTCTCCTTCGGTGGGATAAATGAAGGTAGCATCCAGCACGCTGTCCAGTACCAGTTCCACTCCGTTACCCTTGCCGGGCAGAGCATCGATACCTACAAACAGCATCTCCTCCTCACGTCCCAGACGTCTGGCAGCCTGATAAGCACCGGCGGCCATACGGTCGTTCATCCCATACACGGCATCAATCTCCGGAAAACACTGCAAGAGGGAATCCATCTTTATTTCGGCAGGCTGCCTCAACCAACCCGCATCCTCCCGGGCAAGCAAGGTGATGCCCGGATACCGGCTGATGGCACTCATAAAGCCTTGGTGACGTTCGATGGCAGGAGTGGAACCGACAAGTCCGCTCAGTTCGACTACTTTTCCACGCCCCTTCAGGCGATGGGCTATGTAATTGCCGACGGCTTTGCCCAACTCGTAATTGTCGGCTCCGATGTATGCGGTATATTTATCGGAAAGTATCCTGCGATCCACCATAATCACCGGAATACCTCTATCGAAAGCTTCCTCCACAACGGGAGTGAGAGCCATTCCCTCGTTGGCAGCCACAATAAGCAAGTCTACCTTCTGCCGGATGAAGTGACGTATATCTTCTATCTGTCGCCGGCTGTCGTCATTCGCCGTACGCGTCTCTACCTCTACGCCTCCGTAAAATAAGGCTTCGCGCTGTATCTCGTCATTCATCTTATGCCGCCAGGTATCATCACTGCATTGCGACACGCCGATGACATACCGGGGAGCATCATGGCTACACGAGACAAGCAGTCCCGACAAAACCAGCCCAAGTAAGAAAAGTACACGTTTCATGGTTGGTTATTACATAAAAGGTTCCGGAGGCAAATATAACAATTTCCCTCCGAAATCTTCCATCCGGCCGGTTTAAAACCAAGACGGATGTGTGTCAAAACTCACCACAGAGGACACAGAGTAACACAGAGATGATTTTAAATTGTTGGTTATTAATAAAAAGACTCTGTGATACTCTGTGGTGAAAAGAGTTATGACACATCCCCACGACTCTATCAACCAATCAATAACCCTATATAAACCAACACATTAATCATCTAAACGATTTCTCAGAGCATCCGGTAGTACGGGCATCGCACCGCTCTGTGTACACACGTAAGCCGACACTTCCACTGCCAGTTTGTGTGCCTCGGGTATACTCTTTCCTTTCAGAACAGATGAGCAGAAAGCTGCCGTGAACGAGTCACCTGCCCCCACAGTATCGGCAACCGGCACTTTCGGGGTTTCCTGGAAAGAGACCGCACCGGGGGTAAATACATAACTACCGTTCGTACCGCATGTCAGGATCAGCATCTTCAGATTGTACTTGGCCAACAGAATCCAGCATTTATCCTGAAGGTCGATGCCCGGATAGCCGAACATACGGCTGATGGTAACCAGCTCCTCATCGTTAATCTTCAGCACGTTACACTTCAGGAAAGATTCGCGCAACACTTCCCTGGTATAGAAACTCTGGCGGAGATTGATATCGAATATTTTCAACTGTCCATCCATGTCGGGCATGGTGTCGAGGAAGCGGTTGATGGTGGCACGGCTCACCTCGTTGCGCTGTGCCAGCGAACCGAAACATACGGCCCGCGTGTTCAGTGCCAAACGCTTCAAATCGTCCGTGAAGGGGATATTGTCCCATGCTACGCCTTCCTTAATATCATAACACGGCACTCCTTCACCGTCAAGAGTCACCTGCACGGTTCCTGTCGGATAATTGACCCGCTCAAGCTGGTGCTTCAACTGTTTTTCCCGGAATACTTCCAGAATTTCATCTCCCAGCTCGTCGTTTCCCACCGCACTGACCACACGGCTGTCAAAGCCAAACTGCGACACATGATAAGCAAAATTAGCCGGGGCTCCCCCGATTTTCTTTCCTTCGGGCAGCACATCCCAAAGTGCTTCGCCCATTCCTACGATTATATTGTTCATGGCATGAATTGGGAAGCCTCACCTCAGGAAGGTGTGTCGGAACTCGTATTCACCATAGATTACACAGATAAATATCCATTAGCTATCAACAGATTAAGTTCTCTCTGTGAAACTCTGTGGTGAATTATAACACACCCTCAGGGTTACCGCTTCATTATGGTTATTAAATAAATTACTTTCTGATTCTCAATGTATAGAACATCAGATAGAGTACCCCGACCGTCATCACGGCCACGGCTCCGCTCTGTCCCACTGCATCCGAAGCCACTCCCATTGCCAACGGGAAGATGGTTCCTCCGAAAAGTCCCATAATCATCAGGCCGGAAACCTCGTTCTTCTTGCCCGGCATATAAAGTAATGCCTGCGAGAAGATGATAGGAAATACATTGGAATTTCCAAACCCGATCAGGGCGATACAAACGTAAATCATCGTCTGATCCTGGAAAATAAACAACCCTGCCATAGCCGCCAGCATACACAACACGCTGATGGCGAAGAAGGTTTTGGCTGCCATCTTCTGCAAAACAAATGCCCCCAGAAAACAACCTGCCGTACGGAAGATGAAGTAGAGACTGGTTGCGAACCCGGCATCTGCCAGAGTCATGCCCAGACGTTCCATCAAAATCTTCGGCGCTGTGGTATTGGTGCCGACATCGATCCCGACATGACACATAATGCCCAGAAACGAGAGCAGGATGAAAGGTTTGCCCAGCAAAGCCAGACACTGCCCGAAAGTGGAGGGCTTACCCTCTTCAGGCTCCTCGGTGATCTGCGTGGCATTGAGCATCAGGATGGCAGCGACTGCCACCACCATGTAGATGGGGAACAGTACCCGCCAGCCTAAATCGAAGGTAGGGATAGCCTGCGTAGCTCCCCACATAGCGATGTAAGGGGCAAGGAAAGAGGCAATGGCCTTTACGAACTGCCCGAAAGTAAGGGTGCTTGCCAGGCGTTCACCGCTCACGATGTTGGAAAGCAGCGGATTGAGTGATGTCTGCATCAGTGCGTTGCCGATTCCGAGCAACGAGAAAGAGACCAACATCAGCAGATAGCTGTCGCCAAAGACAGGCAGCAGCAACGATGCAAAGGTGATCAGCAGACTGAGCAACACGGTCTTTTTACGCCCGATGCGGTTCATCAGCATTCCCGTAGGCACCGAGAAGATCAGAAACCAGAAGAACACGAGCGACGGAAAGATATTTGCCTGTGAATCCGTCAGTCCTAAATCTGCTTTCACATAGTTGGAGGCAATGCCCACCAAGTCTACGAATCCCATGGCGAAGAAGCAGAGCATCACCGGGATAAGTTTCATGTAAGAGTTGTTTTTGGTATTTTCCATGATATGTTAATTTAAAAAAAGCAGATTTAAGCTACAGCCTGTACACCTTGCACTGGCTGACCTTGAAAACTCCCCCACGGCTGTAGAAACTCATCTGGTTATAGGGAGTTGTGGGGAATATCAGGTTTGTCATGGCAATCTTTCCACCGTTCAGAAAGATTTCCACCGAACATTTATCAACAAAAATATCCAGTTTATAGCTGTCGGCCTTCTTCACCGGAGCCCAGGTACCCAAGGCAAAATCGTCCACATAGTTGATGGAGTTCTGCTTCCGGCGGTCGTGTGCCTCGATGGCATGAGGGGCGCTGTCCTTTCCGAAATCTACAATGCCGCTCTTAGTGCGGTCCATCACCAGTTTCTTCTCCGGAAGGCTGATATAGATATCTACATTCTCCCCTTTCTCATTGAACAGTTTCAGTCCCATGATTTCCGCCGAACCGGCAGCCAATTCCAACTCTATCTCGTAAGCTCCCCGGTTATCGGCCAGCAGTGAATCCACATGATAGGCGTCCGCCACCTCAAAGGCCGGAATCTCCCGCGACTCCTTACGCAACGACTTCGTCTCTTCCACCGGAGCGGCAGCCATATAGATATCTCCATCCTGAGTATAAAGGCTCAGTTCGCGAGGCAACGCATTGGCACTACGGAACTGGCGGGTAGGCACAATATTGGCATACTGCCAGTTGCTCATCCAAGGCACGGCAATCGTACGGTCACCCGTATTCGAGAAGCAGACAGTCGCATAGTGATCTTTTCCCCAGTCGAGCCACTTCACCGTTTCCGGCCTATTGTCGCAAACAAATTTCTCGCCGTCAAAATCACCTATAAAGTACTGAGTGGCACTTCCACCGAAGTAGCATCCCGGATTCACGTTGACTATCAACGCCCATTTCTTATGATTCGGATCACCGTCCACCGGAAGTTCCACCATATCGGGACACTCGAACTGACTGGGCTGAACACCGTAGCCTTCGCCCCAACCGCTCATATACGTCCAGTCCTTCAAGTTCAGTGACGAATAGAAACGCATCTCTTTATCGGCCGATACCACCATCACCCACTTCTGATCCGGAGCATACCAGAACACTTTCGGATCGCGAAAGTCCTTCAATCCGTCAAACGGAGTCAGGATGGGGTTCTTTTCATATTTGGTAAACGTACGACCGTTATCGGTGCTGTAAGCCATACACTGTATCTGTCCGTTCTTGTCACTGGCCGAGGTATAGAAAGAAACGATGGTACCTGCGCCGTAACCGGCTGTATTGGCATCGTCCACCACCGAACTTCCGGAGAAGATATGCCCTAACGTATCGCGGGCAAGCGCCGGTTCCAGATGTTCCCAGTGTACCAGATCCTTACTTACCGAATGCCCCCAGTGCATGTTGCCCCACATAGAGCCGTAAGGGTTATACTGATAGAACAGATGATATTCGCCATCCTTGTATACCAGCCCGTTGGCATCATTCATCCATCCGTAAAGCGGAGTATGATGATAGACAGGACGGTATTTGTCCGTATTGGCGGTATCAAACGTATCCGAGAGTTTGAGCTCTTTCCAGCACAAGGCATCTTTCGGTAAGTGGCAGATGCGCACAGCTACTTTTTTCTCTCCTTCAGGCAAGGCGTAAGGGACGAAATAGTCCACCTTCGCCCTCGACAGGCGCACGTCCATCTCCACCGGAACCGAATCTGACGCAATGCAAACCTGCGCTTCGGGAGTCTGTTCTTCGATGGGCAAAAGTAAATATCGGGTAGGATTTGTAATATGAATTACGGTAAGGCTGTCGCCTTCTTGTTCAAATGTCATTTCAGATTGTGAGCTCTGGCAAGACGAAATTCCGAGTAAAACAGCCAAAGCGCCGATCACTCTTCTACTTACATTCATAAAAGTTGTTTTCATGATAACAGGATGTTTTTTATTAGTAATGCAATAGCTGTGTTTACGATGGCAAAGATAGCGGAGTTATCTGCCACCGGCTATTATTTTTGTTTCAAATAGTATAACGATTGATACCAAACCGCGTCAGAAACGAATGCTGGCAGCAAATTCCACGGTAAACGGACGAATATAGCTGCCTGCCATCCAATGACCGTTATAGGATGCCGCGTCTTTTTTGTCCACCAGTTCGGCACCGGCAATACTTCCTTTGGCTCCGGTCTGATTGAGGAAATTAACGACTGTGGCACTCAATGCAAGATGTTTGTTCACCGTCCAGTTGACACCACCGAAAGTTTCCCAACGCCCGTTGAAGTAGTAAGCATTTTTAATGTTAGCGTACGTCTTGCTGAAATAGCGGAAGCTGGCCCAGACTCTGAGGTCGTTCGTAATGTTGTAGCTGGGATCGAGTTCGACAAGCACTTTCGGAATCTCCGTCACAATATTTCCCGTGGCATTGATTTCACCTATCGTACCGTCCTTGAAAGTCACACTCGTTTCATATTTCTTGTAAGTTGGGCTTTGGTAGGTAAACAGGAAATGGAAGTTGAAGCCTTTGAACGGTTTGATCACTGCATCCGTCGTCCAGCCGATGGTCTTGATGTCATAACTCAACGGAGCGGCAAGAATCTCGGTCCGGTCGTTCGGGTTAATCAGATTGAGCGTCGAGTTATTGTTTGTTTTCGAGATGTAGGAGAACAGAGAAGTCAGGCTAATCCAGTCCGTGTTATAATAGACCCCGGCACGTCCCAGGGGAACGGATATTTTATCGGTATTGGGCATAGTGGCAGGTGAAAAGTTCGACAAACCGGGACGCTGTGTGTTGTAAGTGAAGTCGGCGGTGAAACCGAACTCCCGGGTCAGTTTATAGGTAGCAGCGGCAGTGAATGCCATGTTCATCCAGTCGTAATCGAAAGGACGGGGTGTAATCCTGACTCCTTTATCGGATACGGCGCCCAGATAATAATCTGCGAAACGACCTACGGCATTTCCTTCTGCGTCATACACAGCCGCATTCTCTCCTTCCAGATGCTGCCATTCCAGACGTGCACCATAATATACATTCCATTGGGGAGAAATATCCCAGTCGTGGGTGGCATAAACAGCTAACTTGTTTTCGCGCCCTTTGTAGTATTCCGAAGCATTTTTATTGAAATCGTAGTACACGCCGTCCGTATTCCCCTCACGCACCAAACGCTCGGGATACTCTTCTACCGTATGATCGTACATGGTTGTGTTCGAAGCATAATCCACTTTGTAGTGCCATTCGTTCACACCGAGCCTCCAGGTCATATTGCGATATTGGCGTGAAAGTTCGGAAGTGGCGAAGAACTCGTCAATCGTCCCCCGGTTAAAGCAAGACATGCGACTTTGCACATACCCTTCATACGGTTTCAACGTACCGTCCGTTCCTTTCAGAAAATAGCCGGCGGAGGCATCCTTCTGTTCCATGGCCATCGGGGTCTGATAGACATACGAACCCAAGGCATGATCATACTTCAGGTTAACCTTCCAGTTCAGACCGTTGTCCCAAGTATAGGTATTGAGCAAAGTCAACTGGTTTCCTTTATTCAGAGTGGCATCATAAAGATTGGTCTTTTTCAGCTCCCCCGTACGCATATCACGATAAACCATTTCTCCCGTGGCAGGCAGGTAAGAACTTGTTCCGAGGCTGAATCCCGGTATTTCTTTCACGCTGCCGTCTCCAACATAGATGAAAGGAGCGGAAGTCGTTTCATTACTCGGCCAACGGCTGTTGCTGTAGTGATAGATGGCCGACAGCTGTCCGCGCCCTTCGCTATAATTCTTGGTCAAGGCTGCTTTATAGATTTGAGTGCGGTCCTGATTGGAAGTAAAGCGCAGTTTGAAACTGCCCGGGTCAAAGTTCTGGTAGACACTTCCACTGTAAAACCAGCCTTTCCCCATGCCACCGCTGATATTGGCATCGAACTGCTGCTTGCCAAAGTGGTTGGTACTGTAATTGACGATTCCACGGAATTTCTCAGTTCCCAACTGAGTAAAAGAGTTTACGGCATAGCCGATATTTCCGGTAGTAATAGCGGTTTCGGAGATTTTTAGCAGCCCGACGTGTCCGAGACTGCTGTCTCCACGCCAGTGCGTATTTACATTATGCGGATTAGAGGTATAGACTACAGGAAGTCCGTTTTCGAGTACGTTTACGTCTCCACCAGGCAGGCCGATAGAGATTTCGCGGGGACCATTGGCGCTCGAAGCGTTCAGCATAACGTTGCGATTGCCTTCTTCTTTCGATCCGGAAGGTGTCCGGGAAGATTCTTTCTTTTCTTGTGCGGTTGTGAAGCCGGCCATCAGGAAGCAAGCCAGCAACCAAACAGCCCTTTTTTTGTTCTTCATCATGGTACTTAAATTTTTTAGTTGATTGAGATTGTTTTGATGCCGCAAAGGAACGCGGAATCCCGTTTCTCAACTAAAAGATTTGTTTCAAAGGCTGCTACTTTTGATTCACCGGCACATTACATATTAATTATCAATCGTTTACAAAAACAGAAAAAAGTCAGTTTACAGCAATAAATATGAGATGATACCATTCTTCCTTCAATTGATTTATAGAAAGAACAGATAAAAGAAGATATCAGATACGCAAAATCACTTTCCTTTTCCTTCCAGCAGATCTGCGATCTTCTGCTTCAGGTTCAGTTTCAACATTTCATCCTGTCGCAACTCGATCTCTAAAGTGATCTTTGCATTTCCCATTTTAAACGTCTCCTCTTCATCAACAGGGAGAGCAACTCCTTTTTTTATGGAATATAGAACAGCAAAATCATAATCCAGTGCCAATGACAAACTATACAGCGTATCTGTATCAATGCTCTTTCGTGTCAGCAGATAGTCCACACTCTGTGGCCTCACCCCCAATCTGCGGGCAAGTTCGGCTTTTGTCACCTGCCTTTCGGCCATGACCTGTTTTATCACTTCACCTATGTATACATTACTCTTCTTCATATTCTAAATACCATTCAGTCGTCCCAAATGCCAATCACGTAAAAATCCCCGACAGCCGTCACGGACACCGGGGAGGTATAAATAAATGGACTTATTTATAAAATCACCCACCCGACCGATAACCTATCGGCCGGATGGAGATAGAGGTCAAAACTTAAATCCGATCTTCAATGTCGGAGCCGCCAAAACACTGTAGTTATGGCTGTCTGCCGACAGATCGCCAAGACCGGCTTGCGGATTATACGTAGTCTTGTTGTACGTATAAGCAAACGGATCGATTTGCGCACCGACGTAGAGGGCAGGAAGAACATAGTAATCGACACCGATAGTCAGGACGCCACGAAGATTCCAGCTCTCGGCAACCGATTTGCCCATAGAAGTCTCTTCATCATACTTCATTTCATTTTCGCCGTAAGCAAAACCTACGCGAACGCCTGTATACCACATCAGGTTAGGAACACGCTTGATGTTGAAATAACGATCAACACCTGCCGACACATTATAGG